>Ga0078972_1000783_pt1 | contig 130707 bp, 128 predicted proteins | sample YelNatPaOPGAMG01_FD_67568 | JGI IMG/M metagenome (GOLD analysis project Ga0078972, IMG submission 67568) | Hot spring thermophilic microbial communities from Obsidian Pool, Yellowstone National Park, USA - OP-RAMG-01 (SPADES assembly) (version 2) | ecosystem: Environmental > Aquatic > Thermal...
CGCAGCCCGTCACGCCGAATGCCACCGCGCCGGCCTCCGCGCTCAGCCGCGATCAGCTCGCCCTCGAGCGCGCCGCTTACGCCGCCTGGCAGCGCGGCGACTTCGCCACCGCGCAGCGGCTGTACGCCGCGTTGCCCGGTTTTGCCGCGCGCCTGGGCGAAGGCACCGCCGCGTACCGCCAGCGCCAGTTCCAGACCGCCGCGCGCGCCTTCCGCGCCGCGCTGCTGCTGGCCGACACCCCGGCGCAGCGCTTTGCCGCGCTGTTCAACCTCGGTGATGCGGCGATGCACCTGCCCGGCGGCACACTGGAGGCGGCGCAGGCGTTCGACGCCGCGCTGCGCATCCGCCCAAACGACCCGTCGGCGCGGCGCAACGCCGATCTGGCGCGGCGGCAGTACGAGGTCGAGCATCCGCCGGACTACCTGGTGGGCATCGCCAAGCGCGCCCCGCCGAGTCACCATTCGCGCTTCGGCCAGCAGTCGTCCAACACCCCGTCGCAAATGCGCCAGCCGCCGCCCAAAACCGCCTCGGCGCCGCTGCAGCAGGCCGCGCCGTTGGCGGGCGGGCGCATCACCGCCGGCGCCACCGAGAGCGCCGCGGGCGCCCCGTCAGCGTGGCAGGTGCCGGTGCTCGACTGGGCCGGGATGGACAAGCGGGTGCAATTGCTGCGCGACGCCGGCAGTGAGCTGCTCGCCCGCCGCGCCGACATCGACACCCGCGCCGCGGCGGCGCTGGGCGCGGAGGGCGGGCGGTGAGGCGGGGCTGGATGGCTGCGCTGGCGGCGGCCCCGCGCAAGGCCGCCGCGGCAGGCCAAGGGCTGTTCGCCGCGCTGGCGCTGGCGGTGATCGCCTCCGCGCCTGTCGCCGCCGCGCCAGCGCTGCAATGCCGCGCGCAGCCGCTGCCGGCGGTGCTCGGCCAGCCGCTGCACTGGGAGTTGACCGCGCGTGACGCGCCGCCGCTGCCCGCCTTCACCGCCGCCGACTTCGCCCCCGACTGGCTGCTCACCGCCCAGCAGGGCGGCAGCGGCAGCGACGCGCAGGGGCGGCGCGAGCAGAGCGCACAGCTCACCCTCTACCCGCTGCGCGCCGGGGCGCTCACCCTGCCGCCAGTGGCTGCGGGCAGCGCGCAATGCCCGGCGCAGCATGTCGCGGTGCTGGCCGCGCCGCCCGGGCAGGCGCCGCTGACGTGGCGCACCGCGTTCACCCCGCCGCGGCCGTTTGTGCTGCAGCCGCTGCGGCTCGAACTGCAGGCCATCGGCGGCGGCAATCTGGCTTGGGATACGCCCACGCCGCACAGCGCGCAGGCGCTGCTGCAGCCGCTGCCGGCGGGCACGCGCAGCGAGGTGGTCGACGGCCAGCCGCAACTCGTGCAGGTGTTCGCCTGGCAGGTGCTGCCGCTGCAAAGCGGCGCGGTGACGGTGGACTTCGGGCTGGTGCGCGCGCACGCGTTCGGCGAGCTACGGGTGTTTGCGCCGCCGCCGCTGCGTTTTACCGCCCGCGCGCTGCCGGCGTGGTGGCCGGCCGGCGGATGGGTCGGACGGCCGACGGTGCAGTTGCTCGCCGCGCCGTCGGAGGTGTCGCTGGGGCAGACCGCGGCGTGGCGGCTGCGGCTGGCCGCGCCGGGGCTGGATCGGGCGCAGGTGCTGCGCGTGGTCAACCCCTGGGCCGACGCGCTGCCGGCGGACTTCGGGCTGGCCGGGGTGCAGGTGCACGCCGCCGGCGGCGAGGCCGAGGCCGGCGCGTGGGACGTGGCGGTGTTCCTGCGCCCGACCGCGGGCGGGGCGCTGGCCGCGCCGGCGCTGCGGCTGCCGTATTTCGACCCGGAAAGTGAACTGCCGGCCGCGGCGATCTGGCAGCCGCCGGCGCTGGTCGTCACCGACCCGCGGCCGCTGCGCCTTGCGCTGGCGCTGGGCGGCGGCGCGGCGCTGGTTGCGCTCGGCTTTGCCTTGCGCGCGCAGGCGCTGCGGTGGCGCTGCGCGCGGCAGCGGCGCGCGCGCTGGCGGGCGGTGCGGAACGCGGGCGACGCGCGCCGCCTGCGCGACGCCTGGCTGGCGATTCCGCCGCGGCGCGGCCTGCCGCCGGCAGCGACTCTGGCGCAATGGATCGACGCCGCGCGGCTGCCGCCGCGGCACCCGCTGCGCGATGCCGCCGAACGCCTGGCCGCGGCGCTGTACGCGCCACCATCGGGCGCAAACTTCGCGTCGCTGGACGGGACAGCGCTTGCCGCACTGCGCGACACGGTCGCCGCTGCGCTGCGGCGCTGGCGCTGAGCGCGAGGCCGGGCGCGCGGTCACGAACAGGCAGTCAAACCGGCGCAGGAGCAGCGGCGAAAGCGAGCGACAGCGTCGCGGCGGTCAATGCCGGTGCCGGTGGTGCAGATCGGGCACGTGCGGGTGGGCGTGGGTCAGCGGCGCGTGGGTGTGCCAATGGGTGTGCGGCTCGCGGCCGTCCCATGCAAAGTCGTGGCTGTGCTGGTGGTGCGCGTCGTGGCGGTGCGGGTGGCTGTGCGCCATCGCCTCATGGGCGTGCGCATGGTCGTGGCGCTCGCGCAGATGCAGCCACACGCCCAGCGCCATCAGCGCCGCGGCCAGCCAGAACGTCCAGCCCGGAAGTTGCGGCCATAGCAGCAGCGCAATCACCACGCCGAACAGCGGCGCGGTGGAAAAGTACGCGCCGGCGCGCGCCGCGCCGAGTTCGCGCAGCGCGACGACGAACAGCGCCAGGCTCAGCCCGTAGCCGGCAAAGCCCACGGCAAGCGCCCCTAGCAACGGCCTGATCGGCGGCAGCGCCGCGCCGCCGGCCAGCGCCAGCGCGGTGTTGCACGCGCCGGCCGCCGCGCCCTTGAGCGCGGCCAGCAGCATGGCGTCGCTGGCCGACACCTTGCGTGTGAGGTTGTTGTCCACCGCCCAGGCCAGGCACGCAGCGGCGATCAACCCGGCGCCGGGAGCCAGCGCGAGCGCCGCTCCGGGCTGCCAGGCCAGCAGCAGCCCGCCGGCGACGATCGCAGCCATGCCCATAACCAGCCAGCGGTCGGCGTTTTCGCGCAGCACCACCCAGGCGATCAGTGCGGTGAACACCGCTTCCAGGTTGAGCAGCAGCGCGGCGCTGGCTGCCGGGGTGTGCTGCAGCCCGAACAGCAGCAGCACCGGGCCGGCGACGCCGCCGGCGGCGATCGCCGCGGCCAGCCACGGCCAGTCGGCGCGCGGCGGCAGTGTCACGGGCGTTCCGCCTTGCCAGCGGCGCAGCGCCAGCAGCAGCGACAGCCCGGCGCCGCTGCCCAGATACAGCAGCCCGGCCAGCAGCAGCGGCGGCATCTGCCCGAGCAGCGCCTTGGCCAGCGGGGTGCTGGCGCCGAACAGCAGCGCGGCGAGCAGCGCGAGCAGGATGGGGCGGCGGGGCATTTTCAGTTTCGGCTAAGCAACTTGGGGCGCGGCTAGGGCATCAGATACAGCGGATGCCCGCGGGCATCCGCTCGAACATTCCCTGTAACGTCATGGAGGTGATTGTGATGCTTCGACGTCAATGGATGGCGGCGGCTGCATTGGCGGCGGCCGCAGGTTTGCCAGTCGTTGCGTTTGCTGCCACGCCGTCTACACCAGTGCAAGCGGTGATGGTACGTGTCGATGGACGGACTTTGCCGATGCAACAAACCGCCCGTGTGGTGCAGACCGCGGACGGGCAGGCACAAGTGAAAACCTGGACTTGGCGCTCGCCCGGCGGCCACGAGCAGGTGATGATGCAAACCGTCACCGGCCCCGGCGCGGTGGCGACGGTGGCGCCGCAGATGGCACGGATGCAGGCGCAGTTCGCCGCACTCGACCGCACGATGGCGCAGCAGTTCGCGCAGCTACAGCGGGTGATGGCGCAACTGCCGATGCCCGGTTTTGCGCCGGTGCTGCCAGCGATGGACTGGGCGCCGGTGGTCGTGTCGCCGCTGCATGTGGTGGTGCTGCAGCCGGCGATGCCCGCACCGACTCCCGAAGCGGCACCGGCGCACCCTGCGCAGCCCCGGCTCGACCCGGCGCTGCCGCATGTCTGAGTCGGTTTTGAGCCGGATCTGAAGGGGCGTTCCAAGCCCTGTTGAACTCGGTTTCACGGCTGGGCGAGCGCGCGGCCGGTGGGGTCGTCCGCCGCGGCCGAGCGTCGGCAGCGTCTGCGAACGGGGTGCGGCGGGTCGTCGCCGCACCTCGTTCGTCGCCCGCGTCGCACGCCCGTTTGGCGAGATCGGCAGGCGTGGCGCGGCGGCGTTCAGCGCTTGTCGATGCGGGTCACCCAGTCGGCGCCGTCGCGCTGCTCCACGGTGAAGCGCACCTTGTCGCCGACCTGCAAGCCGTCGGCGAGCTTGGCGTCGGCCAGGCGGTAATTCATGGTCATCGGCCCCATGCCCAGCGCCGGGATCGGGCCGTGGCGCAGGGTGATCTTGCCGGTCTCGAGGTCGATGCGGCGCACTTCGCCGTCGGCTTCGGCCAACTTGGCGGCGGCGCTGGCGGCGCCGGCCGTGCCCTGCATCATCTGCAGGTGCTGCGCCATGCCTTCCGGAGTCGAGTGGTCGTGGTCGGCATGGCTGCCGGCGGCCCAGGCCGGGGCGGCGAGGGCGGCGGACAGCAGTAGCGCGGCGAGGGGGTGACGGGTCGGGTTCATCTTTGGCTCCTTTGCGGTGGGGTTAAACGAGTAGCGGTGGGGAAGGCGCGCGCCGGCCGGGTTCAGTGGCCGTGGTGCGCGCCGGGTTTTTGCACTTGCAGGGTTTGCGGCGCAGGGGCTGGCGCGGAGGCGCCGCCCGCCGGGGTTGCAGTCGGCGCCGGAGCCCGCGGGTCGCGCGGTGCTGCGGGCGCGGTGGCCGCGTCGACCGCCCGCGCCTGCGTGCCGGCGGGCATCGCGTACCAGCCGAAGGCGTCCAGCGTTGCCCAGGCGAGTTGTTCCGGGGTCTGCGCGGACAGCTCGGGCAGGCGCTCGCGCACCTTGAGCACGCTGAACATGCCGCCCATTTCAATTGAGCCGTAAGGGCCGCGGCCGGTCATCATCGGCAGGGTGTTGTCGGGCAGCGGCATGTCCATCTCGGCCATCTCGGCCATGCCGGCTGAGCCCATCGCCATGTAGTCGGGCAGGAGTTTTTGCAGCGCCGGGGTCAGGTCGTCCTGCGGCACACCGATCATCGTCGGCACGGCGTGGCCCATCGCGTTCATGGTGTGGTGCGCCTTGTGGCAGTGCAAGGCCCAGTCGCCGGGGTTGTCGGCGACGAACTCGAGCGCCCGCATCTGGCCCACGGCCACGTCCACCGTCACCTCGGGCCAGCGCGCGGACTTGGGTACCCAGCCGCCGTCGGTGCCGGCGACTTCGAACACATGGCCGTGCAGATGGATGGGGTGGTTGGTCATCGTGAGGTTGCCGATGCGGATGCGCACCCGCTCGCCGGTGCGCGCCAGCAGCGGGGCGATGCCGGGGAAGGCGCGGCTATTCCACGTCCACAGGTTGAAGTCCAGCATGGTGTTGACCCGTGGGACGCTGGCGCCGGGGTCGATGTCGTAGGCGTTGATCAGGAACGCATAGTCGCGGTCGACCGCGTGCTGCCGCGGGTTTTTGGGATGGACGATGAACAGCCCCATCATGCCCATCGCCATTTGCACCATTTCGTCGGCGTGCGGGTGGTACATGAAGGTGCCGCTTTTGTGCAGCACGAATTCGTACACATAGGTCTGGCCGGGCTGAATCTGCGGCTGCGTGAGGCCGCCGACGCCGTCCATGCCGTTGGGCAGGACGAGGCCGTGCCAGTGCACCGTGGTGTGCTCGGGCAGCCGGTTGGTGACGAACAGCCGCACGCGGTCGCCCTCGACGGCTTCGATGGTCGGGCCGGGGCTCGATCCGTTGTAGCCCCACAGCCGGGCGACCATGCCGGGGGCGATTTCGCGCTCCACCGGCTCGGCGACCAGGTGGAATTCCTTGACGCCGTCCTTGATGCGAAACGGCAGGCTCCAGCCGTTCAGGGTGACGACGGGGTGGTACGGGCGGCCGCTGCCGGGGTGTAGCGGCGGGGCGGTGTCGGCGCTGGCGTGGTGGTGCGGCTCGGGGGCGGCGGCCAGGGCGTTGCGGCGGGCCGCGCCTGCGGCGAGCAGCCCGGCGGCGGCGAGAAAGTGGCGGCGGGTGTTCATGGCGATGTCCAGAAATCAGTGCCCAGCCGCGGCGACGGGCAGTGCGGCAGCGGGCAGGTCGGGAGAGGGGGAGAAAGAGGGCAGGCCCAGGCGGGCGTCGTCCCACGCCAGTTGCGCCAGCCAGGCGTCGCGCTGCGCGGCCAGCGCCGCGCGCACCGCCTGCACCTGGGTCTGCGCCGCGGCGACCAGCTCGAAGGTGCCGATGAGCATGCCGTTGTAGCGAAGCTGGCTCTGGTCGAGCACGGTCTGCGCCAGCGGCAGCAATTGCGCGCGCGCGGTCTGCCAGGTCTGCAGCGCCTGCTCGCGCCGCGCCTGCGCCTCGCGCAATTGCGACGCAGCGGTGCGCGCGGTGGCGATGGCGCGCGATCGCGCGGCCAGCAGCGCGTCGGCGGCGGCGCTGCGGCGGGCGTCTCCCAGGTCGAACAGCGGCAGGGTCAGCGCCAGGCGCGGCCCCTGCTGCGGCGCGGCATCGCTATAGGTGTTGCGGGTGTAGCCGAGTTCGATGGGCTCGACTGCGCTGGTCGCGCGCGTCAACCCGGCGGCCTGCGCCGCGGCTTCGACCTCCGCCTGCGCCAGTTGCACGTCCAGCCGCTGGTCGAGCGCGGCTTGCAGCGGCGCGGCGCCGGCGGGCGGGTCGGGTAGGCGATCGGGCAGTTTGAGCTGTGCCGCCTGTTCGCTGCTCAACCCCAGCGCGCGCACCAGCGCCTCGCGCGCGGCCAGCGCGGCGAGCTGGTCGCGCTGCTGCGCCAGTTGCGCGTCGGTGGCAAACAGCGCCTGCCGCGCTGCGTCGAGCGCGGTGAAGTTGCCGGCGGCCTGCATGCGCCGCGCCAGTTCCGCGGTGGCCTGCGCCGCGGCGACGGTGTCGGCGTCGTAAGCGGCGAGCTGCTGCGCCGCGACCGCGCGCACCCAGGTGGCGCGCGAAGTGCTGGCCGCGGCGAGCACTTCGCGCGTCAGCGCCAGGCGCACGCGCTGCTGCTGCGCGGCGTCGAGGTTCTGCCGCGTCGGCAAGGTCAGCAGGTCGAGCAGGCCGAAAGCGATGCCGCGGCTGATTTCCAGCGCGTCGCCTTGGGTCAGGCGCTCGAGCGACAGCACGGGGTTGCCCAGCCGCGCGGCGGCGGTGGCGCGGGCCGAATCGGCGGCGGCCTGCGCCAGCAGCGCCTGCACCGCCGGGCTGCCCAGCAGCGCGATGCGCACCGCGTCGTCGGCGGAAAGGGGGTGGGCGAGCAGCGCGTCGATCCGTTGCTGCGCGGACTGCGCGGCGGCGGGGTCGCGCCAGAGCTCGGCCGCGGCGCCGGCGTGCTGGCGGGCGGCGTCGGCGGCGGCTTGCAGGGTCTGGCGGGTCTGTAGCGGCGCGCAACCGGCGAGCAACGCGACCAGCAACGCCGCTGCGGCAGCCGGCCGGCGGCGCAGCCGCGGGGGAAGCGAAACAGAGGGCATGCGAATTCCTCACGATCGGGTGGCGGCGCCCTGCCGTTCGTTGCAGGGGCGGGCGTCGAAAGCCGCGGCGGCGTGCAAGGCGCGCGCAGCCGCGAACCAGGGCGCGCAGAAAAGCGCGCGAGCCGCGCGCAGGGCGCGGCCGATCGGGGAATCAGGCCCGAGGCGGGCGGCGCTCGGTGCGCGGGTCGGCATCCAGCCAGTGCGCGCCAGCGGCCAGCGGGCAGGGATGGAGCGCCGCCGTGCCGGCGGCCAGGGGCAGCGCTGGCGGCTCGGCCAGCGCTAAGTGGCAGACCACACAATGCGGGTGCGGGTCGTCGGCGGGGGTGGTGTCCGCAGCAGGGTGCGTCGCGTGACCGGCGGCGATGCCGGCATCAGCCCGGTGCATCGGGCAGCCGTCGTCGGCAGCGGCGGCCGGCGCGGCCGCCGTCACCGCCGCGCAATCGGCGCCGAGCACCATGCTCGCCTGCGCCCAGCCGCGCAGCGGCAGCAGCACCAGAAGGACGATGAGCACGGGACGAAGCAGGCGAGACATGCGACAAAGTGTAGCAATCCCCTGCGGTTTCCCGCCCTGCGCCGGGGCATGCGATCCGGCCGGAAGCGGGGTGAAATCGCCGCCCGAGGCGGCCGTTGCAGCCGACAGCGGGGCGGCGCCCGACCGGAACTTTTGCCCGTTAGCACTCTCTATCAGCGAGTGCTAATATTAAACACGACATTGGAGGCCAAGACGATGACCCATACCGCTTCAGCCGCGCTTGCCCTGCGTCCGGCGCAGGTGGACGGTGCGTTCCCTCTGACCCTGCCCAGCCTGGGCAATCTCGATGCCTACATTTCGGCGGTCAACCGGCTGCCGCTACTCAGCGCCGAGGAGGAAACCCGGTTGGCACGGCGCTGGCGCGAGCACGGCGACAAGGACGCCGCGGGCAAGCTGGTGCTCTCGCACCTGCGGCTGGTGGTGTCCACCGCGCGGCAGTACTTGGGCTACGGCCTGCCGCACGCCGACCTCATCCAGGAAGGCAACATCGGCTTGATGAAGGCGGTCAAGCGCTTCGACCCGGCGCACGGCGTGCGGCTGGTGAGCTACGCGCTGCACTGGATCAAGGCCGAAATCCACGAATACATCCTGCGCAACTGGCGGCTGGTCAAGGTGGCGACGACCAAGGCGCAGCGCAAGCTGTTTTTCAACCTGCGGTCGATGAAAACCGCCGACGCCGGGATGAACGACGCGCAAATCGACGCCATGGCCGATGCGCTGGGGGTCAAGCGCGAAGACGTGATCGAAATGGAAAGCCGCATGGGCGGCGCCGACATCGCGCTGGACCCGACGACCGAAGACGGCGAGGAGAGCTTTGCTCCTATCGCTTATCTGGCCGATACCACGCAGGAGCCGGTGGCCGTGCTCGAAGCGCGCAGCCACGATCGGCTGCAGGTCGAGGGCCTGGAAAGCGCGCTGGAACAACTCGACGCGCGCAGCCGCGCCATCGTCGAGCAGCGCTGGCTGCAGGTGAAAGACGACGGCAGCGGCGGCAAGACGCTGCACGAACTCGCCGCCGAGTACGGCGTGTCGGCCGAGCGCATCCGCCAGATCGAGGTGGCGGCGATGAAAAAAATGCGCAAGGCGCTGGTCGCCTTCGCCTGATTCGCTGCGCGGCCCGCGTGCCCGCCGGTTGCAGCCTGCGCCGCGCGGGCGTTTTCATGGCCGCCAGGCGCGCACGGCCCGGCGCAGCGCCGCCCATTCGGCGCGGTGCTGCCCGGCAGGGCCAACGGGGGCGTAGCGCCAGTGTTCCAGCCGCAGCAGCAGTTCGGCTGCCGCCTGCGCCGCGCCCGGCGGCAGCGTGGCGGGCGCGCGCCCGTCACGCAGCCTTGCGGCGAGTTGGCGCGGTGCGGTTGCCGCGCTGCAGTCGATGCCTGCGCGCTGCAGCTTGTGCCGCAGTTGCGCGTACACCCGTTGCCACGGATCGGCGCGGCGGCGTTCGGCGGCGAGCAAGGCGCCGAGCACGGCAGTGGCTGCCAGCAGCGCGCCGATGGCCAGCGCCGCCAGGGTCGCCGTGTCGGGCTGATGCACGCCGAGTTTGCGCAGCAGGTCGTGTTGCCGCTGGCTGCCGTAATTGAGCACCCACTGGTTCCAGGCGTTGTTCAGCGCGTCCCAACGGTTGCGCAGTTGCAGCAGCAAGGCGGTGTCGCGCGGCCCCAGCGCGGCCAGACCGAGCAGCGGTTCGCGCGCAGCCAGCGTGGCGCCGCTGCGGTCCACCCGAGCCGGATCGACCGCCGCGGTCGGGTCGGCGCGCACCCAACCCTGCCCGGGCAACCAGTATTCGGCCCAGGCGTGCGCGTCGCTCTGCCGTACCACCCAGGTGCCATCGACCGGGTTGTAGCGTCCGCCCTGGTAGCCGGTGACGATGCGTGCCGGAATGCCTGCGGCGCGCATGACGACGACGAAAGCCTGCGCGTAGTGCTCGCAGAACCCGGCGCGTCGGTCGAACAAAAACTCATCGACACCGTCACGCAATCCGTAAGTGCCGGGATCGAGGGTATAGCGAAACGGTTCGGTGCGGAACATGCGTAGCAGCGCCTGTGCGACGAACGTGCCGCCTTGGCCCGCAGCGCGCGCCTGCGCCGCCAGTTCGTGGCCGAGGGCGACGCTGCGTGGGTCGAAGCCGGCGGGCAGCGCCTCGTCGGCGCGCAGCGCCGCGTTCATGCGCGCCGGGCCGTAGCGGAACTGCGGCGACGACTCGGCGGTGTAGCGCACCAGATGGTCCAGCGGCCGGCCGACGACGAGCTGCAGATCGGGCAACCATTGCACCAGGTAGCCGTCGATTTTCGGTGCCGCCGCCGGGGCGTCCAGCGCGAAGACGAAGGTTTGCTGCGTTGGCTGCAGCGTCACGGTGTAGCGCACCGGCGGCGCGGTGAGCTGCAAGTCGGGCGGCGGGGTGGGGCTGGCGCGTTCGCGCTGCCGCGGGTCGGCGCGCCACACGCCGTCGTCGAAGCGGCTGAGCACCGGGCCGCGCCAGTACAGCAGCCGGTCGGGTGGCCGCGGGCCGTCGAATACCACGCGAAACACCACCGAATCGTCGCGTGCCAGTTGCGCGATTTGCCCCGGCGACATGCTGGCCGACAACCCGCTGACCGCCTGCGTGCTGCCCTGCGGCAGCGCCCACAGCGGCGCGGAAAACCGCGGAAACACGACGAACAGCAAAATCATCGCCGGTGTGCCCAGCGCCATCATGCGCAGCGCGGTGGCGAGCAATTGCTTGAGCGGCGGCCGGCCTGCGGGCAGATTGGCGTTGATCAACGCAGCGAGCATGCCCCAGGTGGCCAGCAACATGAGCAGCGCCGTGCCCAGCGACTGGGAAAACAAAAAATTGGCCGCGATGGTGAAAAATCCGAGGAAAAACAGCACGTAGGTGTCGCGGCGGGAGCGCGTTTCCAGCGCCTTGAGGCCGAGTAGCACGCACAGCAGTGTCACGCCGGCGTCGCGCCCGATGACGGTTTGGAAACTCCACAGCGTCAGCGCGATCGCCCCCAGCAGCACCGCCACCAGCAACGTGCGCCGCGGCAGCGGTGCACCACGCCAGGCCAGCAGCGCGCGCCAACCCAGCAGAGCCAGCACCAGCACGCCGGTCCATGCCGGCAAGACCAACAGCAGCGGCAACATGAGCAGCAGCGACACGGCGAGCAAAAACAGGGTGTCGCGCGCATCGCGCGGCAACTCGCCGGCGCGCCGCATCCAGCGGCCGAGACGGTGAGCGGCGACGCGGGCGTTCATGCCGCGCCCTTGTTGCCGGCGTGCATGCCGGTAGCGAGCAACGGCCCGGGGTGCAGCGCCAGCAACCGCAAGCAGCGCTGGCGGTGCGCCGCGCCGGTGGCCGGGCCGATGCGCTGCGCGCCGAGCTGCAAGCCGTAGGGCACGGCGGCACGGTCGGCGGCCAACACCCAGGCGCACAACCGCGACAGCCGTGCTTCGGTGTCCAGCCGCGGCGGCAGCGCGGCAAAGTCCAGCCACAGCTCGGATTGCGCCTGTGGTTGCACGGTGTCGCGGGTGGCAAGTTCGTCGCTGTGCGCCAGCTTTTTCCACAGCACATGGCGCGGTGAGTCGCCGCTGCGGTAAGGGCGCACGCCGTCGGCCTCGCCGCCGCCGCGCGCCAGCGCCGGCCCTTTGCCGGGCGTGGGGCGCGCCTGCGGCAGCGGTGGCGCGGGGTGTTCGGCTGTCGGCAACACCAGCAGCCCGCCTTGCGGCTGCCAGCGGCTCCACGCGGTCCAGACCCCCAGCGGGTACTGGCTCTCGATGGTCAGCAACGGCCAGGGCAGCAGGCCGCGCCGCGGCGGGGTCCAGTGCAGCGTGACCATGGTTTGGCCGCCGCGGGGGCAATCGGCCCACACCCAGGCGCTCGCCGTGGGCGGCTGGGCAAGAGACGTGGCGAGGCTGGCAGAGTCGGCTCGCAGCCCCAGCCCCCAGCGGTCGCGCGAGCCGGCCTGCAGCAGCAGCTCCAGGCGGGTGCTGTGTCCCAGGTGCACCAGGGCGTCGGGTGCTCGCGCAGACAGCGTCAGCCCGCGTAGATTGTGGTGCGTGACGTGCATCGCCATCAATGCGCTGCCGGCGAGCAAAAAGGTCAGCAGATAGCCAAGGTTGAGCTGGTAGTTGATGCTCAGTACCAGCAGCACCAGCACCAGCGCGGCGAACAGCCACCCGGCGCGGGTGGGCAGGATGTAGACGTTGCGATGCGTCAGCCGGGTGCTGTCGCCCGCCGGATGGCGCGATGCCGCCCAGGCATCGAAGCGGCGCGCCAGCGCGGCGCGCAGCCAGCGACGTGGCGCGGCTGCAGGGCGGGTCAACACCGAATCGGCCGGGGAGGACATGGCGGCGGCACCTGCGCGGCGTGTGTGACCTTACACCGGTACCTGCTCCAACAGTGCCTGCGCGGCTTGCAGCGATGCGCTGCGGTCGACCACCGGGCTGTCCACGGTGCGCAGGCGGTGGCCGACGACGGCGGGGAACACCCGCTGCACGTCGTCGGGGATGAGGTAGTCGCGTTGCTGCAGCAGCGCCCAGGCGCGGGCGGCGCGCAGCAGCGCGAGACCGGCACGCGGGCTCAGGCCTTCGGCAAACCAGCGGCCGTTGCGGGTGTGCAGCAACAGATCCTGCACATAGTCGAGCAGGGCAGGCGAGGCGTGCACGGCCTGCACTCGGCGCTGCAACTGCAGCAGTGCCGGCGGATCGACCAGCGGCTGCAGTTCGGCGATGAGCTCGCGCCGGTCTCGGCCTTCGAGCAGGGCGCGCTCGGCGGCGCGGCTGGGGTAGCCCAACGAAATGCAGAGCAAAAAGCGGTCGAGCTGCGACTCGGGCAGCGGGAAGGTGCCGAGCTGTTCGAAGGGGTTTTGTGTGGCGATGACAAAAAACGGAGCGGGCAGCGCACGCGTCTGGCCGTCGACGCTGACCTGGCGTTCTTCCATCGCTTCGAGCAGCGCGCTCTGCACTTTCGGCCCGGCGCGGTTGATTTCGTCGGCCAGCAGCACCTGGGCGAACACCGGGCCGGGGTGAAAGACGAATTCGCTGCGGTTGCGATCGAACACCGAGACGCCCAGCAGATCGCCGGGCATCAGGTCGGCGGTGAATTGCGCGCGGGCGTAGCGCAGCCCAAGCGCCGCGGCCAGGGCGTGCGCCAGCGTGGTCTTGCCCACGCCGGGCAGGTCTTCGATGAGCAAATGGCCGCCGGCGAGCAGGCAGCACACCGCCAGCTCGATTTGTTCGCGTTTGCCTTCGATGATGGTGCCGAGTTGGTCGATCAGCCGGGGCAGCAGGGGATGGTTCACGGCGGGCCGGAGTTGGATGAGTGCAGCGCACTATGCTACGTGGGCAGCTCGCATCGCGTGCGACAACACGACGAGCTCAGGAGACACACCCCATGACCACCGGCTTTTACACCCACGCCGACTGCATCCTGCACGAAATGGGCGCCGATCACCCGGAGAGTCCGCAACGCCTGGCGGCGATCGAAGACCGGCTGATCGCCGCGCAAATCGCTCCCTGGCTGGAGCGCCACGACGACGCGCCGCCTGCCACGCTCGAAGCGCTCGAACGCGCGCATTCGGCGCTGTACGTCAGCGGGCTGAGGCAGCGCGGCCACTTCGACCAGGGGTACGAATGGATCGACGCCGATACGCTGATGAACCCGTTCACCTGGCAGGCGGCCATCCGCGCCGCCGGCGTGGCCATCAGCGCCACCGATGCGGTGATCGACGGTCACCTGCAAAACGCGTTTTGCTCCATCCGCCCGCCCGGCCACCACGCCACGCGGGAGCGGGCGATGGGATTTTGCTTTCTCGGCAACACCGCCATCGCTGCGCGCCATGCGTTGGACGTGCGTGCTCTGCAGCGCGTGGCCATCGTCGATTTCGACGTGCACCACGGCAACGGTACCGAAGACATCATCCGTGGCGACTCGCGCGTGCTGATGGTGAGCTTTTTCCAGCACCCGTTCTACCCTTACACCCCGATCGAAACCGCCGACAACCTGCTCAACGTGCCGGTGCCGGCCTACACCCGCGGCGACGCCATCCGTCGCATCGTCAGCGAGCAGTGGCTGCCGCGGCTGCGCGCATTCGCTCCGCAGATGCTGTTCATCAGCGCTGGCTTCGACGCCCACCGCGAAGACGACATGGGGCAGATGGGGCTGGTCGAGGCCGACTACGCCTGGATCACGCGGCAGCTCGTCGATTTCGCCGCGGTGCAGTGCGAAGGCCGCATCGTCTCCTGTCTGGAAGGCGGCTATAACCTCAGCGCACTCGGCCGCAGCGTGGCCGAGCACGTGCGCGTGCTCGCAGGGTTGGATTGAACCTGCGCCCCATCAGGGCAGCTTGCAGGCTTTCCCGCACGCGCTGTGCGGCGTTTCGACTCCCGCGCTGCGCGGCCATCGGCCTGGCCAAAGGCTTGTCGCGGGTGTGCCGACCGACTCGTCAATCACCTGGCCTTGATCGCGCCGCCCGATGGATGACCGGGTTGGAGGCTATTTCCATGCAGCAAAATGCGCCCGCAGCTCGCCAACGATACCGCGGCGAAACAGCAATACGCAAAGAACAAAAATCGCGCCGATCACCATGCTCACGGAATCATTGAGCTGGTGAAACCAGTCGATACCGGTGACGTGCGCCAGAAAGCGCGAGATCGCGCCCATTTTTTCTTCGAGTGCGGTGATGAGCACTGCGCCGAGAATGGGGCCGAGGTCGGTGCCCAAGCCGCCGACCAAGGTCATCAGAATGACCAGCCCCGAAGTGCTCCAGTGGACGTCGGTGAGCGTCTCGAACCCCATGACCACGGCCTTCATCGCACCTGCCAGCCCGGCAAACCCGGCGGACAGCACGAACACCCCGAGCTTGTAACGGCTGGCGCGGTAACCGAGCGAGATGGCGCGCGGCTCGTTCTCGCGCACGGCCTGCAGAATCTGACCAAAAGGCGACTGCACGATGCGACGCATGAACCACCAACTCGCCACGAATACGGCCAGCACGATGTAATACATCACCCGATCGGACTGCAGCGGCAGGCCGAGCAGATTGCCGCGAGGAATGCCTTGCAGACCGTCCTCGCCCCCGGTGAAATTGGCTTGCAGGCAATAAAAATAAACGATTTGCGCCAGCGCCAAGGTGATCATCGAAAAATAAATTCCCGTGCGCCGCACCGCCAGCAGCCCCATCACCAGTCCGATGGCCAGCGCGGTGCAAATGCCAATGAACACGCCCAGCGGCGTCGGCAATCCCCAGCTCGTCAGCGCCAGACCGGTGAGATAACCGGCACCGCCGAACAGCGCAGCATGGCCAAAGGAAATCAGCCCGGCATATCCCGCCAGCAAATTGAAGGCGCAGGCGAACAGCGCAAAGCACATCATGCGCATACCCAACACAGGGTACAGACCGATCCAAGGAGCGATCAAAGCCAGCAAGAGCAGGGCCCATGGTGCGACGGCAGGCAATCGGGTTCGCAGCATGCTATTTTTCTCGACCGAACAGGCCAGCCGGACGTACGGTAAGCACCAAGGCCATGAGGATGAACACCACGGTGGTGGAAATCGGCGAATAAATGACCTTCGCCAACCCCTCGATCATTCCCAGCGCCAACCCGGAGACGATGGCGCCGAGCACCGATCCCATGCCACCGATGACCACGATAGCGAACACCACGATGATCAGATTGGAGCCCATCAGCGGCGAAACTTGGATGACAGGTGCCGCCAGCACCCCGGCCAGCCCGGCCAACGCCGAGCCGAACCCGAAAGTGAGCATGACCATCAACGGGAAATTCACCCCGAAAGCCTGAACCAGCGCCGGATTTTCCGTGCCCGCGCGTAAATAAGCGCCCAGTTTGGTGCGCTCGATCAGCATCCAGGTGCCGATGCACACCAGCAGGCTGACGACGACGGCGAACAGGTAGTAAGCCGGCAGGTACATGAACCCGAGATCGAGAGTGGCGCCGAGCGATCCCGGCGGGTTGTATGGTGCGCCGGCCACGCCGAAAAAAGAGCGAAACACGCCCTCGATGAGCAGGGTCAGGCCGAAGGTCAGCAGCAGTCCGTAGATGGGGTCGATGCCGCGCAGACGACGCAGCGCGAAGCGCTCGACTCCGATGCCGAACAAACCGACGAGCAGCGGGGCGATGAGCAGCATCCACCAGAAGTTCAGGTGCAGGTATTGGCCTCCCATCCAGGTGAACATGGCGCCCATCATGAAAAACGCGCCATGGGCGAAATTGACCACGTCCATCAGCCCAAAAATCACCGCCAGACCAAGCGAAAGCATGGCATAGAACGCGCCATTGACCAGCCCGAGCATGAGTTGCCCAAGCAGCAGCGGCAAGGGAAAACCGAACACTTCCGTCAAGTGCGCCTCGATGCGTCGTCTGGATCAGACCCTTTGAATCGCGCCGAAGCGCAATTCAGCGCCTCACGCTTACTTGTCCAGCGGACAGCCGTAGGCCGATGCCGGGCCAAAGGCGTCGTTGCCGGCAATGGTCTGCACCAATTTGTAATAGTCCCATGGTTCTTTCGATTCTGCCGGTGTCTTGACCTGTTCCAAATACATATCGTGGATCATCAGGCCACTGGGACGCATGTGGCCGTCGTGCATGAACATGTCGTTGACTTTCATCTTGCGCAATTCGTCCATCACTTGGGTCCCATCGGTGGTTCCTGCGGCTTTGACTGCTTTGAGATAGGTCAACGTGGCAGAGTAGTCACCTGCTTGGAGGAAAGTCGGCATGGCATGCATTTGCTTGAAGTAGCGCTCGGCCCACGCGCGTGACTGCGTGTTCTGGTTCCAGTACCACGGCGTGGTCAGATACAACCCTTGCGCTGCGGGCAGGCCCACGCTGTGAATATCGGTGATGAACAGCAACAGGCCGGCGAGCTTCATGGTCTTGGTCACCCCGAACTGGTTGGCCTGTTTGATCGAGTTGTCGGCGTCGCCACCGGCATTCGCCAAGCCGAGCACCTGGGCCTTGGAGGCTTGCGCCTGCAGCAAATACGACGAAAAGTCGGATGCACCCAGCGGTGCCAACACCTGGCCGACGACCGTACCGCCTTCGGCCTTGACGACTTTCGCCGCCTCATCTTCCAGCGATTTGCCAAAGGCGTAATCGGCAGTGAGGAAATACCAGCTCTTGCCGCCATGCTTGATGACAGCGCTTGCCGTGCCGCGGGCCAATGCCGTGGTGTTGTACGCATACATCACGGTGTAAGGCGTGCATTGTTTGCCGACGATGCTCGATGCACCGGCACCGACGACAAAAAAAGGTTTCTTGTATTGCGCCGCAATCGGCTCCATCGCCAGCGCGGTCGCGCTATTGGTTCCGCCGATGAGCATGTCCACCCCATCCTGCGACAGGTATTCCTTGGCCTTTCCCGCGGCCAGGTCGGCTTTGTTCTGATGGTCGAAAGTGAGCAGTTCGATCTTGCGCCCCAGCACGCTGCCGCCGAAGTCGGCGATTGCCATTTTGACGGCAGCGACGCCGCCCGGGCCGTCCACCGCCGAGTACACGCCCGACAAGTCGGTGATGAAGCCGATTTTTACGGGGGGCTCTGCGGCGCTGGCCGAGGCCAATGTGCCAAGCGCCAGCGCCAGGATGGAAGCGAGAGTGCGGTATTTCATGCGAGTCTCCTCAAGTGCGGCGCGTCGCGGCGCCTAAACGCCGAGCAGCGTTTGCAACTCGGCCTGGTTTTTTTGCAAATTGCCGCGATGGATTTCCAGCACAATACGGCCGCCTTCCATCACATAAAAGCGGTCGGCGAGATTGGCGGCAAATTTGAAATTCTGTTCAACCAGCAAGACAGAAAACCCTTTGTTTTTCAGTGCGGTTATCGCACGCCCCAGCGCCTGGACGATGACTGGGGCGAGTCCCTCGGAAATTTCGTCGAGGAGCAACAGGCGAGCGCCAGTGCGCAGAATGCGCGCGACGGCCAGCATTTGCTGTTCGCCGCCAGATAATCGTGTTCCAGCACTGTTTGCGCGCTCTTTCAGATTGGGGAAGAGAGTAAAGATCTCTTCGACGCTCAAGCCAGAAAATCCAGTCTTCAAGTCGGGAGGAAGGAATAGATTTTCGCGCGTAGACAAGCTGGCAAATATGCCGCGTTCCTCCGGGCAATAACCCACGCCAAGCGTTGCGATGCGGTGTCGTGGCAGGCCGATGACTTCGGTGCCGAATACGCGGATACTCCCGCTGCGTTGACCGGTCAATGCCATGACGGCGCGCAATGTGGTCGTGCGTCCGGCGCCGTTGCGGCCGAGCAGACACACGGTTTCGCCCGGAGCGACTACGAGGTCGACGCCGTGCAGCACGTGCGATTCGCCATACCAGGTGTGGAGATTTTCGATGGCGAGCGCTGGTGTGGTCGATGCTGCCGCATGTCCGGCGCCAACCGGCAGCATGGCCGCAACTGCATTCATGCTGCCAGTTCCTCTTGTGTTTCGCCCATATAAGCGGCGATCACTTCGGGATTGCGCGAGACCTCGGCATAACTGCCTTCGGCCAGAATCTGCCCGCGTTGCATGACGGTGACGCGATCGCAGATGCTGGAAATGACCGACATATTGTGTTCGACCATCAGCACTGTGCGGCCTTGTGCGACGCGACGGATCAACTCGGTGACCTGTTTCACGTCTTCGTGGCCCAGGCCCTGAGTAGGCTCGTCGAGCAAAAGCAATTTGGGTCGCATCGCCAGTGTCGTGGCGAGCTCCAGTGCGCGTTTATGGCCGTAAGGCAGACTGACAGCCAGGCGCCCTGATTGGCTCGATAGCCCCACGAGGTCGAGAAACTGCAAGGCCTCATCATTCAGCCGTGTCAGTGCCCGCGCTGACAGCCAAAATTGACTGGCCAACCCAGCCCGGCGCTGGAGGGCGACCCGGACATTTTCCAGGAGTGTCATATGCCCGAAGGTGGCGCTGATCTGGAACGAGCGCACCATACCGCGGCGGGCGATATCGGCGGGCTGGAGATGGGTAATAGGCTGGTTTTCGAAATACACCGCGCCAGCTGTAGGGGCAATGAACTTGCTCAGCAGATTAAAGCAAGTCGTTTTTCCGGCACCATTCGGCCCGACGAGCGCGTGGATCGAACCCTCTGCCACCCGTAGATTGACATTTTGCACTGCAGCAAAACCGGAAAACTGTTTGCTCAGCCCCTCTGCACGCAAAATTGCCGTATTCGACATGGCAAGGTTCCTTTGAGTGCATGCATTTTGCTGCAATGCACTCAAGCGGCTCAAGAGATGGGCCTCGGTGTAAACCCCAACAGCCGGCGCGATTTGGTAACAATTTATTAAATACAACGGGTTTGTAAACAAATCGGCCGCGCCAAATACTATGGCGGGTAAATCACTCCTTCAGAATATGGCGATATTTATCGATGCAGATCTCCCAGGCAGAGGTATTTCATCTCGACGTATTCGTCGATGCCGTGGCGCGAGCCTTCGCGCCCCAGCCCCGACTGCTTGACCCCGCCGAACGGCGCGACCTCGTTGGACATCAGCCCGGTGTTGATGCCGACCATGCCGTATTCCAGCGCCTCGGCGACGCGGAAAATGCGGCCGATGTCGCGGCTGTAGAAATACGACGCCAGGCCGAACTCGGTCGCATTGGCCGCGGCGATGGCCTCGGCCTCGGTCTTGAAGCGGAATACCGGCGCCACCGGGCCGAAGGTTTCCTCGCGCGCGCACAGCATGTCGGCGGTGACGTCGGCCAGCACCGTCGCCTGGTAAAAGCGCCCGGCGTACTGCCCGGATTCGACCCGCTTGCCGCCGACCACCATGCGCGCGCCCTTGGTCAGCGCATCGCTGATGTGGCGCTCGACCTTGGCCAGCGCCTGATCGTCGATCAGCGGGCCGAGGTTCACGCCTTCGTCGAAGCCGTCGCCGACCTTCAGGCCGCCCACGGCCTGCGCCAGCCGGGCGACGAATTCGTCATAAATCCCGTCCTGCACGTACAGTCGGTTGGCGCACACGCAGGTCTGCCCGGCGTTGCGGTATTTGCTCGCCATCGCGCCTTCGACCGCGGCGTCGACGTCGGCATCGTCGAACACGATGAACGGTGCGTTGCCGCCGAGTTCCAGCGACAGCTTTTTGATGGTCGGCGCCGACTGCGCCATCAGGATGCGGCCGACTTCGGTGCTGCCGGTGAACGACAGATGCCGTACCACGGGTGATGCGCACAGCAGCTTGCCAATGGCGATCGAGCCCTCGGCGTCGGCGGTCAGCACATTGAGCACCCCGCGCGGCATGCCGGCGCGGTGCGCGAGTTCGGCCGCGGCCAGCGCAGTCAGCGGCGTCTGCTCCGCCGGTTTGATCACCACCGGGCAGCCGGCGGCCAGCGCCGGGGCGACCTTGCGGGTGATCATCGCCAGCGGGAAGTTCCACGGCGTGATCGCCGCGCACACCCCGACCGGCTGGCGCAGCACCAGCAGGCGCTTGGTCGCGTCCGGGCTGGGGATGGTCTCGCCATACACGCGCTTGGCCTCCTCGGCGAACCATTCGACGAAGCTGGCGCCGTACAGCACCTCGCCCTTGGCCTCGGCCAGCGGCTTGCCCTGCTCGGCAGTCATCAGCCGCGCCAGATCGTCGGCGTTCGCCACCAGCAGGTCGAACCACTTGCGCAGGATGGCCGCGCGCTGCTTGGCGGTGAGCGCGCGCCACGCGGGCCAGGCGGCGTCGGCGGCGTCGATCGCCAGCTGCGCGTGCATCGGCTCGAGCGCCGGCACTTGCGCCAGCTCGGCGTTGGTCGCCGGGTCGGTGACGGCAAAGCGCCGGGCCGATTCGATCCACTGGCCGTCGATGTAGGCCTGGGTCTTGAACAGGGAAGGGTCTTCGAGCAGCGATAGCGGGTTGATGGGCCGGTTCATGGGCAACTCCGGTTGCGGGGATGGGCCGCTTGTGGCTTCCGCTTCGTCCAAGGCGGTCGGTGAAGCCAGGCGGCAAGCCCTAAAATCTAATCTTCTGCATCGCCGCACGCCAGAGCCATTTGGCTTGGCGTGCCGCAGCCATTGAACCGCTCCATGAACGTCTCCGACATCCGCGAAAAGTTTCTCGCCTTTTTCGAATCCAAGGGTTCGACCCGCGTGCCCTCGTCGTCGCTGGTGCCGGGCAACGACCCGACGCTGCTGTTCACCAACTCCGGCATGGTGCAGTTCAAGGACGTGTTCCTCGGCCAGGACGTGCGCCCGTACAAGCGCGCCACCACCGCGCAGCGCTGCGTGCGCGCCGGCGGCAAGCACAACGACCTGGAAAACGTCGGCTACACCGCGCGGCATCACACCTTTTTCGAGATGCTGGGCAATTTCAGCTTTGGCGACTACTTCAAGCGCGAAGCGATTGCCTACGCCTGGGAACTGCTCACCACCGTTTACAAGCTGCCGGCGGAAAAACTCTGGGTCACGGTGTACGCCGAGGACGACGAAGCGTATGCCATCTGGGCCAAGGAGGTCGGGGTGCCGGCCGAGCGCATCATCCGCATCGGCGACAACAAGGGTGCGCGCTACGCCTCCGACAATTTCTGGCAGATGGCCGATACCGGCCCGTGCGGGCCGTGCTCCGAAATCTTTTACGACCACGGCCCCGAGGTGTGGGGCGGCCCGCCCGGCTCGCCCGAGGAAGACGGCGACCGCTACATCGAAATCTGGAACCTGGTGTTCATGCAGTTCGAGCGCTACGCCGCCGGCGAGGAGCGCTTCGACAGCGAAGACCAGGCCAAGGCGCGCAAGCAGGCGGTCGAGGCCGAAGGCGGCATCGGCGTGGTGAGCAAGGACGGCGCGGGCTGGAAACTCGCCATCTTCCGGCAGAAACCGCTGCCCAAACCCTGCGTCGATACCGGCATGGGGCTGGAGCGCATCGCCGCGGTGCTGCAGCACGTGCACAGCAATTACGACATCGACCTGTTCCAGGCGCTCATCCAGGCGGCGGCGCGCGAAACCGGCGCGCCCGATCTGTCGCACGCCTCGCTCAAGGTCATCGCCGACCACATCCGCGCCTGCAGCTTTCTCGTCGTCGACGGGGTGATCCCGGGCAACGAAGGCCGCGGCTACGTATTGCGTCGCATCGTGCGCCGCGCCATCCGCCACGGCTACAAGCTCGGCGTGCGCCAGCCGTTTTTTCACAAGCTGGTGCCCGATCTGGTGCTGCAGATGGGCGCGGCGTACCCCGAGCTGCGCGACGCCGCGCACCGTGTGGCCGATGTGCTGCAGGCCGAAGAAGCGCGGTTTTTCGAAACCATCGAAAACGGCATGGCCGTGCTCGACGCCGAACTGTCCGCATTGCGCGCGGCGGGTGGCAATCTGCTGCCGGGCGAACTGGCGTTCAAGCTGCACGACACTTTCGGCTTTCCGCTCGACCTCACGCAGGACGTGTGCCGCGAACATGGCGTGAAGGTCGACGAAGCAGCGTTCGACGCGGCGATGGCGCGGCAGCGCGAACAGGCGCGCGCCGCCGGCAAATTCAAGATGCAGGCCGCGCTCGACTACGCCGGGGACAAAACCCGCTTCGAGGGCTACGAGCACTTGCTGGTGAAAGAGGCGCGGGTGCTGGCGCTGTACAAGGACGGCAGCGCGGTGCCCGAGTTGCGCGAGGGCGACGCCGGCGTGGTGGTGCTCGACCGCACGCCGTTCTACGCCGAGTCCGGCGGCCAGGTCGGCGACGCTGGGGTGCTGTTCGAAGGCGACTCGTGCGAGCTGCGCTTCGTCGTCCACGACACGCAAAAAATCCAGGCCGAGGTGTTCGGCCACCACGGGGTGCTGCAGTCCGGTCGGCTGAAGGTCGGCGAAGTCGTCGCCGCGCAGGTCGATGGCCAGCGCCGCGCGGCGATCCGCCGCAACCACAGCGTCACCCACCTGATGCACAAGGCGTTGCGCGTGGTGCTCGGCGACCACGTGCAGCAAAAGGGGTCGCTGGTCGATGCCGACAAGACGCGGTTCGACTTCGCGCACGATGCGCCGATGAGCGACGACGAAATCGCCCGGGTCGAGCGCCTGGTCAACGAGGAAATCCTCGCCAATACCGCGACGCAGGCGCGGGTGATGCCGATCGACGAAGCCAAGCAGCTCGGCGCGATGATGCTGTTCGGCGAAAAGTACGGCGACACCGTGCGCGTGCTGGACATCGGCAGCTCGCGCGAGCTGTGCGGCGGCACGCATGTGGCGCGCACCGGCGACATCGGGCTGTTCAAGATCGTGTTCGAAGGCGGGGTGGCTGCGGGCATCCGCCGCGTCGAGGCCGTGACCGGGCTGAACGCGCTGGCGTTCGTGCAGAAGCAGGCGGCGCTGGTCGAGCGCGTCGCCCATACCCTCAAGGCGCCGGCCGAGGAGGCCGCGGACAAAATCGAACATCTGCTCGAACAGCAGCGGCAGCTCGAAAAAGACCTGAGCCAGATCCGCGCGCAGCAGGCCGCGGCGCAGGGCGACGCGCTGGTCGCGCAGGCCACGCCGATCGGCACCACCCCGGTGCTGCTGGCGCGGCTCGATGGCCTGGACGCCAAGGGTTTGCGCGAAGCGGTCGACCGCATCAAGTCCAAGCTCGGCAGCGGTGTGGTGCTGCTGGCCGCGCGCGACGGCGACAAGGTGCAGCTCGCCGCCGGCGTCACCGCCGACCGCGTGGGTCAGATCAAGGCTGGCGAGCTGGTCAGCGCCGCGGCGCAGGCGGTCGGCGGCAAGGGCGGCGGCCGGCCGGACTTTGCGATGGCCGGCGGCAGCCAGCCGCAGCACATCGACGCCGCGCTGGCGCAGGCGCGCGGCCTGCTGCAGCAGCGGCTGGGCGCGTAAGCCTCGGGCCGTTGCCGTGGATCTGAACGGGCGCCACATTCTGCTGGCCATAAGCGGCGGGGTCGCGGCGTACAAGGCCGCCGAACTCTGCCGGCTGCTGGTCAAGCAAGGCGCCAGCGTGCAGGTGGTGCTGACCGCGGCGGCGGCGCGTTTCGTCGGCGCGGCCACCTTCCAGGCGCTGTCGGGCCGGCCGGTGGTGACCGACCTGTGGGAGTCGCCGATGGCCGACGGCATGCCGCACATTGGCCTGACCCGTGCGGCCGACCTCATCGTCGTCGCCCCGGCCACGGCCGATGTGCTGGGCAAGGCGGCGGGCGGCATTGCCGACGATCTGCTGTCCACCTTGCTGCTGGCATCGAACAAACCGGTGCTATTTGCGCCGGCGATGAATCGCGAAATGTGGGCGCATCCGGCCACGCAACGCAACGTCGCGCGGCTGCGCGCAGACGGCGCGATCATCAGCGGCCCGGCTGCCGGCGAGCAGGCGTGCGGCGAGGTCGGCGAAGGCCGGCTGGTCGAGCCGGAGGATTTGCTGCAGGACATCGTCGCCGCGCTGCAGCCCAAGGTGCTGGCGGGCCGGCGCGTGTTGGTCACCGCCGGGCCGACGTTCGAGCCGATCGACCCGGTGCGCGGCTTGACCAACCGCTCCAGCGGCAAAATGGGCTATGCGGTGGCGCGCGCGGCGCGTGAGGCGGGGGCGCAGGTGGTGCTGGTCAGCGGCCCGACCGCGCTGCCCACGCCGCATGGCGTGCAGCGCGTGGATGTGGAGACCGCGCAGCAGATGTTCGACGCGGTGATGGCGCGGGTGGGGCAGAGCGACGTGTTCGTCGCGGTGGCCGCGGTGGCCGACTGGAAGCCGGCGCAGACCCTTCCGCACAAGCTCAAAAAGCACGACGGGCAGCGCGCGCCGGCGCTGGAACTCGCACCCAACCCGGACATCCTCGCCCGTGTCGCAGCGCTGCCGAACGCGCCGTTCTGCGTCGGTTTTGCCGCCGAGAGCGACGACCTGATCGAACATGCCGCGGCCAAGCGCGCGCGCAAGGGCGTGCCGCTGCTGCTGGCCAACCTCGGCCCCGAGACTTTTGGCCGCGACGACAACGCGCTGGAATTGTTCGACGCCAGCGGCCACCGGCCGCTGGGACGCGGCAGCAAAATCGACCTCGCCCGCCGCCTGGTCGCCGAAATCGCCGCCCGTCTGCCGGAGTCCGCCGCGCGTGGCGGTGCCGACGCATCGCCAGGCTGAGCGCGCAGTTGCCTGAATACTTTTTCCATCGCACTCGCCCATGACCTCCGCCCGCATCGCCGTGCGCCTGCTCGATCCCAGGCTGCGCGACCAGCTTCCCGCCTACGCCAGCGCCGGCAGCGCCGGCATGGATCTGCGCGCCTGCATCGAAGAGCCGCTGACCCTGCACCCCGGGCAGGCCGAGCTGATTCCCGCCGGCATTGCGATGCACATCGCCGACCCCGGGCTGTGCGCGATGCTGCTGCCGCGCTCGGGGCTGGGACACAAGCACGGGCTGGTGCTGGGCAATCTGGTCGGGCTGATCGACAGCGACTACCAGGGCCCGCTGCTGGTGAGCTGCTGGAACCGCGGCAGCGCGGCCTATACCGTGCAGCCGCTGGAGCGCATTGCGCAACTGGTCATCGTGCCGGTGGTGCGGGCGCAGTGGGAGGTGGTCGAGAGCTTCGAGGCCAGCGCGCGCGGCGCCGGAGGCTTCGGCTCGACCGGCTCGCATTGAGGGGCAGGCATGGCGCGTCGCTGGGCCAAGGCGCTGGTGCGCCGCTTCGAGGCGATGCAGCACAGTCGCTGGCTGCGGCCGTTTGCCCGGCATCTCGCGCATCCGGCGCTGTGGAGCCTGAGCCGGCGCAGCGTGGCGATCGCGGTGGGTGCCGGGCTGTTCGGCGGGCTGATTCCCGGGCCGTTTCAGATGCTGGTGGCGGGAATCCTGGCGGTGCTGCTGCGCGGCAACTTCCCGATCGCGCTGGTCGTCACCCTCTACAGCAATCCGCTGACCATCGTGCCGCTATACCTGCTGGCGTACAAATTGGGCGGCATCGTGGCCCCCGCGCACGCCGCGCAGACCCTCGGCGCGCCGCCCGACTTCGATTGGCTGCATGTGTCGCGCTCGGTTGCCGCGCTGGCGCGCTGGGCGTGGCAATTGGGCACGCCGCTGTTCATCGGCGTGCCGCTGCTGGCGGTGGTGCTGGGGATCGGCGGTTTTGCCTTCACGCGGCTGCTGTGGAGCCTGCATCTGCGCTGGGCGCTGCGCGCGCGCAGGGCGGCGCGGCGGCGGCGTGAACGTATGCGCGCCATGCAACGCGCCCATTGACCGGGTCAGACGGGTTTGTCGCCCGGCAGGAACAGCCCGGCGTCGGCCGAGTCGAGCAGGGCGCTGCGCGCCTCGCTTTCGTCCGGGTCGGGCTCGCGCACGTCGAGCACGGTGTATTCGATGCGCAGCGCCAGCCCCGCCAGCGGATGGTTGCCGTCGAGCAACACTTTGTCGTCGTGGATTTGCGTCACGGTATAAAGCACATCGGCCTGGCCAGGGGTGCAGCCCGCGGGCAGCTGCTCGAACATCATGCCTTCTTCGAGCTCGGCGGGAAACAGCTTGCGGTCTTCGACCAGCAGCAGCTCGGCGTCATAGTCGCCAAAAGCGTCTTGCGGCTGTAGGTAGATGTCGCCTTTGTCGCCCACGCCTTTGCCGATGAGCTGCTCGGCCATACGCGGCAGCAGATCATCGCCGCCGACGTAGAAATCGTCGCCTTCGGGGTTTTCGTCGATCAACTCGCCTTGCGAGTCCGTCATGCGCCAGGACAAGGTGGCGACAAGGCCTTCGGAGATTTTCATGGGTATGCTCGCGGAAATGGATGGAATGGCAGACGCATGGGCGTTTGCACGCATTGGAACATGAGCCGTATGTCAACTTCGATGATGCAGTGGGGTGAGTACACCGTCGCGCGGTTTTTGCGCGACATCTGGCAGCGCAAACCCCTGCTACTGCGCCAGGCGTTTCCCGATTTCAAGCCCCTGCTCAGCCGCGCGCAACTCTTTGCCCTGGCCGCGGGCGACGACGTCGAGTCGCGCCTGGTGCAGCGCGAGGGCCGGCGCTGGCAACTCGCGCACGGACCGTTCGCCCGCAGGCAAATCCCGTCGCTGCAGCAGCGCAACTGGACGTTGCTGGTGCAGGGCGTCAACCTGCACATCGATGCCGCCAGCGAGCTGCTCGAACAGTTTCGCTTCGTCCCCGACGCGCGGTTGGACGACCTGATGATCTCCTGGGCGAGCGACGGCGGCGGCGTCGGGCCGCACCAGGATGCGTACGACGTGTTTTTGCTCCAGGCCGCCGGGCGTAGGCGCTGGCGCCTCGGCCCCGTAGCCGACGCCACGCTGCAGCCGGGCAAGCCGGTCAAGCTGCTGGCAAACTTTACGCCCGAGGAGGACATCCTCGTCGAGCCCGGAGACCTGCTCTACCTGCCGCCGGGCTGGGGGCACGACGGCATCGCCGTGGGCAACGATTGCATGACGTATTCGATCGGCTTTCGCGCCCCGCCGCAGGGCGAACTGCTGCGCGAAGTGCTGTGGCAGTTGGCCGAAACCCAGCCCGACGGGCCGATTTACACCGATCCACCGCTGCGTCCGGCTTCGGCTCCGGCGCTGCTGCCGGCGTCGATGGTCAAGTTCGCCGCGCAGGCGTTCTCACGCCTCAAGCCCGATGCGGCGGTGTTCGAATCGGCGCTGGGGGTGTATCTGACCACGCCCAAGCCGCAGGTGTGGTTCGAGGCTGCCGATGCCACGCCGCGGCGGTTGCGCCGCGCCTGCCTGCAGCACGGCTGCCGCCTCGATCGCCGCAGCAAAATGCTCTACACCGCAAGCGCCGTGTTTTTCAACGGCGAGGTCGTGCCGGCCGATCTCGCCGACTCGGCGCTGCTGCGCCAATTGGCGGACCAGCGCGGGCTCGACGCCGCGCAGCTCCAGGCCGCGACTGCGGGCGAACTCGCCGCGATCGTCGCCTGGGGCGCACAAGGCTGGCTGCACCCTGCGGCGACGGCGCCGTCCACGGTCTTGAGCCGAGGGCGCGATCAGCGCATCAGCCACATCAATGAAGTCGCTGGCTGACCCGCTTTGCTCGCCGGCGCACCACGGCGCTGCCGCGCCGGATGTGGCGTTCGACACCCGCACGCAGGCACATGCAGCGCTGCTGCGGCTCGTCGCCGGTCAAAGCTCAGTGTTGTGGTGTTTCAGCGTCGATTTCACCGCATGGCCGCTGCAACGCCCCGAGTTCATCCGCGCGCTGGAGCACTGGGCGCTGCGCGACCCGCGGCGGCACGAGGTGCTGCGCTTTTTGGCGGTGGACTGGAGCACGGTGCAGCGACGTTTTGCTCGCTTTACGGCGTTTCGCCAAACCTTTGCACACTTGGTCGCCTGCCGGCGGATCGCCGAGGCGCAGCTTCACGACCTGCACGAAATGGCTTGGACGCCGGCCGGCGCGGTTTACGCCAAAACCGCAACCTGGATGACCGGCGAATGCGTGCGCGATCCAGCGCGGCTGCAGGCGCTGCGTCTGCGTTTGGACGACGCCTGGGAGCTGGCAGTCCCCGCATTTCCTGCGAGTACCTTGGGCTTGTGACAAATAAACAACATCGTGTTTTTTTGCGCGCATTTTGCGTCACGGGGATAACCCGAAGTGTCGCTATACTTATGCGCTGAGCTTGATGTGCAAACCGGTTCTGGTTGCAATTGGGTTCGATCAGGACGGTGACGAATTTTTTGGGTTCCGCCCATTTTTGACTGACGCTTAGAGGAAAGTAATGAAAAAGTCCATTCTGCTGGCATCGATGATTGCCGCTCTCGCTCTGGCCGCTTGCGGTAAAAAAGAAGAAGCCGCTCCCGCTGCTTCGGCTCCCGCCGCCGCTTCGGCTCCCGCTGCCGCCTCTGCTCCGGCTGCGGCTGCGTCCAAGGCTGCTTCGGCTCCGGCTGCCGCTTCGGCTCCGGCTGCTGCTTCGGCTCCCGCACACGCTGCCTCTGGCGCCAGCGCTGCCAAGTGATCTGCGGATAAGCTGCGATCTGCGAATAATCTGCAATTTTTTTGCGGATGCAAAAAGGCCGACGGTGAGTCGGCCTTTTTGTTTGCTGCAACGAAACGCCGGCCTTTTCGTCGACCTTTTCCTTGGGTCGTGCACCCGTTCGCCTGGGTGGGCGGCGGCGCGCAAGCGGTCGGGCCGTAGCGCGCTCGGCGGGCTTACTGAATCTGCTGCTGCAGGATTTGCAGGATTTTGCGCGAGTCCTCGGTGTGCAGCGGCTTGCCATCGGGCGTTTGCACCGTGACCACGGTTTGCGTGCCCGACGATTGCAGCGCGATACGGTAGTCTGCGGGTTTGGGTTCGAACGCTTTTTTGCCGAACAGTCTGCCGAAAAACCCCGTGCTGTCCTGCGAAGCCTTGAGCGCGGCTTCGGCGCTGATGTAGCGCACGTCGAACTGCCCGGTGGAGCGGTTGCGGTCGATGACGGTGAAGCCGGCGGTGTTGATCGCCAGGCTGACTTTACGCCATGCGCTGTCGAATCCTTCTTGCAATTGCAGCGCCTGGCCGTCGTCGATGAGTTGGGCTGCGACCGGCGGGGCGATTTCCGTGGGGTTCTCTACCCGTTGCTTGGCGGCTTCTTCGCTCAAGCCGAGCGTGACCATGAGCTTGCGCAGAAAAATGGTGTTCAGCCCCGGATCGGGGGTCGCGGGCTCCCAAGCCGTGGTCGATTTGTCGTTGGAGTTGTAGACCTCCTTCATCGACTGATGGGTGATGTAGATCTGCGTGCCTTTGCCGTCCGGGGTGCGCTCGAATACGGTGCGGAAGCGGTCGCGCGTGCCGGTGTCGTACAGGCTGTCGAACACCTTGCCGAGGTACTTGCGGATGAAGTCCTGCGGCAGCTTGGCGCGGTTTTCCGCCCAGTCGGTTTCCATCACCCCGGTGGCGGCGTCGGCCTGGGTGAGATAAAAGCCGTTTTCCTGCCAGAAGGCTTTGACTTTTTCCCAGAGCTGTTCCGGCGGGGCGTCAACGACCAGCCAGCGTTGGCCGCCGGCCTGGTCGATGTGCATTCCGGCAAATTGCGGCAACACCGCGTTGGTCCTGGCCATCTGCTCGGCGGTCTTGACGCCGCGGTCGTAAGCCAGTGCGCTCACCGGAGTGTTGGGCGCTCCGGGGATGACGTAGCGTTCCTGCCGTGCCAGCTGGGTGAGATCGGGCGGAACCTCCAAGGGATTGCCCTGCTTGGCGCTTTCATAGTCGACGCTCTTGCCATGCACGACGGTATCCAGCGAGGAGCAGCCGCCCAGAAGGACGCCGGTTCCCAGGGCGAGGGTCAGGGCACTCAGTCGCCAGGAAGTGAGAGGATTCATAGGCAAAAGGGTCTAAAAGAGGGTCGGGAAGATCAGTGCACCAGCGGCAAACCCAGCGCTTGCAGCGCCTGGCGCAGCGCCACTTCGTGCTGCGCCTGCAACGGTGTGAGCGGCAGGCGCAGGCCGGGGCCGATGCGGCCCATGAGGTGCAGCGCACGCTTGACGGGGATGGGGTTGGACTCGCAAAACAGCACTTGGTTGAGGTCGATCAGCGCGCGATGCAACTTGCTCGCCAGCGGTGCATTGCCCGCCAGTGCCGCGGTGCATAGTTCGTGCATCTGCCGCGGCACGACGTTGGCCGAGACGCTGATATTGCCCTGACCGCCCAGCAGCATCAGCGCCACGGCGGTCGGGTCGTCACCAGAGTAGATGGAAAACCCCGGCGGCGCGCGGCCGATGAGCTGCGCCGCTCGGTCGATATTGCCGCTGGCCTCTTTGATGCCGATGATCCCAGGCACTTGCGCCAGCCGGATGGCGGTGTCCACGCTCATATCGGCCACGGTACGGCCCGGCACGTTGTACAGCACCACGGGGATGTCTGCGGCTTCGGCGATGGCAGTGAAGTGCACGACCATGCCGTCTTGCGTCGGCTTGTTGTAATACGGCACGACGCTGAGCACGCAGTCGGCGCCTGCGGCTTTGCACCGCCGCGACAGTTCGATCGCTTCCTGCGTGGAGTTGGCCCCGGCGCCGGCCATCACCGGCACGCGGCCTGCCGCCTGCTCGACGACGACGCGAACGATTTCGACATGCTCGTCCACCGGGATGGTGGGCGACTCGCCGGTGGTGCCCACCGGGCTGATGCAATCGGTGCCTTGCTCGATATGCCAGTCGACCAGTTGGCGCAGCGCTGCAAAATCCACGCTGCCGTCGGCATGCATGGGTGTCACCAGCGCGACGATGCTGCCGCGGATGACCGGAGTTTGGGAGCTCATTGTTCTGCGAGTGATGCGGTGTGAGTCGAAAGATTGTATCGGTCTGCCGCCTGCGCGTCGGCAGGCTCGCGCACCGCGGCGATGCGCTGCACATACGCGGGATGCGGCGTCGTGACGAAGCCATCCTCGTAGCGCAGCACGCGCAGCGTCGGGCGCACGGCGTCGAGCAGTTCTCCCGGGCGCAGGAGAAACGCAGGGTTGGACGGTTTGCCCAGACTCGCCTGGCCCAGCGCGAAGGTTTCGTACAACAACACACCGCCGGGAGCGACGGCCTGGACGATGTGCGGCAGCAACGGTCGCCACAGGTAGTTGGTGACGATCACGGCGTCGAATTGCTGCTGCGCATAGGGCCATGCACCCGATTCCAGATCGGCGACGCAAACGGCGGCGATGTCGCGCAAGCCGTCGAGCGCCTGCGCGTTGCGATCGACGGCGAACACGCGATGGCCACGTTGTTGCAGCCAGCGCACATGGCGGCCGGCGCCGCATGCCACGTCGAGCACGGTACCGGCGGGGCGCAGCAGGTGGGCATGGCGCACGAGCCATGCGGAAGGCGAGGGGAGGGCGTTGGTGCTGGAGTCCATTCGCGCATCGTACCGGCCCGCGGCCGGCCGTACCGAGCGCGCCGAAGGCACAATGCAAGAATGACCTCAACCCGAGCGATTTCACCATGACCCGATCCCCGACCATCCTGGTCACCGGCGGCGCCGGCTACATCGGCTCGCACACCTGCGTGGCGCTGATCGAAGCCGGCTACACCCCGGTGGTGTACGACAACCTGTGCAACAGCAGCGCCGAGTCGCTGGCGCGGGTGCAGACCATCACCGGCCAGCGCCCGGCGCTGATTCAGGCCGACATCCGCGACGCCAAAGCGCTCGATGCCGCGCTGGCAGCGCACCGGCCGCAGGCGGTGATCCACTTCGCCGGGCTCAAGGCGGTGGGCGAGTCGGTGGAAAAGCCGCTGCTGTATTACGACAACAACGTCGGCGGCACGGTGACGCTGCTCGAAGCGATGCAGCGAGCCGGGCTGCGCAACCTCATTTTTTCGTCCTCGGCCACCGTCTATGGCGATCCGGCGAGCGTGCCGATCCGCGAAGACTTCCCGACCAGTGCGACCAACCCTTACGGCCGCAGCAAGCTGATGATCGAGGAGATCCTCGCCGACTTGTTCCGCGCCGAGCCGCAGTGGCGCATCGCCCGGCTGCGTTACTTCAACCCGGTGGGCGCGCATGAGAGCGGGCTGATCGGCGAAGACCCGCGCGGCATCCCCAACAACCTGATGCCTTTCATCACCCAAGTCGCCGTGGGCCGGCTGCCCAAGCTGCGGGTGTTCGGCGGCGACTGGCCGACGGTCGACGGCAGCGGGGTGCGCGACTACATCCACGTGATGGATCTGGCCGAAGGGCATGTGGCCGCGCTGAATCACCTGCTGGCGCACGAGGGCCTGTTCACCGTCAACCTCGGCACCGGCCAGGGCTATTCGGTGCTGCAGATGGTGCAGGCGTTCAGCCGCACCATCGGCCGCGAGCTGCCGTATGAAATCGTCTCCCGTCGCCCCGGCGACGTCGCCGAATGCTGGGCCGACCCGAGCGCAGCTGAGAAGCTGCTGGGCTGGAAGGCCAAGCGCGGGCTGGATCGAATCTGCGCCGACGCCTGGCGCTGGCAGCAGCGTAACCCGCAGGGGTACGGCAACTGATTTTTTTCGCCGTCATGGGCCGTATGCCACTGCGGTATCGACGGCGTGGTAAGGTCGAAACTTGCGTTTCAACCCGATCGAAAGGAACCCGATGAGCAAGTCCTCTCCCGCCCTGCAGGCATCGGCCGCCGCGCTGCACATCGGCATCAGCGCCAAAGACCGCGAGACCATCGCCGAGCAGCTGTCGAGGCTGCTGGCCGACACCTACACGCTGTACCTGACCACGCACAACTTCCACTGGAACGTCACCGGGCCGATGTTCAACACCCTGCATTTGATGTTCATGCAGCAGTACACCGAGCTGTGGAACGCGGTCGACCCGATCGCCGAGCGCATCCGCGCGCTGGGCTTTTTCGTCCCCGGTTCGTATCAGGCGTTCAGCAGCCGCTCCAGCCTGGACGACGCGCCGGCGCAGCCGCCCAAGGCGCAGGACATGATCGCCATCCTGGTCAAGGGGCATGAGGCGGTGGCCAAGACCGCGCGCGAGGTGTTTGCCGTGGCCGATGCCGCCAACGACCAGCCCACCGCCGACCTGATGACCCAGCGGCTGGACGTGCACGAAAAAACCGCCTGGATGCTGCGCAGCCTGCTCGAAAGTTGAGCCGCCGTGCCTCTCGGGGTTGCGGCTGGCGATAATTCGCGCATGGAACGTCTACGTTTGTGGCTGGCTCTGATCCGTTGGGACAAGCCGGTCGGCTCTCTGCTGTTGTTGTGGCCGAGCCTGTCGGCACTGTGGATCGCAAGCAACGGTCGCCCAGACTGGTGGTTGGTCGTCGTGTTCATCGCCGGGACGTTTCTCATGCGCTCGGCTGGCTGCGCGGTCAACGACGTCGCCGACCAGGATTTCGACCGCGCCGTACGCCGCACGGCGCAGCGCCCGGTGACCGCCGGCCGGGTGTCCACGCGCGAAGCGCTTGCCGTCGGCGCGGTGCTGGCGCTCGTCGCCTTCGGTCTGGTGCTGACGACCAACGCGCTGACCATCCAGATGTCGGTGGCCGCGCTGCTCATCGCCATCGCCTACCCCTGGACCAAACGCTGGCTGGCGTTGCCGCAGGCGTATCTCGGCGTGGCGTTCAGTTTTGGCATCCCCATGGCCTTCGCCGCCGCGCGTGGCGAGGTGCCGATGTTGGCCTGGGTGTTGCTGCTGGGCAATCTGTTCTGGGTGCTGGCCTACGACACCGAGTACGCCATGGTCGACCGCGACGACGACCTCAAGGTCGGCATCAAGACCTCGGCGATCACTTTCGGCCGCGCCGATGTCGCCGCGGTGATGGCCAGCTACAGCGCGTTCATCGCCATCTGGGCCGCGGTCGGCTGGGCGCTGCGCCTGGGCTGGCCGTATTTCCTCGGCGTTGCCGCAGCCGCAGCGCAGGCGGCGCACCACTACACCCTGATCCGCAGCCGCGATCCGGCGCAATGCTTCCGCGCCTTCCGCCTCAACCACTACCTTGGATTGGCGCTGTTTGTCGGCACGGTGGCGGCCTACGCGCTGCGCTGAGCCGCCAGCTGGCTCAGGCGGTGAGCCGCTGCAGCGCCTCGCGGTAACGCTCGGCCGTTTTGGCGATGATGTCGGCGGGCAGATGCGGCGGTGGCGGCTGTTTGTTCCAGCCGGGCACGCTCTCCAGCCAGTCGCGCAGGAACTGCTTGTCGAAGCTCGGCGGCGAGATGCCTTCGGCCCAGGTGTCGGCCGGCCAGAAGCGCGAGGAATCGGGGGTGAGTACCTCGTCCATCAGGGTGACCACGCCGTTTTCGTCGAGGCCGAATTCAAACTTGGTGTCGGCAATCAGAATGCCGCGCGCCGCAGCGTAGTCGGCAGCACGCTGGTAGAGCGCCAGGCTGGCGTCGTGCACCTGCATCGCCGTTTCGGTGCCGATGGTCGCGGCCATCTGGCTGAACGAAATGTTTTCGTCGTGCGCGCCGAGTTCGGCCTTGGTCGCCGGGGTGAAAATCGGCTCGGGCAGACGGCTGGCGAGTTTCAGCCCCGCCGGCAGCTTGACGCCGCACACGCTACCGCTGGCCTGATAGTCCTTCCACCCCGACCCCGCCAGGTAGCCGCGCACCACGGCCTCGACCGGCAGCGGTTTGAGCCGTTTGACCACCATGGCGCGGCCGCGCACCTGCTCGCGCTCGTCTGCCGCCACCACCGATTCCGGGTCGTCGGGCAACAAATGGTTGGGCACCACGTCGTGCAGCAGGTCGAACCAGAACCGCGCCATGCGGGTGAGGATTTCGCCCTTGCCTGGGATCGGCTCGACCATGATGACGTCGAACGCCGAAATGCGGTCGGTGGCCAGCATCAGCAGCCGGTCGGCGCCGACGGCGTAGTTTTCGCGCACCTTGCCGCGCGACAGCAGCGGCAGCGAATGCAGGGAGGATTGCAGCAGGGCAGAGGTCATGGGCGGGCTTTCATTGCGCAAGTTGGCGATTGTAGAAACCCCGTGGTTGCGCTCGGCGGGCTTGAGGTTTTCAGCCGCCGCGGCCCACAATGCGCTTGCCGCATGTGCGGCGACAACGGAGACAGAACATGGCTGCAAAACGCATTCTGCTGCTGGCAGGAGACTACGCCGAAGACTACGAAACCATGGTGCCGTTCCAAACCCTGTTGGCCGTGGGGCATACGGTGCACGCGGTCTGCCCGGACAAAAAGGCCGGCGAGCAGGTGAAGACCGCGATCCACGACTTCGAGGGCGCGCAGACTTATTCGGAAAAGCCGGGGCACAACTTCACCCTCAACGCCACGTTTGCCGAGGTGAAGGCCGAAGACTACGACGCGCTGGTCATTCCCGGTGGTCGGGCGCCGGAATACCTGCGCCTCAACCCCAAGGTGCTCGATCTGGTGCGGCATTTTTTCAGCGCCAACAAGCCGGTGGCGGCGGTGTGCCACGGCGCGCAGATCCTGGCCGCCGCCGGGGTGCTGCAAGGCCGCAAATGCTCGGCTTACCCGGCTTGCGGCCCGGAGGTGCGCGAGGCCGGCGGTGACTATGCCGACATTGCCGTGGACCAGGCGGTGACGCAGGGCAATCTGGTGACCGCGCCGGCCTGGCCGGCGCACCCGGCCTGGCTCGCGCAGTTCCTCAAACTGCTGGGCACGCAGATCACGCTCTAGCGCATCGGCCAACGCCATGAAAGACGCCGACTTGAAGTCGGCGTCTTTGTTTCAGCTCAGCACCGTCATGCTCAGGCGGCGGCGGTAGCTCTCCACCGTGGGATCGGCCGCTGCGGGCTGGCCGGCGGCGGGTTTGGCCGTGTCTGCCGGGGTGAGCAGTTCGAGGATGTTGACGTAGGTCTTGCGCGCCTTGTCCTCGTTCCAGGTTTTGTTGCGCATGAGGATTTCGAGCAGCTCGTCGAGCGCCGCCGTCCATTGCTGCGCCGCCATATAGTGTTGCGCCAGCGCGTAGCGCGCGTCGAAATCGCGTTTGTTCGCGGCAATGTCGGCTTGGAGCACGGCCACTGCGGGCAGATTCGGCGCCTCTTGCGCCGCGGTCAGCCAGTCGGCCAGCGCCTGGATCCGGCGGTCGGTCGGCGCTTTGGCCGCCAGTGGCTCGAACGCTTGCGCCGCGTCGGCGACGCGGCCGGCTTTGAGCAGCAGCTCGACGTAGGCCTTACGCGCTGCATCGTTGGCCGGATTGGTCGCCAGGTCTTGCTGCAGTTTTTCCAGCGGCGGCAGCGCGGCGCCGGACGGTGCCGCCGGCTCGCCGGCATCGGCTGCCGAGTCCTGCTCCGGGGCAGCCTCCGGGACGTGCTTGTCGAGAAACGCCCGGATCTGGCCTTCGGGCAGCGCGCCGACGAAACCATCGACCGGCTGGCCGTTTTTCAGCAGCATCACCATCGGGATGCTGCGCACGCCGAAAGCGGCGGCCAGCTCCTGTTCTTCCTCGGTGTTGATTTTCACCAGCTTGAAGCGGCCGGCGTAAGCGATTTCGAGTTTTTCCAGCACGGGGCCGAGCGCCCGGCAGGGGCCGCACCACGGCGCCCACAGATCGACCAGCACCGGTACGGTGTTGGACGCTTCGATGACTTCGGTTTCAAAATTGGCGACGGTGACATCAATCATGTTGAGCTCCTGAAAGCTGCGCAGATGGGGGTGGATGCGCAAAATACCAGCCGGGGTATGCAGCGCACAATCTGCATCTGCCGTGAGCATAGCGGCGCCTGTGTCCGCGGTGGCCGCGGCTTCTTAAAATCGCCGCTTCGACAGACGCAGCAAGGAGAGGCAGATGGCCGTAATCGGCGTGGTGATGGGCTCGCAGAGCGACTGGGAGGTGATGCGCCATGCGGCCGACGTGCTCACTCGCTTCGGTGTGCCGCACGACTGCCGGGTGGTGTCGGCGCACCGTATGCCCGACGACCTGTTCGCCTACGCCGAGGCCGCGCAGTCGCGCGGGCTGCGCGCCATCATCGCCGGCGCCGGCGGCGCGGCGCATCTGCCCGGCATGCTCGCGGCCAAAACCACGGTGCCGGTGCTCGGTGTGCCGGTGCCGAGCAAGTATCTGCGCGGCGAGGATTCGCTGCTGTCGATCGTGCAGATGCCCAAGGGCATTCCGGTGGCGACGTTCGCCATCGGCGAGGCCGGGGCGGCCAACGCCGCGTTGTTCGCCGTCGCGCTGCTCGCGGCGCACGACGCCGACCTGCGCCACAGGCTCGACGCCTTCCGTGCCGAACAGACCGCGGCGGCGCGGGCGATGCGCGTGGGAGACGCGGCATGAGCCAAGACGCCGCGTTCATCCCCCCTGGCGCGACGCTGGGCGTGCTCGGCGGCGGGCAACTCGGCCGGATGTTCGCCCAGGCGGCGCAAAGCGCCGGCTACGGCGTGGCCGTGCTCGAAGCCGACGAAGCCGCGCCGGCGGCGCAGGTCACCGGCATCCACCTGGCGGCGCGTTACGACGATCCGCTGGCGCTGGAGCAGCTCGCCCGCGAGTGCGCGGCGGTGACGGTGGAATTCGAGAACATTCCGGTGCAGGCGCTGCGTTGGCTCGATGCGCGGGTGCCGCTGGCGCCTGCGCCGCAGGCTGTCGCCGTCTGCCAGCACCGGGCGCAGGAAAAAGCCTTGTTCGAGCGACTCGCCGTGCCGTGTGCGCCGCATGCCGTGCTGGCCGCGGGGGCCGACGTCGGCGCGGTCAGCGCCGAGCTGTTTCCAGGCATCCTCAAAACCGCGCGGCTGGGCTACGACGGCAAGGGACAGGTGACGGTGCAGACCGCTGCCGATCTGCCTGCGGCGTGGGCCGCGCTCGGCGGGGTGGATTGCGTGCTGGAGAAAAAACTCGACTTGGCGTTCGAGCTGTCGGTGGTGATGGCGCGCGGCCGCGACGGCACCATGGTGCAGTTCGCCCCGCAGCAAAATCTGCACCGCAGCGGCATTTTGTTCGCCAGCTTTTCTCCCGGCGCGGCGATCACACCGCGCGTCGCGCAGGCGGCGCAGGACGCTGCGGCCACGGTGGCGCAGGGGCTGGACTATGTCGGCGTCCTGTGTGTGGAATTTTTTGTGCTGCGCGACGGCCGGCTGCTGGCCAACGAAATCGCGCCGCGGCCGCACAACTCCGGCCACCACACCATCGACTCGTGCACCGTGTCGCAATTCGAGTTGCAGTGGCGGGCGCTGGTGGGCGCGCCGTTGCTGTCTCCGCGGCAGCACAGCGCCGCGGTGATGCTCAACCTGCTGGGCGACCTCTGGTTCGACGCCGCCGGTCGGCAGCGCGAACCCGATTGGGCCGCCGTGCTGGCGCTGGCTGGCGCGCATCTGCACCTGTACGGCAAACGCGAGCCGCGCAAGGGCCGCAAAATGGGGCATTTGACTTGCACCGCTGCCAGCGCCGACGCCGCACGGCAGACCGCTTTGCGCGCGTGCGAACTGCTCGGCCTGGAGCCGTTCTGACCGTGGCGGCCGACTCCAGCCCCACGGTGACTGCCGCCGACATCGCCGCGGCGGTGCGGCGGCTGGAGGCCGGCGAACTCGTCGGGCTGCCTACCGAAACCGTCTACGGTCTGGCGGCCGATGCCGAAAACCCGCAGGCGGTGGCCAAAATCTACGCTGCCAAGGGCCGCCCGGCGGACCATCCGGTGATCGTGCACGTGCCCCGCGATACCGATTTGGCGCATTGGGCATCGACGGTGCCCGAGACCGCGCGGGCACTGGCCGCCGCTTTCTGGCCCGGGCCGCTGACGCTGATTCTGCCGCGCCGACCCGGAGTGGCCGAGGCTTGCGCCGCCGGGCAGGACAACATCGGCCTGCGCTGCCCGGCGCACCCGGTGGCGCAGGCGGTGCTGGCGCAGTTCAGGCAAGGCCGGGGCGGTCTGGCGGCGCCGTCGGCCAACCGCTTCGGCCGCATCAGCCCGACGACCGCGGCGCACGTACACGCCGAACTCGGCGACGATCTGCTGGTGCTCGACGGTGGCGCCTGCTCCGTGGGGATCGAAAGCACCATCGTCGATTGCACGGTGCAGCCGCCGCGCATTCTCCGCCCTGGGCAATTGCAGGCGGACGCCTTGGCGCAGGTGCTGGGCGTGCCGGCCGCGACCCTGATGCGTCCGAGCGAAGGCGCGCCGCGCGTGGCCGGTGCGTTGCCCGCACACTATGCGCCGCGTACGCCGCTGCTGCTGCGCCGCCGCGGGCAGATCGACGCCGACTGGCCGCGCCAGCTTGCCGCGGGGCGGCGTATCGGCGTGCTGGCGCGCAGCGCAGGCCCGGCGGCTGCACATTGGCTGATTTTGCCCGCGACCCCGGACGGCTACGCCCGACGCCTGTACGCCGCGCTGCGTGAGCTCGACGCTGCGCAGCTGGACCAAATCTGGGTCGAGGAGCTGCCCGACACGCCGCCCTGGCTGGCGCTGCGCGACCGCCTGCGCCGGGCGGAGCATGGCTCCGGCCAGCGATAGCGCGTCGCCGGCCCGGTGGCGGTTGAACGCTGTTGCAAATTCGCCAACTGCCCAGGCATGGGCAAAAACGCTCTTGCGACGCCTATTTGCCTCCGTTATGCTGGAAGCGAACGGTCGTTCTATTTCGGCCGCCGGCCTGCGGTTCTGGCGCAAAACAGGCCGCCCGTCAGGGCGCGCAGCAGGCACACCACATAACGTTCGAGGAGATGTGTATGCAAAGACGTGTCTGGATCGCGCTGGCCCTGGCCAGTGCGCTGGGTCTGGCGGGATGCGGTGGCGGTGGCAATCCGTCGCCGCCGTCGCTGGCGACGGTCAGCAGCGTGAACGCGGCGAGCACGGCGCCGAGCGCGCCTCCTGCCGGTGGATTCAAGCAAATCGTGGCGTTCGGCGACAGTCTGTCCGATGACGGTGCCTACACCCTGGCGGCGTTGAGCGTTTACGGCCCGGGAACGTCGAGCGATATCGCCTTCACCGGGCTGCCTTACCCGGCCGGCGGGCAATTCACCGTCAACGGTGCCCCTAGCGGCAACTGGACCAACGTACTGGCCAAAAGCCTGAACATCGGCCTGACTCCCAACCTCATCGGCTACGGCACCCCGTCGGGCGTGATGTACCTCGGCGCCACCGGCCCGACGCCGAATCCCGCGTTCTGTGCCTTCAGCGCGCCACCGTCTTCCGGCCAGGCCAACTGCACCAATTTTGCCCAGGGTGGCTCGATGGTGTCCAACGCCAACGGCATCGGCCACAGCGGCGGGGCGCTGACCCTGCCGGTGACGGCGCAGGTGCAGAATTACCTCAACCAGTTCGGCGGCAGCTTCAACGCCAACCAACTGGTCACCGTGCTGGCGGGCAACAACGACATTTTCACCGCGCTGGGCACCGTCAACGCGACGGTGACGCAAGCCGTGACGCAGGCAGTGACCAGCGCGCTGCAGCAGAACCCCAACCTGACGCAGGCGCAGATCGCCGCCATCCAGGCCAGCGCGCAGCATGACGCCACGACGGCGGCAGTGGCCACGGCCCAGACCACCGTGGCGCAGGCCGCCGATGCGCTGGCGGCGCAGGTCAACTTGATGACCAGCAAGGGCGCCAAATATGTGCTGGTTTATACCTTGCCCGACTCGTCGCTGACGCCGTTCGGCCGCGGTCTGCCGTACACCGCGGCGACACCGCCGCAGGCGCCGCCTGCCGGGTATGTGTGCGACAACACCGTCACTTCGACGCCGTGCTACCTGCTGTCCAACCTGGTGCAGGTGTTCAACCAGCGTCTGCTCAACGACCTGCAGGGCCAGCCGGTCAAGGTGCTCGACGGCTACAGCCTGCTCAACCAGGAAATCGCCAACCCGGCACAGTTCGGCCTGAGCAACGTCACCACACCGTGGTGCAACCCGGCGACCACCAGCTCGCTGCTGTGCAATGTGAACACGCCGTACGCGGCAGCCGGAGCCAGCCAGTCCAATCTCGGCACCTGGCTGTTTGCCGATTCGGTGCATCCCACGCCTGCCGGCTACCAAATCATCGCCAACGCCACTTTGCAGGCGATGAAAGGTTTTGGCTGGATTTCGCAATGAGCCAGGAGGAGACACTGTGATGAACGCATTGCAACGTACCGTGCTCGGCAGCGCGCTTGGCTTGGGCAGCCTGGGGCTGCTGCCTGTAGCCCATGCCGACGACTTCCCCAAAAACATCGTTTACGTCGGCGCGGCGTATCTGAACAACCACTCCAGCCTGCCCGATCTGACCGGCTACAACACGCCGCCGAACCTCAACCTCGCCGTGGGCAACGCCACCACATTGGGTTTGGGCTATGTGCGCAACCTGCCTGGGCCGTGGAGCTTCGAGCTGGCGCTGGGTTATCCGCCGCGAGTGCGCACCTACGCCGAGGGCAATGGTTGGGCGTCGCTGCGCGGCGCCGGGGTGACCGACGTCGATGTGTACTCGCCCACCGCGTTCATCAATTACCACATCCGCGGCAAGCAGGCGACTTGGGATCCATTCGTCGGCCTGGGCGTGAACTACACCTGGTTTCGCAATACCAAGGCGCTGTCGCCGCTGACCAATCTGCAGGGGCCGACCGACGTGCATCTCTCGAGCGATCTGACCTGGGCGGCGCACGTCGGCATGATTTACCGCTTCAACTCGCGTTGGTCGGTGGTGGGCACCATCGCCTACGCCGATGTGCGCAGCGACCTGACGTCTACGTCGTACACCCCGGACCGGTCGGTGATCACCTCGCAGGCCAAGACCACGATCAAGTTCAATCCGGTGGTCTACACCCTGGCGATCGGCTATAGTTTTTGACCCGCATCGTGGCTGCGATCGAGGGAGCTTCGGCTCCCTTTTTCGTCTGCCACGAACAGCCATCATCTGTCTTTATATCCAGTTGTGCTACATTGCCGGCAGTGCCATTCAGACCCAGGGAGCGTGCCATGGAACAAGGAAAAATCGTCGTCAATCCGGAAAAAGCCAAGGCGCTTGCTGCTGCTCTGTCGCAAATCGAAAAGCAGTTCGGCAAAGGCACCATCATGCGCATGGACGATGCCGAGGCGCAGCGTGACATCGACGTCGTTTCCACCGGTTCGCTGGGGCTGGACATCGCGCTGGGCGTGGGCGGGCTGCCACGCGGACGGGTGGTGGAAATCTACGGCCCGGAGTCATCGGGCAAGACCACGCTGACGCTGCAGGTCATCGCCGAAATGCAAAAACTCGGCGGCACCTGCGCGTTCATCGACGCCGAGCACGCGCTGGACGTGCAGTACGCCGCCAAGCTCGGCGTCAACCTGCCCGATCTGCTCATTTCGCAGCCCGACACCGGCGAGCAGGCGCTGGAAATCGTCGACGCGCTGGTGCGTTCCGGGTCGGTGGACATGATCGTCGTCGACTCCGTCGCCGCGCTCACCCCGAAGGCTGAAATCGAAGGCGAAATGGGAGACGCGCTGCCGGGCTTACAGGCCAGGCTGATGAGCCAGGCGCTGCGCAAACTTACAGCGAACATCAAGCGCACCAACTGTCTGGTGATTTTCATCAACCAGATCCGGATGAAAATCGGCGTGATGTTCGGCAACCCCGAAACCACCACCGGTGGCAACGCGCTGAAGTTCTACTCCTCGGTCCGGCTGGACATCCGCCGCGTCGGCTCGATCAAAAAGGGCGAGGAGGTCATCGGCTCGGAAACCAAGGTCAAGGTAGTGAAAAACAAGGTCGCGCCGCCGTTCAAGCAGGCCGAGTTCGACATTCTGTACGGCGAAGGCGTGTCGCGCGAGGGCGAGATCATCGACCTGGGTGTGCTTGCCAAAGTGGTCGAAAAGTCCGGCGCCTGGTATGCGTACAACGGCGAAAAAATCGGCCAGGGCAAAGACAACGCGCGTGAATTCCTCAAAGCCAACCCCGATATCGCGCGGGAAATCGAAAACAAAATCCGCGCCAACCTCGGCGTGCCCGAAGCCAACGCCGCGTTGACGGCAAGCATGGCGGCCGGCGACGCGGAGTGAACGCTGCCGATCGCAGCGTCGATCGCCCATGCCGCGTGCCGTGCTGTCGTTGCGTGCCCGCGCGCTGCGCTATCTGGCGCAGCGCGAACACAGCCGCGCCGAGCTGCAGCGCAAGCTGGCGCGCCATTGCGACGACATACCGGCCATCGACAGCCTGCTCGACGAATTGCAGCGGCACGACCTGCTCAGCGCCGAGCGCTTTGCACAGTCGCTGATCCACCGGCGCCAGGGGCGCTACGGCACGGCGCGGATTGCGCAGGAACTCGGCCAGCATGGGCTGGATGAAGAGGTCACCGCCGCAGCGCTGCAAGAGCTGGAGCAAAGCGAACGCGCTCGCGCCCAGGCGGTGTGGGCGCGCAAGTTCGCGCATTTGCCGCAAAATGCGGCCGAGCGCGCGCAGCAGACGCGGTTTTTGCGCCAACGTGGGTTCAGCGGCGACGCCGTTCGTGCGGTGCTGCGCGGCCTGGCGGCCGACGACGTTGACAGGCCCTAGCCTACTTGCACTTGCAGCGCGGTGGCGTCAGAGCGGCGATTCCCGGCCTCATAGCGGGACACGCCGTCGAACGACCGCGGAACCGGGTTTGCTGCGGCGCAACAGGCTGCTACACTAAATCTTGCGCTTCATCAAAAACGTACATTCCATGCGCGACGTCTTGTCTACTCCTCCTGCCGCTTCCCGCCGCCTCGTCCATCGCCGCAGCATCAGTGTCGAGTGTTACGCGCGAGACGACGGGTTGTGGGATTTGCAGGCCGAGCTGCGCGACGTCAAGACGCGCGACATCACGTTGTCCGAGCGCAACCGCCCGGCGGGCGTTCCGGTGCACGACATGCTGCTCGTCGTCACCATCGACACGGCGTTGAACATCGTCGATGCCCAGACCCACACCCTGTTCAGCCCCTACGCCAATTGCGGCGACCACGGCGATGCGTACAAAAAACTCATCGGATTGAATCTGCTGCGCGGTTTTCGTGCCGCGGTGCGCGAGCGTCTGGGCGGGGTGCTCGGCTGCACGCATTTGACCGAACTCACGCAAGTGCTGCCCACGGCGGCGATTCAAGGTCTGGCCGGGCTGAGCAGCGTCGCACTGCCATCGACCGAGGCGGAGCGCGAGTCGCAGATGCCGTTTCAACTCAACCGCTGCCACGCCCTGCGGCTCGACGGCCCTGCGGTGGCCGAGTTCTACCCGCGTTGGGCGCGCCCGGCTGCAGCGGCCGATGCCGCTGGCACAATCTCCACACCCCAAATCGAGGACGAGACATCATGAAAATTCACGAATACCAGGCCAAGCAGATCCTGCGCGAGCACGGCGTGCCGGTGCCGCGCGGCAAACCGGCGTTCAGCGTCGATGAGGCCGTCGCCGTGGCGCGCGAACTCGGCGGGCCGGTGTGGGTGGTTAAGGCGCAGATTCACGCCGGCGGCCGCGGCAAGGGTGGTGGGGTCAAGCTCGCGCGCTCGCTCGACGAGGTGCGGCAGCTGGCCGGGCAGATTCTGGGTATGCAGCTCGTCACGCATCAGACCGGGCCGCAGGGGCAGAAGGTGCGCCGGCTGCTGATCGAGGACGGCGCGGACATCAAAAAGGAGTACTACGCCGCGGTGCTCACCGACCGCGCGACGCAAAAGGTCGCGGTCATGGCCTCCAGCGAAGGCGGCATGGACATCGAGGAGGTGGCGGCCAAGACGCCGGACAAAATCCGCAAGGTGTTCGTCGATCCGCTCATCGGGCTGCAGCCGCAGCAGGCGCATGAGCTGGCTGCGGGCATCGGCATACCGGAGGCTTCTCTGCCGCAGGCCGTCGAGGTGTTCCAGAAGCTCTACCAGACGTATATGGACACCGACGCCTCGCTGGTGGAAATCAACCCGCTCATCCTCGAAGGCGACGGGCAGATCAAGGCGCTGGACGCCAAGTTCAACATCGACGACAACGCGCTGTTCCGTCACCCGGAAATCGAGGCGCTGCGCGATCTGGACGAGGAAGACCCGGCGGAAACCGAAGCGCACAAGCACGACCTGGCCTATATCCAGCTCGACGGCAACATCGGCTGTCTGGTCAACGGTGCCGGACTGGCGATGGCGACGATGGACACCATCAAGCTGTTCGGCGGCTCGCCGGCCAATTTCCTCGACGTCGGCGGTGGGGCGACCACGGAAAAAGTGACCGAGGCGTTCAAAATCATGCTGCACAACCCGCACGTCAAGGCGATCCTGGTGAACATTTTCGGCGGCATCATGCGCTGCGACACCATTGCCGAAGGCGTGATCGCCGCCAGCCGTGCGGTCGGCTTGAGCGTGCCGTTGGTCGTGCGCATGAAAGGCACCAACGAAGACATCGGCCGCAAGATGTTGGCCGAGTCCGGGCTGCCAATCATCAGCGCCGAAACCATGGGCGAAGCCGCGCAGGCAGCGGTCAAAGCCGCACAACTCAGCGCCTGATCCACCGCCCACCCCAACGAGGACGATATGTCGATTCTGATCAACAAAGACACCAAGGTCATCACTCAGGGCATCACCGGCAAGACCGGCCAATTCCACACCCGCATGTGCCGCGACTACGCCAACGGCCGCAACTGCTTCGTCGCCGGGGTCAACCCGAAAAAGGCCGGCGAAGACTTCGAGGGCATCCCGATCTACGGCAGCGTCGCCGACGCCAAGGCGGCCACCGGCGCCACCGTGTCGGTGATCTACGTGCCGCCGGCCGGCGCGGCCGATGCGATTTGGGAGGCGGTGCAGGCCGACCTCGACCTGGTCATCTGCATCACCGAGGGCATTCCGGTCAAGGACATGCTGCTGGTGCGCAACCGCATGAAGGCCAAGGAGGCTGCCGGCGGCAAGAAAACCCTGCTGCTCGGGCCGAACTGCCCGGGGCTGATCACCCCGGACGAAATCAAAATCGGCATCATGCCCGGGCACATCCACCGCAAAGGGCGGGTGGGCATCGTCTCGCGCTCGGGCACGCTGACCTACGAGGCGGTGGCGCAGGTCACCGAGCTCGGGCTGGGGCAGAGCAGCGCAGTGGGCATCGGCGGCGACCCGATCAACGGCCTCAAACACATCGACATCATGCGTCTGTTCAACGACGACCCGGAGACCGACGCGGTGATCATGATCGGCGAAATCGGCGGCTCCGACGAAGCCGAGGCCGCGCGCTGGTGCAAGGAGCACATGAAAAAACCGGTGGTCGGGTTCATCGCCGGGGTCACCGCGCCGCCGGGCAAGCGCATGGGCCACGCCGGGGCGCTGATTTCCGGCGGCGAAGACACCGCCGAGGCCAAGCTGGCGATCATGGAAGCCTGCGGTTTCAAGGTGACGCGCAATCCCTCCGAGATGGGCAAGCTGCTGGCGCAGGTTTTGCGCTGACCGCTTTTCCATGCGGGCAACGGCTCGCCCGGTTACAAAAGGTATGATGTGCGCAGCATGCCGCGCAGCAAGCGGCATGCTTTTCCTTTTGGGCAAGCTGCGGCATGGAGCACTATTTCACCGTCGAATTTCTCGCGGCGATCGGCCAGATCGTTCTGATCGATATTTTGCTGGGTGGTGACAACGCCGTGGTCATTGCCTTGGCCACGCGCAAACTGCCGGTCCACCAGCGCAAACTCGGCATTCTCTGGGGTACCGCTGGGGCCATCGGGCTGCGGGTGGTGCTGATTTTTTTCGCGCTGACGCTGCTGCAGCTGCCGTTTCTCAAAATCGTCGGTGCGCTACTGCTGCTGTGGATCGGCATCAAACTGCTGGCGCCCCAGGAAGAAGAAGGCCATGGCGAAGTCCGCTCCGCGGACAAATTATGGGCTGCGGTCAAGACGGTGATCGTTGCCGATTTTGTCATGAGCCTGGACAACGTCATCGCCATCGCCGGGGCGGCGCAAAACGCCGGCGAGCGGCATGCGATGCTGCTCGTCGTGTTCGGCCTGCTGTTGAGCGTGCCGATCATCGTCTGGGGCAGCCAGTTGGTCATCCGGCTGATGCAGCGCTTTGCATTCATCATCACCTTGGGGGCGATGCTGCTGGGTTGGATCGCCGGCGGCCTGTTGGTCACCGACCCGGCGGTGGAGCGCTGGGTGCAGGATTTGCCGCTGGCGGACTATGCCGAAAAAATCGCCGGCCTCGTCGGGGCGCTGATCGTCTGGGCGGGCTCGCGGCTGGTGTACTCCCGCTCGCCGGTGTCTGCCGCATGAATGCCGCACTGAGCCAATCCGCTGCGACGCCGCCGGCGTTGCAGTACGACATCATCAGCCTCACCCACACCGGGCGGGTGCGCGAACACAACGAGGATGCCGTCGCTTACGACGCCGTGGCGCAGATCGCCGTGCTCGCCGACGGCATGGGCGGCTACGCTGCAGGCGAGGTGGCCAGCGGCATGGCTACTGCGCAAATCTGCGCGCGCATCGCCAGACTGAAAGCCGAGTATCCCAAGGTGACGGCGCTGGACCTGTCCACCGAGTTGCGCCTTGCCATCCGCCACGCCAACGCCGACATCCTGCGCGCGGCGCGCAGCAATCCGCAGTTTTCCGGCATGGGGGCGACGCTGGTGACGGTGGCGTTCACCGGCAACGTCGCCGTGATTGCCCACGCCGGCGACTCGCGGGCGTATTTGTTGCGCCAGAACCAATTGCGCCTGCTCACCCGCGACCATTCGGCGTTGCAGGAACAGATCGACATGGGGCTGATCCTGCCAGAGGATGCCGAGCGCATGGGCGGAAAGAATCTAGTCACCCGCGCCTTGGGCGTGGATGCCAAGCTCGAACCCGACGTGGCCATGCATCCCATGATGGCGGGGGACACGTTGCTACTGTGCTCCGATGGCTTGAACGATATGCTGGCTGATGCCAAAATCGAAGCCGTGTTGCGGCAATATGCTGGACATCCTGAGGCGGCAGTCCGGCAACTCATCGACGAAGCGAATGCAGCAGGCGGGCGGGACAATATTTCCGTCATCCTCGTCTGCACGCGCGCGTCGGCCTGAATCGCAGCCTGCTGCCCGATTGATTGTTTACCAACGGACTTCGAATCGTGGCCAAACTCGTGATCACTCTGGATGGCAAGGTGCTCAAAGAGGTCGTCCTCAGCAAAGATCGCACCACGCTGGGCAGACGTCCCTACAACGACGTCGTCATCGACAATCTGGCCGTCAGCGGCGAGCATGCCGTGCTGCTGCGTGATGTCGCTGCTGGCACGGAAAGCTACACCATCCAAGACCTTGGCAGCACCAACGGCACGTATTTGAACGGCGCGCCGATCAAATCCGCCCCGTTCCGCGAGGGTGACACCGTCGACATCGGCAAATACAGCCTGCGCCTGCTGTCGGACACTAGGCAGACCTCGTTCGGCCCGTCGCGTTTCGGCGCCAGCACTGGGTTCGGCCCGTCACGCTTTGGCAACTCCGGGTTTGCCGACTCGCGCAGCCGCGCCGGCGATGCCGACCGTAGCTACAAAATCAAAGTGCTCAGCGGCGACGCCGCCGGGCGCGAAATCCTGCTGAGCAAAGAGCAGACCACCTTCGGCCAACGCGGCATCCTGGTGGTGAGCGTGACGCGCAAACCGCGCGGTTACGAACTCGTCCAGGTCGAAGGCGAAAAACGCGCGCAGGTCAACGGCGTGTCGCTCGGCCTGATGCCGGTGGTGTTGCGCTCGGGCGACGTCATCAACCTTTCTGGCGTGCAGTTGCAGTTTCTGCAGGTTTGATTGCAGTTCGAGATCAACGTGGCCTGGAATTGTTTCCTTCTATCCGATGGGAATCGACATGTCCTGCGCAGCTGGCATTGCGCCCTTTCAAACCCACGCCCTCCGTATTTGCCTGAGCACGAGCAAAAACGCGGGCACCCCCAAGAGCTCGGCAAATATACCCACCGGGACATCCACGGCAAACAGATTACGGGCCAGCGCATCCGCGAAAAGCAGATAGGCCGCGCCGAGAAGGCTGCTTCCCATCAGCAGTCGGCGGTTCCCCGGTCCGAGGATCAGACGCGCCAAGTGGGGGATGATGAGTCCGATCCAACCGATCATTCCCGCCATCATGACGGCCATGGCTGCCAGCAGCGTGGCAAGCATGATGACTAGCAAACGGATCTGGCGTACGGGCAAACCTAGGCTGTGGGCTTCCTCGTCTCCCAGACTGAGGGCGTCGAGACTGTGACCATGCAAGATCAACAGCGTGATCCCGGCAAAGACCGGTACGGCGAAATACGGGATCTGTCTCAGCGGCACATTCGACAGGCTGCCCATCAGCCAGAAAACGATGCTGGGGAGTTGCTGGTAGGGATCGGCGGCGTATTTCACCAGCGACAGTAATGCGGTGAACGAGGCCGCGGCCAGTATGCCGCCGATTACCAGCATCAGAGTGGGTTGTCCGGGAAAATGGCGCGCGATCAAATAGGCCATCGCCACGGCAATCAGCCCAGAAACAAAGGCGGCCACCTGGATCGTCCACCATGGACCGCCTAGTATGAGTCCCAGTGCGCCGCCGAAAGCCGAGCCGGCCATCACGCCCAGAATATCCGGGGCCGCCAGCGGGTTACGGAACACCGCCTGAAAGACGGTGCCGCTGGCCGCCAGCGCCGCCCCGACCAGAATTGCCACGCAAAGACGAGGGAACCGGATCTGCATCATCAGCAAATCGATCTGCATGGCTTTTTCCGCAGGCAGCGACGAGTCGCCGCGCAGCCATTGCCAGAATTGCAGACTGGACAGCGGATAATGCCCCCACCATAATTCCAGCAGCACCATGCCGCACAGCAGCACGATCAGCATGGACATAGCCAACTGTTTTGCCGGCCTTGATCGCGCCGTCAGCGTCATTGCTGCCATAGCGACTGTGCTTGAGCAGGGGTCAGATCGACTTGCAGGAACGTTTTGAAAAATTCCTGTATTTCCGCGTTCAAGTCGATTTTTGACTGCTGCGGATACAGTATGTGCGCCAGCCATAACGCGCCCAGGCCCATCATGAAAGAAGGCGGGCGATCCATCCAATTGAAAGGCTGACGCGGCACCAGGTAAACGCGGTGCGCCTTCACCGCCTTGAGGCCTTGCCAAGCGGGGAGAGTGTAAACGCGGTGGTAAAAAACCGGATCTTGCACCACGATCACATCCGGATTCCAGGTCAGCAATTGCCCCATACTTACTTGTTCCATGCCCTTCAGCGCCGTCGTTTTGCCGGTAAAGACGTTATCGCCGCCTGCAGCACGAATCACCGCGGTATGTGGGGAGTCCGCGGTATCGGTCATCAGCCCGTCGGCACCTTCGGCGTAATACACCGTTTGACGTTCCGATTGAGGCATGGCAGAACGCAGGTGCTGCAGCCGGTTCAGGATATTTTGGAATTTAGTGGCGAGCTGCTCAGCACGCGCGCCTTGCCCCAGCTTGTCGCCCAGCAGACGGAACGCTGCTGGATAATCGTCCAGGCTCTTGAGGTTGATTGTCAGTGTGGGCACATCGATGCGTTCCAGCTCTTGATGCAACTGGGCATTGTCCAAGTAAGGGGCCCAGATCAAAGCCAGCCTTGGGTGTACAGCCAGGACACGTTCCAAGTCGGGCTTGTCGCCGGGGTCCCAGCCACCCAGTACCGGCAGATTGCGCGTCGCCGCCAAGAGGTATTCGGAATTCGTACTCATCCCCAGTCCCGCCGTTTTGTTCAATGGAAAATTCCACCCGGCCAGCAAATCCGGGGCAAGACTGTAAACGAGCAGGGTCACCGGCGGCGCGGTACCGTAAACACTGTGGGGTGGGAGTTGGGTGGGGACTGTAGCCGCCCACGCGGGCAACGAGAGCGACAGGCTGGCGGCGAATGCGACAACTGGTAGGCGCAATTTGCGTGGCAATGTATTCAACATGGCGTGTTCTCCTGGTCTTTCACAAACTATTCAATAGTGGTCGAACGCTTTGGGCATGGGCAAACCCCGCCGACTCCAGGATGCTCTGCGCAGAATCCGTCTGCAGGTAGGCGACAAAAGCGCGGGCCAGTTCAGGCTCCGCACTCTTGGTGGTCACCGCTACGGGATAGTGCATGGAAACATTGACGGGAATATCCACGGCATGAACTTTGCCGGATGCGCTATTGGCGGTCGATGCAAACATGAAAGCGGCGTCCGCCCTGCCCTCGAGCACCGCTTTCAGGGGTTGCAGACCATCGGGGTATTTCTGCAGGCGTGTCGCCAGATCGTGCCACAGTCCGGCCTGTTCCAGCGCCATGCGCGCATAACGTCCGGGTGGAACCGAATCGGGATCACCAATGGCGATGCGCGCATAGCGCTCTGCCATGAGGCTTTCGAGCCTGGGTGCTGATGCGTGATCCTGGCTCGAACTGACGAGTACCAGTCGATTTCTGGCATAGTTCACTGCGGTGCCGGGCTGCACGAATTCCTGCCCTACCGCTTTTGCCAGTATGTGCTCCGAAGAGGGAGCAAACACGTCGGCCGGCGTACCTGCGGCAATTTGTTCCATCAGCGCGCCACAAATACCAAAGGTGGGTTTTACGCAGACTTGCGGGTGGTCGCTGATAAATCCATGAATAATGCGCTGGAAAGGTTCGGCCAGGGTCAAAGAAGCAAAGATGTTTAGAGTGGGCGTCATGAGATGTTCAAGAATGGCAGTTTCGAATGACCTTGCTTTTGCTCCGGACGGCGGGCACGAGCAAGTACTTTGGGCAAAATGACGCGACGACCGTCGCGGGTTTCGACGTACTCCGTGTCGATTCCATACAGTGCGTGGAGATGTTCCGGGTGGAGTATTTCCACAGGCGGGCCATCAGCAAGTACACGTCCGTCCTTTAAAAGGATGACCCGAGTTGCTGTGGAAAGGGCATGTTCCGGATAATGACTGCTCTGGAGAATGGCATAGCCACTGTCTGCCAGATCATGAATCTGCGCCATCAGGCGGTGTTGATTGCCATAATCCAGCCCGGTGACGGGTTCATCGAGAATGAGTACGGGCGATTCCTGCGCCAATGCACGGGCGATGATGACCAGTTGGCGTTGACCGCCGCTCAATTCCGTATAGGTACGATCCGCAAGAGCGCTTATACCCAGACGGGCTAGCGCGGCTTGCGCGCGTTCCCGGTCATGGGCGCTGGCCCCTCCCAACCACGACTGATGCGGCATGCGACCCATGAGCACCACGTCCCGTACTAGAAAAGGAAAGACCGCACCATGATCCTGGGGGACATAAGCCAAGCGTTGCGCCCTTTGTCTGGCTGACAGCGCATGCAGATCGGTATCCCCTAGACGAATCTCGCCCCGCATGGGTTTGAGAATGCCAAGAAGCAGACGGATGAGGGTACTTTTGCCGCTGCCGTTCGCCCCCAGCAGGGCCACCGATTCTCCGGCACGCAATTGCAGTGAGACATCGTCGAGCACCAGACGACGGTCATAGGCATAGGCCAGATTCGCGGCACTCAGTCTCATGGGTTCGCATTCGTCAAATGAAAACGGATCGGAACGTCAACCCACATCGCCACCGGCTTTCCGTCGCTGGTACCGGGGTTGAAGCGCCAGAGTTGCACCGCTTTTTTTGCCGCGTGGTCCAGGCTGGAGTAGCCGGAACTGCTGGCAACCGTGATTTTTTCCGGCAGTCCGGCGGCGTTGACCAGCACGTGCAACACGACGGTTCCCTCTTCTGCATCCCAGCGTGCCGATAGGGGATATTCTGGCGCGGGGTTGTGCGCGTAGGCGGGGATGCTGGGTAGAGATTGCGCGGGATGGGGTTGTGGTTGCGGTTGCGCAGTGGGAAGAGAAGAAGTGGCAACGGGACTGGCAGCGGCGACTGAGTTAGGCGTCAGTGGGGCGGACGTTGGATGTGCTGGCGTTGATGGATGTGCCGGCGTTGACTCGATCGGCGTCGGCAATGCTCCGGGCGCGGTAGGCAGAGGAGCGGCAGGCTTCGGCGGCGTTGCGCCGACCTGCCGCAGCGGTTTTGGTGACTCTTTCGGTTCAGGGGGCACGGGTTTCGGTGCTGCCGCAGAGCGCTTTTGTGGCGGCGGGTCGATCGCTGGTTGCGGTGTGGTGGGGGATCGCGGCAGTGCCTCCAGTTGAACCGTGATCGGCGGGGTGAGCAGCGGCGTCGAGTGAGTGGAGTGAGACGAGACACCAATCCAATCAGCCAGCAGCGCCAAAATGCCTGCCTCCAGCAACAATGCCAGCAGAAACACGACGATCCGCGGAAGCTGCGGGCTGACAGGCAGAGACAGGCTGTTCACAGGGCCACCATGCCTGCTGTGCGCTGAGGAATGATCGATCGGAGGCCGACCTGCACGCTCATCGCTGCTTCTCGCGAGTGGCAATGCCGATCTGACCGATACCGACACGGCGACAGACATCCATCACTGCCACGAGCTGCTGCAAAGATACGTCTTTCGCTCCAGCCAGAATGACCTGCGCATGCCCGGGATCGTTTTTTGCGAGCTGCTGCTGCAATTGCCCCAGACTCAGAGCCTGTCCTTGAAATCGCAGGCTGCCATCGCCTAGGAGCTCAACGACCAGCGGTGTTTTGGGCAGCGATTGTGCACTGCTGCTAGCCGGCAGCCGGGCACCGATGCCTGATGCGGGGATCATGCGCAAGGTGATCATGACGAAAAACACCAGCAGAAAAAGCATGATGTCGATCATCGGGATGATCTCGATGCGCCCCTTACGGACTTCGAAGTACTGCACCTCAGCCCTCCACCCGCCGCGCCAGCAGGCTGATGGAACCATCTCCGCGCATGCCGTCCGGGTGTCGGTAAAGACGATTCAACGTGCTTACCTTGACGCTTTCCATCTGATGTAGCACCAGTCGAACACGCTGGTTGAGCCAGTTGAAAAACACCAGCCCAATGATGGCAACGGTCAAGCCTGCTGCGGTCGCCACCAGAGCCTCGGCCACATGGCCAGTAATGGCCGTCGGCGCGGTGCCTGCGTCACCCAAGACCTGAAAGGCATTGAACATGCCGATGATGGTGCCCAAAAGCCCAAGCAGCGGGGCCAGAGTGACGGCGGTATCGAGCACCCACAGCCCCCGATCCAGCGCCGTAGCCTGCGTCAACATGGCCTCCTCGGCATAGGCTTCGCCACTGTCGAGGTCGTGCGAACGCAATACTGCCGTCAATACAACCAGTTGCGGGCTTGCTGCCGCCTCGCCTTGTTTCCGGCGCAGAAACTCACGCCCGGACGAGGCACTCTGCAGCTCTCGTAACAGCGCGTCTCCCCGGCTCAAGAGCCGGGACAGCGCCCAGCCACGCTCGAGCGCGACAAAGAGTACGACGAGCAGCAGCAGCGGCATCAGATAGAGAATGCCACCCGAAACCGCGGCAAGATGGAGCAGGTCGATCATGATCTCTCTCAGAACCGGATGCTGATGGAGCCGACGACGGTCAACGGCGCGCCGGGATAGAAACTGGCGCCGCCAGATTCCGCGGTCGTCAGGTAACTGCTGTCGATGAGGCCGATGTAATGCCGGTTGAACAGGTTGAGGATATTCAGATTCAGCGTCATTTCGCCCAGGTTGGCAATATGCTGGTGGTAACCCATATTCAGATTGGCCAGCATATAGCCTGGGACGGGCTGGGTATGCATGGTGTCGGCGTAACGGGTGCTCATATACTGCAACGTCGGCGCAACGCTGAAACGACCGTATTCGTATAGCACGCCCAAGCTGCCGATGAATTGTGGCGTATCGGGAAATTGTTTGCCACTCACAGGAAGCAGAGCGCCGCTGCCCGTGCGAATATCTTGTGTGAAATAGGCGCGGTTATAAGCGAGATTGGTGAAAACAGTCGTCCGCTTCCCGATCTCGGCTCCTGCTGCCATTTCGAAACCCCAGGCGCGTGCCCGGCCCACATTCTGATCGTAGCTGATGCCGACCAAAGGGTCATAGGCATTGACATACTTATTGCGATAGGTGGCGTAAAAGATGGTGGGGTTGACATACCATGCTGCTTCGTGCCATTTAAACCCTAGGCTGAAATTATTCGAAATTTCTGGCGCCAGTTGATCCCAGACTCGCTGTGCCGTCATCCCAGTTTTTTGGAAGGCGGCAAAATTCATTTGTAATGTAGGCCAACTATTGAAAGCTGGGCCCCCATTATTTCGACCGTAGGCAAAGGCGGCCTCGAGGTGTGGATTAATCGTATAAACGGCAGAGAAATAAGGCAACCATTCGTGAAATGTTCGGCCATTGGCGCTACGCGCGGGGTTTGGAGATGTCGCCAGACTCAATGCGTTGGCGTAGGAGGTGTCGGGGATTCCGTTGGTGTTGTAGACGATAAATGATGGGGTTTGCTCCATTAAATAACGGGCACCAGCCGTGAATTCCACGGGGCCAACGCTTCGCTGCCCCTGGAAATAGGGGCTGTTAAAGATATGGTTCGCAGTGGTTCGCGCCAAAAGGGCATAACCACCAAACACCGGTTGGCCGCCGACCAGTCGATAGATCTTGAAATCGGTCGGTGGGCCTGGTGGTGTCAGATCTTCAAACCAGTAGCCGAGAGTAAAATAGTTGTGGTGCCATTGTGTGTCATATTGAGCGACAACGCCATAGAGGGAATGATCGATGTCCCAGTTGCGTAGTCCAGGTTTTCCGCCAAGATTCCCGAGGCCTTGCAGATAATAGCCATTTTCCTGACTATAGAACGGTTTGATCTTCAGGGTGCTATAATTATTTGGTTGCCAGTTTATTTCACCAAATATCGTGTAATTACGGAATTTCTGCCGATTGTAACCATAGTAATTCACATCGGTCGCCGCATTGCCAGTGAGCGTGGAATTATAACCGAGGTAATAGTATTTCCCCAGGTTGCTGGCTTGAGCATATGTGAGTGGAATGTAATTGTTTTCCTTCATCGTTCCATAAGCGACGTAAACCTTGGCGTTCAGTGTTTGGCTGAAAATCTGGCTGATACCGATTTCACCGTTGTAGCGATCATTTGGCGAGTCTCCCGGACCGCGCCACTGTTGCGCCTGGGTATAAGAGCTGGAGATGAAGGCGCTCGTGCCGCTGGGCAGCAAACCAGTGTCCAAACGAGCGAAAGTGCGGCGGAATTGATGGCTCCCGACACTCTGCTCCAATTCACCGCCGAACTTGGCTCGCGGCCAAATCACCTCGCTGTTCAGGTATCCCTGGGTGGTGAATACGGCCAGTTTGTCCGGCGGAAATGGCGGCGCCAACAGGGTGATGCTGCGAATATTTTCCATGTCGAAAAGAAACTGCTCTCCGGGGCCCGGGTTGATGGCTGAAAGAGGCAGACCCTCGACAGTGCCGATCCCGCCGTGGGGATTGCGTTCGCCACGTATGCGGACGCCCTTGTTTCCACCGGGCACATTGGCCAGGCCGTAGGGATCGGGATTCTGGGCGACGACGGAGGGCAGCAGCGAGATGGCGAAGTAGGGATTGGTCTGCCCGGGTCCACCCAGGATGCTTAATGCTGGGCCGCCGATAACGGCTCCCTGCGTGGCGCCGCCGGCAGGGCTTTCGAGTGTTTTTCTTCCTTGTTCTTCCACCGTGACTGTTCCCAGCATGGGCGTGGTCTCGGCTGCGAAAGCCGGGTTGCACAGTACGATAGGTATAGCAGTATATAACGCGGTGCGGGTAAGACGCTGCATGGAAATCCTCTCAGGCGAGTTGTTGAGCGATGCGGCTAAAAGGGATACGCAGCGGCTGCTCAAACGTGGTGCGTCGGTTGATCATACGGATGGAAAGCGATTCCACCCACTGCCAATACTCCTCGGCCACCTCTAGGGGAAAAACCACATGGCGCAGCGCCTGGACGTAGAGATCCAGCCAAAGTTCACGGTCGCGTTCCGTGATGGTGAAGGGGAAATGTCGCTCGCGCAGATGGGGATGTCCTCGGCGTTGGGTATACAGCTTGGGGCCGCCACACACTTCGGCGTGAAAATCTGCAGTCAATTCCACTGCTTTCCAGAAATGCTCTTCGTTGTTGCCGAAAATGGGTTGAAGAGGACTGTGCCAGATCAGTCGGTGATGCTCGACGACTAGCTCGCGGACTTTGTTTATCCCCGCCACTCGCCCGACCCGGCTGGTCGGGAAAATCACTTCGGGAAAGTGCATGTCGGTGATTGCGGGGCGCACGATCGGTTGCTCCTCGCCAAAACGACGGATGTCGAGCGTCAGCGAGCCGGGGCAATGCGGCGCCTCCCTTGAAGAAGAGGGCGCGTTGCGAATGGATATATTCGAAGAGGCTAATCTTTCCAGTCCTTTGTTCATCATTTCTCCAGCGATATAGCAGAGTAAATATATCGATATTGGATTTCGCCGTCAATTGCGAAATCCTAAGCAATAAACATGCCTAGGAGTCTGATGGTGATTTGCGAGTGGATGCGACAAGAAGCTGACGACTTTGCCGCGTGTCGACTTCTCGACAAACCCGACAATCGTGTGTCGGGCTGGGGCGTAAAGAAGACCGCGCAATCAGCGCGGCACGCGCATGACCTTGAGCATATTGGTGCCGCCGGCCATGCCGATGGGTTCGCCGCAGGTGATGGCGTAGCTGTCGCCCGAGGCGACGGCGTTTTTTTCGATCAGCCGGGCTTCGGCCTGGTTGAGCAGCGCATCGCGGTCAGTGGTGTCGAAGTGCAGCAGCATCGGCCGCACGTTGCGGTACAGCGCCATGCGTCGCACCGAGGTTTCGCTGCGCGACAAGGCGTAGATCGGCACTTTGACGCGGTGGCGGCTCATCCACAACGCCGTCGACCCCGACTCGGTCAGCGCGGCGATCGCTTTGCAGCCCAGGTGATGCGCGGTGAACAACGCGGCCATGGCAATCGACTGATCGATGCGGGTGAACTGTTTGTCGATGAAGTCGTGTTCAAGCTTGATTTCTTCGAATTTCTCCGCCGCCTCGCAAATGCTCGCCATGGTTTCCACGGTTTCCACCGGGTACTTGCCGGCGGCGGTTTCGGCCGAGAGCATCACCGCGTCGGTGCCGTCGAGAACGGCATTGGCGACGTCGGACACTTCGGCGCGGGTGGGCACGGCGTTATTGATCATCGACTCCATCATCTGCGTGGCGGTGATGACCACGCGATCCATTTCGCGCGCCATGCGGATCATGCGTTTTTGCAGCGCCGGAACCGCCGGGTTGCCCACTTCGACGGCCAGATCGCCGCGCGCGACCATGATGCCGTCGGACGCGCGCAGGATTTCGCTCAGCGCGTCGATCGCTTCGACCCGCTCGATCTTGGCGATCAACGCTGGCTTGTGTCCATAAGGCTCGCCGGCGACGTTGGCGAGCTGGCGGGCGAGCTCCATGTCGGTGGCGCTTTTGGGAAACGACACGGCCAGATAGTCGGCCTGGAACGACATCGCGGTGCGAATGTCTTCCATGTCCTTGGCGGTGAGCGCGGGCGCCGACAGGCCGCCGCCCTGCTTGTTGATGCCCTTGTTGTTCGACAGCTCGCCGCCGATGGTGACCACGGTGTGGATTTCCGGGCCGCTGACCGATTCGACGGTGAGCACGATCAGCCCGTCGTTGAGCAGTAGACGGTCGCCTGGCTTGACGTCGCGCGGCAGGTCTTTGTAATCCAGGCCGCAGCGGGTGTCGTCGCCGATCTCGCAAGTGGCGTCGAGGATGAATTTTTGCCCGGTCTGCAGCATGACCTTGCCGTCCTTGAAGCGGCCGACGCGGATTTTCGGGCCTTGCAGGTCGGCCATGATGGCCACGGCCTTGCCCAGGCGGCTCGCGGTGTCGCGGATCAACCGGGCACGGTCGATGTGATCCTGCGCCTGACCATGAGAAAAATTCAGCCGTACGACGTCGACGCCGGCGGCGATCATGCGTTCGAGGACTTCGGGTGCGGAACTGGCGGGGCCGACGGTGGCAACGATTTTGGTGGCGCGGGACATGGAGATCAGGGGGTGGAAAAGGTGGGCAAGCCAAAGAATCCGGGCGAAAATGCGAAATCGGTCACGACAAACGGCACATAGTGTAGAGCGTGCACTTGACCCAACCGTGCCGGCAGCCAAAATCGCCGCATTACATTTGATCTTCCGCAGCCCCTGCACATTCCGCCCAGCGCGCGCCGCTTGCACGATGCCATGAACGCCCTGCCCCAAGTCGATGCGTCAGCGGCCGTGGTGCCAGACCCCGCACAGTCACCCGGCCTGGCCGCCGTGCCCGAAGTGCGCACGCTGCTCGAAGCCGTCGATTTACCGATCGGCCGCTGGGACCGGCAAGCGCGGCTGACGTTTTTCAACCCGCCTTACGTCGCCTGGGCACGCAGCACGCCGCAACAACTGCTCGGCCGGAGCTTGTCCGAACTTTACGGCGAGGAGGCATGGGCGGCGGCGCAACCGGCGTTCGAGCGCGCCTTTGCCGGGCAGCAGGCCGATTACTTGCGGCTGTTGCGCCACCTCGACCCGCCGCGCTGGGCGCGCATCCAGGTGTTTCCCGAGCGTGGCAGTGGCGGGCGCATCGACGCCGTCTACACCATTGCTCACGACGTGCACGACGATATCACCACCGCGCTGGCGCTCAAACGCTCGAACTGGTTGCTCGAACAGGCGCTGGACAATTTGCCGTGGGGGGTGATCGAAAGCAATGCCGAGCTCATCATCACCCGCTGGTCGCGCTCGGCGCAGGCCATTCTGGGTTACACCGAGAGCGAGCGCCTGGGTACTCACCGCCTGTCCGTGGGCGTCCCGGCGGAGGAGCGCGAGCGCACGCTGGCGATCTACGAACGGCTGCTGCACGGCGAAGTCGATCACTGGGTACAGCAGGCGCAATACGTGCGCAAAGACCGCCGGCGCATTTGGGTCGAATGGACGTTGTCGGCGCTGCGTGACGAAGAAGGCCGCGTGGTGTCGCTGCTGACCTTCGTTCGCGACGTGACGCATCAAGTCGACACCCACGCCCGTCTGCTGCACCATGCCGAACGCGACGCGCTCACCGGCGTGCTCAGCCGCCGCGCCATCATGGAGCGGCTCGATACCGCATTGTCGCGGCGCATGCACGACGACATGCTGGCGTTGTGCTTCATCGACCTCGACGGTTTCAAGCAGATCAACGACCGCCTCGGGCACGTGCGCGGTGACCGGCTGCTGGTGCAGGTGGCGCACGCCATCCAGGATGTGTTGCGGCGCGACGATGCCGTCGGCCGCCTCGGCGGCGATGAATTCGTCGTGCTTAGCGCCGTGGCCGATCTGGCGTCGGCGCAGGCGCTGGCAGCCAAGCTGGTCGAGGTCAGCGCCAGTGCGGGTTACGACCTGTTGTCAGGTCAGCGCGTGACCGCCAGCATCGGCGTGGCCGTGGTGCCCACCCATGCGCGCAGCAGTTTCGACTTGCTGCAACGCGCCGACGATGCGATGTACGCGGCGAAAAACAGCGGCAAAAACCGCTGGGCGATGTGCCATCAACGGCTGTGAACGCTGCGGCGTGCTGCGGCGCAGGCTGCTAAGGCCAAGTGCGGGCCATCCACCCCAACGCCCAGAACGCGAGCATGCCGCTGAGGATGGTGCCCAGAATGCCCCTGCGCGCGAAAAAATAGCCGGCGGCGACGATCGCTGCGCCGAGCTTGACCCACGGCGGCCCCAGCGGCGTGAGCAACAGCAGCTCCGGTGCCACCACGGCGGCCAGCGCCGCAGCGGGAGCGAAGCGCAGCGCGATTTTCACCCGCCCTGGCAACGGCATCGGCCGGCGTGAGAGCAGGAACAGGTTACGGCTGAGCACGGTGACTGCCGTCAGTCCGGCGACCAGGGCGATTTGTTGCAGCAGCGTCATGGCGACTCGATGCGTCAGGGCTTGGTGCCGTCGAGCACGGTGTTGCCGGCGGCGAGTTGGCGGTTGCTCCACGCCTCCCACACCATGCCGACGGTCAGCGCGCCGACGATGGCCGCCACCAAGTTCAGGCGCAGCGGCAACCAGAACAACATGGCGCTGAGGGCGGAGGCGACGACGATGACCACGGCGATGGTGCGGTCAGCCAGCAGCGACAGCACGATGCCTAGCAGCGCCAGGGTACCGGCGAACGCCACTCCCCACGAGCCCGGGATATGCTGCGCCAGCACGATACCGGCGATGGACGGAACCTGCCAGGCGACCCAGTTGGCCAGCGACACGCCGATGAAGTAATGCACCTGCTCGGGCGACCCGGTGGGATGCGGATGGCGCCGGATCATCAGCACCTGGTTGAGGTCACCGATGAGGTAGCCGTAAAGCAAGCGACGCAACCGCGGCACGGTGTCGAAATAGGGCCGCATCTGCGCGCTGAAGACGACGAAGCGCAGGTTGACGCAAAACGCAGTCCCCAGGATCAGCCACAGCGGCGCGCCCGCGGCGATCAACGGCAGTGCTGCCAGTTGCGCGCTGCCGGCGAAGACGAACAGACTGATGGCCAGCGCCAGTTGCACGCTCAACCCCGACTTGACCATGGCCACTCCGGTGACCAGGCCCCAGGCGGAAATGCCCAGCGAGACGGCGCGCATGTCGCGCAAACCCTCGCGCACGGCGGGTTGGGCCAACAGAGTTCGAACGCGGGCAACAGCTGACATGGCAAACAACGCGAAAAGCGTATTTTGCGCCGCATCAAAAGTTTGCCGCAAGCCAGGTTTTGCCGCATGTGACAAAAAAGAGGCAAACGCGCAGGCGCTGCAAACCCGGCGATGGCTCACCGAGGCGGCGGAACGGCGACGCGGCGCAGCACCGGAGCGTGTTTGAGCGCGTCGAGCAGCGGCGCGGTCTGCTGCGGCGTCAACCCGGCTTGTTGTGCCAGCGGGACGAACTGCAACACCAGGTTGGGCGCGTACAGCCAGAATGCGCTGGCGGTGTAGCGTGCCAGCGCCAGCGCTGCCCGCGCATGCCCCAGCCGCGACAGCAACACGATGCGGCGCAGCAGCAGATTCGGGTCGCCATACGCATGGCTGACGCGGTCGATCGCGGCCAACTCGCGCCGCAGTCGATCGGGCGAATCGCTGGCGAGGATGGGCAAGCCGCTGGTTTGCGCAAAGCCGATCAGCGGGCGGAAAAACAGATCGCTGCGCTCGGCCTGGGCGATTGCCTGCTGCGCCTGCTGCGGCTGCGCCGAATACGCGGTATTGGTCAGCGCGTAGTCGAAAATGGCTTTGACCACCAGCGCGATCGCCAGCGCCGCGGCCAGCAGCGCGGCAGCGCGGGGCAGTTCAGCGGCGCAGCGGCCGGTGGCAAGCGCGGCGCGCTGCCCGTCACCGGCCTCCATCCAGCCGGCGAGAAAGGCGAAAATCCACAAAAAGTACAGATACCACAGCGGATATTCGACCAGGCTGTGCAGACCGATGAACGCCACCCCCATCCATGCCGTCAGCGGTAGCGGCGACGGGGCATGCGACGGGGCGCGGCCGGTTCGCATCCAGCCACGCAGCGCGCGCCACAGCCAGGCGAGGGCGACCAGCAGCACCGGCACGGTGCCTACCAGCCCGGTTTCGGCCAGCAGTTGCAACAGCAGGTCGTGGGCATTGTCGATGTTGTCGAGCGGCAGCGGGTGCAATGCGCCGTGGATCGCCGCGTGCTGCAGCCCCCAGCCCAGTTGCCCCCAGCCGGAGCCGAACCACGGCAAGTGCGCGAACACCTGCCAGGCGTTGCGCCAGATCAACGCGCGGGCGTTGACCGGCTGGTCGATCTGCCGTGTGATGGCGTCGAGAAAGCTGATCCAGCCCAGCGCGTCGGCGGCGCGCAGCGCCAGCCACCACGCCGCGTACAGCAGCGGCACGGCCACCAGCGCGGCCCAACGCCGATCGCGCCAGGCGCCGCGCACGGCGACCAGCACCAGAATCGAGGCGACTACGGCCTGCACCATGCCGGTACGCGAGCCGCACACCACCAGCGCCCAGCTCATCCCCACGGCAGCAAGCCACACGGCGCTAGCGCGTAGCCGCGGTGTCCACCACGCCAGCCCGGCAAGGCCGAGGGCGACGGCGGTGGCGTAATGGTTGGGCTGACGCAGGTTGCCAAATACCCGGCCCGTTGAGGGATAGCTGACGATTTCGGAATAAAACGGCAGGTGCGTAGCCAGCCACGACGCCAGCGTCGGCAGTTGCCACAGCGCAAACTGCAACAGGCCGAACGCCACTTGCAGCAATCCTTGCAGTAGCAACCCGGCGGCAGCGGCGTCCAGCCAGGAGCCAGATGGGTGGGGCGGGTTGGACTGGGCGTCGCGTTGTGCCGCGGCAAGGCCCAGCCCGGCGAGCAGCGCGGCGCCGAGCAACACGGTCACGGTCACGACGCCTTGGCTGACGTAGACGATCTGCCCGCTGGCCGTCTGCAGCGCGACCACGGCAGCGGTCACGCCAAAACCGGCAGCCGCCAGCCCCAGGCGCGGCAGCAGCCCAGCCCACACCGCAGCGGTGAACATCGCCGCCCACAGCGCAGCGGCGAGCAGGGTGGTGCCCATTTTCGCCACGACTCCAGGGTCGAAGGGCCACAGCAGCGGCAAGGCCACGGCCAGACCGAGTAGCGACGTGGCCAGCGATTGCGCCAATCGCGCGCCGGGTCGGGCAGGCGCGGCACGGCGAAAAGGGGGGCGGGGCGTGTGCATGGCGTGCATTATCCTTGCCGCGGCCAGCCCGGCTCGCGCTCGCAGCGCCACCGCCTGCTCAGTGCGGCAGCGTTTTGTCGATCAGCTCGTGCTGCGCGTGTTCCTGCTCCAGCGCGCGCAGCCGGGCGTCGATGATCGACGCCTCGAAATAGTCTGCCCCCGGTGTGCGCTGCGCGATGCGCAGTTGTTCGATCGCCGCCTCGGTCTTGCCCTGCAGCGCGTAAGCCTCGGCGGTGGCGCGGTGTTGCGCGGCAAAGGCACCGGCCGCAGCATCGGCTTCGGCCAGGTTCAGCCACAGGGTGATGTCATGCGGGTGGGCCACGGTTTGATCGCGCAAAAAGCTGCGCGCTGCAGTCGGGTCGGGCTGCGCCAGCAGGCAGCGCGCGAGCAGATGCAGCGCAGCGGTCGATTGCGGGAATTGCGCAAACAGGCGTCGCGCCGCATCGAGCGCTTGCGTCGGCTGGGAGTGAAGCAGCAGCTCGGTCTGCAGCAAATCGAGCGGCAGGCGCTCGGCAGCGGGTTCGCCGGCGGCTGCAGCTTGGGCGCGCGCCAGCGCGGCCGAGGCCGCGTCGAACCGTTCGAGCCGCTGCAACACCACGGCCTGCCCGTAGTCCCACGCCGCCTGTTGCGCCGGGAAGCCGGCTTTGTCGCTGGCAAAGCGCTGTTGCTCGTGCAGCAGGGCGTCGTGCGTCTGTGCCGTCAGCGCCCGCGCGCGGGCGTTCATCAACCAGAACAGCAGGCTGTGATCGGGCGGCAGCGGTTTGTTGCCGCCGCGCGCCTGGGCATCGGCGATGCGCTCGCTGGTCAGCGGGTGGTCCTGCAAAAACGCGAACACGTCGGCGTCGTCCAGCCGCGACAGGGTTTGCAAGCGCAACAACATGCTGGCCATCGCCTGCGGCGGATAGCCCGAATCGGCGAGCACTTCGGTGCCGGTGCGGTCGGCGTCGCGCTCGTTGGCGCGCGAGAACTTCAGATAGTTACTCGCCGCCGCCGCCTGCCCGCCCATGGCCAACCCTTGCGCTGCCTCGCCCTGGCCGGCCATGGCTGCTCCCAACGCCAGGATGAGCGAGCCGATGCTCAGCAGCTTGTCTTTTCCCGCCTGCGCCAGGCGCTGTGCGATGTGCCGCTGGGTGATGTGCGACATTTCGTGCGCGAACACCGCGGCGACCTGGTCGTGCGACTGGGCGTCGATCACCATGCCGGTGTGCACCCCGATCCAGCCGCCGGGCAGGGCAAAGGCGTTGAAGCTGCGGTCGCGCAGCAAAAAGACGCGAAAGCGCTTGGGTGACTCCATTTCCGCGGTGCGGCGCGCCGCCGGGGTCAGGCGGTCGACGATGGCCTGCAGATAGTCGCGCAGCAGGCTGTCGTGCAGGTACGCCGGCTCCTGGCGCATTTCGCGCATGATGATGTCGCCCAGGCGCTTTTCCTGCACGGTGGACAAACCGCCCTGCGCCGGGTCGCCCAGAGCAGGCAGGTTGCTGGCATACCCTGGATCGGGGTTGACGGCGGTTTGTGCCCAGACGGGTGCGGCCAGCAGTGCGGCGCAGGGCAGCAGGCACGCTGCCACGCGCAGGCGCCCGAGCAGGCGGGGAGGGCAGCGGGACGGGCGGGGGAAAACCATATCAGCACAAAGACTTGCTGCCAGCCGCCGAGTTCCCTTGCGGGCACGCACGGCGTGGTCAGTTCAACGCCGCGAGCGCGGCCTGCAGCTCCTCTGGCTCGTAGGCGTGCAACACCTGCTGCGCCAGTGGAGCGAGTTTGTCGGTGTCGGCGCGCAGGACTTCCTGTTTGACCGCCAGGATCTGCGCCGGGTGCATGGAAAAGCTGCGCAAGCCCATGCCCAGCAGCAGGCGGGTGAGCGAGGGGTCGCCGGCCATTTCGCCGCAGACGCTCACGTCCACCGTGCGCCCCTTCCACGCCACGGCGCTGCGCGCCTGGGCGATGATCTGCGCCACGAGCTGCAGCACCGCCGGATGCAGCGGGTCGTAGAGGTTGGAGACGCTTTCATCGGCGCGGTCGATCGCCAGGGTGTACTGCACCAAGTCGTTGGTGCCCACCGACAAAAAATCGAAATGGCGCAAAAACAGCGGCAGTGCCAACGCGGCGCCGGGCACTTCGATCATCGCGCCGACCTCCACCGGGCCGAACGCCACGCCGCTAGCGGTCAGCTCGGCGCGCGCCTTGTCGAGCTCGGCGTAAATCTGCCGGATTTCGCTGGCGTGTGCCACCATCGGAATCAGGATTTTCAGCGGCCCCAGCGTGGCCGCGCGCAGCAGTGCGCGCAACTGGATGCGAAACATCGCCGGGTCCGACAGGCTGTAGCGGATGGCGCGCAGCCCGAGCGCGGGGTTGAGGTGGGTGAATTCGCCATCGCGATAGTCCTCGGCGTCGAACGGCTTGTCGGCGCCGATGTCGATGGTGCGGATGGTCACCGGCTTGCCCTGCATGGCGCGCAGCACCTGGCTGTAGGCGGCGTATTGTTCGTCTTCTCCCGGCAGGTCGCCGCCACGGTTCATGAACAGGAACTCGGTGCGAAACAGCCCAATACCCGCTGCCCCGGCGTCCAGCGCCGCGGCGCAGTCTTGCGGCTGCTCGATATTGGCGAGCAACTCGATCGGTTCGCCGTTGAGGGTGCGCGCCGGGGTGAATTTCAGCCGTTTGAGTCGTTCGCGCGCGAGCTGCGACTCCTGCTGCCGCAGGCGGTAGTCGTCGAGGATGACGGGCGATGGATCGACGATGAGCAGCCCGCTGTCGCCGTCGATGATGACCAGATCGTCCTGCCGGATCAGACTGCCGGCCGAACGCGCGCCGACCACGGCAGGGATGTCCAGGCTACGCGCAACGATGGCGGTATGCGAGGTCTTGCCGCCCACGTCGGTGACGAAGCCCTTGAACACCCCGGTCTTGAACTGCAGCATGTCGGCCGGAGCGATGTCATGGGCGATGAGCACCAGATCGCCGTCGCCGCTGGCCGAGCGCGCCAGCGCGGCGCTGCCTTGCAACGCGCGCAACACCCGCTCGACCACCTGCTCGACGTCGGCGATGCGCTCGCGCAGGTAGGGGTCGTCCATTTCCTCGAAATTGCGCGATATGACGTCGAGCTGCGCGGTCAGCGCCCATTCGGCGTTGTAGCGCCGCTGCCGGATCCAGGCGATGGTGTCGTGCGCCATTTGCCGATCGTCGAGCAGCATTTTGTGCACGTCGATGAATGCAGCCATTTCCGCCGGAGCGTCTGCGGGTAGATCGGCCTTGAGATTGTCCAGCTCGGCGCGCACTGCGCGGCGCGCGGCGCGCAGACGTTCGATCTCGGCCTCTTCGCTTCCGGGGTCGATGAAGTAATGCGCCACGTCCAGCCGGGCCGAGGAGAGGATGACGGCGCGCCCGATGGCCATGCCGCGCGAAACCGGAATGCCGAAGAGTTGCAGTGCCATGCCGCGATGGTAGCTGCGCCCTGGCCGATGTAAACGGCCAAAACCATGCAAGACGGCAAGGGGATCGTGCGACCGTTAAGCTTTATCGAGACTACGCCCATCGCGCGCAGTCCTCATCGCCCGATCGATTCCATCACAGGAGTTTGAACATGAACAAAATCGCACTCTCCCTGGCCCTGTTGGGCCTGGCCGCCACGCCGGCATTTGCTGCAACGCAGCATGAAATCAAGGTGGAGCTGGCGGCGCAAAACAATTCCGGCGAAACCGGCTACGCGCTGATCAAACCCCTTGGCAAGGGCATCGAAGTCATCGTCCATGTCAAAGGCGGCCCCAAAGGCGTGGCCCAGCCCGACCACATCCACCCCGGCACCTGCGCCGACCTCAACCCGGTGCCCAAGTATCCGCTGCAAAACTTGGTCGATGGCAAATCGGTGACCAAGCTGCCCGACGTCAGCATCGACGACCTGTTCAAAGAACCGATGGCGATCAATGTGCACGAAAGCGCACAGGATCTGAAAAAATACGTCGCCTGCGGCGACATCAAAAAATAAGTCGTCGCTGCAGCGCGCAATTTTTTCTGGTCGCACGGGGCGCCGCACGGGCGTCCCATGTGCATTGGTGGAGGACGAAACCGTGATCACCCTGTCCGACGTCGATTTGTCTCTGCCAGAGCATGCGAATGCGGTGACAGGGCTGATCTCGCGCTACGCGCGCGATCCGATGGGCGGCGGGCAGGAGCTGGCGGCGGATGTCAAGTCGGTGCTGGTGCAGCGCTTGCGCACGCGCGCCGACTACTTCGGCGTGCTCGCGTTCGACGAGACGACGGCCGTGGGCCTGGTCAACTGCTTCGAAGGCTTTTCCACCTTCCTGGCCAAACCGCTGATGAACGTGCACGACGTGTACGTCGAGCCCGAGTATCGCGGACAGGGGTTGTCCCGGCGGATGCTGCAGCGCGTCGAGCACATCGCCCGCGTCCGCGGTTGCGGCAAGCTGACACTCGAAGTGCTCGACGGCAATCTGCCAGCCATCGCCAGCTACCGCCGCTTCGGCTTCGAAACCTACGCTCTCGACCCAGCGTACGGCCGTGCGCAGTTCTGGCAGAAAAAGTTGTGATCAGGCTTGTGCATAACCGCGCCGCGTTCTGGTACGCAGCGCATGCCAGCCCAGAACCACTGCGGCCAGGGCGAAACCGGCTTCGTCGGTCAACGGCAGCGCGGCGATCAACAGCGCCGCCGCGGCGAAGGCAAGTGCGCGTTCGCCAACGCTCATTTGCGCGCGAAGATGGCCCACGGCCACCGCGCCCCACAGTATGATGGCCAGCACCGCCTTGGCCGAGACGTAAGCCACACCGCCCAATGTCCAGTGACCTTGCAGCATGAGTTGCGGGTCGTACACCGCCATGTAGGGCACGACAAAGCCCGCCAGCGCAATTTGTGTGGCCTTGAAACCAATGCGCAGTGGCGACGCTTTTGCCACCGACGCCGCGGCGAACGCTGCCAGCGCCACCGGCGGCGTGAGGTCGGCCATGATGCCGAAATAAAACACGAACATGTGGCTGACGATCAGCGGCACGCCCAGCTTGAGCAAAGCTGGCGCGGCAATCGAACTGGTGATGATGTAATTGGGAATCGTCGGGATGCCCATGCCGAGCACCAGGCAGACCAGCATGGTCAGCAGCAACGAAAGCAGCAAACTCGCGCTGCCGATATCGACGATAAACCCGGCGAAGCTCGTTGCCGCTCCGGTGAGAGTGAGAATGCCGACGATGACGCCGACGATTGCACAGGCAATGCCCACAGGCAACGCCTGCCGCGCGCCATCGATCAGGCTGTCACGCAATACACCTAAGGTTTGTCGACCGCCATGGATGAAGAGATTGATCGCCACCAGCGCGGCAATCACCGCGAGCACCGGTACGATACCCCAGTGCAGAAATGCCGCGGCGCCGAGGCCGCAGCCGAACCAGAACACGACACGAAACGCCACAAGCGAGATTTGCGCGGCGATTGCAGCGCCGAGTAGCAAAATCGCGGTCAGCGACAGCCCCATCATGCCAGCGAACATCGGCGTGAAGCCATGAAACAGCATCCACACCAGCACGGCCAGCGGCAGGACCAGATGCCAGTTTTGCCGTAGCGCAGCCCACGGATCAGGGATTTGTTCGGCAGGCAGGCCAAGTAGTTTTTTGCGCCCGGCCTCCAGGTGCACCATCCAGAACACGGTGAGGTAATACAACGCAGCCGGGATCACCGCCGCCTTGACGATGCTGGAATACGGTACTCCGAGCGTTTCGGCCATGATGAATGCCACTGCTCCCATGACCGGCGGCATGATTTGTCCGCCCATGCTCGAAGTGGCTTCCACCGCGCCGGCGAACACCGGCGAGTAGCCATAGCGCTTCATCAGCGGAATGGTGAACTGGCCGACAGTGAGCACATTGGCCACGCCCGAGCCGGAGATCGTTCCCATCAGTCCGGAGGACAGCACGGCGACCTTGGCCGGACCGCCGCGCGCCTTGCCGACCAGCCCCAGTGCCAGTGCGTTGAACAGGCGGATCATGCCGGCGTGCTCGAGAAACGCGCCGAACAGGATGAACAAAAAAATGTATGTTGCCGACACCAAGGTTGGAATGCCGTAGATCCCTTCGGTGCCGAGATAAAGTTGGCCGACGATTTGGTCGATGCCGTAGCCGCGGTGACCGAGCACACCAGGGAGGTACTGGCCGAACAGCCCATACAGCAAAAATGCGGCGCAGACCAGCGGTAGAGCCAGTCCCAGACTGCGCCGCGCGGCTTCGAACAGTAGGGCGACCACCGCGACGCCGACGCCCAAATCGGCTGCAGTCGGATCGCCGCTACGCTGGATCAGCTCGGTCTCGAACACCCAGTGGTACAGGCCGAGCACAAACGCCACGGCGCCCAGCAGCCAGTCGAACCAAGGGACCCGCTGCATCCAGCTTTGATGTCTGAACGCCGGCACCACCCAGAAGACGAGTAGCAGCAGAAAGCCGACATGCAGCGAGCGCATCGCCAGGCTGGATAGTGGGTGAAACGCCGCCACCACGAGCTGGTAGGCCGAAAAAGCGAGCGCCGCGGCCATGACTGCCCGCTGCGACACCCCGGTCAAGGTACGCTGGTGGCCGGTGTCGGCGTGAGGTTCTGCCGATGTGTGGATCAACTCGGCCGTGGGCAGATTCATGGCAGTGTTTGATGGCCTGGATGCGGCCCCGGAGTGGTTATGCGACACCGATCGCGGTGGCTTGCCGCATGGCCACCGCAGGCCAGGGTTATGCCGTCAGCACGCCGGCTTCGCGGTAGTAGCGCGCGGCGCCGGGATGCAGCGGCACTGGCGAGTGCAACGGAGCATCTTTCAGGCTGATGCCCTTGGCTGCGGCATGTGCTGCGACGAGCTCAGGCAAATGGGTGAACATCGCCTTGGTCATCTGGTACACCAAATCGTCGCTCAACCCCTCGCGGGTGACGAGAAAATTTTGAATCCGCGCGGTAGGCACTTGCGTCGTTTGCCCTTCGTAGGTGTTGGCTGGGATGACGCCGCTTTGATACGCCGGGTCGTCGATCTTGGCGATGACGTCCGTCGGTATCGGGACGACGACGATTTTTTGCGATGCGGCCAAATCGCGAAGCGAGGCCACACCCAGACCGGCAGACTGCAGGGTGACGTCGAGCTGGCGGTTTTTCATCAGTTCGACCGACTCGCCAAACGGCAGGTATTCGACCTTGGAAAAGTCTTTGTAGCTCAGCCCGGCGGCCTTGAAAATCGCGCGGGCGTTGAGTTCGGTACCGCTCTTTGCCGCGCCGACCGAAATGCTCTTGCCCTTGAGATCGGCCAGGGTTTTGATCCCGCTGTCGGCGCGGGCGACGATTTGTACGTAATTCGAATAAATTGCCGCCATGGTGCGCAGCTTTTTCAGCGGCGCCTTGAAGCCAGCTTCGACGTCGCCTTTCCATGCATCGGACAGCGCGTCGCCCAGCGAAAAGCCGAGTTCGGCGCGGCCGGCTTCGAGCAGGTTGAGGTTTTCGACCGAACCCTTGGTGGCCTGCACCGAGCTCTTTGCCGCGGGGATGGCCTTGGCGTAGATCTGCGACAACGCCACCCCCAGCGGGTAGTACACCCCGCTGGTGCCGCCGGTGGCGATGGTGATGTACTCCGCGGCGAGCGCATGGCGCAGCGCGAGCGGGGCAAGCAGTGCAACTCCGCTGGCCAAGGCGAGCGTACGGCGGCGCGATGGGGAAATCGGTGTGAAGCGCATCGAGGGTCTCCGTCTCTGTTCGTTGCAGATCGATACGATCGTAACGTGAACGTATCAAAATGCAATCCGACGAAATCCGCCGTGCGCCGAGCTACAAAATTTTGGACAAAAACTGCCGCGTTCTGTCGTGTTGCGGCGCGCCGAAGAATTGTTCCGGAGGCGACGATTCGATGATGCGGCCTTCGTGCATCATCACCACGCGGTCGGCGACTTCGCGGGCGAAGCCCATTTCGTGGGTGACGACCACCATGGTCATGCCCTCACGTGCCAGCGCCTTCATCACGTCGAGCACTTCGCCGACGAGCTCCGGGTCGAGCGCCGAGGTCGGCTCGTCGAACAGCATCAGCTTGGGGCTCATCGCCAGCGCGCGGGCGATGGCCACGCGCTGCTGCTGGCCGCCGGAGAGCTGGTTGGGATAGTGGTCGGCGCGGTCGGCCAGGCCGACGCGCTCGAGCAGTTGTCGCGCGCGCTCGATGGCCTGCGCCTTGGGCTGCTTGAGCACTTGGACCGGCGCTTCGATGATGTTTTGCAGCGCCGTCATGTGGCCGAACAGGTTGAAGCGCTGAAACACCATGCCCACTTCGGCGCGGTGGCGGCAGATGTCGCGGTCGTGCAGCTCGTAGAGCTTGTCGCCGACCTGGCGGTAGCCGACGAGCGCGCCGTCGACCCACAACCGACCGGCGTCGATTTTTTCCAGATGATTGATGCAGCGCAGGAAAGTCGATTTACCCGAGCCCGAGGCGCCGAGCAGCACGACCACCTCGCCGCGCCGCACCTCCATCGACACGCCCTTGAGCACTTCGAGCGGGCCAAAGCGCTTGTGCACGCCTTCGGCCTTGACCATCACATCGCCGGCGGCAGCCGGCGGCGAAGCGGGGAACGAGTTCATTGCAGTCGCTCCCGGCGGCCCGGCAGCCATTGCAGCAGCCGTTGCCACGGCGTGGCGCGCGGGTTGCGGCTGGCGCTGCGGCCAAAGTACCGCTCGATGTAGAACTGGCCGATCGACAGCACGGTGGTGACGATGAGGTACCAGATGCTGGCCACCAGCAGCAGCGGAATGGTGCGGTAATTGGCGGCGTAGATCAGTTGCACCGAATACAGCAGATCGGTGACGGCGATCACACTGACCAGCGACGTGGTCTTGAGCATGGAAATCGCTTCGTTGCCGGTCGGCGGCACGATCACCCGCATTGCCTGCGGCAGCACGATGCGGCGCATGACCTGCAGCCGCGTCATCCCGAGCGCCGAGCCGGCCTCGCTCTGCCCCTCGTCGACCGACAGAATGCCCGCGCGCACGATCTCGGCCATGTACGCGCCTTCGTTCAGACCGAGCGCAAGAATCGCGGCGATGAACGGGGTGATGAGGTTGTTGGCGTCGAGGCTCCACGCGCCGATGCCGATGTTGGGGTAGAGCGCGGTGATGTTGAACCAGAACAGGATCTGCACCAGCACCGGGGTGCCGCGGAACAGCCAGATGTAAAACCAGGCGGCGCCGGCGATCATTGGGTTGAGCGACAGCCGCATGACCGCCAGCAGCACCCCGAGGGCGATGCCAATGAGCATCGAAATCACCGTCAGCTCGATGGTCAGCCACAGGCCGTGCAGCACTCGTGTGGAAAAAAAGTATTCGCCGACCACGCCCCATTCGAAGCGCGGGTTGGTGATGAAGGAATACAGCAGCGCCAGCCCGAGAATCAGGACGGCGGCTGCGGCGACCCAGCGCCCGGGATGGCGGGCGGGGATGGCTTGGATGTCGTCGGGGCGCATGGGGTGGGGGCTACACCGTCTGGGCGGGAGGGGCGTGGGGCCCATCGCCGCCCACGGCGATCATTGCACCTCGGGGTTGATTTCAGGCGTGGTGATCGCGCCCTGTTCGGCGCCCCACTTTTCCAGGATCTTGCGGTACTCGCCATCGGCCATGATGGCCTTGACGGCCTGCAGCACCGGCTCGGCCAGCCCGCTGTTCTTGGGGATCACGATGCCATAGGGCGCGGTGTTGTAAGGCTTGCCCGACAGCTTGAACTGGCCGTGCGACTCCTTGACCACCCACGCTGCCACCGGCGAGTCGGTCAGGCAGACCTGTGCGCGGTCGCTCGCCAGCGCGAGGGTGGCAGCGTTCTGGTTGGAGTAGACCTGCACGTCCACGCCCTTTTTGCCAGCGGCCTTGCATTCCTGGTTCTGCTGGTTGGCTTCGTTGTACTGAATGGTGCCGCGCGCAACGGCCACGCTCAGTCCGCACAGGTCGGCCAGCGACTGCACCGCCGGGCCACCCCTGGCCTTGACGTAAAACGAGGTGCCGGCGGAGAAGTAACTGACGAAGTCCATCACCTCCTCGCGCTTTTTGGTGATGGTGAACGAGGACATGCTCAGGTCGTATTTGCCCGCCTGTAGCCCGGGGATGATGGTGTCGAACCCGGCCTGTACGAACCTGGCCTTGACCCCGAGTTGCCGGGCGATGGCGTTGGCCAGATCGATGTCCAGACCGATCATGGTCTTGCCGTCCTTGGCGACGAACTCCATCGGCGCGTAGGCGGCGTTGAAGGCGAAGGTCAGTTCGCCGTGTTGCTTGTATTTGGCCGGCAGGGCGATGCTCGCCGCAGACGCTGGCGCGACAGACACCAGCCCGAGCACCGCCGTGGCAAACACCGCCAGGGCGCGGCGCCGGAGTGCGGGGAGGACACCGAGGGTGATGGAGCGACTCATCATTTCATTCCTTTGCTGCGAGGTTCGCAGACGTGACCGACGCGGGCGAATTCACGCCGCACGGCCGCGATGTTTCACCTTCCAGCGGCGGCGCACAAGGTGCCGCCGCTGATTCGTGCATCATCTGCGGCAGCCGGCGGAAAACGCCAGCCACCGATGAAAGCCATGCGATTCACTGCACCGCCGGGTTGATTTCCGGGGTGGTGATCGCACCCTGATCGATGCCCCATTTCTTCAGGATTTTCGCGTACTCGCCATCGGCCATGATGGCCTTGACGGCCTGCAGCACCGGCTCGGCCAGGCCGCTGTTTTTCGGCATCGCGATGCCGTAGGGCGCCGAGTTGTACGGCTTGCCGGTCAGCTTGAACTGGCCATGCGATTCCTTGACGATCCAGGCCGCCACCGGCGAGTCGGCCATGCCGACTTGTGCGCGGCCGCTGGCAATCGCCAGGTTGGCGCCGTTCTGGTCCGGGTACACCTGCACGTCCACACCCTTCTTGCCCGCGGCCTTGCATTCCTGGTTCTGCTTGGCCGCGTCGTCGGCCTGCACCGTGCCTTTTTCCACCGCCACGCTCATGCCGCACAGATTGGCCAGCGCCTCCACCGTCGGGCCGCCTTTGGCCTTGACGTAAAACGAGGTGCCTGCGGTGAGGTAGCTGACGAAGTCCACCACGTCCTCACGCTTTTTGGTGATGGTGAACGAGGACATGCTCATGTCGTATTTGCCCGATTGCAGCGCGGGGATGATGGTGTCGAAGCCGGCGTTGACGAACTTGACCTTGACCCCGAGCTTTTTACCGATGGCTTCGCCCAGATCGACGTCGGCGCCGATCACGGTCTTGCCGTCCTTGGCGATGAATTCCATCGGCGCGTAGGTCGCGTCGGCGGCAATGGTCAGCGTGCCTTGCTGCTTGTATTTGGTCGGCAGCACGATGGCGGCGCTGGCGCTGCCGGCCAGCGTCATGCACGCAGCGATGATCCCCAGACGGGGGGAAGACAGACGGCTTGTGAACGGCATGGTGTTCCCCTTGGAAACGAAGGTATGGACGTGCGCTTCGCGGCGGCGTCGGCTGCGGCTGGGCCGCGGCCGGTTCGCCCGGGTGTTCGCCCCGGTGGGTCGCGCGAAATCTGGCCCGCAATGGTAGTCAAAAAATTTGCGGTCACCTGCGGCGCCGGTCGCTCACGGCAGCCGAATGCGCTGGCGCGCACGGCGCAACGGCCTCACGGTGGCGGATGGCCGAGCCAGATTTCAAAACAGGCGCCGCCGCCCGATTGCGGCAGACAGCGGGCATCGCCGCCATGCTGCCGGGCGATGCGCCGCACCAGCGGCAAACCCAGCCCGGTGCCGTCGCCGCGGCCAGGCAGGCGGACGAAGGGCTCGAAAATCCGCTGCACATCCGCGGCCGGCACCCCGGGCCCTTGGTCGCACACGCGCACGATGCCGCCGCCGTCGATCGCCGTGAGACTGACCGCCGGCCGGGTGCCGGGCGCATGGCGCTGCGCGTTGTCCAGCAGATTGCGCACCGCGCGGCGCAGTAGCCGTTCGTCTGCCCGCAACGTGACCCAGTCGCCGTGCACCTCGACGTCGAAGCGGGCGGCTTCCTCGGCGACCAAGGCGAGCAGATCGACGTCGTCGAGTTGCAGCGCCTGGCCGGCGGCGGCGTCGAGCCGACTGGCCAGCAGAATGTCGTCGATCAGTGCATCGAGTTCGGCCAGGTCGTGCTTGGCCGCGCGCAGCGCAATGTCGCGTGCTGCCGCCGGCACCGGCGCGGCCAGGGTTTCCAGGCTCAGCCGCAGCCGCGTCAACGGCGTGCGTAGTTCGTGCGAGGTGTAGGCCAGCAGCGACTTGTGGCTGAGCATGAGCGCTTCGATCCGTGCCGCCGCGGTGTTGAAACTTTGCGCCAGCTGCGCCACTTCGTCGTTGCCCTGCACCGCCACCCGTGCGCGCAAATCGCCTTCGCCCAGCGCTTGCACCCCTTGCTGCAGGTGTTCGAGACGGCGGGTGAGGCGGCGCATCAGCGGCAGCGTCACGGCGCTGACGGCCAGCGCCGACAGCACGGCGCCGGTGAACGGCGACAGCAGGAGGTGCCGCCAGGGCGACGGCGCGATGCCTTGCGCGGCCATCATGGCGCGAAACATCGCGTGGCGGATCTCTGCCTGCTGCGGGTCGGAAAAGAATAGCCAGTGAAACAGCAACGCCGACACCAGCGCCTGCGCCAGCAGCGCCAGAATCAGCGCCAGCCAGATGCGCGTCCACAGCTTGGATGTGCCGGGTGCCGATGCGACGCTGGCGGCACCCGCCGCGGGCGGCGCGTGGTGCGCCATGTTCAGGCTCCGTCCTGCGATTTGGTGAATACATACCCGGCGCCGCGCAGGGTGAGGATGCGGCGCGGGTGGCGCGGATCGTCTTCGATGGCGGCGCGGATGCGGCTGATGTGCACGTCGATCGAGCGGTCGAAGGCGTCGAGCGGTTCGCCTTTGACCATGCCGAGCAGAAATTCGCGGGTGAGCACCCGCCCCGGGTGGCGGGCGAGCACGAGCAACAGGTCGAACTGGTAGGCGGTCATCGGTCGGTCTTCGCCGTCGATGCGCGCCTGCCGCGCCGCAGGGTCGATTTCCAGCCGGCCAAAGCGCAGCACCTGCTCGGCCTGCGGGTCGTGCGGCGACAAGCTGCCGGCGCGGCGGCGGGTGATGGCACGCAGCCGGGCCAACAACTCGCGCGGTTCGAACGGCTTGGTCAAATAGTCGTCGGCGCCGATTTCCAGCCCGATGACGCGGTCCAGCGGGTCACCCCGCGCGGTGAGCATGAGCACCGGCAGGTCGCTGTGCGTGCGCAGGCGGCGGCAAATGTCCAGGCCGTCGCCATCGGGCAGCATGAGGTCCAGCACCACGGCGTCGAACGCCGGTGCGCCGCCGCGCCGCGGTTGGAGCTCGGCTTGCGCCTGCGCTGCGTTCGCGGCGTGCGTCACCTGCCAGCCGGCGGTGTGCAAAAAGTCGCTGATTTGCTGCGCCAGACGCAGATCATCTTCCACCAGCAGGAGCTGGCTCGTCGGGGGGCGTGGGGGTTGCGCGGGCATGGGCAATGCAGACGAAGGCGGCGCTGCAACCCGGAGGTCGTGGGGCAGCGCCGCGCGCGGCAAAAATGGCTTATTGCATCATTCCCGGGCCGCCCATCGGGCCCATGCCGTGGCCGTGCATGCCCGGGCCGTGTTGCTGCCAGCGCTCCATGCGCTGCTGCATCAGGGCATAGAGCTTGGCGCGCTGTTCGGCGCTGAGGATCTGCGCCATTTCATATTGCGTCTGTGTGCGTTCGCGCGAGATCTGGTCGGCCAAAGCCATTTGCTTGTCGCGCAGGGCTTCGAGCGCGCCGCGGTCGATGGTCGGCGCGGCCAGCAGTTTCATGCGCTGTTGCATCAAGCTGCGCATCTGCTCGATTTCGGGGCGCATTTTGTCCCACGATTGCTTTTGCAGCGCGCGCATCTGCTCGCGTTGCTGCGCCGTGACGCCCGCGGCGCTGAGCAGACGCTGCATGCCATATCTGCCGTGCTTTGCGCCGTGGCAGTGGTGCATCGCTGCCGGCATGCCGGGGCCGGAGTCCCGCATCGCCGCGCCGGGAGTCTGCGCGCTGACCAGCGCAGCGTGGCTGGCAAAGGCAACGACCAGCGCAGATGCAGCGATATTCAGCGCACGACGCAGGCGAAAGACCGTGGGGGTGGATTGCGAATTCATGACGAGTCCTTGCGAAAAGAGGAGATGAATCGCATTGTGCGGGTTGGCGATGTCGCGCAAATCTCCCGCAGGTGAAGTTTTGTAAAGCGCGATGCCGCGGGCGAGAACCCGTCGCCGGCTATTCGCCTTCGCCGAATTTGTCGTCGAACAACGCCTGCACCGCAGCGAGGGCTTCTTCCGCGCGTTCACCCTGCGCCTCGACGCTCACGGTCGAACCCAGCCCGGCAGCGAGCATCATCACCCCCATGATGCTCTTGGCGTTGACCCGTCGCGACCCTTTGGAAATCCAGATTTCGCACGGAAACTGGCCGGCGAGCTTGGTCAGTTTGGCCGAGGCGCGCGCGTGCAATCCGAGTTTATTGCTGACTTGAATGGTGCGTTGCGGCATGGGTGGAATTGCGTGGCGATTGTTGTTGCAAAGTGTGTTCCGCCATTTGAATGACACCCTGGATCGCCCCCGCCGTGGCGCGTGCGGCCAAGGCATCGAGATTTTCCTCCTGGTAGCACACCGCACGCAGTACCATCGGCAGATTGACGCCGGCGATGATTTTCACCCGGATGTGCAACTCGCTGGCGAGCTCGGCCAACCGCTGCGCCGCGTTGCTCGGGGTGGCACCGAACACGTCCACCAACACGAGCGCGCTGCCGTCGGCACCGGCTTGACGTAACGCCGGCAGCGCCGCGGCGGCGGCCGATTCGACCGACGCATCGGCCGGCACGTCCACCGCCTGCAGGTTCTGCGGGCAACCGGCGTAGACGTGGCTGGCGCATTCTTTGAGTGCGCTGGCCAGCGGGGCGTGGGCGATGAGGAGTAAACCGGGCATGGAGGCGATCACCGGCGACGGATGTTGCGGTGCATGATAGAACTGCGCGGCTCAGCGAGTCGGTGACAAATTCACGGATTCGACAAAAGTTTGCGCCGCCTCTGATTTGAATGTCGCGGTAGGGGCAAACGCGGTGAGCTGGTACACGCTGTCTCCTTGGCTGAACAGCAAGACCCGCTCGCGCACCGGCTTGCCGTCGGGCGTGCGGCCGTCGATTTGCAGGTCCAGACTGTCGGCCAAGCCGGGGGTGGCGTTTTTTGGCGTGATGCGTGCCGAAGCCGTGACCTTGCCCTGGACATTGTTTACCGCCGAAGCGTGCAGTTGCGCCAGCGCCACGGCGGCGAGTTGCGCGTTGGGCAGACGCGCGTGCGCCAGCGCGAAGGTCATTTTGTCGGCGACGCAGCCGGTCATGCTCATTTTCACGGTCTGCCCCGCCAGCAGCACGTCTTGCGCGATCTGTTCGGGCTTGCACGGGTAGGTGAGCAGGATGTTGACGTCTTTTGGCCGCACGTCGCGCCAATCCAGCGCGGGAGAGCAGGCTGCGAGCAGCAGGGCGACGGCAAGCGGGGCGGTGAGGCGCAACACCGATGCCGCCGTCGGAAATCGAGCTGTGGATAACATGGCCACATTATCCGTTGACTCTCGACTCCAAGGTGATTTATGGCAGTGCTCAAACCGGCGCACCCGATGATGAATACGGCGTTTGCATCGATCGCGCCCGCCCGCTGGCTGTGCTTTTGGCGAGGACTGGCGGTTTGTCTGGCCGCTTTTTTCGCAGTTGCCGCTTGGGCGGACACGCCGCTGCCGCCGGTGCGCAATCTGCAGCAAAGCGCCTTGCAGGCTGCGGCGAAAGATCAGCCGCTGATCGTCATGTTCAGCTTGCCCAGCTGCCCTTACTGCGAAAAATTGCGCCGCACGCAATATCAGTTCCTCGCCAAAGAGGGTTATACGGTGCAGCAGATCGAGATCACCGACAAAACACCCGTCATTGGCTTTGACGGCAAGCCGACCAATGGCGTGCACCTGGCCCGGCAGTATGGCATCAAGCTGGCACCGACCGTACTGTTTTTCGGCCCAGGCGGCCAAGAGATCGGCGAACGCATCATCGGCGCGCCGACGGCGGATTTTTACGGCGCGTTCGTCGACCGGGCGCTGAAAGAGAGCGCGCAGGCGCTGAAAACCAGCAAATTGGCGCGCCTCGGCTGATTTCGCCGCAGTGTCGCCAGCAGGCGACAAATTTCCGTGGGCAGATGGGGGAAAGCATATACCCCCATGAGTATTGATATACTCCGCCCTGTATATATCGCGTGACCATCACCCGGCGCAAAGTTATTCTCTCTGGCGCAAAGCGCTGGTGGGGAGCGCCGAGTGCTGCGGGTCTGCCGACGCCAGCCGGGTCGCGCGCTTCCTTGGTTCGATTTCCTCTTTCTGGCGGAGCTGGACGATGACGGATTCCTTGCCCCGGCGCGTGCGCGCCGGGCTGTTGACGGGCGCTTGTCTGTTTTTTGGCGGTTTTGCGGTTGTGCACGCCGAAACCTTGGATTTTCGTCAGGCCGTGGACGTGGCGCTGAAGCAAAACCCCGATCTGCTCGGGGTGCAGGCGCAGATGGCGCAGGCGCGCGCCGGGATCAACCAGGCCGAAGGCGCGCGGCTGCCGAAAATCACTTTGTCTGCCGGGGTGACGCGCACCAACGACGCGCTCAACGCCTTCGGGCTGAAATTGTCGCAGCGGCGGGCGACGTTCAACGACTTCGGCGCCGGCGATTTCCTGAGCGCGCTGCAAAACGGCGGCAACCCCTTGCCCATCGCTCCGGACAATCTGAACCATCCCGGCGCGGTCAACAATTTCAACACTCGCATCCAGGCGGAAATGCCGCTGTACACCGGTGGCAAGCTCGAAGGCTATTTGCAGCAGGCGCGGGCGATGCTCGCTGCGGCGCAAGCGGGCGATCAGGCGGCCAGGCAGCAAATCATCTATCACACCTTGCAGGCGTATGACGGGGTGTACACCGCGCGCGCGTTCAAGGGAGTCGCGGCCAAGGCGATCGAGGCGTCGCAAAGCCAGGTCAAGACGGTCGACAGCCTGTTCAAACAGGGCGTGGTGGTCAAAAGCGATCTGCTGTCAGCGCAGGTACACCTCGAAGACATGAAGCTGCAGCAGGATCAGGCGGCGAACATGGAGGCGCAGGCGATGGACGCGCTGCATGTGGTGCTGGGCGTGCCGCTGAACCAGCCGATCACCCTCGGTCCCGAAGTCACGGTCAAACTGCCCGAGGGTGATCCCGACTCCTGGATCGGACAGGCGATGGCGCGCAACCCGCAAATCCAGGCGCTGCAGCACCAAATCGCCGCGGCCAACGGCAAAATCGAAGCCGCCCGTGCCGACCGCTATCCGCAAATCGGTGCGATGGCGCGGTTCGACACCAACGACCCCAACCTCGGCTTCGAGTCGCACAGCTATACCGTCGGCGCGCAGCTGAACTGGACGGTGTTCGACGGCGGCGTCACGCGCAACGCCATCGACCAGGCCGTGGCGCAGCGTATGCAATTGCAGGCCAAACTGCAAAGCGCGCAAAACCAGCTCGGCATGCAGGTGCAGGACAGCTACCGCAAGGCCCTGGAAGCGGCCAACCAGGTGAAGACCCGCGAACTGGCGGTGCAGCAGGCCGAAGAGGCCGCGCGCATCGTCACCCGGCGCTACGCCGACGGCGTGGGCACGCTGGTCGAGGTGCAAGGCGCCCAGGCGCAGCTCGACAAGGCGCGCGCCGACCTCATCCTGGCCAAGCAGCAAGTCAACCTGCAGCGTGCCGCGCTGCGGCTGGCGCTGGGCGACTTGACGCTCGACGCGATCGAACCGGTCCAGCCGCAATCGCAACTCGCCGCGGCCGGGCCTGCCGCGTCCAACCACTGAATACCTGCGGCGCAGCACCATCCGCGCCGCGCAACACCTCGTTCGTCCACGTGCATCCGACTCGATTTTTTCGACTGCCATGAACCACTCCATCCTGCCCATGCTGCGTCGCGCACCGCTGGCCCTTGTCTTGTCCACTGCCCTGCTGTCGGCCTGCGGCCATCAGACCGAGACGGCGCAAGCGCCTGCCGTGCCGCGCGTGGTCGCGGCGCAAACGCTCAAACTGACTGCCAGCGATCAGCAGAACCTCACCCTGCTGTCGGGGACGGTGATGTCGGCCAATCAGGTGCAGGTCGCCTCGCGGCTGATGGGCTATATCCGCACCTTGCCCGTCAAGGAAGGACAGACGGTCAAGGCCGGGCAACTGCTGTTCGAGGTCGATCCCACCGACATCCAGGGCCAGGTGGCGCAGGCACGCGCTGGCTTGGCGCAGGCGCAGGCCAATCTGGCCAACGCCAAGGCCGATTACGAGCGCTTTGGCAATCTGTATAAGGATCAGGCGATCCCGAAACAGCAATGGGATCAGATTCAACTGCGTTACCAGGTGGCGCAGGAGCAGGTTGCAGCGGCACAAGCTGGGTACAACACCGCGGCGGCGCAAATGCGGTATTCGGCGGTGACGTCGCCCATCAGCGGCGTGGTGGTGCAGAAAATGGCCAACCCCGGCGATTTGGCCGCGCCCGGCCGGCCGGTCTTGGTGATCGAAGGGCAGGGCAAACTGCAGGTCGTGACCCAGGTTCCCGGCGGGGTGTTCGACAACATCAAGGTCGGCGACACGGTGCAAGTGTTCGCCAACGGCAAGACGCTCAGCGGCACCATCGCGCAGGCCGTGCCGGTGGCCGATCCGATGAGCCACACGCACACGGTCAAAATCGACCTGCCGGCCGACTCCGGGCTGGACAGCGGCAGCTTCGTGCGCGTGGGCTTTGCCGTGGGCAGCGCGCCGCAATTGCGCGTGCCACAAAGCGCGGTGGTCGATCGCGCCGGCATGACCGGGGTGTTCGTCGTCGACAAGGACGGCATCGCCCACTTCCGCCTGGTGCGCTTGGGGGCGCAGGTCGGCAACGACGTCGAGGTGCAGGCCGGGCTCAACCCGGACGACACCATCGTCACCAGCAATCTGCCCGAAGTGGAAAACGGCGTGAAGATCGGCGGAGGCAACCGTGGCTGAACATGCGGCTCCCATCAACAGCGCGGGCAAACTGGCGCGCGCCTTCATCGAATCGAAAATCACCGCGCTGATCATGCTCGGCCTCACCCTGGCCGGGGTGCTGGCGTTGCTGGTCACGCCGCGCGAATACAACCCGCAGATCGTCGTCCCGGCGGCCAACATCATCGTCGCCAAACCCGGTGCCGGGCCGCAGGAAATCCAGAACCTGGTCGTCAAACCCTTAGAAGCCATCATGGCGTCGATGTCCGGGGTCGATCACACCTACGGTTACGCGACCAACGACTTCGGCGTGGTCACGGTGCAGTTCAAGGTCGGCGAAGACCAGGAGAAAAGCCTGGTCAAGATGTACAACCAGTTGATGCAGAACCTCGACCGCATCCCCCCCGGGGCGATGCAGCCGGTGATCAAGCCGATCAACGTCGATGACGTGCCCATCCTCACCATCACGCTGTCGAGCGCGACGATGAACGGCATGCAGTTGCGCGACGTCGGCGAGAAGGTGCTGGCGCACCTGCGCAACGTGCCCGGGGTGTCGTTCACCGAGGTGGTGGGCGGCGCGCCGCGCGCGGTCAACGTGGCGATTTCGCCGAGCAAGCTGGCGGCCGCGGGCATTCCGCTGCAGCAGCTCGACAAAATCCTGCAAGGCAGCAACGCCGCGGCGCCGATCGGCAACGTGGTGGACGACAACAAAGTCACCCCGGTGCGCATCGACAGCTTTCTGGGCAACGCGCAGCAGGTCGGCGACATTCTGATCGGCGCGCCCAACGGCAAACCGGTCTACCTCAAGGACGTGGCCAAGGTGACCGAGGGGCCGGAGCAGGTCGACGATCTGTCGCACTTCGCCTGGGGGCTGGCGGCCAAGGGCAAGCCGCACGGCCAGGAAATGAGCGCGGTCACGCTGGCGATCGCCAAAAAGTCCGGCACCAACGCCGTGGTCGTGGTGCACGACGTGCTCGCCAAGCTCCACACCATCGAGTCGTACGCGCTGCCGCAAGGCGTGCACGTGACCATCACCCGCGACGACGGCCACAAGGCCAACGAAGCAGTCAACACCCTGGTCGAGCACCTGGGCATCGCCATCGTCAGCGTGTCGCTGCTGCTGTGGTTTTTCCTCGGCTGGCGCGAAGCCGGCATCGTCACCCTGACGGTGCCGTTGACGCTGTTCGCCGTGCTCACGGTCGATCTGATCGTCGGCCAGACCATCAACCGCATCACCTTGTTCGCCCTCATTCTGTCGCTGGGGCTGCTGGTCGATGGCGCCATCGTGGTGATCGAGAACATCCACCGCCACCTGCACGGCGGGCCGATCAAAAACTTCAACCGCACCGTGGTGCTGGCGACCAACGAAATCGGCAATCCGACCAATATGGCCACGCTGGCGGTGATCCTGGCCTTCATCCCGATGGCCTTCGTCAGCGGCATGATGGGGCCGTTCATGCGCCCCATCCCGATCAACGTGCCGGTGGCGATGATCGCCTCTTTGGTGTTGGCGTACACCGTGGTGCCGTGGGCGGCGCGGGTGTGGCTGAGCAAAAAAGCCATGCGCGAGGCGCTGGCGCACAGCGCCAGCCTCGAAGAAGAGGGCGCGCAGAAGCAGGACAAACTGCATACCGCCTACCTCAAGCTGTTCGAGCCGTTGCTGCGCAGCCGCACACGGCGCAACCTGATGTTCCTCGCCGTGCTGGTGTTGCTGATCGCGGCCATGCTCATGCCAGCATGGCAGTTCATCCGCCCGCAGGGGATGAACGGGCCGCTGTCGGCTTTGGGCGTCGAGCTGAAAATGCTGCCCAACGACAACACCAACACCTTCCTGGTGCAGATCGACACCCCGGCAGGGTCGAGCCTGGAGCGGACCGACGAAGTGGCGCGCGCCGTGGGCGACGTGCTCGCGACCAATCCGTATGTGCTCGACTACCAGACCTTCGTCGGCCAGGCCGCACCGATCGACTTCGCCTCGCTGGTGCGTGGCGACATGCTCAAGCGCGGCGACAACTTTGCGCAGATCCGCGTCAATCTGGTGGGCAAGGGCGAGCGCTCGATCGACTCGCACGAAATCGTGCAGAAGCTCTACGCACAACTCGCCCCGGTGCGCGCACGCTTTCCTTCGACCTTCATCAAGTTATTCGAAACCCCGCCCGGCCCGCCGGTGCGCGCGCAGGTCATGGCCGAGCTGTACGGGCCCAACTATGACACCCTGCGCGCTTCGGCCAAGGACGTGCTTGCCGCGTTCGACAAGACTTACGGCATGATGAACCAGGACGACTCGGTGACCGCGACCACCGACGAATACCGCATCGACATCGACCGGCAGAAGGCGGCGATGTCGGGCATCGTTCCCGGCCAGGTCATCCAGCTGCTGCACGACTATGTGTCGGGCCTGAAGGTGGGCGCGATCCACGACGACAATGCGCTGGAGCCGGTGAACATCATCGTGCGCGTGCCGCGTGCCGACCGGCAAAACCCGCAGCAGCTGCTCGACGTGCCGATCCAGAACGCACAGGGCAAGGTCATTCCGCTGTCGAGCATCGCCACGGTGGAAAAAACCACGCTGGCCAAGCCGATCTACAGCCGTGACCAGCACCCCGTGGTCTACGTCGGCGGCGAGATGATCCACTCCAGCCCGGTGTACGCCACGCTCAGCCTGAACTCCATGCTCGACGGCAAAAAGCTGGCCAACGGCACCACCTTCACCACCGGCAACCTCGGCTTCACCGAAACCCCGGCCTCCGACCTCAAGGGCTACCAGCTTCTGTGGGGCGGCGAAATGCGCCTGACGCTCGACGTGTTCCGCGACCTGGGCGCGGCGTTCATGGTGGCGCTGGTGTTCATCTACCTGCTGCTGGTGGCGTACTACAAGTCCTTCCTGCTGCCGGTGATCGTCATGGGGGCGATTCCGCTCACGCTGATTGGCGTGTTTCCCGGCCACTGGCTGACGCACCAGTCGTTCACCGCCACGTCGATGATCGGTGTCATCGCCCTGGCCGGCGTGGTGGTGCGCAACTCGCTGCTGCTCATCGACTTCATCCTCGACTACCGCGCCCGCGGTGCGACGCTGGAAGAGGCGGTGGCGCATGCCGGTGCGGTGCGGCTGCGGCCCATCCTGCTCACGGCGCTGGCCATCATGTTCGGCTCGGCCATCATGGTGTCCGACCCAGTGTTCGGCGGGTTGGCGGTGTCGCTGATTTTCGGCACGCTGCTGTCGACCATCCTGACGCTGATCGTCATTCCTCTGCTCTACTACGTCTGGCAGATCCGGGTCAAGCCCAAGGCGCCTTCCAACCCGCCTGCCTCGCCGGCTGAACCCATGCACGCAGCCGGAGTCTGATTCCATACGACACCAACTTGGAGATTTTGCAATGACCGTTGAACGTTATATTCGTGTGATCGCGGGTACCTTCATCCTGATTTCGGTATTGCTGGGTGCGCCAGCCAGCCCGCTGTATGTCTCGCAGTGGTTTTTGCTGTTCACGGCTTTCGTCGGGGCCAATTTGCTGCAGTTCGGCTTTAGTAACCGCTGCCCGCTCGGGTTCTTTTTGCGCAAGCTCGGCGTGCCCGACTCCAAGGCCAACTGCTGCGGCTGAGCCGGTCTGACGATGGCGCGCAGTGCGACGCCGCGGCTGAAATACCTCGCCCCGGGCTGGTTCGCCCTGGTCATGGGCTGGGGCGGGTTGGCGCTGGCCTGGCATCAATCGGCCGCATTGCTCGGTGCACCTGCTGCGGCGATTTCCTTGGGACTGGGGTGTGCGGCGATCGTCGCCCTTGGCGTGCTGCTCGTGCTCACCGCCGTGCGGCTATACCGCCATACTCCTGATTTGCTGGCCGATCTGCGCCACCCGGTGCGGCATCCGCTGATCGCGATGATCCCGATGGCCATGCTGGTCGTCGCCGGCTTTGCCGTGCAGGTGCTACGAGTGTCCGGCGGTTGGATCGCGCTGTATTGGGCGCTGTCGGCGCTGGCGCAGCTGGCCGTGACCGTGTGGGTGTTCCAGCGCTGGCGGCTCAACGCCGCAGGCGACAAAGGGCCGAACTGGAACGGCGTCACCCCGGCGCTGTTTCTTGCGGCCGCCGGAAATGTGATCGTGCCGTTTGCCGGTGTCGAACTGGGATTTCGGGCTTGGAGCACGGCGCAGTGGGCGATCGGAGCGTTCTTTTTTCCATTGGTTCAGGTGCTGTTCATGGTGCGCTTGGCCGTGCATGGCATGCTGCCGCGCCGGTTGCTGCCGATGTTGTTCATCACCGTGGCTCCGCCGGCGGCGGGCGGGCTCGGGCTGGTGCAGCTGGGTGGCCCGGTCGAGGCGGCCGAAGGCGCCTGGGGGATCGCCCTGTTTTTCGTGCTGCTGAGCTTTTTGTCGTTCAAACCCATGATGCAGGAGGCCTTCACCATCGGCCACTGGGCGCTGTCGTTTCCGCTGGCGGCGTTCGCCGGGCTGTCGATGCACCTGGCGTTGGCAACGCGCAACGCTGCGATGCAGACTTTTGCCCTCCTCGCCCTGGCGCTGGCGTCGGTGTTGATCGCCTGGTTGACGTTGGCGACGCTGCGCGGTTTGCGCGATGGCAGCTTGCTCGCTGCGGAACCCGTCGCACTGCTGCATTCGGCCTAGGCGGACCACGCTGTAGGAGTCTGACGGATTGTGCGGTCTGACCTATGATGGAGACAATCGAATGAAGCGCGCCGCCGCCAAACCCATACAGATTCCCGGAGCCATCACCATGTCGGTTCTCACCAACGAAGCTTCGCGCACGGACATTCTCAACCGTCTCAAACGCGCCGAGGGGCAGATTCGCGGCGTGCAGCGCATGATCGAAGAGGGCGAGCCGTGTCTGAAAGTCGCGCAGCAGCTCTCCGCGGTGCGTAAGGCGCTCGACAGCACGTTTGTGCGCATGACGGTGTGTTATCTCGAACAGGAGCTGGACGGCCGCTTGGAAGCCGCGCAAAACGGCGATCAACCCAAACTCAGCGCCATGCTCGACGAAATCGAAACCCTGCTCGCACGCATGGCCTGAAACCACGCTGCAGCGCAATCGCCGTGGCCCTCAGGCTGCAGACTCGGCGGCTTCGATGATGCCCCCGCCGAGGCAGACCTCTGCCGCATACACGACGGCCGATTGCCCCGGGGTGACCGCCCACTGGGCGGCGTCGAATTCCAGTCTGAACGCATCGGCGCCCAAACGACGGTAGCGGCAGGCGGCGTCGAGCTGGCGGTAGCGGGTCTTGGCGCTGAGGAGCCGTCCTTCTTCCGGCGGCTGCCCCGCGACCCAGCTAGCCGACAAGGCCTGCAACCCACGGCTGTGCAGCAGCGGATGGTCGTGCCCCTGCACGACGATGAGAATATTGCGCGCCAAATCCTTGCCGGCGACGAACCACGGCTGGCCGCTGCCCGATTGGCTGCCGCCCAGTCCGATGCCCTTGCGTTGTCCCAAGGTGTAAAACGCCAGCCCCTGATGTTCACCGACGGTGCGGCCATCGGGCGTTTGCATCGGCCCGGGTTGTGTTGGCAAGTAGCGGCCGAGAAACTCTCGAAACGGCCGCTCGCCGATGAAACAAATGCCGGTGGAGTCTTTTTTGCGCGCGTTGTGCAGGCCGATGTCGGCAGCGATGCGCCGCACTTCGGTTTTGTGCAATTCGCCCACGGGAAACAGCGTCCGCGCCAATTGCGCCTGGTTGAGCCGGTGCAAAAAATAGCTCTGGTCTTTACTCGGGTCCAGGCCACGCAACAACTCGAACCCGCGATCGGTCTGGCGCACGCGGGCGTAATGACCGGTGGCGATTTTGTCCGCACCCAGGCGCATGGCATGGTCGAGAAACGCCTTGAATTTGATTTCTGCGTTGCACAACACGTCGGGGTTGGGCGTGCGCCCCGCAGCGTATTCGCGGAGGAATTCGGCAAACACGCGGTCTTTGTATTCCGCGGCGAAGTTCACCGCCTCGATGTCGATGCCGATGCGGTCGGCCACGCTCACCGCGTCGAGCCAGTCCTGCCGGGAGGAGCAGTACTCGCTGTCATCGTCGTCCTCCCAGTTTTTCATGAACAGACCGACGACCTCAAACCCCTGCTGCTTGAGCAGCCAGGCAGACACCGAGGAATCGACCCCGCCGGACAGGCCGACGACGACGGTGCCGCGTGGTGCGCGCGTCATGCTCGGCAAACGCCCGGCGAGGCGTCGCTGCAGAACACGCTTGCGTCGGTGTACACCGCGTCCAGCGGGAAACGTCGACCCCGCAGGTAATCTTCGACGCAGCGCAGCACCAAGGGGCTGCGATGGTGGCTCGCGCTGGCGCGCAGCTCCTGCGGCGTCATCCACACCGTGCGCACGATGCCGCTGTCGAGCGTGCGTTGCGGCTGCGGCGCACCGGCCGTGCCGTAAAACGCCAGGCGCAAATAACTCACGTCTGCGGGGTGTTGTTCAGCCGGGCGGCGCGTGCGCGACAGATACACGCCGAGCAGCCCGGCGGGGGTGAATTCGCACGCCGTTTCCTCCAGCGCCTCCCGCATCACGCCCTGCAGCGGGCTTTCGCCGGCTTCGAGGTGCCCGGCCGGCTGGTTCAGCCGCAGGCCGTCCTGGGTTTGCTCTTCGACGAGCAGAAACCGGCCTTGGTGTTCGATGATCGCGGCCACGGTGACACGCGGACGCAGGGCGCTATCGGCAGACATATCGGCAAGACGTGAAAAAATGCAAAAGACTTTTCCGCATGGCGCGCCGCGGCGCGACGAGCGCGGCCAGGGAAAACCAGGAACAATCCGTTATTCTGATGGATGAAGCGGCAAGACGCGCCCGCCCGGTCAAGGCAGCGTGACGTCGTATTGTTTCACGCCTGGTCTTGCCACCAGAGCAAAAAGACTTCACAGGAGAAACTTCATGCGTATCGGCATTCCGGCTGAAACCCTGGCCGGCGAGGCCCGTGTTGCGGCAACACCCGAAACGGTCAAGAAACTGGTCGCGCAAGGTCATTCCGTCGTCGTGGAGGCGGGCGCAGGGCAGCGTGCGGACGCGCCGGACGCCGACTACATCGCCGCCGGGGCGCAGATCGGCGACCGCGCCGCGGCGTTCGGCGCCGAGATGGTGCTCAAAGTACGTCCGCCGTCGGCCGACGAACTGGCACTGATGAAGCCGGCCACCGTGCTCGTGGGTATGCTCGATCCGTTCAACGTCGAAGGCCTGCAAGCGATGAATGCCGCCGGTCTGACCGCCTTCGCGCTCGAGGCCGCACCGCGCACCACGCGGGCGCAGAGCATGGACGTGTTGTCCAGTCAGGCGAACATCGCCGGGTACAAGGCGGTGATCCTTGCGGCCAATCTGTACCAGCGGTTCATGCCCATGCTGATGACGGCCGCCGGCACGGTCAAGGCGGCGCGCGTGGTCGTGCTCGGCGCAGGAGTGGCCGGTTTGCAGGCCATCGCCACGGCCAAACGGCTGGGCGCGGTGATCGAGGCTTCCGACGTGCGCCCTGCGGTGAAAGAGCAGGTCGAATCGCTGGGAGCGAAATTCATCGACGTGCCGTTCGAAACCGACGAGGAACGCGAAATCGCCCAAGGTGTCGGCGGTTATGCGCGGCCGATGCCGGCCAGTTGGATGCAACGGCAGGCGGCGTTGGTCGCCGAGCGCGTCAAACTCGCCAATATAGTCATTTCCACCGCGCTCATCCCCGGCCGGCGCGCGCCGGTGCTGATCACCGAAGACATGGTGCGGTCGATGAAACCGGGGTCGGTGATTATCGACATGGCCGCAGCGCAAGGCGGAAACTGTCCGCTGACCGAGGCGGGGAAAACCGTGGTCAAACACGGCGTGACCCTGGTCGGAGAAACCAACTTGCCGGCCATGGTCGCAGCCGACGCCTCGGCGCTGTACGCCCGCAATGTGCTGGATTTTCTCAAGCTGGTTTTCGATAAGGACAAGAAATTCGTCGTCAACCGCGAAGACGATATCGTCGCTGCCTGCCTGATGTGCCAAGGTGGCGAGTTGCTGCGCAAACCCAGTTGAGACTGCCGAGGCGCCAACGCCGTGGTTTACTGTTTGGAGCAAGGATTCCATCATGCATGAAATTTCTCCCCTGGTGATCAATCTCACTATTTTTGTATTAGCGATTTACGTCGGTTATCACGTGGTGTGGAACGTCACCCCGGCGCTGCACACACCGCTGATGGCCGTAACCAATGCCATTTCCGCCATCATCATCGTCGGCGCCATGCTGGCCGCGGCGCTGACCGTGACTGCGCTGGGCAAAATCATGGGTACGCTGGCCGTGGCGCTGGCCGCGGTCAATGTATTCGGCGGTTTTCTGGTGACACGGCGCATGCTGGCCATGTTCAAGAAAAAATCGGTTGACAAAAAATAAACAATACTTCGCAGATTACTGCCCCGCACCGGCCATAGGCCGGTCATGAGGGGTGGCATCGAGGACTCGACACATGACTCTCAGCATGAATCTGGTGACGCTGCTGTATTTGCTGGCAGCCGTCTGTTTCATCCAGGCGCTCAAAGGACTGTCGCATCCAACCACCAGCCGCCGCGGTAATGTCTTCGGCATGGCGGGGATGGCCATTGCGGTACTGACCACAGTGGCGTTGATCGTCAAAATCGGCGGCGACGCCGGTGCACTCGGCTTGGGGTATGTGCTCGTCGGCCTGGTCGTCGGTGGCGGTATCGGCGCGGTCATGGCACATCGGGTGGAAATGACCAAAATGCCCGAGCTCGTCGCCTTCATGCACAGCATGATCGGACTGGCCGCGGTATTCATCGCTGTTGCCGCCGTGGCCGAACCGCATGCCTTCGGCATTGTGCAAGCCGCAGGCGATCCCCTGCCGTACGGTAATCGCGTCGAACTGTTCATCGGCACCATCATCGGCGCGGTGACGTTCAGCGGCTCGGTGATCGCGTTTGGCAAATTGTCCGGGCGCTATAAATTCCGCCTGTTCCAGGGTGCTCCGGTGCGGTTTGCCGCGCAGCATTGGGTGAACCTGGCGATCGGGCTGGCGGCGATCGCCTGCGGCCTGTGGTTTTTCGCCACACAGCAATGGTTGCCGTTCATCGTCATGATGGCGCTGGCTTTCGTATTGGGCGTGCTCATCATCATCCCGATCGGCGGCGCGGATATGCCGGTAGTGGTGTCGATGCTCAATAGCTATTCCGGCTGGGCAGCGGCAGGAATCGGTTTTTCGCTCGAAAACAATATGCTCATCATCGCCGGATCGCTGGTCGGTTCTTCGGGGGCGATTCTCAGTTACATCATGTGCAAGGCGATGAACCGCTCGTTCGTCAGCGTCATTCTCGGCGGTTTTGGCGCCGAGGGCGCGTCGAGCAGCGGGCAGGCGCAGCAGCGCACGGTCAAATCGGGCAGCGCCGACGATGCCGCGTTTTTGCTGTCGAATGCCGAATCGGTCATCATCGTGCCTGGTTACGGCCTGGCAGTGGCGCGGGCGCAGCACGCGGTGAAAGAAATGGCGCAAAAACTCAGCGAGCGCGGCGTGCAAGTGAAATATGCGATCCACCCTGTCGCTGGACGGATGCCAGGGCATATGAACGTACTTCTCGCCGAGGCCGAAGTGCCTTACGACCAAGTTTTCGAAATGGACGATATCAACCCAGAATTCGGCCAGACCGACGTGGCAATCATTCTGGGGGCGAACGACGTGGTCAACCCGGCGGCAAAGACCGACCCCAAATCACCCATTGCCGGTATGCCTATCTTGGAGGCCTACAAGGCGAAGACGGTGATCGTGAATAAACGCTCGATGGCCGCAGGCTATGCGGGATTGGACAATGAACTATTTTACATGGACAAAACCATGATGGTATTCGGCGACGCGAAAAAAGTGGTCGAAGACATTACCAAGGCCATCGAGTGACGGCAAACCGCAGGCGCTGAAAAAGCCCGCGGCGTGCGGGCTTTTTCATTCATTTTGACGTATCATGCGCACGGTCTGGATTTCCAACACAGGAGAACGTGCAGATGGCAACTTACAAAGAATTGCAGGCCCAGATCGAAGCGCTGAAACAGCAGGCGGAAGCGCAGCGCAAAGCCGAGATCAGCGCGGTCGTTGCAGATATTCGCGCCAAAATGGAAGAGTATGGTTTGACCTTGGCCGACATTGGCACGCGTCGTGTCGGCGGTTCGTCCAAGGGTTCGACCGTGGCGCCGAAATACCGCAATGCGCAAACCGGGGAAACTTGGAGCGGACGCGGCAAAATGCCCCGCTGGTTGCAGACCGCAGTGGACAACGGCCAGAGTAAAGAATCCTTCCTCATTTGACAAACCTGCCACCGGCAGCGCCGCAGGGGTGGTGTCAAGCTTTTCGCCCTGCGGGCGCGCCGGAGCCAGACGAACCGGGGATGCCCCGGTTTTTTTGCGCCCCAATTTGCTGTCGAGCAGTCCGCCGTCATGAAACAGACGGCCAAATGACAGAAAATCTGTGGCATGAAAGCGCAAGACGGGGCGGCGGCAGAAATGCCCACACCAGCATGGGCAGAGCACAGCCGTTGGTGGCCGACGCTGACGGCCGAGGAAAAAGTCCGCTTGTTATCCGAAGTCGGTTATCAAACGGTCGAACCGGGCGAACCTCTGCAGCAGGATGGGGCGACGGCGCTGCACTGGATCGGTTTGGCTTCCGGGCTGGCCAAGTTCATCGTCACCACGGTGCGCGGCAAACCGCTGGTGTATTCGGGAATCGGTGCGGGCGGTTGGTTTGGTGAGGGCACGTTGATGCGCCAGGGCGTTTGGCGTTATGCCGCGCTGGCGATTCGTCAGTGCGAACTCGTGCTGGTGCCGCGCGAAACGTTTTTATGGTTGTTCAACCGCAACCTGGCCTTTTGCCATTATCTCCTGGCGCAGCTCAACGATCGGCTGGAACTCATGACTTTGCAGGCGCTGGACGATCATCAGGGCAATGCCGAGTCGATCGTCGCGCGCACGTTGCGGCATTTGCTTCACCCGCTGGCCGGCGCTGGCGGGGGGCAATTGCGCGTGACGCAGGCGGAAATCGCGCAATTGTGCAATTTGTCGCGGCAGCGGGTGAATCAGGCGTTTGGCCGGCTGCAGACCGACGGCGTGCTCCAGCTGCGTTATGGCGCGGTGGACATCATCGATCTGGAAAAGCTGCGACTCTGGGAGTTTCGCAACTTCGCCGCCCGACGCGCGGTGAGCGCGCCGGCGCGAAGGCGGGGAAATCCCTAGAATCGCTGTTTGCTTCGTTTGTTGCAGCGCGCCGGACATGGGCCGAGCGGCTGCAGCGGCGGCCTGCTATTTCCACTGTCCATGCCTGCGTCCTCCGAACCTACCATCGTCCAAATCGATGCGCTCGATTTCGGCTACGGCGACCGCTTGGTTTTGCGCCAGATCGACCTGACCGTGCGTCGCGGCCAAGTGGTCGCCGTGATGGGCGCCTCGGGTGGCGGCAAGACGACCTTGCTGCGGCTGATCGGTGCGCAGGTGCTGCCGCTGCGCGGCACGGTGCGATTCGAGGGCCAGGATGTGGCGCAGGCCAGCCAGGAACAGATCTTCGCCATGCGCCGGCGCATGGGCATGCTGTTTCAATTCGGCGCCCTGTTCACCGACATGACCGTATTCGAAAACGTGGCGTTTCCGCTGCGCGAACACACCCGCTTGCCGGCGTCGATGATCCGCGATCTGGTGCTGATGAAGCTCAACGCCGTCGGCTTGCGTGGCGCGCGAGACCTGTACCCGGCCGAACTGTCTGGCGGCATGGCGCGGCGTGTGGCGATGGCGCGCGCCATCGCGCTGGACCCGGCGTTGGTGATGTACGACGAGCCGTTCGCCGGGCTCGACCCGATTTCGCTGGGCATTTCCGCCCGGCTGATCCGTACCCTCAACGACGCATTGGGGTTGAGCAGCATCGTCGTGTCGCACGATGTCGAGGTGACCTTCGACATTGCCGACTATGTGTACATCCTGGGCAACGGTAGCTTGATCGCCCACGGCACGCCGCAACAATTGCGCGACAGCACCGACCCGCTGGTGCGCCAGTTCGTCCGCGGCGAGCCCGACGGCCCGGTGCATTTCCACTACCCGGCAGCGACGTTGGCCGACGATTTTTTGCGCCCTGCCGCAACGGCGCAGGAGAGACGCGCATGATCTTGGCCGACAGACTCGTTGCCGTCGGCGCGGCAACGCGCAAATTACTCGCCGATCTGGGGTTTGCCGCAAGGCTGTTCGTCCGCCTGCTCTGGTTGTTCGGCCGCGTGCTGTTGCGCCCGGCGCTGTTGGTGCAGCAAATGTATTTTCTGGGCAACTTGTCGCTGGTCATCATCGCGGTGTCGGGGCTGTTCGTCGGCTTCGTCCTCGGTCTGCAGGGCTACTACACCTTGTCGCGCTACGGCTCGTCGAGCGCGCTGGGGGTGCTGGTGGCGCTGTCGCTGGTGCGCGAACTCGGGCCGGTGGTCACGGCGCTGTTGTTCGCCGGCCGCGCCGGCACGTCGCTGACGGCGGAAATCGGCCTGATGAAGGCCGGCGAGCAGATCGCGGCGATGGAAATGATGGCAGTCGACCCGGTGGTGCGCGTGCTCGCACCGCGGTTTTGGGCCGGGGTCATCGTCATGCCGCTGCTGGCGGCGGTGTTCAGCGCCGTGGGCATCATCGGCGGTTACATCGTCGGCGTAGTGATGATCGGTGTGGACGCCGGACAATTCTGGTCGCAGATGCAAAGCGGCGTCGACGTGTTCAAGGATGTGGGCAATGGCGTGATCAAAAGCGTGGTGTTCGGTCTGGCCGTGACCTTTGTCGCGTTGCTGCAGGGCTGGCGCAGCCTGCCCACGCCCGAAGGCGTGTCGCGCGCCACCACGCGCACCGTGGTCATCGCTTCGCTGGCGGTGCTGGCGCTGGATTTCGTGCTGACGGCCATGATGTTCAGCACCTGAGGGCGGTGCGCCCGGGAGTCGTTTTCAATGAACCAACGAACAATCGATCTGTGGGTGGGCATCCTCGTCGTGCTGGGGGCAGCGGCGCTGCTGTTTCTCGCGCTCAAGGCAGGCAATCTACTGCAACTCAACTGGGGCCCCACGTACTCGGTGACCGCGCGTTTCGACAACATCGGCGGGCTCAAACCCGACGCCCCGGTGAAAAGCGCCGGCGTGGTCGTCGGCCGGGTGACGTCGATCACCTTCGACAACCAGACCTTCCAGGCCGATGTGCACATGGCGATCGACGCGCGGTTCAAATTTCCGGTCGATACCTCGGCGAAAATTCTCACCGCCGGGCTTCTTGGCGACCAGTACATCGACCTCAGCCCCGGCGGCAGTGAAAAAAATCTGACCAATGGCTCGGTGATCCACAACACCCAGTCGGCCGTGGTGCTGGAAAATCTGATCGGGCAGTTCCTCTACAACAAGGCTGCGTCCAGCGGCGCTGGGGAGGGCAAATGAGCATGTCGATCCGCCGATTTCTGGCTTTGCTGGCGTTGGCATTGCTGGCGGGCTGCGCGACGCACAACCCGCAAGATCCGCTCGAGCCGTACAACCGGGCGATGTTTACCATCAACGACAAGGTCGACCGCGCCGTGCTCAAACCGGTGGCCACCGGGTACAAAGCCATCACCCCCACGCCGATCCGTCACGGCGTGACCAATTTTTTCGGCAATTTCGGTGACGTCTGGTCGATGACCAACGACTTTCTCCAGGGCAATGTGCACGACGGTCTGAGCACCTTCATGCGGGTGAGCGTCAACACCGTGTTTGGCCTGTTCGGCACGCTGGACATCGCCACCGAGATGGGCATTTACAAACACCCCAACGATTTCGGCCTGACGCTGGCGCGCTGGGGAGTCGGTTCCGGGCCTTACGTCGTGCTGCCGTTTTTCGGCCCGAGCAATGTGCGTGACACTGCGGGCACCGGCGTCTTTCTGGCGTACGGGCCGACGGCGCAGATCAGCCCGCCCAGCGCCAGCTATGGCGCGCTGGCGCTCAATCTGGTCAACACCCGCGCCAACCTGCTCGACGCCACCAATCTGTTCGACCAGATTTCGCTCGATCCCTATGTGTTTGCCCGCAGCGCCTACGAGCAGCGGCGCAAGGCGCAGGTCGACGAGGTGCGCCAGCGGCCGTTCATCGATCTCGGAGAGCCCGATCCGCTGGCCCGGTACAGCTACGGCACGGCGGATCAGGGCGTGTTGGGGCCGCAGCCGCCCGCGCCGGCGGCCAGCGCCGCACCTTGATCCGCAGGCGAAAACCCTCATTGTCATCTTCATCGTGGCGATGGCGTTGAATGAGGGTAACCGACCCAAAACTGGAGAACCCTGAATGCTTCGACGTACTTTTGTTGCCTTGTCTCTGAGCTGCGCGGCGCTGGCTACCTGTGTGCCGGCGATGGCTACCGCTGCCGACGCGCTGACCCCGCCGCAGCTCATCGAGACCATGTCCAACGAGATCATCCGCGACGTGCAGAAAGATCCCAAACTGCGCACCGGCAACCCCGAAGTGGTGATGCAATTCGTCGAGCAAAAAATCCTGCCCAACGTCGATTTCGAAAAAATCACGCAAAGCGCAGTCGGCCGCTATTGGCGCGAAGCTACCCCGGCGCAGCGCGCCGCGTTGCAGCAGCAGTTCAAGCAATTGCTCGTCTATACCTACGCCGGGGCAGTGCGCCAAATCAAAGATCAAAAGGTCAAGGTCCTGCCGTACCGCGAGCCGGCAGACGCGAAAGAGGTGACCGTGCGCACCCGGGTGATCAATAACGGCGAACCGCTGCAGCTCGACTATCGGCTGGAAAACACCCCGCAGGGATGGAAAATCACCGACGTCAACGTCATGGGCATCTGGCTGGTGGACAACTACCGCAGCGTGTTCGCGCAGGAAATCGGGCAAAAAGGCATCGACGGCCTGATCGCCACGCTGAAAGAAAAAAACCAGAACCTGGCGCAAGCCAAATCGGCGGGCTGAGCCGCGAATCGCCCATGACCGCTTTCGCCCTGCCCGCCGAACTCACGTTGCAAACCGCCCCTGCGCTGCGCCAGCAGGCGCTGGCGGCGTTGCGATCGCAGCCGTCGCCCTGGGTGGTCGATGCCACCGGGCTGCACGATTTCGATTCTTCCAGTCTGGCCTTACTGCTGGAACTGCGCCGCGCCGCGCCGCAGCAGCAACTGCAGGTGCAAGGCGCGCCGCAGCGGCTGCGCGATTTGATCGCGGCCTACGGGTTGGATTTTTTGCTCGATACGGTGGCTGCACCGCAGCCCTGAGTCCAACGATCGCCGTTGCCGCTCGCGCGCCGGGCGCGGCATGGCCTGTGTTTTCCCGATCCGACATGACATTGCCTGCCGCCGCGGTGCGGTTCGAACAAGTGGTCAAACGCTACGGCCGCCACACCGCGGTCGATGGCGTGACGCTGGACATCGCCGAGGGCGAATTCTTCGGTCTGCTCGGCCCCAACGGCGCGGGCAAGACCACGCTGATCAGCATGCTCGCCGGACTGACGCGGCCGACCGTCGGGCGCGTGTTGGTGCAGGGCCACGACGTGCAGACCGCGCCGCAGGCGGCGCGGCGCCGGCTGGGCGTGGTGCCGCAGGAGTTGGTGTTCGACCCGTTTTTCACCGTGCGCGAAATCCTGCAAATCCAGTCCGGCTATTTCGGTCTGCGGCGCAACGCCGTGTGGATCGACGAATTGCTGCACAACCTGGGGCTGACGGCGCAGGCCGACAAAAACATGCGCGCGCTCTCCGGCGGAATGAAGCGCCGAGTGATGGTGGCGCAGGCGCTGGTGCATCGCCCGCCGGTGATCGTGCTCGACGAGCCGACGGCCGGCGTCGACGTCGAGCTGCGGCAGTCATTGTGGGATTTCATCGCCCGGCTCAACGCCGAGGGCCACAGCGTGCTGCTGACTACGCATTACCTCGAAGAAGCCGAAGCGCTGTGCAAGCGCATCGCGGTGATCAAAACCGGCCGCATCGTCGCGCTGGACCGCACCGATGCCCTGCTGCAGCGGTTTGCCGCGTCGGTGCTTTACTTCCGCCTGCTGCGTGGCGCCCTGCCGCCGCAGATGGCGCAGGCCACGCAACAGGCCGGTGGGCGCGTGGCGCTGCCGGTGCGCGGCCCTCAGGACGTCGAGCAGACGCTGGCCGCACTGCGGCAGGCCGGGTGCGAGATCGACGAACTCGAACTACGCCGTGCCGACCTCGAAGACGTATTTTTGCAACTCATCGGAGCCGGGCGATGACCGGGCTGCTCACCCTGCTGCGCAAAGAATTGCTGCGCTTTTTCAAAGTCAGTTTTCAGACCGTGGCTGCGCCCATCGTCACCGCGCTGCTGTATTTGCTGATTTTTTCCCACGCCTTTACCGCGCACATGCAGGTGTTCGGCCATGTGCCTTATACCGCCTTCCTCATCCCTGGGCTGATGATGATGAGTGTGCTGCAAAACGCCTTTGCCAACACGTCGTCGTCGCTGATCCAGTCGAAAATCACCGGCAATCTGGTGTTCGTGCTGCTGTCGCCGCTCAAGCCGTGGGAGTTGTTCGTCGCCTACGTCGGCGCCTCGGTCATTCGCGGACTGATCGTCGGCTCCGGCGTGCTGTTGGTCACGCTGTGGTTCGTGCCGCTGACCTTCGTCCAGCCGGTGTGGATCGTGGTGTTCGCCGCGCTGGGCGCGAGCATGCTCGGCGCGCTCGGCTTGATCGCCGGCATTTGGGCGGAAAAATTCGACCAGATGGCTGCGTTCCAGAACTTCATCATCACGCCAGCGACGTTCCTCTCCGGTGTGTTCTACTCGGTTCAGACCTTGCCCGCATTCTGGAAAGTGGCATCGCACCTCAACCCGTTTTTCTACTTGATCGACGGTTTCCGCTACGGCTTTTTCGGCGCGGGCGACGTATCCCCCTGGGTCAGTCTGATCGCCGCGCTGCTGGGCAACCTGCTGTGCGGCGGCATTGCGCTGGTGATGCTGTTGCGCGGCACCAAACTTCGGAACTGACACCGCCATGCCTTTGCCGACTCCACAAGACCTGCACCGTGACATCTCTGCCGGGCTGCACTGCACCCATCTGGACGTGCAGGGCGACGACGGCCAGCATTTTTTCGCCACCATCGTCAGCCCACAATTCGTCGGCAAGACGCGGGTGCAACGGCATCAACTCGTCTACGCCGCGCTCGGCCAGCGCATGCGCGCGGACATCCACGCGCTGTCGATGAAAACGCTGACCCCGGAGGAATTTGCTGCGCTGTCCGGGAGGTAAGCCGCCAGCCGCGGCCAGAAGCCTGCGCCCGGACCGCGCCAAGCCATAAAATCGTGCACTTTGCGCAGGCATGTGCGCGTGCTGCCCGGCAGACGACAATTGCACGCCTGAAAGCCGTCATGGACAAACTCAAAATCATTGGGCAGCGCGCGCTGCACGGCACGGTGCAGGCCAGCGGAGCGAAAAACGCAGCCTTGCCGCTGATGGCTGCGGCGCTGCTGACCGCCGAGCCGGTGCAGTTGCACAACGCGCCGCAGCTCATGGACGTGCGCACCCTGGCCAGATTGCTGCGCAGTCTGGGGGCGCAGGTCGAGCAGCAGGGCGAGGAGTTGCGCATCGACGCGGCCGCCGTCGATCACTACGAAGCGTCTTACGACCTGGTCAAGACCATGCGCGCGTCGGTGCTGGTGCTCGGCCCGCTGCTGGCGCGCTTCGGCCAGGCGCGGGTGAGCCTGCCCGGGGGCTGCGCCATTGGGGCGCGCCCGGTCGATCAACACATCAAGGGATTGCAGGCGCTGGGTGCGGACATCGTGGTGGAACACGGCTACATCGTCGCCCGCGTGGCCACGCCGTCGGGGCGCTTGCGCGGTGCGCGCATCACCACCGACATGGTGACCGTCACTGGCACGGAAAACCTGATGATGGCCGCCGCGCTGGCCGAGGGCGAAACGCTGATCGACAACGCCGCGCGCGAGCCCGAGGTCGTCGATTTGGCGCACCTTCTGCGGCGCATGGGGGCGCAGATCAGCGGTGAGGGCACGTCGCAGATCCGCATCGTCGGGGTGCAGCGGCTGCGCGGTGCGGCGCACCGCATCATCCCCGACCGCATCGAAGTCGGCACCTTTCTCTGCGCAGCGCTGGCCACGCATGGCGACGTCACGGTGCAGCGCGCCGACCCGACGCACCAGGACGCCTTGCTCGACAAACTGCGCGAAGCCGGGGCGCAGATCAGCACCGGCGCCGACTGGATCCGGCTGCGCGCCGATGCCTTGCCCGGGGGACGCCCACGCGCCGTGTCGGTGCGCACCACCGAATACCCCGGCTTTGCCACCGACATGCAGGCGCAGTTCATGGCAGTCAACTGTGTCGCCGACGGCGCGGCGCGGATCACCGAAACCATTTTCGAAAACCGCTTCATGCACGTGCAGGAACTCGTGCGGCTGGGCGCGCAGATCGACATCGACGGCCATACTTGCGTGGTACGCGGCGTGCCGCAACTCTCGGGCGCGACGGTGATGGCCACCGATTTGCGCGCATCGGCCGGGTTGGTGGTCGCGGCGCTGGCCGCCGAGGGCGAGACGCTGATCGACCGCATCTACCATCTCGACCGCGGCTATGACGCGATGGAAGTCAAGCTGCGCGCGCTCGGCGCCGACATCGAGCGCATCAAGACGGCCCCCGGAGCCTGACCTCATGTTGACCCTCGCGCTGTCCAAAGGACGTATTTTCGAAGACACGCTGCCGATGCTGCAGCGCGCCGGCATCACCGTGTCGGGCGACCCCGAATCGACGCGCAAGCTGATTTTGCCGACCAACCGACCCGACGTGCGGGTGGTGCTGGTGCGGGCGAGCGACGTGCCGACCTATGTGCGTTACGGCGGCGCCGACATCGGCGTGGCCGGGCTGGACGTGCTGCGCGAGTATTTCGCCGGCAACGGATCAGACGGCCTGTACCTGCCGGTCGATCTGGGCATCGCCCGCTGCCGGCTGAGCGTGGCGGTGCGTGCCGATTTCGACTACGCCGCCCGGGTGCGGCAGGGTGCGCGGCTGCGGGTGGCGACCAAATACGTCCATTTGGCCAGCGAGCATTTCGCCACCAAGGGCGTGCATGTCGATCTGGTCAAGCTCTACGGCTCGATGGAACTGGCGCCGCTGACCGGGCTGGCCGACGCCATCGTCGATCTGGTGTCCACCGGCGGCACGCTCAAGGCCAACGGGCTGGTCGAGGTCGAACCCATCATGGACATTTCCGCGCGGCTGATCGTCAACCAGGCCGCGCTCAAAACCCGTACCGCGATGCTCAAGCCGCTGATCGACCAGTTGCGCGACGCCGCACAGCTTTCCGAGGAATCTGCCGCATGACTTCCGCGCCTGCTACACCCGTGCCGTTACGCCGCCTCGACGCCACCGCTGCCGACTTCGAGGCGCAATACGCCGCGCTGTTCGCGCGCATGGCCGAAGAAAACGCCGACATCGACGCGCGCGCCGCCGACATCCTGCGCGAGGTGCAGACCCGCGGCGATGCCGCGGTGCTCGACTACACCCAGCGCTTCGACCGCGTGACGGCGGCCAGCGTCGCCGAGCTGGAAATTCCGTCGCGGGAACTGCAGGCGGCGCTGCAGTCGCTGCCCGCCGAGCAGCGCGACGCGCTGCAGCAAGCCGCCGAGCGCGTCCGCCGCTACCACCAGCGGCAGATGCAGCAGGTCGGGCAAAGCTGGGAATACCGCGACGAAGACGGCACCCTGCTCGGGCAGAAGGTCACCGCGCTCGACCGCGTGGGCATTTACGTGCCGGGCGGCAAGGCGGCTTATCCGTCCTCGGTGCTGATGAACGCGATCCCGGCGCAGGTCGCGGGAGTCAGTGAAATCATCATGGTCGTGCCTACCCCCGGCGGCGAGCGCAACCCGCTGGTGCTGGCCGCCGCCGCGGTGGCCGGCGTCAGCCGCGCGTTTGCCATCGGCGGCGCGCAGGCGGTGGGCGCGTTGGCCTATGGCACCGCGACCGTGCCCAAGGTGGACAAAATCGTCGGCCCGGGCAATGCCTACGTCGCCGCGGCCAAGCGCCGGGTGTTCGGCGTGTGCGGCATCGACATGATCGCCGGGCCGTCGGAAATCCTGGTGCTGGCCGACGGCTCGACCCCGCCGGACTGGGTGGCGATGGATTTGTTCAGCCAGGCCGAGCACGACGAACTGGCGCAAAGCATTCTGCTCTGCCCCGACGCGGCTTACATCGACGCCGTCGCCAGCGCGATCGAGCGCCTGCTGCCGGCGATGCCGCGGCGCGACATCATCGCCGCATCGCTGTCCGGGCGCGGCGCGCTCATCCGCGTGCGCGACATGGCGCAGGCGTGCGGACTGGCCAACCGCATCGCCCCCGAACACCTGGAAATCGCCGCGCGCAACCCGCACGACTACGTGCCGCAGCTCAAGCACGCCGGCGCGCTGTTCCTCGGCGCCTACACCTCCGAGAGCCTGGGCGACTACTGCGCCGGGCCCAACCACGTGCTGCCCACCTCCGGCACCGCGCGCTTTTCCTCGCCGCTGGGGGTGTACGACTTTGTCAAGCGCAGCAGCATCATCGAAGTCAGCGCCGCCGGGGCGCGCAAACTCGGGCGCATCGCCAGCGTGCTGGCCCACGGCGAGCGGCTGACCGCGCACGCCCGCGCCGCCGAGCTGCGGCTGGAGCGGCCGCTGTGAGCCGCTACTGGAGCCCGGTCGTCCACCGCCTCACGCCTTACGTGCCGGGCGAGCAGCCCAAAATCGACGGGCTGGTCAAGCTCAATACCAACGAGTGCCCGTACCCACCAAGCAGCAAGGTGCTGGCGGCGATCGCCGCAGCCAGCGGCGAGGCGCTGCGGCTGTACCCCGACCCGCAGGCGACCGTGCTGCGCGCGGCCATCGCCCGTCACCACGGCCTGACGCCCGAGCAAGTGTTCGTCGGCAACGGTTCGGACGAAGTGCTCGCGCATGCCTTCCTGGCGCTGCTGCAGCATGAGGCGCCGCTGGTCTTTCCCGACATCAGCTACAGCTTCTACCCGGTCTACGCGCGGCTTTACGGCATCGTCACGCGCGAAGTGCCGCTGCGCGCGGACTTCACCTGGGCGGTGGACGACGTGCTCGCAGCCGGGCCGCTGGGCGCGGTGATTTTCCCCAACCCCAACGCGCCGACCGGCATCGCGTTGCCGCTGGCCGAGGTACGCCGGCTGCTCGCCGCCTGCCGCGACGTGCCGGTGGTGGTCGACGAGGCGTATGTGGACTTCGGCGCCGACAGCGCGCTGCCGCTGCTGGCCGAGTTCGACAACCTGTTGATCGTGCGCACCCTGTCCAAAAGCCGCGCGCTGGCCGGGCTGCGCGTCGGTTACGCGCTCGGCCACCCGGCGCTGATCGAGGCGCTGACTCGCGTGAAAGACAGCTTCAACTCCTACCCGCTCGATCGCCTGGCCCTCGCCGGGGCGACCGCGGCGATGGAGGACGACGCCTGGTTCGAATCCACCCGCGCGCGGCTGATCGCCAGCCGGCAGCATCTGAGCGCGGCGCTGCGCCAGCGCGGCTTCGAGGTGCTGCCCTCGCACGCCAATTTCGTTTTCGCCCGCCACCCGCGGCACGATGGCGCGGCGCTGGCCGGCGCTTTGCGCGAACGCAAGGTGCTGGTGCGGCGCTTTGCCCAGCCGGCGCGCATCGCCGATTATTTGCGCATCACCGTCGGCACCGAGGCGCAGATCGACGCGCTGCTGGCCGCGCTGGACGCCGTGCTCACCGCAGGGCAGCCGGCGGCTTGAGGTTACGATTGCGTCCGTCGGTTGTCGCCCATCGTCGAGCTTGAGTCATGCGCCACGCCCAGGTTTCCCGCAACACTGCTGAAACGCGAATCGAAGTGTCCCTCGATCTGGACGGCAGCGGCGTGTCGCGGCTGTCCACCGGGGTCGGGTTTTTCGACCACATGCTCGACCAGATCGCGCGCCACGGCCTGATCGACCTGAGCGTGCAGGCGCAGGGCGATCTGCACATCGACGCCCACCATACCGTCGAGGACGTGGGCATCACCTTCGGCCAGGCGCTGGCGCGCGCCGTCGGCGACAAAAAAGGCATCCGCCGTTACGGCCATGCCTACGTGCCGCTGGACGAGGCGCTCAGCCGCGTGGTCATCGACTTCTCCGGTCGCCCCGGGCTGATCTGGCATGTGCCGTTCACCCGCGCGATGATCGGCGAGTTCGATGTCGATCTGGCGCGTGAGTTCTTTCAGGGCTTGGTCAACCACGCCGCGATCACCGTGCACATCGACAACCTGCGCGGCGACAATGCGCATCATCAGTGCGAGACGGTGTTCAAAGCCTTCGGCCGCGCGCTGCGCGCCGCCGCCGAGCGCGATTCCCGCCTGGGTGAGGTGATTCCCTCGACCAAAGGTTCGCTGTAAATTGCCGCTGGCCACCGCCCTCACACCGTGTTTTTTGCGTTTGTGCCTACCGCTCGCCCCTGACCGATGAAACGAGTTGCCGTTGTGGACTATGGCATGGGCAATCTGCGCTCTGTGTCGCAAGCCGTGGCGCACGTCGCCGCGGGAACCGGTTTCGACGTGGTCGTCACCGCCGACCCTGCCGTGGTGCGCGGCGCAAACCGCGTCGTGCTGCCCGGGCAGGGAGCGATGCCCGACTGCATGCGCGAATTGCGCACCTGCGGCCTGTACGACGCCGTGCTCGAGGCCGCGGCGAGCAAGCCGCTATTTGGCGTGTGCGTCGGCATGCAGATGCTGCTCGACCACAGCGAGGAGGGCGACACCCCCGGTCTGGGGCTGATCGCCGGGCGGGTGCAACGCTTTGCACTCGACGAACGGACGCAGCCCGATGGCAGCCGCTACAAAGTGCCGCACATGGGCTGGAACACCGTGGAACAACAGCGCGACGCCGCAGGCGCGGTGCACCCACTATGGGCGCGCATCCCCGACGGTGCGGCGTTCTACTTCGTCCACAGCTTTTACGCCGCGCCGTTGCACCCTGGTCACGGCGTTGGCATCACCGAGTACGGCGTGCGCTTTGCCAGCGCCGTGGCGCGCGACAATCTATTCGCCACCCAGTTTCACCCGGAGAAAAGCGCCGACGCCGGGTTGATGCTCTACCGTAATTTCCTGCACTGGTCGCCTTGAGCGCCGTGCGCTGTCGTCCCACCCTACTTTTTTCCTTCGTTCTTCGCCCGATCATGTTGCTCATTCCGGCAATCGACCTCAAGGACGGCCAATGCGTTCGCCTCGAACAAGGCGAAATGCAGGGCGCAACGGTGTTCTCCGAAGATCCGGCCGCCATGGCGCGGCATTGGATCGACCAGGGCGCTGAGCGCCTGCATCTGGTCGACCTCAACGGCGCGTTCGCTGGCAAGCCGCGCAACGCCGAAGCCATCGCCGCCATCCTCGACGAAGTCGGCGAGGAAATCCCGGTACAGCTCGGCGGCGGCATCCGCGACCTGGACACCATCGAGCGCTACCTCGACCAGGGGTTGAGCTTTGTCATCATCGGCACCGCGGCGGTGAAAAGCCCGGGCTTTCTGCGCGATGCCTGTAGCGCCTTCGGCGGGCACATCCTCGTCGGCCTGGACGCGCGCGACGGCAAGGTCGCCACCGACGGCTGGAGCAAGCTCACCGGGCACGAGGTCGCCGATCTGGCGCGCAAATTCCAGGACTACGGCATCGAAGGCGTGATCTACACCGACATCGGCCGCGACGGCATGCTCAGCGGCATCAACATCGACGCCACCGTGCGGCTCGCCGAGGCGATCGACGTGCCGGTCATCGCCTCCGGCGGCCTGGCCGGTATGGCCGACATCGAAAAGCTCTGCGAGGTCGAAAGCAGCGGGGTCGAGGGCGTGATTTGCGGCCGCTCGATCTACACCGGCGCGTTGGACTTCGCAGCCGCGCAACGCTACGTCTGCAGCCGCTAGCCTGCCCATGCTGTTCAAACGCATCATTCCCTGCCTGGACGTCAACGGCGGCCGCGTGGTCAAAGGGGTGAACTTCGTCGGCCTGCGCGACGCCGGCGACCCGGTGGAAATCGCCGCGCGCTACAACGCGCAGGGCGCCGACGAGCTCACCTTTCTCGACATCACCGCCACCAGCGACGGCCGCGACCTGCTGCTGCACCAGATCGAAGCCGTGGCCTCGCAGGTGTTCATTCCGCTGACCGTCGGCGGCGGGGTGCGCAGCGTCGACGACGTGCGCCGGCTGCTCAACGCCGGCGCCGACAAGGTCAGCTTCAACTCCGCGGCGGTGGCCAATCCGCAGCTCATCGTCGACGCCTCGGCCAAATACGGCGCGCAATGCATCGTCGTGGCCATCGACGCCAAGCGGCGCGCCGGCGGCGGCTGGGAGGTCTACACCCACGGCGGGCGCAAGGCCACCGGGCTCGACGCGGTGCAATGGGCGCGCGACATGGCCGCGGCCGGCGCAGGCGAAATCCTGCTCACCAGCATGGACCGCGACGGCACCAAAAGCGGTTTCGACCTCGAACTCACCCGCGCGGTGTCCGACGCGGTCAGCGTGCCGGTCATCGCCTCCGGCGGCGTGGGCAACCTCGATCATCTGGCCGACGGATTTTTGCTCGGCCACGCCGACGCCGTGCTCGCCGCGAGCATTTTCCACTACGGCGAGTACACCGTCGGCCAGGCCAAACAGCATCTGGCGGCGCGCGGCATCGCCATGCGCCCGGACTTGGCGCTGTAAGCCACGGGGCGCGGCGCGCCGCTGCTGTGCGCGCTGTGGCGCACTACACTTCGCCACATGAACTGGCTCGATCAAGTCAAATGGGATTCGCGCGGTCTCGTCCCTGCGATTGCGCAAGACGCGCGCACCGGCCGCGTGCTCATGGTCGCGTGGATGAACCGCGAGGCGCTGGAGCAGACGCAGGCGCGTGGTGAGGCGGTGTACTGGTCGCGTTCGCGCCACAGGCTGTGGCACAAGGGCGAGGAGTCCGGGCATGTGCAGACCGTGCGCGACATCCGCCTCGATTGCGACGGCGACGTCGTGCTGCTGCAGGTGGAGCAGGCCGGCGGCATCGCCTGCCACACCGGGCGCGAGTCGTGCTTTTACAGCAGCCTCGACCACGGCGAGTGGAAGGCCGTCGATCCGGTGCGCAAAGACCCGGCGCAAATTTACTCCGCGCCGCCGCATGACGCTGATGCCGCGGTACAGGCCGTGCCATCTGCTGCCACGGTGCTCGACCGGGTCTACGCCACCATCGCCAGCCGCCGCGGCGCCGACCCCGCTGCGTCGTATGTCGCGCGGTTGTTCCACAAAGGCGAGGACGCGATTCTGAAAAAAATCGGCGAGGAGGCCACCGAGCTGGTGATGGCGGCCAAGGATGGCGACGCCGACAAAATTCTGTACGAAACCGCCGATCTGTGGTTCCACAGTCTGGTGGCGCTGGCGCAGCACGGCTTGACGCCGCAGCAGGTGCTCGACGAACTGCAGCGCCGCGAAGGCCGCTCCGGTCTGGCCGAATTCGCCGCCCGCCAAACCCAGCCCTGAGGGCAAAATGGACGACCTGCAGCCAAAGCCCGTGCAGACTCCAAGCGCGGCGGACACCGAGGGCCTGAGGACGGTGGCGCTGGCGGTCTATGTGCTGCAGGCGCTGGCGTTTTTTTGGGGCATCACGGCGGTGATCGGCATCATCGTCGACTACGTCAAACTCGACGACGCCCGCGGCACCTGGGTAGAAAGCCACCTGCGCTGGCAAATCCGCACGTTCTGGTGGGGTTTGTTCTGGTCGATCGTCGGTCTAGCCTCGATCTGGGCATTCGGCCTGGGTTTTCTCGTTCTCGCCGTGGTGTATGTCTGGACGATTTACCGTGTGGTCAAAGGCTGGCTGAAGTTGACAGAGCGCAAGCGTGTCCACGCATCCTTATAGTGTTTTCATTCGCGTCATGACCGATCCCAACTGCATTTTCTGCAAAATCGCCGCCGGTCAGCTTCCGGCGAAGCTGATCTACCAAGATGAAGACGTTGTCGCGTTCCACGACATTCATCCTGCCGCGCCGATCCATTTTCTGCTCATTCCCCGGCTGCACCTACCGACTTTATTCGACGTCGGCGCCGAGCACGCCGCCTTACTCGGTAAAATGCTGCAGCTTGTTCCCCGGCTGGCGCGCGAACAGGGTTGCGAAGACGGCTTTCGCACCGTGATCAACACCGGGCGCAACGGGGGACAGGAGGTGTTTCACCTGCACTTGCACGTCATGGGCGGCCCGCGCCCGTGGAAAAAACAGGCCCCTTAATTTTTTGCGGCGAAGGAGTGAATCATGGGCTCATTTAGCATTTGGCACTGGTTGATCGTGCTGGTGATCGTGATGATGGTGTTCGGCACCAAAAAACTGAAAAACATCGGCTCTGACCTGGGCTCTGCGGTCAAAGGGTTCAAGGACGGCATGCGCGACTCGGCCGCGGACGACAAACCGGCCGAGGCCGACAAGCAACTCACCGCGCAGGACAGCGCGAAAAAAGAAGCGATCGACGTGCAGGCGAAGGAAAAATCCTCCACTTGACCCGATCGGCGCCTGGCTGCCGGCAGCGATGCCGGTTTTTGTTCGTCTGACCGATTCCCCGACAAGCCGCACCGTCTCCCCCTGATCGCCCATGTTTGACATCGGAATGTCCGAACTCGGCCTGATCGGCGTGGTGGCGCTCGTCGTCCTCGGGCCGGAAAAACTGCCGCGGGTGGCGCGCACCGCGGGCAACCTGCTCGGCCGGGCGCAACGTTATCTGGCCGAAGTCAAGGCAGAGGTCAACCGTCAGATCGACCTCGAAGAGCTGCGTAAGGTGAAAACGACGCTGGAAACCGCGGCGCAGGACATGCAGAAATCGGTTGCTGCCAACGTCGCCGAGGTGCAGGGCAGCTTTGATGAGGCGTGGAAAGAAGCCACCGCCGGGCTGCGCGGCGACGACGCGGTGTCGATTGCCGACGGTATGTCCAGCCCGGCCCTGCCTAGCCCGAGCTATCCGACCAAAAAACGCAAAAAACTCTCCGGTAACGCCGTGCCGCAGTGGTACCGCAGGCAGGCGCGGGTGCGCACCCACGCCCTGTCAGGCGCTGCGCGCGTGGCGCGCTACCGCGTCAAACGCTGAAGCGGCGTGGCCGCAGCTGCGTGTCGCGCGGTTTCCCTTCCTCTCTAGCAAACGAGTGCATCGCCCGTGTCTGACCCCAAAAAACCGCTGACACCGGACAGCCCCGAGGCGGAACAGCCGTTCATCTCCCACCTGATCGAGCTGCGCAACCGGCTGATCCGCGCGATTGCCGCGGTGGGCATCGTGTTTCTCGTGCTGTCGATTTACCCGGGGCCTTCGGGTTTGTTCGATTTGCTGTCGCAGCCGCTGATCGCGCATCTGCCCAAGGGGTCGACGATGATCGCCATCGGCGTGATTTCGCCGTTCGTCGTGCCGATCAAGGTCACGCTGCTGGTGGCCTTCATGATCGCTTTGCCAGCTGTGCTCTATCAGATCTGGGCATTCGTCGCGCCCGGGCTGTACCAACACGAAAAGCGTTTGGTGCTGCCGCTGATCATCAGCAGTACGCTGCTGTTCTACCTCGGCGTGGCGTTTTGTTATTTTTTCGTCTTTGGCCGGCTGTTCACGTTCATCCAGAGTTTCGCCCCCAAAGTGATCACCGCGGCGCCCGACATCGAGGCCTATTTGAGCTTCATGCTGACCATGTTCATGGCCTTTGGCACGGCGTTCGAGGTGCCGGTGGTGCTCATGGTGCTGGTGCGCTTCGGCCTGGTCACCGTCGAGCAGCTCAAGTCCTGGCGGAATTATTTCATCGTCGTGGCGTTCATCATCGCCGCCATCGTCACCCCGCCGGACGTGGTGTCGCAGACGTCGCTGGCGGTGTCGATGATCCTGCTGTTCGAAATCGGCATCCTCGCGGCTAAATATTTGGTGAAGTACTCTGCGCCGCCCGATGAGGAGCAAAAAGACGCGCAATCGTCGGCATCGTCGTGACGTGCCGATGGGTGGTCAGGGCAACACGCCGTCGCTGTCGGGTGTCTGCTCTGGCTGGCTGAGGTTTTGCGGCCGCACGCCGATGCGCACCCGCACCGTCTGCGTCCGGCCGTCGCGCAGCACGTCGATGTCGGTTTCACTGCCTGGTTTGAGCGCCGCGACGGTGTTGAGCAACTGCCCGGTGTTGCCTACGGACTTGCCATCGACGCTGAGGACCACGTCTCCGGGTTTGATCCCGGCTCGATCCGCCGGGCCCTGGCGCAACACGCCGACGATGATCACCCCTTCGGGGTGCGGCAGATGCAGCGCGCGGGCGAGCTGATCGGTCACGTCCTGCGGCTCCACGCCGATCCATCCGCGCACCACTCGCCCGCTGGCGATGAGCTGCTGCATCACGTTGCGCGCCGTGGACACCGGAACGGCGAAGCCGATGCCCAGCGAGCCGCCGCTGCGCGAAAAGATCGCCGTGTTGATGCCCAGCAGGTTGCCGCGTGCGTCCACCAGCGCGCCGCCGGAATTGCCAGGGTTGATCGCCGCATCGGTCTGGATGAAATTCTCGAAGGTGTTGATCCCCAGCTGGGTGCGGCCGAGCGCGCTGATGATGCCTTGTGTCACCGTTTGGCCAACGCCGAAGGGGTAGCCGATGGCCAGCACCACGTCGCCGACATGGGCGTTGGCGTCGTTGCCGAAAGTGATGACCGGAAGGTGGTCGAGGCGGATACGCAGCACGGCCAGATCGGTGTCGGGGTCGCGGCCGACCAATGTGGCCGGAGCCTGCCGGCCATCGGCCAGCGTGACTTCGATCTGGTCGGCGCCCTCGACCACGTGGTTGTTGGTCAGGATGTAACCGTTGGGGCTGACGATCACCCCCGAGCCCAGGCCGATCGCCGGCTGGCGATTGCCCTGGAATTGCCGCCGCCATGGATCGAGGCCGGGAGTGCGCCGCGGCATTTTGGCCGTGGTGATCGACACTACCGCCGGCATCGCCTTTTGCGCCGCTGCGCTATAGCTGTCGGCTGCCGGCTGGGTAGTGGATGTTTGCGGCGGCGCCTGAATGGTCACGACCGCCGGTCTGCTTGCCTCGGCGGGCGCGCCCGCGCCGAAACGCACCCACTGCGGCTTGAGGGTGGAGACGACGAACAGCGCGGCCAGCGCAATCGTCGCAGTCTGGGAAAATAGCAGCCAGAGGCGTCGCATGATTCAGGTTCGGGTGCAAAAATCGCAAATGGCGGCGCGTCCTCACGCTTCAAGGTCACCCATGCACAGAGAACATTTGGCAAGCGAAATCGACAAGTTGCTCGATTGCTCCCGCTGGGCAGATTATTGCCCAAACGGTTTGCAGGTCGAGGGCCGCGACGAAATCCTGCGCCTGGTCACCGGGGTGACGGCGAGCCTGGCGTTGATCGAGCGCGCCATTGCGCTGCGCGCCGACGCGATCGTCGTGCACCACGGCTATTTCTGGCGCGGCGAAGACCCGCGCGTGGTGCGGCAAAAGCGCAAGCGCCTGGCATTGCTGTTGGCTGCCGACATCAATCTGTTCGCCTACCACCTGCCGCTGGATGCTCACGCCGAGCTGGGCAACAACGTCATGCTCGCCAAGCGCCTGGGCTGGTCGGTGCAAGCGAGGTTCGGCAAGCAACAGATCGGCTGCTTGGGCAGCGCGCCGCAGTCCACCGTGGGCGAACTGGCGCAGGCCGTGGCGCGCAGTCTGGGGCGGACGCCGCTGCTCATCGGCGAGGCACACGCCCCGGTGGGGCCGCTGGCATGGTGCACCGGCGCGGCGCAAGACTGGATCGAAGACGCTTGGGCGGCCGGCGCCCGCACTTACGTCAGCGGCGAGATTTCCGAGCCGACTGCGCACTTCGCCCGCGAAATGGGCATCAGCTATCTGGCTTGCGGCCATCACGCCACCGAGCGCGAGGGCATCCGCGCGCTGGGCGAGTATCTGGCGGCGCACTACGGCCTCAACCATGTGTTCATCGACATCGACAACCCGGCGTGACGACGGCCCGGCGCCGATCGCCATCACTCTGGGCGACGCTTGCGGCATCGGCCCGGAGCTCATCGTGCGCGCCTTTGCCCGGCGACAGGCGCAGGGGTGCGTGGTGTACGGCGATGCCGCCTGGCTGGCGCGCATGGCTCGCGGCATGCAGTTTGCGCCCGAAAGCAGCCGCCCGGTGGTGGTCGAGCTCGATGGCTTGGACGAATGGCGCGATGTGCCCGACGGCGCGCTTGCGGTGCTGTCGGTGACGCGCTTGCCGCAAGACTTGCGTATCGGCGAAGTCGACGCCCGCGCTGGCGCTGCGGCGTATGCCTGCATCGCGGCGGCGGCCGCCGATGCGCTGGCCGGCCGCGTGGCTGCGGTGGTCACCGCGCCGATCCACAAGGAGGCGTTGCACGCTGCCGGCATCGACTTTCCCGGCCATACCGAAATCCTGCAACATCTGGCCGGCGGTGTGCCGGTGCGCATGATGCTGGCCAACGACCAGCTCAAAACCGTGCTGGTGACGGTGCACCTGGCGCTGCGTCGGGCTATCGACGCGGTGACCACCGACGCCATCGTGCAAACCCTGCGCATCGCCCATGCAGCGGCAAGCCTGTGGGGCGTGCCGCAACCGCGTATTGCCGTGGCCGGGCTCAATCCGCATGCCGGTGAGGGTGGGCTGTTCGGCGACGAGGAGGCGCGCGTCATCGCCCCCGCGATCGCGCAGGCGCGGGCCGAGGGCATCGACGCTAGCGGCCCCTATCCACCCGACACCGTGTTCATGCGCGCGCGGCATGCGCCACCGGCGCACCCGGGGGAATTCGACATCGTCATCGCCATGTACCACGACCAGGGGCTGATTCCGGTGAAATATCTGGGGGTCGAGCACGGCGTCAACGTCACTCTCGGACTGCCGTTCGTGCGTACCAGCCCGGATCACGGCACGGCGTTGGACATCGCCGGCCAAGATCGCGCCGATCCGGCCAGCCTGATCGCGGCCATTCGCATGGCACGGCAGATGGTTGCTGCGCGGCGGCTGCAGGCGACGTTGACGCCGCCTTGAAAGCGGCTTCAGGCGCCGATTCCCAGCAGCAGGCTGCGCAGTTCGCGCAGCACGAGATCGATATTGGGGTGTTCGACGGCAAAGCGCGCGGCAAGAGATTGCGTTTGCTCGGCCAGATCGTTCGCCTGCGCTCCGCCGCCGGGTTGCTCGGCGGCATGCTCCAAAGCGTGGCGAATGTCCTGATCCAAAGTCTGCAGCAGAGCCTTGAGCTCGGGGTCGATTTGCGGCTGCGACTGCAAAACGGTGTGCAGGCGTTGCAGGGTGTCGCGGATTTGGGTGTCAGACATGGTGTCGGCGGTGAAAGTAGACGCGCACATTGTGCCCATGCGCACTGGGCGCGGCAAGGCGCGCGGTCAAATCATCGCCAGGCTTTGCCGCTGCGCTGGCGGCGGGAATGCGGCGTCGAGTTCGGCCAGATCGGCGGCGCAAAGCCGCAGTGCCGCAGCGGCGAGATTTTCGCGCAAATGCGTACCGCGCACCGCCTTGGGGATGGCCACGACCCCAGGCTGACGCAGCACCCAGGCCAGGGCGATTTGCGCCGCGCTGGCGGCGTGGCGCTGCGCTATGGCCTGCAGCGCGGGATGCGCGCTCAGTGCTCCCTGGTCGATCGGGCTGTAGGCCATCAGCGGCATCGCATGCTGCTGCTGCCACGGCAGTAGGTCGAACTCCACACCGCGCGCGCTCAGGCTGTAATACACCTGATTGGCCGCACATTGCCTGCCGCCCGATGAGGCGAACAGTTCGCCCATGTCGCTGAGGTCGAAGTTGCTGACTCCCCAGCGCCGGATCAGCCCGCGCGCCTGCAGCCTGGAAAACCCCTCCACGGTCTGCGCCAGCGGAATGTCGCCGCGCCAGTGCAGCAGGTACAGGTCGATGACGTCCAGTTGCAACCGGCGCAGGCTGCGCTCGCAGGCGGCGACCACGCCGCTTGCGCTGGCATGGTGCGGATAGACCTTGCTGACCACGGTCAGGTCGTCGCGGCGCACTTCGCCGGCGGCGAACGCCTGTCGCAGCGCGATGCCGAGCAAGGTTTCGGCACCGCCTTCGCCGTACATTTCGGCAGTGTCGATCAGACGGTAGCCCAGGCGCAGCGCTTCGCGCACGGCGGCGATTTCGCTTTGCTGCTGGTCTGCCCGTTCGCCCATGCGCCAAGTGCCCAGACCCAGGGCTGGGAGCGTGGTGCCATCGGGGAAACGGCGCGGAGGGAGGGTTGGCTTCATCGTCGGATGGTGGGTCAGAAGAGTGCGCGCAGCCAGCGGTCGTCGAGCGCGCCCAGCAGCAACACCGCGACGATGAAGCCAAGTACGAAGGCCATGAGGGTTTGCAGCAGGCGGTTGGTGCGCCTTTGCTCCTGCAGCAGCTCGCGCAGCAGCGCGTCGTCACGTGCGCCGCGCGCCTGCTGTTGCAACGCCTGGTGCAACAGCCGGGGCAGTTCCGGTAGGTATTGCGCGTAGCGGCTCGATTCGTTTTTCAGCTTGTCGCGGAACGCCGGCCAGCCGACCTGGCTTTTCATCCATTTTTCCAGAAACGGCTGCGCCGTGGTCCACAGGTCGAGATCGGGGTCGAGCTGCCGGCCCAGGCCCTCGATGTTGAGCAGGGTTTTTTGCAGCAGCACCAATTGCGGCTGGATTTCCACCTTGAACCGGCGCGACACCTGGAACAGCCGCATCAGCACTTGACCGAGCGAAATATCCTTCAGCGGCCGGGCGAACTGCGGCTCGCACACGCTGCGCACCGCGGCTTCGAGCTCGTCGATGCGGGCGTCGGCCGGCACCCAGCCGGATTCGACGTGCAATTCGGCCACGCGCTTGTAATCGCGGCGGAAAAAAGCGATGAAATTTTGCGCCAGATAATCTTTGTCGAAGTCCGACAGCGTGCCAACGATGCCGAAGTCCAGCGCGATGTAGCGGCCGAAAGTCTCCGGCTGCAGACTGACCATGATATTGCCCGGATGCATGTCGGCGTGGAAAAAGCCATCGCGGAACACCTGGGTGAAAAAAATGTCCACCCCGGCCTTGGCGAGCTGTTTGAAGTCCACACCGGCGGCGCGTAGCACGTCGAGATGGCCGATCGGCACGCCGTGCATGCGCTGCATGACGATGACGTTGCTGCGGCACAAATCCCAATACATTTCCGGAATGAGCACCAGATCGAGCGACGCCATATTGCGGCGCAATTGCGCGCCGTTGGCCGCCTCTCGTGTGAGGTCGAGCTCGTCGTGCAGGTATTTGTCGAATTCGGCGACGACTTCGCGCGGTTTGAGCCGCCGCCCTTCGCGCCAAAACCGGTCGATCAGCGCGGCCATGGTGTGCATCAGCGCCAGATCTTCTTCGATGATTTTGTGCATCCCCGGGCGCAGCACCTTCACCGCGACTTCGGCGCCACCCTGCGCGGCGGGCAGCGTGGCGAAATGCACCTGCGCAATCGACGCGCTGGCCACGGGTTTGCGCTCGAAGCTGGCAAACAGCGCGTCGATGGGTTTGCCAAAAGCGCGTTCGACGATGGTCACGGCCACGGTGGAGTCGAACGGCGGGACTTTGTCCTGCAGCTTGGCGAGTTCGTCGGCGATGTCCGGCGGCAGCAGATCGCGGCGGGTGGACAGGACTTGGCCGAATTTGACAAAAATCGGCCCCAGGCTTTCCAGCGCCAGACGCAGCCGCTCGCCGCGCGGACGGGCCAGAGGTCGGCCGAAGGTGAGCACGCGGCTGAGCCGCCGCAGCCAAGGGTGGCGAAACCCCGACAGGACGATTTCGTCCAACCCGTAGCGGAAGACGATCGAGGCGATTTTCAGTAGTCGCAGCAGCCGGCGCATGGCGGTCACAGACCTTTGCGATCGAGCTGTTGCCGCAGCACGGCAAGGTGTTTGTCCAGGCGAGCAGCGCTGTCGCGCAGCTCGCGCACGGCGTCGCTGAACTGAGCCAGCTCGTGGCGGTTGACCAAGCCGTGCGCGCCGCTGGCGAACCAATCGCGCGCGCGGTCGGCCGAGCGTTCCCATGCTTGCCGGCCCTGCGCCACTGCCGTGCGCGCAGCTTGTACCAGGCGGTGCGCGGCCACGTCCCCGGTGAACTGCGCCAAATCGTCTTCCACGTCCCAGCGCACATGGGCCAGCAACCACGACACGGTCTGCGCCAGTTCGGCGTCACCGCGCACCCGCGCGGCGGACAAACTCAGCGGCGCCCGTTTGGCAATGGCCTCGCGCAACGCCTGGCTCTCCAAGGTAATGTGCAGGTCGGCGTCGTCGGCGCCGACCACGGCTGCGTCCGCGGCGCGCAGCAGGCCGTGCGCTTGGACCTGGAGCGGCAAGTCGATGCCGAACGCGCTGAGCACCACGGTTTTGCCGCCGTGCGGGCGCAGCCGTGCGGGGGCTTCGGGGTCGCTGGCAAGAACATGGTTGATTGCCGCAAACAACCCGGTTTGCAGCCAGAGCAGCAACGATTGGGCGTCTGGGGCGGGGAAGGAAGGCTTCATGGGCACGGCCATTCTATCGCCCGCTTTTGCATGAAAAACGCCGCAGCGCTGGCGGCGACTGCGGCGTCATCCGGGCGGTGCCCGGCGGCATGGCAAGGCGAGTTCAGCCCAGTTGTTGAATCCCGGCGAGCAGCCAGCCGCTTGAACCATCGCGCGGCTTGACTAGGTTCCACACCTCGCGTACCGGGCTGGCGCCGCCCCAGGTTTGCTCGCGCACCAGGCCGGAGAATTCGACGCTGGCGACGTATTCGCCAGCGGTCTGCTCCAGGTCGAGCAGCGTGGCGTCGAGCGTGACGACCTCGGTCTTGTTCGGTTCCGTGCCACGTTGCCGCAGTTGTTCGGCCAGCGCCTCGAACATTTCTGGCGTGGTGAAGGTTTTGAGACTGCCCAGGTCGGCAGCATCCCAAGCCTGCTGCAAGCGCACGTAGTGTTGCTTGGCGCTGGCGAGAAAGCTCTGCTGGTCGAAGTCGGCGGGAATGCGCGAAGTCCCCGCAGCGCCGACCGCCGGCGTGGCCGTATTCGGCGCCCACTGCGCCGGAAGTTGCGCCTCGGCTCCGAGTGGCGACTGACCATAGCCTTGCGGCGCGCCGGCGTAACGCAGCGGCTCGGGTTTGGCCGCCGATTTCCGCCGCAGCAGGCTGACGACCCAGAACGCGGCGAGCGCCAGCAGACCGATCATCAGCGCCGAGCCGAGGAAAGAAGCGAGCGCGCCGCCGAAACCCAAGGCGTGAAACAGCGCGGCCAGACCCAGCCCGGCGGCCAGCCCGCCCAAAATGCCACCCCAGCGGCTGGGTTGCTTGGCCGGCGCGGGAGCCGCAGGCTGGGGTTGCCGCGCCGCAGTCGGCGCGGCCTGTTGCGGCGGTGTGGCCTCGCGTTGCGTGATCGCGCTGTTTTGCCGACCGATGCTCTTGCCACCGCCCATGCGCTTGGCGTGCGCGTCGATGGCGCCCAGCGCCAAGGTGAGCATCAAGCCAAAGGCGAGGACACTGCGGAACAACTTATTTGTTTTCATGCGGCTCCCAGAAAAGCGAAACGAAGTGACATTTTGTTACCTGCCGGCAGCAAAAGTTCACTCGGCGTGTTTTGCCTTGTCTGAAGTCAAAATTTTTCGCCGATATGCAGCGCGACGATGCCCGCGCTCAGGTTGTACCAATCGACGTGACCGAACCCGGCATCGCGCATCATGCCGGCAAGCGTCGGCTGGTCCGGGTGCATGCGGATCGACTCGGCCAGGTATTGGTAGCTTTGCGCGTCTTTGGCGATGAGTTTGCCCAGACGCGGCAGCACTTGGAAGGAGTACAAGTCGTAAATGCCGCGCAAAGGTTCCCATGGTTTGGAAAATTCGAGCACCAGCAGCTTACCGCCCGGTTTGAGCACGCGCTGCATCTCGCGCAATGCCCGGTCTTTGTGCGTCATATTGCGCAGGCCGAACGCTACGCTGACCAAATCGAACTGTGCGTCGGCGAACGGCAGTTTTTCCGCGTCGCACAACACCGTGGGAAGGAGCACGCCGGCGTCGAGCAGGCGGTCGCGCCCGGCACGCAGCATCGCGCCGTTGATGTCGGTCATCACCACCAAACCGGCGTGGCCGACTTTGCGGGCAAAGGCGCGCGACAAATCGCCCGTGCCTGCGGCCACGTCGAGCACGCGGTGCCCGGGGCGCACGCCCGATACGGCAACGGTAAACGCCTTCCAGGCGCGGTGCAGCCCGGCGCTCATCAGGTCGTTCATCAAGTCGTAGCGCGGGGCGACGGAGTCGAACACCCCGCGCACGCGCGCCGCTTTTTCTTCTTCGGAGACTTGTTGATAGCCGAAATGAGTCGTCGAGGCGCTATGGGAGTCGGTCATGGCGGTGTTCAGTGTGAGGAACAGTGGGAGGCGGGCCCGGCGGGCATCGGCGCATCGCGGTCGAGGCCGGCAGCCTGCAGCCGTGCGAGATAGTCGGCCCACAGGGCATCCTGGTTCTGGCCGAGGACGTGTAGATAGTCCCAGCCGTAGATGCCGCTGTCGTGACCGTCGGAAAACTGCGGTTGGATGGCGTAATGCCCGACTTGCGTGATGCCGACGATGTCCACGTCACGCTTCCCAGTTTGCAGGGTTTCCTGTCCAGGGCCGTGACCGCGGACTTCGGCAGACGGCGAATACACCCGCAAGAACTCATACGGCAGACGGTATTGTGTACCGTCGGCGTAAGTGAGTTCGAGCACGCGCGAGCGTTTGTGCAACACGATCGATTGCGGCCAATCGGAGCGGGGGGCGGCAGACGAAGACATACACGGACGGCTGAACAGGTCGTGGTTTGTATTGTCTCTCAACAAAGCGCAGGGCCGCCCCAAGCTTTGTTGCGCCCCCTCGGGGGGCAGGCCGGGCGTAGACCGGCCGTGGGGGTGGTCAGAACAAAGCGCAGGGCCGCCCCAAGCTTTGTTGCGCCCCCTCGGGGGGCAGGCCGGGGCAAAAAAAACCCGAGCCGATGGCGGCTCGGGTGAATTGCACACTCCCTGAAAGAGCCAGTAAAGGCTCAGTCACTATTTGATACAAATCGAGAAAATTTGTCCATCTTTTTTTAGTCCGACTCGGCCGTATGGGATTTCAGGGATTTCACCGCCGCCCATCCGATCCGGGGCGCTTGCGCTGCACGGGTTTGGACGCTGCGGCGGCTGCCGGCCCGGCGGCGGGCTGCAAGCCGACGCCGCGCAGCCACGCGGTTTGCAACTCGGCGTTCACGCCGGATTGCCGTCGTTGCAGCCAGTCCCGAGCGAGCCGACCCAGCAGGGTGCCTGGAGACTGTGGATCGACTTCGTAGCGAAACTGTTGCACCCATTCGTCCAATTGCGCCGCAGGCATCGGTCGGCCCAGGGCGTAACCCTGACCGGCATCGGCGCCGAGGATGGCTGCGGCCTCGACCAGGTCGGGAGTTTCCAAACCTTCGACGACCACCCAGAGCCCCAGGCTCTGCGCCAACTGCACCAGGGCACCGACAAAGCCGATGACCTGCGCCGGGTCTTGCTGCGCTTCACGCACCAATCCTTGATCGATTTTGACGGTGTGAAACGGCAGGGTGCGCAAGCGCAACAAGCTGGAGTAGCCGCTGCCGAGGTCGTCCATGACCAGACGCGCGCCCAGCGCCGCCAGGGCGCGCACCGCCGCGTCGCGCCGCGCCGGGTCGTCGAACTCGCTGCCTTCGAGAATTTCCAGATAGAGCCGTTCGGGGGCGATGCGACGGGTGGCCAGTGCGTCGCGCACCCACTGGCTGCACTCGGGCTGCAGCATGACCTCCAGCGGCAAATTCAGTCCGAGGTTGAGGCGCACACCTTGCGCGTCCCAGCGGGAGAGTGCATCGAGCGATTGGTCGAGACCGGCGCGAAACAGCCGGGTGAGTTCGGCGCGGCCAAACCAGGGGAGAAACAGCCCAGGTGAGACCCAATGCCCGTCTGGGTGGCGCAGCCGCGCCAGGGCTTCGACGGCGTAGGGTTTTCCGGTCTGCAAATCGACCAGCGGCTGCATGTGCATGGCCAAGCCGTGGTCGAACAGCGCCGCGCGCCAGCGTTGCCGCTCGATGATGGGCACGGGTTGGGCGCGGCTGGCCGATTGCAGCCGTTGCCAAGCGCGCGACAACAACTGCGCCAGGTTGTCGAGAAAGCTGCGCGCCGCGCTGCGCTCGAACATCGCCGGGTAGGCGCCGTACAGGCTGAGCACGGCAACCACACGGTCGTTGCGGTCGCGCAGCGGGACGGCCGCGGCGCTGCGGATGCCCACGTCCAGCGCGGCGTCGCGCCAAAAAGCCGCAGCCGGCGCCAGCGCGTAGCTGGCCAGCGTGCTGATGCGCTCGAACTGCCAGGCGCTGGCCGTGGGGCCGATGCTCGCGGCGTCCTGTTGCTGAATCGTCGGCAGCCGCACTGTGCCGTAATGCTTGCGCATCGCCTCGACGTATGGGTCGAGTTGCGACGACAGCTCGATGACGAACGTGCCGCTGGCATCGGGGGCGCCGATCCCGGCGGCTTTCATTCCCGGCAGGGCGGTGAGGCAGTCCAGCGCGGTTTGCATGAACTCGGCCCAGGTCGTGCCGCGTTGCAAAACGCTATCGGTGGAATAGGCAATCGCCGTAAGTGGCGCGCAGCTCCTGCGCGGCCTCGACCTGGGTTTGCAGCTCGAATTGCAACCGGGCGGTGAGCAGGCGGGAGAGCTGGCGCCGGTCTTGCGCGCGGCAGCGCAACGCAGCCACCAGATCGTGCAGGCCCATGAGATAGACCCCGGCGGACTGCACCAGCGAACGTGTGGGTACACCCACCAGCGCGTGGATTTGGCCGATGCGCCGGGCTTCGCGCTGGTGCTCGGCAGCGCTCAGATCGGCGGCAAGCAGACGGTGCAGATGCTGGCTCTGGCGGTGCTTGAGCCGGGTGAACTCCGCCTCGCTGAGGTGAGACAGCACTTCGGTGGCTTCGGGGTCGCGCGCCACGGTGCGATAGAACGCGTCGACGAAGCGCTCGACCTGCGGCTCGAACTGGGCGCGGGCCATGTCCAGCAGCCGTGACGCCGCCGGCCCATACGGCGCCTCGTGCACGTCTTCGTCGGGCGAGTCGGTGAACTCGGCGTCGACTTCTGCGCCCCAGCGGCGCCACCACGACTTGCGGTCGGCCTTGTGCAGTTTGACGCTGTGCAGCGCTGCGTCGGCGCGGCGCAGCAAAGTGTCGGCGTCCTTGCCATCTTGCGGGAACAACGCCAGCCCCAGACTCATGCCCAGCGACACCGATTCGCCCTGCGGCAGGGAGATCGTCGAGGCAAGCGCGCCGCTGAGCGCGTCCAGCCGCCGCGGGACGTCCGCTGCGCCGTGCAGCCCCTGCAGCACCAGGATGAATTCGTCTCCCCCGGTGCGCGCCAGCAGATCGCCCGGTTGGATCGCCGCCCGCAGCTTTTGGGCGAACTCCTGCAGCACGGCGTCACCGGTGAGATGGCCCCAGGTGTTGTTGACCAAGCCGAAGTCGTCCAGATCGAGCATGCCCACGGCCAGCGGCGCGTCGGCGGCACGCGCGCGGTCGAACAGCCCGGGCAAGGCCTCGTCCAGCGCGTAGCGGTTGGGCAGTTTGGTCAATGCATCGTGCCGTGCCTGCCAGTGCAGCCGCGACTGCACCTGATCGCTCTGTCGCTGCAGCGCCTGCAGGCTCAGCAGGGTGGCAGCGATAGAGGCAGCGAATTCGAGCAAGTGCAACTGCGCGGCGTCGGGCTTTCCGGGTGTTGCGCCGGTGAGCGCAAAAGTGCCGATGATGTGCTTGCCGTGCCAGATCGGCCAGCTCCAGCACGATTGCAGATCCCATTGCTCGGCGGTGCGGCGCAGACCGTCCCAGCGCGGGTCACGAGAAATGTCCGCAACCAAGCAGGGCTGGCGCGAATACACGGCGTTGCCGCACGAGCCGGAGTGCGGGCCCGGCTCCAGACGGTCGAGCTCGGCGAGCAGAGCGGGGGGCGCGCTCGGCGCTGCAAGCACGTGCAAATGGCCGTCGTCGCCCATTTGCATCACACTGGCGATTCGCCCCGGGGTGTGCGTCTGGACCATGCGGCACAAAGTCGCCGCCAGCTCGCCGATCGGCTCCCCGGCAGCAAGGCCGTTGAGAATGCGTGTGGGCAGATCGAGGAGGTCGAGGGCCGGTGAAATCATGCCGTCCAGTCCGCATATCCCAGCCCGAACGCGCGCCAGCATCGTGCACGGCGAGGCTGAAAAAGGGTTGAAATCCCGCGAGTTTACAGTTGCGTCGCAGCAGCTGTGGGGGTTTTTTCTGCCAGTAGCCGCCGGCATGGCAGGGAAAAACCAGCCGATCATGCCGGACGGCGGTCGGTGTTGGTGCCGACTATCCGACTCGAACGGATGACCTACCGCTTACAAGGCGTAAATAAAAAGCTCTGCAACCCGCATGAATGCTTGATACGATAAGATTTAGCCCATCATTTGGGGGAATCTAGGGGGAATGCATGGCTTTCTTCGAGCAGCGGAAAAACGGCTGGAGAGCGCAGATCAGGCGGCGGGGTATGCCGTCGATCAGCCGCACGTTCGATCTGAAAAGCGATGCAGAGGCCTGGGCGCGTGAAGTCGAGCGAGAGCTACAGCGCGGCAATGCCGCCGTGCTGCGCGACGACGCGGGGCGCACCACATTTGCCCAGGTCGCGGACCGCTATGCGCAGGATGTGCTGCCAGGCCTGCGGGGGAAGTCGGCAGCAGGCTATGTCAGGGCCGCGCGGGAACGATTCGGCCCGCTGTTCCTTTCGGCTATCCGTGGTGTGGATGTAGCGGATTGGGCGGCAGAGCTGTCAAGGTCGGGATTGGCAGCGCAAACGGTGATTCACCACATCAACGCCGTGTCGGCGATTTTCACCTATGCGATCAGGCGGTTGTCGATCATCCTGCCTGCGGGCAACCCGGCGCGCAACATCCCTAAGCCGTCTCAGCCCAAGGGCCGGGATCGCAGGCTGCGCCACGGCGAATTGGACTATCTGCTTCGCGCGGCGGATGCAACGAAGCGCACCCCCGAACTGCGCCCCATGATCACGCTTGCGGTCGAGTCGAGCATGCGCCTGGGCGAACTGTTGGAGCTGCAATGGCCCCGCATCGACCTGACGCGGCGCACGGCGCATCTGGTGGACACCAAGAACGGCGAGAGCCGCAGCGTGGCGCTGTCCAGCGCGGCGGTGGAAGCATTGCGGACCCTTCTGGCTGGTCCGCGCCGCATCGATGGCCGTGTGTTCGGCTGGGCGGCGGCAGACAGTTTTGAGAAGGCATGGACGCGGTGCAAGGCCCGCGCCCGTGCAGCCTACGAGGACGACTGCAAGGACAAGGGCATCCGCCCGGACCCTGCCTTTCTCGCCGATCTACGCTTCCACGACCTGCGGCACGAGGCCACATCGCGCCTGTTCGAGAAGGGCCTGGGCATCATGGAAGTCGCGAGCATGACCGGGCACAAGAGCTTGGCCATGCTCAAGCGCTACACACATATCGAGGCCGAAAAATTGGCCCAGAAGCTGGGGTAGCCTTTCCGTAAGCCCGATGGCTGACTGCAACCCGCGATCTACCCCACCGCGCGCGGCAACCCCTTCACAATCCGCACCGTCTCCACGCTCACCCGCACCACCCGCTTGACCAAATCGACGATGTAGCGCGGGTCGCCGTGCTCGTCTGCCCAAGCGTTCGGATCATTGTGGATACCACTGTCCTTGTCGGTCGTGACCTGGTAGCGCTCCATCACCCACTCGATGGCCGGCTTGCCGTTGACGACATACTCCAGCGCCTCGGGCGGGATGCCTTTGAGGGTCAGGTGGGCGTTGAAAATGATCTGCGTCTTGTCGGCCTTGCTGGGGTAGCGCATCTTCACCACGCGCCAATCTTGAATAGTGGACGTGATGACCTCCTGTAAGGGATAGGGCTCGACGGTCTCGTAGTGCAGGTGTAGATCAGCCAGTTCCCGCCCGGCGTCGCTGAACGCCCAGAAATCCGCAGCACCGGCGGGGCGCGGAATGCGCGGCAGCATCTTGCGCAAATCAGCAGAGAATTTCTCACGGTAATCCGGCGCGTGCAGCATGCCGTAGACGTGATAGAACAGATCTTCCTTGGTGATGCTATCGTCGCCATAGGCCGCCCGGTAGTCGGCCATCGCCGCCTCCGTGATGGCGTCGCGCCGCACATATCCCTCGGCGTCGGTCGCGTCCTCATCGAAATCGAACAGCCCGCCCTTGCGGGCTTTGGTGTCAGCGGCCTTCTCGTAGACGTAGAGGGGAAAGCATTGAACATTAGCGAGTAGCTGCACGTCCGGTACTCCGTCAACGATCAGGCACGCGAAATCTTTATTAACACCGGCACCAGTTACCGAGATTGCCAGGTTGGAGTGACGGGTCGATGGGAAAAGCTTTTCCTTGAAATACTCATTGAACTGCCGGTCGTAATACAGCCACGCCTTACTGAATGGGCGGTACAGACCAATGCCGATCTGGCGGTCACTGAACTCAGCGGCCCTGGCGCGAGACAGGTGCCCGATCAGCCCGCGGGTCCACTTGATTTTCTTTGGATCGGTGTCGATCAGCCGCTGAGCAGTTTTCTCGGCATCTTTTCCAGCGGCGCGGCATTGCTCTCCAAACGCGGCGACCTGGCTGTTGTAGAAATCGATCATGCTGCGCACGTTGTCCGCCACGGCGTGTCGGCTGAAGTTGTAAACCCAGTCGTCTCGGTTAGTCTGTACGCCATTGGAGCGCACCGAAAAAATCTCATTGGGATCGTCATTCAGCGCCACGAACCCATCGAACTCCGGATTCCTCTGGTTGATCCAGTCACCCGCGTCGTTGGGCGTGAGCCTCTGCCAGGGAATGGCCTCGATGCTGCCAAAGTCCGCAATGATGGCGAGCTTTTCTTCCCGGTCGAGGTAGTCCCCGATGTCGTGATACCGCAGCTCGCAGTCGCCTTGGTGCGCCGGGTCTTTGACCATCAGCAGGATGGCGACGGTGTTGCGGGAGCCTTCGCCGAAGACGTTGCCCTTCTCCTTGCGCCGCTGCTCGCCCTGGGTGCGTGCTGCGCCCCGCAGGTTGAACACATACAGATGGCTGAACTCCTGCGTCATGCACTTGCGCAGGCCGTCCGCCGTGTTGCCGTCGATGAACGAACCATTGGTGACAAAGGCCACCACACCTTCCTTGCCGATGCGGTCTGAGGCCCAGCGCAGCGCCTTGATCTCAGAGGCGTAGAGGCTGTTCTTGTTGGTCGCCGTGGACTGCGCGGCGTAAGTCACGCGCACCCGCTCATCGAGCTTGGGATAGGACTGATTCTGGTTGTTGTCGTTGGCGTTGTCTTGCCCGACTGAGTACGGGGGATTGCCCATGACCACGCGGATCGGCTGCGCTTTTTGGCGCTGCACGCGGCTGGTGTTTTCCTGTGAGAAGTTACCTTCGGTATCGGCCTGGTCGGCCTCAAACATCTGGAAGGTGTCGGTCAGCACGATGCCGTCAAAGGGCCTGTACTCCCCTGCTCGCGCGTGGAAGGCGCTCTCGATGTTGACCGCGGCGATGTAGTAGGCCAGCAGCACGATCTCATTGGCATGCAGCTCGTGCTGGTACTTGTGCAGCAGGTCTTCGGGGTGGATCAGGCCCGATTGCAGCAGCCGCACCAGGAAGGTGCCGGTGCCAGTGAAAGGGTCGATGATCTGCACCCCCCGGTCGCTGACGCTGGCCTGGAAATGCTGTCGCAGCACGGCATCGACACTGTGGACGATGAAGTCCACGGCCTCGACCGGCGTGTAGACGATGCCCAGGCGCTCGGCCATGCGCGGAAAGGCATTGTTGAAGAAGGTGTCGTACAGGTTCTTGATGACATCCTGGCGGGACTTGTCGCTCTTGGCCAGCGACACCCGCTCGCGCACGTTGTCGTAGAACTTCTCCAGGCCCTCGACTTCGGCATCGACCTCGTGCTTGTCCAGCACGTCGATGATGCGCTGCATGGCCTGCGAGATGGGGTTCTCGCGGGTGAAGGCGTGCCCCTCGAACAGCGCGTCGAACACCGGGCGGGTGATGACGTGCTGGGCCAGCATGTCGATGGCCTCTTCTTCGCTGATGGCCGGGTTGATGTTCTTGCGCAGGCCCTTCAGATAGGCGTTGAAGGCGCGCTCGCCCTCGCGCTTGGTCAGCAGCGCCCGGATGCGGGCGATCAGCCGCTCGGCAATGGCCGCGACGCTCTTGGCCCACTCGGCCCAGTATTCCCGGTCGCCCAGCTTCTTGGGGATGGCGGCATAGACCGCCTGCTCGATGTCCTCGATGGGCACCATCGGGAAGTCGATCACGGCCTGCTCGCCTGCGCCTGTGCCGGATGGGCTGTCGCCCTTGGTGCGGCCGCCGCCGATGACATTCACCCGGCGGCGGAACTCGGCCTCGTCCACCAGCCGCTCGTCGTGGGCGCGCAGCGCCTTGATGACTTTCCAGATGCCTTTGAACTGCGCGTCGCCCTCGATGTAGGTGTTGTAGTCCTTGACCCTTGCTGAAGGGATCGCCACAGGCAGGATGATGTAGCCGTTCTTCTTGCCGGGCGCCTTGCGCATGACGCGCCCCACTGACTGCACGATGTCCACGATGGATTCGCGGGTGTCGAAAAAAACCACGGCGTCCAGCGCGGGCACGTCCACGCCTTCGGAGAGGCAGCGGGCATTGGAGAGAATGCGGCAGTGCTGGTCGGCAATCTCGCCGCCGGTCTCGCCCTTGAGCCAGTCCAGTTCATCCTTACGGATGGCGGCATTCATGGTGCCGTCCACATGGCGCAGGGTGCAGTCCACCATGTCGTGCTGCTCCGCGCCAGGGGATTCCTGGTAGATGCGCACCAGGTCGGAGAACACCTCGGTGGTCTGCTGGGACAGTTTGATGGACTTGGAGAACGCCACGGCGCGGCGCATCGGCGCGGTGTCGTCGGTGATGTCTTCCTGCGTGCCGTCTTCATTGATGGCCTTGAGCCCCTGCTTGGACAGCCCTTTCCAGCTTCCGATGATCTTGGTGGCAAAGCTGATGTCCACGGCCTTCTTGTCGTCGATCTTGTAGGCGGCGTTGTAGGTGTTGGACAGCCGGGCCATGCGGTCTTCGTCCACGGCGACGATGAGCACCTTGTATTCCGACAGCAGATCGCGGGCGACGGCCTTGCCAAAGCTCAGGCGGTAGAACTCCGGGCCAAAGAGGCTTTCGTCGTCCATCGAATACAGGACGGCCTCTTTCTCCCCGGCTTTGGTCTTGGTCGCGTCGTTGTAGATGCGCGGCGTGGCGGTCATGTAGATCCGCTTGGCGGCGCGGATCAGGTGGTTCTGGTGAACCTTGGTGAAGTCGGACACATCCTCGCCGGGCAGGGTCAGGCCGGTCGTGCGGTGGGCCTCGTCGCAGATCACCAGATCGAAGGCGGGCAGCGCGCCGAGGCGCTGGGCGTCGATGACGGTCTGGATCGACTGGTAGGTGGAGAACACCACGCTGCGCCGGTCTTGGGAGACGGCCTGGAGCGCGCGGGCGAGCTTGGCCGCATCGGTCGTCGCCGGGTAGGCCAGATCATGCGTGCGGATGTCTTCCTCTTCCTTGCCGACCTTGGTGTCGGAGCACACGACAAAGGCGTGGAAGGGATTGAAGGACTCCGCTGTCCACTCGCGCAGGGTTTGCGACACCAGGTAGATCGAGGGCGCGAGGAACAGGATGCGGCCATTGGGCGGCACCTGTTTCTCGGCCAGGCGCAAGGCGGTGAAGGTCTTGCCGGTGCCGCAGGCCATGATGAGCTTGCCTCGATCCTGCGTCTCGAAGCCTTCGGTGACGGCGGCGATGGCCTCGTTCTGGTGGTCGCGCAGAGCTTTCTTGGGCCGCACCGGCATGCGCTCCGGTTCGCGGATGCTGAATTGACACCAATCGACGGGAGATTCAGCCAGATCCTCCAGATAGAGGATGCCAAAGTTGGGCTGATCCTCGATGACTTCTTGCGCGCCCTTGCCAAACTTGTCGGTCGTACTCACCAGCAGCCTGAAGGCGAAGGTGCGCTGCACACCGTTCACCTCGAACACCTTCTGGCTGTCAGCCAGGAAAGAGGCCATGTGCTCTTTCGCGAGCCTAGAGTCGTCGTCGTAAAACTTGCATTGAATGGCCCAGAACTCTCCTTCCTTGGTCTTAGCGACCAGATCGATCCCAGTATTGTCGGCGCGCCAATCGCCGGGTCTTTGCGGCCACCGGGACCAAGGCCAGACCTCATCGAGCTTGTTCGCGTAAGCCGGATCGGTCTTGAGATATTGCGCGATCAGCCGCTCAAAGAGCTTGCCTTTGTGCAGTTCTTCTTGGGAGAGGCTCCGAAGCTGGTCAAGAAGAGCATGGATCGTGGTCGTCACTATTTCACCTTGCGTCGAGAATCAAAGGATCGCGGCAGAATGCGCGCTGGCGAGTATGGTAAATGCGCTATGCAACTTTATCGACAGAGGCATCAATATCTTGTCGAGTCTTGGGAAACCGCAACATCATCGGCAGATTTTCAGGGTCGGGGCCGGGATATGTGATATTGCAGGAAGCGCATTTTCTCTGGACGTGCCGCAATAATCGCCGTATTTGGCTGCGCACGCCATTATACATGGGGAAATTGCGTACAAGCGAGTGAGTTTCACGCTTGAGCATTTCAACATCTCGATGATCGCAAAGTAAAATGAGGTGTTTCTCGATCTGTGACAGTTCGAGCTTTCTGATTTTCCACGTCCACGTCAGCTTACCTTGTGCCTCAGTCGGTATGTGCGCCATTTCAAAATGACTGAATCGCGGCAAATCGGTGCGCCATTGCTCGCGCAAAAATGCGTGATAAGCGGAATTAAGTTTTACTGCGCGTGCATTTTCCGTCGCCATGAGTACGACTTCACAGGTTGATGGCTGTGAAAATACCTGACCGAATACTGCGATTGCGTTTGGAATACCCTTTTGCTTGCGGTCTTGCCGTTTCCATCCTGGTTCGTGTATTCCCAATGAAAGAGACCATTTTTCATCGAGTGCTGAGATTTTCTCGATGGGTGTCTGAAAACCCGTCCAGAGGGTGTAACCGCGCTGATGATGGAGCAAGATCGACTGCATCGCTTCAGTGATATGCAAGAGCTTCATCATGTCTTCTCCACCATCAAGCATCACACAACATGCGTCATCACACAAAACACAACATGACGCATGCATCATCATCGCGCCCACCGGCTCGGATACGTCCAGGCAAGCGAAACAAAAACCAAGGCTTGCAAGGGGCGACGTTGCCTTGCACTCGGGGCGACGGCGCGCTTGCGGGCGGCTGGGGCAGCCCGACCAGCGCCCTGCCGGGCGCTGTGCGCGTGCAAGCATTCTACAGCGTGATAGCTGACATCGGTGGGGTTTGTGTAATCACGTTAGATGAAGGTGGTAAGGGTCTACATCGACCATTGCAACGATCGTTGCATCTCTCCTCTGCCATGCCGTCCCGACCGCCTCTGTTGCGGTGCTCACTATGCGATGGCAATGCGCGCTCCGGGTGTGGCGACCCACCACCGCCTCTTCTGGGGGCAGAGGAGGGCCGCCACAACCATCCCCGGACGCGCCAGGGGCATCAGAATGTGGCGGAAAGCCCCCCAAATGCTGCATCCATCGACCAGCGCAGCTTCCTCCAACTCAGGATGCAATCCCTCGAAGAAGCCCATCATCACCCAGATGGTTATGGGGAGGCCAATCACCAGATGGGTGATGATCAAGGCCCAGAGTGTATTGTTGAGCCCCACGAAGCGGAACAGCATGAACCAGGGGATGAGAAAGCTAAGACCGGGCGTCATCCGCGAAGTCAGCACCAGGATCGCCAGCCCATTGGCCTTAGCCTTGGCTATACCGAAGCCCGCCGGCACGCCGAGGAGCAGCGAGAGGAGGGTGGAGACGACGGCCACCACCATGCTGTTGTAGGTGTACAGACCGAATGGGTTGTTGTTGAATACGTGATAGAAATTCACCAGCGTGGGATGCTGCGGAATGAAGATCGGTGGATAGGCGGTATTGTCTATGTCGGGTTTCAGTGAGAGCGATAGCCACCACAGAAA
>Ga0078972_1000784_pt1 | contig 130594 bp, 119 predicted proteins | sample YelNatPaOPGAMG01_FD_67568 | JGI IMG/M metagenome (GOLD analysis project Ga0078972, IMG submission 67568) | Hot spring thermophilic microbial communities from Obsidian Pool, Yellowstone National Park, USA - OP-RAMG-01 (SPADES assembly) (version 2) | ecosystem: Environmental > Aquatic > Thermal...
TCCTCGTTTTTGACGGCCAGGACGGCTTTCCCCTGGCCGCGGTGTTGCGCCCCGGCAACACCCACGCCTCCAAGGGGGCGCTGGCAGTACTCAAAAGGCTGATCAAAAAGCTGCGGCAGTCTTACCCCAAGGCCCTCATCCTCTTCCGGGCCGATGCCGGTTTTGCCGTGCCCGGACTCTATGACTATCTGGAGGAGCAGCACGAGGTCCGCTACGTCATCGGCTTTATCACCAACAACCGGGTCCTGGAAAAAGCCGCCCCCCTGCTTTTAAAGGCCCAACGGCAATACCAGGAGACGAGAGAAAAACCGCACCTCTTTACCTCCTTCACTTACCAGCCGGACTCCTGGAACCGGCCCCGCCGCATCCTCGCCAAGGGGGAGTATGGCCCCCTGGGCGCCAACGTCCTTTTTGTGGTCACCAACCTAGGGCACCGCCCCCAGTTGGTCTATGACGAGATCTACGTCCTGCGGGGGGAGGTGGAAAACCGCATCAAGGAGCGCAAAATGGAGCTCAAGGCCGATCGCTTGAGCTGCCACCGCTTCCTGGCCAACCAGTTCCGGCTGCTGCTCCACACCGCCGCCTACTGCCTGTTTTGGCTGTTGCGCCGCCACTTCCAGGGCCCGGGACTGGCCGTGGCCCAGGTCAACACCTTGCGGCTCAAACTCCTGAAAATCGAGGCCCGCATCCGTTCGAGGTGCCGCCGCATCTGGGTTCACCTGGCCTCAGGTTACCCTTACCGAGACCTCCTGGCCGGGTTGGTGCAAAACCTGCGGGCCAGTCCGGCGTAAGTCTTGAGCCACTCTGGATTTCAGCGCGGCGCCAGGGGTGAAGTGCGCCCCCACCGGGCTTAAAAGCGGTCTCTAACCGATTGGTTCCAGGAAAAACATCCGTCAAGACTCTTTTCACCGCCTCCGACCCCTTGGGAGGAGCTCCCCTCTCTGCCTACCATCCCTTACAAAGGGACCTGTTCTCCCCCTTCATGAATAATGCGGGCTAAGTTCCCCTGGAATGTTTTGTAATTGGTTCATGGATCCGTCCCTCCTTTTTTAATTTCCTTAGAAAGCTGGTCAAAATCCGGCACAGGCCGGACTCTCCTTGATGGCGGCACCAAGTCAGCCACTTCTCTCCGACCGCCAAGGCCGTCCCTCCCCAGCCAAAGTTTGGGCGATGGCTGCGGCCCTTATTTGGACCTTTCTCCCAGCGTCTTTGGGTCAATGCGGCCTCTTTCCATAAAATCCAAAAGGTCTTTGATTTTGTATCTGACCATTCGACCAAGCTTTATGTAAGGAGGGCCCGTTCGATTAGTCCTCCAATTCCTCAAGGTTTGAGGTTTGCAGCCAATGAGTGATGCAGCTATGGTATCGGTAACATAGGTTTCGGGATCGTAGTGACCCATACTTTCCCTCCTATCAAGTAATTACAGCAAATCACCTGTAATATAACATAAAAAAATAAAATGTAAAGAAAAGATTTCTCCGTTGTAAGGATTTCTGTTCCGCTTTTATACAAAAGCGGAACGTTTTTGCTATGTCAGGTCATTTATCATCTTTTTGGGAAAAAAAGTATATATAGCATCGTGGAATGTAATCACTGAGGTATCTTAAAGTATAATTTTAAGATAATTATTGGAATATTTTAAATTTCTTCAAGTAATCGTTTGGGGGTCAAGAGATCAGTGATGTTCCATCAATGACTAAAGAATGGATTTTACTCAGATAGTTATTGCTGTGCTGCCAGCCGAAGGGCATAACCCAGGAAAGGGGGGGGTAACCTCTTATGGTGCGGATGGGTGGATATATTTCTACATAGAGACACGGGTTCTTTTAATGAGCTTCCGCCGGTTACAAGGAAATGGGCTACTTGAGGCAGTATGAGCCGCTTTTACCCCCCCTGAGAAATTAGAGTCAAGGGGGTGGGCGGCGCGGAGGGGGCTTTCAGTGACGGCCTCAGATCACAAAAGCCCCAGCTCAAGGTAGGGGATTTTATGGGAAGAGGGGCAGGGACGCAGCCTTGTGATGGTTGGGGTTCAGCCCTCTTTCTACCAGGAATTTTACAAATTCTTCACATTGGCGGTATGGCGTTTCTTTTCGTTTATCACCTGGCCCAGCAGGTCTCCGGCAAGCTCCGAGGCCCGGCGCAGGGCCTCGTCTCTTAAATGGGCATAGCGCTGGGTCATGGCTGGGCTTTTATGGGTCAAAAGTCTCTGGAGGGTATAAAGGTCCACTTGGCCGGAGGAGGCCAGCATGGAGGCATAGGTGTGCCTTAACCCATGCAGGGGCCGGAAGTCCTTGGGTAGGCCGGCTGCCCGCTTGATGCGCCCCACCTGCTTGGAGATATCCACCCGCGGGCCGCCGCCCCGGCCGGGGAAGACATAGGGGCTGCCGGTGCGGGGGTGCTGCAGGAGAAGCTCCCGGGCCATTTGGTTCAGGGGGATCTTCTGATCCAGGCCGCCCTTGGGGTCCCGGATATGAATAAAGCCCCGCTCGAAATCCACATCCTGCCATTGCAGCCGAAAAAGCTCCCCCCGCCTCATGCCGGTATAAAGGGCCAACTTCATTAAATTGGCGGCCTGGTGGTTGGAGTCCGCCTCCAAGGCCTTAAGGAGAGCCTCCAGCTGCTCGGCGTTAAGATCTTCAGTCTTCAGATTGTTCACCTTGGGCATTTCAATGATAAATTTGGGGGTGAGGCAAAGCTGCTTTTTGGCGGCGAAATTAATCAGGCGGCGCAGGATTTCCAGGACATTTCTTACTGTACCGGGTTTGTGGTTCTTGGCTGTCTGCAAACGCAAACGGTCCACATCCAAGGGGCTGACCTCCTGGGGGGTCTTGTCGCCGAACCACGGCCGGATGTAATTTACATAGCGGTTTTCATCAGTAATTCTGCCTTTGAGGTCAGGTTTACAGGCCTTATACTCCTCCCAGAGGCGGTCGAAGGTCCAGCGGGAGGCTTCCGCCAGCCGGGCGGCTTTCTGCTGCTCCCGGATCTCCTTTCTTGATTGCCGCTTGCCTTCGATTCTTTCCGCCCTTATCCTGGCTGCCCGGGCCGGGGTCATGTCATCGGCGAACTGGCGGCCCACCTTCTCCTCATGGATTTTGCCGTCTTTTTTGAACACGATGTAATAAATACGCTCGGTGCCGGGACCCCCCAACCGTTTCGACTCCCGGTAGAACACGCCGGGGTAATTGGTCTTGTATCTCTTCATGGTCACCTCCCTAGGTTGGAAAAATTTGGAAACCTTTATTTCCCTCCCGCCTATGGTGTTCCTGAACACTAAGGGAAAATTTCCAACCGTATTTCCAACCTAGGTTGGAAATATCATGGTAAATGGTGGTAAGTCAAGAAAAATATGAAATCTGTAATTTGCTTTAAAATTAGATAGTTAATAACATTGCGGGAAGTCCCAGGAATGGGTCGGCATTGTTCTCATAACCCGAAGGTCTATAGTTGATATCCACTTTCCGCTACTAAAAAATAACTTCAAGAGGTCGGAATAAAATCCGCCCCTGATCTCTTTTAAGGGGATTTTTTTCAATTCTATTTACCACCAAAAACAAATTAAGATAAAACAAAGGGGGAAATGAGCCCTGCGAGATAGGGGGCTTCAACATCCCCAGTATTCTTTAGTGGCTGCTCCTTACCGGGTCTGCCTGAATTGCGGGGTTGCCATGGAAATGGAACTGCCAACAAGCTTCTGGAGTTTGACCTCCACCGAGCTCATGGAGCGCCTGCAGACTTCCCCCCAGGGTCTGACCCAAGAGGAAGCCCGCCAAAGGCTGGCGCGCTTTGGCCCCAACACTTTCAAGATCAAGAAACGGGCAGGCATACTTGGGTTACTCTTTTCCCAATATAAAAGTCCCATAATCTTACTTCTGCTGTTCGCCGCTTTATTGTCCTTTGCCCTACAGGATCACGTGGACGGCTTGATTATCCTGATAATTTTGCTGATAAGTGGCCTATTGGGCTTCTGGCAGGAATACGGGGCCAACAATGCAGTGGCCAAATTGCTGGCCATCGTCCAGATCAAGGCCAGCGTACGACGTGATGATGCTGTCCAGGAAATCCCGGTGGAGGAAATCGTCCCGGGGGATGTGGTTTTTCTGAGGGCCGGGGATGTCATTCCGGGTGATTGTCTGATAATGGAGGCCAAGGACCTCTTTGTGGATGAGGCCACCCTGACCGGGGAAACCTTTCCTGTGGAAAAAACTGTGGGGCCTCTCTCCACCGAGGTTCCCTTAAGCCGCCGCTCAAATACCCTGTTCATGGGCACTCACGTGGTAAGCGGCACCGCCGTGGCAGTGGTGGCCCTCACCGGCGTGGCCACGGAATTTGGCAAGGTGGCCCAACAGCTGAAACTGAAAGGGCTAGAAACTGATTTTGAGCGGGGTGTAAGACGGTTCGGCTACTTCCTTATGGAGGTCACCCTGCTTCTGGTGATCGCCATTTTTGCCATCAATGTCTACCTGGCCCGGCCGGTGCTGGAATCCTTTCTCTTTTCCCTGGCCTTGGCAGTAGGCCTCACTCCCCAGTTATTGCCGGCGGTCATCAGCATAAACCTGGCCACCGGCGCCAAACGCATGGCCCGGGAAAAGGTTATCGTCAAAAGGTTGGCTGCCATCGAGAATTTCGGCTCCATGAACGTGCTCTGCGCCGACAAAACGGGCACCATCACCTCCGGGGTGGCCCAGGTCCAGGGAGCCCTGGGTCTGGACGGCCGGGCTTCCGACAAGGTAATGCTTTATGCCTATCTCAATTCCCTGTTTGAATCAGGGTTTGCCAATCCCCTAGACGAGGCCGTGCGGCGCCATTGTTGCATGGAGGTCACCGGCTGGCGCAAAGTCGATGAAGTGCCTTACGACTTTATTCGCAAACGTCTTAGCGTGCTGGTGGCCCGAGACCATGACCACCTCCTGATTACCAAAGGAGCCCTGAAAAACGTTTTGGAGGCTTGCACTGCTGCTGAGTCGGGATCAGGGGAGGTGGTGCCTCTTGAAGTCATGCAGCCAGAAATACAGAGATATTTTGAAAAATTCAGTCAACAAGGTCTGCGTACCCTGGGGATTGCTTACCGGGTTTTGGATCCGGCCGTCACCATCGTCAAAGAGGACGAGCGGGACATGACTTTCCTGGGGTTTCTGTTGATTAACGATCCCCCCAAGCCCGGAGTCATGGAAGCCATCAAACAGCTTAAGCAGCTGGGGGTGTCGTTAAAAATCATCACGGGAGACAATCGCCTGGTGGCTGCCGAGTTGGGAAAGAAAGTGGGGCTAAGGCGCGAGGCGCTCTTAACCGGCTCGGACCTCAGGCAGCTAAGCGATGAGGCCCTGCTCTACCGGGTCAAAAACACCCAGATCTTTGCGGAAGTGGAACCGAACCAGAAGGAGCGCATCATTTTGGCCCTGCGCAAGGCCGGCAATGTCGTGGGCTTTATGGGCGACGGCATTAACGATGCCCCGGCCCTGCATGCCGCCGACGTCTCCCTATCGGTGGATACCGCTGTGGATGTGGCCAAGGAGGCCGCCGATATCGTGCTTCTGGAAAAGGACCTGGGCGTTTTGGTCAAAGGAGTCAAGGAAGGGCGGACCACCTTTGCCAACACCCTCAAATATGTATTCATGGCCACCAGCGCCAACTTCGGAAACATGTTCAGCATGGCCGGGGCCTCTCTGTTTCTAAGCTTTTTGCCACTTCTGCCCAAACAGATTCTATTGACCAATCTCCTTACTGATCTTCCGGAGATGACCATCGCCACGGATTCGGTGGACCGGGAATTTGTGGACCGCCCCCGGCGTTGGGACATTCGTTTCATCCGCCGGTTCATGCTGGTCTTCGGTCTTATCAGTTCCGTCTTCGATTATGTTACTTTCGGGGTGCTCCTGTGGCTTATGCATGCCACCCAGGATCAGTTCCGCACCGGCTGGTTCCAGGAATCGGTGATTTCGGCCGCGATGATTGTCCTGGTGATTCGCAGCCGCAGACCCATTTTCAAAAGCCGGCCGGGAAATTATCTCCTGGCGGCAACCCTTTTGGTGGTGGCCGCCACTGTGGTTTTCCCTTACACAACCCTGGGGGGGTTTTTCAATTTTCAGCCCCTCAGCGTGGAATTTCTTCTGGCAATTGGGCTTGTACTGCTCCTCTATGTTTTAAGTGCCGAATTGGCCAAGCACTTTTTCTACCGTCGGATTCAGTATTAGGGTTAGCAATGCAGTCCCGAGGATCAAACCTCTGAGATTCCAGGGATCGCAATTAAGTGGTCCTTTTCCAAAGAGAGCCGGTGAGGTGGTTATCCTGACCCGGCCTCCCGCACCGGGAGACCTGACCGACTTTCCGGAAAAACAGTACCGGCCGGTGTGGTGGTCCGGGCCGGGTTGTGGAATATACCATGACCCCTCAAAGCAGAGAAAGTGCAAATTTCTCACTACATACAGTCCCGAAAAGAAGCCCTCTGTTTAGCCCGTCTTTCCTTTAAAAGCATCGCAATCCTGGGAAAATCCACTACCATATCCACTATTGCTTCCTACTCCAAACAGATAACCACCACCAGTGACTCGGACAGGAAGCTTTTTTTTGCTGTTAGAAGATTTTTCTCCTAAAGTTTATTCAAATTCTTTCGATAAAAAAATGAACTTTAATTTTTTACCTATAGAAAGTGACTGGTAGGTAACCTAGTCAGATGCTGGAAATAGTGGCTGAAGCGAAAAGCCAAGTGACCGGAAAACTACTTAAATGGCATGTCAGGGCTCGGCTGAAATGTTATCTGGTTTTGGTTTCCAGTTTGCTTCTGTTTGCTCCCAAGGAGGTTCCGGCAGCATCCGACACCTGGACCGGGGCTGTTAGTTCCACTTATAACACTACCGGCAACTGGCTGGGGGGGAGTGTGCCCAACGGCAGCACCCAGGTGGCCACCTTTCCCGGCGGCGTCTCTACCACCAGTGTCATTTTGCCAGCCGTTCTCATCTCCACGGACCGTTTTGAGTTCACTGCCGGTTCCCCGTCATATATCTTTTCCCTCCCGGCCAGGAGTGACTTACGTTTTTTTGGCGGTGGGGTAGTGAATAACTCATCCTCAATCAATTATTTTACTGTGGGTGGCGGGACTACATATTCATATCTGAGGTTATATAATACTGCCAGTACCGGCTTAAACACGGAAATCGCCACTAATTCTTATGGAAGAATTTATTTTAACGATAACAGCAACGCTGGAAATGCAAATATTTTAAATAATACAGGGGGATGTACCATATTTCAACAAAATAGCAATGCCAATTCAGCCAATATAACAAACTTTCCTGGAGGTTATACATATTTTTATAATACCAGTAGCGCAAGACAAGCCTTAATCAATAACAATTATCGTCTTTATTTTTATAACGATGCCACCGCTGATCAAGCTACAATAAATAATAATCCTGGGGGGGCTACTTATTTTTACCACAATACTAAAGCCGGACAAGCCAACCTGACTTTAAATGGCAACAGCACCTCCACCAGCAGCGTTTCTTTTAACGACTACTCCACGGCGGAGCAGGCCAATATCACCGTCAACAACCGGGGTTACTTATATTTCAACACCAATGCCACTGCCGCCCAGGCCAACCTCACCGCCAACCCGGGGGGGCGGATTTACTTCCGGAACAACGCCACTGGGGCACAAGCCAACCTTACCGCCAACTCCGGCAGTTATCTCTACTTTCAGAACAGTGCCACTGCCGCCCAGGCCAACCTCACTGTCAACCCCGGCGCCAGTGTGACTTTCTCCCAAACCGCCAGGGCGGCTCAGGCCAACATAAATGTGACGGGTGACGCCACTTCCACCAGCAGCGTTTCTTTTAACGACTACTCCACGGCGGAGCAGGCCAATATCACCGTCAACAACCGGGGTTACTTATATTTCAACACCAATGCCACTGCCGCCCAGGCCAACCTCACCGCCAACCTGGGGGGGCGGATTTACTTCCGGAACAACGCCACTGGGGCACAAGCCAACCTTACCGCCAACTCCGGCAGTTATCTCTACTTCCAGAACAGTGCCACTGCCGCCCAGGCCAACCTCACCGTCAAATCGGGCAGCATAGTGTATTTTCAAAACACCTCCAGTGGCGGCATGGCCAGGCTGATGACCGACTCCGGAGGCACCGTGGATTTTTCCGGCCTGTCATCCTCAGGAACCACAGTGGGCTCCATCAGTGGCGGGGGCTCCTTTATTTTGGGCAACAAGTGGCTGGAAACCGGCTCTGACCAAAGGGACACGGAGGTGTCCGGTGTCATCAGCGGGACAGGGGGCAGTTTGCGCAAGGTGGGAGACGGCACCCTGACCCTTTCCGGCGCCAACACCTATACCGGGGCCACCATGGTTAACGGAGGTAAACTGAGGCTAACCGGCAGCCTGAACAGTTCCATAACTGTGGCCTCAGGATGTGAGTTAAGCGGTACCGGTTTTACCTCTGGAAGTTTGATCCTGAGTCCCGGAGCTATCTATTCGGTTACCATCAACCCTTGGACTTCAGGAAGCCGGGTGGGTTTGCAAGTTGGAGGGAGCGTCACCCTAAATGATAATCTTTTGCAATATAATTTTTTAAATCCGCCTATAAAATATGTCCCCCAATACCGGTATGACTTGTTGACTTATGGTGGCACTGCCAGCGGCTCTTTTACCCTTCCTTCCTCCGCCAATCCCTTTTATACGCAGGATGTGCTTCATGATGCGGCCAACCGGCGCTATGTCCTGCTGGTAGGCTGGAAGCCTCTGGTCAGCGTGGTGAACTCCACTGCCAACCAACTTAACGTGGCCCGGACCCTGGACCGCGCCTGGCAAGCCGGCAGCCTGCCCGAGATCATCCAACCTCTACTTATGATGACTGCCCCCAAGGTGCAGTCAGCTTTGGGACAGCTAGCCGGAAGCGAGTATGCCGCTCCCCGGCGGAACCTGGGTAGTGTGGTCCAGGACTTTAACGCCGGCCTGAAAACCAGACTCCATGGTTTGGATGGAGGGGATAGTCGGCCAGCACTTCCTGTCGGGGTGGCCGATTTTACCGGCGGGTGGGGGACCAATTATTTTGCTACCGCTGCTCATGTTTTTGGACGCCCCTGGCAGCCGTATTTCGGGGATTGGGGGTTCAAGGAGCAGGCTGAGCCAGGGACTTCCCTTGGCACCTCCCCCCATTTTGGTGGAATTCACTTCACGGGGAGCAAACCTGCACCCCTTAACTTTTGCCAAGCAAACCATGATTCGACCTTCCTGGGGGATTCGCCTGCCGTTCACGGACTCTGGGGCTCGGGGGTTTTTCAGGGGAATTATCTGAAAGGGAGCAATATTTGGGGGGTGAGTGGCACCCACTGGCGCACCAACGGATTTCAGGCGGGCTTCGACCGGCTCCTGGGCAAGGTGCGGCTCGGCTTTTCCTTAGGGTACTATGACAGTCTGGGGAATTTCACCCAGAGTGCCGCCTACTGGCGGAGCTGTGGCGGTATCGGGGCTTTCTATGGGCAGTATCAGGGAGGCTGGCGCCGTTGGTACTTTGACTTCGGGGTAGCGTATGGCCTTTTTAGCAATTATCTGAAACGTAACCTGACCTTTCTGGCCCCGGGTAATGTCACGGCCCAGGGCGATTTTGGTTCCCGTCTTATAATGGGGTTCACGGAAGCCGGATTCGATCTTTGCCGGGAAGGGCCGTTACGCCTCCAGCCTTTTGCCGGTTTTTTCCTGGCTGACCTTATGACTTCAAGCTTTACGGAAAAAGGCGGAAATCCGTATAACTTGAAATTCTATTATAACACCCTGTTTTTCCGTCAGTTTCAATTGGGAGGCCGGCTGAGCCTCAGGCGTGGCGTGGGGCGCTGGCCTTTGGGTCTGCAGCTGGAAGCCGCCTGGCGACATGAATTCGGCCGTCAGGAGCTGCCTCTGGGAGCTGCCTTTGCAGCCAATCCGGCTTTCAAATTCACCAGTTTCGGGGCCCCCAGGGCAGCCGACAGCCTTTCACTAAGTGGTATGGGCAGTTTGGGTCTGGGAGGCTGGGCAGAGATCTTTGGCAGGATTTCCTACAATTATGACCCTTACCAAACCAGCCTGGCCTTGGTGGCCGGGCTTATGAAGCTCTGGTGAGCCTGGCTTGGCCCCCGGTGTAAATAAGGTGGCGTCCCCACGGGGATTTGAACCCCGGTTGCCGGCGTGAAAGGCCGGTGTCCTGGACCAGGCTAGACGATGGGGACGCGGGGCTAGAGATATTTTTGGTGGGCCGTGTTGGATTCGAACCAACGACTCTCTGCTTAAAAGGCAGATACTCTACCGACTGAGTTAACGGCCCGGACGGTTAGTTTGTAACCTTAGAAAAAGGCGTTGTCAAGGCGCTACATACACTTTTGGGGAATGACGGTTCAAAAGGGGCCTTTCAATAGCCCTCAAAGCAAACCTGCTCCCGGCCCCCAAAGGGCCAGTTCCACCGGGTATTCCCGGACAATCCAGGGTGCCCGGCTCTCCAGCTCCGCCAGTTCCTGCTGCAGTCGGGCCAGTCGTTCCTTAAGAACCTGGTCTTCCGGGGCGGTCTTTAAAGCCGCGGTCAGATCCCGGCAAAGGGTTCGAAGTTTGAGGTGGAGCATCTCCAAAGGCTGCTCCTCCCTTTTGAAGCGTTCATACTGTTCCAGTTCTTTAATTAGTTGCAGCATAATGACCTGTTGCTCCGCGGGTTTCCCGTTATCAACCGTGAGGCGGCGAAAAGAGGGCCACTTCGATGGGGGTTTCCCAGGTCAGCCAGGGGAATTTCTCTTCCAGGTGCTTCACCCTTTTTTCCAAATAGCTTTGCCGGATTTGCAGGGTTTGGTTTTGGGGATCCCTTCTTAGGGACAGACGCACCTTTCCCAGAAGATTAAGGAGTTCGGCGTATTCCCTTTCCACGGCCCGGATCTCTTTTTTGATTATCCGATATTCTTCCAGCTCCCCGGCTTCGTCATAGAACCACATACACATAATCGGCTCCCCCTCCTCTTATTTCGAGGAGTTTTGGGACTGGGGCCTTCTCAGTGGGGGCCCGTATCCAAAGCCTCCAGGGTCAGATGCAGAAGGCGACCCAGCACTTCGGAGGACGGGCCTGAAGCCTCCAGTCGTTTTATGTGAGCCCCCTTAAAGGTGTCATAGAGAGCGGCCACCCTTTCCAGATAATCCCGGTCTTCGCTCAACTGGAAGGTTTTCCTTCGGGATTCCGCCAGCCGAGTTAGGGCCACTTCCAAGGGGACTTGGAGGAGGACCACCAGATCAGGGCGGGGGGCAAACAGCTCATTTTCCGCCAGGATTTGCTGTGGATCCAACCCCAGGGCCCCTTGATAAGCAGCGGAAGAATAATAATAACGGTCGGTGATGACCAGCCAGCCCCGGTTAAGAGCCGGTCGGATGGTTTTTTCCACATGCTCCCGGCGGTCTTCCTGGAAGAGGGCCAGTTCCTCCGTGGGGGGAAGGTGGCGCCGGGAACCTGCCAGATATTCCCGGAGACGCCGGCCGGCAACCCCGGAAGTGGGCTCCCGGGTGAGGACCACCCGGCGGCCGAAACGGGCCAAAACTGCGGCCAGGGCTGCGGCCATGGTGGTTTTCCCGGCGCCGTCCACGCCCTCCAGGGCGATCAAAAATCCCCGCCCCATGTCAGCCCGGTCACCACACCTCAGGGAAGGCTACATTGGCGTAAAGATATTCCACCTTTTCTTTATGGGCCAGCTCCACCTGGGCCATTTTCTCCAAAAAGGCCTTGGCCTCTCCTGGCGGCTGCAACGCCGCCAGATGCTTATAGAAATGGTAGGAGGCCTCCTCCCGTTTCATGGCCACCAGCAGGGCCTCTTTGGGAGTGAGATCCTGGGTGATGGCTGGGGTTTTCATGACTTCCGCCAGGTGAGTGTCCCGGGGGTGGCCCATAAGGATACAGCCAGTGGGGGTGAGACAGGACTCCAGAAAGGCTTTGTGTTCCAGTTCGTCCTTGGCCAGCCACTCCAAAGTGTCCTTGGTGTCCTGATGGGTCACCAGTTTGGCAAGGCGGCGGTAAAACTCATGGGATAACTCTTCCTGATGTATGGCCGTCTCAATTAGGGCGCGCAGTTCCTTTTCCATTAGCGGTGCCTCGTCTCAAGGAAATGTCTTTTCAGTTGCAGCCGGGGCAAACAGCCCCGGGGTGAGGAGTTTCAGAGGAAGGGAGCAGCCCCGGCCTCCCTTTTACCGGCCCTCCCGGCGGCCTCAATTTAGCCTGACTTAGGGACGGTCACTTACCAACTATACTAACTATATAAAAGGGGCTTAAAAGCCCCTTTTTCACCTAAGCACCTGTTCCCGTTGACCAAGATGACAGGTTGCCGGAATCAGGCGCTCTTGACTTCAATGGCCTTGGGTTTTACCTCTTCCTTTTTGGGACATACCACGGTGAGCACGCCGTTTTTGTAAGTGGCTTCCACTTTGTCCACATTTACCGAAGCTGGCAGCTTCAAAGAGCGGCTGAAGGAGCCGTAGGCACGCTCCACCAGGTGGTAATTCTCTCCCTTCTCCTCCCGCTCGGACTTCTTTTCCCCCTTGATGGTGAGGGTGTCCCCCACGATGGAGATGTCAATATCTTTAGGCTCCAGGCCAGGCACCTCGGCCTTTACTGTAATTTTGTCCGCGGTCTCGGACACGTCCACAGCCGGAGTCCAGGCCTCCTCCAGGGGCTCAAAAGCCCGGCGGCCAGGGCCGAAATACTCATCCCAAAGACGGTCCATTTCCCGACGGAGTCGGGAGATTTCCCGGAAGGGTCGCCATTGCACCAGATCCATAGAATCACCTCCCGTTGCTCAATGTCAGGTGAAATTTGCAGATAGGTCAAGGTTTGAGATTTCTGTCTCCGGATTTCCCGGAGGTTCTCTCCACCGGGTCTTCGGGTGATAGGGTGGGGCGTTAATTTCTGGCCTGTCCCCAATTCCTCTCCCGGGGGCGAGACTGCCAGGCTGATTATTAAATAAGAACAGGAACTCCGGTTGTCAACGACCCCCATTGGAAAATTTCCCGGAAACCCCCTTGAATCACTAAGGGGTAATATGGTATTAATAGCCGAAACTGCTCAAGCGTCTCCTATGAGAACAAATTTCCAACTAAACGGGGCCTGACCTCCTTTCTGTGAAGGAGGTTTTTTTTTGTAAAAATTCAGGGAGACGGGGGCATGGTTCTCTACTTTGCCCCCTAGAAAACCACTCATGCAACTCCGAAGCAAAGACCTACTGGGAATCGCGCCGCTCTCCCCCGAGGAGATCCAGCTTATATTGGACACAGCGGCCTCGCTGAAGGAGATTTCCGCCCGGCCCATAAAAAAGGTCCCCACCCTGCGGGGCCGGACGGTGGTGACCCTCTTTTACGAGCCCAGCACCCGGACCCGCATGTCTTTTGAAATCGCGGCCAAGCGCCTGTCGGCCGACACGGTCAACCTGACGGTATCGGCCAGCAGCGCGGTAAAGGGAGAGACTCTGGCGGACACCGCCCACAATCTGGAGGCCATGTCCCCGGATGTGCTCATCATCCGGCACCAGGCCTCGGGCGCTCCCCATTATCTGGCCCGGAAATTAAAATGTGGTGTCATCAACGCCGGGGACGGTCTGCATGAGCACCCCACCCAGGCCCTCCTGGACATGCTCACGGTGCGGGAGCTCAAGGGAACCCTGGCGGGCCTGAAGGTGGCCATCATCGGTGACATTGCCCACTCCCGGGTGGCCCGGTCCAACATCCACGGCTTCACCAAAATGGGCTCCGAGGTGGTGGTGGCCGGCCCGGGGACCATGCTGCCTCCCTATCTGGAGACTCTGGGGGCCAAGGTGGTCCGCTCGCTGACGGAAGCAGTCACCGGAGCCGACGTCATCATGATGCTGCGCCTGCAATTGGAGCGCATGGGACAGATGTACCTTTCCACCCTGCGGGAATACAGCACCCGTTTCGGCTTGAATCTGCGCCATCTGGAGCTGGCCAAGGAAGACGTCATCGTCATGCACCCCGGGCCTCTGAACCGGGGGGTGGAAATCTCCCCAGAGGTGGCAGACGGCCCCTGGTCGGTAATTTTGGAACAGGTGGCCAACGGAGTGGCGGTGCGTATGGCAGTGTTGCTTTTGCTCATCGGCGGGGAACGGGCCTAACTGATAAGGGGCAGCAATCCCAAGCCCTTTGAGCCGGAGGAAGTGAACTTACTTATGAGTCTGCTAATCACCAACGGCCTGGTGGTAGACCCGGCCCAAGGCCTGGAAGAGGTTCTGGACCTTCTGGTGGAGGACAACTTGGTGGCGGCTCTTAAGCCCCCGGGGACCATATCCCGGGAGGGTCGCCAGGTGGTGGAGGCCCAAGGCCTCATCGTGGCCCCTGGACTTGTTGACATGCATGTCCACCTAAGGGAGCCTGGCGAAGAATACAAGGAGACCATTGAAACGGGGACTTTGGCTGCAGCCCGGGGCGGCTTTTCCGCCGTGGCCTGTATGCCCAACACCCGGCCGGTTAACGACAACGCCGCAGTAACCCGCTTTATCCTGGAACAGGCGTCCCGGCGGGGATTTGCCCGGGTTTATCCAGTGGGGGCCATCTCCCAAGGTTTGCTGGGGGAAAAGTTAAGTGAATATGGAGAATTGAAGGATGGAGGGTGTGTGGCCCTCTCCGACGACGGCCGACCGGTGATGAATGCCATGCTCATGCGCCGGGCTCTGGAATATGCCCGGACCTTTGACCTATTGGTCATCTCTCACACCGAGGACCTTAACCTCAGGGGTGACGGGGTGATGCACGAGGGGGAGGTCTCGGTGCGCCTGGGACTCAAAGGCATTCCCGCCGCCGCCGAGGAAGTCATGGTATACCGGGACCTGGCCTTGGCGGCCCTCACCGGCGCCCGGCTGCATATCGCCCATGTGAGCACCGCCGGGGCGGTGGAACTCATTCGCCGGGCCAAGGCGGCAGGCCTCCCGGTTTCCTGCGAGACCGCGCCCCACTATTTTACTCTGACTGACATGGCGGTCTGCGGCCAGGCCGAGGACGCCCTGGTGAATCCGGTCTTTGACGCCAACGCCAAGGTGAACCCGCCCCTCAGGACTTCCCGGGATGTGGCCGCCTTAAAAGAAGGTCTTAGGGACGGCACCATTGACGCCATCGCCAGCGACCATGCACCCCATAGCGTCCTGGAAAAGGACGTGGAGTTTGGAGCCGCAGCCTTCGGCCTGATCGGTCTGGAAACCTCATTGGGCCTCAGCCTGAAGCTGGTCCATGAAAGGGTGTTGACCTTAAGCCAGCTGGTGGCCCGGATGTCCACCCAGCCGGCCCGCATCCTCGGAATTCCGGGGGGGACCCTCGCCCCCGGCTCGCCGGCTGACATCACCCTGATTGACCTGAACCGGGAATGGACAGTGGATGTCAGGACCTTCGCCTCCAAAAGTAAGAACTGTCCCTTTGACGGCTGGCGTTTGCGGGGCAAGGCAGTGATGACCATACTGGGTGGCAAGATAGTAAGTCGTTAGAACCACGCTCTTGGGGTTTCTGGTTTTCCTGCCTCACGTGGGGTGGCTGGCTCCGATATTCAGAAACCTATCAATTGAGGGAACGATCATGAAAACGATCGTAAAAAAGTGGCCTCTCTTTCTGGTATGGTGGCCGGTCCTGGACCTGACGTCGCCGGCCCTTGCCGGATTTTTCGGAGATGTCGGCTGTCTGGAAGTTTAACTTAAGCTTTAGGTTTCCCTACACCAAAGCGATAAATGATTTGTTCCTCCTCATGGAGGGGGCAAAAGAAGAAGGAAAAACAATTTCCCCCATGCCGGATTTAATTGAGGTGACTAAATGCCCAGCACTATCTATTTCATGGACCTGAGGGCCTCTCTTAAGGAGACCAATTTCCAGAAGTTCGGCAAGCTTCTTAAGGCTCTGGACCTGAAAAGCATTGTTCGGCGCAGGAAAAAGCGTCCTCTCATCGCGGTGAAGCTGCATTTCGGGGAAAAGGGCAACACCAGTTTTATCCGCCCCAATTTCGTGCGCCTGGTGGTGGACGAACTCTGGAATTTGGGAGGCCGTCCCTTTCTCACCGACTCCAACACCCTGTATATCGGCACCCGCCTGGAGGCTGTGAGCCATCTCACCACCGCCATTGAAAACGGCTTTGCCTATGCCGTGACCCGAGCCCCCATCATCATCGCCGACGGTCTCACCGGCAAGGCGGAAGTGGAGGTCACCATCAACCAGGAACAATTCCAGACGGTTTACTTGGCGGAAGCTATAGTGGAGGCGGAAGCTCTGGTGGCTCTAAGTCATTTCAAGCTCCACGAAATGGCGGGCTTTGGCGGAGCCCTCAAAAACCTGGCCATGGGGGGCGCCTCCCGCAAGGGCAAATTGGCCCAGCACAGCAACATCGCCCCCTTCGTCAGCGAAAAAAAATGCACCGGTTGCGGGGAGTGTGTGGCCCACTGTGCCGCGGAGGCCATCCACCTCAATCCGGAAACCGAAAAGGCGGTGATCGACCCCAAGCTCTGTGTGGGCTGCGCTGAATGTATCGCGGTCTGCCCTTACGGCAACATCCAAATTCAATGGAACGAGGCCATCCCGGTGTTCCTTAAGAAGATGGTGGAGTACGCTTATGGAGTGCTCCTCAACAAAAAGGACCGGGCCCTGTTCATCAATTTCGTGACCCAGGTGTCCCCGGCCTGTGACTGTTACGGCTTCAACGACTTTCCCGTGGTGGGGGACCTCGGCATTCTGGCCTCCGCTGACCCGGTGGCCCTGGACCAGGCCTCAGCCGACCTGGTGATTCAGGCCCCCGGTCTTCCGGGCTCCCAACTTAAGGACCTGTCTCCGGGGTCCGACAAGTTCCGGGACATCTACCCCCAGATAGACTGGCCCCTGCAACTGGAATACGCCGAAAAGCTGGGACTTGGCACCCGGGAATACGAGCTGGTAAAGGTGTGAGATCCTGGGGTGGATTAAGGAACCATAGACCTTAGCTTCTCCTCGGGTGTCCACCCTGATACCCTAACTTTTCAGGGGTCGCGGTTGGCCGGGGAAACCAAAGAGTCGGCCCTCCCCCCCCAAGCACAAGGAGCAAGTCGTGCAGCCCATTGAGCCCTTGATGAGGGAACACCGCCTCATTCTCCGCATGGTGGAGCTTATGCGCCGGGAGCTGGAGCGCCTCCGCAGCAATGTGGCGGTGGACCCTGAGTTTGCCTTTGTGGACCCGGCTTTCATTGACCTGGCCGTGGACTTCCTCAGGACATACGCCGACCGTTGTCACCACGGCAAAGAGGAGGAGCTCCTGTTTGCCGCCCTGGCCGGGAGAGACCTCCAGTCAGACCTGAAAAAGCTCCTGGAAGAGCTTATTGAGGAGCATGAGCGGGCCCGGGAGTACACCCGGGAGCTGATCCGGGCCAAGGAGGCGTATCTCAGAGAGGAAAAGGAGGCAGTAAACCGGGTCCTCTGTTATCTGGACAAACTCACCGCCATGTACCCCAAACACATCATCAAGGAGGACCAGCACTTTTTCATCCCGCTGATGGAATACTTCAGCCCAGAGGAAAAAGAGGCCCTGTTGGCCCAAATGTGGGATTTCGACCGCCAGCTGATCCACGAAAGGTATGAGGAGGTGGTGGCCGGCGTGGAAAACCGGCGGGCCTGCCGCCTCTGAGGGGGTTCTCGGTTTCAGGTCTCCCTGTCTGTCCTCGAGCCAGGAAGACGACAGCGCGGCTTTCCCAAGACGGATACCTGGGGCCCAAATCTTATAACGGAAGTCCGGCTGTGGTGGTTATTTTAAAAGACCCCAGGCCGCGGCTCAGAAATGGTAGGCAACCCGGAAAATGGCATTGAACAGGTGCGCCTCCCAGTCTCGGTTAATCTTGAAAGAACCGCCGGGAGAGTCGTAAGTATTGCCGAATTTGGTGAAAATCAGGCGATAGCGGAAGGCGGCATCCAGGGAGACATTCTGCCACATCATGTAGCGCAGGCCGGTTTCAAGTAGAAAAACGCCGTCCACCTTGTTTCTCTCCCGGGTGGTAAAACCATCCAATGCCGGATCAGTGATAACCAGCCCTACCCCGACCCCCAGGTAAGGCTGCAGCCTCCCGAAAGGCACCTCAGAATCCGGGAAAAAGCCATATTTCCCGATAATCAGGGGCACCAGGGTGAACATGCGGATAATGCCGTTGGGGAAAAACGCGGCAACTTTGCCCTTGCCTTCTATCTCCGCGGTCACCTGCTGCCGCCGGAAAGTGACGTTGTGGTAAGTCAAATCCAGGGCCACACTGATATACTTCATCCAGTTAGGCCAGTCCCGGCCCAAAAACCCTTCGTTCACAAAGTCATAGCCGATGGTCAGACCCCCCAGAAAATTGGCGGCAAATTTGACATTTTCATAGGTTACTGAGGGTTCGGCGTTCACCCTTTTCACAATGTCGGCGTTGGCCATGTAATTGGGGCCGGCCTGCAGCCCCACCCACATTCTGGCTGCCACCTCTTTGACCCCCAAAGTCCCCGTTGCCAATATAAAAGCCACAGTCAGGCCGACCCACCTCATGTTTTTCCGGTCCATTTTTCCCCTTTCCGGTTATACCTGTTGTCGAAATCCCCCGAGGGTCCAAAACTCATTAAGACTGCCACTTGTCCACCTGAAAAAAAGGGAAGAGCTGCTTAAACCAGGGTTCCTGAAGGGGTCTACCGTCTCGATAAAAGGCTCGGCCTGGCCAAAGTTTCCCCACCATAATGAAAAAGTGGCGATTTGTCAACTAGTTCACCGGAAGAAAGACAGGCGGGGCTAGTGGAAAATGGTTTCGGCATTGTAAGAGTTGACAGAAAGGGGGCATGTTTTTAGACTGACCTTAGAGCTTATTGCGGCAGGATGAATCTGCCGGGCAAATTCTTACAGAGGGAAAAAACCATGGGAAAAAGCACGGATGCGGCCACGAAGGCCATGCTGCAACTGGCGGAGTGCCAGGAGCTGAGTACCATCTGGGATCGGTTTGCCAAGCAGACCCCTCAGTGCGGCTTCGGCGAGCTGGGTATATGCTGCCGCAACTGCCTGCAGGGGCCCTGCCGGATTGACCCCTTCGGGGAGGGTGCCACTCTGGGGGCCTGCGGAGCTTCGGCCGACACCATCGTGGCCCGGAACCTGCTACGGGCCATCGCCGCGGGCACTGCGGCCCATTCCGGCCACGCCAAACACCTGGCCCACACCCTGCTTAAGTCCGCTCATGGCCAGGCCCCGGATTACCCGATCCGGGATGAAGTTAAACTCCGGGCTTTGGCGGCCCGTCTGGGCCTTGCCGCTGAAGGTCTGGATACCAAAGAGCTTGCCAGGCAGGTGGCGGAAACTGCGTTACAGGACTTCTCCGAAAAGGAAACTCCCGTGACCTGGGCCGCGGTGAATGTAACCCAGGGACGGGTGGCGGCCTTTCAGAAATTGGGGGTGGTGCCCACCGGCATTGACAGCGCCGTTTCCGAGGTCATGCACCGCACCCACTACGGAGTGGACGCGGACCCGGTCAATCTGCTTCTGGGCGGGGTCAAATGCGCCCTGGCTGACTTTGCCAGTTGCGCCATGGGCACGGACCTGGCGGATGTGCTCTTCGGCACCCCGCAACCCGTGATCAGCCGGGCCAATCTGGGGGTCTTAAAGGTGGACGCCGTGAATGTCGGGCTCCATGGTCACAACCCGGTGCTCTCCGATCTCATTGCCCAGGTGGCCCGGGAACTGGACGATGAGGCCCGGGCCGCCGGTGCCCCAGGTGGTGTCAACCTGGTGGGTTTGTGCTGCACCGGTAACGAAGTCCTCATGCGCCACGGCATCCCTTCGGCCACCCATTCCGTGTCCCAGGAACTGGCCATCGTTTCCGGGGTGTTGGACGCCCTGGTGGTGGACTACCAGTGTATCATGCCCGCTTTGGCCACCCTGGCGCAGTGCTTCCACACCCGTTTGATTACCACCATGCCTCTGGCTAAAATCCCTGGGGCCCTGCACGTGGAGTTCAAGGAGGAAAAGGCCCGCCAGACGGCGCTGGACATCCTGCGCCTGGGCATTGAGGCCTTCAAGCGCCGGGATCCCAAGAAAGTTAACATCCCCGCCCAGCAGTGCGAAATTCTGGCGGGCTTTTCCACCGAGGCCATCGTGGCGGCGCTTGCCAAGGTTAACCCGGAGGACCCCTTAAAACCTCTCATTGACCAGATCGTGGCAGGAAACATCCTGGGTGTGTGTCTGTTTGCCGGGTGCAATAACGTGCGGGTTAGCCAGGACGAGAATTTTCTCACCATGGCCAAAGAACTGGCCCGGGAAAACGTGCTCCTTCTGGCCACCGGCTGCGGTGCCGGGGCCTTCGCCCGTCATGGCTGGCTGACTTCGGAAGCCACCCACACTTATGCCGGAGAGGGCCTCAAGGCGGTGCTCACCGCGGTGGGCCAGGCTGCGGGACTCCCGGGACCTTTACCTCCGGTCCTGCACATGGGCTCCTGTGTGGACAACAGCCGCCCGGTGCAGGTGGCGGTGGCGGTGGCCAACAAGCTGGGAGTGGACGTGGACCAGCTACCGGTGGTGGCCAGCGCCCCGGAGGCCACTACTGAAAAGGCCATCTCCATCGGAACCTGGGCGGTGGCCGCGGGCCTTCCCACCCATGTGGGGGTGATTCCCCCGGTTTTGGGGAGTCCCTTGGTGGCCAAGGTTCTGACCCAGGATATCAAGGGCCTTCTCGGGGGATACTTCATTGTGGAAACTGACCCTCGAGTTGCCGCCGCCAAACTCCTGGAGGCTATCCGGGAGAGAAGGGCAGGGTTGGGCCTATGAAGGAAATTTTTGTAAACCTGGACCGTTGCCAGGGGTGTCGCAGTTGCCAGTTGGCCTGTGCCGTGGCCCATTCCCGGTCCCAGAATCTGTTTGGGGCCCTGGGCGAGACTCCCGCCCCGAGATACCGTCTTTATGTGGAACGGGGCCTGGGGCTGAATGTCCCCCTCACCTGCCGGCACTGTGACCCGGCCCCCTGTATGGAAGCCTGCATTGCCGGGGCCCTGTACCGGGACGAACGGGGGGCGGTGCGCCGCCGGGAAGGGGCCTGTGTGGGCTGCTGGACCTGCCTCATGGTGTGCCCTTACGGAGTGGTGGGCCGGGAAAAGGAGCACAAGGTGGCGGTAAAATGCGACCTTTGTCCGGACCGGGAAGTCCCGGCCTGCGTGGCGGCCTGTCCCACCCGGGCCTTGCTCTATCGGGAAGCCGAAGGTTTCGCCGCCGGAGTGCGCCACCACGCCGCGGAGGTGTTGGCCCGGTCCAAAGAACTGGCCTGAAATCCCGGACCAGGCGGAGGCCGGGGCAGAATCACAAAGCCAAGGAATATCTTAGGCTTGAGGTACATGTCTGCCATCCGGTCTCCCCCTTTCGATTTCCAAGGTCGCAAATTTAACCCCAAACCATGCTGAAAAGCCTGTCACAAAAACTTGAGGGGGAGTCATGCGCTATGCCATAGTCGGAAACGGCGCCGCCGGCTGGACCGCGGCCCAGACCCTCAAAAATCTAGACCCGGAAGGCGAGATCATCATCTTCAGTGACGAGCCCTACAGGCCTTATTATCGTCCTTTGATCACCAACTTCGTGGAGGAGGGGACTGCCCGAAACCTCTTTATGCCGGTGGAGGACGGGCCCGGGCCCGCCATCAAGCAATACCTGAGCCAACGGCTGGTCGGCCTGGAGCCCCAGGCCAAGCGCCTCCTGGGGGAAGACGGCCAGACCTGGGACTATGACCGGCTGCTTCTGGCCACCGGCGCCTCCCCCGTCATCCCCGAACTCCCCGGCTGGCCTGGCCCGGGAACCTTCGGGCTGCGCACCTTGGCGGACGCCGAAGCCCTGGCCCAAGCGGCCCGAGAGGCCCGGCAGGCCGTGGTCCTGGGGGCCGGCCGGGTAGGCTTGAAGGCCGCCCAGGCCCTTAAGTCCCTGGGTTTGGCGGTGACCCTAGTGGAGCTGGAAAATCGCCTGGCTTCCATGCAGTTTGACGAAACGGCCGGGGAGATTCTCGCCGAAGCCCTCATGGCTGCCGGTTTCCGGCTCTTCCTGGGAGAGACCCTGACTGCCGTGGACCGGAAAGGGGACCGGGTGGTGGGGATTACCCTGACCAGCGGCCGGACCCTCCCCACAGACCTGGTAGTCGCCGCCCTGGGGGTGCGGCCCAACATAGAATTGGCCCAAAAGGCCGGGCTGGCGGTCAACCGGGGGATTCTGGTGGATGAGTTTCTGCGTACCAGCGACCCGAATATCTATGCCGCCGGAGATGTGGCGGAGACCACGGAGTTTCTGACCGGGCAGAGGCTGGTCAGCGGACTGTGGACCAATGCGGTGGAGATGGGACGGATTGCCGGGAGCAACATGGCGGGAGCCTCACTCACCTACCCTGGGGCCTGGGCGGTCCTCAATTCCCTGGAGGTGGCCGGCATCCCCACGGCAGCCGTCGGCCTTACCCTTCCCCCTCCAGGGGATGATTATCTGGTGTGGCAATCCCGCCGGGGTAATACCTATCGCAAACTGGTATTTAAGGGAAAAGTGCTGGTGGGGGCCTTGTTGGTGGGGGATCTGGAGGGCGTCGGGGTTTACACCGGCCTGATCCGGAAAAAGGTGCCTCTCAAAAATTTGCAGGATTTCCAAGGCGAACCCCGGAAGGTCCTGGTCTCTTGGATTTCCCGGAAGCTCCCCCTGGCCCCCTCGCTTACTTCCGGCTGTCACGCTCCCGGATAAGCAAAAGAAAAATCCCCGTGGCGAGAGCCACCACCAGGGCAGCCAGCAGGTATCCAGCCCCAAATCCCCGGCGGCTAATGATGCCCCCCATAAGGGCGGAGCTTAACATCATGCCCACATAAATACAGGTGTTGTAGCCCCCCATGGCCAGACCCCGGTCGGCGGTGGGCACCACTTCGGCAATGAGGGCCCCCAGAGGAGTGAACCCCAGCCCCATGGCGAATCCCAGGAGACCGGAGGTCAGGAGGAATTGGGAGAAACTCCGGGACAGGCCGAATAAGGCCAAGGCGCCGGAAAGGGTCAAAAATCCGGCCGTCGCCAAGAGCCATCGACGGTTAAGGCGATCGCTGAGACGTCCCAGCGGAATGCGACTCAAAGCGTTCACCGCAGCCTGCAGGCCGAAAATCAGACCGATGCGGCCTACCTGCAAATGTTGGGCCTGAAGAAAGAGGGGGGCAAAGGTGATGAACATGCCCAAGCCGAAACAGCCTCCCAGGGTCACGGTCCAGCAGCCCCACAGGGGCCGGTTCCGTAAAAGCCGCTGCCTGGAGGAGGCGGAAACCGGTGCTGCCGCCGGGTGCGAAGCTGCCCCGGATTCAGGGAGAAAAATCCAGGCCAGCCAGGTTATCAACCCGGTCAAGGCGGCGCTGGCCACAAAAAGAAGACGGAACCCCAGCCACTGGCTGATCAAGCCCCCGAGGGCCGGACCGAGGCTCATGCCGGAGTAAATGGCCAAGGTATAGGCACCATAGGAGCGCCCCAGGTGGGTGGAAGGGGAGATGTCCGCCACATAGGCCATAAGGGTGGGGCCGATGGCGGCCAACCCCAAGCCGAAAAAGATATAGATGAGAAGAAGGTGCCAGGGGAAATGGCTAACTGCCAAGAGGAGGGCGGTGACCAGGGACAGTAGAAGTCCGGCATGGATCAGAGGCCGGCGGCCGTAGCGGTCCGCCACCATCCCCAGAGGAAAGGCACAGATTCCGGTGGTAAGAAGAAAGGTGGAATTGATCAACCCCACCATTACGGGATCAGCTCCCAGTTCCTTAGCAAACAGGGGGACTACCGGAATGCGCATGTAAGAGGCCACATAGCTGGCAAACCCCAAAAGACAGCAGACCGTGAGACTGAAGCGGTAGGAATTAGAGGAGAGCAATTCCCTTTCTATCATTTTTCAAGAATTATTATTTTCTCAGAGAATAATATTTTTTTGTAATTATAAAGAATTATATTCCCTTACTAAGGACTCGTTGCCCCGATGTTCCCTAAGTCTAACCCCATCCTTGTATGACATTGGTTTTCTCCCCAAGAGAAAGTTTCTCTGAAACATTACCCCCGAGTGGGTCGGTTTTGCTAAGATGATTACAGAAAAAGGGCCTGGCAATTCTGAAAAAAGGCCGACGGGCGACAACCAGGGTTGGCGCCGGCGCCCGGACCTGTCCGCGGCCTGAGACCTCCGGGGAATATACCACGTTTTGCCCCCCAAAACTCCAGGTCGGTGGAAGGTCGGTTTTCCCGGGACATCCCGGAATTTGATATAATCTTCCATGGATCTTGTGGCTGCGCTTCTCGACCCGGGGGCCTACCCGGAGACCACCGGAAGTGTCACCCTCATCCAGACCCATATCTCCTGGGTTTTCCTCACGGACCGCTATGCCTATAAAATGAAAAAACCGGTGAATCTCGGCTTTCTTAACTTCTCCACCCTGAGACTCCGGCACCACTACCTGAAGCAGGAGTTGGTGCTCAACCGACGGCTATGTCCGGAGATTTACCTGGCAGTGCTTCCGGTCACCCAGACCAAAACCGGAGTCCGGGTAGGGGGCCGGGGGCGCCCCCTGGAATATCTCCTTCAGATGGTGCGCCTTCCCCAAGAGCGGATGATGGATGAAGTGGCCCATCGGGGGGAGCTCACCTTGGAGGTCATGGAACGTCTGGTGGCCGTATTGACCAGTTTTTACCGCAACGCGGCCACCGGCCCTTATATCAGCCATTATGGAGAACCGGGGGTCATTGCCTACAATCATGAAGAGAATTTCGCGGTGATGAAAAAACTCGTGGGGGAGTTTCTCTCTGTCGCTGAGTTTGATACCATCAGGGACTTCACCCGGGATTTTTTGCTCACCCAAAGAAAGCTCCTTAGAAAGCGTCTGAAGGAGGGCCGAATCCGGGATTGTCACGGCGACTTGCACATGCGGAATATCTGCCTGGCCAACGGCATTTACATCTTCGACTGCATTGAATTCAATCCGAGATTCCGTTATGGTGATGTTGCGGCGGATGTGGCCTTTCTGGCCATGGATCTGGATTTCCATGGCCTTTCCGACTTCAGCCGGCACCTGGTGGAGCAATTTGCCCGGGCTTCTGGGGATCCGGATCTCTTTATATTAATTGATTTTTACAAATGTTATCGGGCCTGCGTGCGGGGGAAAATCAATGCTCTGTCCGCCAAGGCCCCGGAAGTCCCCTGGATGGAGCGGGAGCGGTCCCGGAAGCTGGCCCGGGCCTATTTTTCCCTGGCTTATGACTACGCCCGACAAGGAGCCCGGTGGAGCGCCTAATCATCGTGATTTTCGGTCTGATGGGAGTAGGCAAGACCACCCTGGCCCGCCATCTGGGGGCCAGCCGGGGCTGGCCGGTTATCCACAGCGACGCGGTGCGCAAAACCTTGGCGGGCATGCCTCCCACCACCCCGGTCCGGCTGGAGTTCGGCAAGGGCATTTATCAGGAGGAATTCTCCCAACGGACCTATGAAGAAATGCGGCGCCAGGCCCGGGAGCTACTTCGGGGCGGCGCTCCAGTTGTAGTGCTGGATGCCTCCTTCAAAAGTGCTGCGGAGCGGCGAGCTATACGAAAGGTGGCCAAAGAGGAAGGCGCCCTGGCGGTCTTTGTTCTCTGCCAATGCCCCCGGGAAGTGGTGCGGACCCGCCTGAGTGCCCGGGCAGCCAATCTTACCTCCATCTCGGACGGCCGCCTGGAACTCCTGGATCGACAAATTGAGGACTTCGAACCCTTGTCCGGATCAGACCAGCCTCTTTTGCTATTGGATACCAGCGGCACAGAGGATGAAAGTCTTTTAAAGCTGAATGCCTTTCTGGAAAGGTGGCTTGGGGCTTCTAACGGCAAAGCGGAAGGGTAGGGGGGGTCAAAATGATTCACAAATACAAATTCAGGGGAGGGAGTAACCTCTGGGGAAAGGTCGGGGGCGCCACCTTGGTTTTAACCGCTTTGTTGCTATTTTGCGGCTTAAGGCTGAATATTCGGCATGTGGATAATTACTTTCCACTGGAGGCCGGACTGACCCTGGAGTATGATTATCAGCGCACCAAGGGAAACCTGAAGGAAACCGGGAGGTTAACCGTGACCAATATGGCTCCCGAAACCTTGGCAAACCGGAAAGTGGTGCCCAGGAAGTATGACATGCGGAAAGCCTCCGGGACCACTCAGACCTATTTGGCCTTTTTCCACCCGGACGGTAGCGGCGTGCTTTTCTGGGCCCTGAAAACCCCAAAAGACCCTCAGCCCCAGACCCTGCCGCACCCCTTTTATTATGTGAAGCATCCTCTGGAGACCGGAAATGCCTGGGGAGTCGGCCAGGAACCACGGGGCCGCCTGGAAAGTGTCAGCGAGAGTCTTACAGTACCGGCCGGGACCTTTAAAAATTGCCTTAAGGTGAAGCTGACTTTTCCGGATAACACCCCCATCAGGGAGGCCAGCCTGTGGTTTGCCGAAAAAGTCGGCATCGTGCAGTCCGTTTATCTTTACCGGGATGGGACCGAGGAGCTGTTCCGTCTCACGGGAATCACCGAAAAGGCTAATTGACCTTTAGCCTTCATATTCTGGCTCGAAAGGAGGGGGTCCTCATGAACTATACCAACGTCCTCGTAGAAAAACGGGAACATGTAGGGTTTATCACCCTGAACCGTCCTCAGGCAATGAATACCTTTAATGTGCCCTTTGCCAGGGAGCTCAATGACGCCCTGTGGGAACATGAGCGGGACCCGGAAGTGCGGGTGGTGGTGATCAACGCCAACGGCAAGCACTTTTCCACCGGCATCTCCCTCGATGAGTTTAAGGGGAAAACCAACAAAGAATACCGGGAATTCATCCGGTTGATGGATGAACATAACCACACCATTGCCCGCATGAAAAAACCGGTCATTGCCTCGGTAAAGGGATACGCCTTGGCCAACGGGGCGGGCCTGTCCTTTGCCTGTGACCTGACGGTAGCCGCCGAGGACGCCAAATTCGGCACCACCGCCATCAATGTGGGTCTCATCTGCTTGGGACCAGCGGCCCCCCTGGTTCGTAACGTGGGCCGCAAAAAGGCCTTGGAGATGGTGCTCACCGGGGACATTATCTCTGCTGCCGAGGCCCAACGGCTGGGGCTGGTGAACAAGGTGGTACCCCCGGAGCAGCTGGAGGAGGCCACCTGGGAGCTGGCCCAGAAACTTGCAGCCAAAAGCCCCTTGGCCCTGCAGATGGGCAAGGCCGGCATTTACGGCATGGCGGATGTCCCTTACCACCAGGCCTTGGACATGCTGAGCGATATGTTTGCCGCCCTTTGCAGCACCGAGGACGCCGAGGAAGGAGTGAGAGCCTTCCTGGAGAAGAGAACCCCGGTATGGAAGGGGCGCTAGGTAAGAAAACTTGGAGGTCTGGTCAAATCTCGGGGAATCTTTGGTGAAGGTGAATTATGACTTTCGAGGAGATAATGACAAGTCATGGGTTCAATTTTTCCGCCAGTTGCGGCGGCAAAGGCTCATACACCAAATGGATCAGATATCAAGGGAAACGTGCCTATATCAGCGTGACTGATAAAAGCGGGGAGAGCTTTCCCACCTCCCTGGAGGAGCCGATCCGGGTGAGCATCCATGACCTCAAAACCGGGGAGGAAGTGGAGCCCCCCCGGGAATTTGTCAACCTGGACGCCTTTTTGGCCACCCTTAAGGAGGCCGATTGAGACTTTGCCCCACTGCCGGACATGAAGTTATTTCCTGCCCTTGCGGAGATCGCCGCCTGATGGTAAGTTGTGGCGGGGAGGGGCTGGGGCGGCTCTCGGGCCAATGAACCTACCCCCCCCTTAAATTCTCTTTCCAAGGGAAGAAAGGCAAACCGTGGTTGAAGGAGCTTCTCCCAATACGAATTTAGAGTCTGTCAGCAAGAAGCGCATCTTAAGCGGCATGCGGCCCACCGGAAGACTGCACCTGGGGAATTATTACGGGGCCTTGTATAACTGGGTCCGGCTTCAGGAAGAATACGAGTGTTTTTACTTTGTGGCGGACTGGCACGCTATGACCACGGAATATGAGGATGCCAGAGCCATCAAGGATTATATTCCCGAGATGCTTCTGGACTGGCTGGCCGCCGGCCTGGACCCCGAGCGGGCCACTCTGTTTGTCCAGTCGGCTCTTCCTGAGCATGCCGAGCTTTATCTGATTTTCGGCATGTTCACCCCGGTTTCCTGGCTGGAACGCAACCCCACCTACAAGGACCAGGTCCAGGAACTGGTCCACAAAGACTTGGCCACTTACGGGTTTTTGGGTTATCCCGTGCTGCAGGCGGCGGATATCCTGATCTACAAAGCCCAGGGGGTGCCAGTGGGGGTGGATCAGGTGCCCCATGTGGAGATGACCCGGGAAATCGCCCGACGCTTCAATCATTTTTATAAACCCATCTTTCCTGAGCCTGAGGCCCTGCTTACCGAAGTCCCCAAGCTCACCGGCACCGATGGGCGCAAGATGAGCAAGAGCTACAACAACTGCATTTATCTGAGCGACCCGCCGGAAGTTATCGCCCAAAAGGTGCGGGGCATGGTCACCGACACCCAGCGGCCTTACCGCAAAGACCCGGGGGAACCGGATCGCTGCCTGGCCTTTCCTTTTCACCGTTTGAACCTGCCCTCGGAGAAACTGGCGGAAATCATGGCGGGATGCCGTTCGGCCCAATTGGGCTGCGTGGACTGTAAAAAAATGCTGGCCGAGGCGCTTTTGGCCAACCTGGCTCCTATCCAGGAACGCCGGCACTACCTGGAAAATCACCCGGAGCAGGTCAAGGAAATCTTGCTCGACGGCAACGCCCGGGCCCGGTCAACCGCCCGGCGCACCCTTCTGGAGGTGCGGGAGGCCATCAACTTCAACCTTGATTTTCAGCGGTGGAATAATCTTTAAGGTCACAAGGGGGGATTTTGGCCCCCTATCTGGTTTCTAGGGTTACCCAGGAATGGACAAGGGTGGGGGTCATCCCCCTTTTTTGGTGGATTGCCATGGCCCTGGAGCGCCTGCAAAAATTTTTGGCTCGGGCCGGAGTGGCCTCCCGCCGTAAGGCGGAAGAGCTGATTCTTTCCGGGAGGGTCCGGGTAAACGGCCGGGTGGTCCTGGAGTTGGGGCTGAAGGTCGACCCCGAGCGAGACCGGGTGCAGGTGGACGGAAGACGAGTGCGTCTCATGGGGGGGCCGGTTACCTTGATGCTCCATAAACCCTCGGGTTATGTGTCCACCACCCATGATCCCCAGGGTCGGCGCACCGTCATGGACCTGGCGCCTCGGGAATTCGGACGCCTTTATCCTGTGGGCCGTCTGGACTACGACGCCACCGGTCTCATGCTCCTCACCAACGACGGGGAGCTGGCCCAACGCCTGACTCATCCCCGCTACCAGGTGCCCCGCACCTACCGGGTGACCGTAGCGGGCGAGGTGGGGGACGAAGCCCTCCGGAAACTGGCAGCCGGCATCGAACTGGACGGCCGCCCGGTGTCCACGGAAGTCAAGCTGTTGAAGCGGGGCAATCAGCGGAGCACCTTGGAGGTTACGGTCTGGGAGGGACGTTACCACCTTATCAAGCGTCTGATGGAGGATGTGGGGCACCAGGTGGTGAAGCTCAAACGCATCGCCCTGGGTCCCCTGCGCCTCGGGCGCCTTCCCCGGGGGGCTTGGCGGCACCTCACCCGACAGGAACTGGTTAATCTTCAGGTGACCGTAAGTCATAAATATCTCAAGGTCAGGCGTATCCCTTCCAAGGGGCCCGACCTCTTTGCCAGCCGGCCGGCAGAACCCCCGCCACTTAAGCCCAGACGGAGGAAAGTTATTGAAAAGGCGGATCAGACTTGACTTTGCGGAATCCTGACACAGGGAATTGCCGGGAAATATATGCTTCATTTTATTTTCCCTAAGGAATTTACCGGATCAGTCTTTTCAGGATGCCCTTCCTTGGAGAAGTTTGGCACCTAAGGAGCGGCGGCATGGCGGCCCAGGTCACGGACCAGGATCCCTTTGAGCCGGAAGAAAATCCCCTCCCGAGTCCCGAGAAAGCCCGGTCGAGGTGGCATATCCTGTGGCACCTGCTCCTGTTTTTGGTCACGGTGGTCACCACCATGGCAGCCGGGGCCTTTCAGGCCGGCGTCAACCTGTTTTCTTACCCATGGCGGATTTATCAGGGCCTGCCTTTCTCGGTCAGCATACTCCTCATACTTACGGCCCATGAAATGGGGCATTATGTCATGTCCCGGCGTCATAATCTGGACGTGAGCCTGCCCTATTTTCTGCCGGGTCTGCCCTTTCCGCCGCCCTTGCCGGGGACTTTCGGGGCCCTGATCCGCATCCGCTCCCCCATCATGGATAAGCGGGCCTTGATTGATGTGGGCTGTTCCGGCCCCCTACTGGGAATCCTGGCCAGTCTGCCGGTTCTGGTGGTGGGTCTGTCTTTCTCCCGGGTGTTGCCGGGACCCACGGTCTTGGAGCCTTATAGCCTCCAGCTGGGGGAACCGCTGCTGTTCCGCCTGGTGAGCTGGCTGGTTTTAGGCCCCCTGGCCCCGGAATACCAAGTAGTCCTGCATCCGGTGGCCTTTGCCGGCTGGCTCGGGCTTTTGATCACGGCCCTGAATCTTTTGCCCGTTGGTCAGTTGGACGGGGGTCATGTCATCTATGCCTTGTTTCCCGGTTGGCATCGTCGCATATCCATCGCCTGTCTGATAATGCTGGGGCTGTTCGGCATTCTCACCTGGAAAGGCTGGCTCGTCTGGGCGGTGGTGCTAATAGGCCTGGGGTTCCGCCATCCTCCTCCTTACTGCCACTGGATTCCCCTGGACCGGCGGCGGACCCTCCTTGGTATGGTTACCATCCTGGTGTTTTTCTTGACCTTCACCCCGGCACCCTTTAAGCTGGAATGAAACAGCCAAGAGAGGACACATTATGAAGCGGATTCCCGTGGGGGTCGTGGTTCTGGCCTTTATTCTGGCAACTCTGCCGGCAGAAGCGGAGGTAGTGGGCAAAACCGATGCGGAGGTCCAAGCCGTGGCCGAGCCCATCCTGGACAATCTCCTGGCGGGATTTAATGAAGGCGATTATCAGAAATATTCCCGGGACTTCGACGCCACTCTGAAGGAAGCCCTGCCGGAAAACAAATTTAAGGCGGTACGCCAGGAGATTTTTAAAAAAATCGGCCAATACCGAACCAAGGTCTATCTGGGTGCCTTGCGGCAAGACCCTCACTCCGTGGCTCTTTGGAAGGGGAAATTCTCTGGGACAGAAAATGACGTGCTGATCAGGCTGGTCCTTTCCAGGCGTCAGGATCGCACCTATGTGGTGGGTCTTTGGTTTCAGTGACCGCAGCCCCTTCACCTCTGGGGAAGCTTTGATACCTCCTGATCGGAGTTTTGGCGGTGGTCCGATGTTTGTTCAGGGTTTCAAATTATAACCATGGGAAAATTGAGAACCGGTTATTCGATTTATTGCCGTGACTTGGCCTGGACCGGAAAGCTATAAATTCTGTCCCTTGTGCGGAGGGCGGCTTAAGTTGCGGCTCCTCAAGGCCGGGGAGCCCGAACGCCTGGTCTGTGGCGCCTGCGCCTTTGTTTTCTACGTGGACCCGAAACTGGCGGTCCTGGCCCTGATCCCCTGGCAAGGGGGTCTGGTCATGGTCCGCCGGGCCATTGAGCCGGGCTACGGCATGTGGGTGGTGCCCGGAGGGTTTGTGGACTTGGGTGAGACCCTGGAGGAGGCGGTGGTCCGGGAAGCCCAGGAGGAGGCCAACCTCCGGGTCCGGGTTATCAGGCTACTGAATGCCTATTCCTATCATACCTCCCGCACTGTGATTCTGGCCTATATCACCGAAGCCCTGGGCGGGGAACTGGCGCCGGGAGACGAAGAGTTGGAGGCCCGGGTGTTCCGGCCGGAAGAGATCCCCTGGGAACTCATCCCCTTCCGCTCCACCCGGGATGCCCTCAAGGACTACCTCAGACTGGTGGGCTATGAATAAGGGGAAAATCCGGGACCGGAAGAGCCGGAAGCGGGTCGGACCAGCCTGTGCTTTTTGCTCCTAATCACCCGGGAGAAAACCCCATGGAAAGACCCAGAGAACGGTTATTGGATTTGCTTAGGGCCAGGTCCTTTCAGTATTCTCCGGAAAGGCCCTTCAAGCTGGCTTCGGGCCGGGAAAGCCCCTATTATGTGGACTGTCGGCCGGTAACCCACTCGGCTGAGGGTCTGGCCCTGATCGGCGAGATCATTTTCGACCTTATAAAAGACCTGGAAGTGGAGGCGGTGGGGGGGCTTACCATGGGGGCCGATCCCCTGGCCCACGCCACCGCCCTGGTGAGCTTTCAGCGGGGCAAGCCGGTAAACGCCTTCTCGGTGCGCAAGTTCTCCAAAGAACACGGCATGGGGGGGCTGGTGGTGGGACCGGTTAGCCCCGGAGACCGGGTGGTGGTCCTGGAGGATGTCATCACCACCGGAGGCTCGGTGCTCAAGGCCGTGGCGGCGGCCCGGGAATTCGGCCTTAAGGTTTTGGAAGTCATCGTTCTGGTGGACCGGGAGGAAGGCGGCCGGGAGGCGGTCCTGGCCCAAGTCCCCCGGATAAAGTCCATTTTTACCCTAAAGGACCTCAGAGGCGCCTGACCGCTATCCTTCCCTTAAAGTTCCCGGCCTTTGTTCCCCTTTAAACCCTGGTGGCCGGCCAGGTCAATTTCCCCTTTTTTCCTGATGGCTCGCCAAAATTCAAAAGGCCGGGAATTGTTCCGATATATAACTCAGGTTCCGCAGCAATTCAAATCATCCGGAGACCGTCCTGTTGCGGAGTTCCGGAACCCGACCGGTATTTCATTAAAGGAAGAGCGGTACCACCATGGCCATTTCCCGGTATCAGACTCTCAGGGCTTCGGAGAAGCGCGGCATCATCCTTTTTTCCCTGCTTCTCCTTATTTATCTTTCCTTTTTGACCTTCTTTTCGGTTCTGAGAAAGGTGGAGTTTGCCCCCTTTGAGCAAGTCAGGGACAACTTCCTGCAATTCAACCCCTTTGACCAGAAACTTAGGCCTGCTCCCCAGACCGGGCTGTCGGGCAAAGGGGTGGTGGTCCGCCTCAACACCTTGTGCAACTCCCTGATCACCAAGTCCCCGGAATTTCACACCCTGCACCTATCCCGGAATATTCTGGGGGAGCGCTGTGCCAGCGACCCCTCCGAAGTAAGGTTTGTGGTCTATATCATGTATGACAAAAACCAGGTGGCGGAAGATAAGCCCAGCAAACGGATCGTCTATCAGTTGCAAAAAAAGGTGGCGGTGGTGGACTGGAAGACCAAGGAACTGGTGGCCCAGCGGACCTTTGTCAAAAACTATCCTTTTATTATCAACGACAAGGCCCGTCAACTGGAGGCCGACCGGAAACTCTGCCTCTTGTCCGAAGAGCCCGGTGACCTGGAGGTAAAGCACTGGTTTGCCTCTTTGCCGGCAAAAGAAACCGCTTTGGCACTGCCTTGACAAACCTGGAATAGCGGGGCTCAGGAACCGATAGACCACAAACCGAGGGAAAAGCGCCTAGCTCCATTTACCGGATTTCATCGCCTGATCCCCGAAGACGACCTGAACACCAGCCCCAGACCCCATAAATCAGTAACCCCAGAGTAAGCCAGAGTCCCAGGCGCCACCAGGAGTGGGCTGGCATGGAAAGCATCAGGCCCAGGGAAATCAAAGCCCCGAGGACAGCTATGGTTTTCCCCAGAGGGCAGCGGAAGGGGCGCGGATGATCGGGGGCCGTTAGGCGTAGAAATAAGGTGCCCACGCAAACCAAAAAGAAGGCAAATAGGGTACCGATGTTACAAAGATAGGCCAGCCTCTCAATGGGTGTGAGGGAGGAGGCCAGGGCCACCGCCAAGCCGCAGAGAAGGGTCAGACGATGGGGGGTACGGTAGCGGGGGTGCAGGGTGGCGGCCCAGGAAGGAAGGAGGCCATCCCGGGCCATGGCGAACAGGATACGGGGCTGGGCCAAAAGGAGCATGTAAAACACGCTGGTGATGCCGATGAGCGCCCCCAAGGCCACCAAATCGGCCACGAAGGAAAGGCCCACCTGGCGGAAGGCCACAGAAAAGGGGGCGTCCGGATTGATGTCGGCCGCAGGCACCATGCCCAACAGCACCAAAGTAACCCCCAGATATATCAAGCTGCAGAGGGCTAGGGAACCGATGATGCCGAAGGGCACGTCCCGCTCCGGGTTCCGGGCCTCCTCCGCGGTGACTGAAATGACATCGAAGCCCAGGTAGGCGAAAAACATCAGGGATGCCGCCTGGATGACGCTGACACCCCCGTGGGGCAGGAAAGGCTTAAGGAGCGCCGGTCTTACATGAAAGGCCCCTGCCGCCATGATGAAAAATATGACCCCCAGTTTAACCGCCACAATGCCCCGGGCCACCAAGGCGTTAAATCGGGTGCGGAAGACCAATAGCCCGGCGAAAAACAGGACAATGCCAAAAGCCGGCAGGTTGATGATCCGGCCGGGCCGGGTGAAGGGCGGACCGCTGGCCCACTCCGGCAGAATCAGGCCGTAGGATTGTAACAGATCCTGGAAATAGAAGGACCAGCCGGCGGCCACGGTGGCCGCACCCATGCCATACTCCAGGAGAAGGTCCCAGCCGATGATCCAGGCGAAGATTTCCCCGAATATGGCATAGGCATAAGTGTAGACGCTTCCGGCTTCCGGCATCATGGAGGCCAGTTCGGCATAACACAACGCGGCCAGAGTGCAGGCCGAGCCCGCCACCACCAGGGAAAGGAGGAGAGCCGGGCCGGCAATCTTTGCGCCCACGCCGGAAATCACAAAGATGCCGGCCCCGATGATCTGGGCCACCCCGATGACCACCAGGTCGAGACGGGTGAGGCTCCGGCTCAAACGCCGGTTGCCCGGCGCTACTGCCGGATCCCGGCCCCCAGGCTGTTTCCGAGTCAGTCGGCCCCACAGAGTAACACTGCGGAAAGGGCGCAACTCCTTGAAACTCAAAATTCCACCATGTCGGCCATAATGGTCAGGCGCACCATCTCCTTGGTCTGGCTCGGGGCCGCGCTCAGGATGCCGCTCACGGTGATGGGGGTTTCAATGGCTTGGGAGGTGAGGCGCTCCACCTGTTTCTGGTCCTGGAGGTTGCCGTAGATTACCTCCACCATACCCCCAGGCCCTCCCAGAAACAGGGTCTTTTTATGCATGATCACCGGCCCGGGGACACCCCGCACCGTCACCCGGGTGCCCAGGAGCTTATCTTTGTTCCGCAAAAGCTCTGCCACCGTGAGGGGGGCGGCGGTGGCCGGGACCGCCTGGTTGGCCGCGGCCGGAGCCCCGGCGGCGTCGGCCGAGGTCATCGCCTGGGCCGTGGTCAAACTCTTCAGTTGCTGAAGCAGGGCCTTTTGACCAGCCTCTATCTGCCCCAGCTTCTCCTTTAGGGCGTTTACCTCTGATCTTAAGGCCTCCATTTCCTTTTTCAGCTCCGGGTCCCCCGGCGCCGTCGGACATCCGGTGACAAACCCAAGAAGGGCCAAGGCTGCCAGCCCTGCCAGGCTTCGCTTCAGGGAGTTTAACCCACCCTTTTCCCCGGGTTCCCTTTTAGTCCCAACACCTGTGGTCGCCACGGTCATACCCCCTAAGTGCCTGAATTTGCCTTGGAGTAATAATCAAACAAATCCAGGACCGGTGTCAATCATCAATTTACCTTCCGGCTTAAGCCGGGTACAATAACGGCCAACATCCTGCCCTTTGGCAAAGGAGACCCTTATGGCCCGCATTCTGGTAACCGGTGGTGCCGGATTCATCGGCTCTCATTTGGTGGAGACACTTCTGAACCAGGGCCACGAAGTTTTGAGCCTGGATAATTATTTCACCGGCTCCAAAGAAAATCTCAAGCACCTCCGGGACCGGCCCGAGCTGGAGCTGATCCGCCACGATGTGGTGAACCCCATCATGCTTGAGGTGGACCAGATCTACCACCTGGCCTGCCCGGCCTCCCCCGTGCATTATCAGTATAACCCGGTGAAAACGATCAAGACCAATGTTATGGGGACCTTGAACATGCTGGGACTGGCCAAGCGGGTGAAGGCCCGCATCCTGCTGGCCTCCACCTCCGAAGTGTATGGCGACCCCAAGGTGCATCCCCAAAAAGAGGATTACTGGGGCAATGTCAACCCTGTGGGGCCCCGGAGCTGCTATGATGAGGGGAAACGGGTGGCCGAAACCCTGATGATGGACTACCACCGCCAAAACGGGGTGGACATCCGCATCGCCCGCATCTTCAACACCTATGGCCCCCGCATGGCCTTAAACGACGGCCGGGTCATCAGCAACTTCTGCGTCCAGGCCCTTACCGGCCGGGATCTCACCATCTTCGGGGATGGCACTCAGACCCGTTCCTTTTGTTATGTCTCTGACCTGGTGGAAGGGCTGGTAAAGCTCATGAACCGGGAGGGCTGCCACGAACCCGTGAACCTGGGCAATCCGGAGGAATACCAGGTCATGGAACTGGCCCAAAAGATTTTGTCCCTGACGCACTCTCCGGCGAAGCTGGTGTTTCAGCCCCTGCCTCAGGATGATCCGGTGAAACGGCGCCCGGACATCACCCGGGCCCGGGAGGTCTTGGGCTGGGAGCCCAGAGTGTCCCTGGACCAGGGGCTTAGGGAAACCATCGCCTACTTTGCCTGGAAACTGGCCCAAGAAAATTATCCGGTGGTGGTAAAGCTTGATGCTTAAGTGGGTCTTGCTCCTGACGATGTGGGGTACAGGCTGGGGGTGCTCCTCCCAAAGTCCGGACCTGCTCCTGGAAGCCCGGGTGATCCAGGTTCTGGACGGGGACACGGTAATCCTGGAGGAGGGCCGCAAAGTGCGCCTTTTGGGGATAGACGCCCCGGAACTGGAAAAAGAAGGACAACCCGCCCAGTTTTTGGCCCACAAAGCCAAGGAGGTCCTAACCCAGCTGGCCCAAGGGAAAAAGGTGCGTCTCGAATACGACGAGCTGCGCTATGACCGCTACGGACGCACCCTGGCTCATCTGTTTTTACCAGACGGCACCCACCTGAACCAGGAGCTGGTGCGCCAGGGATTGGCCCGGGTTTATGTCATCCCCCCCAACAGACGATATCAGGAAGAGCTTCTGGCTGCCCAGCGGGAGGCCATCCTGGCCCCCCGGGGCATCTGGCTTGCGGCCTTGAAACAGGACGAGCCTTACTATCTGGCCAATAAAAACAGCCACATCCTCCATCGTCCCAGCTGCCCCTTGGGGGAGAAGATCGCGCCGGTCAACCGGGTGCGGTTTACTTCCAAGAAAGAGGCCTTCCTTCAGGGTTACAGTCCCTGCCGCACTTGCCAGCCTTAATTAAGCCCGGGTCAGGGAAGGCGAGGGCCACGGGTCCTAGACTTCCTGGTCAGACTCACGCCTTCATGCCATAGAAGCCAGCGTTTGCGGAGCAACCCCGAGCTGTAGCCCCCCAAGGAGCCGTCGGCCCCGATGACCCGGTGGCAGGGGATAATAATGGGAAGGGGATTGGCCCTACAAGCCTGGCCCACCGCCCGAGAGGCTCTGGGGTCTCCCAGCCTTAAAGCCAGCTCCCGATAGGAGACGGTCCGGCCGAAGGGGATAAGCCGCAGTTCGTGCCAGAGTCTAAGTTGAAAGGGACTGCCTATAAGGTCCAAAGGCAGGGAAGCGAAGCCAGCCGGCTTGCCGGCAAAATAATCATCCAAAGCCTGGGCCACCCGGTCATGCCAATCCTTCAGGATCCCCGGGGCCAGGGATTGCGTCTCCGGGGTAGCCCCCAGCACCACCCCTTCCCGGAATTCTTTCTCTTCGGCAAATATCAGCCGTTTCAGGCCGTGGGTCGAAAAAACCAGAAATATGAGACCCAAGGGCGTCTCCATGACCGCCTGGGCAATGAACTCCGGGTTTTGCCGGACTTTCCGGGAGGGCATGTTCAGTCTCCCCCATTGCTTATGACCTCTAAACGGTTGATGGCCAACACGGCAAACCAGAGATTTTCGTCCACCACCTTCACGGGCTCAAGCGGGGTTGGCTCAAGGGCCGCCAGGAAGCGTTCCACCTGCGCCCCCAGGATTCCAGAGAAGACAAACCATTTCCTGGCGAGAAATTCCGGCACCTCCAAAAGTTTAAGCAAAACGTCCAGGTGAATGTTGGCCAAAGCCAGCTCTGCTGGAATATAGGCAAAGTGGCGGGCGTCCCCGTGGATCAGCAGAATCTCTGTGCTTATGGCGTTATGTCTGAGGTTCCGGGCGGCTGTGCGCACCGCCAGGTCGTTATATTCCACGGCGAACACCTGTTGAGCCCCCAGGGCCAAGGCCGCCAGAGCCAGAACCCCGGTGCCGGTGCCCAAATCCAGGACCCGATGCAGGCGGTCCTTGGCAAAAATCTCCCTGAGTAGGGTAAGGCACAGACGGGTGGTGGGATGATACCCCGAACCGAAGGCCAACCCCGGTTCCAGGCGCAGGGTGATGTCCCCCGGCTCGGGGCGGGGCTCCTCCCATATGGGGCACAGATAAAAGCCCGCCACCCGGGTGGGCCGAAGGGCCTGACCCGCCTCCCAGTCGGAGTAGTTTAAATCTGTAATGGAAAGCAACCGGCCGGGTTCCGGCTCTCTTGCCAGCCAATCCCGGAGTTCCTTTTCCCGGGGGACGGCGAAAAACATGTAAGAGCAGGACCCCTCCCGCCAGCAGCCAAGGAAGTCGGGGCCGGTAAGCTCCGGCGGCAAGGTCACCTGCCCCTCAATCTCATAAACGTAAAGTTTCTCCGGAGGAGACTTAAGTGATTCACCGGACAGACTGGTATCGTTCATAGCAGCTTTTTCAAAATCAGATAACGATAGACGGTCCAAGCCAGAAACTTATTACCCGCCTCATTGAAATGATGCTGAATGTGGGGAGCATAAAGGGTTTTCGGGTCGTTCCCCTTAAGGTACTCAATTATGTCCGGACCCACATTGAGGTACTTCACCTTTTTTGGTTCAGAAGGGCCAATATCGGCTGATAGACCCATTCCCGGTGCCTTAGGTATCTGAATACATAGCAATATTGGGAATGACCAGGACGAGAGGCTCCTGTCCCCGTTGCCTGGCGGTGTTGGAGAAGGCCTCCATGATGGCCACTGTAAGCTCCAAGGCCCGGGAGGGATGTCCGGATCGATACATTTCCATATAAGGGTGGATACCATAAACCACCTTTTTAAAAAAGGGTCGGGAGGCCCCAAGAAACCGCCACAGATAAGGGAAGCTAGAAAAGTGGCTGCCTGAAGGGCCGCCCGGCACAAAGAAATCGTGCAAAAAAAATCTTTTGGGCTCCTGAGGCGCCAGGGCATATTCCTCTTTGGAGAAAAGCGGAATAGGCTCCAAGGTCAAACGGCCTTGAGGATCGAGAACAAATCGCGGCTTTGTCTGAAATTGGGGAGAAGGTCCCAAGAAATTGCGTAATTGATTGACATTCCGTTGGATATTTTCCGCTAAAAAACCCAGAATCACCACTTGGGCCCTATCCTCCCGGTTAGCCTGATACCTCAAGAAGGCTTGATCGGTGCCGTAACCGGCCACCCCATAGTTGGCCACCCGGCAATTAAGCAGTTTCGCGAGGATGTTGCCCCAGGCGTGTTCATGATCCACTCCTACGGCTTCGGTAAAGGAATCGCCATACAGGGAAACACAGGCCGGTGTGGAGCGCGGATCCGGAAAGGCCGGCGTCCGGCGAGACCCTGAGGAGTCATAGAAATCATTTCGTTTGGTTGCCGAGTCCGGGGAAAGCCATCCCAGGAGCGGGTTTAATCTTTTCTGGTAGGATTCGTAGCTTTCGGTGATATGGGGGAGATAAAAATAAATTCCCCTCTTTTGCGCCACATATCTTGTGGTTAGACAGGCCATGAGTTCCGCGACCGCCAGGATCACGAGAACCATAAAGGTAAAGCCAGGCCAGCGGACGGAGGACTTCATACACCTGCAGTATGGCCAGGAACTCCCCTTGCACCATATTAAAAAACTGGAAGGTTGTCCACCCCAAAACTGGTGAGGGAAAAGATCAGTCTCTCAGGCTGACCGAGGAAAGACATGCTTTTCAAAAAAAAACCGGGATCGGCCGGAGGGTATGCTTTTTGATTAAAGAGATAAAAATGAACCTTGAATCTATTTGGGATTATCTGATATTTTAATTCGGTTATATTTTTTCCTAAAAGTGAGAGCCCTCCGGGGGGGACATCCTTATGTTACTTAACGGCAGAGTCCACAAGTTCGGGGACGACATCAATACGGACGAAATCATTCCGGCCCGGTATCTGAATACCTCTGACCCGGCGGAGCTGGCCAGGCACGCCATGGAGGATGCGGACCCGGAATTTGTGAACAAACTCCGGCCCGGTGACTTCATTGTGGCCGGAAAGAATTTCGGCTGCGGCTCCTCTCGGGAACACGCCCCCATTGCCCTGAAGGCCGCCGGGGTGGCCGCGGTGATCGCGGAATCCTTTGCCCGCATTTTTTACCGCAATGCCTTTAACATGGGACTCCCCATCCTGGAGTCCCCTGAGGCCGCGGCGGAACTTAAGCCCGGAGAGGAAATCAGCGTGAATCTCGACACCGGAGAGATCACCGCTCCCGGCCGTGGCAAATCCTATCACAGCCAGGCCATACCGCCTTTCATGCAGGAGTTGCTCAAAGACGGCGGCCTCATGGCTCACCTCAAGAAAAAACTGGAGGCGCACATCGCATGACCTATCCCATCGCAGTCATCCCCGGGGACGGTACCGGCCCCGAAGTGGTGGCCGAGGGCCTCAAGGTCTTGAAGGCCATCGCCGGACCAGCCAACCTGAAATTCGACTTTGTCACCTACGATTTGGGAGGGGAGCGTTACAAACGCACCGGCGAGATCCTGCCCGATTCGGTGCTGGAGGAGCTCCGGAGCTTTAAGGCCATTTATCTCGGTGCCATCGGCCACCCGGAGGTCAAGCCGGGCATCCTGGAAAAGGGGCTTTTGCTTCGGCTGCGCTTCGAATTGGACCAATACATCAATTTGAGGCCGGTGGTCCTCTATCCGGGGGTGGACACCCCCCTCAAGGACAAAGGCCCGGAAGACATCAACTTTGTGGTGGTGCGGGAAAACACCGAGGGCCTTTATGCCGGGGCCGGGGGCTTTTTAAAATACGGCACCCCGGACGAGGTGGCGGTGCAGGAGTCCATCAACACCCGGAAAGGGGTGGACCGCTGCCTGAAATTCGCCTTTGAGCTGGCCCGGAAACGTAACCGGGCTAAAAAGCTCACCCTGGTGGCCAAAACCAACGTACTCACCTACGCCTCAGACCTCTGGGAGCGGGCCTTTTACGCCATGGCCCCCCAGTATCCTGACGTGACCACAGATTACGCCCACGTGGACGCCACCTGCATGTGGATGGTGAAAAACCCCGAGTGGTTCGATGTCATGGTCACCGACAACATGTTCGGGGACATCATCACCGACCTGGGGGCCATAATCCAGGGAGGCATGGGGGTGGCCGCCGGGGGCAACCTCAACCCCGAAGGAGTGTCCATGTTCGAACCCATCGGCGGCTCGGCCCCCAAATACACGGGGCAAAAGAAGGTGAACCCCATCGCCGCCATCGCTGCCGCTCAGATGATGCTGGAACATCTGGGAGAGACCCGGGCGGCCCGGGCGGTGGAGGCCGGCATCAAAAAAACCGTCACTATGATGAAGTCCATGGCCGCCGGGCAGATGGGCTACAACACCGAAGAGGTGGGAGACCTGGTGGCCCAACACGCCGTGGCGGCGTTATAACCAGCAGGGCTGGGAGGATCGAGAGGGGGCTTAATTCCCTTCCTCACGGCCCCTCTCTTATCCAGGAGAAGGTTTATGAGCCGAAAGTACAAGGTAGCGGTGGCAGGAGCCACCGGCGCGGTGGGCCAGCAGATGGTGGCCTGCCTGGAGGAACGCAACTTCCCGGTGGCTGAGCTCAAGCCCCTGGCCTCTGAGCGTTCCCTCGGCAAAACTGTGTCCTTCCGGGGCCGAGAGCTCCCGGTTGAGGTCCTGGAGCCGGATTCCTTCAAAGGGGTAGAAATTGCCCTGTTCTCCGCGGGTGGGGGCATAAGCAAGGAATACGCCCCCATAGCCGCCCGGGCCGGCGCTGTGGTCATAGACAACTCCAGCGCCTGGCGCATGGACCCCGACGTGCCTCTGGTGGTCCCGGAGGTCAATCCCCAGGACATTGCCCTCTATAAAAAGACCGGCATCATTGCCAACCCCAATTGTTCCACCATACAGATGGTGGTGGTGTTGAAACCCCTCCACGACGCGGCCAAAATCAAGCGGGTGGTGGTATCCACCTATCAGGCGGTGTCCGGCACCGGCCAGAGGGCGGTGGAAGAGCTGGCCCAGCAGGTGCGCGCCCTTTTTAACCAACAGGAGCTGGAGATCAAAGTTTATCCCCACCGGATCGCCTTCAACTGCTTCCCCCACATTGACGTGTTCCTGGAAAACGGCTACACCAAGGAAGAAATGAAGATGGTCAACGAAACCAAGAAAATCATGGGGGACGATTCCATCCAGGTCACGGCCACCACGGTCCGGGTGCCGGTGTTTTACGGCCATTCCGAATCCATCAACATTGAAACGGAGCGCAAGCTCACCCCGGCGCAGGCCCGGGAAATTCTGGCGAAAGCTCCCGGCGTCAAAGTGGTGGACGACCCGTCCCGGAACCTTTACCCCATGCCCCTGGACGCCGCCGGCCAGGACCTCACCCTGGTGGGGCGCATCCGGGAGGACTTCACCATCCCAAACGGCCTGAACCTCTGGGTGGTGGCGGACAACATCCGCAAGGGCGCGGCCACCAACGCCGTCCAGATTGCTGAGATATTGATCCGGGACTATTTAAAATAGGCTTATGTCCTAAAGTTTTTTCCTATGGACCAGTTTTATGCGCATCATCGCCGGAGAATTCCGGGGCCGGCGCCTGGCCGCGGTGAAGGGGCGGCTCAGACCCACCAGTGACAAGGTGCGGGAGGCCATTTTCAACATCCTGGGGCCCAAAGTGAAGGACGCCGAAGTGCTGGATCTTTATGCGGGCACCGGAGCTTTGGCCTGGGAAGCTTTGAGCCGGGGAGCCCGACATGCGGTCCTGGTGGAAGAGCAGGGGGCCATCCTGGAGGTGCTGCGGCGCAATCAGGAAACCCTGGGGCTCAAGGAGCAGGCTCGGGTGTTGCCCCTTTCGGTCCCTGTGGCTTTAAAAAAACTGGCTGGCCAAGGGGCTAGATTTGACTTGATATTTCTGGACCCTCCTTATGGACAGGGCCTAGCGGCCGCCACCCTCGCCACCCTGGCGGACCTAGACCTGCTTCGCCCCGGAGGCCAGGTAGTGGCGGAGGCTGGCCGGCGGGAGGCCCTGCCCGAGAAAGTGGGAAACTTGATCTTAAGCCACACCCGCATCTACGGCGACACACAAGTGGCCTTCTATGAGCGACCAAATCACCTGATCGAACAGGAGCAAAGAACCTGATGCCTGATCTGGCCATCTATCCCGGAACTTTCGACCCTATCACCAACGGTCATCTGGATGTGATCCAACGGGGCCTGCGCATTTTTGACCACATCATTGTGGCGGTGGCCGAAGGTTCCTTCAAAAAGTGCCTGTTCACCGTGGAAGAGCGTCTGGAGATGATCCGGGAGGCCCTGGCGGGCACCCCCAATGTCACCATTGACAGTTTCCCGGGGCTGTTGGTGGATTATGTCAAAAGCAAAAACGCCCGGGTGATTCTTAGGGGCCTCAGGGCGGTAACCGATTTCGAATACGAATTTCAGATGGCCATGATGAACCGGCGGTTGGAGCCGGATATCATCACTGTGTTCCTCATGACCAGCCTGCGCTGGGTGTTTCTAAGCTCCAGCATCCTAAAGGAGGCTGCGGTGCACGGCGGCAACATCGAGGGCCTGGTACCGGATTTTGTTTACCAGAAACTGAAAGAAAAATTTGGCCTGACATGAAAGAGGGAAGGTTGCGCATCTGCGTGGTGGACGGCCAGGGAGGTGGCATCGGCGCCACCATCATCAAGCGCCTCAAGGAGGTGTATCTGGAAGAGCATGAGGTCATTGCCCTGGGCACCAACGCGGTGGCCACCGCCCAGATGATGAAGGCCCGGGCCAACCGGGGGGCCAGCGGGGAAAACGCCATCGTGCGCACCGTGCCCACGGCAGATGTGATAATGGGAACCTTGTCCATTGTCCTGGCCAACTCCATGATGGGGGAGCTCACCCCCCGCATGGCGGAGGCCATTGCCTCGGCGCCGGCCCCCAAACTGCTTCTGCCCCTGACCCAGGAGCGGGTGGAGATTGTGGGACTGGTGCCCGAACCCTTGCCCCACCTGGTGGATAAAATCGTGTGCGAACGCCTAAAGGAGTATCTGAGCCATGTGTGAAGCCTCTGCCTATTGGCTGAAAAACGGCCAGGAAGAACTCATCATGTCGGATGTGGACAAAATCGAACCAGAAGGGGAGCTGTTACGTCTGGTGAATATCTTCGGGGAACAGAAGGTGGTCAAGGCCGCAATCCATAGCCTGAATCTGATCAATCACAAGGTGTTTCTGGTGGAAAAGACCTGAATCTGGCTGACCCTTGATCAGGAATCTCGGTTATCCTGAGGAGGCCGGGGACTTACGCCCCCGGCCCTTCACCTGAAAAGGGGCTGCTCACTTCACCTTCACATATTTGCCCCCCTTGATTTCAAAGAGGTACACTCCTGCAGCGGTGCCGGCCCGCACCACATCATGGGTCTGGTCAAAGGAGAGCTTGCCGGTGACGCCGTCAAAGTCCTTCACCTCATCCAGGAATTTTTTGATGCCCTCGCTGGTGGGCCCATATTTCTTGATTCCTTCCAGAACCAGGCTGGTGGCGTCGTAAGTGAGGGCGGCAAACATGATGTTCACCGGTTCTTTGGCGGCTTCTGCCTGTTTGTAGTAATTCTCCCGGAATTTCTTGTTTTTGGGGGTGTTGTAGTCTTCGTCATACTCCCCGGCAATGAGGTGGCCCTCCGCCGCCTTGCCGGCCAGCTTGGCGTATTCCGGGTCCATGTCGCCATACACCCCCACGATGCGTTGCTTCAGGCCCAGTTGCCGGGCCTGAGCCGCAGCCGGGGCGGTTTCCGGGGTGTAGCCGGGGATGAACAGGATGTCGGGGTTGGCGGCCTTGATCTTGGTGAGCTGGGCCTTGAAGTCCCGATCCCCACGATTAAAGGACTCCCGGGCCACCTCCTTGATCCCCAGCTGTTCAAAGAAGTTGCCGAAGACCTCGGCGCAGCCTTTGCCATAGGGTTCGTTGGAAAACAAGATGGCCACCGTCTTGGGCTTGTAGGTCTGGGCAATGTATTCCGTAAGGGCCTTGGCCTGAGTGTCAATGCGGGAGCAGCCCCGGTAGAGCCAAGGGCTGGCGCCGCTGATCTTGGGGCTGGTGGCGGTGGGAGTGATGAACACCACCTTGGCCTCGTCAGCGTTCTTGTAGGAAGCCAAAGTGGCCCCGGAGGTCATAGGCCCCACCAAGGCTATTACCTTGTCCACGTTGATTAACTTCTGCACAGCGTTCACCGCGGCAGTGGGGGAGTCCTTTTCGTCTTCAAAGATCACTTCCACCTTGCGGCCGCCGATGCCCCCGGCGGCGTTCACTTCGTCCACCGCCATCTGCACTCCCCGTTTGGCGGGGATGCCATGTTCGGCTCCGATGGAAAGGCGAAGCCCGGAACCGATCTTGATGGTCTCGGCAGCCCAGGCCCCAGTTCCATTACCCAAGACCAACAGAATTAAACCTAAGAATAGAGCGACCTTCCTGGCTTGGTTCATATATCCCCTCCTACTACCAGATATAAAATTATTATCCCGAAAGGGGAGCAGGCCTCCGCCCCCGGAAGAAATGTGTTCAATCATAGGCGATTTTCGAAAAGAGGTAAATGAAAACTTACAACTTAAAAGGAAGGCCTCAAACAACGGGTGATTTCCTTACTTGGGCTCCATTCCTCCGGTTTCCTTCAGGGTGAGGCGGGCGTTTATCCCCAAATGATCTTGGAAGTAGCGCCTGACTTTGCGGCAAAGGCCCTCCAGAGCCTTGATTTCGTCGGAGAACAAAGCCTCGTCCACGGTGACTTCAAGATCCAGCACCTCAAGGCCGTCCTCGGTCACCACCTGATAGCGGTACTCCGGGGTATGACCGCCCAAAGAGGCGGTGAGGCAGGCCCTAAGCTGATCCGGATGGAGCTTGATGCCCCCCACAGAGCAGATGGCATCCACCCGGCCCCGGATGCCGCTCAAACGGGGGAGGGTGCGGCCGCAAGAACAAGGCTCCAGGGTCAGGGCGGTTTTATCCCCGGAGCGGAACCGGAGCAAGGGGAAGGCCATGGTGCTCAGGGTGGTGATCACCAGTTCCCCTTCTTCTCCCGGTGGAAGGGGAATCCCGGTGTGCGGGTCTACCACTTCGGGGTAAAAGTGGTCGGCGTTGAAGTGAAAACCGCCGTTTTCTTCACAGGAGAAGGCCAGCCCCGGTCCCATGACCTCGGTGATGCCGTAGGCCCGGCTTATCTTAAGGTTAAGGGTCTGTTCCAGATCCTCGCGCACCTTTAAGGTGAGCGGGGCGGCCACCAACAGGGCCCGTTTCAGGCTGAGTTCCGCGGGTGCGACCCTCAGGCCGTTCATGACGGTAAGAAGGTGGTGCGCCATTGATGGGGTGGATACCAGAACCGAGGTCTTGTAGTCCCGCATGACCATAAGTTCTTTGGCGAAATTCAGGGTGGCAGCGGGTATCACCGAGGCCCCCAGGTATTCCGCGCCGGCCTGCAAATCCCGGCGCCAGTTGGCCAGGCCCGGGGGCAGGATAAACTGCACGATGTCCTCCCGGGTGACTCCGGCGGCTGTGTACAGGCGGGCCAAAAGTTCCAGCCAGAGCCTGACATCCTGACTGGTGTACCCCACCACCAGGGGGCGGTCGGTGGTGCCGGGGGAGGAGACGATGCGCACAATGTCCTTGAGGGGCACGGCAAACAGACCGTAAGGGTAATTTTCCGAGAGGTCCTCCCGGGTGGTGAAGGGTACCCGGGCCAGGTCCTTAAGGTCCTGAATGTCTCCGGGGGTAAGTCCCGCGGCCTCAAAGCGCCGCCGGTAAAACTTCACCTGGCGGTAGGCCCGGTTTATGGTGCTCTGGAGCCGTTCCAGCTGCAAAATCTCCAGCTCCTCCGGGGAAATGGCCTCAAATTCCGGCTGGCGCACGTCCTTTACCTCCCTTCGGTGAATTCCCGGTAGTCCCGGCCCAGATAAGCCCGGGTCACTTGGCGGTCCGCCAGGAGATCCTGGGACCGGCCCGAGAGGATGATGCGTCCGGTCTCCAGCACATAGGCCCGATCGGCCACCTTTAGAGCAGCCCGGGCGTTTTGTTCCACCAAGAGGATGGTCACCCCCTCCTCCCTGAGACGGTGGAGGGTGCCCAGGATGGTCTCCACCACCAAGGGAGCCAGACCCAGGGAAGGCTCGTCCAACAAAAGCAACCGGGGCCGCGCCATGAGGGCCCGGGCGATGGCCAACATTTGCTGCTCACCGCCGCTCATGGTGCCGGCCTGCTGGTGCTGTCGTTCCCGGAGCACCGGAAAAAGCTTAAAGACCAGCTCCCGGTCCTGGGCCAGGCGGGCCTTACTGTGGCGTCCATGGCGCAAGTAGGCCCCCAATTCCAGATTTTCGGCCACGGTCATGGGCGCGAAGAGCTGGCGCCCCTCCGGCACCTGAGAGATGCCTAATTCCACAATTTTCTCTGGTGCCAGGCCACTTAGGGATTGCCCCAGGAAGGTGACTTCCCCGCGCTTATGCACCAGACCGCAGATGGCGTTAAGAAGGGTGGATTTGCCCGCGCCGTTGGCCCCGATAAGGGCCACAATCTCCCCTTCCTTGACATGGCAGGTTACCCCGGAAAGGGCGGTAACTGAGCCATAGTAGGCATAAAGGTTGCGGACCGTAAGCATATGGAGACGGCTCCCCTCACCCCTGCCAGTCACTCCCCAAATAGGCGGCGATGACCTCCGGGTGCTTCTGGATGGCCCGGGGCGGGCCTTCAGCCAGGAGGCGGCCATAGTTCAGTACCACAATTTCCTCCGCCACCTCCATGGTGAGACTCATGTCATGCTCCACCAAAAGAATGGTGAGGCCCCGATCCCGCAAAGTGAGAATCATTTCCCCCAGACGCTCGGTCTCCACCTGGTCCAGACCGCTGGCCGGTTCATCCAGGAGCAACAGCTGAGGCTCAGAGGCCAAAGCCCGGGCGATTTCCAAAAGGCGCTTCAGTCCCAGGGGGAGCACTCCGGCCAGCTGATGGGCCCGGTCAGCCAGCCCCACAAATTCCAAGGCCTGCCAGGCCGCCTCCCGGATGGCCGCCTCCTCCCGGCGCATGGCAGGCAGGCGCAGCATACCTCCGAAAAACCCGGCTTGGGTAAGGCGGTGCCGTCCCACCATGACATTTTCCAGCACTGACATATGGTCAAAAAGTTGCACCAACTGAAAGGTGCGGGCGATCCCCCGGGCCGCCACGGCATGGGGAGGCTGCCCTTGGATATCCTCTCCCCGATACAGGATCCGACCAGCGTGGGGGATCAGAAAACCGGAAATCAGGTTGAAGAGCGTGGTCTTGCCGGCGCCGTTGGGGCCGATGACCGCCTTGACCGTGCCCGGAAGAACGCCAAAGCTGACCTCGTGCAGCGCCATAAGGCCGCCGAAGGCGAAAGACACACGGTTCAGGGCCAAGAGCAGTTCAGGCAACAGGGAAGGTGCCTCCCAACCTCTTGTAACGACGATATTCCCAGAGGTCCAGAAGGCCGCGCACCAGACCCCGGGGCAGAAAGATCATGACCACCATGAGGATGCCGCCGAAAACGATGATTTCATAATCATGGAATACGGCCAGCAATTCCGGAAGAATGGTTAGGGTGGCGGCACCCAAAAGTGATCCCCAGATGCTGGCCATCCCCCCCACCACTACCATGGTGACCAACTTGATGGAAAACATGAAATTGAAAGAGGAAGGGGCAATGAAATTCAGGGTGTGAGCATAGAGGCTGCCGGCCAGCGCAGCATACAGCGCGCTCCAGACAAAGATGAGAAGTTTCAATCGGGAGGTGTCCACCCCCAGAGACTGGGCCGCAAGTTCACTTTCGTGCAGGGCCCTTAAGGCCCGCCCCACCCGGGAATCCACCAGATTGGCACTCAAAAGCAAAATGACCCCCAGAAGCAGCCAGATAAGGAAGTACAGACGCCCCGGGGTATTAAGGGGGAAGCCCCAACAAGAAAGGGAGGGAATGCCGCTAAGACCCGATGGGCCGCCGGTCCAAGTGGCCTGATTGAGGATGATATAGACGATTATGCCGAAGCCCAGGGTGGCCATGGCCAGATAATAGCCCCTAAGCTTCAGGGCCGGAATCCCGATGAGGAAGGCCGCCACCCCGGCCACCACCAGTCCCAGAAGAAGGGCCAGCCAGGGGTTGAGGCCATAGGAGACGGTGAAGATCCCGGAGGTGTAAGCCCCCAAGCCGAAAAAGGCGGCGTGCCCCAGGGAGATCTGGCCGGCGTAGCCCATAAGCAGGTTCAACCCCACCACCAGCAGGGTGTGTATGCCGATGATGTTTATAAGGGTAAGATGATAGTCGTTGCGTAGCAGGAGGCGCACCAGAACCACCCCCAAAGCGAAGAGGGTCCAAGGGTTGACCAGACCCCGGAATCTCACCGCGCTCCTCCTAAAATTCCCTGGGGGCGGAGAAACAGGACCAGCAGGAGGATTAGGAAGGCCACCACGTCGCGGTATCCGGAAGAGACCAGGCCGCTGGCCAAAGATTCAGCCACCCCGATGACCAGGCCCCCCAGAACCCCTCCCAGGCTGCTTCCCAGCCCCCCCAGAATGGCGGCGGAAAAGCCTTTCAGGCCCAGCATGGCCCCCATATCATACACCCCGAGGGTCAAGGGAGCGACGAGGATGCCCGCGGCCGCGCCTAAGGCTGCAGCCAGGCCAAAGGAGATGAGCACCATGCGGGTTACAGGAATGCCCACCAGTTGAGCCGCCCGGGGATTATAGGCGCAGGCTCGCATGGCTTTCCCCACCAGGGTCAGACGGAAAAAGGCCTCCAGCAGGACCACCAGCAGGCCCACCAGGCCCATGACCCAGAGATTCTGGGGGAGAAGGGTGGCGGAGAACAGCCGAAGCGGAGCCCCTCCGGAAAAGGGGGGCAGGGTGTAAGCCTCCTTGCCCCAAATCACCATGGCCACGCCCTGAAGAAACACCGCGGCTCCTACGGTGATGATGATCAGGACCAAAGGAGACTGATCCCGCACGGGCCGCAAGGCCAAGCGCTCCAAGGCCAGTCCCACCAGGGTCACCACCATCACCCCCCCAAAAAAGGCCACCGGCAGGGAGGGGTAAATTTGATACAAAGTAACGGCGCCCAGGGCCCCCAGCATGACCATCTCCCCCTGGGCGAAGTTGATGATGGTGGTGGCGTTGTAGATGATCCCGAAGCCCAGGGCGATGAGGGCGTATATGGCCCCGTTGGTCAGGCCGGAGATGAGATATTGCAGGAGGGAAGTCGTGTAGTCCAAGTTGTTTTCTTAACCGGTTCTGGGTTTTCCGTTTGCCCCGGGGGTTGGGCCTTTACGGGTCCACTGCAAAAGTCCAGTGGAGAGTGACCCTTACAGCACTCTCCACTGGAAATCGGAAAAAGAAAACGGAAAACACTTTTTATTCCAGGAGCTTGAAGTCACCCTTCTCGATTTTCACCATGACGAAGGCTTCCGGAGTCAGGCCGTTGTGGTCTTCAGGGCTCATGTTGAAAATACCGCTAACACCCACATAGTTTTTGGTGCTCTCCAAGGCCTCCCGTAACTTCTCCCGGTCGGAGCCCGCCTTTTCCAGGGCCTGGGCCAGCATCTGCATGGCGTCATAGGCATAACCGCCGAAACTGGAGGCCGGGGCGTTGAATTTCTTGCGATACGCCTCGTCATAGGCCTGGCACACCTTTTTCTGGGGATCGGTGTCGGGAAGTTGTTTAAACACCGCCAACTTGCCGGCGGGCATCAGGATACCTTCCCCCGCATCACCGGCTAGTTCGATGAATTTCTTAGAGGCCGCGCCATGACTCTGAATCAGGGGAATGGTCATGCCCAATTGCTTCATGTTTTTGGCCACCAGGGCCGGAGCCGGGCCGGTACCCCAACAGATGACCGCTTGGGCCGGGGTGCCCCGGATCTTGGTGAGTTGGGGGGTCATGTCGGTGTCCTTCTCCCCGAAGACCTCTTTGGCCACAATCTCCATGCCGAACTGGGCCTCCTGCTTTTCCAGCTGTTCCTTGCCGGATACCCCAAAACCCGTGGAGACCGTCAGGATAGCCACCTTGGTGAGGCCTTGCTTCTTAAGATACTGATAGATCCGGGTGACCGCCATCTGGTCAGTCTGAGGGGTCTTGAAAACCCAGACCCGCTCTTTGGCCGGGGCGGTGATCCCCACTCCGGCGGCACATGAGATCAGCGGCACCTTGGCCTTCTGGGTGATCTCCAAAACCGTCATGGAGGTGTGGGTCAGGCTGGGACCGATGATAGCCAAGGCCTGATCTTTGGTCACTAGCTTTTCCGCATGGAGGCGGGCCTTGGTAACATCCCCCTCATCGTCATAAATCACCGCCTTTACCGGTACCCCTTTGATCCCCCCCTTGGCGTTGATCTCATCCACCAGCATCTGCAGGGTGTTGCGCTCGGGCTCACCCAGATAGGAGGCCGGCCCGGTTATGGAAAAAATGCCGCCCACCACATAGGCCGGCTTCTCCCCGGCACACCCGGTCAGAAACAGCGCCAGACAAAGGGCCGCTACCGCCAAAATCCTAAACAAACCCCTGACCTGCATGGCTCACCTCCTGAAGTCTACAGCCGATATACTTCTTCGCCCTTATAAATGTGAATCCCTTCCTTCTGCAAAAGACTGATGGCCTCGTCCAGGTTGTCAAAGCGGAAAATGATCACTGCGTTTTTGCCGGAATGCTGCACAAAGGCGTACATGTATTCCACATTGATGCCGGCCCGGGCCAAAACGGCCAGGACGGAGGCCAACCCGCCGGGGCGGTCCGGCACCTCCACGGCCACCACTTCAGTTTTGCCCACGGTGAAGCCCTTGGACTTCAGAACCTCCCGGGCCAGGTCATATTTGTCCACAATGAGGCGCAGGATGCCAAAGTCGGTGGTGTCCGCCAGGGACAGAGCCCGGATGTTTATGCCCGCTTCCCCCAGGACCCGGGTGACTTCGGCCAACCTCCCAGCCTTGTTTTCCAAAAATACCGAAATTTGCTCCACCTTCATGAGGAGACCCCCCCTTTGGGCCGTCGGTCCACCACCCGCTGGGCCTTGCCTTCACTTCTCGGAATGGTGCGGGGTTCCACCAGGCGGACCTTCACGGACACCGTAAGATAATCCTTGAGGCGAGACTCAATGGTCTGGGCCAACCGTTGCAGTTGCTTAACCTCATCGGAGAACACCGTCTCATCTACTTCCACTGCCACCTCCAGGGTGTCCAGGTGGCCTTCCCGATCCACAATGAGCTGGTAGTGGGGGGCCACTCCCGGTATCTCCATGAGGACCGACTCGATCTGGGAGGGGAAGACATTCACCCCCCGGATGATGAGCATATCATCGCTCCTGCCACGTATCCGGCTGATGCGGGCCAAGGTGCGGCCACAGCGGCAAGGGGTGTAGTTAAGGGAAGTGATGTCCCGGGTCCGGTAGCGGATCAGGGGGAAGGCCTCCTTGGTGAGGGTGGTGATCACCAGTTCCCCCATTTCCCCGGGAGGCAGGCGCTTTAGGGTCACCGGGTCAATGATTTCCGCCAGGAAGTGGTCCTCAAAGAGGTGCAGACCCTGTTTGGCCTCCAGACATTCCACCCCCACACCCGGCCCGATGATCTCGGAGAGGCCGTAAATGTCCAGGGCGTCAAGATGCAGCTGTTGCTCAATCTCCTGGCGCATGGCCTCACTCCAGGGTTCGGCCCCGAAGAAACCCACCTTGAGACGGGTATTGGCGAAATTCACCCCCATTTCCCGACCCACCTCCGCCAAATACAGGGCAAAGGAGGGAGTGCAGCACAAGACTGTGGGGCCGAAATCCTGAATAAGCATAATCTGCCGTCGGGTCTGGCCGCCGGAAACGGGAATCACCGTGGCCCCCAGCCGTTCCACCCCGTAGTGGAAGCCTAACCCGCCGGTGAAGAGACCGTAGCCGTAAGCCACATGGACTATGTCCCCCCGATGGACCCCGCCGGCCGCCAACACCCGGGCCATGAGCTCCCCCCAGGTATCCAGGTCCCGGGCGGTGTAGGCCACCGGGGTGGGCTTCCCGGTAGTGCCGGAAGAGGCGTGCAGCCGCACCACCTGTTCCATGGGCACGGCAAACATCTCAAAAGGATAGTTGTCCCGAATGTCCTGTTTAGTGGTGAACGGAAATCGCTCCAGATCCGCCAGGGTCCTGAGATCTTCCGGTTTGAGCCCGGCCTGATCCAGATGACGGCGATAAAAAGGCACCAAATGGTACACCCGCTCCACTACTGACCGGAGCCGCCTTAACTGCAGGGCCTCAAGTTCCTCCCGGGGCAGGGTTTCAAAATACGGGTCGCGTATCATGCAGATTAACGTACCTCCAGGAAAACTAATCGTTTCTCTTTATCACGAAAAAGGAGCGGGGGTCAATGGGAATCTGGCCTTTCCGCGGGTTCCCTAAAGACGGGAAGGAAAACCAATGAGGCGTCAAGGCAAAAAATCGTGGGGGTTAAAAAATTTGGAACTTCAGGACCCGGAACTTACCGGAAAGGGATAGGCCGCCTCTTCCCCAGGAACCTTGGTTGAATTATGGACAAAGGCAGGGGCCAGACGATAACGCACTGCCGTGGAATGCCCCTGGTTGTGCAACAACAGCCCGGCATGCAGTAACTTTTGCACATATTCCCAGGCGGTTTTGCGGTCCACCCGAAAAAAGGCCTCAAAGTCCCGTAATCTGAACCAGGCCCCTCCAGTGGCCTCCAGGAAGGCACAAAGTTTTTCCTGGTCCAGTTTCCGGTGGCGACGGCGGGGCAGAAGCCCTGGATTCTCCACCAGAAACCGATGCAACATATCTTTTCGCACCACTCCCTCCGGGGAAGACTCTGGAGAGTCAACCACTGCCTCCCGCCAAGCACCTTCCCCACAACCTGCCAATATGGGATAGAGGACCTCAAACCACCGGTCCAGGCCCCGGGCCAGCCGATTGAAGGAGGCTAGGGGGAGTCGGCCGGCCAGCTGAGCCGCCAGGGTGGATTTCACCCAAGTCTTAAGCTGAAGCCTCTGGGATTCGCTTCCGCCATTCAAAGGAGGTCCACCCAAAAGCACCTCCAGCATCAACCCGGCCATAAGAGCCCGGTCCCACGTGTCATCCGGGGCTGCCCCCCCGGGAACGCTGATCATCTTGTCAGGATGAAAGGCGGCTTCCGGCGTAGACCTCCCCATAGCTGCACCTTCCTGTCCTGTGGAAAAATTGCCTGTCGGCCACAATCTTGGACTTCCGGTTTTGTCAGATAAAAACCTTAAGGTTTATTCTGATTTTTTCCTAAGGTATTACCTGATCTTCTAAGGAAATGTCCAGTAGGCTTGATTTGTTTGTCACAGCTTGCACTCCCCTTATAGTTTCTCTATCCCAAGAATCCTATTCATATCAATCCCTTGCAAAATAGCTGCCATTTTTATCAAAAAAGGTAACATACTAAAATTACAGCTTTAATGGAATAATTTAAAATGGCAGCCCATGAAGATGTCCTGTGACCTGTCCCGGGACAAGGGCCCGGGGTAGTCCGGTTTACAGAAAATGAATGCCGGCGCATTAATTTCTGGAAAAGGGGACCGCGGTCTTTGGGCTTTTCCCCAAAATCCTTGCCTTGCGGCTTTGGACTTGGACGGGAATAAGATGAGGGCAGAATGGGAAATCCCCCCCGGAACTGGCGGTCCCCATGAAGGAGGAGGCCCGGAGAAAGCTTCCGGGAGCTTACAACGCCGCAATGATGGCCCGGCAAAAGGCCGGCAGGTCCTCAGGCTTGCGGGAGGTGATGAGATTCCCGTCCACCGCCACCTCCACATCCACAAAGGTGGCGCCGGCGTGCTCCAGGTCGTCCTTGATAGCGAAAAAGGCGGTTACGGTCCTGCCTTGAAGGACCTTGGCAGAGGCCAACATCCAGCCGCCATGGCAGATAGCGGCCACCACCTTGCCGGACAGGACCGCCTCCCGCACCAGCTTCACCATGTCAGGGTAACGCCGCATGATGTCCGGGGCATAGCCCCCCGGAATGACCACCGCGTCAAAGTCCTCGGCCTTCACCTTAGAGGCCGAAATGTCGGCAGTTATAGGGTAGCCGAACTTGCCGGTATAGGTGGAGGCGCTTCCCGAACCCACCACCACCACCTCGGCCCCCTCTTCCCTGAAGCGCAACAGGGGGTACCACACTTCCAGGTCCTGATAGAGATTTTCCACCAGAATGGCAACGCGTCGACCTTTCAGTTTCATCAATGGTCCTCCTTTAATACCATGGTTTTGGGGGCAGTACCTCCGGGTTTGGCCACCTGGTCCCAGAACCCCCAGGCCTTCAGGTCCCGTCCCAGGTGGTAGCGGCCAAAGGCCCGGAGCAGGCCGAGGCTTTCCCCCAGCTGCCCTGCGGTAAGACGTAACCGCGGGAGCTTCTCCAAGGGCAGGGCGAGGGCCCGCTGCCACAACCTCCAGGTGCCGGGGCTGAGGGATACAAAAGGCCCGGGCGCGGCTTGGCCACAGGACCCGCAATACACTGCGCCCTGTGGCAGGCTGAAGAGGAGGGGGGCGCGGGGCTCAGCCCCGCAAACTTTGCACCTGTCCAGTCCAAGGCCGTAACCCCCCAGCTTGATGAGGTGCAGGAAAAACCCGGGAAACACCGGTTCCGGCGGCGTCCCGGCCTCCAGCATTTTAAGGGCCGTCTCCAGGGCGGCGAAAATCGCGGCGGCGCCCTCCGGGGGGCTGGCCAGCTCCCCGGCCAGCTCCGCCAGAAGGGCAGCGACCCCCAGGCGGCTGAGATCCCGGCGCAAAGCGGGAAATGAATGCACCAACTCCCCTTTTTCCACAAATTCCAGGTCCCCCCGGCCCCGATCCGACAGAAAAAAGTTGACCAGACTCAAAGGTTCCAGACAGTGGGCAAAGCGCTTCCGGCTGCGGCGGGCATGCCGGGCCACCCCGGAAAGCCGCCCCCGCCCCGGGGTGAGAAAGGTCACCAGACGGTCGGCTTCGCCATAATCCCTGACGCTCAACACTATGGCCGGGGTTTCCCTGGAAGACATGACTACCTGGAAAGAGTCCCAGGCGCGGGTACTGAGGAGAGAGACGGGGGACAGGGGCCCTCCGGTCCCTGGCCCCCCTCAAAAGCATCAAACCAACTGATACTTTTCCCGCAGGCGTTGGGACATTTCTTTTAGCCAAGCAAAGGCCAAAGTTACGGTCTGCCAGCGGTCCGGGTTCACCAGGCAGCAGCGGGCCGGGGTGAGGAGGCTTTGGGCCAATAGCTGGTCCCGGTCCACCCCCGCCTGAACCAAAACTTCCCACAGCCCTTCCAAATAGGCCGCCAGCTCCTCCAGGCTTGATTCGCTCACGGCCTCCACCCAGGTGGGGACCATGCCCCAGCCGATGACCCCGCCACGTTCGATAAACCGCTTAAAGTGTTTGGCGTAAGCCTTGAGGATCTCCCCGTTGGTGAAGGTGTCCATGGATAGAATATCAATATCCCGGTTAAGGAGAAATTCCCACTCCGGGTTGCCGCAGAGGTGGATGCCCCGGGGGCGCTCGATTTGGGCGAAAAAGCGGTCCAGGTCCTCTTTGGCGCTGATATCGGTGTAACCCGACATGGAGCTGAAGACAAACTGCAGGCCCGGTTCGTCCACGAACATGAAGGCCCGGGGGTGCTTGGCCTTTAACCGGGTGAGCTGGGCCTGCACCCGGCGGGCCAGAAAGTCAAGGAGTAGCGGCCGCACCTCATCGTTGAAAATAATGGGGCGGTCGCCTTCATCCAGCACCTTGAGGCCAAAACTCACCGGCCCCTCCATCTGGCCCCGGATGGCAATATAACCCGAGAGGTCCAGCTCCAGGAACCGATGATACGCCGCCGAATAGCCAGGGGAGAGGTCGAAATAATTGAGCTCCGGCCAGTGTTCCAGAAGTTCCGGCAGCTCCTCGTAAAACTTGCTGGTGTCAAAGCGCAGGCTGTTTTGCTCCGGGAGCAGTATAATGCCGGGGAAGTGCTCTGCAGCCTGGACGTACATGTCCTCGTAGTAGCTCAGGTGTGGCAGTTGGGGCCAGAAGGGGATGTCCACGGAAAGGGCCAGCGAGAGTGCCGGCTCCAATTCCTCATGGGGCAGAATCCCCATGGCGGTGGTGTGGAGCGCACCGGGAATTATCTGAGACACAATGAATATTATGACCAATAGATTTTAATTTAGCAAATAACCATCAAGCTGAAAGACTGATAAATGGAAATTTTTAAATTGAAAACGGAAAAGACCCTAATTTTGCTTCTTCACCTCTCCGTGCCATTTCCACATGAAATAAATGGCCGGGTAAATCAAAAGTTCCAACAAGAATGAGGTGACCACGCCGCCCACCATGGGCGCGGCGATGCGTTTGGCCACCTCGGCCCCGGTGCCTGTGGCCCACATGACCGGGAAGAGGCCGAAGATGTTGGCCAAAATAGTCATGAGCTTGGGCCGCAGACGCAGCACCGCACCGTGGCGCACCGCCTCCTCGAGTTCCTCCCGGGTCCGCAGGCGGCCGGCGGCTTTCTGCTCGTCGTAGGCCAGGTCAAGGTAGAGAAGCATGATGGCACCGGTCTCGGCGTCCAGTCCGGCCAAGGCGATTATACCCACTATGACCCCAAGACTGAGGTTGTAATTAAGCAGCCAAAGCAGCCAGATGGCGCCGATGAGGGAGAAGGGCACGGCCAACAGAATAATCAGCACCCGGGCCAGGGAGCCGGTGGAAAGATAAAGGAGTATGACCACCAGAGCCAGGGTAATGGGGATCACCACTTGGAGGCGCTCCCGGGCCCGCTCCATGTACTCAAACTGGCCGCTCCAGATTAAAGAGTATCCAGGTGGTATCTTGAGCCGCGCAGAAATGGCCTCCTTGGCCCGCTTGATGTAACTGCCCACGTCCACATCCCTGAGGTCCACAAATACCCAGGCAGTGGGGCGGGAACCCTCACTCTTGATCATGTCCGCACCCCGGCGCACCCTGATGTCCGCCACCTGCTCCATGGGAATCTGAGCCCCGGTGGGGGTAGGAATAAGGATGCGCTTGAGGGCCGGGAGGTTCTCCCGATAGTCCTGGAAATAGCGCAAATTCACGGGGTAGCGCTCCAGGCCCTCCACCGTTTGGGTGAGCTGCATACCCCCCAAGGCGGTGACGATGACCTCCTGGATGTCCCCCACGGTGAGGCCGTAGCGGGCGGCCGCCAAACGGTTGATGTCAAAGTCCAGATAATAACCGGCAATGGGGCGCTCGGCAAAGGCGCTGGCGGTGCCGGGCACCTCCCTAAGGATGGCCTCCGCCTCCACCGCCAACTGAGTGAGGACCTTCAGGTCAGGCCCCAGAAATTTAAGGCCCACCGGGGTCTTCATCCCGGTGGACAGCATGTCAATCCGGATTTTGATGGGATAGCCCCAGGAGTTGGCCAGCCCCGGGAACTTCACCGCCTGATCCAGCTCCCGGATGAGGCGTTCGGTGTCGTAGCCCGGGCGCCACTGGTCCTTCGGCTTCAGCTTGATGGTGGTCTCAATCATGGAGAGGGGCGCGGGGTCGGTGGCCGTTTCAGCCCGACCCACCTTGCCGAACACGTACTCCACCTCTGGAAAGGTCTTGATGAGGCGGTCCGTCTGCTGCAGAAGCTCCTTGGCCTTGGTCACGGATATGCCCGGCATGGTGGTGGGCATATACAAGAGGTCCCCTTCATCCAGGGGGGGCATGAATTCGGAGCCCAGCTTCATAAAGGGATAGACGGTGACCGCCATAAGAATCAACGCCACCCCAATGGCGGTCTTGGGGAACCGCAACACCAGGTGCAGAGCCGGCCGATACAAGGCCTGGGCGGCCCGGGACAGTGGGTTTTTTTCCTCCTTGGGAATACGGCCCCGGATGAAATAGACCATGAGCACCGGGATAAGGGTAACGGCCAGAAGGGAGGCCCCGCCCATGGCGAAGGTCTTGGTGAAGGCCAACGGCTTGAACAGACGGCCAGACTCACCGGTTAAGGCAAAAATGGGAAGAAAGGACACCGTGATGATCAAAAGGGCAAAGAAAAGGGACGGCCCCACCTCCTTGGCCGCCTCCAAAATTATGGGCAAACGGTCAGTCCCCGGTGGGGCGTGCTCCAGCTTCTTGTGGGCGTCCTCCACCATGACCACGCTGGCGTCCACCATGTCGCCGATGGCAATGGCGATGCCCGCCAAGGACAGGATGTTGGCAGTGATGTTGAACTGATACTGCAAAATGAAGGAGATCAGCACCCCGAGGGGGAGGGAGATGATGGCCACCAGGGCGCTCCTAAGGTGCAGAAGGAAAAGCACGGTTATGAGGGCCACGATGGCCACTTCCTCCATGATGGCTTCCTTCAGGGTGTCTATGGCCCGCTCGATAAGGCCGGAGCGGTCGTAAACCGGGACGATCCTCACCCCCGGAGGGAGGCCCACCTTGAGGTCCTCGAGTTTGTCCTTGACCGCCCGGATGACCGCCTTGGCGTTTTCGCCGAAGCGCATGACCACGATGCCGCCCACCACCTCGCCTTCACCGTTGCCGTCGGCGATACCGCGCCTTAGCTCCGGACCAAGGCGCACCGAGGCAATATTCTTCACCAGGATGGGAGTGCCCTGGCCGTCGGTACCCACCGGGATGTTTTCCACGTCGGCCAGGGTTCTGATATAGCCCAGACCCCGCACCATGTATTCGGTTTCAGACATCTCCAGAACCCGGCCGCCGGTGTCCTGGTTGGACATCTGGATGGCCTGGCGGATTTTGTTCAGGGTAATGCCATGGGCCGCCAGCTTGTTGGGATCCACCACCACCTGGTATTGCTTGATGAAGCCCCCCACGGAGGCCACCTCCGCCACCCCGGGGACGGTTTGCAGCTGGTAACGCAGATACCAGTCCTGGATGCTACGGAGTTGGGCCAGGTCATGTTTGCCGGTCTTGTCCTCCAGCACATACTGAAAGACCCAGCCCACCCCGGTGGCGTCGGGGCCCAGCTGGGGGTTGACCCCGGCAGGGAGCCGGCCCCGGACGTAGTTCAGATATTCCAGTACCCGGGAGCGGGCCCAGTAAATGTCGGTGCCATCCTCAAAGATGATATAGACCAAAGAGAGGCCGAAGGAGGAAAAGCCCCGCACCACCTTGGCCTGGGGCACGCTCAGCATGGCGGTGGTGAGGGGGTAAGTCACCTGGTCCTCCACCACCTGGGGAGCTTGCTCGGAATATTCGGTTTTGATGATGACCTGGACGTCGGAGAGGTCCGGAATGGCGTCCACCGGCAGCTTATAGGTGCAATAAAGGCCCCAGGCGGTGATCACCAGCCAGATGAGGAGGACCAGATAGCGGTTTCTGACACAGGCTTCGATGAACCAGGCGATCATTGTTAGGTCAACAGGGGTTTCGGTTTTGGGTTTTCAAGAACCTAATGTTGAACCCGGAGTTAATCCGGGTTCGGCTTGGATCCCGGAAATGAGAAACCACACCTGGAGTTTGGTAAGTTACTAAAGGGGGGAAAGGCAGAGGTCCTGGGATTGCGGTGCATTCTTCGCAAGCCATGGCCTGCCCTTTCCTCAATGGCGGTGCCCCGGGGGCATGGCGGGCGCGGCCGGGGCCGCCGGTGGCGGCGCCCCTTCCGTCGGGGCTGGTTTGGCCTCTCTGCCTTTGAGCATCTGATTGATGGCCTCCCGGAAACGGGACTCGGAATCCAGCAGAAACTGGGCCGAGGTCACCACCTCCTCGCCTCCGTTTAGGCCGGAGAGGATTTGCACCAGGCCGTCATTACTTCGGACCCCCAGCTTCACTTCCCGGGGCGCGAAGCGTCCGCCCCCCAGGGCTACAAACACATGCTGCCGTTCCCCAGTGTCCAGGACCGCCTCCTGGGGGACCGCCACCGAGGCCCCCTTCACGGGGGAGATGATATCCACCTGGGCGAACATCTCAGGCTTGAGCCTGAGGCCGGGGTTGGGCACGGCCAGACGCACCCTGGCGGTGCGGGTGGCCTCCTTCAGGTAAGGGTAAATGTATTGCACTTGGCCGTGGAAGGTTTCCCCGGGGAGATAGGTCAGGGTCAGGTGAGCGTGTTGTCCCACCTTTACCCAGGGAAGTTCATATTCATAAATGTCTGCTTCCACCCAGACAGTGGACAGATCCGCCACCTCCAGAAGGGGCATGCCGGCCTGGACCATCTGCCCCTGGGTGACCATTCGCTTGATGACAATTCCGTTGGTGGGAGAAACCAGGGTGAGGGTCTTTTTCACCTCGCCGGTGCGTTCCAAGGCGGCAATCTGGGAGTCCGGGATGTCCCAATACTTCAGGCGTTGGCAGGCGGCGGCCAGAAGCCGCCGGGCCCCCTCCTGATATTCGGGAAGGCCGCTTTTCTTTAAAGAATTAAAGTTCCGCCAGGCCAGCAGGTATTCCTCCTGGGTGGTGACCAGCTCCGGGCTGTAGAGGTCTAAAAGGTTCTGACCCTTGCGGATGGGGTCGCCGGTGGCCTTGACATAAAGGCGCTCCACCCAGCCGGAGAGCTTGGTGTTCACCACCGTTAGGCGACGCTCGTCATAGGTCACCTTGCCCACCGCCCGGATGGTGCGGGACAGTTCCCGGACCTCCGCCTTGGCGGTGCGCACTCCCATGGACTGGAGAACCTGGGGGTCCACGGCAATGGCGCCCTCCTGGGCGGCACCCGGCTCGTCCTCATAGACCGGCACCAGATCCATGCCGCAAGGGGCCTTGCCGTGCTGGTCCCGGACATAGCCCGGGTCCATGGGGGAAACCCAATATTTAACTTTGCGCTCTTTTTTGCCGTCGGTGGCCGGGGCCTGCGCCAGCTCCCCGGTAAACGGCACCAGCTCCTGCCCCTGGGGGTCCTTTCCGGGTTTGTCCCGGATATAAGTGGGGTCGGTGGGGGATCGCCAAAAAGTAACGGTGCGGCCGCTGGGACTCGCCCCGGGCTGGGTGGGATAAACCGGCAAAAGGTCCTGACCCTTCTCGTCCTTGCCCGGCTCCAAACGGACAAAACCCGGGTCAGTAGGGGATACGTAGCACAGGGGCTTACGTTCCCTGGAGGAGGTGGCCGAATCCTCCGGCAGGTGGCGCATGAGACGGTAGCCCGCCAGATATAACCCGCCCAGGGCCGCCAACGCCAGAACCAGGCCCAGTACCAAACCCCACCAAAGAGTGCTGCGAGAGGAAGCCTTCATGGCCGGCCTCCACTCCGGGGGAGGTCCCGGCCCACCAGCCACTCCAGTTCAGCCCAGTTCTCTTCAAAGTCCTTGAGATATTCCAGACATTGCAGCTCGGCATTATAAAGGGCCAGGAAATTCTGGGTGAGACGGGCGAAGTCCAGGGTTCCCACCCGGTAGGCTGCCAAGGAGGAGTCGGCAGCCTGGCGGGCCTGAGGGATGATGCCTTTCTCATAAAGGGTGGCCTGCTGGTTCAGACGCCTTAGTTTGGCATAGCGGTCCTGGATGGCGGCCAGCAACTGATTGAGAGCGGCCTGGTGGGCCCCTTTGGCGGCGTTTTCCCTGGCCTCCTCCTCTCTGATCCGGGGCTTGATCTTACCGGCATGCCAGATGGGCAGGTTGACCATTACCGCACCGCTGAACATGTCGGCCCTTTTCATTTCCCCCTTGTTTTCCCGGAGGCCGTAAGCCGTCTGGAAGGTGAAATCGGGGAAATAAGCCTTTTTGGCCAGGGCCACGGCTTTTTCCTGTTTCTCAATAGCACTTTTTAGAGCCAGAAGTCTGGGGTTCTCCTGGGCCCACTGAAGGAGTTCCTCTACTTTAAGGGTAAGGGGCCGGGATTGCAAAGGGGCTGGCGCTGGCAGGGGCGCTTGGGGCGGCTGGTTCCGAAGGGCGTTCAGTTCGGCCTTGAGGGTCTCTTGACGCTGCTGCCATTGTAACTGGCGGTCCAGGTAATTTCCCAACTCCACTTGGGCCTGCAGCACCTCGGCCTGAATACCCTGGCCGGTGGCGTAGCGGGTTTCCGCCACCCTGATCACCTGTTCCCAGGCCGCCTTGTTTTTGGCGGTGATCTCAAAGCCGGCCCGGGCCAGGGCCAAGGCCCAGTAGGCCTGTATAACCTTGGCCCGAACTTCCCGGGCCTTGTCCTGAACCATGAAACTGTCTGCCTGGGCCTGGGAAGCGGCCACTTCCGAACGGAGCTGGCGCTTCCCCGGGAAGGGCACCTTCTGGGAGAGCATAAACATCTTCTGGGTCATGTCATCCTGGCTGAAGCTCCAAGTGTTTGTGGGGATATCCTTCAGCGTGAACTGAAACTCCGGGTCGTCCAAGGCCTTGGCGGAACGGATGGTCTCCCGGGAGGCCGCAGCCAACTCTGACATCTGCCGGATTTCCGGGTTGGCCTTGAGGGCCTCTTCTATAAGGGCCGCCAGATCAGAGGGAATACCCGCTTGGTCTTCGGCCATAAGGGGGTGGCTCCCAGCTGCGATAAGGGTCGCCAGGGCCACAACAACGATAAGGATGCCGCACCCTCTGAGAACCGGGAAGGATGACATGTTATGACATTCTTACTGTGGTATTTAATCCTTGGGTTTCATGATCACAAATTTTTCCCTGCCAAGCAACTTTTTTTTGGAAGATATTTTGTGCAGGTGGTCACATGGGAGGAATGCCGAAATTTATGGAATTTATGGCTAAAAGATATGCGATATGCTTCCCTAATCCCTGACGCCATCCCGGTATGTTCCGGGTAAGGAGTTTTGGCCTGAAATCCTGGAGATCATTGGAAGCTGGAAGGCAATTTTTAGGGGAAGACGAAAAGCCGGCGCAACCGGCTTTTTCAGAAAAACCACATTTCCTAACGCTTCCGCCCGGCAGTCAGGGACTTTGAGTGGCCACCGCCTTAAGACGCAGGCCTTGCCCAGGATGTTGGGTGATCACCAGGACAATCCCCACGTGTTTGTAAGGTTCCAGGCGATAACGATCCTTTCCCACTTGGTACACCCAGGCCATGGGCTGAGAGCGGGGATCTTCCATAAAGGTTTCCGGTTCCGGCACCCCTTCCAGCTTGACCGGAAAGCCTCGCACCAGCTGGGCCAGGGGGTCCAGGTGCAGGGCCTGGAGGTGGCGGGGCAGGAGAGCGCTTTCTTTTTCCGCCGTGGCGCTGATTTCCGTTTTGGCTCCCGGGGGCAGAATCCGCCAGGACCCGGTGGCTTCATCAAATCCCAATTGGACCGGGGGGGGATCGGTGCCAGTCATGAGCACCTCCCAGGCGGTCCCCAGGGTAAGGCTCACATCCGAAGCGTACCACAAGGGCATGGCCCGGGGCTTTTGGAATTCAGGATTCTGGGCGGCGTCGGGGAAAAACTGGCCCTGGAGGAAGAGACCGCCGGGTTCCAGAAGGGGGGCCAGTTGGGAAAACTGACCGCTGGCTACCGCCTCCCTAAACCGCCGAAGAAAATCCTCCAGGTCCCCCTTGAGGCTGTCGGGCAAGGGTTCGGGCCTCACCGACGAGGGCGCCGGCTTCAGGCCTTTAACCTGAACAACTCCATGAACCTCTTCCGGGGTCAGTACCCGGAGCCAACCCCCTTTCCGGTTCAGGACCCGCACGTGGTCCCCCTGGTTCAACATAAGAAGGATCGCCGTCCCAAGCCGGGCACCTTGCCCCGAGGCCAAAACCGGATAATGATCAACGGTTACCACCGCAGAACTATTCAGCATCATGTCGGCCGCGTGTCCTGGCCAAGGTACAGGCCAACCACCTACAAGGAGGACCACGGTTATAAAAATTCGGAGAACCCAGGTTCTCACCAGGGGCGAATTGTTATTCTGTGACATGGCAACCGTCCTGATCAAACTCCAATTTACAGGTTCATCTCACCCGAAAAGATCTGGAGATGTCTATAGCCACACGTTCATACAATCCCCGCTGGGACAAGGGATATTCCATGATAAAACTTTTAAAAACCTCCCCTGTCAGATAGGTTTTCTGGTAATACAGGCGGCCGTTTTTCAAACCCCGAAGTTCATACCAGTCCTTGGAGAGCAATTCGTAGGTAACGATGCCGTCATAATTTTTCTTGGACTCCATTAAATTCTCCTTCAGGGACTGTCCCATAGAATTGTGAGCTCCAAAGACGGTGAGCACTGCCTGACCATCCCGGGACACAAAGCGCTGGCCGTCCCGGTTGGCGGACTCCCCCAGGGGCAAGAAAAGGTCTTTAGGATATTTGAGGGCAAAATGAAAACGGGCGTTGACATAGGTATCCCACACAGGTTCTCCCGCCCAGGCGCTCAGGGAAACCACCAAAATTACCAGAAAAACGGCCATGGCGGTCAGCACTCCGGTCTTTGGCTCCGGTAACCCATGACATTTCATATAACAACCACCCACCTTTGTGGCGATTCAGAACTGAACCGCTTTACTACAAAGTCAAAATCAGGGGTAGAATCATGGGCCGGCGTTCCAGGGTCTTGAAAAAGAGTTTTCTCAGGGCCTTGCCCACCTGGGCCTGGATTTCCAGCCAGTCCTGGGTGGGCTCATTTAAAGCCCGGGCCACAATCTCCCCGAAAATTCTGCGGGCCTGGGCCAGAAGAGGCTCCTGTTCCTCCTCCAGGACAAAGCCCCGGGTGACCAGGTCCGGATCGGTGAGCATCTTGCGGGCCACCGGATCCACAGCCACGGTGGCGATAACCAGGCCGTCGGTGGCCAAATGACGCCGGTCCCGAAGGACAATGCGGGAGACATCCCCCACTCCCTTGCCATCCACGAAGATGCGACCGGCCTCCACTTGCTGACCCAAACGGGCCCCTTGTTCGTCAAAGCGCACCTGGTCACCATCGGTGGCCAAAAGCACCCGGTCTTCCGGCAGCCCCAGGGCCCGGGCCAGCTTGGCATGGCCAATGAGGTGGCGCATCTCCCCATGGATGGGGATGAAATACCGGGGTCGGGTCAGGTTAAGCAAAAGCTTCAGTTCCTCCTGGCAGGCATGGCCGGAGACGTGGATGTCCGCCACCTGTTCATACACCACTTCGGCCCCCAGACGGCAAAGATTGTTGATCACCGTGGTGATGGCCCGTTCATTGCCAGGAATGAACTTGGAGGAGAGGATCACCAAGTCCCCAGGCCTGATGCGGATGTGCCTGTGGGCCTCCAGGGCCATACGGGCCAGGGCGGACAGGGGCTCCCCCTGGCTGCCGGTGGTGATGATGATGGTCTCGTGGGGTGGCAGCCGCTCCAGGTCCCCCACGCTGACCTCCAGCTCCGGGGCATAAGTAAGATAGCCCAATTCTCTGGCGATCCTGGCGTTGGTGACCATGGACTTGCCGTTGAACAGCACCCGGCGCCTGTATTTGGCGGCCAAGCTGACAATCTGCTGCAGACGCTGAATGTGGGAGGCAAAGACCGCGATGATGACCCGCCCCGGGGCCTCCCGGATGAGTTCCTCCAGGGTGTGGCCGATTTGACTTTCAGAAAGGGTGTACCCCGGCCGTTCGGCATTGGTGGAGTCAGAGAGGAGGGCCAAAACCCCTTCCTCTCCACAGGCGGCAAAGCGATTCAGGTCGGTGGGCGGGCCGACCACCGGCGTTTGGTCCACCTTGAAGTCGCCGGAATGCACCATGAGTCCCACAGGAGTCCGGATAGCCAGGCCCACTCCGTCCACGATGGAATGGGACACCGAAATCCCCTCAAAAGTGAAAGGACCCAAATTCAGAGGCTGCCGGGGGAAAAATTCCTTAAGCTTGGCGTGCTCCAGGAGACCATGTTCCTTTAGTTTTTCCCGGAGCAAGGCCAGGGTCAGAGGGGTGCCGTAAACCGGTAGGGGAAGCTCCTTTAGAAGGAAGGGCACCGCCCCCAGATGATCTTCATGCCCATGGGTGAGAATCAGCCCCCGGACCTTGTCCCGGCGCTCCAGGACATAGGAGAAATCCGGGATAACCATGTCAATCCCCAGCAGGTGGTCTTCCGGAAACATGAGGCCCGCGTCCACCAGCACCAGGGAATCGGAGGTTTCCAGAGCCAGGGAATTGAGGCCAATTTCCCCCAGCCCGCCCAGGAAGGTGAGGTCCACCCAGTCAGACATGGGATTCTTGGGAGCCGTAAGGATAGTCGGGGTCGAAGTTTCGGGCGATGGCCTGGCGCACCGCTTCCATGAGTTCTTCCTTGGGTCGGCCCCGATAATCCCGGGGATCGATGGGGGCCCCAAAGACCACCTTCACCGGACCGGGACGGACCATCAGGGAACCCCGGGGCTGAATGGCCCAGGTACCACTCAGGCTCACCGGCACAATGGGCTGCCCGGCCTTAAGGGCCATGACAAAAACCCCTTTCTTGAAGGGCAAAAGCTCCCGGGAGGATCCTCGGGTGCCTTCCGGGAATATGATGACCGAGCGGCCGCTCCGTACCAGTGAGGCCGCATGGTTCAGGCTTTTGATGGCTTCCTGGAGATTACTGCGGTCAATGGGAATGTTGCCCATGCGGCTTAAGGCCTGTCCGAAGACGGGTATATGAAAGAGGGATTTTTTGGCCACCCAGCCGAAGTCCCCGGGAAGGGCCGCCAGCAACACGAAGATGTCAAACTGACTGCGATGGTTGGCGGCAAACACATAGGTCTGCCCGGGCACCAGGTGCTCCAAGCCGGCCACTGCGACCTTTATCCCCAACAGGCCGAGCAGCATCCGGGCCCACAGCCGGCCGACCCGCCTGGCCCAATAGGCATCGGGCTGAATCAGGGAGAGGAAGATGGCGATGACCCCCAGTACCACTGTCAGCAGAACCAACCAGAAGTAAAACCACAGCCCGTAAGCCAGCCAGAGTCCGCGCCGCTGTCTTTCCATGGCCATATCCATACTCGGAAAAAAAAGACGCGTCAAGCCGGTAAGTGCCTGAAAGATTTTCTTTAAAAATCAATGGGAAGACCAAATTTCGGGAATGGCAGCAACCTGGCTTCCGCCTGCCATCCCTGAATTTGACTTAAGGCTACCTGGCCTTCTGCGGAAAGTAACGGAGACCTCTGCGCTGAACCTGCGCCCCAATATCCCTCTTAACTAAATAAAATAACTAAATAAAATGAGGTGGAGAACTTTCGGGACAAGCTTATGGTATATTGCCTTTGTGGCCTAAGCAGGGGACTGTTTTATTAAAAATCCGATTTCTTCCCCGCTCTTTTTCAGGTAGCTTAAATTGGCCCTTTCACCCAGTTTCCGGGAAGGGTCTTAAGGGCCCTAACACTTAATTTGGTTTAAAAAATGGCTTTTCCCAAAATTGTCTCGGCCCACCATAAAGTGAGTGTACACCGGGTGGAACAGCTGCCGCCTCCAGATCTTCCGGAGACGGCCTTCTTGGGACGCTCCAATGTGGGGAAATCCTCCCTCATCAACACCCTCCTCGCCCGCCGGCGGCTGGTGCGGACCAGCTCCCGTCCCGGCTGCACCCAGGCCCTCAATTTTTTTGTCATAAACGAAAAGTGGTATTTTGTGGATCTGCCGGGATATGGGTACGCCCAGGTGTCCCGAAAGGCCCAGGCCCGCTGGGGGGAGGTGATTCTTAACTATCTGGAGCACCGGCCCACTCTTCGGACGGTGGTCTTCCTTCAGGACCCCCGGCGCCTCCCGGAGGAGGAGGAGTTGTTTTTGTGGGACCGACTCCGTTTTTGGGGTCGGCCGGTGATCCCGGTATTGACCAAGGCCGATAAGCTGAAGCAGAAAGAGCGGACCGGGCGTCTAAGGGAGATCCTGGCGGCCCTCAGTGCCTTTCAGGTGAAAGAGTCCGACCTGGTGTGGTTCTCGGCCACCACCCATGAGGGCCGGCACCAACTGTGGCGCCGCCTTCTGGCCTATCTGGCCTGAGTCTTTGGCATATCCCCCTCAAGCCTTAAAGATGGGCAGGATTTTCGGTTCCGGTCCTCCGTTCCCTCAAACGGGAAGATCCACCACCAGGTCTGCCAGCCGCCGCTTGGGCACATGGTGGACTCCTTGGGAATCCCGCCAGTACCTGATGTCGCCCTCTGGACCCACCTCCTCCAGAACCACTTCTTCCTTAGGGACCCCCAAAGCGATGACCAGAAGGATCTCATATCGGTCCGGAAGAGCCAAAAGCTGCCTCAGCCGCTCCCTTTGGATGGAGCCCAGCATGCAGCCCCCAAGGCCCAATTCCCGGGCGGCCAACAGGATGGTCTGGGCGGCGATACCGTGGTCGCAGCCGAAGTTGGTGGTGATCTGCCGGTCCCCCAGGATAACCAGGTAGGCGGCCGGGCGCTCCCCCTCCGCCGGTCCCGGCCAGTCTCTGAGATAACCGGCCCAGGCCAGACAGGAAAAGATGGCGGCGTTCCTTTCCGGGTCATGGGAAAGAACATATTTCAGGGGTTGCAGGTTGGCGGCGGAAGCGGTGAGCCGGGCCACATCCACCAACTCCAGCAAGGTCTCCCGGGAAACCTCCTGATCCTGGTGAAATCGGCGGATGCTTCGGGTTTGGCGTACCAGTTCTTTCAACATGAGGTGCACCTCGGAGTCAGGCGATAGCTCCCTTCAGGGGTGAGGGTGGCCTGCAATCCCAGGTCTTTCAGGAAGCAAGTGAGGGGCCTTCCCAGAAGAAGTTCGGTGGCCGCCCCGCTCAGACCCCATTCCTCCTCCAACATTTTCCTCAAGTAATGGTCGAAATGGAGCGCGTCAAATAGAAGGTCCCCAGCCTCCTCCCGGCCGGCAGCCACCTCCTCCAGGCTGTGGCGCAATCGGGGCAGGTGACAGCGCTCTTCATGAGCTGTTATGAGGTCCCACATCTCCGGGACCTCCTTGAGGAGGTGACGCCGGGTCAATAATTCCTCCGGAGCCGGCGGCGGAGGCGGCTCCCCCCAACATTGCTGTCGGCGACAGTACTCCGGCCGGTCGGGGTATATGCGGCAGGATTGGGTGGCAGCCCGGTAAAAGGTGCATTGCCGGGTGCCCGGCACTTCCCGGATCATGAGGCGCTCCTCAGCCAGGGTCATGGGGGTGTTATCCCGGGAAATCACCCGCTCCCCCACCCGAAGGGTGTACACCTCATTCATGGTGATAACCTCCCGGTGCAACAGGGGTAGATCCTGAACCAGGAGGGGGGGCCCGGATCTGACACAACATTCCCCGCAGCGCAGACACTCATCTCGGCTAGCCTCAAAGTGGCGGCGGGCCGTGGTGACCAGACGGCGCCAGGCCTCCCCCCGGTCTTCTGGGGGTAGGTTGTTCCAGTCCCGGTAAATTTTGGAATAATCAGCAGCCTCCTCCACTCGGCGCCGCAAAACGCGATGGCGGGGCTCTTTGAGGCTGCCACCCAAGAGGTCAACAAGATAGTCCTCCCATATGGAGGCCATCACCTCCCGGGGACCCTGGGCCAGAGAATCCCAGGGGTCGGTGCGGATCTTGCCGGTAAACCTTCTTTTCTGCATGGAAAGTCCTAAATCTGGCAATTTAAGCCGATTACCCGAAGATGCGGATCGGAGGCCGGCAGGGCTTGCTTTCCATCATATCATTTTCCGGCTTCCCGGACAAAGTGGGCCAATCCCCAGGTCAGTTCGGTCATGGCCTCCAAATTCAGGGTATCCAGGGTATCTCGGGCCGTATGATAATTAGGGTTGCGCAAAAAAGCCGTGTCCGTGAGCATAACCGCCGGATAGCCTTCGTCCCAAAAGTTGGCGTGGTCGCTCAGGCGGGTCTCCGGGATCAGGCCGCCTCCGAATGGCACTGTCAGGCTGGCCACCGGCAGGGCGCATGCCGATTTCAGGGTCTGCTCCAGGGCCTGAACCAAGGCTTGGGAGCGCCGGTTGCCCACCAACCCCAGGTAATTGCCGGTGGTGGAGTAGCCCAGGCAGCGCAGGGGGAAAGGAATGTGCTGGGAATGAGGGGCATCAACAAAATAGCCCACACTCTCGAGACAGAGCATGCCGAGAAGATTTTCTCCCTGTTTCCGGGCGGTCTTGGCATAAACCCGGCTTCCCATATAGGGAGTGAAAAACACCGGAGGTTCCTCGGTGGTAAAGCCCACAAAGGCCCAGGGTCGGACGGTGGGGCCCTTGCGGGCCAGGCGGGCCACCTCCAGCAGGACCGCGACGCCGCTGGCGTTATCGTCGGCCCCCGGGGTACCGGCTACCGTGTCAAAATGCGCTCCCAATAAAAAATAGCCCCGGGGATCAGGGTTCCCGGCAATTACATTGGCCACCTCCACCCGCTGACAGATAAAGCTTTGCCGTCTGACCTCATAGCCCAGCTCATTGAAAATCCGGGCCACATAATCCTCTGCGGCTTTCAGATTCCCGGGCCGGAAGATGCAACGCTCCCCCAACTCCACGCTTAAGTAGTGCAGGTGCTCCCTGAGACGGCGCCGAATCTCGGTTTTTTCCACCAGCTCCACTCCCAAAAGCGGATGCCCTTTAAATCCAAAGGCAAGGGTCCCCGTCAGCCCCAGGATAATCGGGGTCAGCAGCACAAGGGAAAGGTAACTGCGCCTCATCACCCAGGCCTTTGGGGTATGGGCGGATGTCAACCAGGACCTTCCTTCCTCCCCTCCTTTTTGCTTGTCCGGTACTTAGGGCGATCCACTTTTTATGGGTGCCAGGCGACCCCGGGAGCTGTGGCTGAGGTCCCAGGAAACCGGCCGGCCCTCCTGGTTCACTTTGAGCCTCAGGACAAAAGGAAGAGGGCGGCCCGGCACGCTGAACCTGAGGTCCACCAAGACCAGAGTCTGGCTCTGGGATTCCTCCGTCTTTACGGTCCAAAGGGGGAAGCGGGCAAAGTCCAGATAAGTCTTCAGAAGGCTGCGGCTTTCCGGAGAAAGTTTTCCCTCCTGAGGCGAGGCCCCCGACCATCGGAATATTTCCAAAGAAGACAGGGGTCGGTAGTCCGTAGGCGGGACCCGAGGGGTGCTCCGGGATTCCAGCCTCACCTCGATTTCCCGGGGCGGAGGAGGATTCAGGCTCATTGGCAGGTAGGGCAGCTCCACAAAGGCCTGTCGGATCCCCTGGGGGGTGGCGGCCAAAAGTTGCCAGCGCCGGAAAGAAAAAGGCTGGGGCAGGGCGGCCAGGGAAACTCCGGATTCCGCAGCCGGGAAAATCTGCCGGGCCAAGGCCAAGGCCTGATGATGGTAAAAGCCGCAGAGCAACACATACACCACTGCCAGGCTTAAAAAGCACCAAGGCGCACTTCGACTCCCGCCTCCAAAGAAGAGGCCAGACAAGGCCGCCACCGCCATCAGGGCAGTTATCACCGGGTCAATGATGAACAGCCAGTCCAGGGTGAATTTGGTGCGGCTGAAAGGATTAAGAATCTGGGTGCCGTAGGAGGTGGCCAAATCCAAAAACAGGTGGCTGGCCAGGACCAAAAGGCCGATGAGGAATATGGGCCGGGTCCACCGGGGACCCCCCAGAAGGCGGCCGAGGCCGGCCCCCAGACAGGCAAAAAGCACCAGTCCGGCAAGGGAATGGGTGAAGCCCCGGTGATGTCTGAGAAAGGCCAACCGGTCGTGATAAACGAGAAGATAATCCAGATCAGGAAGCAAGGCATAAGCCACCCCGGCCAAGGCTGCCAGCCCCCGGGCAGGGGCCGGAACCATCTGGGACAGAGCCACTCCGGTGACCACGTGGGTAACAGGGTCCATTTTCAGGCAGCCTGTTCCCCGTAGTGGGGGAAATTTCGCAGCAGATCGGCTTTCAGTGCCAAGGCGCTCTTATAACGCCGGTCCACTTCCTTGGCCAGGCACCTGAGAATAATGGCTTCCAGGGCCTCGGGAATCCCCGGGTTCAGCTTCCGGGGGGGGATGGGTTCCTGTTCCAGAATCTGATCGATCAAAAGCTTTTCCACTTCGCTGTAAAAAGGGAGTTCTCCGGTATAGAGCAGGTACATCAAAACCCCTATGGCCCAGATGTCGCTGCGGATTTCACTTTTCCCCATAATCTGTTCCGGGGCCATAAAGGGCCGGGAGCCCACCATGGTGGCGCTTATGTCCTTTTCCCTGAGGATTTTGGCGGCTCCGAAATCCAGAAGTTTCAGGGTGCCGTCATCCTGGACAATGATGTTGCCAGGTTTGATGTCCCGGTGCATGATCCGGTGCTGGTGGGCGTGGGCCACCACATCGATGAGTTGCAAAATGAGGTGTTCCAGGAAGGCGGGGGGCAGTTCCTCGGAAAGCATGTCCGCCAAGGTCCGGCCGGCCACATACTCCTGGATAAGGATTACCTTGCCCTCCTCTTCCAGGACTTCCACCAGTTTCACCACCCCCGGATGGGGAGAGAGCCGCCGGGAAATCTCCGCCTCCTTGCGGAATTTGGGGTTGGCCGCCGGGGAAAGGGGGATTTTGGCCACATATTGCCGAAGTTCCCCCACCACTTCGGTGTCCCGCACCAGCCACACTTCGCCGAAGGAGCCCTGTCCCAGTTTTTTCAGTTTCTCATAACGGCCCCCCAAAAGGGGGGTCATCTGAAGGAGTCCCAGATAATCCCGGGCTGCGGGTAAAAAATTGTCCACCAGGGTCTGGAGGGCTTTTTTCAAAGGCGAAAGGGAGCCCACCGGCTGTATGTGAAATCCCACCTGCCCGGAGAAGGCCTCAGACTGAGCCAGGTCCCGCAGCAATACAGTCACCGCCTGACCGCTGCGGTTTTTGAGGCGCACCTTCACCGAACCGGACAGGGAAGGCTCTTTTAGCACTTGGTGGAAGCGCTTCCGGTCCTCCTCCTCATAAAAAAGCTGATCCAACTCTTCCGGAGGCTTCTGGCCCTTTTTGAGGTCGTAGCCCAGAAGCCTAAGGAGGGCCGGGTTAAGACGGGCCCCCCGACCTTCCCGGTCGCAGTAAAACAGGGGCTGGGGGTTTTCTTGAAACAGGCGGGTGAACTCCGCCTGGGAGGCCATAAGCAACCGGCGCTGTTCATTAAGCCGCAACACCACCATCACCCGGGCCAGCACTTCCTGAGGCTGAAAGGGTGGCAGGAGAAATTCCTCCGCTCCCAGCCCCAGGCTTTGAGTGGCCGCGGCATCGCTGAACCGGGTCAGGGCGGCAATAACCGGGACTTCCCGGAAGGCCGACTGGGCCTTTATACTGGTCAGAAAGCGGGGCAGGCGAGAAGGCTCTTCCGCCACCAACAGAAGATCGGGCTTCCCGGCGGAAGGGCCGGGAGCCAAGACCTCCGCCGCCTCTTTCACCACCACCCGATAGCCACCTCCCAAAAGTATTTTCTCCAGAATTGGCAGCGAGGTTTTAGAGCCGGTAATCCAGATGCATTGGTCTTTGGTCACTTAACTCCCCGCCTCCCGAGACTATTGTCGCCCCAATTTAGTCCTTTGGCAAGGCGGATTTCCTGTTGACAAAACCGGTGTCAGGGGATAAAGAAAAGCACTGTGGCGGGGTAGCTCAGTCGGTAGAGCAGGGGACTGAAAATCCCCGTGTCGGCGGTTCGATTCCGTCCCCCGCCACCAGATTGACTCCTTGGAAAACAGCCTTTGTAGGCGTGCTTCCTGACCCTTTCCGCAGAAGGGCTTCACATTAGGGCCTGCTCTCCTCCTTTTGCTCCCCACCCCGGACACTCTTTGCCAAAGACTCGACTTATCGTTATTGCCCTGAGAAATGGTTTTACAAAAAGTCTCCCCAAAGGTTAAACTGAGAAGGAGAAATCCGTTCAGCGCTACAGATATTACAGATTTTTAGGCCATGCCCGGCCATAACCTGGTTCCTCAAGGGATTACGTGCCCTGATACCTGTCCTCCCACCGGAATCCGGTCTTCCAGATCCGGCAATCCCTTCCGAATCCTTTACGGTCTTGTTTGGCTGGCCCTCGGGCTTGGGGAAATGTGCCTTCCGTGGCAGGCTTGTGCCGCGGATTTCCCCCTGCAGGTGTTTTCCACCCGCCGAACCGAAATTTTTTACAGTAATCCGCAGGACCTGCACCTCCTGGCCAGGCGTCTGGGGATCGTTCAGGATGGCCCCCAGGAGAGGGGGATTATGGTTAAGTTGGCCGAAAAGCTTGATGGCATGCTGGCGGAAATCGAAAGAGTCCTGCAAGTGACCCCCCTTAAACCCCAAACCCTCACCATCCGCCTGTTGCGGGACAGTTTTCAGGTTAAGCAACAGCAGCTGGCCTTGGCCCGGCGTCCCCCAGGCAAAGCCTTGGCCCCAAAACACCCCCTGATCTCTTTTTATGACCCGGAGGCCCGCAGCATATATGTTTCTTTGACGGACGTCCACCTCGGGGTCCTGGCCCACGAAATGACCCATTTTGTGCTGTGCGAATCCTCACCCGTGCGCCCCGGGGCGGCCTATCAGGAATCCCTGGCCCAATATATGGAAAAACGTTTCCTGACCGGGAGATCACCTCCATGAGTTCCTGGCCCCCTTTGGACGAGGATTTGGTGAAAAAAATCCAGGGAATGGTGGTGGAAGCCCTGTCGGCGGAAAGGTCCCTTCCTCTGGCCCTGGAAGTGATCCGCCTGGCCCTCAGGTGGGCAGACCAGCTCATTGAGGCCTTCGAGGCGCTTAACCCGCTACCCCGACCCATTGTCTGCCAGGCAGGCTGCAGTTATTGCTGTCACCACACGGTGGAGGCCACTCCCCCAGAAATTGTCCTTTTGGGGCAGGTGCTCAACCAGTTCTTGGCTCCCCGCAAATTGGAGGCGCTCCGGGGGAAAGTGCTTCTGGTTGCGGCCTGCAAGGCCGGCAAGAGCCGGGAGGAGCTGGCGGCCCTTCAACCGAAAAAGCCCTGCCCCCTGCTTTCGGACCATCGCTGTCTGGCCTATCCCTGGCGTCCTTTGATGTGTCGGGCCATGCACTCCCTGGATCGGGAAAGCTGCCGGGCCTCCCTTACGGCGGATCAAGTTACGGGAGGAGATGAGTTCCACCTGCACCGCTACATTTTCACCTTTTCCATCGTGGCTGGACTCCGGCAGGGATTCCAGGTTCTGGGCTGCCAAACCGGGGTTCTGGAATTGTCCCAGGGCCTGCGGGAAATCCTGTTGAACCCGCACCTGGGGGAACTCTGGCTTCGAGGAGAAAGGGTCTTTGGTGCCGGGTAATCCCCCTCAGGGTTCACTATACCTTTGGCGGGCCGCTTTGTGGGTCTAACGGTTAGGAGGTTGACCCGCCCCCTCCAAACAGCCCTTCCAAAATATTGGAAAAAAAATACAGCTGTTTGAATTTGTCCCTTGATTTTTGGGGATTTCCAGTCCTAAAATGGACCCAACTGTAAAGAATGGCGGACTTCTGGAGCATAGGTCCCAAAAGTTTTTCCGGCGTCCTGGATGATATTCCGGAAACCTGGAATCCTGGACGGGAGGGGAGGAAAATGAAAAGTTTTTGGAAAAGACTGGTATTTTTGGTGGCAGGCGTTCTCTCCTTTTTGGGAATCCAGCCTTCCTGGGCGGCACTCACCCCTCCGACCCCACAAGTGGGGAAAATTAAGGAAAACACTCCCTTATATCTGAGACTGGGAGTGGATCGTCTCCCCTCCACTGAGAGAGGGGACACCCTGGCTTACTGGCGTCATTATCAGCATTGGTCCCACTGGGCCCACCGCTCCCATTGGGCCCATTATGCCCATTGGGCCCACTATTCCCATTACAACTACTACCGCCCCTGGTGGTAATGGGATGATTCCGGGCCAGGGAAGAGAAATGGGCATTCGAATTATTGCTGTCCAAAGGAGGAGCATCATGAAGAGAATTTTCCCGGGAGCGTTGGTCCTGCTAGTATCCATCGCCATGGCGGGAATGGTTTTGGCCCAGCCCAATATTCCCAAAGACAAAATTCCCGCTGATGTCCCTGCCGAGGTCAAAGGAATGATAGAGGGACTTTATTCCGAAGATGCCTCAAAACGGGCCGAAGCAGCCATGAGTCTGGGCACCATGGGGGACAAGGCCAAGGCCGCTATCCCCTTTCTCGTGGGCTTGCTGGGGGATGACAAAGGGGTGGAGCTCAAGATTCCCGGGGCCGAAATCACCAATGCCACCTCCCCCGGGGTGGAAGCGGCTGTGGCCCTGGGCCGCATCGGCCCTGTGGCCCTGGAGCCGGTCCTGGAGGCCCTGAAGGACAAAAATGACAAGGTCCGCATTTTGGCCGCCGCAGCCTTGGAGGAAATGGCAGACCCCCGGGCAGTGGAGCCCCTTATGGCCGCCCTGAAGGATCCCAATGAGGATGTCCAGGCCGGGGTGGCCCGGGCCTTGGGGGAAATAGGCGACCCCAAGGCGGTACCGGCTCTGGTCGCGGCTCTGGAGGACAAGAAACCCGCCACCCGGGCCAGCGCCCTGGTGGCCTTGGCGGAGATCAATGATATCAAGGCGTTTCCGGCCGTAGTCAAGGCCCTGAAAGACCCGGATGCCAAGGTCCGGCGGCTGGCGGCCCTGGCCTTGAGCGAACTCAAGGACCCCAAGGCCGGTCCGTCTCTGACGGCGGCCTTAAAGGACAAGGATGCCGGGGTCAGGGCGGCGGCCGCCCTGACCCTGGGAGAGCTGGGAGATCCCAGGGCTCTGAAACCCCTTTTGGATACCCTCAAGGATCCTTCCCCTGATGTCCGGGGTCAAGTGGCCCTGGCCTTGGGACGCTTGAAAAACCCCAAGGCTGAAGAAGCCTTGCTGGCAGCTCTGAATGACAAAGATCCCAATGTCAAGCTCCATGTCATTCAGGCCCTGGGTGAACTTCATTCCCCCAAATCCGTCAAGCCCTTGATGGAGGCCGCCAAGTCCGGCCCGCCCCCGGTTAAAAGCGCGGCCGCCTCAGCCCTGGGGAAGATCGGCGACCCCCAGGCCGGAATGACGCTGATGCAGCTTCTAAGAGACGAAAACGGCTATATCCGGGGTTTGGCGGCCCAAGGCCTGGGACGGATACGCACCTTTCGGGCGGTGCGTCCCCTGATTCCGTCTTTGCGGGACAAGGACCCCTTTGTGCGCTATAACGCCGCCTGGGCCCTGGGGGAGATTGCTGCGCCCCAGGCGGTGCGTCCTCTGCTTCTCACTCTAAAGGATGAGAATGAATGTGTGCGGGAAGCGGCGGCCCAGGCCCTGGAGAAAATCACCGGGAAAAACTTCGGCCTGGATCAGGTGGCTTGGCACAAATACTGGGAAACCAACAAAGAGAACTACATCAGTTCCTGCGCCAAGGGTCTCTGCAAACACTAGTCCTTCAGTAAATTCGGCACCTTGTGACCCCCTCCCGGTCTTTCCGGGAGGGGGTTTATTTTTCAGGGGCCAACCCTGACTCCCAAGTTAACCGTGGGAGTAATCCAGGTATTCCCCTGAAGGCCAAACACCTGGCCGACACTGAGGGGTTCCGGAAGGGAAATCAGGAAGGGGGAAGAGGCTTAAGATGGGCGCTCACCTTGACCCCGGTGCCGAACACCCCGCCACATTCCCCCCGTTGGCCGCAGGTCTCGCAGATGGGCAGGTAAAGCTGCTTCCAGGTGGTGATGGTGTTCCGGGCAAAAGGCCGGACCTCCGGGGTGAGCACGCATAAAGGATGGTTGTAAATGAGGGGCGGCACCAGACGCCGGTGCAGATAACGCACCGCCTCGGCCAGAATCTCCCGATAATCGTAGGGGTCCAGCCAAAGACGGTCCAGGTTTTTCTCCGCCAGGCCCATGGTCTCCATGCCCATGAAGGCCACCTGGATGACAAAAGGCAGGTTGCGGTAAATGAACTCGGCATACGGCAAGAGGCGGGGCACCGTGAGGGCATGCAGCACGGTGCGCAGGCCCACCGGCTGGCCCAAAAGAGCGAGATGGTGCAGGGCCTGAATGGTGTCCCAAAAAGAACCCCGGGCCCCCATGACCTCGTCGTGTTCGGTATCGGTGGCCCCGAAAAGGGGCACTTCCAGGAACAGATTGGGATAGCCCGCTTTAAACAATGCTTTGGCAAATTCCAGGTTTTTCAGCTTCCGGGCATTGGTGAGAAGCGTGATGGTGGCCTTGGGGAGCTGTTGCCGGCAAAGACGCACCAATTCCACCAGGCGGTCCCCCAGAAGGGTGGGTTCGCCCCCGGTGATGGCCAGACAGGTAACCTCTTGAGGATCCAGAAGCGCAAGCAGCCGCACATTTTGCTCCCAGAGGTCCTCCGGGTCATCAGCCGGTGGTTGGGGACACATGACGCAGAGACAATTGCAGCGATAAGTGACAAACAGGCAGTTGTGGGGGGAACCCGTCTGATAGGCGACTATTACCCGGCCGTTAGGGTGAATCAGGACCACATCGCCGTCCCGCAGTTCTGCCAGCTCGGCCGGGGAAAGGTCTGCCACCGCCGGAATCCCATCAAAAAGAGTCTCAGTCATTTCCGGACCGGTGAGAAGAGCTGCGAGGACACGCCGGGACCAGAGGCGAAAGGGCAAAGATTTAAGGGCCTCCGGTCTGTCCACCACATATACCAAGGGCTTCCCCCGGCTGCGCCAAGGGAGCCGGGTGGTCACCACCCCCATGACGGGGACTTTCAGCCCCAAGGGTCGGCCAAACGCCTCTCTCATCGGCAGATTCCCCGCACCTCCGCCAAAGAGCGGTTGGTAATCCAGGCCCAGAACACGTCCATGACCTCCGGATGGTTGTCAGCCAACAGCTCCAGAAGAAACTCCAGAATAGCCTTATGCTTCTCGCAGAAGTCGCTGGTGGGGCGGAAGCCCACCAAATCGCCCTGCATGGCGTAGTTGCGGATGGGATCCGCCCCACAATACATCTGCAGCGGACAGCTGTGGCAGCCGGGCAGGATTTCCACACAGGATTTGTTCACAATTTCCTGCATGACCGGGGAGGTAAAGATGTCCAGGTAGGAGTCCCGGTTGACATTCCCCATATAAAAGCGGCGGTCCCCCATCTTGGCCAGCATGCGGGCCTCGTCGCAAGGGTAAACATCTCCGTTGAAGTCGTACACCACCCCGGCGATCCCGGCCCCGGTGGGCGATTGCAAATCCATGAAACCGGTGGAAAAGGGGGTGAGAATGCGGCTCAACAGAATGGTGGCAAAGTCCTCTGTCAGGGGCACCCCTTTCAGATTTAGCTCAATGATATAAAGGAGTGCCTTCTTGTAGGCCTTCACGAACTCACTGATGGGATACCGAAAGCTTTCCTGATATCGCTCACTTCGGGCATAGCCGTAAAGGTTGATGTTGCGCAGGAAGATGCCCCTGAATTGAAGCCGGACATATTCGTCAATGATATCAGTAAGATATGGTAGGCTGTCCCTGGTCAGGGTGGCCAAGGGGTTTACCTGGTCGTGCCCCAGGACCTGCCGGGCAAGGGCTAGATTCTTAAGGAAGAGGTCGTAGCTGCCGCCGCCGGTGCGCAGCACCCGGTGGCGGTCGTGAATCTCCCGGGGCCCGTCCAGAGAGGTGGAGATGGTGATGCCTTCCCTTTTCAGATAGGCCAGAATCTCCGGAGTCAGGAGGGTGAGATTGGTGCAGACCACAAAGGACAGGTCCTTCTTCGCCTTCTGGTTCAAGCGCTTGGCCTCCCGGACGATGGTCTTCACCACTTCAAAATTAAGGAGCGCGTCCCCCCCCTGAAATTCAATCTTTATGGAAGGGCAGGGGGAGGACATGATTTTGTCCACCACGTTTCTGGCGGTCTTAACGCTCATGTCCCAGCGGGTGTCGTACATGTCCTGACTGGAGGCATGACAGTAATGGCAGCGCTGGTTGCACCTCAAGGTCACCACCACTATGTGCAGGCCGGTGAAATTTTTCAGGAACCCCTTCTTGGTGCGATATTTGGTGGCCAGGAGATTGACCACCGGAGCTACCTGGGTGTCTGTGAGAAAATGCTTGGCCTTCAGGTCCAGGAAAAGGGAGGAACCAGGGGTCAGCTCGTAGTCCAACAGTCGGGTGAAGTCCCGGGGCTCCAGGATGAGAAATTCCCCCGCCTCATTCACCAACAACATCCGCCCACTGGGCAGGGGCCCAAAGCGGAAGGGCATAAGCACATAGGGTTCAGTCACGGCCGATGGTCTTTTTCACCGCCTCTTTCAGATGGGCCAAGGGGGCAAAGGCGTGTTCCACAATAAGCTGCCGCAGGGGCCCGAAGCGGCGTTCCAAGTCCAGCCTGAGCTGCTGGTCGGTGATCCCGGAAAGAAACCGGTGTTCCAGGTGCAGCAATTCCGCCTCGGAAAGGGGCGTCAGGGGTTCCAGGGTCACCGTTACGTGACTCTCGTCAGGCCCCGGTTCAATGCGGTTTTTACACTCCCCCGACAGGGCATAAACGGCGGCAAAAACCGCCTCCTTCTCATACAATTCCTTGCTGATCTGAAAGACCAGACGTTCGGCATCCCGGTGAATGGTTTTGGTCATGACCCTTTATGGAGCCTTGGCAGGCCGCGTTAGCTGTAGGCCAGCAGGCGCTTCCCTCCGGCTGTAAGCCCTTGGTTAGTTTTTACTAAAGAACAGAAAGGATTTTACCATGAAAATGGGCCGGAGGGGGAAAAGAATTAAAGAGTCGAAAACTTCTTGGTCTTTATTTCCGGGGAGCTTTGCATTATCTTAGGCTATCCTCGGAGAAAGGAACCATTATGGACCTGAGCAGTCTTGAATCTTTAGATGAACATGGTCTAAGACGCTACCTCGAATTCCTCCTCTGGCATTACCGGGTAATGGACGCCTTCTGGTATATCTTCGTCAGTGAGCGTTTCGGGGAGGAGGTGGCGGATCAACTGAACGAGGCGGTTTGGGGACGGGTGTCCGCGCTGGGGGCCCGGAACCTGCTTCAACGCTTCAACTTTAAGGAGAGGGGCCTCAAGGGCTTTGTCCAGGCCCTCAGATACTGGCCTTGGCATCTATTGGTAGGTTATCGTATCGAGGAGCATCCCAGGGAGGTCATCCTCCGGGTGCCCTCCTGCCCCACCCAAGAGGCGCGCCTTAAGCGAGGCCTGCCGGAGTATCGCTGCAAAGAGATGCACCGGGCGGAATTTGAGCGCTTCGCCGGGGAAATCGATCCCCGCATCCGCACGGAATGCGTGTTCGCCCCCCCTGATCCCCATCCCCCCCATATGTTTTGCACCTGGCGCTTCCATCTGGAAGATTAAACCTGGGTCTGGGGAGAAGAGAACTATCAGGGGGACTTACCCTCCTGGGAATCCGACTGTCTGACAGAATGGTTCGTAATTTTTTAACAGGCTCCATGTCAGCGGTAACAAACCTTCTTGACTTTTTTTAGGTTTTTCGTTTTCATGGTCGAAAAATTGTTACTGCCATTGGCGCATTGGCGAGGCAAAATAGACCCATACTTGTTCAGCCCGGCCCTCGGAGCCGAGTTCTGGTGACAAAAGGGAGGTCTCATGCCCCTTTGCCCTCACTGCCAATCCCCATATGAAGAGGGACAGCGTTATTGCGACAAATGCGACAGTTATCTGCTTGACCCCGAAGAAGGCAACCGTTTCTGCCCCCAATGCGGCATCAGGGTGGCCGCCAAACAGGAGGTGTGCCACAAGTGCAATGCCAGCCTGCCGGTGGAGGTCGGGCCTGCTCCGAGCCCCCCGACGGCGTCTCCGGTTCCAGAGCCGAAAGTGCCACCGCAGCGGACGCCGCCTCCGGCTCCTGATGATTCCGGGACCTCCTTGCCCTTGTGGGCTATGGGGGTGATTATCGCTGCCGGGGTGGTCATTGTGGCCCTGGTGGCCTTCATCATTCTGCGACCCTCAGCCGGTCCGTCTCCGGGACCAGTGTCCCCTCCGACTGCAACAACTACCGAGAAGGCCCCCCAGGTGGCCGCCCTCCCCAAAGCCGAGCCCGCTCCGGCCACCACACAAGTGGCACCTGAAGGCAAGGTAACCCAGGAAACCCCAAAACCTGAGACGGCCCCCCAACCATCTCAAACGGCCATTACCCCGGCTCCTGCTGTCCTGCCGGCAGCCACTCTGGAAGACCAGATCAAGGAAACCCTGAACAATCTGCGGGAAGCCCAGCTCAAACAGGACATTATCCTTTTTATGAGCTGTTACTCTTATATTTACCCCACTCTGGACAAAAAACGCCGGGATACCCAAGCATACTGGCATGAATTTAATTTTCTGGGAATGGATTACACTCTGGATGAGGTGAAGCCGGTGGGCCAAGACACGGCCCTGGCTCGGGTGACCTGGACCATGCAGGTACAGTCCCGCCGCACCCAGTTGATTGACACCTTCATGCAGAGCTATGAAGTGGGGCTGGCCAAGGAGCTCGGCAAATGGCGCATACGTTCCATCAAAGAAATAGAGGAAGACTGAGGAGTTCACAAGGAGGCTGAGATGACCAGAAATCGTTTTGTTACCGTCTTGATGCTCGGATCTCTGGTTTTGGCTTGCTTTGCCGGCTGCGTGGAGCCCCCGCCGCCCCCGCCACCACCGCCCCCCCCTCCGGCGGTAGAGACCCCGCCTCCGGCGCCTCTATACTTTGTGAATGTCTCCAGTCTGGCTCTCCGGGACGGCCCCAGCACTGCCGCCCCCCAAATTGCCACCCTTCACTTTAACGATGAAGTGGAGCTCCTTGACACCTCCGGGGGTTGGGGACGGGTGCGGGATGTGAGCCGCAACATCGTGGGCTGGGCCTACATGCGTTATCTGCAGCCGGTGCCGGCCTCCAGACCCCGGGCTGTGCCCAAGCGGGCCCCGGCCACCCCACCCAAGGAGCCGCCCGCCAAACCCAGTGAGGCCCCCAAAGCCATGTGAAATTAAGGGCTTAAGTCTCCCAAAATTGAAACGGGGCGTGATTTCTCACGCCCCGTTTTTTCTGCTGCTATGTGGTTGGCTTTGGCCTGTCGGGTTAAAGTTCCCGGATAAATCGGGAAACCGAAAAAAAGCTCTACCTCAATAGTAACCGCAAAGCAAAACCGTTAATCCGAATCAAGGACCTGGGGGATTAGGTTTGGCAGAAAGGGCAGAAGGACGCCCCTTGGCCTGCCTCCCAAACACCTTTCCAAGCATCTAAGGTTATTTATTCTCTTCCCCCTCCTTGGCCCGAATTTCCTGGCCGCCCACCTTGCCGGTCACCTCTTTTTTCTGGAGGGTTTCCTCCTGCCGTACCCGGGGCAGGGGCATCGCCTTCTGGGGTGTGGGGGCCTCCAGGGCCCCCTTCTCCGGGGAGGGCGCCAAGGCCGGAACAGGAGCCTGTTTATCCGTAGCTGCCGACGGGGCCTTTTCCCCGGGGCTCTTCTCCTGGGCCGGGGCCGAACTCAGCAGAGTCAGGGACAAAGAGCCCAGGATCAGAATCTTCCAGGAATATAACCTGATTGTTTTCCACCAGTTCACTGTGCTGACCTCCCGGGGCCGGGCTGCGGCCCTTCAAAATTATCCTACGCAATTATCCTTCGGATGAAATGTCCAGAATCTCGGATACCTCCACCGGCTCCCTCCGTCCTTTAACCGGAATGACTCGGGTGGCGCCGACGATCAGCCCTGGCCCGGCCATTTCCAGGGTATCACGGCTGGCCACAATGGTCCAGCCCAATTCTTTGCTCAGGCCTTCCAGGCGGGAGGCGGTGTTCACTGTATCCCCGATGGCGGTATATTCCAGACGTTTGGGGGATCCGATTATCCCTACCACGGCCTCGCCGGTGTGGAGGCCCACCCCGATTTGGAAGGGCGGCAGAGAGATCTCGGGAAAGCGGCCGGCCATCCAGGTTTTAAAGTCCCGGGCCACCTGCACCAGGCCAAGGGCAGCCTGCACTGCCCGGCGGGCATGATCCGGGCTGGGGACCGGAGCGCCAAAAACCGCCATGACCGCGTCCCCCACAAATTTGTCCACCGTGCCCCCCGCCGCCAGTATAGGCTCACAGGCCCGGCTGAAATAAGTATTCAAGACTTCCACAACCTGGTCCGGAGAGAGGATCTCGGAAATGGTGGTAAAGTTTCGGATGTCGGAGAACAATACGGTGACGCGACAGGACTCACCCCCCAGCCGGGGTCGCTCCCCCGCAACCAGGAGCTTTTCCAGCACCTCCTCCGAAACATAGCGGCTGAAGATGCGGCGCAATCTGGCCCGTTCCCGTTCCTCTCTGGTGAGCCTGAGCCCCAAAACCCCCACGAAACCCAGAATCAGGCTCAAGTGCACCGGAGCCACCGGATATAGCCAATACCTGAGAAACAAGCCATAGCCCAGGACGGCAGAAAGAAAAGTGAGGAGGCTTAGAGCTACCACGGCCTGCCAGAGGGACCAGCGGAGGTAGCCCACAAGGCCCAGACCCAAAAACAGCGCCCCGGTAAACCAAGCCGCCGGCCAAGGTACCTCCCGGGGCCGGCGGCCGGTAAGCCAGGTCTCCACAATGTTGGCGTGGATCTCTGCGCCGCTCATGTTCTTCCCCTCCCACCACCAGAAACCCCGGGAGTAGGGAGTCAGATGCATATCCTGATGGCCCGGGGGCTCATAGGCCAAAATGACCACCTTGCCCCGCAGGGCTTTAACCTTCGGGTCTTGCAAAGCCCCCCTTACCAGAAGTCGCTCAAAGGACAATCGGGGGAAGGTGTCAGGGGGACCGGCGAAGCCGATGCGAAAAAAGGCCTCTTGGCCCTCTACCTCCCCGGACTCCCGGGGGAGTTGAGGCTCTTTCCGGAGCCGCTTTATCTCCTCCACCGGGTCCAGGCCCAGCCAGTGCAGGGCTAACAGGTAAGGAAAGGTGAGGAACACCGTGCCCTGATCGTCCTTAAGGGCCGGCATCCAGAAGCGCACAGCGCCGTCGGCGTCCACTGCCAGATTGATAAGCCCAACCTGGGCCGGTAGCCGGGGGAGAACGGAGACGAATTCCGGGACCGGCAGGACGACCGTTTTCCGCCCCTGGTCATCCAGTCTCAGACGCCCGGCCAGCACCACCTGTCCTGAGGCCAGTTGTTCCTTAAAGGGACGGTCAAGATTCAAAATGGCCTCCCCGGCGGGCAACTTGGCGTTTTTCAGCCAGGATTCGATGGTCACCCGGAAGAGGTAGTCCAAGCCAAGAGCCCGGACTCCCACCTCCCGGAGGACCTGAATGGCCCGGGCCCAATGGGGTGTCCAGGTCACCAGCGGTTCCTCCGCGTGGGCCTCCAGGGTCTCTTCGTCCACCGCCACAATGACCACATGCTCCGGGTTATAGCGCTTCCCGGCCAGCTGGTGCCAGAGATCCTGGTAAAAATTCTCCGGTCCTTCCAGCCAGCCGGTGCGGTCCAGGACGGTCACTGCGGCTAGAATGAAAAGAAACAGTCCGGCTCCGAGGAGGAGCGTCTTCATCTTCTATCCCAGCCGAAGATAGCGGGTGAGGACCTCCTCGCTGGCAGAGTAGGGGTCAAGTCGCCGATCCAGAATGTCATCCAGGAGGGCCTCAAGCTGGCCGTTTTGGCCAAGCCGGGCCACCAGCCGGGAGAAGATCCCCTCCTTGAGGAGTTCCAGAAGCTCCTGCCGCACCTGTTTCCGTCGAGCAACTCTGAGGGCCCGGCCTCCCTCCCGAGCCAGGAAGGCCTGATGCTCCCGGATGCCAGCCATAAGTTCGCCGACCCCTTCGCCGTCCTTGGCCCGAGTGAGATAGACCTTGGGCTGCCAGGCCAAAGGATCGTGGGCACTTTTCCGCATGTCCAGCATCAAGAGAAGGTCCTGAAGGGTGCGCTCCGCCCCCTCCCGGTCAGCCTTGTTCACCACCAAAATATCGGCCACTTCCAGGAGCCCGGCCTTCAGGGCCTGGATGTCGTCTCCCAGGCCGGGGACGGTGACTACGATGGTGGTGTAGGCGGTGGCCGCCACCTCCACTTCATCCTGGCCCACCCCCACGGTTTCCACCAGAAGGTAGTCCTTGCCCATGGCGTCCAGCACAGTGAGGATGGCCCGGGCGGAGGCGGTGAGTCCCCCGAAGTGCCCCCTGGTAGCCAGGGAGCGGATGAACACCCCCTCATCCGTGGCGTGGCGCTGCATGCGGATGCGGTCCCCCAGGATGGCCCCGCCTGAGAAAGGGCTGGTGGGGTCCACGGCCACCACTCCCACGGTCTGGCCTGCGGCCCGCAGATGTTGGATGATACGGTCGGTGAGGGTGCTCTTGCCCACCCCGGGGGAACCGGTGAGGCCCACGATGTGGGCCCGGCCGGTTTTGGGATAAAGGTGTTTCAGAACCTCACGCGCCCGGGGCAAGCCGTCGTCCAGGTCCCGGATGAGACGGGCCGCGGCCCGGACATTTCCGCTCACCACCAGTTCGGCAACCTCTCGCGGATCTTCCATGCTTTCTCCTGCAAAAATTAGCTTATCCCTTAACCCCACCTGCCGCAAGCCTTGCCGGACAGCTTGGCACAACATCCATCTTCTCCCCCCACCGCCCAAAGAGCAGACGACCTTTCAGGCTAAAAGCCTGGTGGAACAGAATAGGGTAGGGGGCCGATCAAGCTTGATTTCGGGGAAATTCCTAAAAAATCAGCATAGAGACCACCGCCGCACCCCCAATGACCCAAAGGAGATTAAGGTCAAACAGGATAAGGGCCACCGCGGCCCCTAACATCAGGCCCAGGGTCTTCCAGTCCGTGACCGCCCCCAGGCCCAACTGCAGGGTAACCAAGGCCAACATGCCCACTAAGGCGTCCAGGACTCCCTGAATTATCCGGCGCATCCAGCCGGCCGTCTTCATATGTAGATAGATGGGGGTCAAGGCCAGGATAATGAGAATGGGTGGAAGAAAAATGGCCAAGGTGGCCACCACCGCCCCCAGAAAACCTTGCAGGATAAAGCCCACAAACGCAGACAAAATGATCAGGGGGCCAGGAGTCACATAGCTCAAAAGAATGCCGTCCAAGAATTGCCGCAGGGTCAGCCAACCCAGGCGATCCACCACCTCCCATTGCAACACCGGGATCATGACATAACCCCCGCCAAAGCTGATCAATCCCACCTTGAACATGATTCCGGTCAGGTGGGCCAGAATGGGGTAAACGCGCCACAGCACCAGATACAGTAATATACATCCGGTAAGGATGATGGACGGAAACAGCAACCCATCAAAAGCCAGGCTTTCTGAGGCCCGCGGTTTTATAAAACGCTCTTCCCCGGAGGCGTTTCCGGCCGGACCCACCAAGAGTCTTATGGCTCCAGCCCCCAGAAAGACCCCCAGATAATGAACCTTGAACCACAGAAGTCCCAAGGCCAAAAGGGCCAGCAGTATGTCAGTTGTCTGTTTTTTCACCGTCTGCCCCAGACGCCAGAAGGCCTGGAGCAGAAGGGCAATGACCACAGCGTTGAGACCCCGGGAGAGGGCCTTTACGAAGGCCAGGTCCACATAGCGGACATAAAGCCAGGACAATGTCACCATCAGGAGAAAGGCAGGGAGGATGAAGCCGGTGGCTCCGGCCAGGCCCCCCAAAGGCCCTTGCAGGCGCTGCCCCACATAGGTGGCAAGCTGCACCACCGTGGCCCCGGGTAGCAACTGGCAGAGGGCTAGGCCGTCCCAGAAGTCCTCCTCCTTGAGCCAACGGTTCTTCTCCACCACCCGCCGCCGCAAGGGCTCCACCATGGCCAGGCCGCCGAAGGCCGTGACCCCCAGATGAAGAAAAGTCAAAAAGATGTAGGTAATGCTGGGCATCATGATTTGGGCCTGGTGGTGACGGTAGGGGAGGGGCCTTGATCCCCGGGCCCGCCGCCCTCACCATACCCCCCTTATTTCGTGCCCACGTCCAGATGGGGCCAATCAGTATGATAACCCACGTAGTTCCATTCCTGGGGCAGGCGGCACCCCAACCATTTGGCGACGGTGTAAATCCACGAAGGCAGTTGCCGGGCGTCCAGCCGGTGCATGGCCTCCCGGTTGTACTGCCGGAGAGCCCGGCTTACCGGATTGGGAGGGCCATCCACCACCCCGGAGAAATTAAAGTCATTCAAATCCAGGGCCAGACCCAGGCGGTGGTTGGAGATGACTGCGTGGCGCCCATGGTACACCTGGGCCAGGTGGTCAAAGTGCACCTTGATCACCTGAGCTTCCAAGGAAGTGCCTTCCTGGTCGGGAAAGCTTAAGGATTCCACCGTCCCCGGTCCGGTGTTAACACTCACCGCATAGGTGTCTTCTCCCCCCCTGACCACCAGCAGGGGAACGCGTTTTTGTGGCTCATACCAGCCCTCCCGGAAGATGTATTCCAGAAGCAGGGCCGCCAGAGGAGCAAATTTGCTGTTAACTTCAAAATGGATGTAGTCGGCGCGGTAGTTATCCTTGGCGTTGATGGCCGACAGGGTCTCTACATGCCAGATATAACCGCATGGCCTGGGGGCGGTAAGGGCCACGGTCTGCCATTTTTTTGCAAAGCCGCAATAGGTGACAAGCCTTCGGGCCCCGGCCGGCACCCACACCGGCACACTGAGTAGCACCCCCACCCGGTCGCCGTCCGGCCATTTTAGGAGGCGCAGGGTCTCCCAGGACACCTCCCCTTTCCCAGCCAAAAGCTCCAAGGACTTGCGTCGCAACTCCACCAGACGGTGGATACCCAAGGAATTCCGGGCCAGCGCCGCCTTTTTAAGGAAATCCCGGTCCCGGTCCCGGGGCGTGAGGCCCGGGTCATAGCTCAAGGCCACCTGTTGGAGGAGACGGGCCGCCGCAGGGGCCAAAGAGGCCTCAAGTATCCGGGGCCGGGGCGGAAGGGACCCTTCACCGAATAGGCGCAAAGGGGCGGCGATCCCTTCCAGAATTACAAGAAAGGCCACAAAAAATAGGGCCATGATCAGGGTTCGCCGACTCTGGGTAAACATGGCTGCATTTTAAGCAAAGGTGCAGGAAGCGTCAATGGCGGAGGCGGAATGAGGCGTGGAACCTGAGAGAAAAACCGGGCTCAGGAGAGGCTCCAGGAGCGCCGTTTCATCAGGAGGCAAGGGTTTGGACCGTCTTCGCCTCAAATGGTTATCAAGCCACCGCCAGTATCAAACATTTCAGGTAGGAACTTTCCGGCAGGGACAGGAGGACCGGATGGTCTTTGGCCGCGCCCCGCTTCTCCACCAACCGGGCCTGCCGTCCGGCGTCGGCCGCGGCCCGGCGCACCACCTCGACAAATTCTTCTTCGCTCAGATTGTAGGAACAGGAGGAGGTTATCAAGATTCCACCCTCTCTGAGAAGCTGGAAGGCCCGCCGGTTGATCTCCCGGTAACCCCTTAAGGCCCCGGGTCGTTCGGCCCGGCTTTTGGCGAAGGCGGGGGGGTCCAGCACGATGAGGTCAAAACGTCGCCCCTGCTGGCCCGCCTTTTTAAGGTAATCAAAGACATTTTCCCTTATGAACTCCAGGTTGTCGAAGCCGTTCAGGCGGGCATTGGCCTGGGCCAGGGAAAGGGCTGCCTCCGAACTCTCCACCAGGGTAACCCGCTGGGCCTTGGAGGCCAGGTGCAGCCCAAACCCACCCTGGTAAGCGAAGGCGTCCAGGACCTCGCCCCGGGACCAGACCGCGGCGGCCAGACGGTTATCCCGTTGGTCCAAAAACAGTCCGGTCTTCTGCCCCCGGCGCAGGTCTGCCAGAAACCGCACCGGACCCTCCCGCACCTCCACCCGCTCCGGGAGTTGGCCATAAACTGTTTGTACTTCAAGAGGCAAGCCTTCCAGACGCCGCACTTCCACATCATGACGGAGAGTTATGGACAAAGGATCAAGAGTCTCAAGAAAGACCTCCTTAAGCCAGGGCAGAAGACGCTCCATTCCGGGATGCAGGCTCTGGACCACCAGATGTCCGGCATAGTTATCCACCACCAGGCCGGGAAAGCCATCGGCTTCGCCAAAAATCAGGCGATAAGCGTTACTGTTTTGGACCATCTTCTGTCGCCAGGCCCAGGCCCGCTGGAGGCGCTCCCTCCAAAAGTCCGGATCCGCCCTGACCTCCCGGTCGGAGACAAACCTGAGGGCGATGCGGGAAAGGGCACTGTAAAAGGCTTGTCCCAGAAAGCGGCCGTGAGGATCAGCCACCGCCACTAGGTCTCCGGAATTAAGGCCTTCGCGAGGAAGCAGGACATCATCCCGGAATATCCAAGGGTGCCCGCGCTGCCGCCAACGCCACCCCTTAGGGGTGAGACGGACCTCAGTGACGGGACTCCCGTTTAGTCCCGGTACCACCTTTGCCGCTCCTCGTATTCCGCGAATTTTTTGCGCAGATAGCGCCCGGCAAAGTCCGGATGACCCAGATAAGCCAGCAGGCCCTGGAGAAGGCGGGCCTGCATTTTCTCCCGCAGTTCCGGAACTTCCCGTTGATCAATGAAGTGGCGGACATCCTCTTTGCGAAAGATTACCTCCGGGCCCAGGGCCTCCACCACCTCCTGATAACGCTCTTTCAAGTCCGGGGGCAGGTGGGCTTCGGCCACCGGGATGGCCACCCGCACCTCCAGCTTCACCAGCCACCGGTCTCCGGCCAAAGGGCGGGAATGGTCCAAGAGTTCCAAATTAAGCCCGTTAGGAAGTGTCTTTTGGCAGAGAAGTCGTTGTGAGGTCATAGGATAAGCGTCTGGCTAGGGAAAATGTTTTTTTCTTGGTCAGGTCTATTATAAACTGAGGGAAAATGCCATGCCTAAGGTGACCTGATGCGGCGCTCCCTTTTTATCATCCTTGGAGTGGTCCTTCTAATAGGGGTGGTGGTAGCGGGATGGTTCTACTACCTCCACCGGGATTCTCCCCGCTATGTGCTATTACAGATATTGGAAGCCATAAGAGAGCGTAATTACGACAAAATATACTATCATATTGATTTAAAAAATATTATAGATCAATTAATCCAGGACACAGGACAGGATCTATTGTCCCGAAATGGTGGCGAGCAGGACGAGCTTACCCGGCTGGGCCAGAATCTAGCCCGCAAGTTCGCCCGGCATCTATTGCCCCGACTTTTTGCCAATTTTGAAAAGGACCTGCGCCAAGCCATTAATGGATACCTTAGCACTTTGACCAGCCAGGAGATTCTGGCCCTGGAGGCGGCGGTGGCCTTGGCCGAAGTCAGTCAGACGGGGGGTGAGGCTCAGGTGACCCTGAAATTTCCCAAGGAGGAGCTGCGTCTGCGCCTGACCATGTCCCGTGACTTTCCAGACCGTTCCTGGCGGGTGGTGGGCGTAAATTTTCAGGATCTCAAGAAAATCATCAAGAAAGAGCTCCTATAATGTCTGATAATATATATTATGTAAACCAAGATGCAAGCCACTGAAACCTGCCCCCAATGTGGTCATGTTTTTCCGGTAAGTCGCCGGCCCATTCCGGCGGTGGACCTCATCATTGAATATGAGGGCCAGGGCATTGTCCTGATTTCCCGTAAATATCCGCCCTACGGCTGGGCCTTGCCGGGAGGCTTCGTGGAATACGGGGAGAGCCTGGAGGAGGCGGCGGTCAGGGAGGCAGAAGAGGAAACGGGCCTGAAGGTGAGACTTTTAGGGCAGTTTCATACTTATTCCCGTCCCGACCGGGATCCCCGGCGCCATGTCATCAGCACCGTCTTTGTGGCCACGGCCGCCGGTCCCTGTCAGGCCGCCGATGACGCCCGGGACCTGGGGATTTTTCCCCTGGAGAAACTCCCTGAACCGCTGGCCTTCGACCATGCCGAGATACTGGCGGATTATCGCCAAAAGCGGGATAAATGGGGGAACCCGGGCCTCAAATGAACCTGTTCCTTTATCAGTTCCTGGCCTCCCTGGCCGGCGTGCTTGGCTGGCCCTGGTTTTATTATCATCTGAGGTCCCGGGGGCGGGGGGAGAGCTTTGCCCCCCGTCTGGGTCTTAGGAGCCCCCCCCCACCACCTTCCGGAACCCCTCGGGTATGGCTACACGGGGTCTCCGTGGGGGAGGTCCTGGCGGCCCTGCCCCTGGTGACAGAGCTCAAATCCAGACTTCCCCAGGCTGGGGTAATTGTCTCCACCGGCACGGAAACCGGCCAGGCGGTGGCCCGGCGTCACTATCCCCCAATGGGGGCGCAGGTGTGCTATTTTCCTCTGGATGTCCCCTGGGCCGTGCACCGGATCCTTTACACTCTGAAACCCGACCTCTTCGTGGCCCTGGAATCGGAGGTCTGGCCCGGCTTTCTCTCTTTGGCCCGCCGCCGGGGAGTGGCCCTGGCCTTGATGAACGCCCGCCTTTCTGACCGCTCCTTTCGCCGTTATCTGCGTTATAAGAAATATCTATTTGAATTTATTAATTTATTCGATATCATTGCCCCCGGCTCCCGGGAAGACCACCGGCGTTTGGCCCTTTTGGGGATTCCTGAGGCGAAGCTGCGTTTCACCGGCAATCTGAAAGTGGATGCCCTCCTGGCCCGGAGAGAACTCCTTTTATCCCCCCCCTCCCCTTTTGATGCACCGTTGACCTCCGGCGCCTCTTTGGGCCCCACCTTGGCCCTGGAAACGCTGGGGAAGATTCTCGTAAGGGAAGGGCAACCGGTGTTTCTGGCGGCCTCCACCCATCCGGGAGAGGAGGATAAGGTCCTGGAGGCCTATAACCTGCTACGCGCCTCCTACCCTGCCCTACTTCTTATTCTGGCACCCCGGCACCCCGAACGGGTTCCCCAGGTGGCCGACCTTTTAAGAGAGCAAGGCTTGGCTTTTCATCTCTGGCAAAACCTGAAGGCTGGCCTAGAGAAGCTTTCCCAGGCCGTGGTGCTGGTGGACACGGTGGGTGAGCTCATGGCTTTCTACGCTGTAGCCGACGTGGCCTTTGTGGGGGGAAGCCTTGTGCCCCGGGGGGGTCAGAATCTCCTGGAGGCCGCCGTTTGGGGACTTGCCCCTATTCATGGCCCCCATCTGGAAAACTTCCGCTGGGCTGAGGAAATACTGCAGGAAGCCGGCGTGAATCTGGTTGTTCGGGACGCACCTTCCCTGGCTCACTCAGTGCGGCACCTTCTGGAACACCCACAAGAGCGTCGCCGCCTGGGGGAAGCCGCCTATCAGTCTCTTATGGAGCATCGGGGCGCCGCCGCCCGTCAGGCTGAACTTTTGGTGTGGCTGGCTGGCCAAATTAAAAAGCGGTGATGGAACAGGGGCAAAAAACCAAAGACCCAAGGCTTTTTTCCCTTACCGTTAATCCGCGGGGCTCAGACCTGCTCTCCTAAGTGTTCCCGCAAGAAGTCCTTGATGTACCAATCCACGATACCGTCTGAGAACATCACCATGTCAAGCTGCTTGGTGTAAACTGTGAGCTTTCCCAAAAGGACGAGGCGTTTCAGTATCTCTTCCTGGCCATACTTGGCCAAACGGGCTTCGATCAAATCGCCTTTTCTCTGAGGTTGCAGGCCGATGTGGTCCAGGAGGGTTTCGATAAGCCGGGCCCGGCGCTCCCGGCGCTCCGTAGTGGAGCCCCCACCCCGGAAACCGAAGGTGAGATAATTGTCGTTCACCACTTCAGAGACATAGGCCTCCACCGTGGACAAATGATAGCCCAGACGGATACTGAAGTTCATGTAGTTCCGGGAGAGCACCGCATAGCTTTGGTCCCGCCAGACATCAGCCCCCTGGGCCTTCTCCCCTTCCTCCTTGACAAAGACTGAGGAAAGGCTTTTTATCCCCCCGGGCGGGCCTTTGGGCCAGGGCATGGACTTCAGCCCCTGCCAAAAGGCCTTGAAGGGTATGGATTCTATCTGTTCCGGCCGCACCCGGCGCCGTCTTCCGGACTTCAGCCCTCCCCCCACATCCAGCAGCCTGAGCTTCAGGGGAATCTCGGAGTCCAGTTCCACCACTTCGGCGGTTTCCGGAAGCTCCCGCTCCGTCATGCGGAACATCTCCCGCATGGAGTATTCGTGGGCATAACGCACGATGTCATGGAGAGACCGGCAGTTCTCGGGGGTGAAGGTGTCGGACCGGGGGTTAATAAGATTCAGGGGCACCACCTTCTGCACCACGGCCTTAAGGATATGAAAAATGGGGCTGTCCATTAAGGCATTTTCTGTTTTCCGTCCCTCATCCAGGAGTTCGGGGACCACACCCTCATAAACCGTGCCGTAATGGGCGTCCACCGTAACCTCCTGCCCCGGCTTAAGGACTTTGGTGGCCTTGCCGGTGTTAAGAATGGTGGGCACCTGAAACTCCCGAGCCAGCAAAGCCATATGACCGGTGGGGCTCCCCCCGTCGGTGATGATGGCCGCCGCCTGGCGCATGACCGTGACAAATTTAGGGGAGGTAAACCGGGAGACCAAAATCCCTCCGGGCGGGAAATTTTTCAGGTCCTCGTCCCTTTTCACCAGGACCACGGGCCCGGCTCCCACTCCCCGACAGGCAATGGTCCCCTGATCTAGAAGCACCGGATAGCCCTTCAGGATGGGTGGGCGGGAGGCCACCGTTTTCCTGGCCTGGATGCTCAGAGTGCGGGTCTGCAGGAGCCATAGGTTACCTTCCTCATCCAGAGTCCACTCCACATCCTGGGGCCTTTTATAGTGTTTTTCCAAGCGGGCCGCCCATTCCGCCAGACAGGAAAGCGTCTCCTGGGTGAGACAAGGGGCCTCCACTTCTTCGGGAGGGACTGGCACCTCCGCCTCGCCCCCTTCAGGAAGCCAGACCAGTTTCACCTTTTTGGCGGCAATGTGCTGCTCCAGGATCTGGCCCGGAGGGTCATAAGCCACCAGATAGGAATCCGGCGGCACCTTGCCGCCCACGGCGTATCTCCCCAGACCCCAGACGGCGTTAATCAGAACGGCCTCCCGTTCCGGGGCCTCCGGCTGCCGGGTAAACAGCACCCCGCTGGCCCGAGCCTTGACAAGGGGCAGGACCGCGACCCCCATGGCCATCTCTTCCTCGTTGAACCCCTTGTTTTTATAATAAAACAAGGCCCTGGGGGTAAACTGGCTGGCCACTATGTCCTTGTAACGACGGGGCAGCTCTTCCGGAGGTACATTGAGAAAGGTGGCATACTGACCGGCAAAGGTGAAGGTGAGGTCTTCCAGTGCAGCACTGGAGCGGACAGCCAGAAAAGGACGCCGGCCCAGGCTTCGGCACAGGCGCTCGTAGGCCTCCATGAGGGCCTCCTCCAGGTCCGGGGGCACCCTGGCTGCCTCCACCATGGCCTTGAGTTCCTCGCTCACCCGGGCCAGAGTGTCCAGATCGGCAAGGCTCCAGTCCTTGAGGAGTTTATTGACCCGATCCTTTAGCTGATTGTATTCCAGGAAAATCTTATAGGCGTAAGTGGAAACCGCAAAGCCCGGTGGCACCGGCAGCCCCACCCGGTTCAGGACCTCTCCCAGGTTGGCGCTTTTTCCCCCCACGATGTCAGCCTTATTGAGATCCACCGTGGTCAGGTCCAGGACCAGGGGGGCCACCGGAATCTCCCGGTGACGCTCCACTATCGCCAACAACTCCCGGCTCAGCTGTTCCAGGACCAAATTGAGCTTAAGATAGCGCTTCTCCCCCAAGCCATTGAGGGCCTCCACCAGGGTACGGGTCTCCTTGAGGAGCTGATCCACCACCTGTTTGAGATAGGCCATGTCAAACAGGTAGTCCCCGGAAAGCTTCTCTTCCATGTCGGCCATGAGCGCCATGGCCGCGTTATTGGCCTTAAGGAGTCTTTGAAAATGGGCATAGCGCTCTGCCAGGGCCAGAGAGGCGCCCGAATAGGATTTCCCCTTAAGTCGTCGCCAGGCCTGCTTTAGCATACCGATTAGCGGCCGTAGTCTTCCTTGACTTACTACTTCGAAATTACCGGTCGGAGCAAATGGCGGTCAGAGGGTGCTGTCCAGCACCTCCACCCGTCCGTTTCGTAAGGAATATTTACTCACCACCATATGGAGACGTTTTCGGGCCAGGGCCTCACCAATAATGGAGCTTTCGCGGCGCAAGGTGTCATAAAGCTCAGCCAGGTGGGCATTGGTGACCGTCTCCACCAAATCGCTCCCGGTAAGTCCCTGGCCGCGGACACGTTCGGCCGTGGGGGCGATTTTTTTCACCACCTGGGTGATGTGGCTTTCATCAAGATCGGGATGCTCCACGGCCGCGGTGACCGCCCCACAGGATTCATGCCCCTTGATTACCATAAGCGGCACGTTAAGATGCGCCACGGCATACTCCAGACTGCCGATGGTGGTGGGTTCCAGCACCAAACCGGCAGTGCGCACCACAAAAAGGTCACCCAGACTCTGGTCGAAAATGATCTCCGCCGGCACCCGGGAATCCGAACAGCACAGCACCGCGGCCAAAGGGCTTTGCCCCCGGGTGAGACTTTCCCTCAGGTCCAGGAGATTTCTCCCCATGAAGAGCCCTTGGACGAACCGCATGTTTCCTTCCAGAAGCCGTTGCCACACCTCTGCCGCGGAAAGCCCCAAACCTTTCCCTGCCATGCTTAATCCCCTTTTTGCCGTGAGAAACTGCCCAACCGAACTCGGCCCTTCCCCTTTATCCCCAGGAGGGCCCCACTTTAACCAGCCCAATAATATCTATCAGTCCCCCAGAACGATTCGGGAGATTTCCTGAAAAAGATCGCTTAAGCGGACAATGCCCACCACTTTCTGGTCCTCCATCACCGGCATCAGGCCCACGTCCTCCCTTATCATCTGGGCCATAGCCTTGACCAGGGAGTCGCCGGCGTTCACCGTGGCCCGGATGGGGCGCATGGCTTCGCTCACCGGACGTTGGGAGGCCTCTTTCAGGCCCGGTCCGAAACAATCCTTAATGAGAAGGGAAAGTTCGGGGTGGCTCGCCACCTGTAACCCTTCCGCCAACCTGGTACCTTTCAGGAACTGGGGTTCCAGCCCCTTGACAATGTCCCTTAAGGTCAACATCCCCATTAGTTGGTATTTTTCATCAAAAACCAGGACAGACCGGGGTTCGAAACTTTTTTCAAACTTAAGGGTGGCCTCCCGGACCATGGCCATGGCCTGGCGCAGGGTGAACCAATATGGGATATGGGGGTAATCCGCCAGCGGAATCATCACATCCCTGACCTTTTTCTCTTTCATGACTGGGTATCTCCCTTGGGTTTAAAGGACCACACGGGGGCCCCAGGGCCTAGACCTCAGTTGGCAGCCTGAGCTGCCACCCCCTTAACCCTCACCTCCTCCGCCGGCAGGAGGACATGGAAAGTGGTGCCGGCGGGGCCTGGACCTGGGTCTTTGGCGGTCTTGGTCTCAAAGCGGATGACCCCGCCGTATTTGTCCACAATGGCATGGGTTACGGAAAGGCCCAGGCCGGTGCCCTCCCCCGGTCGTTTGGTGGTGAAGAATGGATCAAAGATGCGGTCCACATATTCTTTGGGGATGCCGGTGCCGGTGTCCGAGACCATGGTCTCAACCTGGTGGCTTTCCGGAAGGTAGCGGGTGGTGATGGTGAGGGTTCCTCCCCCCGGCATGGCGGCCACCGCGTTAGTGATGAGGTTCAAAAAGACCTGTTGCAGTTCGCTGGCGTCCCCCCGGACCTGGGGCAGGTTGGGGGCCAATTGCAATTCCAGCTCCACTTTGTGGGTCAGGAGGGTGTTTTGCACCAGCTTCACCAGATTTTTCAGTTCCTGGTTCAGATCGGCATAATCCCCGGGTTTGGCCGGGGTCCGGGCAAAGCTCATCAGGTTTTCCACGATGCGTTTGCAATTGAGGGCCTGGCGTTCTATGGTCTTGAGCATTTCGTATTCTTTGCTGTCTTTGGGGATCCGGTCGAGAAGCATCTCAGTGAATCCCAGCATGATGGCCACCGGATTGTTGATCTCGTGGGCCACCCCCGCCGCCAGTGTGCCGATGGAGGCCAGCTTTTCGGTTCGGGCCATCTGTTCTTCCATATAGTGTCGTTCGGTGATGTCCCGGGCGAAAACCAACACCCTTTCCACTGTGCGGCCGTCCTCCCCATACAGGGGCACCAGAAAGTTGGACAGCCAGTAGCGCCGGCCCCGGATTCTCATCTCCCCCTTGAACTCCACATTGCGGGAGGTGGTAAAGACATAGTGGATCTGGGCCATCAGGGTGTCGGCGTCTTCTGGGGCAAAAAATTCCGATAAAGACCGCCCTTGGAGACCGATGGCCGGCATGTTGAAAGCCCGGGCCGTGGCCGTGTTGGCCGCCAATATCTTGCCCTCCCCGTCCACCATAAAAATGAAATCCGGGGAGCGCTCCACCACCGAGCGGTAGCGTTCCTCACTTTCCCTTAGTTTGACGGTGGCCCGCTCCACCTCCTCCTGGAGCCCCTTGGTCCAGCGGCGTTCATGGATGAAAATCACCAAGGCCACCCCCAAAAGGGCGAAGATGATAATCCCTTGGACAAGAAACTGCCTGATGTAAAGGGTGGAGATGATGCCAGCCACCTCATCGGTGGGGGCGGCCACCGCCACCGGCCAGATGTTCCGGCAACCCCCGGGTTTGCCGTGGCTGATGGTAAATGCCGGATCCATCAAGGCATAAGGGCAATCGGTACCTACATGAGCCTGGCTGAAGGCCAGAAACTTCTCCATCTGGTGGATGACGCCCCGGTGCCAGCCGGAAATATAGCGGGCGGTGCCCTCTTCCCCAGCCAGCATCCGGGTCTTCTGAATCTCGTTGATTTTGTCGAAACTGATGGCGGGATTCCTGCGTCCCCTGGCGGTGAAGGCGTCCTCCCCGATGAATTCCCGCTCCGGGTGGTAGAGAAACAGGCCGTCCGTGTTCATCACCCAGCAATAGCCGGTGCGGCCGGAGCGGATGCCCGCGGCATAGTTTCCCACAAATACGCTAAGGTCAATTTTGAAGGCCAAAACCCCTACCAAGGTGCCGGGGGCCCGGGGATGTGATTCGTCCACACTCTCCTGATACACCGGGGTCGCCATGATCATGAAGGGAATTTTAAAGAGACCCCGGGGTTCCACCATTACCGGACTTTGATAAATCTGCCCCCGATTGACCGGATTCCTGGCCCAATCCCCCACCGGATCCTGGGAAGGTTCCTCAGTTTTCACCTGGGCTCCTTGGGAATCCAGGATGTAAACCCGCAAAGATTCGAAATCTGCCCTCCAGATGGTGGTGACCCCCATCCGGCTGAGTTCTCCGAAGCTGGCCCGCAGGCGATTGGCCCATGCCGGGGTCTCCAGGTATTGAATAGCCGGGGAAAAGGCCAGGAGTCTTAGTTCCCGCCGCAGGAAATTCAAGCCGCTTTCAATCTGCCGGGCGGTGGTGCGGGCCAGGATAAGCTGCTGCTGCTGGAAATCCTCAGCTACAATCTCCTGGGTGCGTTTAAGGGACAAAAGACCCAGGACAAAGGCGAGTGCCAGGAGCAGCACCACCGCCAGCCCCAGTAACTTGAACAGCCGGGGGAACCCGAATAATTTTTTAAGTTCGGCCATGAAAGATTTCTAACCCAAGGGGGCCGGATTTGCCAAGAGTGTCGTTTTTTAAATATCTTACGCCAATTACCCCCGATGGTCAAGAAAGCCCGCCCTGCGCCCCTTGCCGCGTGGACCCCCTTAACAGAAATTTAACGGTCTGCCCCGGTTTTTTAACGCCATATTAATCGTGGCCTTGCTAAAAAATTTTCAAGCTGTGATCCTGAGGCTCAGCCAAGCGCATAAAAGACTTCGGTAACCCAGGCCCTGATTAGACCGGCAGGCGGGCGGGTTTCCAAAGTGGCCCCGGCCAGCCGGCAAAACTTGGGAGGTCGTCATGACAAAAGAAAAGAAGGTCAAAGATTTCATGATTCCCCTGGAGGATTACCCCCACATCCCCTATTGGTTCACCCTGCGTCAGGCCATGGCCATCGTCCGGGAGGCCAGTATCCGGTTTGAAGGTGCCTTTGAACCCCGGGCCGTCCTGGTCTTCGATGAAAAATACCAGTTGGTGGGGATGCTCACCTTAAGAGACATCATCCGGGGTCTGGAGCCCCGCTTCCTGAAGGAAGGCAAGGAGGTGGAGGGGGTGAAGGTACCCTCTGATCCCAGTCTTTCCGTTATCATGGGGGAGCTCTTCGGCCCCGGCCTGAAGGAGGCTTCCCAGCGGCCGGTGAGCGAGGTCATGAGCCCCATCAAGGTAACGGTGGACGCCGATGCCCCCATCGCCAAGGCCCTTTTCCTGATGATCAAGGAAAATGTGGGCATGATGCCAGTCATGCAGGACCACAAGGTCATGGGCATGGTGCGCTTAAGCGATCTGTTCAAGGAGATTTCGGACCTGGTGCTGGGCGATTGACCAGACCTTTATTTGTGAAAAAAGGAGCATAAAGATGGCGGACGAAGTAAAAAAGGTACCTTTAAGTGCCGGCCTGCCGGAGATGCCGGAAGAAATCCTTCTGGCCCCCCCAAAAAAACTCATTGATTGGAGACGGATCTTTTTCATTTTCTTGGGCTTGGGTGTTTTCTTCTTGTTTTACGCCATTCCTCACTTGCCGGACGCGGTGGATCCCCAAGGGAAAGTTTTCCCGCTTTCCTGGGAAGGCAAGATGTCCCTGGGGCTATTTCTGATGGCCGGCGTCTGGTGGGTCTTTGAAGTCATGCCCATCGGCGCCACGGCCATCGCCATCGGGCTCTTTCAGGTGCTCTTTTACATCCGCCCGGCGGAGCAGGCCCTCAAGGATTTTCTGGACCCCTCGGTGTGGTTCATCTTCGGCTCCGTGGTCATCGGCCTCGCCTTCAGCGCCAGCGGCCTTACCAAGCGCATGGCCTACAAGATGCTGGGGGTGGTGGGGGAACGCACCAGTCTCATTCTCCTGGGTTCCTTTTTGGTGGTGGCGGGTATGACCCTTCTTATGGCCCACACCGCGGTGGCCGCGGCCATCTTCCCCTTGCTTATGGCCATCAACGCGCTTTACAGTGAGTCCGACCAACCCACCCGCTTCGGCAAGGGCTTATTCATCGGCATGGCCTGGGTGGCCGGAGCCGGTTCTATCATCACCTATCTGGGGGCCGCCCGGGGCGTGGCCGCCGCGGGCATGTTCAAGGAGTTCACCAAGGGCCTGGTCATCAAAGGGGTCGCCTATCCTGAGGGCTATGATATCGGGTTCTTTGAGCTCACCTGGTATATGTTCCCCATCGGCCTGGCCATGGTTTTTCTTATCTGGCTTATCGTTATTTTTTGCTTCCGGCCGGAACGGGACCGCATTGAGGGTCTGCGGGAGCGGGCCGCGGCTTTAACCCGGGAACTGGGCCCCATGAACAACAAGGAAAAATTTGTCATTTTCACCATGGTAGCCATCATTGCGCTCTTCATGCTCAAGTCCTTCGCCCCCATCGCGGCCTTTCAGAAACTGGACCGGGCCGGCATCATGCTCATCGGCACCTTGGCCTTTTTCCTCACCAAAACCCTCACCGTGGAGGACCTGGAAGCCATCCCCTGGAACATCATCCTGCTTTTCGGGGGTGCCATGTCCATCGGTTTCTGCCTGTGGAAGACGGGCGCGGCCCAATGGCTGGCAGTGCACTGGCTCACCATGTTTCTTAAGGCCCACCCCCTGGTTTTCATCCTGGGCATCGCCTTTTTTGTCCTGGTGATGACCAATTTCATCATGAATGTGGCGGCCATCGCCATTTCCCTGCCGGTGTCCCTGGTCATTGCCAATTATCTGGGGGTGGCGGGCCATGTGATTCTTTTCGCCTCCCTGGTGACCGCGGGCATGCCCTTTAACCTCTTGATCGGCGCCGCGCCCAACGCCATCGCCTATGAGAGCAAGCAGTTCACTCCCGGGGAATTCTTCCTCTACGGGTTGATCCCTAGTGTGGTCCTGATGGCGGTCTTGGTGGTCTTTGTCTGGTTCATCTGGCCCCTCATGGGCATGCCGGTACTGGTGAAGTAAAGGACTCAGGCGTTACTAGATCGAAAACCTCGCGAGCAAAAAGGATAATCTTATGAGAAAAAGTTGGCTTTTCTTCCTGATTTTCCTGATCCTTACAGGTCTCACCTTTGGGGCGCTTGGGGGGGCGGCGGCCCAGGAGCCTCCGGCCGCCCAGGCCCCGGGGGACCGCCTCACCCTCTCCGGCGTGGTGAAAAGCCCTCAGGGCAAAGGCGTCAAAGAGGTGGAGATTGAAGTCCGGGTGAATGGTCAACTGGTCCGCCCTCTGGGCAAGGAAGAAGAGATCAGCACCAGCAGCAGCGGCGGTTTTGTGGCGGAGTTCCTTCTGCCCCCGGGAACCCTCCCTGCCGCCCGGGTGGAGGTCAGCGGCCACAAACCCAGCTGGCAGCCTCTCCCCCCCACCCCAGTTAAGGTGGTGGCCTCCGGTGAGGATTCCCAGGGGAACCGCTCCTTCACCGCCAACCACACCTTCACCCTGAAACGGGCCGTCACTCCGGCCTTCTGGATCGCCACCATCGTCCTTCTGGGGGTATATGTCCTAATCGCCGCGGAGGTGATGCACCGCACCCTGGCGGCCCTTTTGGGCGCGGCCGTAATACTTTTCGTCACCTACACCGCCGGCACCTTTGACAAAAGCTATTTTATCCTGTCCTTTGAAGACGCCATGCGGGCCATTGACATGAATGTCATCTTCCTCCTCATGGGGATGATGATCATCGTGGGCGTCCTTAAAAAAACCGGGCTGTTCCAGTGGCTGGCCTACAAGTCTTACGCCCTGGCCCGGGGGAACATCTTCGTGCTGAGCTTCATTTTGCAGATTGTCACCGCGGTGACCTCGGCCTTTCTGGACAATGTCACCACCATGCTGCTCCTCATTCCCGTGACCATCGAAATTGCGGTGACCCTGAAGATCAACCCCATGCATCTCCTTATCCCGGAGGTGTTTGCCTCCAATGTGGGGGGCACCGCCACTCTGATCGGCGACCCCCCCAATATCCTCATCGGCTCTTACGCCAAGCTCACCTTCGCCCAGTTCGTGATGAACCTTACCTTAGTGTGCGCCGTCTGCCTAGTAGCCTCAGCCCTGTGGTTTCTGTGGTGGTACAAAAAAGGTTATCTGGCGGCCGTGGTCAAGGACGTGAACCGCACCATCGCCTACCTGAAGGAAGAGTACCGCATCACCAACAAAAAGCTCACCGCCATGGGCCTGGGGATCTTGGCCTTCGTCATTTTTCTTTTCATTATCCACGGGGTGCTGCACATGGAGCCCTCTATCGCCGCGCTCATCGGAGCCATGGTGCTTCTGGTGATCTCCCGGGTGGACATCGTGGAGATGCTGGAGCATGAGGTGGAGTGGCCCACCCTGGTGTTTTTCATTGCCCTGTTCATGGTGATTGCGGGCGCAGAAGAGACGGGACTCATCCAGATGATCGCCGAGTGGGTGCTCAATGTCTCTAAGGGCAATATCACCATCGCCATCATCATGATCCTGTGGGTCTCGGCCATTGCCAGCGCCTTCATCGACAACATCCCCTTCACCGCCACCATGCTCCCCATCGTGCTGTTTTTGAATGAGAGCATGGGGGTGACCAACAATGTGCTGTGGTGGTCTCTGGCCCTGGGGGCCTGTCTCGGGGGGAACGGCACCATGATCGGCGCCAGCGCCAATGTGGTCACCGTGGGCCTGGCGGAGAAGGCGGGCTACCATATCTCCTTTTTGGGCTACATGCGGGCCTGCTGGTGGCCCATGATGATTACGGTGATCATCTGCATGGCCTACCTTTTGCTCTTTTACTGAGGCCAAAGGCGGCCATCCTTGACCGCCGGCTTACTTGAGGATATCCTTCCATATAGCCTTTCCTGAAGGATATAGAGAGGATATGCCGGAGACAACCCAGGCTGAGGGGTGGTCGCCTTTATCTCCAGAATCCGGGAGGGTAGGACCGGAGCGGCTATTGGTGTGTCTGGGTCCCTATCCTTTGTCTCTCCGGCTGGTAAGGGCGGCACATCGCCTTGCCGCGGCCCAGGGCTTGGAATGGTTTGCCCTTTATGTGGAGACCCCGGAACATGAGCGCCTGCCCGCCGCCCCCCGGGAAGTGGTGTCCCAAGCCCTGCGCCTGGCCTCTCACTTGGGGGCCAGGGTGGTCCGGGTCTCCGGTTTTCGCATCGGCCAGGAGATCCTCCATTTTGCCCGGGAGAACCAAATTACCAAAATTATGCTGGGCAAACCCCAAAAGGGGGTCTGGCGCCGGCTGGTGGGCGGGACCCTGGTGGAATTCCTCATCCGCCATAGCGGCCCCCTGGATGTCCTGGTGGTCTCGGGAGATGAGGAAGAAAGCGGGGGAGAAATCCCTCCGCCTCCGGTAAAAACCAGGTTCTGGGTGGCCTTACGGGGCTACCTTTTGGCTTCTCTAGGCGTGGCCGGCTGCACCGGGTTGGCCGCGCTGCTGTTTCCCTATCTCACCTTCACCAGTCTGGTGATGCTGTATTTGCTCACCGTAGTGGTGATTTCCTCCTTCCTCAACCGCGGCCCTGCCATCTTTTCCGTATGCGCCAGCGTGACGGTGTTCGGCTTCATCTTTGTGCCGGAATACTGGTCCTTCAAGATTGCCAATCCGGAATATGCCCTCACCCTTTTGGTCATGCTGCTGGTGAGCATGCTGATCAGTGAGCTGACGGGGCGCATCCGTTATCAGGCCAAAGTGGCCCGGCGCCAGGAACGCCAGACCGCGGCGCTCTATGACATGAGCCAGCGCCTGGCCGCGGCTGACAATCTTGAGATGCTTCTTCAAACTGCGGTGGAGCATATCGCCCGGATTTTCCAGGGGCAAGCGAGCATTCTTTTGGCGGAGACGGATGACCGGCTGCGGGTGGCCGCCGGTCCCCCCTTGCCGGAGGATGTAAGGGAAGGCATGGTGGCCAGGTGGGTGTATCGCTATGGGCATACCGCCGGAGCCGGAACCGGCACCCTCTCCGCAGTGCGGGGCATTTATGTGCCCTTGCTGGCCCTGCAGCGTCCCGCAGGGGTGCTGCGATTGGAGCTGCCCCAGCCTCACGCGCCCCAAACCGCGGATACTCTCCCTTTGCTGGAAGCTATGGCCCGGCAGTTGGGGCTGGCCTTGGAGCGGGAGAAACTCCGCCGGGAGGCCAGGGACACCCATTTGGCCATGGAGGCCGAACGGATGCGCAACACGCTTTTGAGCTCTGTGTCTCATGACCTTAAAACCCCCCTCACGGTGATCGCGGGGGCGGCCAGCAGCCTCCTGGAAGGCCAGGAGGTTCTGGATCATGCCGCCAAAACCGAGCTGGCCCAGACCATTTATGAAGAGGCCAAGCGTCTGGACCGGTTGGTTTTGAACCTTCTGGAGATGAGCCGTCTCCAGTCCGGCCAGGTTAAGCTCCACAAAGAATGGCACATGCTGGAGGAGGTGCTGGGGAGCGCCCTCCACCAGCTGGAGCCCCAGTTACAAGGACGACAGGTGAAAATCGTCCTGCCCGCCGATTTACCTTTGGTAAATATAGACGCTCTGTTGATTGAACGGGTATTCATCAATCTTTTGGACAACGCCTTGAAATACACCCCACCCGGAACCCCCCTGGAGATCTCGGGACATCTCGAAGACCGGCAAGTGGTGTTGGAGGTGGCTGATCGGGGACCAGGATTTCCCCCTGAGGCCGCGACTCGTCTTTTTGAAAAATTTTATCAGGCTGCCCCCCAAACCGCCCGGGGGGTGGGCTTGGGCCTGAGCATCTGCCAGGCCATTGTCGAAATCCACGGGGGCCGCATCTGGGGGGGCAACCGCCCGGAGGGCGGCGCCTTTTTCCGCTTCACCCTGCCTTTGGAGGAAGGGGCCCCGCAACTGCCCCCGGACCTTCAGGACACAGAAGAATTGCAGAATCATGAAGCCCCGGATCCTTCTCATTGAAGATGACCTCCACATCCGCCGTTTCTTGCGGGCCAGCCTGCCTACCCAGGGATATGAACTCCTGGAAGCCGCAACTGGCCAAGAAGGGCTGGCTCTGGCCGCGGCCCTGGTGCCGGATCTGATACTGTTGGACCTGGGCCTGCCGGACATGGAGGGCATAGAGGTCATCCGCCAGGTGCGGACCTGGTCCCAGGTCCCCATCATCATTCTGTCAGCCCGGGAGCAGGAGCGGGAGAAGGTAGCCACCCTGGACGCCGGGGCCGACGATTACCTCACCAAACCCTTCGGCATGGGGGAACTTCTGGCCCGCATCCGGGCAGCCCTGCGCCGCAGCCAGACAGGGGAAAAAAGTCAAGAGAGGGTTTTTTCACTGGGGAAGATCACGGTGGACCTGGAAAAACGTCGGGTGTTCCGGGGCGGCAAGGAAGTGCACCTCACCCCTATTGAATACAAGCTCCTCACCACCCTCATCAAATATCGAGGAAAGGTGGTGACCCACCGACAGCTGCTCAAGGAGGTGTGGGGCCCCTCTTATGTGGACCAGCATCCCTACCTGCGCATCTTCATTCTTAACCTGCGCCGCAAACTGGAGGACAACCCCGCCCGCCCGGTGTATCTTTTGACCGACCCCGGGGTGGGCTACCGCCTTAGGGACCAGGAAGCCCCCGATACCTGAAGGGGCTAAGAGCCGGTTATTCCGGAGGAAGGGTTGCAAGTTTTTCCCGCTGCGGTTTTTTTCAAAGGGACCCACAATCTTCACCTGGATCTCCTCCGCCCCACAGGGCCTGAGGACATAGTCGAAGGCTCCCAGGCGCATAAGGTCAAGGGTTGCGTCCAGAGAGGCATGACCGGTGAGCACGACCACCTCGGTCAGGGGGAATCTTTATCCCACCTTGAGCTTTGCTCCCCTGAAGTCCTTGTCCTAGGATGTGGCAACCCTCTTTACGGGGATGACGGCTTTGGGCCGGAGGTGGTGCGGTATTTGAAAAAACATTTCCCCCTGCCGCCTGGGGTGCGTCTTCAGGAGGTGGGCACCTTGCTCAGGGAGGTCCTCCTGGAGGTGGGGTTGAGCCCCTCTCCGCCAAAAAAGTTGATCATCGTGGACGCGGTAAAGCTGCCGGGAAGAAGCCCGGGGGAGGTTTTTGAGCTGGACTTGGCCCAACTCCCCCGGCTTACGGCGGCTGACCTTTCCATCCACCAGTTTCCCCCGGGGGAGTTTTTCCGAAATCTTAAGGAGAATACTGGCATGGCCCTCCATTTCCTTTTGGCTCAGGGAGTCCATTTCCCCCAAACCCCTGAACCAGGACTGTCCGGGGCGTTGACCCGCGCCTTACCGGAGGCCGCCCGCCGCATTCTGGCCTTGCTCTGAGCTGCGGCCTCCGCCTGGTTAATGGCCTCCCGCCTTGGTTTCCTGGAGCTTTTCCAGGGCCCGTTGCAGGTTGATCTTGGCTTCCTGATAAAAGGTGGGCCTTAAATCCAAGGCCTTCTGGAAGCATTTGGCCGCGTCTTCGTAGCGTTCCTCCAGGAAATAAAACACCCCAATATTGTTATATGCCTGGGCTTCATCTCCGGCCTTAAGGAAGGCCTCGAATGCCTCGGAGTAACGCTTCAGGCCGGCCAAGGCCATGCCCAGCTGTTCGTTCACCTTCTTTCCCTTGGGATTAAGGGCCTGAGCCTTCTTCAGGTACAGGAGGGCCCGCTGATAATCTTTCAGCTGCACATACGCCTGTCCCAAGGAGGTGAGCAGGGGTTCGTGTTTGTCGTTCAGCAACGCTCCCCTTTCCAGGACGCGGATGGCCTCCTTGGGCTGGTTCTGGGCCAGGTAGGCCAGACCCAACAGGTGGTAAGTGCGCTGGCGCTGACTGTCCTGCCGCAGGACTTCCTGAAACAGGGAAACGGCCTGAGGGTATTGCTTTTCCACCAAATGGGTCAATCCCAGGGCTTCCCGGGCCTCCAGCATCTCGGGGCGGGCCGCCAGAATCTCCGTAAGTTCCTGGCGGGCCTGGTCATATTGGCCTCCCAGTAAGAAGATTACGGCTACTTTGTATTTGACATCGTAGCGCTTAGGATCTTCTTTCAGGATCTGGAGGTATTGCACCAGCGACTCAGAATACTGCCGTCTCTCCAGCAGAAGATCCCCCAAGGCCTCCAGGCGCTCCGGGGTCAACTGTTCCTCCCGGTCTTTGGGGGGCGTTTGAGGCGGCAAAGGGGCATAAGCCTCCTGAAGTACAGCAGCCTGTCTGGCTTTCAGGGGTTTGACCTGCGACGCCGGCTGGTTTCGGGAACATTGGCTCCCCCCCAGCACCAGGGTCCCCAGCAAAAACATCAACCCCAATCGTCTGACTGACTGCATGGCAAAATCCCTCCTTAGGCCGCCAGTTTAGTCAAGACATCCCTTATTTGCAAGTCCTGGTGATCCACAAGAGAAGTGTAGGTAAAATTCACGGGCCAGGAGGCCCTGTGGACTCAAACTTTCGAAGAGGAGGTCAAGAAACAGCCCCACGAGGCGAATGACTGTTTAAGCCAAGGAAGGGTCAGTGAGTGGTAGTGACAAGCAAGTGTTTTATCTTAAAAAAAAGTATATTATTTGATAACAAGAAATCTCATTTATCAATAAAGTAAATTTCTTAATTTTTAATTCGATAAAACTTTTCATTGTTTACCCATGGTCCGGGGACGACGGATCCGATGTTTTTTCAGCAGGGCATAAAGGCGGGGTTGGGACAAGGCCGAGATGCGGCAGGCCTCTTTAAGGTCATTTTTGGCAATGGCAAGGAGCTCTTCCAGATACTGTTTTTCTGCCTGGGCAATGGCTGCTTCCCGGACCTCCCGGAGCCGGGGCAGCGGGGCCCCCGGAGCCGACAGGCCCAGGGAGGCGGGGACGCCTGCAGACTCGCCCCCCACCGCATGGCGCACCGCCTTTACCCTGATGTAACTGGGCAGATGGCTGGGAAACAACGTGGGCTCATGGCGGGCTTCCGCCAGGGCCCGGTCCAGGGTGTTTACCAGCTCCCGCACGTTCCCGGGCCAGTCATAGGCCATGAGGCAGTCAAAGAATTCGGGCGCAAAGCCTTTTTGGGGGATCCCGTAAGCCTCACAGAGCCTGCCGGTATGATAAAGTACCAGCTCCTTGATGTCATCCAGGTGTTCCCTTAAAGGCGGAAGATTAATAGTCAGGGCCCGCAACCTGAACAGAAGGTCCCGGCGGAAGGTGCCCTCCGCCACCGCCCGGTCCAGGTCCCGGTTGGTGGCGGCCACCAGCCGGAAATTGCTTTCCACCTCCTGGCGGGCCCCCAAAGGCCGGAAACGCCGCTCCTGAAGAACCCGGAGGAAGGCCTTCTGCATGGTAAGAGGCAACTCCCCCACCTCATCCAGAAACAAAGTGCCCCCGTCGGCCTGCTTGATGAGCCCGGTCTGAGATTTGTCAGCCCCGGTAAAGGCCCCCTTTTCATAGCCGAACAAGGCACTTTCCACCAGGGACTCGGGCAGCGCCGCGCAATCCACCACTACGAACTCCCGGTTCCGGCGCCGGCTGTTGGCGTGGATGGCCCGGGCAAACAGCTCCTTGCCGGTGCCGGTTTCGCCGTATATCAGCACGTTGGCCTCGCTGTCAGCCGCCTGGGCCAGAAGGTCATAGCAGCTCCGCATCTTTGGATTTTGGCCCACAATGCCGTCCAGCTTCAGGGCCATCAAGGGTTTTTTGGCCTTTTTTTCCTCCCGGTATTGAAGGGCACGGACCAACGGCAGGATCATACGTTTTATGGAGGACTGTTTCTCAATATAGTCCCAGGCGCCGTTGACTATGGCCAGTTCAGCCCCGTCCGGGTCACCGGCCCCGGTGATAATGATGACTTCAGGGGGATCCGCCGACTCCCTGATTCTGGGGAGGGCATTGAGGCCGCTGCCATCCGGCATGCGGACATCCAAAAACGCCACGTCGTAGGCTCCTGACAGGGCCTCCTTAACCCCTTCCCCCAGACTGTGGGTGTACTTCACTTCATGACCCATGTCCCTGATCATGTCGGACAGCATTTCACAGAACATTTCATCATCGTCAATGATCAGCACTTTGGCCATGTATAACTCCCTTTCATGCCCCCTGCCGGATTTCACCTGGATTGAAGCTCACGAGGCCATCCCGTCCCGGGTTTTCCCTGAGGAGATTTTTCCCAAGGCCCGGTTAATGGCATTGGTAAGTTCACTGATGGAAAGGGGTTTCATGATGAACTCCCGGATTCCCGCGGCTTTGGCGATCTCCGGGGTTACCTGTTCACTGTAGCCGGTAACCAGAATGATGGGCAGACCCGGCTTAAGATGCAAAAGCTCCCGGGCCAACTCCAGCCCGGTCATCTGGGGCATGGTCTGGTCCAGAATAACCAGATCAAAGTCTGAGGGCCGACGGCGGAAGATTTCCAGGGCCTCGTTGGGGCTGGTGGTGGCAGTAAGGCGATAACCCAGGCTCTCCAGGATCTCCCGCCACATATCCACCAACCATTCCTCATCGTCCACAAACAAGAGGCGCTCCTGGTCGTTCCCGGAAAGGGGGGCCTCAGTCACCCGGGATTCCACGGCACCCTCCACCCTGGGGAAATAGACGGAAAATTCCGAGCCTTTCCCCACCTGGCTCTGAACCGTAATGGCCCCCTGATGGGCCTTGACAATGCCATGAACCACCGCCAGACCCATACCGGTGCCTTCCTCCATCTTCTTGGTGGTGAAGAAGGGGTCGAAAATCTTCTCCATGACCTCCCGGTCCATGCCGCAGCCGGTATCCCTGACAGTCAGTTTAAGATAAGGACCTGGGGACAGACCGTGAATCCGGTGGGCTGCTTTGGCATCCAGATCCACCGCCTTGGTGACGATCTCCAGAAGACCGCCTTTCTCCCGCATGGCGTGGGCCGCGTTGGCACAAAGGTTGATGATGACCTGGTGAATCTGGGTGGCATCGGCCATGATGAGGTCATGGTCTTCTTCCAACTTCATTTTGAGCTCAATGGTACTCGGCAAAGTGGCCCGCATCATGGTGAGGGCTTCCTTGACGATGGCACTGACATGAACCGGCCGGCGCTCCTGGGAGGCCGGGCGGCTGAAGGATAGGATCTGGCTCACCAAATCTTTGCCCCGTTTCCCGGCCTTGAGGACCTGCTGCAGCCGGCGTTTAAGGTCTTCGTTTCCCTTATCCTTCAGGCTCATCAGGGCCATTTCGGTGTAACCCAGCATGACTCCCAGGATGTTGTTGAAATCGTGGGCAATACCCCCGGCCAAGGTGCCGATGGCGTCCATGCGCTGGGCATGGCGCAACTGGGCCTCCATCTGAGAGCGCAGTTCCTCCAGCTGTTTGTGTTCCGTGATGTCCTGAAGCACGATGTCCGTATAAAGTTCCCGCCCCTGGGCGTCACAGGTGATCTGGCCGCTTTCCTGGAGCCAGAGGACCCGGCCGTCTTTGGTTTTGATGCGGTATTGCCGGACATAGCTGCGATCCGTGCCCAGGGCCTGAAGAAAGGCCTTCCGGGCCGGCTCCTGGTCTTCCGGAAGCATAATCCCCTGCCAGGGGCGGCCACCGGGAGCGAATTCCTCCGGAGGGTAGCCGGTGAGTTTCTGGATTTTGTCCTTAAGGAAGGTCACCGTTCCGTCAGGGTGCAGACGGCCCACCACCAGAGGCAGATTTTCCACCAAGGCGGCAAGGTGACCCTCCTGGTGCTCCCAAACCGTGGGGGGGGCCTTCTCCCGGGCCTCCGAAGCCAGCTCTCCAAGACGCAGGATCACTCCCACCGTCTCCCCGGTATCCCGGTCTTTCAGGGGGAAGAATTCCACCCGCACCTTTTGAGTGTCCGGGCCCAAAGGCCCCCAGGCCGGGACCACCTCCCGGACGGGCTGACCGGTGGCCAGAGTCCGGAATGCGGGACAGTCTTTACAGGGCTCTGCCGCGCCGTGGAGGGCGGCGTAACAGAACTTCCCCTTGAGAGGCGCGGCCTGGGGGAAGAGTCTTTCCAGGGCGGCATTGGCTTTTAGGATCCTCAGGTCCCCATCCAACACCGCCACCCCTTCCTTAAGGGCCGCGAGGAGGGCGGTAACCAACTCCTCCTGTTCCTTGAGGGCCCTTTCGGCCCGTTTTTGAGCCGTCAGGTCGTGGATGAAGATCAACCCGCCTGGCTCTTCTTCCTCGGGTTCCCCGGAAAGCGGGCAATAAAAGGCGGCATAAAATCCCTCCGGCCCGGAAGGAGAGAGTTTCTGTATTCTGTCCGGATTTAAAAACCCCTTTAGGGCGGAAAGGGAGGAGTTTTTGCTCTTAAATTCGGAAAGACGGGGGAGAACCTGGAAAAGGTTTTTACCCAAAAGTCTCCGGCGGCTCAGTCCCGTGAGCCGCTCCAGGGCCGGGTTGCACAAGGTGATACGAAACTCCTGGTCAAACCCCAATACCCCGGTGGGACAATGGCTGAGCAGCTTCCCGGAAAGTTCCTTTTCCTCCTGGATTTCCCGGAGGAGCTGCTGATTCTCCACGGTAGACAGGAGGGTGCGGCCCAGAAGCTGCTCCATGAGGGTACGGTAATGCTCCTCGGCCTTTTTATGGGAGTCCTTGTCCTGACTTAAGTCGGTGATATCGGTGGCCACCCCTTCCAAATGCTGCTGATCGCTTGAGACCCGGGCGGAACACAACAGGGTGATCACGGTACCATCCCGGCGGTGGGATTTGACCTCAAAATTTTGCAACTGTCCATTCCTGAGGTTTTCCAGCATCCGAAGGTGAGTGGCTGGGTCCAGCCAATGCTCCCGGGCGGCAAATTCCTTTAGAAATTCCTCCTTGTTGTCAAAGCCGAACATGCGGGCCAGACTCTCATTACATTCCAGCAACGCCCCGTCACTTAAACGGGAACGAAAGACACCCACTTGGAGGTGCTCAAAAACTTCCTGGAATTTGGCCTCACATTCCTGAAGAATCCCTTCAATTCTTTTGCGCTCACTGATGTCCAGGACGATGCTGAGAAAAAGGGTCCGCCCCTGACGCTGAATCACCCGGGCATGAATCTCCACCGGGAAAGTGGAGCCGTCCTGGCGGCGATACACTGATTCAAAGACGGCCTCCTTCTGGGAGAGCAGAGTCTGCCGCCGTGTCTCCCAGTTTCGGGCATTTTCCGGGGGCACAAGATCGCTCAGGGCAAGGTGCAGGAGCTCTTCCTTCTTTAATCCCAGGATTTTGGACGCAGCCTGGTTGGCACAGATGATACGGTCCTCCAGGTCGTGGACGAAAATGGCGTAGGGAGAAGAATCCAGCATTTCCTCTTTGATATTCAGCCGGTTCTTCACCCGAGCCAATTCCTCCCGGAGACGCCCGGTAATCAGAAAATAGGCGGCCAGGGCCGTAAGGTGCTGTAGAATCTCCTGTTCCAGGGGGGTAAAGACCTCCGGGTCGGCAGAAAACAAAGTCAGGACCCCAAGGATGCGCCCCTGGTGGCTCAAGGGAAAGGCCACACAGGAGTTGAGATCCAGTGCCTGGGCCACCTCTGTGTAGGCAGCGCCGCCTGCTTCGGAGCCAAGGTCCTTCACCAGGACCGGTTGCCCGTCCCTTATGGCGGACAAAATGGGGTCGCCCTCGGGAGCTCCGGCCCCCCAAGTCTTCGGGAACCGCGCCACCAGGCCCACCGCCTTCCCGGCCTGAGCCAGGGGGCGCAATGTGCGGAGTTCGTCCTCTTCGGCCAGGGCCACCCACACCAGAGGGTAACTTCCCTCCTCTGCCAGCACCCGGCAGAACTGCTGGAAGAAGTCTGGAATTTCTTTAGCCTGGGCCAGGGCCTGCTGGCAACCTCGGATTAAAGCCAACGCCCGGGGGGCCCAACCTTCCCGCTCATTGACATAAGGATTTGCAGTCATGGTGCCGGCGAAGCCAGGGGGGGAAACCCCCGGCCCCTTCTCCTTTGTGCAACCGGAGCCGTCTGTAGCGGCCGCCTGGAGATGCTCAGCGTCTTAAACTTATTGTTTTCCAATTATTTTCAAGCATCCTGAAAATGGACAAAGACAAGAGACTTTTTCCATCGGCCCACCTTATTCTCGCAGGGCAAGAAAATTGCCTTGTTTCTTTTTAGGACAACTTTTTCTTTTTGTCAAGAAAAATTTCTTATAAAACAAAATTTATTGTATATTGATATCAATCCGGAGGGAAAGGCTGAACCCGGGGAACTTCCGGGGCCTGGCCGGTTCCAGAGTTCCTGGCCCTTTACTTTTGAACTCCCTAATTCTATGCTAGCTGTTAGATAGAACTCCTCATAATCTGGAAGAGGCGCAGGGAAACCTACAGGTTTCCTGCTCCCCATCAGGAAAAGTGGAAACACGCATGGCCCGAGTCAGGACATCTTCCTTTGTTCTAGAGCATTTGCTGGAGGCGCAAACCTGAGGGAAACTCATGCTTCCCCGCCCTGAACCCCGAAGCTATCGCACCCGCATGGCCCGGGAGGGCCTCGTGGGCTTCCAGGTGGCCGTCCGGGAAACAGACCTTATGATTCTGGCCGCCCAGGATTTTTCCAGAGAGGTTCGACGTCTGGTGGTCCGGGAACGCCACCAGCTGGAAACCTATATTGAAAAACACCCGGAATTCCTCACCACCTTGGTCCCCTGGCCCTGGGATGCTTTTGCTCCCCCGCTGGTGAAAGACATGATCCAGGCCGCAGCCACGGCGGGGGTGGGTCCCATGGCGGCGGTGGCCGGGGCCATCGCCGCGAGGGTGGGCCGGGCCCTTCTTGACCGCTCCCCGGAAGTGATTGTGGAAAACGGCGGCGACATCTTTCTGCATCTGAAGCGCCCGGCCACCGTGGCGGTCTATGCCGGCCGTTCCCCCTTGAGCCAAAAACTCGGACTGAAAATTGCCCCGGAAGAAGGTGGCCTGGGGGTGTGTACCTCCTCCGGGACCGTGGGGCATTCCCTGAGTTTCGGCGTGGCCGACGCCGTCTGTGTGGTAGCCCCTGACCCCGCGTTGGCGGATGCCTGCGCCACCGCTTTAGGAAACCGGGTGGCGGATGCCGCCGCCATCCCCCAGGCTCTAGAATGGATTGCCACTATTTCTCAGGTCCGGGGGGCTCTCATCGTGGTGGGCAAACACCTGGGCGTCTGGGGCCACCTGGAACTTGTGCCCCTGTAATTATCGCCCAGACCAGGGAAAGGGTCAGTCCCGGGAAAAGGGTTGGCGGACCCTGGGCCTGCCGCCATCCTTGTCCACTCCCCTCTCCATCCTTCTTAGTGGTTGATTCCGGAAGTTCGGTCAACGACTTAAAGCCACCAGGGCCACCCCCAAAACCATTAAAAAGGCGGCCGCCATCCGGGGGAGAATCGGGCGTTCCCTAAGGACCAGTCCTCCCAAGAGCACGGTGAATAAAATGCTCAGGCGTTTGACTCCGATAAGATAAGACGCGGGGGCCAAGGCCATGCCAAACACATGGCACATGATGCTGATGGTCATGGCCGACCCCAGAAAAAGCCCCCAAAAGCCGCGGCTTACCAGGGCATGGCTTTCCCGGGTGCGGGTCAAGGGATAGCCCGCCAGCAACAAACCGGAAAACAATGACGGGTAAAAGACCCCGAAAAATGCCGGAGAGGAGTGAAGGATGGCCAGCTTTCCCAAAGCGGCGGTCAGAGAATAGAGGGCAGCCACCACCAGCATCAGACGGGGGCCGGGGTCCCGGGCCAAAGCCGCCAGTGGTTCCCACCAGGTGAGCGGTCGGTTCCCCAGACCGAGGAGATAACTGCCCGCGGCGATGAGCCCCAGACCGGCCCAGCCCATGGCGGTCAGCGCCTCCTTTAGAAGGAGCCAGCTGGTAAGAATCAAAAACACCGGGGTGAAAGCCAAAAAAGGAATGCTCAGGGACAAGGGGCTCGTTTTCAAGGCTTGCATATACAAAAGCGCGGCCAGGTATTCCAAAGGCAGCGCCGCTATTATGGCCAGCCAGAAGGTGAGGCTTAGGCGGGGTACCGGCAGAAGGAGGGCCACCACCCCCAGAAAGGGCAAGGCGAAACCCCAGGTGGCCAAAGCCATGGTGTAAGGGGACAGATCTCCAAAAAAACGTTTGGTCAAAAGGTCGGCCACGGCTGTGGCCAAGGCGGTACCCAACCCCAAAGGGAGCCACCACCAGGTCTCCATGACTCAGCCCGTCTCCAGAATCTTTTTCCGTCTATCCCACAGTTCGTTGGCCAAATCCACAAACTGGCTCACACTCAAAGTCTCCCCCCGGCTCTGGGGATCTATACCCTGGGCCGCCAAGGCCGCCAATATTGCCTCAGGCGAAAGGCCCAACGGGTTTTTCCGGGAGGCCAAGGTGTTGCGCAAGGTCTTGCGCCGGGAGGAGAAGGCCGTTTTGACCACCCGGGTGAGCCATTGGTCGTCCCGGGTTCGGGGTTTAGGCTCCCGGGGAGCCAGGTGCATCACCACCGAGTTCACCTGGGGCGGCGGAAAGAAATTGGCTGGCCCTAGGGAAAACAGCTGGGACATGGTGAAATGATACTGCATCAGAACGGTGAGCACCCCGTAATCTTTGGTTCCCGGAGAGGCGGTCAGGCGATGACCCACCTCCTGTTGCAGCATCAAAACCGCCCGGGACACGGCCTCTTTTTCCGCCACCAGCTTGAAAAGCAAAGGGCTGGTGATCTGGTAAGGCAAATTGCCGACCACCGCCAAGGGCGCCCGGACCTCCTGAGAAAAGCGCAGAAAGTCAAATTGCAGGACATCGTGACAATAAATGTCCACCCGGGGGATCCCGGCAAAAAGTTCTTCTTTCAGGTACTTACAGAGGCGGCGGTCCAGCTCCAGAGCCACCACCCGGCGAGCCTCCTGGGCCAAAAAAACTGTAAGCGCCCCCAACCCGGGGCCGATTTCCACGACAATATCATCCGAGGTGAGTTCCAGGGAGGCCACAATGCGCCGGGCCTGATGGGGATGCAAAAGGAAGTGCTGCCCTCGGGCCTTGTCAGGTTTCAGGCCCAGACGCCGCAGGATGTTCGGAGGAGAAGAGGCCGACACGGGATTTGTTCCGGGCCCTGGTTCGACGGTAACGTTTCACCACCCAGAGAGTCAAAAAATAGCTGGCCACCGCCGGGGGCACGGCAATGACAAGTCCCCCCACCTGCAAGGCCAGGCCCCCCCGCCAAAGCAAATGGAGGAAGGCGGCCAGGTCCACCTGTTCAGGAATGTAAAGGGGTTCACCCCCGAACAAAAGCCAGCAGCCCACTTCGTAGGCCAAGAGGTACTGGGGCACCCAGGTCAGGGGATTGCTGATCCAGATCCCCAAGTAAGCCGTGACCACCGAAACACGGAGCAGAGGCGCCAGGGAAAGGGCCAAAACGGTATGAAAGGGGATGGTGGGAGTTACCCCGATAAATACCCCCAACGCCATACCCCAGGCCAGTTTCCGGGGATCTCCCTGGAGACGCCGGAACTTCAGCCAACAATATCTGAGAGTGCGTTTCAAGGTCATGGCGGGGAAAGGGGAGAGGAACCGCCAGCCGGCAGGCGGCGGAGGTCCTCTTCCCGCAACAGGCGCCTTAAGATTTTGCCCACCATGCTCTTGGGGAGGGCGTCCCGAAATTCCACCAGGGTCGGAACCTTATAAGAAGCCAGCCGGGGCCGGCAAAAATTCACGAGGTCGTCGGCGGTAAGGACCGCCCCCGGCCGGGGCACCACCACGGCCTTTACCAACTCCCCCCGGTAAGGGTCAGGCATTCCATAGACCACGGCCTCCTGGACACCGGGGTGTTGGTACAGCACCTCCTCCACCTCCCGGGGATAAACATTGAAACCGGCATTGATAATGAGATCCTTTTTCCGATCCACCAGGTAGAAGTAGCCGTTTTCATCCATCCAGGCCAGGTCTCCGGTAAACAACCAGCCATTCCGCAGGACCTGGGCCGACTCCTCCGGTTGCTGCCAGTACCCTTGCATCACCTGGGGTCCCTGGATGACTAGCTCCCCCACTTCTCCCCAGGGAAGTTCCCGCTCGCCGGTGTCGGCATCCACGATTTTCGCCACGGTGCTGGGAAAGGGCAACCCAATGCTCCCTGGGGGTCTCTCGCCCTGATAAGGGTTCAGGTGGGTCACCGGGGCCGCCTCTGTCAAGCCATAGCCTTCCATGATGCGACAGCCGGTGAGGTGCTCAAACCGATCCCTCACCTCCTGGGGAAGGGGGGCGGAACCGCTGATGCAGGCCCACATCTGGGAAAAATCAATCTTGGGCAGATCCGGGTGGTTCAGCAGGGCGATAAACAGGGTGGGAACCCCGGGAAGTACCGTAGGGCGCTCTTTCTTAAGCATGGTCATGAAGGTCTTGGGCTCAAATTTGGGAAGGACAATGGTCAGGGCCGCCACCGACAAAGGCCAGTTGAGACAGGCGGTAAGCCCAAAGGAGTGGAAAAAGGGAATGAGGCCCACCACCCGCTCTCCACCGTAGCGGATGCGGCGCAGCCAGGCATTGATCTGGGCCACGTTGGCCAAAAGATTCCGGTGACTCAACATGGCGGCCTTGGGGGTGCCGGTGGTTCCCCCGGTATATTGTAAAACCGCCAACTCCTCTGGCTGCCCGGCGACCGGCGGGGTAAGGGGGGGAAAGGCCAATAGGTCCCGCCAGCGGTAGCGCCCCGGCCCCGGAGCAAATCCCCTGGGTAACCCCTGTCTTAAGGCCTTTAGAGGATACAGCCAGGAGAGCGGCCAAGGGAGGGCATCAGCAAGGGAAGTTACCACTATTCGGCTGAGGTGAGCCCTGCTTTCCTCCACCTTGGGGAGCAGGTGGTCCAGAACCACAAGCAACCTGGCCCCCGAATCATTAAGCTGGTGGGCGAGTTCCCGGGGACTCTGGAGAGGATTGAGGAGAACCGCCACCCCACCCAGATAAAGGGCGGCATGGTAAGCCACCACCAACTGGGGGCAGTTGGGCAAAAGCACAGCCAGCCGGTCGCCTGGTGCCAGGCCCAGGTCCCGAAGGGCCCGGGCCAGGCATTGGACCTGCTTCAGAAGGTCACCATAGGTGGTGACCTTCCCAAAAAAGTTAAGGGCCGGGAGATCCCGGGCACCCTCCCCCGCCTTAACAAGCAGTCTGGTTAGGGTGGTTGGCGGAAAGTCCACCTCCAAAGGAACGCCCTCATCGTACCGGCGTGCCCAGGGGTGACTCATGACCTGATCGATCCCTTGTTAATGGCTATGAGGTTCGCCTCCTCCGCATTGGCTACAGGAGCAGGCATAGGCCTTGATGTCCTCCGGAGTGGCTTCCCGGACATCTTTCAGGGTGATGTGGAATTCCACCTCTTTCCCGGCCAAGGGGTGGTTGAAGTCAATTATCACCACTTCCGGTTGCACTTCCCGGACCACAAAGTAAACCGGATGACCTTCATCGTCGCGGGTTTCAAAGACATCCCCGGGTTCAGGCTCCAATCCTGGGGCGAAGTCGGCGCGAGGGATCTCCATGATAAGATTTTCATCCACTTCTCCAAAGGCCTGACTGGCAGAGAGACGCACCTTTTTCTTATCCTGAGGGGCCATACCGATAAGGGCTTCTTCCAGGTCCGGCGGCATCAGGCCAAAGCCCAGGCAGAAGGAAAGTTCCTCGGGCTTGCCGGAGCGGGGGTAAAATTCATTGTCTTCGGTTTGGATGAGGTAATCGATGGTAACAAACGAGGTGGGAGCTACTTTCATGAACGACTCCTATATTTTTAAGTTTTGTCTCAGTGGGGGTCAAAAGCCTGAGCTCCCTACCCCTGCCCTCGACAAGCAAGTTACACCTATCCGGTCCCCACAGGTATGAACCCCGAAGCCGGACACGGGGACTTGACACAATGTTATTATAAATAAATTTTCTGCTGATTGCCAAGTCGGGAAGAGACAAAAGCTCCGGATTGCGGCAATATCTGAGATTCCATCAGGGAGTCCGGGGCTTTCGGGACAAAGATTCTGATTTACCCTAAATTCCCCCAAAACGTGCAGATAAATTATTAAACGGACCCGAAAAATCTGTGGGAAAGAGGGGGGCCAAAACCCGGTGGGCCTTTGGCCTCTCTCCTCTCCAGGCCAGATCTATTTATAAAAGTGCCCGGTTACCTAAAAATTGACCCTGAATCAGGGCCCGGGGTAAAGGGACCCCTTTCCATTCCGGACAGAGCCGGTAGGGGCAGATCCAACCAAGGCCGAATCAGCTAAGCATCTTTGGTAGCCACGATGATGCGGCCGGTTTTCATTAGGTTGCAGGGCACGGTTTTCTGCACCCGGATGCCGCAGTCTTTCATGACCTGAATGACGTCCAGGTCAGTGGTAAAGCCGATGCGGACGAACAGCGGCGCCAGCAGGTCCTCCAGTTTTCCCAGATGGGTGCCGTTTTGACTGCGGGTGTGGTTGACCGCGATGATCTGTCCCCCGGGCTTTACCACCCGTAGCATCTCCCGGCAGACCTGATGAGGGTCGCAGACCGTGGTTATGACATAGGCTGCCATCACCACATCAAAGGTATTGTCAGCAAATTCCAGGTGGCAGGCATCCATGACAAAAAAGTCGAAGTGACTGCCGCTGTTCAGGCGCCGGGCCTTCTCCCGGGCCCGCTCAATCATGGCGGCAGAGATGTCGATGCCCACCAGGTAGGAATTGGGCGGGTAAAACTCCAGAGTGGAACCGGGGCCCACCCCGACCTCCAGGATCTTCTGGTGCGGGCGGCGGCTCAGGTAATTGAAAGCCTGCCGTCTTCCCGGTCCTAAAAGTTTCCCAAAAACATAGTCATAAAACGGGGAATAGAATGAATAGAGCTTCTCCATGTATGTGGGACTTACTTTGCATTTCATAGCCTGAACCTCAAGGCCCGCCGGGAAATGGCCCCGACGGCGGAGGGAATGTTGACACTTCAAAATTGTCGTATTTTATAATGAGATTTTTCCAAATGTAAATGGATTTTTTCAGAGGTGGAAGGTATTACTCCGGCCTCCGGCAAGGGCTCTTATGGGTCACTGCATTCTGCCGGGTCCAGGAAAACGGTGAAGAGTTAGTGAAACCGAAAGTGCAGACAGCCCTTTCCCCTTCAGAAACAAGATCAGGATTGCTTCTGGGCCTCCCATTCGGGGAATACTGTCCAGCTTTCCCGGTCCAGGTGGTAGGTCAGGCGGTACCGTCGGCCATCGTCAGCCAGCACCCGAAAAACCAGGGCTTCGGGTTCCTGCCAGCGGGCCAGCACCTGAGCCACCTGTTGCCACCGGCCAGCCCACTTAAAACGCCGGGGGCGTTCGTGAAGTCGCCCCCCGGAATAACACTCCACGGTTTCGGTCATAAACCCCTTTCTTCCTGCCGGTTTTGGGGGAACGCGGAAAAAGTTGACATTATCCCGTTAAACTGGTTATTTTAGCATGTCGGCATATGTTTGCCAGAGCAACCGGCGGGCCGGTCCGAGAGCCGGGGATGACCGGTCCGGCCCGAGGGCCTGGTGAAACTTCTTTAGGCATTTGGGGGAGAAAAACTCATGTCGGTTAACAAAACCAAAGGTCTGCGACGGGTGGTGGTCACCGGCGTGGGCATGATCACATCCATGGGCCTGGATGCACCCACAGTGTGGCGCAAGCTTCTGGCAGGCCAGTCAGGTATCCGACACCTACGCCATGTGGATCAGGAATTCGTCACCCGCTATCGGGCTCCGGAGGACTTCCCCCTTATCGCCGGAGAAGTCACCGATTTTGACCTTAAGGAGATCCTCCAGGCCCGGAAGAAGAACCTTACTAAAGAGGACCTGAAACAGGTTAAATACACCGACCGCTTCACCCAGTTTGCCTTGGCCGCCAGCCTGGAGGCCATCCAGGACAGCGGTCTGAACCTGGAAGAGGAAGACCCGGAGCGCTGCGGAGTGATTATCGCCAGCGGCATGGGGGGGGTGGGCTCCTGGGAAGAATCCATGATCCGCTTGCTGGAGGAGGGGGTGCGTCGGGTGTCCCCCTTCCTGGTCCCCAAAATGATCCCCAATCTGGCGGCGGGGAATGTGTCCATCAGCTTCAAGGCCAAGGGCCCCAATATCGCCCTGTCCACCGCCTGTGCCGCCGGCTCCCACGCCTTGGGCATGGCCTACCGCTCCATCCAGTTGGGGGAGGCCGACCTCATGGCCGCCGGGGGCAGTGAAGCCGCGGTCACCATGCTCACCATTACCGGATTTTACCGGATGGGTGCCTTGGCCACCGGCTACAACGACAACCCCGAGGCTGCCAGCCGGCCCTTTGACATCAACCGGAATGGCTTTGTGATGAGCGAGGGCGCGGGTATCGTCGTCCTGGAGGAACTGGACCACGCCTTGGCCCGGGGCGCCAAAATCTATGCCGAGCTGGTGGGTTTTGGCATGACCGGTGATGCCTATCACATCACCGACCCCCATGTGGAGGGGGCCACCCGCTGCATTCTCATGGCCCTGAAGGATGCGGACATCACCCCGGATGAGATTGATTACGTCAACCCCCATGCCACGGCCACGCCGGTGGGGGACAAAAACGAAGTCAAGGCCCTGCTTTCCATCTTCCGGGACGAGAGAAGGCGTCCGTTGGTGAGCGGTACCAAGTCCATGACCGGCCACCTTCTGGGCGCTGCCGGGGCGGTGGAGGCCATCTTTACGGTTCTGTCCATCAAGGAAGGCATTGTCCCCCCCACCATCAACCTCACCGAAGTGGATCCGGAGTGCGAGGGGCTGGATTATGTCCCCCACCAGGCGCGCCGGGCGGACATCCGTTATGCCCTCTCCAATTCCTTCGGCTTTGGGGGAACCAATGCCTCTTTGGTATTCAAGAAGCTGGAGGTCTGAAGTTTTTCCAGCCCCATGGAGTCTGCCTCTGAAAGTGTCAGGATAGCCGTCCTGTTGGATCCGGAGGCCGTGGAGGCCTTCGGGGATGTCCTGAATTTCTTCCGGGATCACGCCGCCGGTCTGCATCTGGTGCTGTTCGGGCTTTGCCCGCCGGCTCCCAGCCCCCCTTGTCAACCGCTGGAGCAACTCATCCCGGAGGAGTTTGCTCTGGTTTTGGACCTCAGGCAGGCCGGACCCCAAGTGCCGGCTTTGGGACCGGAGCTCCTGGGCAAGGGACTTTCCCGGGAGGCCTCCTTAGCCATAGGGGAGCTGCTGCGTAAGCTGGCCAACCTCCTCCGGGACCAGGAAATCCACAGCGGCATCCTGGACAGCGCCACCGACGCCATTATCACCATCAACGAAGACCATATCATCGTAGGGTACAACCGGGGCGCGGAAAAGATTTTCGGCTACACCCGGGAGGAAGCTCTGGGACAGGACCTGAAGATTATCATCCCGCCGCCCCACAAGGAAAATCACAAAGAATATGTGCGCCGTTACATTGCCACCCGCACTCCCCGGTTCATCGGGAAACACGTGCAACTGAACGCCCAGCGACGGGACGGCAGCGAATTTCCCATGAGCATTTCCTTTTCAGTGGCCGAAATCCGGGGAAACCTGTATTTCACCGGCATTGTGCGGGACATCACGGAATACAAGCAGCTGGAGGAACGGCTCCTCCAATCCGAGCGTCTGGCAGCGGTGGGCAATACCGTAAGTCACATCGCCCATGAAATCAAAAATCCCCTGGCCATTATCGGGGGTTTTGCCCGGCAGCTCCGCCGGGTTTCGGGCTTAAGCGACAAGGACCAGCAAAAGTTGGCCATAATCGAGGAGGAAGTGGCTCGCCTCGAGGCCCTGCTCGCCGAAATGCGGGATTTTGTCAAACGCCCGCCCCCCAAAAAACTGGCAGGAGACCTGGAAGGGCTCCTGGACGAGGTCCTGGCCCTTTTCCAGAATGCCTTGGAGGAGCACCATATCACAGTCCGGCGGGAACGGGGCGAAGATATCCCAAAGCTGCATTTTGACCGGCAGCAGATGCGCCAGGTGCTTATCAACCTTATGAAGAACGCCCTCGAGGCCATGCCTCAGGGAGGCCGCCTCACGGTGGCCACCCAGCGGGAGGGCGATAATGTGAAGGTGAGCATCAGCGACACCGGTCCCGGCATGACCCCGGAAGTCAAGGCCAACATCTTCAAGCCCTATTTCACCACCAAGGAGAAAGGGACCGGTCTGGGTCTGGCCATCTGCCGCAATATCTTGGAAGAGCACGGCGGCTGTCTCCTGGCCGATAGTACCCCCGGGCAGGGCTCCACCTTCACCATCCAGATCCCCCTGGAAGAGGCCGCCCTCGAGTGACTCCCGCCTCTTCCGCTCCGCTTCTTAAGTTGGAGAATCTCACCGTCCAGTTCCACACGGCTGGGGGTCGGATAAGGGCGGTGGGGGGAGTGGATCTGGAGGTCAAAGCCGGAGAGACCGTGGGCCTGGTCGGGGAATCAGGCTGCGGTAAAACCGTTACTGCTTTGGCCATCATGGGACTTCTCCCCTCCCAGACCTCAGAGGTAGAGGGGAAGGTCTTTTTTGCCGGGCAGAACCTCATGGCCCTTTCCCCCGAAGCCATGCGGCGGATCCGGGGCAACCGGATCGGCATGATCTTTCAGGAGCCCATGACCGCTCTCAATCCGGTGTTTACCGTGGGGGAACAGGTGGCTGAAGTCCTTAGGCAGCATCGTCACCTGTCCCATCGGGAGGCCCGAATCCAGGCCGCCAAGGCTCTCAGCCGCGTAGGTCTGCCGGATCCGGAGCGGCACTTGGACAGATATCCCCACCAACTTTCCGGGGGGCTGCGTCAACGGGTCCTCATCGCCATGGCCCTGGCCCTTGACCCGGAGCTCCTTATTGCCGACGAACCCACCACCGCTCTGGATGTCACCATCCAGGCCCAGATACTGGCCCTTCTGGCCCGCCTCCAGCGAGAAATGAATCTGGCAGTGCTCTTCATCACCCACAACCTGGGGGTGGTGGCCCACATCACCCAGCGGGTGGCCGTCATGTATGCCGGCATCTTGGTGGAGGAGGCGCCGACCCCGGAACTGTACCGGAAGCCTTGCCACCCCTATTCCTTGGGGCTTTTGTCTTCGGTGCCCAAACTGGACTTCCAGCATCCCCGGGGACGGGTCCTCCCCGCCATCCCCGGACAGGTACCAAGTCTTCATGACCTTCCCGGGGGTTGTTTGTTTGCCGACCGTTGTGTAAGGGCTCAACAACGCTGCCAAACGCCGCCTCCATATGTGGAGGTGACTCCGGGCCACCGGACCCGTTGCTGGCTGTATGCCTGAAAGCCCATCTAAGAACCGGGCCCCCAAATAAAGGGGTTACTCGGCAAAAGGCCTGAACCGGCTGCGGTTGGATCCGGCCTATCATTTAAATAAATGAAAATGTTGCAGGTTTTGTGGTTTTTGATAAGGGATTGCCGGGACCAGGCAGACCGGTTAAGATTTCTGAATGATACTTTTTGTAAGCTGGTTGGGGAGGGACCAGGACGTCCCTCGGGCCATATTTCAATAGGCAGGCAGCATTTTGCCAAAACCCCGCAAAGTCTTTTGGCGGAAGGCTTCCAAGCATATGCTTAGGTATGTGGATCAGGAACTCGAACAATTCATCGCCCACCACATTGTGGAAGACTTGGGATCCCGGGCTTACACTTCCTCCATGGCGGAAGCCTGGCGGCTGGTGGAACGCATGATCCAGAAATACTATGTGGAACTGAAGCTGGACATGTTCCTCGGAGTCACCGGTGAACACTGGGTGGCATCCTTTTACAGCCCGGTGAAATGCGCCCGTTACGAAGGCAAGGGGCCCACCGCCCCCCTGGCGGTGTGCCGGGCGGCCCGGGAAGCCTATAATAACCTGACCCCGGAAATTTAGGCGGTCCCGGAGGCTGGTTTCCCCTCCGGCTGGTGAGAAGCCCATGACGGCGCCCCTGGTAAGCACACATAACCTCTGCCGCTATTTTCACCTGGCAGGCCCCTGGGGCAAAGGACCCCTCCTAAGGGCAGTGGACGGCGTCAGCTTGCAGCTGGCGGAAGGGGAAACCCTGGGTCTCGTGGGGGAATCCGGCTGCGGCAAATCCACCCTGGGGCGATTGATTCTGGCTCTTCTTAGACCCACCGCCGGGGAGGTGTACTTTGCCGGGGAAGACCTTAAGCGCCTGCCCCGCCGCCGGCTGAAAGAAATTCGGCGCCAGATGCAGATCATCTTCCAAGATCCCTACTCCTCGTTGAACCCCCGGATGACGGTACGACAAACTTTGGAGGAATGTTTTTTGATTCACGGGTTGGGGAGCAAAGGCCAGCGTCGCCGGTGGGCCCTGGAGCTCCTGGAGGAAGTGGGCCTCAACGAGGCGCACCTGGAGCGCTACCCTCATGAATTCTCCGGGGGCCAGCGCCAGCGGCTGGGGATCGCCCGGGCATTGGCCCTGAAACCCCGGCTCATTGTGGCCGATGAGCCGGTGTCCGCCCTGGACGTCTCCATCCAGGCCCAGATCCTGAACCTGCTGGTCCAACTCCAGGAGCGCCACCGACTGACTTATCTGTTTATCTCCCACGACCTGAGTGTCATCTCCCAAGTGGCCAGCCGCGTTGCTGTCATGTACCTGGGGAAAATCGTGGATCTGGCGCCTCGGGAGGCTTTTGCCCGGGAGCGCCTCCACCCTTATACCGAGGCCTTGTTGGCGGCGGTGCCCCTTCCCGACCCGGAGCGGCCTTTTAACCCCCCGCAGCTTAAAGGTGACCCCCCCTCCCCTCTTCACCTCCCTTCGGGTTGCCCTTTTCACCCCCGCTGCCCGGAGGCCCAATTCCCCCTATGTGCTGAGACCCCACCTGCCTTCCGGGAAATTTCTCCCGGACACTGGCTGTCCTGCCATCTGAGGTAAACCCCCTCCCAAGGCCACCATCGCCTCCCTTAGCCCTCAGGCCAAGGATATGATCCTTTGGCGGCTTATCAGTCCCGGAAAAATCTGCTAAGTTGTTTTTATGAAGTCTTATCTTCCCGACCTCCTCTCCTTGGGGCTGGGCCTTCTGGTCATGGCCCTCCTGGTCTACTTGGGAGGCCAGAGCCAAGGCTGGTTGTCCTTTCTCTGCTATCTGGCCCTGGCCCTGGTCTGGACCGGCTGGTATCGCCAGCTCCTGAATCTTGCTTGGAAAATTCAGGGACATAATCCCGACGACTCCGATGACCAGCCCTTTTTTCCGGGGTGAGGCCGGAATAACAGTTTCGGCTCAGGAACTCACAAACACCTTTTTCCAGGCGTTGCCGTCGAAGACAAACATGCCGGTTTTCCCAGGAGCTACGGTAATATTGAGGCCCGAGGAGTCGAACACCAGGTTATAGGTGCTGCCGGCGGTGTTGACTACCGTAAGTTCCGTTCCCGGACTGAAATTCCCCACCGGATTTACATTGCGATGGGCCCCGTTGGGGTTGAGTAGGAAGACATTTCCCTGGTTTTGCCGGATTTCATAGGGTCCGGATAAAGTTGCGGTAACGGTTTTCCGGGCCAGGGTGCTCACGGTCCCGCTGGCCGTGATGTTCCCCATGGTGGGCAGGTTGCTGGAAAGGGTCAGGGGGTCGCTGCCTCCGTAAATGGTGTTATAGCCGACGAAACCGTTGACCGTGGTGGTGTTGGAGAAGGTGATGCCGTAACCGGAGACGGAGCCGGTGCAGTAATTGTTGGTGACAATTATGCCGTCCTGGGCGGTATTTAACGAAATGCCGCTGTTGTTGCCATCCAGCAGGTTTCCATCAATCACCGTGTTTCGCACATCCGCCCCGGAACGGCCGTCGATAAAGATGCCGTCCCCGCCGCTGTTCCTAATGAGGTTGTGTTTGATGGTCACTTGGGGGATCTTGGAGAGCAGGCCGCAACCTGCCGAATTGCGGATGTCATTGTCCATAATCAGGAAACGCTGCCCATAGGTGAGGTGGATTCCTGAGCCCCCGGCCCCTGCCAGGGTGGACTTGAGTATGTTACTTTGAATCACGATATCGCTGGGCGCCCCGCCCCCGGCATTGATGTTGGAATGGCGCCAGCCCTCAAGGATATTGCCCCGGATCACCAGATTGGTGGCAGCGGTGAATTTAATCCCGGAAGCGGTGGCCTCTGGGATCCCGGGGCCGATTATGACATTGTTTTCGATGGTGACATCACTGGAATTGCCAGCCAGGTAGATGCCGTGCTCTCCATTGGTTATGGTGATGTGGTTCTGATAAATGTGGCCCTTGCGAAAGGTGCCCCCGATGCCACCGGTGCTTAAGGAGCCGTCGAAGATATTGTGATGGATGCTGAAATGGTCGTTGACGCCGGAGCCCTCCTCACCCCGGTCGGAATGCACCGCACAGCGTCCTGAATTGGGGCCTGAGGTATAAACCCCGGTTCCCGTAAACCTGAAATAGGCAATCTCAATGTTGCTGCGGTTGTCCGGGATGGCGAAAATCATGGTCCGCGGGGTGGACTGGTGAATGGTACTGTACTCCCCGATCAGCCGGCTGTGACTTACCGGACAGACTTCCGTCGTGAGTTTGTAGGCTACGGCGGGCTTGGGGAATTTGACGGTGCGACCACCGCCCTGGTTCAGGGCCGCCTGAATGGCAGGAGTGTCATCGTTCACTCCATCCCCTTTGGCCCCCCACCATTGGGGGTAAACCTCCGTTACCGGGCCTCCCAGAACCACCGTGCCGGTGCCGCTGAAAATCTGATAGGGTCCTGCCACTAGGGGACCGTTCAGGGTCAAAGTGACTCCGCTGCTTACATTCAACACCCCCCCCTGTAAAAAGTGGAGCGTCACATTGGCCGGCACCGTAAGATTGCCGGTCACTGCCACTGTGCCTGCGGGAATGGTCAGGGTGACCGGACTGTTGCCTATGGTTTGCAGGGCCTCGCTCAGGGTGGTGTATCTCGGGTCCCCCAGGGTTTTATATTTCCCCAGGTGACTGTCCACCCGGTTCAAGCCGGTGTCAAAGGTGGTTTTTTCCGTAACCCCCCGGGCCCCCACCGCCGGCTTGTACAGAAATTCATTCTCTGACCACTCCCCGGCGGCGACACCGCCGGCCAAGACCAAAAGCCAGGAAAAAACTGCCAAGGTAACAAACTTGCGCTTCATAGCAACCTCCGTAAGATTTGACCCCCCTGGGCCGCCACATGGCTTGCGGTTTGGGTTTCTTCTTATCGGAGAAGCCAAATTATTCCCAGCATACCTGATATGTCTGTCACTTAAATTGTCCCGGCTTGAAAATGGGATACCTTAAAGCCTAAGGAGGATCTCCGAAACAGTTAGCGAAGGCCACGGTTATGCCGAAGGATAAGACTATAGCCCGCGGGGGCGCGGTCAGCTCGAAGCCCGGCCTCAGGCCATTTTCCGGATGATCCCCAGATAATGGGTGGTTAAAAAGGGAAGCTTTTCCAGGAGGTAGCACAGAAGGTAGGAGACAGGGGCCAAGATCCTGGCCAAAGGCGGTGCCAGCGTGAGGTGCTCCAGTTTTACCTGGCAGCCGGGGAAGAGCTGGCGGATCTCCCGCCTTTTCACCCCTTTGACATCGGGGTTGCCCGGGTTGTTTACATGATAATCGTACCATAGGATCAGGCCCCCGGGCTTCAGGACCCTGAGCATTTCCCGGGCCATCGCCTCTTTCATGAGGGAATCCAGGACAGAGGTGAAGACCATGGATTGGAGGACCAGGTCAAAGGAGGCATCGGTAAAGGGGAGAAACGCGGCATTGGCTCGTGCCAGCCCAACCCGGGGGGCCAGACGTATTCGGGCGTGGGCGATGCGGTCGGCCAAAAGGTCCACCCCCGTAAGGCTTTCGGGGGGTGCTCCCCATTTGATGAACTCCCCCAGCCAGAGACCGTTGCCGCAACCCACCTCCAGAAGCCGGCGCCCTTCCCAGGAAGTCAGCCCCAATCGCCTCATCAGTCCAATGACCCGGCGCTCCCGGGCCTGCATGAGAAATAAATGGCCCGGGTTAAACCAGGAGTAGAGATCCCCCCTTTCCCGGCGGGCATA
>Ga0078972_1000788_pt1 | contig 130299 bp, 125 predicted proteins | sample YelNatPaOPGAMG01_FD_67568 | JGI IMG/M metagenome (GOLD analysis project Ga0078972, IMG submission 67568) | Hot spring thermophilic microbial communities from Obsidian Pool, Yellowstone National Park, USA - OP-RAMG-01 (SPADES assembly) (version 2) | ecosystem: Environmental > Aquatic > Thermal...
GGGAGCACAGCGTAGCGTACCAGCTCGAACAAATGCCAGAAGTGATCTCCTATGCGCGCAATGACCACCTGGATTTCACCATTCCCTATGAATGGCAGGGAGTGCGACACGAGTATCGCCCGGACTATCTGATCCGCTGGCGCCGTGACGATAGGCGGAAGGTGATGATCATCCTGGAGGTGAAAGGCTTCGAGACGGAGCAAGACCGGCAGAAGGAAGCCGCTGCGAAGCGGTGGGTGAGGGCGGTAAACCACCACGGGGAGTTCGGGCGATGGAAATTCGTTCCGTGCAAGGACCCTGGGCAGTTGAGAACCATTCTGGTAAACAAAGTGGAGGAACTCTGCGGCATTCCGATTTAGCCGGCCTACCACTTCGTTCTGTATTTAGAAGCTGGTAAGTTTTGACAGATTTTTAACGCCAGGGAAAGGATAGCGGCAGAGGTAAAAGCTGGGATTCACAGCCTACGCATCCCAGGCTATACAGTGTGCGCAACCATTTGTATCCCAGTTGCCATGGGTATGCAAGCATGATGAAGGCCTGTGTAAAATCAAAGGAGGGCGTAACTAAGCACGGCGAGGTACTTACGCCAAAGCACATCGTCAATGCGATGCTGGATCTGGTCAAACAAGAAGCTGAACGGATTGATTCGCACTTTCTCGAACCCGCCTGCGGGACGGGCAACTTCCTCATTCGTGGATCCTAAAAACCCTAATGTGCTTCCTGCCTGGATCAATTCCTTTTATTTGGGCTTCTGCAGCATTGAATACTCCTGGCGCAAGGGAAAACATTCAAAGCAGGGAATTTTTTACCACAAAGGACAAAGAAAATTCTTACCACATAGAGCACAGAGAGCAGGTAGGGCACAGGGAAATGCTCGGTGTGCTCTGTGCTACCTGCGTTTGATGAAGTTTAGCTAAAGGGATCTCTTCAGGTTTATGAATTCGCTGCGGTCGAATCCAAGGGTCTTGAAAAAGGACAAAAGATCCACAGAATCCCACCTAACGGAGGTAAAAACATTCTTGATACCTTTTTCCCTGCATCTATCCAACACCACCTGGGCTAACCTCTTCCCAATACCTTGCCCCATGTATCTGGGGTCCACCCCCAAGCTGGCAATCCAAGCACTCCTCTCTATCCCAAACCCTGCGCTTAAGATATAACAAATCATGTAGCCCACCACTTTGTCTCCAACGGTTGCCACATAACTGATACCGTCTCTCTTTTTGATAAACTCTTGAACCGCCTTTACCAGATCAACCTTGTGTTCGCTCTTCGTGATGGAGCGCTCTATCTCCGCCACAAACTCTGCATCACCAAGATCCATCTCTCGAATGCTTATTGCTGCTTCTTCCATGGGAACCTCGGCTCAGTCTATCCTTATTATCTTGACCCTGTGCCCAACCCAATCAGGTGGAAGATATACTCTACCGCTGTTGCCACTCTGCCTCACCAATTTTTCCACCATCTCCTCACCATATACAACAAATTTAACCTTACCAGGTGGCAAGTCTGAATGGATTTGGGTGTCTTCTTCCTTATAAGTTATTGCTGTGTCGTCTTCCAGCATTGATCCTTTCATCCAAATAGATTTTAGCAGGCGCTCCTCATAAGTTTATTTTCGGGTTGGGTTTTTATAGCTACACTGTAACTACATTGTCAAGGGAAATATGAGAACCCTCAAAACCTCCTGTTTTTGAGAAAGGCAAATATCCTGGTGGCCACCATGGCGGTGATCAACCTTGGCACCCATAACCAAAAGGCAGGGAGGCCTAAAGGAAGGAATAAACTGGGATCTTCCACCATTGAATGGTTAATTCCCACGGAAAGCTGCAATGCCTCCAATTCTTCCTTCTTGATGTTTTCATTCTTGGCCTCCTCCACAATGACAGCACCCCCATAGGCCAATCCAAAGACAACAGCAGTCATCCAGAGTAGCCCAACCCTTTCTGAAAGGCCCATTAGCTTTAAGAATGGCCTTGTGAGCCTGCATATGAGATCAGTCCATTTATAGGCCTTTGCAAATTCCAAAAAGACCATGATTCCCATGATTATCAAAAATATCTTGAAGACAAGCCTTCCTGTGGAAGTGGCCCACACAAGTGCCATATCCCAAAATGGTTGTCCCTTCCCCATAAAGGTCTTGGGGACTTCTATGTGGGAAGGGGAAGTTTTCATAAAAAACTTCAGTACATAAACGGTTATTGTTGCAGCAAACAACCTGACGCCGATAGTCTTCCAAGCTTTGATGCCAGAATTTGCCTGGATTATGGTCTCCTGGATCATGTTATGGCATATCAAAATAAAGTTTGCCATGAGTATCATCTCTTCCAGTTTAAAAGGAAGGACAGACATTGCAGCAATTCCTGCATAGACACTGCTTAGGGCACCTGCGATAAGTGGAATTGCAGATACGCTGGGAAGGCCAAGAAAAGACATAAAGGGTTTAAAGACTTCTGTAATATACTCTATGATGCCAGCCCATGAGAGCAAGGCAGTGAAGAATGATACCGGTATTATTATCTTTGCCATCCAAACAAATGCACTCAGACCTTTTTTTATTCCTTGTATCCCTATCTTGCACACTGTTTTCATTTGAAAATCTCCAGTTCAACCCACCAAACCCACCAAACCCGACAAACTCAATAAACCCAATAAACCCAACAAACCCAATAACCATAATAGACGCAACAAAAATTTGCCTGCAGGTGGTTCGTAAGCATTTTTTATACCTTAAGCATGCTCCAGAATCTCCATTACAGTTGGGAACAAGCTTAGGTCTGTATGTGGGATAAACTTTGCCGCGCTGAATAGATTCATAAACTCCTGGTTCACATTTAATTCCAGGTACATGATCTTGTCCCTAATCTCATTTGCCCTTTCACATAACAACGGATCGGTCAAGACCTTCTTGGCACCGCCAAGGGAGCTATTTCCCAAAGGAATGTATTTTCTAAGCGGGATATCAGGGATCATTCCCAAGACAATGGCGGAGGAAGGTTTGATATAGGAACCGAATGTCCCTGCCACAAAGAACTTGTCTATATCAGAAGGACTAACCCCCACTGTGTTAAAGAGCGTTGTAAGAATGGTAAACATGGCTGCCTTGGATCTCATCAGGGCATCTATTTCAGGCTGGCCCAGTAGGAGAGGTCTTCCCTCTGGGCCTTCCTTTACAATCATCAGATGGGGTATGCCATCCACCAGGAGGTACCGCTCCTTTAATCTTGAAGCTACCAATTTTCCCCTCTGATCCAGCATCCCCCTCAAGAAAAGCTGGGATACCAAGTCTATAAGCCCAGAGCCACAGATACCCTTTGGAGGGGCTGCTCCAATGGTTGAGAACTGAAACTCCAGAGTATCAGGGTCTATGAAGAATGAATCTATCGCGCCCTCTTGTGCCATCATGCCCACCGAAGCAACCCCACCCTCCAAGGCAGGACCCGCTGCTCCTGCGCAGGCCACCAGCCAGTCCTTGTTTCCTATCACAACCTCTGCATTGGTGCCCACATCCACCAATACACAAATTTCTTCCTGCTCATGCATTCCACTGGATAAAATGCCTGCGATGAGATCTCCTCCAAAATAACTGCCCACGTTGGGAAACACAAAGCAAGGTGCCTCGCTGCATATATTTAGGCCTATCTCCTTTGCGGTCAACAAACCAAACTTGTTCATCACGGGTATATAAGGTTCCCTTATAATCCAATAAGGAGTTAGCCCCAAAAGGAAATGACTCATGGTAGTGTTGCCTGCGATGGATGCACACAGGATCTGTGAGCTTGGAATACCTGCTTCTCTTGTAATATTTTCTATCATCTCATTTAGGGCGTTTAAAAGCATACTCCTTAAGGTCTCAAGGCCGTTATTGCTGGAGGCAAAGTGAATTCTCGCCAATATGTCCGAACCTATTTCTATTTGGGGATTATTTGCTTGTATTTCCTTCACCGTAGAAAGTGTTTTAAGATCCAACAAGGCCATTACAAGTGTTGTGGTACCAATATCAACTGCAATTCCATAGATATCCGATTCCAATTTCTGGGAACTTAGGTTCACGATCCGATAACACTGCCCTTCTTGTGAAAGATACACCCTCACACTATACTGGGCTTCCCTTAGAAGGAACGGAAGACTTTTTGCAAAGGCCAAATCAATTTTAATTTCACTTTGGTTAAGGTTTTTGTGGACAGTCTTCAGTAACCTATCAACATCAGCAGTATTATCCCTCAAACTGGGAGAACTAAGCTCCACCTCAATAGTTGTTATCCAACCAAAATTATCCATATCTTCTCCCCAAAATAGAACCTAAAATTGCTCCCACAATATTTGCAAGCTCATCCCAAACACTTGCTTCCCGACTGGGATGAAAATACTGGATTATCTCCATAACACCCCCAAATAAAGACGCAAGGATTACCACCATCGTTATGGAAAGCCCTTTAAACCTTGCCTTAATCAAGAAAAACCCCAAAAGGGCATAGGCTGCCATGTGCTCTAATTTATCCATGTGGTTCAGATGGAGAGTAATTTTAGGGGCCTTAAGCACTGAAAAATAGAATATCCCCGTTGCGCACACAAACACACCAACCCTGGCAAGTCTCTTGTCCATATTCCAAAGCTCCAATATCTTCACAGCCATCACCTTGGCAGCATTTAGGCCAAGGAGGCCAGGGTGTCAACCCAAAATAAGTCCTTTTTGGGTACGGGTTATCGTTAAAAAATCCTTTTAGGTTGACTTTTGGAGTCAAAAATCTTAATGGGAGATCCAAGGCTTACGGGAAAGGAATTTGCCCTTAGTGGTTTAAGAAAAAGTAGGAGGTAGGTTTATGGAACCTTTGGTGATCCAAAGAAAGGAGAGAAGGTTGGGCGTCTCTCCTGAGCTTGCCGATGTGTGTTTTACCTGTGGCACATGTGCAGGAGGTTGCCCTGTATCTGGGGTGGACGGTATGGACCCCAGAAAGGCTGTGAGAATGGCAGCCCTTGGCTTGGAAGAGGAGCTCATCAATTCAAGATTTCCCTGGATATGTACTTTGTGTGGAAGGTGCGAATATGCATGTCCCCAGGGCGTGGAGATCATCAAGCTTTTGAGAAAGGCAAGGGGCTTGAGGGCAAGGGACAAGGTCCCTGGCCCAATCCACAAGGGTGTGGTTATGGACCTTCAAAGGGGCAACAACCTTGGCATACCCAAGGACGATTTTCTGATGCTCCTGGCAGATGTGGGGAAGGAGTTGGAAGAAGAGGGATTTCCAGGTTTTTATGTACCGGTGGACAAAAAAGGGGCCAATGTGCTGGTTACCATCAATTCAAAGGAACCCTTTGGTGAGCCCGATGATATGAAGTTTTGGTGGAAGATCTTTTATGCTGCAAAGGAAGATTGGACAGTCCCCTCTGAGAACTGGGAAGGCGTAAACTGGGGGCTGTTTTCAGGTGATGATGAGGCAATGAAGACATTTGTGGGCAGGATTGTGGAGCACATGGAGAGGCTTGAATGTAAGACCTTACTCTTGCCCGAGTGAGGACACGCCTACTATGCAACCAGGTTGGGGTTGCAAACGTGGTTCCCTGAAGTCTTCAAGAAGTACAAGGTAGTATCCGTATTTGATCTCTTGGTTGAATACCTACAGTCAGGCAGAATAAAGGTAGACAAATCCATCCATACCCAATTAACCACCCTACATGAACCTTGCAACTACGGAAGAAAGAGCCAAAAGGCCTTCGGCCATGGCTACTTTGAAGAGCCTCGTTGGATCATAAGCCAGTGTTGCGAAAACTTTGTGGAGCTCACCCCCAATAGGATGAACCAATATTGCTGTGGAGGTGGTGGAGGGGCATGGGCAATGCCCCATGTGGCAGAGAGGATCTATTACGGCAGGATAAAGGCAAAACAGATCATGGATAGTGGCGCAGAGTTGGTAATCGCCCCTTGTCATAATTGCAGAGACCAGATCATGAAATCCCTCATAAAGGAATATGGGATTCACGCAGAGGTGAAGTACATATGGGAACTGGTTGCCGACTCCCTCATTGTGGAACCTTGGAGCGATGAAGAGGTGGAAAAGGCAAGGAAGCTAAGGGATGAGCAGTTTGAAAGGGATGGAATAGTGCTGGAGGAAGAAGAGGAATAGATCCAAAAGGGCCCGTACGGGCCCTTTTTTACCACCAAGTCACCACTTTCTCCGCCTCAAATATAAGATCCAAGAGCCTATGGTAGTCAACAGGCTCTTCATATAGGTTAAACTCTCTCACTTCATTACCTTCTGCCATCTCCTTGGCCAATGTTTTTGTGACTTCATCGGGTGCTGTCTTGTAGATGAAAAGGATCTTCATCTTGCACCTCCAAAGGGGATCACCTGGTCCATTTCCCTTAGCATCTTTCCCATGTCTCGGAGGCTTAGGTATTTGAAACCGTGTTTCTCCACGTTGTTCATGTTGTTGGAATAGTATTCACACTCCAGATCCGTAAGCCAATCCAGGTTTTCCCTATACTTTTCGGTCATCTCCACTTCCACATCAATCACAAACATGTATGAATAAAGGTTTTCCACTGCTAACCCCAGAGTGGACCTGGAGCCTTCCCAAAGATCCTCTTTTCTCCTGATGAGAAATGCAACCTTTTTAACTTCCATCACCCACCCCTAAAGGCTTATGTATCTGTCGCATTCTACCAATATCTCCCCATGCCTGGCCTGGGTGGCAAAATCTTTGTCCTTTACCACCTTGATGGGTCTTTTAAGCCCAAAACTTTCAAACCCCACGTTACATAGCGAGACGTGGGCAAGGCCTTCCAGTTCCTCAAACTTAGGATCTTGTGTCAAAAGAACACCCCTATGGGTCAAAAAGACCTCGGCCTCCACGCCCTTTTCCTTTGCTGCCTTTAATATGCCTATGAGCTTTGGGAGATGCTCATCTGAACTTACGAATATGCCTAATTTCCTAAGCATGGTATGGCCTCATTTCACCTTTATATAGAACCTGGTAAAGCCTTGATCCTCCTTAAGACCCAAAAACTCATGGCCCGCCTTCTTTGCAAAGGAAGGCAAGTCGTTCTTTGTACCAGGATCCGTGCCCAAGATCTCCAATATCTCACCTGACTTCATCTTTTCAATGGCCTTTTTGGTCTTCAAAATAGGCATAGGACAGCTAAGGCCCCTGGCATCCAAGGTCTGATCAGGCTTTATTTCATCCACCATCTAAATCCTCCTTTAGTTTATTAAGGTTCCACCAAAAATTTTTCTGTCTTTTCGTTCCATACTGCCACTATAAGATACAAAAGGAAAAACAAACACAATACCACAACGGTCCAAAAATAACCCAGATAATTCGGCAGAAATACAGATGTGCCCATCAGTTTTAAAAGCCTTTCCGAGTTATTTATCCAGTTCTCTGTGAGGGAGGTGCTAAGGGCGAAAAATAGTACTGCCAGCATAAGCTTCACCTGACCTTCACCGGCCCGCCACACAGAACCTGAGCCACACCCTCCTGCTATTACCATCCCAAACCCGAAGATGATCCCACCCACCAGCGCTCCAAACCAGAAGGCCTGGGGTACATACACCTCTTCCCCCCTCAGGCCTGCCCATTTTAAAATGGCAAAACCCAATATGGATATAAGGATGGCAAAGGTGATACCCTTTGGGATCTCAGCCTCTGCGGTCATGAATATGTCCCTAAAGCCCCTTACGAAACAGAATCTTGCCCTTTGGATGGTGATGCCGAAGGCAACCCCAAAGAGCAAAAGCACCCCTTGTCTGGTAAGGGCCTCCTGGGCATACAGATAGGCAAACACTATTGACCCCAAGAGCACCAAGGCACCCAGGTATGGCTGGACAGCCTGGCCTCCTGAGGTGGAGGCAGCGCCTCCTTGGCCCGTGGATATATGCTCCAACTCCCAGTAGAGGTACCTAAGGCCCAAGTAGGCTCCCACAAAAAGCCCTATCATCATAAGGAGGCCGCTTAGAGAGAGGGCAGAAGTGGCGGAGAAAAATCCTCCCACATTACAGCCACCTGCCATTGCAGAACCCACACCCATGATGATTCCACCCACACACCCCTTTAAAAGTTCCCACTTGGGAGCAAACCTTATGGCAAATTCCTTTGACATCAAACTTGCTCCAAAGGCACCCCACAATAGCCCCAGTGTGAGTAAGGAGTTTGTGGACTGGAAAAAGGGCTCAGGCGATTTGCTGTATATCCCCAGGCCGTAAAAGATCCAGTCTCCCCAATTTTTTAGACCACCCGCAACACCCCAAGGTCTTCCCCAGGCAAAGCAGAGCACACTTAGGATCCCTATGATGATCCCAGAAAGCCATATCGGCCAGTTTTCGTAAAAGATCACACCATAGCCTCTCTTGAGGATGCCTTTCAGTTCTCCCTCTGACATGTTAGGCTCCTTTAGCAGCCTTCATCATGCATGATCTTAAATTCTGGTTTGGGTTGTTCTTTTGCCGGTGGCTTTGCCTCAGGTTTTGGGGCCTCCTGGGATGGAGTGGTGGGTCTTGCCTCACTTGGAGCCTTTTCTTGCTCAGAAGGTAGCTGGCTGGTAGCCAAAAGCTCGGTTTGCTTTTCCACCTTCTTTCCCAAGGCCATCACAGAAGAGATGTCATAAAAGGTCCATGCTGTTTGGTTCTTGGGGTCCAGCTCCAGGGCCTTCCTAAAATAGGCCTTTGCCTCCTCATACTTTCCCCTAAGATAGGCCTCCTTTCCAAAACGAAACATCTTCATGGCCTCTTCCTTTTGGGGGACAGGGGAGACGGTTCCCTGGGCAAACCCGATAAGGACAAAGCCAGTGACAATTGCCAAGCACAAAAAGGAAAGAAAAACATACCGCTTCATGGAAGGCCTCCTTTCTCATTCTTTGTTGGGTTTTATCACCACATAGAAGGTATTTTTTCCCCTCTTTACCAGCAGGAGTATACCTTCTCCCTTAGGTTGCTTGGAAAGAATGTTCTTGAACTCATCCACACTGCTCACCTTTTCCCTGTTTACCTCTCTTATCAAATCCCCAGGTCTCAAGCCTGCGTCCTCAGCAGGGCTTCCCGGTTCAATGCCAGTAACAAGTACACCTGACTCACCCTGAGGTATTCCGAAATGCCTCCTCAGTTCAGGGGTAAGGTTCTGCAGGGCAAGTCCGTAAGAAGTCTCGGGCTTTGCAAGTTCCTGAGGTGCTCCCGCAGTCTCAGGCATCTCTCCCAAGGGCACCTCCACCGTCTTTGTCTTGCCTGCCCTTACTATGGTAAGGTTTATCTTTGTGCCCGGTTTGGTCTGTGCTACCAATCTGCTAAGTGTCCTTGCATCTTTTACAAGGGTATCATTGAACTTTGTTACCACATCTCCCCTCTTAAGACCTGCCTTTTCTGCAGGGGAATTCTCCATCACATCTGAAATGAGCACCCCTTCCTGGGATTCCAAGTTGAAAGACTTGGCCAACTCAGGGGTGACATCCTGTATCATCACACCCAACCATCCCCTGATCACCTTTCCTTCTTTTAACTGGGGGAGCAGGGTCTTCACTAGGTTTATGGGGATAGCAAAGCCAATGCCTTGCCCCTGGGCAATGATGGCGGTGTTTATGCCGATCACCTCACCCTCCATATTGAAGAGTGGGCCACCGCTATTCCCTGGGTTTATGGCTGCATCGGTCTGGAGGAAGTCGTCATAAGGTCCTGCGCCTATCACCCTCCCCTTAGCGCTGATGATCCCCAGGGTAACGGTATGTCCCAAACCAAAGGGATTTCCCACTGCCATGACCCAGTCACCCACATTGACCTGATCGGAATCACCCAGTCTTGCAGGCTTTGGGAAGTCTTTGGATGGGGTCACCTTGATCAAGGCCACATCTGTCTTGGGATCCCTTCCCACCACCTTTGCATCGTATTCCTTGCCGTTGTCCAGTTTTACCTTTATCTCAGTGGCCTTTTCCACCACATGATTGTTGGTGATGATGTAGCCATCCTCGCTTATGATAAAGCCCGATCCCAAGGCCTGGGTCTTCATGGGCCTGTCACCAAAAAACCTCTTGAAAAACTCGTCTCCAAAAAATTCCCTGAAAGGGCTATCCGGGCCAAAGAAGGGCTCCAAGGGATTGCCTTTTATCACCTGGGTGGTGAACAGATTTACCACCGAATGTTTTACCTTTTCCACAAGGGGTGCAACTGAGTTAAGCTGACCCGGAGTCGCAGCAGACCATGCAACACCTGCCAGACACCATGTGAAGATAACACAGCATACCATAAGCACTCTAATCCGCTTCATCTGTTCCTCCTTTTTTTGCCTTTTAACATTATGATGCTTGCTAATCAAGAAACTTGAGCCTAATTTTGTTGAGGGTTACAAGGATCCATCAATAGACTTTTACCTGCACATAGCCTTTTTTCCCGGTCCTGTGGTCCACTGCCAATATTGTTGCCATCCCACCCCTCTGTCCCTGGGCCAGAAGCCTTGCAACCTCAGTGGGGTTTTTCACAGTGGTCCCATTTATCTCAAGGATTACATCCCCTTCTTCAAGGCCTGCCTTTCCCAAAGGCCCTTGGGCCTCCAGGTAACATATGGCAAGACCCATATCCTCGGGGATTCCCATACGACTTCTCTCTTGGGGTTTTAGCGGTCTGAGGTCTGCGCCCAATTTGTTCCTCAAGATCACCTTGCAGCCATAGGCACCTTCCTCGTCGAAGATAAGCTCCACCTTGTGAATCTGTTGCCTACCATCCCTCCAGACCAATACCTCCACCTGTCTCCCAGGTTGACAAAGCCCCACAAGATTCATTAGATCCGCTCCATCCTTTACCTTCTTACCCCCAAAAGTCAATATAACATCTCCTGATTTCAAGCCACCTTTATCAGCAGGAGAATCCTTTTCCACATCGGTAATCAAGGCACCATACAACTCCTTTAACCCCAATTTCTCAGCAAGGATAGGGCTCAGGTCTTGGGTCACCACACCCAGCCATCCCCTCTGAACCTTTCCGTTGGAAATAAGCTGTTTTGCCACATAGGATGCGATATTGCTGGGAATGGCAAAGCCTATCCCCTCATATCCACCTGATTGGGAGACAATGGCAGAGTTTATTCCCACCACTTCGCCCCTGAGGTTCAGGAGCGGACCGCCGCTATTCCCCGGATTGATGGCTGCATCTGTCTGCAAAAAATCTTGATAGCTGTTGGGGTTTAAAATACCTGTGCGGTGTTTTGCACTGATGATCCCTTGTGTCACAGTGTGATCCAGACCACGGGGGTGGCCTATTGCCACCACCCATTCCCCCACTTCCACCTTATCAGAATCTCCGAATTTGAGATAGGGAAGCCCTTGCACCTTTTTGATACGTAACAGGGCCAGATCAGTCCTGGGTTCGGTCCCCACCAACAAGGCCTGAAACCTCTTGCCATCGGCCATCAATACCTCTATCTCTGTGGCACCTGCCACCACATGATAGTTTGTGATCACATGTCCTTTTTCGTCTATCAAGAAGCCTGTGCCGATCCCCTTCATGACCTTTTCGATTCTGTCTGGCATGTTGGGGATGTCGAAGAAGAAACGGAAAAATGGGTCGTTCTTGAAAGGCAACCAGGGATTAGGATAACTTTCCCTATGCACCACATCTATGTGCACCACAGCAGGGATGGCAAGTTTGGCAACCCTGGTGATGGCACTGATGAGGTCCTGTTCCCCGGCAGCCCTAATTTCACCTGCAAACAAAACGCATACTACCAAGCAAAGGGATAGGAAAGGGGGCCAAATAAGCCTTTTACGCATCCTTTTGCTTCCTCTTCTGCCTGATTGTTCTGCTAAGCTCCTTGGCAAACCTTTTCCCTTCAGGGCAGCTTCCACATATTTGTAAACTATGAACCCTGATCAAGTCAAATTCATCCTTGGGGACCTTTAGCCCTTCCTCCTTTGCCTGTAGATACCTCAAGGCACAGCTCCTCTTGGAGATCTTAAGACTACCTGGTTGCCTTTGACAAAGGATCAACTCAAAACCATCTATCATGCAAATGGATTCTGTCATACCTTCCATCATTCCCTCCTTCCCGTGCATTTGTAGCAAGGCTAACACACTAAAATGACAGGTTTATTTCAAAAACATTACATCTTTGTAATCTTTTCTGAATCTCACCAAATCCGGCTCCCTTCCTAATCCCCTGTTCAAATGCCCATAAATTCCATAAATCAAGGTATGCCACCTAGAATGGCAGGTTCTGCCCATTACAGGATCCCTTGACTCCACAAGACATGGAACATAGGATGGGAGCGCTTTAAACAATTTTTTAACAAAGGGGGTCCCAATGGAAAGGCAATGGCTCTGGGAGCGAATGGGTGAAAGGACAAAAGAGGCTCTGAAGGCCCACGGGTTTGATTCCCACTATTGTGGAAACAGCCAAGCTGCCAAGGAACTTATCTTAGGACTCATAAAGGACTTCCAAACCTTTGGCATAGGAGGTAGTAACACCATCAGATCCCTTGGGATAATTGAAGAGCTGAGGGCCATGGGTAAGACCGTGTATGACCACTGGATACCCAATCTTTCAAAGGAAGAAGAGCTTAATATCCGGCTGATGCAGGGAAGGAGCCAATGCTTTATCACCAGCGCCAATGCCATAAGCGAAACAGGGGAGATTGTAAATGTGGATGGAATCGGGAATAGGGTTTCTGCAATGTGCTTTGGCCCCAAGAAGGTGCTGATCGTTGCAGGGATGAATAAGGTAAGACCTAACTTGGAATCTGCCTTGAAAAGGGTAAGGGAAGTGGCCGGGCCTATGAGGGCCAAGAGCTTGGGCATGAAGACCCCTTGTGCAGAGACGGGCATCTGCAATGACTGTAATGCACCCCAAAGGATATGCAGGATCACAACCATACTCCACAGGAAGCCTTCCCTCACTGACATCTCCGTGGTTTTGGTGGGAGAAGAATTAGGCTTTTGAAAGCCCCCATGCCCCATAAGAGATCCACCCCTTTGCCTTCAGAGGGTGTATGGTTATGCTACCTTCTGTTCTTCCTATCGGGTGCAACAGGGCTTATATATGAAATCCTGTGGGTGAGGCTCCTGGAGAGGGTCTTGGGCAGTTCCCCCCAGGCGGTCTCCATTGTGCTAACATGCTTCATGGGAGGCCTTGCCCTGGGTAGTTTCTTGGGAGGAAGGTGGGCAGATAAAATCAGCAAAAGGGAAAATCTCTTTCTCACATACGGGTCCATGGAGGCCTTGGTGGGCATATGGGCCCTTTTGATTCCCATCCTGGGGACCTTAACACAACCCCTGCTTTCTTTTTTGTACAACCTCTCCTGTCAGCCTTCTTATTATATAGGGTGCCTTGTTGTGGCCGTTTTCCTGATACTGCCCGCCACAACCCTCATGGGAGCAACCCTTCCTGTGTTGATCAGGTTTATAAATCGACTTCCTGGTGCCCTTTCTGTGAGGTCCGGGACCCTCTATGGCCTAAATACCCTTGGGGCTGCTCTTGGTTCAATCTATTGTGGTTTTATCTCCATCCCCAAAATGGGTGTATACAAGACCTTGTTCTTTGCTGTGTCCTTAAACCTCTTAATATTCTTGATCGTGTACCTTACGGTTAAGAAGGGATATTTTTCAATTCCTTCTGCACCCAAGACCTTGGGAGAAACAGAGAGGGGTAGATATAATATAGATAGGTTGGTTATTGTATCGGCATTGCTTTTTGGCATCTCCGGTATGTGTGCCTTATCCTTTGAGATCATATGGACAAACCTCTTGGGACTATTGATAGGCCCCACCACCTATTCCTTTACCATTGTGGTATCCACATTTATCATAGGGATAGGATTGGGAAGTGTAATTTTTGGAAGGATTCAGAAAAAAATACCTTGGGACATTGGCTCTTTGATATTTTTAGAGATTTTAATGGCGTTATTCTTTTTGATCATAAGCCATGTGATGGGCAACCTCCAATTTTTCTACTCCAAGCTTATATTTTCCTTTAAAGATGACCTTGTTCTCATGTGGTTCTTACAGGGTTTGATCCTTTTTGCCTTGATGCTACCTCCCACATTATTGTCAGGTGCCATGTTCCCATTATGTTTAAATATCGTCAACCCCCAATTATCAGACTTGGGAAAGGTTTCAGGCTTCTTATACGCCTCAAATAGCATTGGGTGTATATTAGGCTCTTTAATGACAGGCTTCATACTTTTACCCATCTTGGGCAAGATCCTTTCCATCAAGTTATTGGCCTTTGTTCAGGTTTTAGTTTCCCTTGGCTGTGCACTTCTTTTACTCCGAAGGGCATTGGCAAGGGATAAAAAACTCATCCCACTGGCTTTTGTTTGCATAATCCTTGTGGGGACCTTGCCTAAGTGGGACTTGTCCCTTTTGGCCTATGGAAGGTATCATAACTTTACCGAATTAAGACCTGCACTTCAAAAGGTGGGATGGATCCAGGCCATTTTTTCAGGCAACAGGATCCTGAGGACCTTTGAAGGTCCAAGGGAGGTGGTTTATGCAGGGGATGGCCTTACAGGTTTTACAGTGGTGCAAAGGTATGTGGATAGTGTTGGAAACGAAAGATTTAGCCTAATTACAAGCGGAAAACCCGATGCCTCCTCCCATGGGGATAGGGCAACGCAGTGCCTTTTGGCGCATATACCCATGTTGTTCCACCCATCCCCAAGATCCGTGATGGTGCTTGGCTTGGCCAGTGGCATGACTGCAGGTGAGGTGCTCCACTACCCCATTGAGTCTTTGGATGTGCTGGAAATAAGTAAGCAAGTGCTCCATGCCTCACACTTTTTTGCATCCTATAATAATCAACTGTTTTTAGACAAAAGGGTAAAGATCATCCAACAAGATGGAAGGGTCCACTTGACCCACACCAAGACCCGGTACGATGTTATCATCTCTGAACCATCCAATCCCTGGATGGCAGGACTTGCCAATCTTTTTAGCCTTGAATTCTTTGATCATGGAAAGAGAAGACTAAAAGAAGGTGGGATATTCTTGCAGTGGATCCATAGCTATGAAATGGATTGGGAAACCTTTAGTTTAATCTGCAATACCTTTTTTAAAGTTTTTCAAAGTGGAGCGATCTTTAAAACATCCCCTTATGGCGATGACTACCTTCTCCTGGGCTTCAAAGATGAATCAGGTCTTAATATAAACGCCCTTGAGAAGAATCTAAATTTTGCCAAGAGATCAAATCTAATTTCCCTTAAACATCCAAGCATCATCAAGGAACTTATCATCAGTGACGAACCCAAAAAAATCTTTTCAGATGGTCTAATCCATACCGATTCAGATCCCATTTTGGAGTTCCGTGCTCCAAAACTGCTATATACAAATACCGAGGATGTGGGAAGTATATTACATTCAAAGGCTCACTACACCAGTTTACATAGCAAATATCACAATGGACCTTTGGCCGATCTCAATTACCTTGATTTTACTTTCTCAGTTTTTCAACCTTACCTTGAACTTATCACAAAAATGCCAGAAAAAGACTTAAATACGGCAAAGGAGATGATACTGTCCTATTGTAAGGCTAATCCGGTGGGAGACATTTACAGTATCCCAATGGAGGATGTAAGGTCTTCTTGCGCCAGGGAGCAGGAGGCTCTGATTCGAGAGCATCTTAGAAGATGGCCTGAAGATTGGGCAGCCCACATGGACTTGGGGAACACGCTCTTTGTCTTAGGTGATACAAAAGGCTATCAAGAGGAGATGGAAAAGGCCCTCGAACTCAATCCTTACACCACAGAGCCCTTGAAGTTCATGGGTATGAACGCCATCAGGGAGAAAAAATGGGGTGAGGCCTTAAGGCACTTTGAAAAGGCCCTTGCCTTGGATTTTGTTGACCCAATGGTTTACTTTAACCTTGCACTTTCACACTACCATATGGGTAATCTCACAAGGGCAAAGGAATATTTGTCACAGGGTCTTAAGATTAGTGACAATATCATGGCAAGAGAACTCTTGGAGGAGATAAATAGATTGATGAAAAGGCAATGACAAATGGGAACCAATAAGGCTGATAGTAACTTCAGAAAAGAATTCCCGCTCTTGGAAACTCTGGTATATTTAAATCACGCAGCTACCTCACTCCTTCCCAACAGTACAAAGTTTTATCTTTACCGATACCTTGATAGTATCACTACTGAAGCTCCAAACTATGAAAGAGATAAAAACTTAATTGAACAGGCCAGGATGTCACTGGCCAAATTCTTGAACTGCAATCCATCGGAGATTGCATTTGTTGAGAATACAAGTTCTGGCATTTCTAAGATTGCCCAAGGGCTTAGATTAGGGACAAAAGATAAGATAGCTTGTCTCGTACCTGACTTTCCTTCCAACATTTATCCCTGGTTATGGCAAGAGAAAAAAGGGATAGAGGTTTATTTTATCCAGTATGATCACAGAAACTTTCGTCTAAAAGACATAGTGGATAAGATCAAGCCAAATACAAAGCTCTTTGCACTAAGCCATGTGAATTATGTAACTGGATTTTGCCTTCCCTTGGTTGAGATTTCTTCCATGCTCAATAAAAAAGGAATATGGATGTTTGTGGATATGATACAGAGCATTGGAGCAATACCTGTGGACCTAAAGGCATTAAAGGTTCATTTTATGGCAGCAGGTTCTCACAAATGGATGATGGGCCTTCCAGGAGCAGGCATCCTATATATCTCAAAAGAGGTTCAAGGTTTTGTGGAGCCCTTGGAACTGGGCTGGAAGAGTGTAAAGCATGAGGAAGACTTCTCAAAGATTACACTGGATCTGAAGGAAGATGCCCTGGTTATGGAGCCTGGAACTATGAATGTAGTGGGCATACTTGCTCTATCAAAGGGCATTGAATTGATCAACTCTTACGGCATCCAGAATGCATTTGAAGCAATCACCTCATGGAACGCATCCATTGCAAAGGAGCTTAAGAGAGCAAATATATGTGTGGCATCTCCCTATGGCAATGAATATGCGTCGGGTATCCTCACATTTATGCATGATAAACCACGCCTGCTTTATAATTATCTAACAGAACAAAACATCAAGACTTCCCTTAGGGAGAACATGATACGCATATCACCTCATTTCTACAATGATGAGCAGGACCTTAAAAATCTGATGGATGCAATCCTTCGATATGAAAAGCTGCTGTAAGGATCTTACGATATTATTAGACACAAGATTAGCAACCCATTTAGCATCCAATCTGCAAAGTTTTAAAGGAAAGAATACAGAGTTTGATAATTTACTTATGGAGATCCTATTAAAGGGTTCATGTTATCATCTTGTGAGTACAAAGTATGACACAAAAACCTCACAACATGAAGAAGTTAAAAGAACTTATAATGAATTTTTTTGCCAATCAAAGCCATATAACCAAGTTTTTATTTATGACCAGAGTAACTATCCTACGAGAATGGAAATCTACAGGACTACTATTCAAAATCTTACAAGATATGAGGATGTTTTGTCAAGGTTATTGGACTTCAACTACAAGTATCTCGTTCATGATGAGATGTTTAGGCAAAAAGATATTTCGAGTACTGTTCTTGAAATTACACAATTCCAAGACATTGACACATTAATTTCCATTATGCTAAATATTACAAACTTGCTGCATGAAAAACTATATAGAGACCTTGCCGGTTCTGATGTCATCCAGCCTATGTTGGATCTGGCATGCTTCAACCTTGTTGATATTGAATTTAAAGCCATGGATGTGTTGGATAGGGTTTTTCATTGTCTTAATGCTCATAAAAAGATCTTGCAACACGGTATGGTCATCCTTTCAAAAGATCCCACAGAACCTTATGGGGGTATGTGCAGGTATTGGGGTCCTGACCTGCCCTTTTTGCTTTTTTCCCCTTATTACGGGAAGATGTTTAGTGTCTTGACTTTTATGCACGAAATCGGCCATTTAATCCATTACAAAAACATGTGTAACTATCCCGGGCCCTGTGTCTTGTCTCCTGTTGTTGAGGAATTCTTCGCCATCTATGCTGAACTTATTTGTGTAAAGAGAAATTTTTTGGATCTGAGCAAATTTGCATCTGAGAGGATCTTTTGGCAGAGAATCTGGTATCTTATCGTGAGACAGTTCCAAATCTTTTTGTTTGAAAAGATGAACTTGGAAGCTTCACAGCACACGAACTTAAATCCTGATATATTGACTTATAATTGGCAACATAGTTGGGAATTAATTTTGGGGAAACATCTTAAACCCAATGATATTTTTTTCAAATCCTGGATAATGTACAGGGGTAGCATAAGCCTGCCTTTTAGATCAATTTCCTATGTACTGGCCACTATGATAGTCTTGTGGCTTATACTACAAGACATAGGCCTTAGCCATAATGCATATAGGGCAGAAGATATAAAATCGCTCCTTTGTTATTTGGATCTGCCTTCGTTAGATACCATATTGGAAGACACTATCAAGCTAATTTCATAGTTTGTTCAAGCAATGTAATACCCAACTTCTGGCCCAAGGGCTTTGGATGATTTATGAAACAGCCCTGAACCTTTTGCAACTTCCTTCCCATTTTTTAGAAAAACAGTTGCTTCGGCCACTGCAATGTTAAAGGTTCTATAGCTTATGCTACCACTGGCAATAAGCAGGCCCTCTGAGACCGGCCTAATGAAATAGAGGTTAAACTGGGCTGTCACCAGCAAGTAATCCTTAAATAAAGTCATTGCCGCAAAGAAACTTGCATCATCCAAGAGTTTAAAGATCATGTGGCCGTGTACATTGCCTCCCGAATGGTGCATCCTTGGTCCCACCTGCATCTTTATGGTGCACCTTCCCCTTTCCAAGGTCATGTGGGGAGAGAGGTCTTGGTTACAAGGGGCGTTGTGGTACATGCGTTCCAATGCCCTAAGGTGTCTATCCTCTTCCACTTCCATCTAAACCTCCCAGGTGATATCATGCCTACCTCAAGAGACTTGGGGCAGTATCTTTTAGCATTGCTAAAAGGGGTTTAAAAGGGTTTGTTGAAGGGAATGGGTTTCCTCTCAAGGTTTTGATCAGGGCATAACGCTTTTGGAGGTGGAGATGAAGGTACTCGTGGTTGGGAGTGGAGGTAGGGAGCATGCCATTGCCTGGGCCCTTGCCAGGTCTATGAAGGTTGAAAAGGTCTATGTGGCACCTGGCAATGGAGGGACTGAGATTGAGCACAAATGCACCAATGTGCCCATTAAGGCAGAGGCAGTGGAAAGGCTTGCTGAATTCTTTATCTCAGAGGGCTTGGATTTTGCCGTGGTGGGACCCGAAGGCCCTTTGGCAGCAGGGATTGTGGATTATTTTATGGAGAGGGGGCTTTTGTGTTTGGGGCCTACAAAGAAGGCTGCCATGTTGGAGTCTTCAAAGGCCTTTGCAAAGGAGTTTATGGCAAGGCATGGGATACCCACTGGAAGGTTTCAGGTGTTTGAATCAGCTCACCATGCTATGGAGTTTGCAAAAGACCTAAGTTTTCCTGTGGTGATCAAGGCAGACGGCCTGGCAGGGGGAAAGGGTGTGATCATTGCAAAGGATGAAAGGGAGGCCAGGGATACCATTGAAGGTATGCTTGATGGAAGGCTCTTTGGGGAGGCTGGGAAGAGGGTAGTGGTGGAGGAATACCTTCAGGGTCAAGAGGCAAGTTTTATCGTGATCACAGACGGCAAAGAGGTTATACCCCTTGCTACCAGCCAGGATCACAAGGCCTTAGAGGATGGTGACAAGGGGCCCAATACAGGCGGAATGGGAGCCTATTCTCCCACAAAGCTGATCACCCCCCAATTATTTCAAGAGATCCAGGATAAGATCATCTGGCCCACCATAAAAGGCATGGAGGAGGAAGGTGCACCTTATAAGGGCTTTTTGTACGCGGGTCTCATGATCGCAGATGGAAGGCCGTATGTGCTGGAGTTCAATTGCAGGCTGGGAGATCCTGAGGCCCAGCCCATTCTCTTAAGGTTCAGTTCAGACTTTAGTGAGCTGTGTCTCAGGGCCATCAAAGGGGAGCTAAAAGGCCTTGAAGTCCAGTGGGATGAAAGGCATGCCTTAGGTGTTGTGATGGCAAGCAAGGGCTATCCCTTTAAGTACCAAAAAGGTTATGAGGTCAAGGGCCTGGGAGAGGATCCTGATTACGTCAAGGTCTTCCATGCAGGCACAAGGAGGGAGGGCAATAGGATCCTCACAGACGGAGGCCGGGTCCTCTGCGTTACCGCGCTGGGAAGGGACCTTTGGGAGGCCAAGGAACGAGCCTACCAGAGGGTAAAGGAAATCACCTGGGAAGGCTGCTATTACAGGTCAGATATAGGAGACAAGGGCATACGGTGATTCCTTCTCATTTCATACTGCAAAATAGCCCTAAGGCCCCTCACTGCCTGTTCAGGGCTCTGATAGAACAAGGCCTTGTACTTGCTTCCTGGCACCTCCCTTACCATCCCACTCACCGAGGTGGTAAGGGAGACACCTATTATGGGCTTTTGGTACACCTCCATAAACTCCACCATCTTTCTGGCAAAGTGCTCCTCGTATTCTGCTGAAAAGTCCTCCACCCTTTTTAAAAACTCAGGTGGTGTGTCGGGGTCCACCTCTCTCATAGACTTCAACAAAAGATCCACCACCTCTTTCCTGCCCACTATCCCAAGCACAATGACCGCATCAATCTCTTCAAGTTTCACCAATTCTTCCACTGCCACCAAAGGTGCGTCTGGGTCCCTTGTCCCCACCAGGTCCACAGGATTAATCTTACTCCAAAAGGGAGGGAGGTATTTGCCGATCTTGTCCACCACTTCTTTCGGCAACTCCGGCAGGACAAAACCCATCTCCTCCAATAGATCTGAGGTCACAACACCCCACCCTCCACCCAGGGTCACAACGCCCACCTTGTTTCCCTTGGGAAATGGGACAGAGGAGAAGGCAGCAGAAAGCTCCAAAAGTTCGGTGGGTATGTTTACCATGATCACCCCTGCCTGTTTCATGGCCTTTCCCAAGACCTTGTTTTCTCCTGCCAAAGCCCCTGTGTGCGTAAGGGCAGTCTTTCCGCCAGAGGCAGTCCTTCCACCTTTTAAGAGCAGTATGGGCTTTTTCTCTGTGATCCTTTGAGCCAGCTCCACGAATGCCCTTGCTTTCCCCAGCTCCTCAATATAGAGCACAATAATCTCGGTGTGGGGGTCCATCTCCAGGTATTCCAGGAAATGCCTGTAGTTTACCATGGCCTCGTTTCCAGAGCCTACAAACATGGATATGCCTATGCCTTGCTGGGTCGCCCAAAACACCAGTTGGTTTCCAAGATTGCCCGACTGAGAAACAAAGGCCACAGCTCCTTTCTTGGGCCTGGTGTGTGGACCGGTGGCAAAAAGCCCTCTGTAAGGCGATATTATCCCCATTGTATTTGGCCCCACCAAAAGTATGCCTTTGGAAGAGCAGTATTCCACCACCATCCTCTGAAGCCTTTTCCCTTCCTCCCCTGTTTCCCCAAAGCCACTGGTAATCATCACGATGGAGTTGACCCCCTTTTGACCGCACTCCAAAAGCACATCCATCACCTTCTGGACAGGGATGGTAACAAAGGCCAAGTCCACATCTGCCGGTACGTCCAAAATACTCTTGTAACACTTTACCCCGAAGAGTCTGTCTGCCCTTGGATTTATGGGGTAGATGGGGCCATCAAAACCCCCTGCAACTATATTACTGGTAATAAACTGCCCCCACTTCCCGAAATAGTTGGTGGCCCCTATCACTGCCAATGATTTGGGAAACAGTAGCTGACGGATCCTCTCTGGAGTAATTTCCATCCTTAGCCCCTCTGAGGTTTATTTGTTTGAGGTAAGCTCCCTCACAAGCCCAAACTGATCCAGGCACTTTAACCCACAATGGCTGTTAGATCAAGAAATTGGAGTTTGGGAACAGGGACGAGGCAGGGTCCATTTTTTAGGCTTAATTCCACCTTCGAAGTGGCCACTTATGAACTAAAAAAACTTGCTATGGCCCTGGTCGGGGAGAGTGCGGGTGCAAGGCAGTGGGAAACAGGTCTAAAAAAGGTTGAGGTTTGAATGGGTTTGGGGTTAAGGTCAGTTCAAACAGAATTGGGAGGCGAATGATGCATCCGATCCTGATCAAGCTGGATGGAATAGTGATATACAGTTACGGCCTCATGGTAGCCCTTGGCCTTGCCATTGGATTATGGGTCGTTACAACACTTGGTAAGAAGAATAACATCGAGCCAAAGATCCTGGTGGATGTGGCCTTCTACACAATAATTGTGGCCATCTCAGGTTCCAGGATCGGCTTTGTGCTGCTGAATCCATCCTATTATCTCAAATACCCAATTGAGATATTGAAGTTTTGGGAAGGCGGGCTTGTATTCAGCTTTGGCTTTGCATCTGGTTTCATTGTGCTCTTGTTTCTAACAAGAAAAAAGGGCATACCCTTCTTGCACATGGGAGACCTCTGGGCACCAGGCCTGGCTTTGGGGCAGGCTATTGGTCGCATAGGGTGTTTTCTGGCAGGTTGCTGCCACGGTAGGGAGACCGACTCCTGGTGTAGTGTAACCTTTACCCACCCCAATTCCCTTGCGCCTTTAAACATTCCCCTTTATCCAACCCAGCTATTCCATTCCTTTGCAAATTTTTTGATCTTCGTGGTGCTGATGCTTTTGTGGAGACATAGGCGCTACAGAGGCCAGATCTTGGCCTGGTACATGATCCTCCATTCCACTCAGAGGCTCATTATCGAAAGGTTTAGGGGTGACTTTAGGGGCTATTTTTTGGGCACAGAGCTCACAACAACCCAGGCCTTGAGCCTTTTGATACTGATAGGAGGGGTGATACTTCTGTGGGTCTTGAGGGCATCTGCCTCAAAGGGCAAGGCTTAGGGCCCTTCACCACCTGATAACAGCACTACCCCATGTGAGTCCACCCCCAAACACAGGGAGTGAAATGATTTGGCCTTCCTTTATACTCCCGTCCCTCACTGCCTCATCCAAGGCAATGGCACATGAGGCAGAGGAGATGTTTCCGTATTTATGGAGGGTGAAATAGAACCTTTCCATGGGGATGTTGAGGGTCTTGCTTATGGTCTGGAACATCCTCAGATTTGCTTGGTGTGGGATAAACCAGTCTATCTGGTCCACACTAAGGCCATTGTATTCAGCTCCCTCTTTCATAGACTCCACAAAATGCCTCACCGCCACCCTAAAGCTGGCATTTGCCTCTATCATCTTGAGGGTGTGGAGGTCCTTATCCACACTTTCATGGCTTATGGGAGTTGTTTTGGAGCCACCGCCAGGGAGTAAAAGATCCTGCCCGTTTAACCCATCTGTGTGGATGTGTGTGCTTAACAGTTGATGACCGCCTTCCCCTGTGGTCAAGATTGCAGCCCCTGCACCGTCTCCCCAAAGGATGCACGTGCTGCGGTCCTTCCAGTTTAATGTCCTTGTCATTACCTCTGCTGCCACCACAAGCACCAATTTGGCAGCCCCTGTCTTGAGATATTGCTCTGCCACATTCAGTGCAAAGATAAAGCCCGAACAGGCCGCTGTTACATCGAAGGTCACTGCTTGAGGGGCGTCCAGCTTTGCCTGGAGCCAGTTGGCTGCAGCAGGACAACAGGTGTCGGGTGTAATGGTGGCCACTATTATGAGATCCACATCCCTGGAGGTGAGTCCTGCCATCTCCAGGGCCTTTTTGGAAGCTTCCAGTGCAAGGTCAGAAGTGGCTACATCTGCCTCTGCCATTCTCCTTTCGCTGATACCTGTTCTTTGAAGGATCCATTCATGTGTTGTATCCAGACCCATCTTTTGAAGATCATAATTGGTGAGTACCTTAGGTGGTACATATGAACCTGTTCCAAGAATCCTGATTTTTTTCATTGTTTCTCCTTAGCTGATTCCCAACTCCTTTTCCTTTTTTGCCACCAAAAGTTTGGTTTTAACTACTGTGTCGGGAGTAAGACTCATGGAGTCTATTCCACATTCCACCAAGAATTCGGCAAAGTCAGGGAAATCACTGGGAGCCTGTCCGCATATCCCTATCTTTCTCCCTTTCTCCTTTGCCACTTTGATTACATGCCTCACCATCCTTTTAACTGCCTCGTTCCTTTCGTCATACAGGTGAGAGACCAAGGCAGAGTCCCTATCTAATCCAAGAACAAGCTGGGTGAGGTCATTGGAACCGATGCTAAAGCCATCGAATATCTCGGCAAACGTGTCTGCAAGTATCACATTGCTGGGGATCTCACACATCACATAAACTTCAAGGCCATTTTCCCCTTGCACAAGACCAAACCTTTTCATCACCTCAATTACCTTCCTTCCCTCTTCAGGAGTCCTGCAAAAGGGGATCATCACCTTTATATTAGTAAGCCCCATATCGTCCCTGGCCTTTTTCAAGGCGATGCATTCCAGTTCAAAGGCAGGTAGAAATCTCTCATCGTAATACCTACTTGCGCCCCTCCAACCTATCATGGGATTACTTTCGTTTGGTTCAAACAAAAATCCTCCCACCAGGTTTCCATATTCATTACTCTTGAAATCAGAAAGTCTTACAATAACATCTCGTGGATAGAATGCAGCTCCTATCCTGGCCACCCCTTCTGCAAGCTTGTCTATAAAAAATTGACGCTTGTCTTTGTATACAGTGGTGGCCTGCTCTATCTTGTAGACGACTCCGGCAAGCCTTTCATCGTTTTTAGCCTTTTCTTTTAGTTCGTCGTACTTTAATAGTGCGAGGGGGTGAATACCTATGTGGCTGTTTATGATGAATTCTTCCCTGGCAAGACCCACTCCATCATTGGGGATTCTGGCTTGTGAAAATGCATTCTCAGGGATCCCAACATTCATCATAATCAGAGTCTTTGTCTTGGGAAGGGCTTCATAACTTATTCTCTCCACATTGTACTTGAGTAGACCTTGGTACACATAGCCCACTTCACCTTCACAACAGGATACAGTAACCTCTTGGCCTGTTTTGATCACTTCATCACCGTTGCCTGTTCCAATCACACACGGGATACCCAGTTCTCTGGAGACAATGGCTGCATGGCAAGTCCTCCCACCTTTGTTTGTGACAATGGCAGAGGCAAGCTTCATAATCGGCTCCCAATCGGGGTCTGTCATGGTGGTGACCAACACCTCTCCTGGCTGAAATTGGTGCATCTCGTGGGGAGAATGAATAACCCTTGCCACACCCTGTCCCACCTTGCTACCGACAGAGGTACCCTTTACCAGCACAGGCCCTTTTTCCAGCAGGTAGTACTGCTCATATACATTTTCATCCTTTTTGCCGTGGATGGTCTCAGGCCTTGCTTGAACCACAAAGAGTTTGCCTGTGCCCACAGAGACACCATCTCCGTCCTTTGCCCATTCAATGTCCATGGGCTTTCCATAATGTTCCTCTATAATACATGCCCAGCGAGCAAGCTCTAAGATCTCATCCTCTTCCAAAACATATCTATGCCTTTCTTCCAAGGATGTGGCTACATTTTTAACCGTGGTTTCATCTTCCAGGGAGTAAACTAACTTGAAGTCGCGGTCTCCCACTTTTTTACTGATGATGGACCTTTTCCCTTGCCTCAATCCTGGCTTGAAAACATAGTATTCATCTGGGTTCACAATCCCTTGAACCACATTTTCTCCCAAACCATATGCAGCAGTAATATACACCACATCTTTAAATCCCGTCTCTGTGTCTATGCTAAACATAACACCGCTATACGCGGCATCACTCCTTACCATCTTTTGAACTGCAATGGACAAGGCCACATCAAACTGGCTAAATCCCTTGTCATGACGGTAGGAAATGGCCCTGTTTGTAAAGAGGCTTGCAAAACACTTCTTACATGCGTCTATCACCCTCATCTTGCCTCTTATGTTAAGGAACGTCTCTTGTTGACCAGCAAATGAGGCATCGGGCAGATCTTCTGCTGTGGCAGAGGATCTGATTGCCACATCCAAATCATCCAGGCCCTCGCGACCAAATTCAGAGGCAAGCTTGTCGTAGTTCCTAAATATGGCTTGAGTTAGATCAGGGGGAAGCTCGCTGTGTATGATCAGGTCCCTCACCTCTCTGCCTTTGCGCATGAGATTTTTGATGTCGTGGGTATCCAGATCCTTAAGGATTTTTTTGATTTCATCCTCTATGCCGGCATATTTGAGAAAGTATCTGTAGGCATAGGCAGTTATGGCAAAGCCATTGGGCACATTAATGCCCTTGTCCCTGAGGTTTCTGTACATCTCACCTAAGGAGGCATTTTTACCTCCCACCAATGGCACATCGGATGAATCTATCTCCTCGAACCACAAAATCAGCTTCTTTTCGTTTTCTTTGTCCTTTGCCATAGGCTCCCCCCAAAGGTGAAAATCGCCCTGCCTTGAAAGATCAAACGTCTTTTCTTGCGCTCCTTTGACCAGATTAAAGGCAGAGTTAGGGAAGTGCATATCATACGGAGTACAGCTATGCAACCCCAAAAATAAAAGGGCCTGGCATGTGCCAGGCCCTCAGAAAAGTCAGGGGATGCTACTTCTTGGACATCCTTCTTTCCTTAAGCTTGTCTCCCAGACCCAAAGTCTTGGCAGTCTTTCTCCTTTTGGCGGTGAGTGATTTGGCCGCAAGGGGCTGCCTTGCTGAGAAGCCCCACTTCTTCCTGTACTCTTTTGCAGTCAGTCCGTGGGATTTCAGGTGCCTGTTTGTGATCTGTTTAAATTCCTTTCCACACTCCAAGCATATGACTTTGTTCCTTTGGATGGACTGCTTTGGATCAGCGGTAAGGTCAATAACTTTTTCCTGTTCCTCTGTTTGCTGTGGTTCCTCTGCGGCAAGGCCCTGTTCTTTCTCCTGGATCTCCTTCAGAACACTAAATGTCTTCCTCACGAAATCGGCTATTTCATCGGGTGATAAAGATGCGTGGGAAGATTGGGCCATTGCTATTTCGGCCGCCATTTCGGTCAATGTTTTTGCCATCTTTTAACTCCTCCTTTCTTTGTAATGTGATGCAATTTGCCTTCTTATAATCACATTGTTGTGGAGATGCAAGAAAAATTTTATTTGTCATGAAAAAATTTTTTTTGGGTGTATAAAATTTTTCATATGTCTTTCCTGGAGATGTACACCCTATTGACATGCGACTCTCTTTTGGCTAATAGGGGGTGTGAAAAGAGATCAGAAAGGGTTGTTAAACTGATAACAATGAAGCAACCAAGAAATTGCTCCCCTTCAGGAATGTAAGGAGGGATTTGAGTGGGCCTTCTCTGGAGATGGGTGGTATTGACCTTTTCCATTGCCGTCGCCAGTTATCTGGTAAAGGGTTTCCAGGTGGAGAGTCTTTTTTCCGCTCTTTTTGCAGGAGCGATTCTGGGGTTTTTGAATCTCTTTTTTAAGCCAATTTTAATACTTCTTACCCTACCCATAAATATCCTGACCTTGGGGCTATTCACCCTTGTTATTAATGCAATCCTTTTAAAGATGGCATCAGGAATCGTCCCTGGGTTTGAGATAGTTGGATTTTGGCCTGCCCTTTTGGCCGGGTTATTAATCAGTATTGTAAACTGGGCAGTGAACCTCATCCTGTCGGACCGTTCCAAATGAGCTCTTACTTTGTGCTGGAATTTTAGTCCGCCTTGCCTTGGCATCCTACGATAGCGCCAGGGGTAACCTTCAGAATTAAAGGCAATGGATTGGGTTGAGGGAAATGGTTAACGGAGTTGATGAGAAGGCAGATGAAGTCCCTAAATTCTTTGTGGATGTCATGCTGGGGTCCCTTGCAACCCACCTCAGGGCATTGGGGTTTGACACAGAGGTGGGGAGGATCACACCTCAACGCCCCAGGGGTGATAGGATTTGCATTTCCAGGAATAGGGCGCTCAAAAATAAGGTCGAAAACCTCCTTCTCCTTTCTTCGGAGAGGCTTGAAGATCAGATCATGGAACTTAAGGAGCATATCAATATCACACCAAGGCCAGGAGCCCTTTTTTCCAGGTGCCTTCGTTGCAATTCAAGGCTTATAAATGCCTCAGAGGAGGCCCTTCAGGCTGTTCCAGAGTACATAAGGGTTGTTCACCAAGGTGAAATCAGGTTTTGTGAAATGTGCAAAAGGTGTTATTGGCCTGGTAGCCATAGACAACACATGGAAAAAAAATTCAAGACCTGGGGACTTCTTTAATTTTTGATTTGACCAAAATTCTGCGAGGAATAAAATTGCATTCTACCCGGTCTCGGAAACAGGCTCTTTTAACGCTGGGCAAGAAAGGGGGTGATAGGTACTTGGCGTCATTGGCTAAGGCACTTTGTGGATTTAACTTCTTTGAACAGAAAGGAATTCAAGATGGGCGGAACTACTTACAAGATTATAGAACTGGTTGGGACAAGCGATACCTCTTGGGAGGACGCTGTAAAGACCGCTGTGGAAACAGCCAGCGAGAGCTTGAGAGACCTTAGGATTGCAGAGGTAACAAGGTTGGATGTGATGGTTGAAAATGGGAAGGTGGTAAAATATAGGGCAAGGGTGAATCTCTCTTTTAAGTACCACAAAGAGGACTAAAAAACTGGTACCTCCTTTTGTGATAACCTTACTCAGAGGATTGAAATGGACGAGGAACGAAAGCTTACAGTTTTGGATCAGATAACTGCCTCTGAAGAGGTGAGGCGAAAGATTATTGATGCAGCAAGTGTGCTGTACTCAAAGAAGGGTTTTAAGGCCACTTCCATACAGGAGATCTCTGAACTTGCGGGGGTAAGTCTCCCAGTTACCTACCATTACATTAAGAGTAAGTCGGAGATCATGAGTATGATCATGGAGGATCTTCTCAAGTCTTTCAAAAAAAGCCTTTCAGAGAATCTCAAAGGCTTTGAAGATCCTGAAGAGAAGTTGGCCTGTGCAGTTGTCAACTATTTTAAAATCGTTGACATAAACAAAGAAAAGGCCCTTGTGATCTACCAAAAGTCCATTTCTTTGGATAAGCCTTCAAAGGCAAAGATAATGTCTTTGGAGGTGGATGTGAGTAGGATCTTTGTGGAGATCCTCGAGGAGGGTATCCAAAAGGGGGTCTTTAGATCAGTGGATACGGATCTAATGGCTTACAACATTGTTATGCTTGCCCATATGTGGGCACTCAAACAATGGCATTTTAAAAAACGACTCACCATTGATGAATATATAAATCATCAACTAAAAACGATCCTTGCTTCACTAAGGGTGGAGAAGAACGAAGACAACTAAATTTTAATGCCCAAAGTTGTACTTAACGCAGATGATCTGGGCTTGGCAGAAAGTATCAACCTGGGCATCATACAGGCACATCTAAAAGGACTTCTAAAATCCGTTTCTGTTGTGGCCTGTGGCGGTTCTGTCCATCATGCATTTGATCTTTTGCAGTCAACAGAGCTTGATGTGGGTATACACCTCACTATAACACAGGAAAAACCTTTGGCAGATCCCAAACTTATTCCATCAATCGTTGACAAAAATGGCAATTTTTTCTCCATGAAGGAGTTTCTGCTCAGGTACCTAAGTGGGAAAATTAAGTTAGCTCATGTCTACATTGAATGGAAAAACCAAGTTGAATTCCTAATTAAAAATGGTTTTGAGCTGATTCACATGGATGGCCATCAACATCTGCACATCTTACCCGGTATTTTAAAGATCACAAAGAGAATAAAATCTGAATACAATATCAAATTTTGTAGGTATGAACCATTAGAACCCATATCTATGTTTCTCACTATGCCGAAAAAGTTACCCTATTTTTTGACAAAGCTTACTTCCAAGATCAACTTGGGGGTAAAAAACCTCGGCTCAATGCACGGTTTTATCGGAATATGTTTTTCAGGTGGAAGGATGCAAATTGAGCTAATTGGAGCTTTATTTTCAAAGCTAAAAGGCATTCCATTTGTTGAGTTGAATTTTCATCCGGGCTTTAACAATGGGGATGGATCAAAAAAGTACTCCTCTTGGGGATATGATTGGGAAAATGACCTTAGACTTCTTTGTGACCCAAAATTGTATGAGAAGCTAGATGCACTGGACTTTGAACCTGCAGGTTTCAGTGATTTGTGATGGTTTTTCATGAGGCTTAGGTCCTATATCTTAGGTGATGAAGAGGGTATCTTGGAGTTGAGGAGAGATGTCTTTGGCTCCAAGGATCCGTTTAAGCTGAATAGGGATGCATGGGAATGGGAGTTTTTGCAAAATCCAGAGGGTGAATCCATCATAATTGTGGCCGAGGAAAAGGCCAAGATAGTAGGCCATTATGGGCTTTTGCCTTTAAAAATGAGCTACTATGGAAAGAATGTAGCCTTGGCCTTGGCGGTTGATCTAATGGTTCACCCCTCCTTTAGACGGAAAGGGCTTTTTCTGAGATTATTTGAACATATTGTGGAAGAGGCAAAAAGGCATAACATTGATGCCATTCTTGGCTTTCCCAATAGGATTACGCTTCCTACTTACATAAATAAGCTTGGTTGGCATCATGTGAAATCGGTAAAAACCCATGTAAAGATAAGCCTAAAAAATTTGATAACAAAGTCACATACCATCATGTTCACCACTAATCGCAGTAATTTTTCGTTACACGATAAATCATATATGGAGTTTGTCAGAATTTCTAATTTTAATGACATTCCGAGATTTGATAACATAGCCTCTTCCCAGTTCATCTTTATAAATCGGAGCCCATCTTATTTGAACTGGAGATATATCCAACCCCATTGGTACCAATACATCCCATATGCTATTTTGATCGAGAGCGAAATAAAGGGCTTTTTTGTACTAAGGTTTATGAGCTATAAAGGGTTCCAAGTGGCCGTTCTAATTGACATCTTTCCAATGTCATTGGCCTTGCCTCCCATCTTCAGCAGTTTAATTCAGTCCATCTCAAGTATGTGCTTTTTTGCTGGCGCAGGGGTTTTTGTGTTTCCGGATCCAATTCATGGTGGCTCACCCTTTTATGGTTTTTCTGTTCAAATACCTGAGCATTTGAGTCCAAGGCCCTGGTATGTGGGTTGGAAGGATATATCCTCCATGGGCGTCCCTCAAGGCAAGGATTTTTACATTACATTTGGAGACGGAGATATAATATAAGGTGCCTGGGATGGAAGAGGACATAGAAATCCACATTGCAAGAGAAAAACAAAAGGCAAGGGCCTTGAGGAAGACCCACTGGTGGCAGAGGAAGATAAGCTCGGGCCGATGCTATTATTGTGGCAAACTGGTGGGGAGGGAAAATCTCACCATGGACCATATTGTACCCCTTTCAAGGGGAGGTAGGAGCACCAAGGGGAATGTGGTGCCTGCATGCAAGGATTGCAACAACCGCAAGAAGTGGATGTTGCCTGTGGAATGGGAGGAATATCTCTCAAGGCTTAGGTCTTTTTAGGGTTTTACATTGACAGCACCACAACTTGGCATTAATTTTGCTAAAAGTTACCAATTTTAACTCTTGGAGGCAAAACTATGCGATTGGATAAATTCACCCTCAAGGCCCAAGAGGCCATTCAAGAGACCCAGCGAATTGCAGAATCATTAGGGCATCAACAGATAGAGCCCGAACATATATTAAAGGCCATTATAACCCAGTCCGAAGGGATCATCCCTCCTCTCTTGAAAAAGATAGGAGCTGATCCTGTTGAGATCTTAAGCGAACTTGAAGGCCATTTGGAAGGGCTGCCAAAGGTATCTGGCGTATCGGGCCAACTTTACATCTCACCCAGGTGTAAAGAGGTGTTGGAAAAGGCCTTTTCCGAAGCAGAGGCCATGAAGGATGAATATGTGAGTCTGGAGCACCTCTTGCTGGCGATTGCGGAGGACAAAGGCTTTGGAGCCAAGCTCTTGAACCAAAAAGGCGTTACACGGGATGCCATCCTCATGGCCCTAAAGAGTATCAGGGGAGTACATAGGATCACTGATCAAAACCCGGAGGACAAGTATCAGGCCCTGGAGAGGTTTGGAAAGGATCTCACAGCCTTGGCCAAAAAGGGCGCCTTGGACCCTGTGATAGGAAGGGACGAAGAGATTAGAAGGGTGATACAGGTCCTGAGTAGGAGGACCAAGAACAACCCAGTTCTCATCGGCGAGCCTGGAGTGGGTAAAACGGCCATTGTGGAGGGCTTGGCCCAGAGGATAGCCCACGGAGATGTGCCCGAGACCCTGAAGGAGAAAAGGGTTGTTGCCCTGGATATGGGAGCGCTGGTAGCCGGTGCAAAGTACAGGGGGGAGTTTGAAGATAGGCTAAAGGCAGTGCTAAAGGAGATCCAGGAGAGCAATGGGCAGGTGGTGTTATTCATAGACGAGCTCCACACCCTTGTTGGAGCAGGTGCTGCAGAAGGTGCAGTGGATGCCTCCAATATGCTCAAGCCAGCACTTGCAAGGGGAGAGCTCAGGTGCGTTGGTGCCACCACCATCAAAGAATACAGGAAATACATTGAGAAGGATGCTGCCTTAGAAAGAAGGTTTCAGCCTGTGCTGGTGGACGAGCCCACTGTGGAGGATACCATCTCAATACTCAGAGGACTAAAGGAGAAGTACGAGGTACACCACGGCGTAAAGATAAAGGATTCTGCCCTTGTGGCTGCTGCAACCCTCTCCCACAGGTACATTACAGACAGATTTTTGCCCGACAAGGCAATAGACTTGGTGGATGAGGCTGCAAGCAGGCTTAGGATAGAGATAGACAGTATGCCTGCTGAGATAGACGACGTAAAAAGAAAGATCACCCAGTTGGAGATCGAAAGAGAGGCCCTCAAAAAGGAGAGAGACCCTGCCTCCCAAGAAAGGCTTACCAAATTGGAACGAGAGCTGGAAGAACTGCGTACGCAGATGGAAGATATGGTGACCCATTGGGAAAGGGAAAAGGGAATCATCACAAGGATTCGGGACATAAAGGAAAGGTTGGAATCTGCTCGAACAGAGGCCCAATTGGCAGAAAGGCAGGGAGATTATGCCAGGGCAGCAGAGCTCAAATACGGTGTTATGATAGAGCTGGAAAAGGAGCTTCAGCAGGCCAGCCGAGAACTTCAAGAGGTGCAGTCCAAGAGGAAGATGCTGAAGGAAGAGGTGGATGCAGAAGACATAGCCTTTGTGGTTGCCAAGTGGACTGGGATACCGGTCACAAAACTTTTGGAAGGCGAAAGGGAAAAGCTTTTGAAGATGGAGGAAAGGCTTTCCCAGAGGGTGGTTGGCCAAGAGAAGGCTATCCAGGCTGTGTCAAATGCAGTGAGGAGGGCCAGGTCAGGGCTACAAGATCCCAATAGGCCTGTGGGGTCCTTTATCTTCATGGGGCCCACGGGTGTTGGAAAGACAGAACTGGCAAAGGCCTTGGCAGAATTCCTCTTTGATGATGAAAAGTTCATGATACGCCTGGACATGTCCGAATTCATGGAAAAGCACAGCGTTGCAAGGCTGATCGGGGCTCCTCCTGGATATGTGGGATATGAGGAGGGAGGCTATCTCACAGAGGCAGTCAGGACCCATCCCTACTCTGTGATACTCTTGGACGAGATAGAAAAGGCCCATCCCGATGTATTTAATGTGCTGCTCCAGATCTTAGACGATGGCAGGATGACAGATGGAAAGGGTAGGACAGTGGATTTCAAGAACACTGTTTTGATCATGACTAGTAATATCGGTAGCCATTGGATCCAAGAACTGGCCCAAAGGGACCCAGTTGAGATGGAAAGACGGGTGATGGATGCGTTGAAGAGCACCTTTAGGCCTGAGTTTCTGAACAGGATAGACGACATCATCATCTTCAACCCACTTGGGAAGGAGGAGATAAAGAAGATAGTGGAGATTCAGATTGGGCTGCTCTCAAAGAGACTGATGGAGAGGGATATAGAGATCCATATCACGGAGAGGGCAAAGGAATACCTGGCAGAGGTGGGTTTTGATCCTGTGTATGGTGCAAGGCCACTTAAAAGGACCATACAAAGGCTCATACAAGACCCTCTTGCCACAAGGATCTTGGAAGGGAAAGTCACAGACGGTTCAACGGTCACTGTGGATGTGGAACATGGAAATGTAGTTTTCAAATAAAAGGGGAGGGGATCCTCCCCTTTCTTTCTATGAAGACCTCATTTATAGCCAAATTAGTTGACAAAAAGGCCTTCGAACCAGGTCTTTATGTGAAGTTCCTGCACCAAAAAAGGGCATTAATCTTTGACCTTCCTGATCTAAAAGAGCTCAGTAACAGAGAGATCCTTAAGATAACAGATGTCTTTGTCACTCACACACACATGGACCATTTCATGGGTTTTGACCAATTGCTACGGTTGTTTTTAGGCAAACAATTGTATCTTCGCATATATGGTCCAAAGGGAATTATTGAGAATGTTGACGGAAAACTAAGGGGATATACTTGGAATCTTGTTCAAAACTATGAAGGGGAGCTGAATATAGAAGTAACTGAGATACAAGGTGACACGTGTGAAATCGTTAAATTTAATTCACGGGAAAGATTCAAGCCTGTCTCAGCCTTAACAAGGACCCTTAAAGGCGGTGAAATTATAAAAGAACCTGGCTTTAAAATATATTTTATAACCCTTGATCATCAAATTCCCTGTCTTGCTTTCATGTTGGGAGAGGAATTTAAAATCCAAATCCTAAGAGATAAGCTGAGCGAATATGGGTTGGAACCAGGGCCGTGGCTTACGAGACTAAAGCAAGAGATATTCAGAGGAAGCGATGAAAATGATATCTTGCAAATCAAGTTTAGAAAAAAAAGCAAGGTTTACGAGATAGAAAAACCGATTTCCGAACTTAAAATGAATCTAACAAAGATCACAGAAGGTGCAAGGCTTGTTTACATTACTGACATAATAGGAAGTGAAGAAAATTTTAAGACTATCTTGGAGAGCTTTTCTCCTGCGCATATTGCATTTATTGAGGCAGGTTTTCTAAAGCAAGATGAAGAGCAGGCAAAGAAAACCTATCATCTCACAGCAGAAGAGGCAGGAAGGTTGGCCGGTTTACTTAAAGCCAAATATCTCAAGGTGTTTCACTATTCATTCAGGTATAAAGGTAGAGAGCAGGAGCTTGAAAAGGAGGCACTTGATTCCTTTTATAGATCTTTTTGATTTTACAAGATAGCCAGGCCAATGGGGGTATAAGTGTTTGTAATTCATTAGAAAGGCAGTACTCATATCTGCCTTCGGGTTCATTGGGTTTTTTGGGTTCATTGGGTTCATTGAGTTTTGTGGGTTTGGAGACATGAAAGATACGGGAGAAGGGCAAGACTGGCGAGAAAAGCAGGATAAGTTCAATGTTCAACGTTCAATGTTCAACGTTTAGTCCTATGCAAAAAAGGTGAGACAAGCGGGATAGGCGAATTTTGCTTAGGCGATGAAGAAAACTTGGGTTGTCATAGATCAGCATGAAAAGCTCTTTAGCGCATGAGAGGCTCAGAAGTTGCTACTCCTTCGGGTTGTTCCCATTTGTTTGTGTGACTTTCCGTAAATACATAGAATAACTACCGTCGAGTGGGTGATCATGTCAAACTTCCCTTTTAATCTTTTATACTGTTTGGCCTTTTACAAAGGCCATGGCTGTAACCACTTGAAATTATTTGATCTTGGGTTTTGAGGAACGCAAGACCACCCGATTTCAGGGTTTTTTAGCATGAAGCTACGTTAATTGAAGGGCTTGGGAGGTTTGGGGGTTGTATGAGCTTTTGGGGGAAAACTTTTAGTTTACCGGTCTGAAAGATGATGGTAAAAGGACTGCTGTACCTATAGCTATAAGCTAGCCACGGGGATCATATGGCATTTCAAAAAAAGACGATCGGAAGGCTTCATATACTCACCGATACAAAGTTCCAGCGTAAGTTTACCCATGTGGAGCTGGCAAGGCTTGCAATAGAAGGTGGCGCCGATACCATTCAGTTGAGGGACAAGGAGCTTTCCACAAGGGAGCTCATTGAGATTGCAAAGGCCATAAAAGAGATCTGCCGTGAACACAAGGTCACCTTTATCGTAAATGACAGGGTTGATGTGGCCTTTGCAGTGGATGCGGATGGGGTCCACTTGGGGCAAGATGATCTCCCCATCTCAGTTGCAAGGAGGATCCTGAAGGACAAGATCATAGGTGGGTCTGCAGGAAACGAGGAGGAACTGGAAAGGTGTATTTCTGAAGGGGCAGACTATATCGGCTTTGGCCCTGTATTTCACACATCCACAAAAGCAGACGCAGGCCCCCAGGTGGGTCTGGATGCCCTCAGAAACATAGTGAAAAGATCACCCATACCCGTGATTGCAATAGGTGGGATTGATGATCAAAACGCATCACAGGTGTTGGAAACAGGTGTCCATGGGATTGCAGTGGTTTCCTTTGTGTCAAGGGCAAAGGATCCAAGGCAAGCCACTGAAAGGCTTAGGAATCTGATGCCCGGAGAGACAAAAGATTGAGCCTTCAGAGGGTTGAAGAGATAGGCGAATTCGGCCTTATTTCCAAGATAAGGGAGTTTTTGTCAGCCTATCCATCGGACTGGGTCTCCCTCTCCCTGGGTGATGATGCAGCCTGCATTAGCCCAAAGCCCGACTATGAGATAGTGATCACCTGCGACTCAGCGGTGGAAAAGAGGCATTTCCTTCTTTCCCATCTCACCCTAAAAGAGGTGGGAAGGAGGGCAATGGTACAAAACATAAGCGATATAGGTGCCATGGGGGGAATTCCTTTTGGGGCATTGATCTGCCTTTGCCTTCCAGAAGGCTTTTCTGTGGAAGGCGTAATGGAGATATACAAAGGCCTAATGTCAGAGCTCATGCCCTTTGGTGCCACCATCATGGGCGGGAATATCACAAAGGCCCAATCTCTGGAACTCCACATCACCCTCTTGGGATATGTGGAAAAGGGTAAAGCCGTCACAAGAAAGGGGGCAAAACCTGGGGATTGGGTTTTGGTGACTGGTTTTCCAGGCCAGTCCTTCTTGGGTCTCAGCCTTTTAAAGAGAGGTTCAGATGAATTTCCTAAGCTTATTGATGCCTATAAGAACCCACGCCACAGGGTCTTTGAAGCAAGGGCATTGATGGAAAAGGGTATTGCTTCTGCAATGATAGACATAAGCGATGGACTTTTTTCAGACCTTAATCACATATGCGAAGAAAGTAAGGTTGGGGCGGTAATAGAATTGGAGCAATTGCCCAAGGGGCCACAGGTATTGGAGGCAAGTAACAAGCTGAATCTAAACGTAGATCAGGTAATACTGGGTCCAAGTGACGATTATGAGCTTATTTTCACCTGCCACAAAAGGCACATTTCAAAGGCAGAAGGTTTATTTAAACACCTTGGCGTACCTTTAAGTAGGGTAGGGTACATAAAAGAAGGCAGTGGCATAGAAATCCTACACTTTGGCAAAAAGGTTAAACTTGAAGCAATGGGATGGGATCACTTTATATCCTCACAAAGACAGGGGTAAACACACATGCCATCTTGCAAAAGACGGTATTGTGCATATCCATCCAATACCTTAAAGGAAAAAGTCCTGCTCTTTTTCGTTGTGTTTCTTTTCTCCGGCTGTGCCAGTTTAAAGTACACTCCAAGCAATCCCAAGAACCTCTGTGAGATCTTCCTTGAAAACAAAGATTGGTATGAGGCGGCCTTGGGGGCAGAGGCAAGGTGGGGTGTGAAGATGCCCATATTGATGAGCATCATGTGTCAGGAATCGGGCTTTAGGGCAGATGCCACCCCTCCCAGGAAAAGGTGCCTTTGGATCTTTCCGGGTCCCAGGATCAGCTCTTCCTATGGATATGCCCAGGCCACGGAATCAGCCTGGGATGACTACATAAGATCCACGGGTAGGAGAGGAGCTGACAGGGATGACTTTGAGGATGCCGTTGATTTTATAGGTTGGTACTGCCATATGAGCAGTGTGAGGTGCCATATCAACAAAAATGATGCGTACAGACTCTATTTGGCCTACCATGAAGGCCACGCAGGCTACAACAAAGGAACCTACAAGGACAAAAAATGGCTAAAGGATGCTGCAAAACAGGTGGAGGCAAGGGCCCTCACCTATGAGAGGCAGTTGAAGGATTGCCCTTTAAAAAGACCTATAACCAGGTCGTGTATATGGCCCTTTTAGGAGGAGATTATGTTTCAATTGGAAATACCCGGCTTTGGGAAGGTGGAGCTTGAGCATTTGGTTACGGATTACACCGGCACTTTGTCGCAGGATGGAAGGCTATTGCCTGGTGTAAGGGAAAGGCTGGAAGAGGTCTCCCAATTCTTAAAGGTGCACGTGCTCACGGCAGATACCTTTGGGATGGCAAGGGAAGAACTGCAGCGATTGGATCTACAGGTATTTGTGTTGGAAGGGCCTGATCATCACATCCAGAAGCGGGAATATGTGAAAAAATTGGGCTCTCAACATGTATTTGCCATGGGAAACGGTATGAACGATGTGCTCATGTTAAAGGAGGCCAAGATAGGGGTGGCAGTCCTATTGGCCGAAGGCGTTTCTGCAAGGGCAGTGGAGGCTGCTGATATATTGGTCTCAAGCGCCTTGGATGCCCTGGATCTGCTGCTAAAGCCCAAGAGGCTTAAGGCTACCCTCAGATATTAGGCCCAGGTTACAAGTGCCAAGGTAAATCTGTTCTCCAATCTCTTTGCACTGGGCGTGACCCTCACGGTGAAGCCGAACTTTCCTGTGGCCTTGCAGGGGATCTTTCCCTGGAAGATATACCCGTTGGGATATGCCTCCAGTGGATCCAGTTCTGAGGTCTCCCTTTCTACGAATTCCTCCTTTGTATCCAGAAGGCCATAGTATGCCTCCACCGTCACATCCTCTGGGGTAAGCTCTCCCAATCTCACCCTTACCCTGAGTGTGATATCCTCTCCCACCTTCTTTTCAAGGGATTCCATCACGGTCACCTCTTCCACAGCCACCTGGTGCCAAGTGGTCATGAGCTTTTGCCTCCACTTGGCCAATTCCTTTGCGCCCTTAAAGCCATCCTTGGCCAGCTCTATGTATTTGAAGCTACAAGGCACATAGTATTTTTGGTGGTATTCTTGCACCATCCTGTTGCTGTTGAATACAGGAACCAGCCTCCTCAAGCCCAGTCTCATCTTCTCCACCCAGCCCCTGGGCACATCATCTTCACCCCTTTGGTAGAAAAGTGGCACCACTGCCTTTTCCAGCAGGTTATATAGGATACGGCTCTCTATGTAGTCTTGGGTTTCGGGATCTTGATAGGTCTCTCCCCTGCCTATTGCCCAACCAAAGTCACTGTGATATGCCTCGTCCCACCAGCCGTCCAGAACGCTCATGTGCAGGCATCCATTTGCCACTGCCTTCATGCCGCTTGTGCCGCAGGCCTCAAGGGGCCTCCTGGGAGTGTTCAGCCAAAGATCACAGCCCGATACCAATGCCTCTGCCACTTGGATATTATAGTCCTCTATGAAAACCACCTTTTTCTTGAACCGATCCTGATGGGTTAAGTGGATGATCCTTTGGATAAACATCTTTCCTTCATTGTCTTGGGGATGGGCCTTACCTGATACAATGATCTGCACAGGCATGTGGGGATTGTTTAGGATCTTATCCAGCCTCTCAGGATCACTGAACAAGAGTGTGGCCCTTTTGTAGGTGGCAAATCTCCTGGCAAAGCCTATTGTGAGGGTATCAGGGCTTAGGACCTCGCTTGCAGAGAGGATCTCCTTATCAGATGCCCCCCTCCTTTTCAGTTGTTCAGCAAGCCTTTTCCTCACAAAGCCTATCAAACGCTCCCTACACCTTTCATGGGTCCTCCACAGTTCCGTTGGAGGAATCTGATCCACGTGGGCCCACACCATCTCATTGTCGCTCTCCTCAGGCCAGTTGGGGCCAAAATAACGGTCCAAGAGGTTCCGCATCTCTTCGGAGATCCAACTGGGCACATGTATACCGTTTGTGATATGGCTTATGGGTATGTCTTCCACAGGGTTTCTGGGCCAAACCTTCTGCCACATATCCTTAGAAACTTTTTCGTGTAATCTGCTTACTGCATTGGCGTGGCTGCTGAGCCTCAAGGCAAGTGGGGTCATGCCAAAGGGCTCTTGTATGTTCCAAGGATCCACCCTGCCGTAACCCAAGAGTACCTTGAAATTTATCCCCAATTCCTTTGCATATTCCTCAAAATAGGCCCTTGCCAACTCAGGATCAAAGGTATCGTTTCCTGCAGGCACAGGGGTGTGGGTGGTAAACACACTGCTTGCCAGCACCATCTCCCTTGCTTCATCAAAGCTCAGGCCCTTTTCCTGCCTAAGGATACGGATCCTTTCCAGGGCGGTAAAGGCGCAATGGCCTTCGTTCATGTGCACCACCGTAGGCTCAATCCCCATTGCCTTCAATGCCCTTATGCCTCCTATACCCAAAACTATCTCCTGCCTGATCCTCATGTCTCTGTCGCCGCCGTAAAGCTGGGCCGTGGTCCCTCGGTATTCTTCGGGGTTGCTGGGGGTGTTTGTATCCAGCAAGAATAATGGGATCCTGCCCACATCAGTTCGCCAAACCAGCACATACACAGGAGTGCCTTTAAAATCCACCTTGACCTTTAGGTGGGAACCATACTGATCCAAGACAGGTCTAACAGGCATCTGGCTGAAATCATTTGGAGGAAAGGTCTCCATCTGCCACCCATCTGCTGTGAGGTATTGGCTAAAGTACCCTTCCTGATACAAGAGCCCAACACCCACAAGGGGTATGTTTAGGTCACTGGAGGACTTTAGGTGATCACCTGCAAGTATGCCCAAGCCCCCCGAATAGATGGGAAGACATGTGGCAAGGCCGTATTCCAATGAAAAATAGGCCACCAATATCCCGTCTTTGCTGCCTGATTTCAGGTCAATGAGCTTTCCTTGGTTTAGGTACTCCTCAAAGTCCTTGGAGACCCTTTCCAATTGGGCCAGGAATCCCTGATCCTGTGCCAGCTCATTCAGCCTCTCTTGGCTCACAAGGCCAAGCATGAGCACAGGATTTTGGTTACAACTGACCCACAGCCCAGGATCTATCCTTTGGAAGATTGCCTGGATGTCGTACTTCCAGGTGAAGCACAGGTTATAGGCCAGCTTTCTTAGGATCTCCAAAGGCCCGGGTAAATTGGGGGTGACCTTAAAGGTATACTTTGCTTTCATTTAGCCTCCTAATCTTTGCCCGTGAGATCGTCTCTGGTTACCACGGTTATACCCCTGCTTGTAACGGTGAATCTTTTCATGTCTTCCTTTGGCCTAAGGCCGATATGGGTACCGGGTGGGACAAAAACCCCATCTCCTATTATGGCCTTTTTGATTTTAGCACCTTTCCCTATTACCACATTTTCCAGGATCACTGATTCCTCCACACTTGCTTCTTCCTGCACATATACGTTGTAAGAAAGCACCGAATTCCTCACCACACCCCCTACTATTACGCAACCGTGTGCAACCAGGGAGTCCAATGCCTGGCCGGATCTGGGCTTGTTGGCCAGGTCCAGGGTGAAGGTGGTCTTTGCAGGGGGATACTGCATCTGGTAGGTGCGTATGGGCCAAAGCCTTCCGTATAGGTTGAAATAGGGTCTTTCTCCCACAAGGTCCATATTGGCATTCCAATAACTATCCAAGGTTCCCACATCCCTCCAGTAACTGGAATCCTCTGCCTTCTCCACAAAGACTTCCCTACGGCCAAGCTTTGGATCTATTTCGATGGTGATATCTTTTATGTGGTTGTACCTTCTGAAGGCATATGCATAAACTTTTCGGGTAGAAAGGATGCTGGGGATGATGTCCTTTCCAAAGTCCGGCCTGTCATCCGAGGCCAATATCTCCAAGAGGATCTCTGTGTTGAAACAATAGATCCCCATGGATGCCAACACATGCTCCTGGTCCCCTGGAATGGTCTTGGGGGCCTTTGGCTTTTCCTGGAACCCCACCACCTTCCAGCTATTGTCCACCTCAATTATGCCGTATGAGCTGGCAAACTCCTTACCCAACTCAATTGCAGCAATACTCACCTCTGCATTGGTGTCTTTGTGGTAGTCCAGGAACCTTTTGTAGTCCATCTTGTACACATGGTCTCCTGAGAGCACGAGGCAGTACCTCAAACCTGTATCCTTTATAATATCCAGGTTTTGTCTGATGCTGTCTGCAGTGCCCAGGTACCACTGATCACCCCTCGTCATCTGAGGGGGGATGATCTGCAGGAAATGCCCAAGGGCAGGGCTGAAGATATTCCAACCCATCTCCAAATGCTGCATCAAGGTCCTGCTTCTGTACTGGGGCAGCACAATAATCCTGTATATGCCTGAATTGATGCAGTTTGAAAGGGTGATATCAATGAGTCTGTAAATTCCTCCAAAGGTGATGGCAGGCTTTGCCCTATGCCGTGTTAAGGGCATGAGCCTTTCACCTTTACCTCCGGCCATGATGATGGCAAGAACTTCTTTCATCTAATCAGCTTCCCCCCTTTTCCATAGCATCTTCAAAAACTGGCCGTTTGATCTCAACTGGTTAAATGCCATATGATGGGTAAGATCATAGAATATGGGAGTGATGGAAATCCTCTTGGATTGCAATACCCTTCCATCTGTGTATGGCCTGGGATCCTCTGTGGGAGTCTCTCCTGTGAGCCAATAATATGTGTTTCCCCTTGGATCCACCCTTTTTTCAAACCTCTCTATGAACCTTGCTGTGCCTTGGACTGTGATTTCCACTCCTTGTATCTCTTCCTCGGGGAGTGCAGGGATGTTTATGTTCAGAGCCACACCGTTTCCCAGGGGAAACTCGCTTAGCAGCCTTAGGATCCGCCTTGTAAACTTTGCAGCAAAAGTAAAATCAGGGTCCTTTATGGTGTCAAGACTCACTGCAATTGCAGGGAAACCCAGAAATGCTGCCTCTGTTGCAGCGGAAACGGTTCCTGAATAGAGAAGATTAACTCCCACATTTGCCCCCAGATTTATCCCTGATACCACAACATCCGGAGGAGTTTCACATAAAAGCTCCTGTGTGGCCAATTTTACGCAGTCTGCAGGGGTGCCTGTAACTGCATATCCAAAGAAACTTCCCTTCCGTTTTATTCCCTTTACCTTTATGGGGTTGTGCAAGGTGATGGCATGTCCCACTGCACTCATCTCCACCTCAGGGGCTACAACGAATACTTCAAAATCTTTCTTTAAGGCCTCTTTGAGAACATAGAGCCCCTGTGCGTATATACCATCGTCGTTTGTAAGTAGGACCCTAAGCTTTGACCTAACCTCTTCTTTTCCTGCATGGACCATGGGAAAGCATTTATAAACCTTACGCCTTTTCACTGCAAGCTTTTTATAGGTATATGAAGGACCTCTTTTTGTTGGGTATGCACCTTTGAACATGTCTCAAAGGCTATCTTGGGAGTCTTTTGGAATATGCACCCACTCCTGAAGGGCTTTAAGGGTACAAATGAGTTTCTAAGCCTCCGCAACCTAAGATCACTTTAGGTTCTCACTTGTGTTAGGAGGAATGCTTAGACTTACACCTCTGGTGCCTTGTAAGGGGGTTCTACGTAGTGGTAAGGCATAGACAGCAGGTGCCTAAGGAAGCTAAGATCTTGGAAAGGCTAAACAACGGGCTATCTTCTGGGGATCCATATGGTAAAAGTGCTCCCGCCATCGGCATTATCCTCCACCTTCACTATACCTTTGTGTGCCTCTACAACTGCCTTCACAATGGCAAGCCCCAAGCCAGCTCCTTTTGAAACGGACTTGGAGCTCTCACCCTTATAGAATCGGTCAAATATTCTAATTTTTTCAGCATCCTTGATACCAGGACCTTTGTCCTTCACCCAAAGACTGAGCCCTTCAAGGTGAGCATAACCTATCTCAATTGTAGAGTTTGGCGGGCTAAACTTCATGGCATTGTCAACCAAATTCAAAATGGCCTGCCTTAAAAGAACAGGGTTTACATGAAACAACACATCATCCCGACCAGCTATATCCAGCCTTACATTCTTCCTTTGGGCCATATCTTCAAACAGCAAGGCTACCTCCTTTACCAAATCACCTATGTTACACTGGGAGACTTCAATTTCCTGCCCCTTTGCCCTTAACTTTGTTAGGAGTAGGACACTGTTCAAAGTGTCTTCCAGTCTCCTAACCTGTTCTTTAATGATGGAAAGAAATCTCAAAGTTTGCTCCTTATTTCCCACTCCGTCCTCACACAGTGTTTCAACAAATCCTTTTATGGCAGTAAGGGGTGTCATGAGCTCGTGGCTTACATTAGCAAGAAAGTCATCTGCGATCCTTTTTAATGCCAGCATTTCTCTTAAGTCCAGCATCTCAATTAAAAATCCCTGTATTTTTTGCTGATTATTAGATAAAGAAACCAAACTCACATCCATGGGAACTTCACCAACAGGAGTTTGAAATGAGATGCTTTGTGATATGATGGAGTCCGGACTGCTAATTTGAGAGAACATTTGCTTAACCTTTGGGGATCTGAATATATCAATAAAATTAACGCCAGTAACGTTGCCTTTGATATCCGGTAATAAACTGTTAATTTTCCCGTTGTGAGTTATGATAACTCCATTTGGATCAGTTATAAACACATAAACAAAATCCAACTTTGAAAATGCGCTAAACAATACATTAAGCGTTTCTATCCTACTTTTTAACTGGCAGATATTTTCGTTAATCTCAAGTGACTCACGCACAATATCCTCGTGCTGAGCCAGTGCCTCAACCTCAGCCACCGGATAAGTATCACTTCTTATCAAAGAGACAACAGATCTAAGCAATTTTGAAGTGAGTCTTTTATGAGAAAAATACAGCAAGAAGAACACAAACGTATTGAACAAAACAGCCACAAGACCTAAGCATGAGACATAGGAAAGATTTTTGCCAAAAATATTGTCCTTTGAAATCGTCGGCTTGGCAATGCGTAATATCAAGTTAGTACCATCGGATAGAACAACAGGCATGGCAGCATAGATCATCTCCATTTTTAGTGTCTTACTGTAACGGATGGAAAATGCGGTTCCATAATTTATTGCATCAAATACCTCAGGCCTGTCCGCATGGTTGTCCATTGCTTTGGGATCTTCCTTGGAATCTATAAGCACATTTCCACTGGGATCCATGATTGTAATTCGGCTCATGGATGTCATTCCCACCATCTGGATGGTTTGCGATAACTCTGGGAGATCCTCCATGGTTTTTGTGGAAAGTATCTTTCCACTTATGTGATAAAGATCCGAAAATAAGTTCACTTTGTCGTTTTCAATCAAGGTGTTATAAAAGGATTCAACAAGATAAAACACAGATATGGGAATAAAAACCAGATTTCCTATGAGGATTGCGAATATGAGTAATCTTACATGCATAATTTTTTCATCACTCTTTAGCCTTTAGTTTGTAACCCACACCCCTTACCGTTTCAATCAGTTCGCCCGCATCACACAACTTTTTTCTGATACTTGCAATCAACACATCCACAGACCTATCTGTTACCGCATAGTCTTCCCCATGCACCATGTCCACAATCTGATACCTTGTAAAAACCCAGTTTGGTCTTCTGGCAAGGCAAGTTAACACCTTGAATTCAGTGCTCGTCAAAGAAATCTTCTTCCCTTTCCAATAAGCCTCATGTTCTTTTATAAGGATCACAAGGTCTCCCACATTGATTGTATTTTTCTCCTCCGCCATCCTGTGCTTTCTCAAAGTTGCCTTTATCCTTGCAATTAGGACCTTTGGACTAAAGGGCTTGGTTATGTAATCGTCGGCACCCACCTCCAACCCAACCACCACATCTGTCTCATCTCCCTTTGCAGTGACCATGATTATGGGTATGTGCTTGGTGGTATCATTGGCCCTCAAGACCTTTGCCACATCAAGCCCATGGATATCGGGCAAAATGAGATCCAAAAGCACCAGGTCAGGATACTCATCAAGGCACTTCTTGATGGCATCTTTCCCAGTCTTTACTGAAATGACATCAAAGCCTTCCTTTGCAAGGTGATGGGAGATCAATTCCAGGATGGGCTCTTCATCATCAACTGCCAATACCTTGTAAGCCATTGTTAGATCAGCCTATATGTCCTTGTGTCTTGGTATTTCACCTTCACGCAAATAAATGACCTCTTCAGATATATTTGTTGCATGATCTGCAATTCTCTCAAGATGCCTTGACACAAACAACAGATTCATTAATGCCTCTGCTTCATGTTGGCATGAATTCAGTGCAGATTTTACAGTCTCGTAGTTTTCCGCATGTAACGTATCTACCTCATTGTCCATAACGCAAACCTTGTATGCAAGGTCAATGTCTTGCATAACCAATGAATCTATGCTGAGTCTTAACATTTTACAAACACTTTCAGCCATATGCCACAAATTTAGTGGGAAATTTGTGGGCGGATATTTGAGAATAACAAGTGCCCTGCGGGCAATATTAACTGCCTCATCACCCACTCTCTCAAGGTCGTTGTTTATTTTGATCGTGGCTATAATAAATCTTAAATTGTCTGCCAGAGGCTGATAAAGAGCCAGTAGTTTGAGACATTCTTCTTCAATTTCAACTTCTGTGGTATCCACATCCACATCTGCATCTATGATCGTTCTGGCTAAATTGATATCCCTCTCCTTCAAGGAATTAATGGCCTGGCTAACCCTATTCTCCACGAGTATCCCCAAGCCCAACAACTTTTCATTCAGTTGCGCTATCTGCCTTTGTAGTCTTTTTGACATAGTTTATCTCCCATAACCTTATGTTAACCGAATCTGCCTGTGATGTACTCTTGAGTAAGCTTATTGGAAGGATTTGTAAACATCTTTTCAGTTGTGCCGTATTCCACCAGTTCCCCAAGGTACATGAAGGCCGTGTAGTCAGAAACCCTTGCAGCTTGTTGCAGATTGTGTGTTACGATTATGATAGTGACGCTTTTCTTAAGTTCGTCCATCAACTCCTCTATCTTTGCTGTGGCGATGGGATCTAAGGCAGAGGTTGGCTCGTCAAAGAGCAAGATCTCAGGATCTGTGGCCAATGCCCTTGCAATGCACAACCTCTGCTGCTGTCCGCCTGAGAGGTCATATCCTGGTTTGTGGAGCATGTCCTTTACTTCGTCCCACAGGGCGGCAGAGCGAAGTGATCTTTCAACTATTTCATCAAGGGTTTTCTTTTGGTTGTTTCCCCTTATCCTTAACCCATAGACCACATTTTCGTATACTGATTTGGGAAATGGGTTGGGCTTTTGAAATACCATACCTATCCGCATCCTCACCAGCCTTGGGTCAACATCCTTTGATATTATGTTTATGTTTTCAGGATACAGGATTATCTCTCCTTCATACCTATTACCAGGATACAGGTCGTGCATCCTGTTAAAACACCTTAAGAATGTAGTCTTTCCACATCCCGAAGGCCCCACAAGGGCTGTGACCTTTTTTGAGACAATATCAAGATTTACATTCTTCAGAACCCTGTGATTACCATAGTAAAAGTTCAAGTTTCTAACCTGAGCCTTCAATTCACCTGTGTCAATTTGGTCTACCACTTGATCTTCCTCCTGATCCTGTAGCGAAGGTAAATGGCAGTGGCGTTCATCATTAAGGCCAGAGCCATAAGCACCACTGCTGCTGCAGCAGAATTAATGTGAAATCCCTTTTGAGGTCGAGAAACCCAGTTGAATATCTGCACAGGCAGAACGGTAAAGGCATCAAACAGCCATTTAAATGAGATGAAGGGAAATTGGGGCTCAAAAGGAGAGGAGGGCAAAAAGGCAATGTATGTGAGTGCTCCAATTGTTACCAGCGGAGCAGTCTCACCAAAGGCCCTCGAAACTCCTATTATCATTCCCGTTAGAATGCCTCCCATTGAATAGGGTAAGATGTGCCACCTTACCGTCTGCCACTTGGTGGCTCCACAGGCATAGGAGGCCTCTCTTATATCCTGGGGAATAGTTCTTATGGCCTCCCTCGTGGCCATAATAATGATGGGCAATATCATAAGTCCCAATGTAAGTCCACCTGTAAGGATACTTTCTCCAAAATTCAGCATATAGACAAACAATCCCAGGGCAAGCAATCCATAGATGATAGAAGGCACACCTGCAAGGTTGGCGATGTTTATCTCCAAGATATTTGTAAGCCAGTTCTTGGGAGCATATTCTTCCAGGTATATACCGGCACAAACTCCGATGGGTACTGCACTAATGGCAGTAATGAAGATAACCAATAGGCTTCCCACCCATGCGGATAAAATACCAGCCTGTTCAGGAAAGCGAGACGGAAAAGACAGAAAGAATTTGGGAGTAAGCCTTGGCCATCCAGTTATTATCAGATCTCCTAACAAGATGGCAATTATGCTAAGGAGGGCAAAGCAAATAAAAAGTCCCAAGAAACCAAATATAATGTCCACATACTCACTTCGTTTGATACCAGATTCCATCTTTAATACCTCTCACGATATCTTCTTGTAAGAAAAAAGCTCACAACGTTTAAACCTAATGTAATAAAAAACAAAACAATACCAACGGCAAATATTGTGCTGTATTCCAGAGTACCGTGAGGCACATCCCCAAGGCTTATCTGAACGATGTATGCTGTGAAGGTCTCGATGGGTTCCAGGGGATTCACAGTAAGATTGGGCATCATCCCAGCTGCTATGGCAACCACCATTGTCTCTCCAATGGCCCTTGAAACCCCTATGATAAAGGCAGCTGCAATCCCTGAAAAGGAAGCAGGTACCACAACCTTGATGGCAGTTTGAAACCTGGTGGCACCCAAGGCATATGAACCCTCTTTTATGTACATGGGCACAGAACTCATTGCATCTTCACTGATGGAACTCACATAAGGCACAATCATTATGCCCATTACAATACCAGGGCTTAGGGCATTAAAGCCAGATAGTTCAGGGATGATCTTTTGGAGTAAGGGTGTCACAAATAACAATGCAAAATATCCGTAAACAACCGTTGGTATGGCAGCAAGCAACTCCAAAACAGGTTTTATGATCTCTCTAAGCCTTTTGTTTGCATATTCGCTAAGGTAAATGGCTATAACAAGTCCAATGGGCAAGGCTACTACAACTGCTATGGAAGTAACAAGTAAAGTCCCAACCAATAAAGGCAGTACTCCATATTGAGGGTTGGCAAATAACGGAGTCCATACAGTTCCAGTTAAGAAGATTATAATGGGCACAACCTTGAAGAAGTCTATACCCTGCCAAAAGAGGACAACAACTATACTAATAGTAATGCCAACAGAAAATAAAGCGCATACAAATAAGATCCATTCTATGAATTTTTCTTTGAGGTGCTTGCCAGGACCTGAGAAATTAACAGCTCTTTTCTGTTCTCTCAGGTTATCCGGCAAGCTGTATCCTCCCCTCCCTTGTAACATTTAATTTATCCTATTTCCTATGCATATTGCATACGGTCTGGATCAAAGTGTATTTAACCCATGTGTCTTTGAAACAGATTATCTACTTACCTTGTTCCTTTTTCAAGAGATCTTCTATCTTAAGACTCACCTCAGGCTCGCCCCCAAAGACAGAACCGGTCTTCTTTTTTGAAAACCTGTCACTTGCCAATTCATAAACAGTCTGTGGCAGCGGGATATAACCCACTTCTTTGGTCAGCTTTGGTGCGTTCTTGAGATAGAATTCGACAAGTTCCTTCACCTCAGGCCTTTCTGCCGCCTTGGTGTTTATGTAAATAAAAAGAGGTCTGGACAAGGGACTGTATTCCCCGCTTTTCACCGTCTCCAAAGTGGGCAGCACCGGCTGTTTTGTCTTTGGGTTTACAATAGGCACAAGCTTTAGTTTGTCCTTGTTCTCTTCATAGTAGGCCAAGCCAAAATATCCCAAGGAGTACTTGTCTCCTGCAATACCTTGAACCAGTACATTGTCATCCTCACTTGCGGTATAATCACCCCGTGAGGCCTTTGACTTGCCCACTATTGCCTCGGTAAAGTAATCAAATGTACCTGAATCAACTCCAGGGCCAAAGAGCTTAAGTGGTGCATCTGGCCAATTGGGATTCACTTGGTTCCACTTTAGGATCTTTCCCTGGGCTTCCGGTTCCCACATCTTTTTTAGCTCTTCAACGGTGAGCTGTTTTACCCAATCGTTCTTGGGGTTGACCATTACAGCCAAGCCATCATAGGCAACGGGAAGCTCGATGTACTCAATTCCGTTCTCTTTGCAGAGCTCTATCTCTTTCTTTAATATCGGCCTTGATGCGTCCGAAATATCCGTTTCACCCCTGCAAAACCTTTTAAAACCGCCTCCTGTGCCTGAGATTCCCACCGTCACATTCACAGCACCTTTTTTCACCTTCTGATACTCCTCTCCCACTGCCTCTGTTATGGGATAGACAGTGCTGGATCCGTCAATCTTTATGACCTTTTTATCGGCCATTGCCTTGCCAGCCCCCAAGTAACTCACAAGGGCCAGCAACAGAACCATCAAACCAATCTTTTTAAACATCTTACACCTCTCCTTTCTTTTGTGGTTTTAAAAAAGTTAGCAATCAATTGTTAGAAATCCGTTAGCATCTTGTAATGTTTTGGTTAATATGGGCCTCATATGCCCCCTACCACATCCATCATGCCATGGGACCTAGTAAGGTGCATCCAACCTGGCTCACCACTTAACCACCAGATCCACCTGCAGTAAGGTCTCCTCGTTCTTGGGATCCATTATGGTCTTGGGTTTTGCAGGATTTGTAATATTGTCTGTTATCGTTTCTATTGGCTTGGACTTGTAGAAATCAAGCCCTATGGTCACATTCTTTGCCAAGCCAAATGTGAGCTCCACCTCATGGCCTTTCACATTTGTTGCACCACCGTAAAAGTCGCTATCTGGCAGGGCATCAGGCCATGCGTCCCGCTTCAACTTTCGATAGTTGTATTTAAATTCCCAGTCACCCAATTTACTTAGCTTTGGTGTACCAAGCCCAAGCCCGAAGAGATAACCAGAGTCATTTTTATCAGCATTAGAACTTACATATTCTCCAAACAAGCTTAATTTTAGCGGAGAGATTGTGAATACAATTTCACCCATGACTGTAAAGGAATCATAATCATATATTAGGCGATTATTGGTGTAATCCTTGACAGAATTGCCCACTGATCTGTGATCTAAAGTATTACCATTTAGGTTGGAAAAGTTATAATATGTGGGTGATAACTTTATTGTTATCATGTCAGAAACCTTGTACTCAATCCCCGCCTGCAATACAAATAAGAAGGGATCATTTGCATCTGTAGAGTACTCATCCAGGATATACAGCGAAGATACAAACCAAGGCTTTAAAGAGCCTCCAAATTTTGGCTTGTACACAACAGAGAGCCCATCGGGCATAATGTCAGTATCCCAGAGTAGGTCCTTTGGTTCCCAAAGGGTATTTTTAAACTTTCCTCCCACGAGACTTAGCTCTTCAAGAGGTTTGTAATTTACAAAGGCATAATCTAACCTTGCATCAGGGCTTTGAAAGGTATCCTGTAGTGTCTGATTTGTGGACCTTGGATCTGCACCACCTGAACACAAACCAAAACCAGCCAGCCACTGTGGGTTTATGTTGGATTCCATTCCAAGCCTCCACCTGATCCTGGCCCTGTCCCTGCTTGCATATGTATCATTGTCCCGATCTTCTGTTTGGTACCTCAACCTCAGATCGCCTTTTAATGACACATTCTGAACCCACTTGGGGATTGAAGGAACGTTTGCCTTTACCTCTTCTTGGGCCACTTGCTTGGTATATTGCCTTTGTTTGGTCTGTTCCTTTTCGCTTGCTTTGGAAAGCTCTTCCAGCAAGGCCTTTGCTTCTGCCTCTGATAAAACTCCTTTTTCAACAAGTTTTCTTATTATCAGCTCTTCTTGCGCAGAATAAACGCTTCCTTGATAGATTAAAAAGGCGGATAAAGCAAGAAGAATCAATAACAAATGTGTGCTAACTACTCTCATCTCTTCCTCCTATGATTTTTGAATAAAATACACTACTGTGTCTTTTCACTGATTTCACATCTCCATCTTATTCACCTCCTTTTGCGATATTATGAGTATGGTGATTTTTAAATGTTAGGATTTGATGAGAGAAAGATTAAACTTTTATAAAACCCTGAAGCACTACCAGACACAACTACCCATGACAAATGAACTTCTGATGAAAAGATCCTGCACTGGTTTCTTGATTTGTTTCTTAATATCGCACCTCAAACCTTTCTTGCGTTTTTCGTCCCTAACTGCCTTGTGACTTTTTTCATAAGAACCGAACATACCAGGGATATGGCAAGTTTTTCCACTTCGTAAGGGGAGCTCCGCCCAATTTATGATTCTGGTTGACATAAAGGTATTACCGGTATAAAGGAGTAACATTCGTGTCATGGAACATGTAAGTGTTAAAGAAGAGATTGCTGAGAAAGCTGAACATGAGCACACCAACAGGAAGATGTCTTTCTTTGGGCACCTCTTCAGGTTCTTAGGTTGGTGGTTTGGGTTTAGCGGACTCTACAGCATGTTTGCCGTTTGCCCATTTTGTGGCCAGCCGGCTTGTCCTGTGGGGTTAGCGTCTGCAGGTAGTGTGGGCGCATTTCTTTCCCTTTGTGTGCAGGACTGGAGACTCCTTTTTAGGTTTCTGAAGCAGAGACTGTTGGGAAAAATTAGCATTAAAAGGGATGCCGAGGATTAGGTCAACCCAAGCGTGCACCCCCTTGCCCACAGGTCAGGAGGATGCTGAAGTACCCGTCACCTGGGTGTAATTTCATCCATTCAAACTGATTGAACCTCGGTGGTGATTGGGATGTAACGGTTCGGGACTGGGGCTTGCGTAGCCGCACCCCAGATCACCATACACAACAAAGGAAAAGGGCAGCCACGGGGGCCTAAGGAAGGGCAGGCACACAGGCCTAAAAAAGGGCAGGCACACAGGCCTGCCCCTACGGGGGCCAATTATTGGGGTCTAAGGCTTCCAGACCTCCCACACCCTGCCTACCAGTGAGGGACCGGGTTTAAGGGTGGTCTGGCCAGGCTGCCAGCCAGAAGGGGTCACCTCGCCTGTGGCACGCACATGCTGGAAGGCCTTGATTTGGCGGATCAGCTCTTGGGGATTTCGACCCACCTCGGGGGTGAGTACCTCCATTGCCCGTATCACAAAATCAGGATCAATGATAAAGCGGCCTCGTATGTCCACGCCTGTGGCTTCGTCGTAAACACCGTAGATGGCTCCTATCTTACCCCCTGCATCTGAGAGCAAAGGGAATGGGACGCCACCCTTCACCATCTTGGAAAGTTCTTGTTCCTGCCACATCTTATGGACAAAACGGCTATCTGTGCTCAATGCCAGCACCTCTACTCCCAGCGCCTTGAATTCCTCATAACAGGCAGCAACTGCCGCCAACTCTGTTGGTCACACAAACGTAAAGTCTCCTGGATAAAAACACATGACAATCCATTTGCCTTTGTAGTCGGAGAGCTTCACAGGCTGAAAACCCACGCCCTCAATATAGGCATTTGCTTCAAAATCAATGGCCTCCTGACCAACTCGTGCTAACATCTTCACCTCCTTTGATGGTGCAGTTCCTCCTGTTGATACAGAAGGTTCACTTGTGGGCAAGAGTGGCCCACGTGCAGGCTTCACACAACCTTCTTTGAGTTCTGCCATGTTACCCCCCCTTCAGTGGAATTCCTTGGCATTCCTCCCAGACCTCTATAGGCAAAAGCCCTGCGCCCTGTTTGATATAGGATAATATGAGCCCAAGTGATTGTCAAGAAAATTTCACATAAACAGCATGGTTTTTAAAAATCTAACGCATTTTTTGCCCTTTTTGGAAAAGGCCTTTATTGTTTGGCTGCTATACTTTGCTTGCCCACGGAATGTGTGTTTCATAGGCTTACGGGTTGGAAAAACTGGAGACGAATAAAGGAAATTCAACCTCTGGCGATCAAGCTTCTATGTCCAACCTCTGATATTGGCAGAGATGGGCAATAAAAATTCCGAGTTCTAACTCAATGGATGATGCCCTTGCTGCCTGTCTCCGGTGAATTGGATCAACAAAACAGATCAGATAGACGATATAAACGAATTCAACACACCAGGCTTCATCTTTTTGTTCCAAAAAGATCAAAATTTGAATCCAAAGGAGATGCCAAGCTCACCTTTATTATTAATAAGCAGGTTCAGATTTAGTTCGTCTTTATAACCCTTCCAGTAATCTTCTCTCACCTTCCTGTTATACTTGTGGGCTGAATTGGTGGCATTGTAAATATTTCCTATGTACCATCCAAGTTCCAGGGCACCCAGCATGACACCCAAAAACTCTTGGTCATGTTCAAAGGCCTGAACGGTTGCACCTATAAAAAGGCCGTTCACGATAAAGGCAGTTAGCCCATCCTTGGGCCTACCAACATAAAATTGGCCGGCACCTGGCATGCAAGCGGAAAGAAAACCTGATAAAGTGGGAGATTTGTATGGAAGTTCTTGATAACCCTTGGTGGCAGACAAAAGTTCTTTGGCAGATTGGACGAGCTCAGTGGAGGACTTTATCTCCCTTAGGTGCTCTGAAGCTGACTCCAATTCCCCAGACCTAAGATTTAGCCATGCAAGTTTGTAGTGTACAGACTCCTTCAATGTGTTATCCTTGAAATTATAGTTCAAGAGATTTGAAAGATAATCCTTTGTGGATGCTGCCTTTTGTTGTCTTTCAAGCACAAAGGAAAGCATGACAATTGCCTGCTCAGCATATTTGTGATCTTTTGCCTCTATGATAGAAATGAACTGCTTTTCTGCTTCCTCTTGTTTATTGGCAAAAAGATAGGATACACCAAGAAAATATTGGGCGTCCTGCTTGATATCTATTTCCTCACATAGACTCAAAACCCTCTTAAATTGATAAATGGCTGAGCTATAATCCCCTTGGATAAAAAAATCCTTGCCCAATTTAATTTCTCCATTGCAGCTTAACTCATATGCAAAGAGGATTGAAGGTAAAATTGGCAATACCAAAAAGGTAAATATCTGGATGACACATACGAAAAGACTTCTGAATGGCAATTCCTTCTTCAGTATGTATCTTAACCTAAACTTGATCTTTCCATTATCTTTCATCGCACCACCAAAAGTCGTTGTTTTCAACAGGGTCATATATCTTAAGCTTTCCATCGTTTATTATTTGTCCAGAGACCTTTAGTTCTTCAGAACCTTCGTGGAAAAGCCTATCCACGATAAGTATCCATCCTTTCAGAAGGCCATGCTTTTTTGTGGCAGCCTTTGCATATTCGGAACAGCGGGGAAAGCTGGGACATTCACTTGTATCCAAGGGGCTCAGGTATTCCTGATAGAAGGAGATAACCTTTTGGGGGATGTCATTTTCTCCGTACACGTCATGGCAGCACAAAAGAAAGCCAGCCAACAGCAAAAATACTTTTAGTACATGCCTCTCCACCGCCCTTACTCCATGTAATCGATCCTATTCCCACACTACCTTATGGGTACCTCCCAAATCAAGCATAAATTCCATGTGGCAAATCTTGTTTTTAAGCTAAACCCCTATCCAATGCGGTATTTTTGTTAGAGGCTTTCTTTGTATTATGAGCTTCCAAAGGCAATCCACACTCTCTTTTAGTTTGCTTATGCTTCCATTGTTGGAGATCACTATGTGAGAGTAGTTTACCTTTTCATCTATTGGCATTTGTGCCTTTATAATTGACATGGCTTCTCTTTCTGAAATCTTGTTTCTTTCCATCAACCTCTTTAGCTGGTTATCCAGGGTGCAATATACTAAAACCACAAGATGAAAAAGATCCATATGCCCACCTTCTATGAGCAACGGAACATCTGCAACAACCATTGAGGTTTCTTGCTTCGACAGAATCTCCATAAGTCTATTCAGATAATGTTCAAAAATCCTGGGATGTGTTATCTCCTCAAGTCTTTTACGCATTTTTTGGTATTTGAAGACCATAGCTCCAAGGGCCTTTCTGTTGATAAGACCATTCTCGTCAAGGATGGCATCGCCAAATTCTTTTAGGATCTCCTTATAGGCATGCATATGAGGCAGTGTAACTTCCCTTGATAGTAAGTCAAAGTCAATAACTGATGCACCTTTTTCCATGAGGAGTTTTGAAACAGTACTCTTTCCGGTTGCTATCCCACCCGTTAAGCCAATGAGCGGTACAGGAGATTCAGCTTTAATACGGGAAAGCTCCCTTTTTATATCAGAAAAATCTGCCACTTTTTCACATTGACAATAATCTTTTAAGTTCTTGAGCAGTGCTGACCGGAGCTTGGCACACAGAGCCTTTGCACACATATGCAACTGGTGTATCTCCTTTTATGGGACGCTCCTTCAGCATGGGCACTGGACTCTGCGGCATACCCACTGCAATTATGTGGTAAGGCCTGTACAAAGGGAGTGTTTGAAGGAGTTCTTGGGTCTTGGGCCATCTTGGATCTCCCACAATGGCTATCTCATGGGGATCCTCCAGCTCCAAGTCCAATGCAGAAAGCCACTGGCCAAAGGCCAAAGGGTATTGGGGGAAAAGGTCCTGGATCTCTTTTAAGGATTCCCTTGCCATGTCTCTCAAGGAAGGGCGCTGTGCCAAGGCACTGAGTTTTATGAGTACTAAGGATGCAGTGGAATTGGCAGAAGGGGTGGCGTTATCGTAAAGGTTTCTGGGCCTAATCACCAGTGATTCGTAGTCATCTGGGGTGTCGTAGAATCCCACCTTTGCACTAAAGTGCTCCAACACCTGCTGCAACAATTCATAAGCTGCCTCAAACCATTGGGGCTCGAAGGTGGCAAAGTATAATTCAAGAAGCCCTTGGATCAGGTTTGTATAATCATCTAAAAGCCCTTCGCCTTTTGCCACACCGTCATACCAAAAATGCCAGAGGCGTCCGTTGGGTTTTCGCAGGTAGGTTAGCAAGAACTCGGCATTTTCCTTGGCCTTTTCCTTGTAGTGGGTATTATCAAAAATCCTTCCCGCCTCCGCAACCGCTGCCAACATAAGGCCGTTCCAGCTTACCAAAACCTTTTTATCCTTTAGAGGCTCAATTCTTTCTTGTTTTTTTCTAAAAAGAGCCTCTTTCAAAGGTAAAACTGAAGCTCTATCCTCCCAATCTCCTTTAAAGGTGAGTACATTTTTGCCTTGAAAGTTTCCCTGTGGAGTTATGCCGTATAAGGAGGAAAAACGGGATGCCTCTGGACCTAAGACTGAGTTTACCTCCTTGCTTTCCCACACATAATACTTCCCTTCCTCTCCTTCAGAATCGGCATCTTGAGAGGAATAAAAGCCTCCTTGTGGGTCTCTCATCTCCCTTAGGACATAGTCAATGGTCTCTGTTACAATGTCCTTAAGATAGTTGTTTCCTGTAACAGCCCATGCGTGGAGATATACACGGGCAAGTTGGGCGTTGTCGTACAACATCTTTTCAAAATGGGGCACAACCCATGCCTCATCCACTGCATATCTGTGGAATCCGCCACCCAGTTGATCATAAATCCCACCTCTGGCCATGGCTTCAAGGCTCTTTAAGACCACACTGAGGGCCTGGCCGTCGCCTTTTGAAACATATCTATTTAAGAGGAATTCCAATACCATTGGCTGTGGGAAGCGGGGCACTCCCCATCCTCCGTAGGCACTGTGGAATTGGGAGATGAGTCTGTCCCTTGCAAGCCTAAGGGAGTGTTGGGAAAGCTCATCGTGAAATCTACTTGGAGCCACCTGCCTTTGTAAGGCTTCTGTGATGCGGCCACTTCCTCTCTGGATCTCCTCCCTTTGGGTCTGCCAGGCCTCTATGACCTTCAAGAGCACATCCTTGAAGGAGGGGAGCCCGTGGCGTGGCACTGGTGGAAAATATGTGCCTCCAAAGAACGGCTTGCCATCAGGGGTGAGGAAGACAGAGAGGGGCCAGCCACCAGTGCCTGTGAGCATCTGCACTGCCTGGATGTATATGGCATCCAGATCAGGCCTTTCCTCTCTGTCCACCTTCACAGGCACAAAGTATCGGTTCAATATTTGGGCTATTTTTGGATCTTCAAAGGATTCGTGTGCCATCACGTGGCACCAGTGACAGGCTGCATAGCCAATGCTTAAGAAGATGGGCTTGTCTTCTTGTTTGGCCTTCTGCAATGCCTCATCTCCCCAGGGAAACCAATCCACCGGGTTATGGGCATGCTGCCTTAGATATGGACTTGCCTCGTTTATAAGCCGATTGGGCATGGTTTAAAATTAGAACAAAGCAGAAATCTGCGTGGCCAATTTTTCCGATAAGATCCTGGCCGCCTCTTTTTTGTCTATGTTGGTTTGGGTGGCCTTTGCCACCAACCTGGTCCTGTAGGTCTGGTAGTCCGATTGAATAGCCCGCTCTGTCTGCATTTGGGTGGAAGTACCCTGTGTCACATTAGCTGTCATCTTCCCTTTTACACCACCTTCCACCTTTTCCTCTATCTGCACATCTACGGTTCCCACAAAAGTCTCCACTTTGATTTGGGATGCGATGAGCCCGCCTACAATGCTTCCCACCGCTGCTCCTGCTGCAGCGCCTGCTGCTGGTCCTTTCCATCCCCTTCCACCAAGCACTGCACCTGCCAGTGCACCGCCATAACCGCCTGCAAGCATGCCATCTGCTGTCATGCCTTCCTTCTCATAATCCATGTAAAGCACATTTGCTTGGAGGATGTAACCTGCCTGGGAAGGATCTGTAACCACTTCCATACCCTTTGCCCTCAAAGAGTTGAGCAAAAGCTCTCCAAAGGCAATCTCTTGCATATCCGATGTGTTAGAGACCTTCACAAAGATGGTTCTATTCTTGGCCAGGTTCTTTACATCCAAAAAGATGCTGTCTGACATCTTAACAGATGTCTGAAGTTCCCTGTGCTCTATCGCACTCATGGTGTGAGCACAGCCGTAAAGACCTGTAACCACTGCCAACAAACCAGCCACCAAAAAGCTCCTCAAAACCTCTCTCACCTTCTCCTCCTTTAGGACTTAATTGGATACCTCGTTTTAAGCCTGCACTATATCCAACCACTTTTCAAAAGCAATGGAATTTTTGAAAAGAAGGAAAGATGGCCATGGAAAAGGGGGGAAGCGACATTTCCATTCCAAGTTTAGCGGGCCCTCCAAAGATAACAAGAGGGTATCTTTTGTATGGGAACTGTTTGCTTAGCCTTTCTTTCCCTTTGTAAGAGATTCCATCAACCTTTTCCTTAGAAGTCATGGAAGTGTAATGGGGTGGCTATAATTCCACCTACGAAGTGGCCACTTAGGAAGTGGAATTTTTCCTTGCAGTTTTTAATGGCTAAGGGAAAAGGAATTGATAAAAGATCCAAGATTGAACTTGGAATCTGTGTTGCCCGTCTTGGATTCTTAGCCTTTCTCGCACCTTGCGGCTGTGTTATAAATACCTATCTCAAAGTGGCAGGGTCAGATGGGAAGGAAGGAAAAAGAATTTATCTTGAGGATAGATTCCCTTGCAGTGGGTGGTGAAGGGATTGGGAGAAGGGATGGCCTGGTGGTGTTTGTTTCTGGAGCTGCACCAGGAGATCTGGTGAAGGTAAGGCCCTATAAAAGAAAAAGAGGCTATCTCAAGGCCAGGGTAACAGAGATCCTTGAGGCATCAGAGGATAGGATGGAGCCCAGCTGCAAATACTTTGGCCTGTGCGGAGGGTGCCAGTGGTTGCATCTAAGGTACGACTCCCAACTGAAATATAAGGTGTCCCATGTGAAGGAAACCCTAAGGGGGATTGGAGGAATTGCAGAAATTCCTTTGGAAGAAATTATCCCTTCCCCCAAGACCTTGAGGTACCGAAATAAGATGGAGTTTACCTTTGCACCCCATGACCATGACTGGTGCGTTTTGGGGCTCCATAAGAAGGAAAGTTATTGGCAGATTATAGACGTTGAGGACTGTCTACTGATGCCGGAATTTGGAATGAGAATCCTTGGCGTTGCAAGGGATATTACCAAAGGTTACCGACTTAGGCCGTATCATATAAAGGCCCATGAGGGACTGATGAGGTTTTTGATGCTAAGATATTCCTTCTCAATGGATAATTGGTTGGTGAATCTAATTACATCAAAGGAATCAAATGAGATCAATTTTTTCAAAGAGATCACAGCGCAGATTTCGCATATGGCGACGCTTGTGAATAACATCAATCCAAATTTAGCTTCCACTGCCATAGGTGAAAAAGAGGTCTTGCTCTATGGAAAGGGCGTGATATATGAGACTATAGGAAATTATAAATTTGAAGTCAGGCCTAATAGTTTTTTTCAGGTGAATAGCCTATGTGCTCGTATGTTGTATAAGGAAATAGAAAATGTTTGCTCTCTTGATGGTTCTGAAGAAGTGATAGATGCTTATTGCGGGATAGGTGCTATAGGAATTTATTTAAGTGACAAAGCTAAGAATGTCATAGGAATTGAAATATCGGAAGCCAACATTGATGCGGCAAAAAGGAATGTAAAAAACAACGCTATCCCAAACATGAAACTTATCTTAGGCAAGACTGAAGACATTCTAAAAGATGTTTTAAAACCCCACAGTCTATTGATAATTGATCCTCCAAGGTCCGGCCTACACAAGAACGTGATAAAGACAGTATTGGAGATTAAGCCCAGAAAGCTTGTCTATGTCTCGTGTAATCCAGCTACCTTGTCCAGGGATGTGGGCATGCTTGCTCAGTGCTACCGATTGACACATGTGAGGCCCGTTGACATGTTTCCACAGACCGCACACATAGAGGCTGTGGCGGGCCTTGAGAGAAGATACTCTTAGGCAAAGGGCATTCAAGATTTTTTCTTGACAGGGAGGATTTTAAAAATAAAATCTTGGGCCAGTTTCTATTAGGGGGAGGTGAGTTGGAAAACCCGAGGCAGGGGTGTTGTAGCCATGATCAAATATGTCTTAAGAACCTGGAGGGAAAGATAGGGTAGCGCATTTAGGCAGGCTTTATCCTTGTGTTGGAATTTGGGCACCTCCAGGCAAAATAGGTGCCTTTTTTATTTAATTCAGAATACAGGAGGTTTCATGAAGGTAATCGTAGAGAACAATCAGATGGAGAAGGCCATAAAGGATTTGAAAAAGAAGCTGACGAAGGAGGGCTTCTTTTCAGAGATAAAGGAAAGAAGGTTCTATGACAAGCCCAGCGTCCAAAAGAAAAAGAAGCAGGCAAAGGCCGCAAAGAGGAGGCGTAAGAGGATGCGCAGGATGATATAGGACTTGAGTCCCACAAAAGGCCACTTTTCCCTTGACAAGGGAACTCTCAATTAGGTAAATGAGCACTGCTTTTGGTGAATTGATCCTCTCACAAGAAAAGGGGCCGAACGATGCAGACCATTCCTGAATATTTAAGGTCCAGTTGGAAGGGTTGGGTACTGTTTGGTGTGGGTTTTGTGGGTGCATTGATCGTGGGTTGGGTAATCTTCCCAATGGTCCTATATTCCCAGCATCCACAGCCCATGAATTTCAACCATGCGCTCCACATGGACCCAGAAAAAGTCTCTGGGATTGAAGGCGACAGTGAAACCGAAAGGTGCCTCTTTTGTCACGAGTTTAGGTCAGATGGCACCTTTGCTGGCATTCCCAAACTCAGCAAGTGCACCGAATGCCATGAAGATCCTTCCAGCCCCCTGGGGCAGACCCCGGAGGAGAAGGAATTTATGGAAAAATACGTGTCTTCAGGGAAGGAGATCCCCTGGTACTCCTATTACAAGCAGCCTGACTGTGTTTATTTCAGTCATATTGCCCACGTTAAGATGGGTAAGATGGAATGCAAGACCTGCCATGGCAATCATGGAAGCCTGAAGGTCTTGCCCGTTTATCAGCAAAACAGGATCACCGGTTACAGCAGAAACATATGGGGATATAGGATCTCAGGGCTTAAAAAGAATACCTGGGACAGGATGAAGATGGATGATTGTGCAGAGTGCCACAAGAAGATGGGCCATGAAAACAACAATTCCTGCTTTGTCTGCCACAAGTAAGGGGTCAAGAGATGGAGATCAATAGAAGGGATTTCATCAAGTTTGTGGTGGGTGGTATAGCTGGCATCCACGTTACTCCTCTTCCTTGGAAGCTCACAGACGATATAGCCATTTGGACCCAGAACTGGCCCTGGGTGCCTGTGCCTGGGAGGGGTGAATTTAAAGAAGCCAAGAGCATTTGCACCTTGTGCCCAGGCGGGTGCGGCATCAGGCTCAGGTTGGTGGAAAAGAGGGGTGTAAAGATTGAGTCCAGGGATGAATTTCCGGTCAACCATGGAGGGATTTGCCCCATTGGCATGGGCGGTCTCCAACTTATGTACGACAAGGATCTGAGATTTACATCCCCCATGAAGAGGGCTGGCCAAAGGGGCGAAGGGATTTTTGTGGACATCTCTTGGGATGAGGCCTACTCCATTTTAGTCCAGAGGTTAAAGGAGCTGAGGGAAAAGAAAGATCCCAGGCTCTTGGCAGCTGTGGATGGCCTCCCTTACGAAGGCTCAGAGTCCCTGATGGTAAGGCGATTCATGCAAGCCTTTGGTAGCAATAGTTACTTTAGGCTCCCCGATCAGGATCTGGTTGACCGTACTGTGAATTGGATCATGCACGGTATAAAAGGTTCTATGGGATTTGATCTGGAAAATTCCGATTACATATTAAGCTTTGGTGCGGGCCTCTTGGAAGGTTGGGGTATCCCTGGAAGGATTTTAAACCTATGGGGTGAATGGAAGGCCAGGGGAGATGGAGCAAAGGTAAAGGTGGTGCAGATTGAATCCAGGGCCTCCAATACCGCATCAAAGGCGGACAGATGGATTGCCATAAAACCTGGCACAGAGGCTGCCTTGGCACTTGGGATTGTGCGGGAGCTGATACAGAGGGGAAGATACAATGTGGATTTTGTGAACGAGCATACCTTTGGATTTGGAGACTGGGTGGACCAAGAGGGCAAGAGCCACAAGGGTTTTAGGTCCATGGTAATGGAGGCCTACACGCCTGAGAAGGTTGCCCAGATTACGGGAATAGATCCAAAGGAGATTAAGGTAATAGCAACCGAATTGGAATCCGCCAAGGCACCTGTTGCCATTTGGGGAAGGGGAAGGGGTGAGCTACCCAACGGTGTCTACGAGAGCATGGCAATCCACAGCATCAATATCGTGCTGGGTAGGATTCAGAGGCCTGGTGGGGTCATAGTCTCAAAGGAGGTACTACTGGGAGATCTTGGCCCGGTCCTCACAGATGAAAAGGCGAAAGAGGCTTTGAGGCAAGGTACATTGGTTCCAGCAGGGATAGCAGAGGTTTCCCACTTGGCTGATCTTGTGAAGGCCATCCTGGATTCAAAGGAGCCTGTGGTGGATACGCTCCTTTTGTTCCAGGCCAATCCTTGGATTACAATGCCCTCCAGCATACTGCTGGAAAAGGCCCTGAAAAAGGTACCTTTTATAGTGAGCTTTTCGCCCTTCAGGGATGATACCTCTTGTTATGCGGACCTGATCTTGCCCGACCATGCATACCTTGAAAAATTCCAGGAGATGGTGAACCCGAAGGGCTTGGGCTATGCGGCCTATTGCATCTCTGCCCCTGTGCTTCCCAACCCTTACTCCACCAAAGCCTTGGGAGATATACTCATCCAACTGGCAGGCAAATTGGGAGGTGCGATAAAAGAGTCCTTTCCATTTAAGTCCTATGAAGAGGTGTTGAAACAGCGCACAAACAGTCTTTTCTCTGCCAAAAGGGGCAGCATAAAGGTTCAAAAGGAGCCTCCCTGGAAGTGGGTGGAGATTAAGGATTCAGGGATCCAAGGTGATGACAAGAAAGATTGGGAGACCTTGCTCAAGAGCAACATATGGTACCAACCCAATACAAAGGAGTCTGCCTACATTGTGTTCCCAACTGAATCCAAAAAGGTGGAGTTGATGAGTCTGAGCCTTAAGCGATTCAGGGATGCAGTGGGTGCAAAGACAGACGAAGATCTTATGCCCCAGTACCGAGGCCTTGAAACAGAAAAGGCAGGGCTGTTATTCATGCCTTATGAGATGGTGAACTGGAGTAGCGGTTGGGCGCCTTCTCCACCCTATCTCACCAAGACCATATTTGACCACATACTTTTGAAGCAAGATCTCTTCATGGAGTTGAATCCAACGACTGCAAAGGAATTGGGACTGAGAGAAGGGGAGATGGTGGAGGTGAAGTCCAAACTGGGTGTGCTTCAACTGAAGGTACACCTTTCAGAGGTTGCCATGCCTGGGGTGGCATATGCACCCTTAGGTTTTGGCCGTATTGGATACGACGAGTTTTTGAAGTCTAAGGGAGTAAATGTGGCAAGGATCCTGACATCCCAAAAAGACCCCATCGTAGGCACACCCCTTTGGTGGGGGACCAGGGTCACAATCAACAGAGTCTAAAAAGAGGTTGACCGTGGAAAAGCGTGCAGAACACAAAGGACCCAAGTATGGAATGGTGATAGATTTGGACAAGTGTACAGGTTGCGGGACATGCATGGTGGCCTGCGCCCATGAGAACAATCTTTCGGTGAGACCTGACGAGTCTGACATCCAAAGGAAGCTAACCTGGATGAGGCTCTATATCATCACAAACGGTGAGCCTTACCCAAAGACAGAGGTAAGTTACTTCCCCAGGCCCTGCATGCAGTGCGATCACCATACTCCCTGCGTCTCTGTGTGCCCGGCCACTGCCACGGACTATGACACCAATACAGGCATAGTCAGCCAGATCTATACCAGGTGCATAGGGTGCAGGTACTGTATGGCCGCATGTCCCTACCATGCGAGGGTGTTTAACTGGTGGGATGGCTACTTCCCCAAAGAAAAGGGCCTTGAGAGGTACCTGAGCCCTGAGGTGTCCGTGAGGATGAGGGGTGTGGTGGAAAAGTGTAGCTTCTGCCACCATAGGCTCATGAGAGCCAAGACAAAGGCCTATAACGAGGGGAGAAGGGAGCTGGAGGAGGGTGAATATATCACCGCCTGCGCAGAGGCATGTCCAGCCAAGGCCATCACCTTTGGGGACCTTAATAACCCCGAACACAAGGTTTCCAAGCTCATCAAGAGTCCCTACGCCTTTAGGCTTTTGGAAAGGTTGGGAACCCAGCCAAAGGTGTACTATTTAAGTAAAAAGGACTGGGTGAGGAAGATGGCAGACAATTATCTCCCCGGTGAATTCAAACCAGTGAATCCACCTAAGGCCTAAATAGGAGGTCGTAGATGAATCCATTTGATGCGGCATTATTCCCAGAAGGCGCAAAGAGATGTTCACTTAAACTGTTCATTGCCTGGACCATACCATGGGTAATATTGCTATTATGGGGGCTTGTATCTGCTGTGTTATGCCTTTACAAAGGCCTGAACCAAACCAACATGACTGACTATTTTGCCTTTGCCCTGTGGATCGTCTTTGACCTTGCAGTGATTGCCCTTGGTGCAGGTGCCTTTTTCACAGGATTTTTGACATATATAATCGGGAAAAAGGAGCTCAAGGACATAATTAATGCAGCTGTGCTTGTGGGGTTCATATGTTATTCAGGTGCAGTTGCAATGTTGGGTATTGACATAGGGCAACCGCTAAGGGGTTGGTTTATCTTCTGGCACGTGAATGTCCATTCCATGCTGGCAGAGGTGTCCTTTTGCATCACCGCTTATTTGGGTGTGCTTGCCATAGAATATCTTCCAATAATCCTTGAAAACCGTCAGATACAGAAGATAAAAGAGCTGAGACTATTCGGGAACAACCTGCATGAGATCATGGCCATGTTTGCTGCAACAGGTACATTCCTTTCATTCTTCCATCAAGGGTCACTGGGTGGATTATTTGGCGTCATGTATGCACGGCCCTTTGATTATAGAGGTGGGTTTTATGTATGGCCTTGGACATTTTTCCTCTTTGTTTTGTCCGCCATAGCAGCAGGTCCCTGTTTCACAATACTGTGTACAAAGCTTACAGAGTTCCTCTCCAGGAAAAAACTTGTACCAGACACGGCAGTACAGACACTGGCGAAGATCTCTGCATATCTAACCGGATTATATGTGCTGCTGAAGATAATAGATACCTTGGTATGGGCATATAAACTCACGCCCAAGGCCGGGCTAACCCTTATGGACTATTATAGGGAAGGCCCCTATGGCATTTGGCTGTTGATTGCTGAGGTGATCATATTTGGAGTCATCCCTGCGATCATACTGTTGACACCCAAGGCACGCCAGAACCAAGGTTGGCTTGTTACCGCATGCCTTATGAACTGCACGGGGATTGTGTTGAACCGGTTTGTGTTCACGGTTGTGTCCCTTGCCATTCCTGTTATGCCTTTTGACAGGTTTGTGAGTTACTGGCCCACGTGGCAGGAATGGGGCATTGCCCTTGCCTTGGTTGGGTATGGATTTTTGCTGTTTTCTCTGTCTTACAGATACCTTCCTCTCTTTCCCAAGGAAAGGGAACTAAACCCATAGGAGGATTTCCCATGTTTCCCTTTTGCTTTGAGTGGCAGTGGAATCCAGATCATTTTATTTTCTTAGGTTTTCTGTACCTGGTGCTTATCATCGTGGGAACAGGCCTGGGGATAGCCTTTTTGAAGACCGCAGCACAAGTTTTGGGTTTTATGAGGGAGAGGCACTTTGACCATTAGGCATTATGGCTGAGGCTTCTCCCTATGTACTTGCATTACAGGGCACAGGTCTTACATATGGGCTCACCGCAATTGGTGCAGCCTTTGTATTCTTGAGGAGATCACCCAACCCCAAATTTTTGGCAACAAGCCTTGGGTTTGCAGCAGGTGTAATGATTGCTGCAAGCTTTTGGTCCTTGCTTGCCCCGGCCATCCAGATCAGCCAAAGAGAAGGGCTGAGGCCCTATGTGTGGCCCCCATTTGGTTTTATATCAGGCGCCCTCCTTATGAGATTGCTTGATCAGCTCCTTCCACACCTGCACCCAGGTGCAGGATTGGAAGAGGTGGAAGGTATCAAGGTGAAACTTCCCAAGAACATACTTTTAATCCTTGCCATCACCATACATAACTTTCCAGAAGGTATGGCAGTGGGAGTGGGGTTTTCGGGTGCCCAGTCTGCCATTGGGGTAGCTGACCTATCCGCTGCCTGGGCCCTTGCCATTGGAATAGGCATACAAAACCTGCCAGAGGGCCTTGCAGTATCAATGCCCTTGAGGGAGGAAGGCTTTGGAAGGTTCAAGAGCTTTTTCTATGGGCAGCTCTCAGGTCTAATGGAGCCTTTGGGTGGACTGTTGGGAGTGGCAATGTCCAATCTTGCAGGTGTATTTTTGCCCTTTATGCTTTCTTTTGCAGCAGGTGCGATGATCTATGTGGTGGTGGAAGAGGTGATCCCAGGAAGCCAGAGGTCAGGGCACCACGATTGGGCCACAATGGGAACCATCCTGGGATTTGTGTGTATGATGGTGTTGGATGTGGCATTGGGGTAGGAAGGCTTTTATGAAAATCTGGTTGCTGTGTACCTGATTTCTCCCACAACCCTTGGGTCCACTTTTTTAGAACACCCCTTAAGAAATGGGATAAGGTTGGAAGGTGGCCTTTGGAATTTGTTTGGTTCTTGCTCTTTTGCCTATGCCTGCCAGCTCTCCCATCCCAAACCCCGATCCACTGATTCAGCTACACAATTCTCTTAGTTCAAGACAAGGCATTACTAAACCTGAGACGCTGAACCTTTGACCGCCTAAGGGGGGGGTGTCACCACATGTAGAAGGGGAGTTGGACCTCGAAAAAAATATTTACAATTGAAACTCTCCAGGATAGTCTTACCCTTCACCAATGCTGGAGGGGTTGGATGGCAGACCAGACGTACTACGAAGATGAAATAGATCTGGCAGATCTCCTGAGGGTCTTGCTCAAGAGAAAGAAGATCATCTTGGGATTGGTGTTTTTTGGCACCCTGCTTACAGCCGTGATCTCTTTGATCATGACTCCCATTTATCAATCCAAGGCAGTGATTGCACCTGTGCAACAGCAGCAGGGTTTGGGCGGTGCCGGTGCCATGTTGGCAGCCCAATTTGGTATCTCCATGCCTCCGTCTGGGAATGTGGCGGAGTTGGTAAGCCTCTTAAAGAGCAATGTGTTGAGGGAGAAGGTGATAAAGAGGCTGGACCTCATAGGTGGATTCTTTAAGCCCGAGGATTTGAAGGATAAGACCGATTTTGAGAAGCTATGGGAGGCCTTGCGGTACATGGAAAAGGCCATGAAGGTAGATTTCAAGACAAAGGATAACATTGTAGAGGTTTCCATGGAGTTTAAGGACCCAGAGATGGCCAAAAAGATAGTGGATGTGATGCTGGAAGAGCTTCAAAATCATATGAGCAAAGAGGCCAAGAGGGTGGCAGAGACCAACAGACGCTACTTGGAAGAGGCCTTATCCTCCACTTCTGATCCTTTTATAAAGTCCAACATTTACAATCTCATTGCCCAACAGATCCAACAAGGCATGCTGGCAGAGGCAAAGGAGAATTTTGCATTTAAGATAATCGACCCTCCAAAGGTGCCGGACAAGAAGGTTAAGCCCAAAAGAAGGGTGATGGTAATGGTGGCATTTGTGACAACTTTATTTGGGGGGATATTTTTGGCATTCTTTATGGAGTACCTACAGGGCCTAAAGACCAGATTAAAACAAGACAAGACCCATGTTAAACAGGAGGGAGCATATGAGGCATAGGTATTTTGTAGCCATGTTGGTTGTGGCTTTGGTCTTTTTGGGGGGGCTTGTTGCCAGGGCCCAGATGCCCGCCTCCCCTTCTGCAGCACCTGGTTATGTTACGGCTGGTCCATCCAATGCAACTCCATTTACCCCCCTCCAGCAACTTGAAGGAGCCGATCCAAGGATAATGAAAAAGCTGGAAGCCTTAACCCCTGAGCAAAGGGCACTGGTTGAATCTGCTATGAAAGAAAAAGGCGAACTCACCCCCCAGGCATTGGAGGCCCTCAGGACCAGGCCCGAGTTCCAAGGTCTTTCTTTGGAAGAGATCATGGAAGGGAAGAGATTGCTTGAGGGTTCACCCAAAGAGGAAAGAAAGGCGGCTTTTGAGGAACCAACCGCCATTACCCCCCCTAAGCCTAAAGCAGAGGCCCTTGTAAAGGAGATTGAAGAAGAGTCACTATTTGAAAGGTATAGAAAAATAGGCGCATACAGCGTCTCGGTCAAGGATTTAAAGGTATTCGGGAGTGAATTTTTTAAAGAAACTGCCATTAAGGTGCTGCTTGATAGAAAAGACATACCAGTGCCTGAGGAGTATATTATAGGCCCTGGGGATGAGGTAAAGGTTGTTTTGTGGGGCCGTGTGAGTGCCCAATATAACCTTGTGGTGGATAGAAACGGAAATATATCCATGCCTCAGCTGGGCCCAATCAGGGTTGCGGGAATGACCTTCAAAGACATGTCAGCACATCTAATAGAACAGACGAAACAGATAGTGGGAGCAAACATAGATGTGACCATGGGAAGCCTAAAGAGCATTCCTGTGTTCATATTGGGAGATGTAAAGAGACCTGGTGCCTACATGGTTGGCCCCTTTGCCACAATAACCGATGCGTTGCTTTACGCAGGAGGTCCCAACAATGTTGGCTCCATGAGAAAGATTGAACTTCGAAGAAACGATAAGCTCTTAACCGAGTACGATCTCTATGACCTTTTCTTAAAGGGCGACAAATCGAAGGACATGAATCTACAAGCAGGGGATGTGATCTTTGTCCCCGTATGTGGACCGTTGGTGGGAGTGGCAGGAAATGTGAAACGCCCTGCAATCTATGAACTGAAGGGCAAAAGGGATCTCAAAAGTTTATTGGAAATGGCAGGGGGTGTTATACCCAGTGGAGACGTTCAAAGGATACAGGTAGAGAGAATCAAAGAGAGCACAGCACAGGTGATCTTGGACATTGGACACAAGGATTTTGGCAAGGCAAAGGACTTCTTGCTGCAGGATGGGGATCTTGTAAAGGTCTTCCCCATAGTGGATTGGGACAAAAATGCAGTTTACTTGTTTGGTAATGTAAAAAGGCCTGGTAAATACGAACTCAAGCCTCATATGAGGATAGGAGATATCTTGAAGACGATTGAGGATCTTCTACCAGATACCCATTTTGACTATGCCCTTGTAAAGAGACTCAGGCTTTCCGATTTATCCACTGAACTCATCCCGGTTAATTTGGGTAAGATAATATTTGAGAGGAATCCTGCTTATGATGTTGATCTGGCTCCTTGGGACAAGATATATGTTTTCTCAAAATGGTTTTTCAGATCTAAACCATATGCAGAGGTTTTGGGTGAAGTGAGGAGCCCAGGGAAATACGAGCTTACCGAGAATACAACCATAAAGGACTTGGTACTACAGGCAAAGGGCTTGACAAGAGATGCCTATTTGGATGAGGCAGAGTTATACAGGACCGATGTTAATACAAAAGAGGTTACGCTCATAAGATTCAATCTCAAGGATGTGATGGAAGGAAAAGGAACTGGAAATCTCATCTTAAAGGACATGGATAAGGTTGTAGTGCATTCAGTATGGGAAGTGATAGGCAAACGTAATGTTACCGTGAAAGGTGAAGTGGATAGGCCTGGAGTTTACCAGTACGCAGACAATATGACTGTGAGGGATTTGGTATTTGCGGCAGGGAATGTGTTGGAATCTGCCTATCTCAAAGAGGCAGAGCTTGCAAGGCAGGTGATAAAGGACGGTAAAGCTGCAACCTACGAATACAGGACCATTGATCTTGGAAAGGCCTTAGAAGGTGATCCTGAACATAACCTAAAACTCTTCCCATACGATATACTGTTTGTGAAAAAACTTACTGATTGGCAGAGGCTTAATTATGTAACAGTTACAGGCGAGATTGCTTATCCTGGTAAGTATGTGATCAAGCCAGGAGAAAGATTATCCTCGCTTATTGAGCGTGCGGGTGGTTATACGGAAAATGCTCATTTGAGGGGTGCTGTGTTTACAAGGGAGGACACCAGGGTTTTGCAGCAGAGGTCTTTGGATGAGATGGTGAGAAGATTGGAGCGTGAATTGATAGCGGCTACTTCAACAGCAGTGGGAGCTGCGGCCTCTACCGAAGAGATGCAGGCCCAGAAGGCACAGGCAGAGTCTGTTCAAAGATTTATCTCGTCTCTCAGGGGCCTTCAGGCAACCGGAAGGATGACCGTTCACTTAGCACCTTTGAGGCTTTTGAGAAACAGCGAGTACGATATAGAACTTCAGGATGGTGATAAACTTCACATCCCCAGCAAGAACGAGGTAATAAACGTAGTGGGTGCTGTGATGTCCCAGGGCTCCTTTGTGTTTAGACCTGATTTCACATGGAAGGACTATATTCATTTGGCCGGGGGCTATGCTAACTACGCAGACACGGATAACGTTTACATAATGAAGGTGGATGGAAGTGCCATAAAGGTAGGTGGCGGCAAGATATCCTGGAACCCCTTCAGCTCAAGGTGGGAATTCACTGCCTTTGGTGAGAAGATGAAGGAACTGGAGCCAGGGGATACGATTGTAGTTCCGGAAAAGCTCACCCGTATTGCCTGGATGAGGGAGATAAAGGACATCACCCAAATCTTAATGCAGATGACCTTGACTGCTGGAACAGTGATCAAGGTCTTTTAGTTCATACAGAAGAGGTTGAGGTGGCAGGCCTAAGGACATGGTGTTTGATCATGTTTTTATGGCCTGCGTTTTTTTGTGTGAGTTATCAAGTGGGAGCAGGTGATTCACCCTTTCAAAGCCCAAACAACTGGGGTTGTACAGGTCTATATGAGATCCCAACCGCCAGGATAATGCCACTTAACACTTACAGGGTAGGCATTTCCCAAGCAGATCCATACCGATACTACTATGTCTCCGCAAGCCTTCTTAAGGGCCTGGAGATAGAAGGTAGGGTCACCGAGATTTTGGGCACCAAGATACAGACCCCTGGTTGGGCAGGATACGGAAACTATAAGGACAAGGCAGTGGATATAAAGTACCAGTTCTTGGAAGAGGGAAAATGGCTGCCTGCCTTGGCCATTGGTATTATGGATCCCCATGGCACCAGGCTTTATGCAGGGCAATATGTGGTGATGAGTAAGCAGATATTTCCCTTTGACTTTACCTTAGGCCTTGGAAACGGAAGGTTTGGAAAAAGGCCCTTGCCAAGCAAAGGTGAAGGTTTTCAGATAGAGATCTTTCAGGATCCAAAACAGTGGTGGGAGGATGCCCAATTTTTTGGGGGCTTGAACTGGGCGATAAATGAAAGGCTCAATCTCAAGATGGAATACAATCCCATAGATTACAAATCCCAGACACAAGACCCTGCTGTAAGAAATAATGTGCTAAAAGAGCCTTCTCTTAAGTGGAATTTCGGCTTTAACTACAAGGTAATACCCGATTGGGTGGAATTGGATGTGAGCTATCAAAGGGGTAACACGCTGGGCTTCAACATCTATTTTCCCTTTACCATAGGAAGGCCAATGATACCCATCTATGACCACCCTTACAAAGAACCTGTTGAACTAAGCGCCTCTCCCCTTGATATGAGGATTAGTTGGGCATTGGCTACCATGGGCTTTGGAAATATCGGTGTAAATTGGGAAGGGAAAGACCTTGTGATTGACCTTGAAAATTACAAATACTTCTACTTTGGAAGGGCCCTGGATGTGGTATTGAAGACACTAACCCCAATATTAACGGATGATGTGGAAAAGGTGATTATCATATTCAAAGAGAATGACATCCCCATGTATTTCTTTGAAACCACAAGGGAGGATATCAAACTTTACGGAAAGGGTCTGATCACAAAGAATCAACTCCTTTACATCTCAAAACTTTCAAGTGATTATGCGCAGGTCCCAAAAGGCTATAAGTCGGCCACACAAAGGGGGATTGTACTTGGGTATAAGCCCATATTTCAGCTTTTCTTGAACGACCCATCTGGGTTCTGGAAGGGAAAGGTGGGGGTGACCGGCTATGCAACCAAAAAACTTGCCACCTCTTTGAACACAACTTTGGGTGTATCCTTTTATCCCCTTGCCAATATCTCCACCGTGAACGAACCCTTAAGCATTCCCGTGAGAACCGATGTGGTGGACTACCTTAAAAGGAAATTGCTCTTCGATTCTTGGATCATCGAAAAGACGTATAGGGTGCCTTATACGGATCTTTTCCTTAGAGGGACAGGGGGGATATTGGAACTTCAGTATTCAGGTGCTGATCTGGAACTGGCCTATCCCCTTTGGGATGGAAGATTGCTTTTGGGCACAAATCTGGCGTGGGTGAAAAAGAGGGACCCTGAAAATCCCTTTAAGTTTAGGGAGGGTGAGGTAAAGGACCATTACAGGACCACTTTCTTAAACCTCAGGTACCATATCTACGAGCTGGATGGCTATGTGGACATAAAATATGGAAGGTTTTTGGCAGGCGATAAGGGCACAAAGGTCACCTTGAGTAAGGTGATAAATGGGGTTGTGATCTCTGCCTGGTATAGCTTTACAGATACGGATGTGTTTCAAGATTCCATAAACAGAGGATACCATGACAAGGGGGTATCCGTTACCATGCCTTTCAGGCTTTTTACAGGGAAAGAGACAAGGGCAAGATATAGCCAAGGCATATCACCCTGGACAAGGGACGTGGCCCAGGATATCAATCATTCCCAAAACTTGTTCGATACCTTAGATATGGTAAGCAGAAATTCACTGAAAAGGAGTGGGAAAGGTGATATCTAAAAATTTAATTTTGGCGTTAAAAGGGCCTTGACAGAAGGGGTAAATATGAATAAAAGGCTTACCCAATAAAAAGGTCTTGACAGAGGGGAAAAAGAAATGGTATATCCCCAAAAAATCTTTCCCAAAGGAGGTAGAGGAAAAATGAAAGGATGGGGAATGAAGCTAACGGCAGTGGTTGTGGCTTTGGCCTTCATGGTGGGTTTTAGCGGAACGTTAACCGGCCATGCCTATGCACAGGAAAAAGGTGCGGCAGCAGCAGGTAAGGCAGGGGCAGAGGCCGGTGCAGCCACTGCCGCAGGTATCTCAACAGGTACCATAGTTGCAGGTGTGATTGCAGCAGCAGCGATAGCAGCCATTGCAGCTGCATCAGGTGGTGGGGGAGGCGCAGTATCTGTTCCTACCGCATCCAGCGTGGCAAGCAGCTTGGCCAGTGCTGGCTTGAGTGCAAGCGATATGCTTGGATTGTATGATGCATTGTCGGATTCGACCTTTCAAAGTGTTTTCTCAACAATAAGCTATGATGATCTGGTGGCTGCTCTAAAAGATTTGGGGGTGCTTACTGCCGGTAAAGACGATTTGAAGAACTGGCTTAATCAACTAAAGTCTAAAAATCCCGAACTCTACAATAGGGTTGTTGATGTACTAAAGACCTTGGCTCAGAACAAGACACTTTTTGAGCAGGTTCAGGCCATGGTAAAGGACCCTCAAAAACTGCAAGAATTTAAATCTGCTGTGCAAAAGCAGGTTGAAACCTTACTGACCCAACAACATCCCGGTTACACCGTCCAGTTTACCACGGTGCACCATGGTGGTGGAGTTTACACAACCCAGTATCACTTAGTAAAAAAGCAGTAATAGAGACTACAAACCCCAAGGCCACAGCCTTTTGGTTGTGGCCTTTTTCGTGAGACATGAAGCGAGTTAGCCTACTCATATTAGTATTTGCTTTGCTCTGCGTCATAAATATTTCCTGCTCGTCAACCTCAGGTCTAGATAAAAGGCCTACTTTGGTGCAACAAGATGTACTAATCAGCACATGCGAGTCTTTCTTTAAGGGTTTGAAGGCAAAGAATTTTCAACAAGTGTGGGGGCTTTTAAGTTCCAAGAGCAAGACCAAGATTGGCAAAGAAGTGGCAGATCGTATTAAGAAGGAGTCTGGTAGTCCTGTGTCTGAAGAAGAGATTGTAAGGGATTTTGAAACAGGTGGGCCTTATAGTAGGGCCTATTGGGAGGCATATGTGCAAAACTTCGATCCTGATATGGCCCTTAAGGACAGCAAATGGGAGGTTGGCCAAATAAAGGATACCTATGCAGAGGTGATCCTGAGATACAAGACTGCTGAGAGGCCTGCTGTAATAAGGCTTTATAAAGAAGGCGGAGAATGGCGCTTTGGGCTTGTGGAGACCTTCTGGACCCGCAAGTAATTCCTATCTTTTCGCAGATTAACAGCTTGTAAACTTTTTTGCCTAAACTCACCCGAGAAGCAGCAAGGTGTTAAATAAGTTCGAGGTTTAAGGTTCAACGTTCGATTTTTAATCAGGTAGCAACTCGCATAACAAGAAAGAGCTGGTATCGGAGCATCTTCTTGAGCTTGTCCTGTTCTTTTTACTGCCATGCAGAAAAATGGAGCAGTTACGAAAACCACATTCCAGTTGGCCCGCACCCATGAGTGGAAATGGAAAAGAGATTGTAAGCTTCAAAGTTCTATGCCCCATGCGGCCAAGAGGATCCTTGTGACAAGAAATCCCAAGAAAGGCAAGAGGAGAAAGACGAATCTGTTGGGTTTATGGAGTTCGGCAAGTTCGAATAAACGCCATTTAAAAGGTATTCTGAACCCCATAGGTGGTTTACAAGCTTGGAACTCAAATGATTATCCCCTTTTCTCTATGGCATTTGCCATATCAACGAAACAAACCAGATAAACCATCAACGAGATAAACGAGATAAACCATCAACCAAACAAACGAGATAGACGTATGCACACCCTATAGCCCGAAAGTATTGGTTTATCTGGCATGGATTTGGCAGTATAATTCTAATAATCAAAAAGGAGGTAACTCATGGATAAAATACTTTTGGCGCTGGATGGAACTGAAAGATCCTTTGAGGTTGTGAAATATGTGGCCGGGATTCCAAGGGCAAAAGAGACGGGGACGGTCCTGTTTGCCGTGTACGACGAGGTCCCTGATGTGTACTGGGACTTGGGTGACCAGGCCAACCTAGCAAGTAGAATTGCCCAGACAAAGGCCATGAGCCTCACTCTAAGAAACAGTTTGGAAGACCAGCTTGCGCAGGCCAAGGAATACCTTTTGTCTCACGGTTTTGATTCGGCCAGGGTTAAGCCGGTGTTGCACAAGAGGGAAAAAGGCATCAGCAGAGATATCATCTCCGAGGCAAGGACAGGTTATTCTGCCGTGCTTGCAGGCCGTAGAGGTGTTGCAAGGATACAAGAAATCCTTTTAGGGTCCATTTCCACAAGATTACTCCAGGGGCTTACCGACATACCCTTATGCTTTGTGGGAAAGGGTGTCCCGGAATTTAAAAATGTGCTTGTGGCAGTGGACGGCTCTGAGAATTCCCTTAAGGCAGTGGATTTTGTTGGTTGGCTCATGAAGGGCTGCCAGGGTGAGGTGTCTCTTCTCCATGTGATCAGGTCAAAGGATAAAACGGTGGTGGAAGAGGCAGAGGCGAGGATCAAGGCATTTTACGAAAAGGCCAAGGAAAGGCTTATAAACAAAGGGATAGCGTCCACTTCCCTCAGCACTCAAGTGATCTATGGAGTTGACTCCAGGTCCATGGCCATAATCCAGGTGGCAAGGAAAGAAGATTTCGGCACCATTGTGGTGGGACGAAGGGGACTTAGTGCAGTGAGGGAGTTTTTTATCGGCAGGGTAAGTAACCGTGTGGTTCAACTGGCAAAAGGGCTTTCTGTGTGGATCGTTAGTTGAAATAATGTTGCGGCCATTTTCCTGTGGACTTTCTAAGGCGTCACCCAACATAAGCTCCCTGGATTTGAGTAGAATTGCCCTGCGACCTCCTGTTGCCTTGGAAGGTTGGAAAGGTCTATGCTTACTTACCTACTGGGTTCAAACGCCTGTTAGATGTGTATGTCATTCATTGTGTCATAGAAAATCTCCTTGCCCGCTTTTTTATTGTCTGATATAGCCTTCTCACATGCAATGATTCAGACATCTGGCCGGAGAGTTTTTGATGGAAGAACATGCAAAGATTTATGTGGCAGGTCATCGTGGGCTTGTGGGTTCTGCCATAAAAAAGGCCTTGGAAGATAAAGGCTACCAGAATCTTATCTATAAAGCAAGCAAAGAACTGGATCTCAGACGACAGTCGGACACAGAGGAGTTCTTTCAAAAGGAAAGTCCTGAGTATGTATTCTTGGCAGCTGCAAAGGTGGGTGGCATCTTGGCCAATGATACTTACAAGGCAGAATTCATCTATGACAACATGGCAATAGCGATCAACATAATACAATCCAGCTACAAATACGGAGTTAAAAAGCTCTTAAACCTTGGTTCTTCTTGTATCTATCCAAAGTTTGCACCACAACCCATGAAAGAGCAGTTCCTTCTCACAGGACCCCTTGAACCCACTAACGAACCCTATGCCATTGCCAAGATTTCTGCCATAAAGCTCGTAAGGTATTATAATGAACAATACGGTACCAATTTCCTCTCTGTTATGCCTACAAACCTATATGGCCCAAACGACAACTTTAATTTGGAAACAGCACATGTATTGCCGGCATTAATCAGAAAGTTCCACCTGGCAAAGCTCTTAAGAGAAGGGACTTTGGAGGCCTTAGAGGCAGACATAAGAAGATTCCCTTTAGGCTTTGGTCTGGACAGGGAGGCAGAAAACCACAAGATAGATAACTTACCCCATACACTATCAAAGCTGGGCATATTTAAAGACAAGGTGGCCCTTTGGGGATCAGGAGAGGTCTATAGAGAGTTCCTGTTTGTGGAAGATTTGGCAGAGGCCTGTGTTTTTTTGATGGAAAACTTTAATGCCTGGGATCTTTCTGCCAGACACCCATTATCTCCCAAGAAAGTAACATCAACACTTTCTTTGGAGGATTATTTTTTAAACATTGGAACTGGTGAGGATATCAAAGTAAAAGATTTGGCACAGATGATAAAAGAAATCGTGGGGTTTAAGGGTGATATTTTCTTTGACTCCAGCAAACCCGATGGTACACCCAAGAAACTTTTGGATGTAACCAACATAAAATCCCTTGGATGGCAGGCAAAGACATCCTTGGAAGAGGGGATTATAAAAACGTACACATGGTATAAGGCGTTGGATTCTTAGGTTTGGAAATGAAGCAAGTGGATTTCTAATCGCCACGGAAATTGAAGTAGAACAATGGAGTAGTTGTGTGATTTAGTGGATTTGGCTTTTTGAACTGTCACACCCTTTCAAAAGGAGGTTTTCATGGATTCCAAAAAGGCCTTTTCTTTGATTCTCTTGTTGACCTTTTGCCTTTTAACAAAGGTGAACGGAGAGAATGTCAAACGTTATGTGGGTTCAGAGGCGTGTAAAGACTGCCATGAGGAACAATACGAAAACTTCACCCAATATGCAAAAAAGGCGCATTCCTTTCAAAGTATAGTGCGTGTGAAAAAAGGCCTCAGCCAGGAGGAGCTAAAAGGGTGTTATGCCTGTCACACAACAGGTTATGGAGAAGAAGGTGGATTCAAGTCATTGGAAGAGACCCCTCACCTAAAGGATGCCGGTTGCGAAGTGTGTCATGGCCCGGGTAGCCTTCACGTGGAAAGCCAAGATCCCAAAGCTATCAAGTCCAGGCTACAGAAAAAGGACTGTGAGAGGTGCCATAATCCTGAGAGGGTCAAGGCCTTTAAGTTTAGACCACTGATACACGGAGGTGCCCACTGATGGATTCCAAAAAAGGTGTGAGGAAAATTTTGATTACGTTCTCGTGCGCTATAATCGTTATTTTTGGTGTTATTATCGCCATAAATATCCGTAATCAGAGCAAGAGTACCCAAGAAGAGTTGAATATTTTGTCCAACAACCTTATGAATTCTCTGATTAGTGGAATATATTTCCCCATGTCCATCGGTGACTCGGACACCATTAGAGCACAGATGAATGATATTAACAAGAAAAGTAGGAATCTTGAGGTGTACATTACTGATTTTGAAGGTGATGTAACATTTTCTTCTGTGACTTCCCCTCCCAAAAATGTGAAAAATGCCATAAGCTCCGAAACGACTCTTAATATGTTTGACCAAGTTATATCAAAGGGAGAAAAGGACATAAAAGGCGTGTCAGAGCGAAGTGGTGAGCGAAGATTTTATACCTCCATAAGGGCTTTTTTGAACGAACCCTCTTGTTACCATTGCCATGGCTCAAAGAGAAAGGTCCTGGGCGCTATGATATTGAGGGTGGATGAGGAAGAGATGCACATGAGGCTTAAGCAAGGAACCATATATAACCTGATCGTGGGTACGTGTGGGGGTGCGATACTGGTTTTGCTTTTGTTATATCTTGTGAAGGCAAATGTGGTGAAACCTGTGCGCAAGTTAAGTGAGCAATTGGAGAGTGTGTCCACGGATGCGGTAGACAATACAAAGATTGCATCTGATGCAGCATCTCACATTGCCACAGAGAGTGCCAATCAGGCCTCCGCCTTGGAAGAGATTTCATCCTCTATGGAGCAGGTTGCCAGTTTGAGCAAGCAGAATTTTAGCCTTGCTGTAAATATGGAATCTTTGATGAAAGATGGTCTTGCCAGTCTTTCAAGGGTGAAGGAAAACCTTGCTTCCCTCAAGAACGCTATGGAAAGGACAAAAAAGGCAGGGGCGGATGCCAGCAAGATCTTAAACACCATTGACCAGATCGCCTTTCAGACGAACATCCTGGCCCTCAATGCAGCAGTGGAGGCAGCCAGGGCCGGACAGGCAGGGGAAGGTTTTGGCGTTGTGGCAGGGGAGGTAAGGGATCTGGCTATGAGGTCTAAGGATGCTTCCCAGAATACCCATGGGCTTATAACAGAGATCCTTGGAGCTGTTGAAGAGGCAGTATCAAGGCTGAGTCAGGTGGATGTGGCATACAGGGAATTGGAGCAAGTGGTTCAAGATGCTGCAAACGGGTCAAAGGAGATATGTGAGGCAGGGAGACAACAATCAGAGGGGTTGGAGCAGATGTCCAAAGGGGTATCAGAGGTGGATCAATCTGTGCAAAGACATGCTGCGCAGGCACAGGAAATGGCAACTATGGGTGAGGCCTTGAAAAGATCTGTGGAGGAATTGGGATCCTGCATACAGGCCTTAAAGGCACTGGTGGGGTGATAGGGAAAAGATGGAAGAAAAGCCAGCTCTTTTGATCATAGACATGCTTAAGGACTACTTTGATCCCTCCCATCCCCTTGCCATCACTCCCCTTGCTCAAGGGATAATAGAGCCTTTGAACAAATTGATAGTGTTCTTTAGAGAGAGGGGGTTTCCCATAGTGTTTTCCACGGATGCCTTTGAGGAAAATGACTTTTTGTTCCAAAGTAGGCTCAGGCCCCATGCCATTAAAGGCACAAAAGGCGCTGAGCCCATAGAGGAACTCCTGCGATCCTCACAAGACCTATGGCTTCCTAAACCAAAGTTCTCAGCGTTTTTTAGGACAGGACTTGAAGAATATCTCAGGCAAAGGGGGGTAACTCTGTGCGCTGTGGGAGGGATTGCCACAAACTTTTGTGTTCTTACAACTGTCTTGGATGCAGTGCAAAACGGCTTCAAGGCAGTTTTGCTGAGGGACTGCTCTGCTGCCATAAGTGAAGAGATCCACGAAAGAACCCTCTCCATCTACGAAAAAACGGTCCTCTATCCCCTCCTGAGGGTGATGGATTCTGTGGAACTTATGGACTCTTCAAGCTAACTTGATCAGCTTAAATCAGTTCCATACCCCTCACATGTACCTGAAAGCCGCCTGCGTAATGTATTCAGACCCATTCCAACGAAACCAACGAGATAGTTGTGTCTGGAGGTTTCACCTGGATTTCCCATGCCAGATGGGCTAATTTGGAATAAAGATACCAATACCGGGAAGAACATGGCACTTACCCTATTTTTGAGCAGCACCCTTAGGCGATACATGGCAGGCTATGATCCATCAAGGGGAGTGGTGTTGGAGATTAGGCCTGGCATGTCTGTTAGGGAGCTTCTATCCCAACTTGGGATCCCTCAGAGGGAGGTAAAGGTGGTGATGGTGGACGGAATCCACAAGGACCTGGACTACGAACTCAGGGGAGAGGAACGTTTGGCCCTGTTCCCCCCTGTGGGAGGGGGATAGGAGATGGAGATTAGGGCCTTTGGTCCTTTGAGAAAACTTCTCGAAGAATCCCCTTTTCACATTGAGATACCAAAGCAAGGTGTTACAGGAAGAGAATTGGCAGAAATGCTGGGGATGCCCTTGGATGAGATCGAGTGCATAATGGTGGACGGAAGGGCTCAGGATCTGGATTACAAGATAACATGCTGCCAGAGATTGGCATTTGTACCCTATGGTACCCCAGGGCCATACAGATTGATCTTGGGCATCAAAAGGCAAGGGAGGTAATCATGGGACTTGAAGAGGAGATCTTGGGAGCAGCCACCCAGGTGGAAAGAAGGCCTGGTGTTTTTTTAAAGGTGATCCAAGATAAACAGGCTGTGCAGATTTCATTTCAACAAAAGGTGGAACCTTGGGAGGTGCTACTCTTGGCCATGAGGATGGGCATTTGGCCCATGAGATACATCCGCAACACAGAGCTTTTGACCATAAAAGAACAAGAGACCCTTCATTTATCTCGTGTGGCAGTGATAGGAACAGGCGGGCTGGGAGGTCAGGTGGTGTCTTGCCTTTCAAGGATGGGGATTGGCTCCATAACCATTGTGGACCCTGACAGATTTGAGGAGAGCAATCTAAACAGGCAAAGCTTTTCAAAGACCAGCTCCGTGGGAGTTCCCAAGGCCCTTTGGATATTGGATGAGCTAAGGGTCATAAATCCATTCCTGCGGGTAAAGGCATATTGCGAGGCCCTGGACCAAACAAACGGAGAAAAGATCCTTTCTTACTGTGATGTGGTGGTGGATGCCTTGGACAACAGAAGGGACAGGTTAATTCTTCAAAGGCTTACAAGAGAACTAAACCTCCCTTTGGTTCACGGGGCAGTGGCAGGGCTGGAAGGGCAAGTGATGAGCATATTTCCAGAAGATCCTGGTCTTGAAAGGATCTATGGAGATATAGATGACTTGGAAGAGACACCGGGGCCTGAGCAAATATTGGGAGTCATGGCATCCACTGCAATGTTCATAGGGACCCTGCAGGCAAACGAGGTCTTAAAGATACTCCTAAAGAAAGGCAAGCTCCTTAGAAATTGCATGCTCTATTGCGACCTGGAATCCATGTCCTTTAACATTTTTACCCTAAGTAAATAGGAGATACCCTTGGAACTGAAAAGAGGCGCTAAGATCCATCTGATGGGAATATGCGGTACAGGGATGGCAGGCCTGGCAGGGCTTTTAAAAAGCAAAGGTTTCGTGGTAAGCGGCTCGGATCAAAACATGTATCCACCCATGAGTGAATACATAAAGGCATTAGGAATCCCTGTGATGGAAGGCTACAGACCCAAAAATCTCCAGCATCATCCCGACCTTGTAATAGTGGGAAACGTAATCACAAAAGAAAACCCGGAGGCCCAAGAACTTTTAACACTGGGCCTGCCTTATATCTCGTTTCCTCAGGCAATTAGAGAATTTGCCTTAAAAGATAAGGAGAGTATTGTGATCTCGGGAACACATGGAAAGACCACCACCACTTCCTTAATAGCTTGGATATTGTTTTGTGCCGGTCTAAATCCAGGTTATCTGGTGGGGGGTATCCCCCTTAACTTCAACAGGAACTTTAATATGGGAACGGGTAAATACTTTGTAATAGAGGGAGATGAATACGACACGTCATTCTTCGACAAGAGACCTAAATTTTTGCATTACATGCCTTCCATTGCAGTGATTACAAGCGTTGAATTTGACCATGCAGATATATACAAAGATTATTCACATGTCCTTGAAAGTTTTAAGGCCTTGCTCTCCATAATACCAAAGGAAGGATCTCTCATCTTGAACGGAGATATTTCCGATTTAGTGGCGGAAGTTAGCTTGTACGGTTATAAGAAGTTCACATATGGCTTGGGCTTACAAGATAACTATTCGCTATTGGATCATTCAATCAATGGAGATCATACCTGTTTTAGACTCAGAATCGAAGGAAAGGAGTTTACATTTAGAACAAGACTTTACGGCCTACACAATCTATTAAATGCAGTAGCTGCTATAGCTGTTGGCATGAACATTGGCATTTCTACGGATGATATATACAGAGCAGTAAATAGCTTTTTGGGAGTCAAAAGGAGGCAAGAGGTAATAGGAGTGGTTGACAATATCACTGTAATTGATGACTTTGCCCATCATCCAACAGCGGTAAGAGAAACCATCTCTGCTGTCAAATCCAAATATGTGCCTAAAAGATTGATTGCTGTTTTTGAGCCAAGGTCAAATTCCAGCAGGAGAAATGTATTCCAGGAAATTTACCCACTCTCATTTGAGCATGCAGAGACCATTTTGGTGCCTGAACCCAAAAATATGGAAAAGATCCCACCTGATTTAAGGTTCTCATCGGTGAGATTGGTGGAGGAGTTAAAGGAAATGGGAAAAGATGCCTTCTATTTTAAGGATACATCAGAACTAATGGACTTCCTGTTAAATTATGTAACCCAAGGGGATTTGGTACTCTTTATGTCCAACGGAGACTTTGACAATCTTCCGAGGAAGCTATTCTATAAACTTGTTTTAACACGGCTTTAGAATAACCAAAAAGCAAAGGGAATATTTTTGAGTTCTTGGCTCATCTCTTTGTGAGACATTTGTTGCTGCGCGGGGGCTACTACACCCTTGCCATGGTAAACTTCCACTTACAAAACATGTGAGGAGGATGTGGATCAGGTGGAGCAAAGAGACATTCCACCCTTATCTTGGGGTCTATCTCCCTTGCAAAGCTCTGAAACTCTTGCCTGTGCATCTCTTTACAAACGTATTCTCCCAAACCTCTTTTAAGCCTTGCCACCTGGGTTGGGCAACTGGGCACTTCTATTATTAAATGATCTTCGTGTTCCTTGATTTGGTAACCCACCAATATCGCCCACGGAAAATATCTCAGGGCCTTCACAAAACCCTTCAATCCACCTTCCTTCACACCAAACCTTTCTTTCAAGTCCTTTGCTGCCATAGAGGCCACTTTTGCCCAGACCTTTTCGTTTAGCCTCTCTGCGGAGGATTGGTCATAATGCTCTGCGATCTTTAGAAACCAAAAGGCATCCACCACCCTGTAATGCCATAGTAAGAATTGCACATACTTTAAAAGTTGTTCCCTATCCATGCCTTCAAAGATACTCAGATCCATGGGCAAACACCTCCGGTTCAAGCATATTTCTTAAAAAGCAAAAATGTGGAACACAGTTAACATCTTATATGATTTATGGGGCCATGGTTAGAAGTTTTTGACCTGGTTGGCAAAGGATAATAACTCCTCTGCCCTCCGTTGCTTCAAGCTGGAACCTTGGTGCGTTGATTCTGGTGGTGCTGTGGATCTGGTCTGTTCCTTTTACGAGGTGTTGAACACTTGGGTTGGTGCAATTTAGCTTCGCCACCCGGCCTTGTGGCGCCCAAAACCTCCATTCCCCAACGAACGCAATAAACCCAATAAACCCAACAAACCCAATAAACTTAAAAAACGCAATAAACCCAACAAACCCAATAAACTCAAAAAACGCAATAAACCCAACAAACCCAAAATCCCCAACCCTATGGGAAGGTGATGACCCAATTCACCTAACACAATGGGATAAAGAAATATGGGTATAATTGATTGCAATCCCGCTCTTTAGCCTTTTTTATCTAAAATAACAAATGGATGTGGCCTTAACAAAGAGAACTTGCAGCATTTAAATCCTTGAGGATTGTATAATCCTGAAACGAATTGTAAGAAAGGACTGTGATGGCTACCACAAATGTCATGTCATTTCTCGTTGAACTGTGGTTGTAAGGACTTTTTTGTGAGCATTCTACAGTTAATGAGGTTTTTATTAAATTTGGTTAACATTTTGTTAGGCGAACAAAACCATGTATGCGTTATTACAAACTATGCCATCTGAGATATTGTTGAGATCAAAATTCTACTGCAGATCGGAAAAATGTTTTTTGCTTGACTTTCTTATTGTGTATGGGTTAAAAAACCTGCCGTATCTACAATTCCCAATTCTGGGGCCTTAATCATGGATAACAGCGCTTTGACTTTTTACAAAGGGGGAGTGCATCCCCCTGAGAGGAAGGAGCTTTGTGAGAAAAATCCTATAGAGGTAATGCCTCTTCCCCAAGAGGTAAGCATACCCTTCTCTCAGCACTTTGGTTCTCCGTGCAAACCATTGGTAAAGAAAAACGATGAGGTAAAGGAAGGAGACTTATTGGGCGCCCTTGAATCAGGCATGGGCGCTGTGGTGCATTCCAGTGTATCGGGAAAGGTTAAAGCTGTGGAAGAATGCCTAAATCCCATGGGAGCAAAGGTGCTTGCGGTAAATATCCAAGTGGATAGGGACAGTGCACCCATCGCCTATCAGCCCACGGAGTGGAGGAACAATTCTCCCCAAGAGCTCTTGGAGAAGGTGAAGGCAGCAGGCATTGTTGGCATGGGAGGGGCAGGTTTCCCCGCTCATATAAAGCTTTCCCCCCCAAAGGAGGCCGGGGTAGATACATTGATCCTAAATGGGGCAGAATGTGAGCCTTACCTCACAACAGACCATGCCCTCATGAGGGAGAGGTCCAAGGAGATCTTGGAAGGAGCCAAGATTATCTTGAAGATCTTGGGGATAAAGAGGTGCTTTATAGGGGTGGAAGAGAACAAACCCGATGCCATCAGAGCACTCAGGGAGGCAGTGGACAAGGGAAAAGAGGACAACGAAATCCAGGTGGTGGTGCTAAAGACCAAGTATCCCCAAGGGTCTGAAAAGCAGCTTATATACGCCATCACACAGAGAAAGGTGCCTGGTTTTGGGCTTCCCTTTGATGTGGGGGTTGTGGTCCAGAATGTGGCCACCACATATGCCATATACGAGGCAGTGGCATTGGGTAAACCTTTGTATGAGAGGGTGGTGACAATTACGGGAAAGGGCATCAACAGGACGGCCAATCTCCTCATACGCGTGGGCACAAAGATAAAAGATGTGGTGGATTATTTGGGCGGGACCAGAGAAGACCTAAGAAGGGTAGTGGTGGGCGGCCCAATGATGGGTTTTGCCGTACCCACGCTGGATATTCCTGTGACAAAGACCACCTCGGGCATACTCTTCCTCACCAAAGAGGAAGTGGATGAAAGCCCTTACAAGGGCTGTATTAGATGCGGTTGGTGTCTGGACGCTTGCCCTATGGGTATTATGCCCAATGAAATCGGGATCTATGTGGAGGCAGACAGGGCACAGGAGACCGGTCAGTTTGGGGTGTTCGAGTGTTTTGAGTGCGGTTCTTGTGCCTATGTATGCCCTGCAAAGCGTCCCCTTGTGCAGTTTATCAGATACGCGAAGACTAAGGCCAAAAGGTAGGTTCCCAAAATGGAAGAGCAGGTGACTGTCTTTAAGGAAGCAGAGGTACCAAGGCTCTCTGTGGGGGTCTCTCCCCATATTAGGGCAGGAGATAGTGTTGAGAGGATAATGTGGACGGTGGTGGTTTGCCTCATACCTCCCTTGATTTGGTCCATCTTTCTCTTTGGTATTCGAAGCCTTTTGATCACTTTGGTATGCGTATTGGGCTGTGTGGCCACCGAGTGGATAACCCAAAAGGCCTTAAAGAGGCCGATTACTGTGAAGGATGGGAGCGCTGTAATCACAGGGATCCTTTTGGCATACACAATCCCACCTGGGGTACCCATTTGGACTCCTATACTGGGCTGTGTGGTGGCAATTTATATCGCCAAGCAGCTAATGGGAGGATTAGGCTATAATATCTTTAATCCTGCGCTCATAGGCAGGGCATTTTTGGTGGCCACCTTCCCTGTGGCCATGACCTCTGCCTGGGTAAGGCCGGAGGTTTATCTCACACAAGCACCGCAAGTGGATGCCATCTCCTCAGCCACACCCCTTTACATCATAAAACACTATGGGCTTCCAGCCCTCTTTGAAAAGTACGGCTCCCAAGGTAAGGTTTATCTGGACTTTCTGTTCGGGTCCATGCCTGGGTGCATAGGAGAGACCTCTGCCTTACTCATATTGATAGGGGGGTTGTACCTGCTATACAAAGGTTACATCACCTGGCACATACCCGTCTCTATGATTGTCACCGTAGGAGTGCTTTCATGGATCTTCGGGGGCGAAGGATTTTTTCAAGGAGATCCCATCATCGCAGTTCTCACAGGGGGAGTGATGTTGGGTGCCTTCTTTATGGCCACAGACTATGTGACATCTCCCAATTACTCCACAGGAAAGATCATATTTGGCATCGGTGCCGGCGCCTTGACAGTCTTGATAAGGCTCAAGGGAGGGTATCCGGAGGGCGTGTGCTATGCGATCCTACTCATGAATCCCCTGACACCTGCCCTGGATCAGTGGTTTAGACCCAAACGTTTTGCTCCTCCCAAAGGAGGTCTCAAATGAAAAACATCATCAGGATCATCATAGGGCTCATAATAACCTGTGTCCTGGCAGGTCTTGTGATGGGAGGGGTGTTTACACTAACCCACGAAAAGAAACAGGAAAACGAGCATCTGCGTTTTCAGGAAACCATGCTGGGATTATTGGGCTTTGGTAAGGGAAATCCTGCACCCCAGGATCTGAGGTTTGTAAGTATTTACAGGTACACCTTGGAAGATCCAAAGGACCCTGAAAGAAAGGATTTGGGTTACATCGTGCCTGTCTTTAAGGACGAAAAAGAGGTGTTCAAGCTCTTGATCATGAGCCAGGAAGGAGAGTTTAAGAAGGCCCTGGATCTGAACCTGGCCATGGATAAGGCCATGGAAGAGCAAGAGAGGCAAAAGGCCTTGGAGCAGACCTTGGGGAAGGGAGTTAAGCTCTCCTTTGGAGATGCAATCATCTTGGCAAAAAAAGGAAATGAGAGGATCGCCTTTTTACTGCCTGGGAGGTTCCCTGGATTTAAGACGGTGATCAAGGTAATGTTGGCCCTTTCTCCTGAATACACCATAAAAGGCTTGGAGATCATGGAACATGAGGAGGATCCTGGCTTAGGAGGAGAGATTACCCAGGATTATTTTAGGAACCAGTTTGTGGGAAAGCCCTTTTCAAAATTGGTGGAGTTAAAGGTTGTGAAAGAACCTCTACCCGATGAGTATAGAAAGGTTTTGGAGGCCACCAGAGGGCATGTCTCTTCAGAGCAAGAGAAGGCACTTTCACAGTATAAGGATAGGGAGATATATGCCCTTACCGGCGCCACCATCTCCAGTAGGGCGGTTACAGAGGGTGTAAAAAACATAGTTAGAAATTTTGCCTACAGATTTCAAAACCTTGAGAAGGTGTTAGCCTCCCAAGGTCTTAGTCCCGCATTTTGAGGAGGGGATATGGCAGCTACCACCAAGACAAATAGTGAGCTTTTCTTCAATGGCCTTTTGAACGAGAATCCCATATTCAGGTTGGCACTTTCCATGTGTCCTGCAGTGGGACTTACCACAACTATGATGAACGGGCTATTGTTGGGTACGGCAGTTACATTTGTGCAGGTCTTTTCCAGCTGTACCATCGCCTTGATAAAAGACTACATACATCCCAGGATTCGTATCCCCACCTATACCTTTACCATCGCCACCTGGGTGACAGTGATAGACATGATACTGGCTGCATATGTGCCTGCGGCCTACAAGGAGATGGGGATATTTGTAAAACTCATCGTGGCCTTTGCCATAATCACCATGAGGCTTGAGACATTTGCCTGCAAGAACAATGTGGTGAAGTCCTTTTGGGATGGCTTAGGGATGGGGCTTGGGTTTATGTTTGGAATGATGAGCATAGGCTTTGTAAGGGAGCTTTTGGGGATGGGCACCTTGTTTGGTTACAAGATCTTGGACTTTAGACCCCTTTTGTTCTTTGTGCTACCGGCCGCGGGGTTTTTTTGCATAGGACTTATGATGGCCATCTTTAATTATGTTGAATTTAAGATGAAAAGTAAAGGGGGGAAGAGATGAAGCGCATTAGAGTCCTTTTAGCCCTTCTTATATGCCTTATTTTGAGCAATAATGCCTTTGCAGAAGGAGAAAGGTTTGTACAAAAGGCGAGTTTTGGAAAAACCGACATGATAAAGCTTGTCTTTGCAGAAGAGGTGGATGAAACATGGGCTAAAAACAAAGATAGCTATAGGGTGTATCAGAAGATAAATCCTGATATTCTGCTGCAGATCAAGCAGGCTGAGCTTTTGGCCGACAAAAGAACAGTGATTCTCACAATGGCCCATGAGTTGGATAAAAATGAAGTCCATGTTGTGGACATGAAAACCGTCAAGACTAAAGACAAGACATTGGGTCCGATTAGTGTTCCAGTGAAAAAGTTTTACTTAGGATTTCTTTTTTCCATTCTTTTTGGTGCCATGTTGGTTAACAACTTTGTCTTCACAAAATATTTAGGTCTGTGTGTGTTCTTTGGAACTTCCAGAAAAAAGAGCACTGCAATAGGAATGGGTATAACATTCACCATAGTAATGGTATTTTCTGCGATGATGTCGTGGTTTTTGTATCAATTTGTGCTCAAGCCATTTCATCTAAACTTTCTGCAGGTTGTGGTGTTCATTGGAATGGTTTCCCTTTCTGTGCAGGCAGTGGATACGATTCTTAGAAAAGTAAATCCGATATTATTCAAGGCATTTGGGGTGTACTTGGTTTTGGTGATAGCAAATTGTATTATCATTGCAGTACCCTTAATACTTGCTGACAACGAATACAATGCCATTGAGAGCTTTATGTTGGCCTTGGGTGCAGGCCTTGGCTTTCTGGTGGCCTTGTTCCTGATGTCCTCTGTGAGAGAAAGGCTTGAGTTGGCACTTGTGCCACCTTCCTTTAGAGGCCTGCCTATTGCCTTTGTCACCGCAGGACTATTCGCCCTGGCCTTCATGGGATTTTCAGGCATGGCATTATTTTAAGGAGGAGATATGAACCCTGAGCTATTGAATCTGGCCCTGGGAGGCCTTGCAGTACTTGGATGCATTGGGCTTTTTTTTGGAATTGGCCTTGCCCTTGCCGCGCATAAATTTCATGTGAAAGGGAATCCAAAGGTGGAAGAGGTCTTGGAGGTACTGGCAGGGGCGCAATGTGGTGGATGTGGTTATCCCGGTTGTGAGGGCTATGCAGAGGCAGTGGTAAACGATCCCGATGTGCCACCAAACCTCTGTTTCCCGGGAAAGGAGCAAGTGGCCAAGATGGTGGCAGAGATTACCGGCAAAAAGATGGCAACGGTTGAAAACATGGTGGCCGCAGTTAGGTGTAGTAGGGTGGAAGGCCAGGTGAGGGAGAGGTTCACATACATCGGTGAAAAGAGGTGTGCCACTGCAAAACAGGCATTTCAGGGAAATTTTGCTTGCATGTATTCATGTATTGGCTTTGGGGACTGTGCCAAGGCATGCCCCTTTGGTGCCATAAATATCCAGGATGGCTTTCCAAAGGTGGATCCAGAGCTTTGTGTGGGATGCGGCTCATGCGTGAGGGCTTGTCCAAAGGGTATCATAGAGCTAATGCCCACCAAAGGAAGGGTTTGGGTCCCTTGTGTTTCAAAGGATCCAGGAAAAACAGTAAAAGAAATCTGCCAGGTGGGTTGTATTTCTTGTAAGATGTGTGTTAAGGTTTGTCCTGCAAAGGCGGTTAGGATTCAGGATAACGTGGTGATGGTGGATCACAAGATGTGCATGGAATATGGCCCTGACTGCAATGAGGTGTGTGTGGAGAAATGCCCCAGGGGCATATTTAGAAAGTTTTCGCCAATAGCTGCTATGAAAGCTCATGAAAACCAGGCAAAAGCGGAGGTGGCATAATGGATTTTGATGTAAATAGGAGGGAATTCATAAAGAGATCTGCTGCCCTCTTCCTTGGGTTGGCAAGCGGTGTCATGCTACCAAATGTGAGTGAGGCGGTTAGATTTGACAAAACCAGGTACAAGGTGAGCAGAACCAATCTCCTCATAGGTACGGTGGTGAGCATCACCGTGGTGGATGAGTCCAAGGAAAAGGCAGATGAGGCTATAGGAGCGGCCTTTGAGGAGATAAGAAGGCTTGAAGGTTTGCTTTCAAGGTTTGATTCAAAAAGTCCTGTGGCCTTGCTGAATCACGAAGGCAGTCTCAAAGCGCTTCCACCTGAGGTGATCTCAATGGTAAGTGATTCCATAAGGTTCAATAGGATCACAGGAGGCGCCTTTGACATTACAGTAAAACCCGTTTTGGATGTGTATGAGGATGCATTTAAAAAAGGAAGCGTTCCAAATGAAGAAGAGATATCCGATGCCATGAAGAGAGTGGGCGCAGAGCATATTAACATAGCAGGCTCTGATGTTACCTTTAAAAGGCATGGCATGAGTATTACCCTGGACGGGATTGCAAAGGGTTTTATAGTGGATAGGGCTGCTGAGAGGATCTCCCATCTGGGTGTAAGGGACTTTTTGATAAATGCAGGAGGAGATATCAGGGTTTCTGGTGAAAGGAAGGAAGGTGGGCCCTGGAAGATTGCCATAGAGGATCCCAAGAAGACCAGGAATTACCCTGATGTGATCTCTCTAAGCCAAGGGGCCATTGCCACCAGCGGGAACTACGAGGTCTTTTATGACAACGAAAGACTATTTCACCATATCGTGGATCCCTATAGTGGGAGGTCACCATTGGAATTGGACAGCGCTTCAGTGGTGGCAAAGACATGCAAAGAGGCAGATGCCCTTTCCACTTCCCTGTTTGTTATGGGACCTTCAAAGGCCAAAGGCTTTGAGGACACATACCCTTGCCAGTACCTCTTGATCACAAGGGACGGAAGGGTCTTTGCCTCCAAAGGCTGGAATGCATTAAAGGCGTAAGATTTTGAAAGGGCGAGGGATCCTCGCCCTTTTTTTATTCACACCCTGACGAGCAGGTGCCACATCCCTGTGGCGAGCAGCCTCCAAAAAGAGTGGCAAACTCTTCTGGGGACGGTTCCCTTACATCCACCACAGTAACATCAAAGTGAAGCCTTTCCCCTGCCAAGGGGTGATTAAAATCCGCCACAACGGTATCCCCAAGGATTTCATGGATCCTAAACATCATGGGGCCCTGTGCGCTTCTCACCTCAAAGCTCATACCCGGCTCCAATTTGAGTCCCTTGGGGAAATTTTGTATGGGTATCTCCCTAAACAGGTCATTTAGTGGCATGCCATAGGCATCCTCAGGTTCCACCACAACCTGAATCCTTTCCCCAGGCTCCTTGCCTTGCAATGCCTTCTCCAGGCCGGAAATGATCTGGCCGTTTCCGAATATGAAGCCCAATGGCCTTTCAGGTTCTGATCTGTCTATTATCTCCCCCGAATCCAGAGATAAAATGTAGTCAATGGATACATAAAGATTCTTTGTTGCCCTCATCTTCTCCCTCCAAAAATAAAAATATTCCCGGATTCCCTTCATGTAGGAGCCCAGGTGAAAAAACACTAAACCTTATTTCTCTTGCTGTCAAACTATTAAAATGCAATGGCCATCAATAAAAGAAAAAGCCCTTGATCCCAAAAAGGGACCAAGGGCCCCCTCCTTCCTTTTGCAAGTTTTTGCAATCTTTAACACCTCGTTCACTGTGTGTCTGTGACGCCCGTCACATTTTTGAGGTTTTTTTATCGTCTCATACAAAAATGGTGGGAGGGTTTATGACCAACCACCCACAGCAATAAGTTTCCTATCCCGGGTTTAAAATTAAGGCTTGTTCGTCTCTAAGGGGTATTTGTTGGATATTATTGGAATAGGAGCTACTTTCGGATGAATCAGGGCTCTGCCTCTTGAGCCAAGAGGAGAGGTGAGACAGGTGCGGGAATTGGTCTCTCACCTTTGCGTTTTTTAGTCCTGGCGATCTGGGATTGGGCCAAAGGAGCCCAGATTCACATGTAAAAATCAAGGAAATACGGACACTAAGGTTCTACCTCTGGAAACAAAAGAAGTGCAGGGGTTATAGGGGTACCTTTTGGATTGATTTTATGGTAAAATTGGATTTAAATAAGAAGATAGAATTAGCCCTTTGATGGAGGGAAAAAATGAAAACCAACGAGCAGGGTGCAAAAGAAGAGCTTTTAAAGCGTGCCAAGCAGGTAACACCTTCGGATATTCAAAAGGTATTCGAGAGGGAAGAGGAGATAAAAAGCAAATTCCAATCAGCTGGCCCACTTAAGAAGTTTTTTAGTGACTTTCTCACCTTCATCTCTTTAATAAAGGATTATGTAACAGGTAAATATACCCAAATCCCCTTCTGGATAATCGCTGCGATCGTGGCAGCCCTTCTTTATGTACTAAGCCCTGTTGACCTTATCCCGGATTTCATCCCAGGCCTTGGATATGTGGATGATGGCCTGGTCATGGCAGCTTGTATCAAAATGATTGAGAGAGATCTAACATCCTATAAAGCTTGGAAGGAGAAATCTGCTTAGGGAGAAAAGAACCCTGAGCGACTCACCAATCATTATGAAGCTGAACGGCTTGAACAAGATGGTATTTCTTCCTCTCTTAGGCCGACGAAGTTTTTTATTTACAAGTTGAGAAAATTTCATTTTTAAGCTGCTATTTTGCTTTCAAGCCTTTCAATCCTTATGATAACATCTTCTATTATCTCTTTAGTTGAGAGTGCTGCCCTCAAATCCCCTTTAATTGTTCCCATCTCAAGGGATAAAACACTTACACTGCTGTTTAAATCATCCAGCCTTTTATTGACATCATCAACCCTGCTATTAAGGTTATCAATTCTTTCTGTGTTCTTCATTATCTGAACTTTAAGCTCGGCTCTTGTTTCGTCTATCTTCCTGTTTGTGTCATCAATTCTCTCTGTGTTCTTCATGATCTCAAGCTTAAGCTCAGCCCTGGTTTCATCAATCTTTCCGTCAATATGATCAATCCTCTTGTTTACTTCATCAATTCTCTCGGTATTCTTCATGATCTCAATTTTGAGCTCGGCTCTTGTTTCGTCTATCCTTCTGTTGATATCGTCAAACTTCGCATTTGTCTCGTCAATTCTTCTGTTTGTCTCATCAATTCTTTTATTTGTCTCGTCAATTCTCTTAGTAAGCTCGTCAATCCTCTCGGTATTTTTCATTATCTCCGCCTTGAGTTCAGCCCGTGTTTCATCTATGCGTTTGTTTGTTTCTATAATCAATTTTTCCAGATTATCCTGCCGGGACTCAATGGATATCATCCGATTTTCCAGTGCACCCATCCGAGATTCTATACCCGTCATACGAGCATTCATGGATTCTATGGCAAGCCTAAAGCCTGTGAGCTCACCTGTAACGGATGCCCTAAAGTCCCTCAGTTCCTCCTTGATCTCACCAAGGATCAAATCCCTTAACTTTTCTGCTATCCTTTCCAGCTCCATGCCACGGCCTCCATTCAATCGTGAATGTTCCTCAACCCATAGCCCATGCCTTTATGGCAAAAGCTATTCCAAATGCCAGTATCCAAATTATGATCCCATTTTCTTGCCTTAATATGATAAAAATGCCTTAACTTTGCCTGGATCATCAGGCCACGTATGTCGCAAGGTTTCTATTGCCTTATTAAGATACCCTTCCACAAATCTGACCTCATGCCTAAAGAATGTACGGGTCCTTGCATAACACAAAACAAACAGAAACCCAACAGATCCCAGCAGATGAATGGCATCTCAACTGGGAGAAGATCAGGGCCGCTTTTTATAAGAGGCATATCCCTACTGGATCCCTGCTAAAACCACGGTGATATCCTTGGCCCCTTGCAGAACCTTTTGGGATACACTTCCCAGGAAAAATTCCTTCAGCCCTGAAAGGCCCCTTCTTCCGAGAACCACCATATCATATCCCTTTTCTGCCTCGGCTATAATGTCCTTGGCCACTCCTTTTTGTTCCTTCTCCAACTTCAACTCTACATTCTGTCTTGAAAAACCCGCTGATAACAAGATCTCCCTTGCCTTGTTTTGTGCATCCCTCAAGAGCTCTTTCTTCTTGTCCTCTAAAGAACAAAAGGCATCCTTTTGGGCCAAAAAATAGGGTGTGAAGGTTTCATCATGCATCTGGCAGATCAAAAGTGTGTTGGGCACTATTGATAGGATAGTTACCCTATGTTCTTTACTCATGGATTCTGCCACAAACCTGACCGCCCTTAAGGCACCCTCTGATTCATCTATTGCCAATAGGATCTTCTTTTGCATTGCTTGCCTCCCGAATTATCATGAACCTATATTGTGGCCCGAGCTGCACCACATAAGTATTGCCTCCAAAACACCCCCTCCGATGGCCAATGCCTTATCGGATACTGTATTACAATACTCCTTTTTTCCCCTGGGGTCTATATCACCTATCTTTAGGCCCTTTGAAACCTGGATATCAGGGCGTATAAGACCGCGGATCACCCCAGAAATGGAGGCCACCACATCAATATCTCCCACCCTTCCTATTACCTGGCCCTTTTGGACAGCTTCTCCTATCCCCACGCAAGGCAGCCATTTGCCCTCTGAAGGTGCTCTGATAACCCTCTCATGGGTGTATCCCATTACTGCCTCAGGCTCTCCAGTATCCTCCTCAGCTGGGCCCTTTAATATCACCCTACCAAGGGAATGTCCCCTTTTGGTCTCCACCACCACATGTACATCCCTACCTGCCTCAAAGCCGGGGCCAAGGCCAATGGTCAAAGGAGCCCAATCTATTTTGGTTCCAAGGTTTCTTTTGGCCATGATGGCATCCACCAATACATCGGGTTTAAGTGTATTAATGCTATCACCATGGGGGTCAACCAGGCCTGGTATCTGGCCTTCATCCCAGGCCCTCTCCACCCCATCCCAGTCATGCACAAAAACAGATGTCACACCCTCCACTTGTGTGCTACCGTCATAGACGGCCTCGGAGAAGCAAACGTTTCTTCTCACCGATAGAGGCCTTTCAATCTCAGTAAAGGCCACTTTAAACCCTGACCTGTGAAGCCTTAAAAGCACGCCTGTGGCCACATCGCCGCCACCACGAACCATTACAATGTGGCACCAAGGATGAGAGAGTTTTGCCATCTATGCCTCCAAGAGAATTCACCAACAACTTATGGATGGATTTTATAACTTTTGCTATACTTTTAAAACTTCAATAAGCAATGTTTCAGTGCTGAAAAAAAGGAGCCTATCATCCCTATGACATCAGAACACATACCCTTGGCACACAGGATGAGGCCAAGGACACTGGCCGAGGTTTTGGGACAAGAACACATCACAGGGCCAAGGGGATTCATTAGCACGGTATTAAGGTTAAAGAGGCCCAGATCCATGATACTTTGGGGACCGCCCGGCAGTGGCAAGACCACACTGGCCGAGCTGATCCAAAGGGAAACTGAATGTCCCTTTGAGGCATTCTCTGCAGTTAGCTCTGGCGTTAAGGACCTGCGGAATGTGATTGAAACAGCAAAGAAGAGGCTAAGGGAAGTGGGAAAACCTACTATTTTATTCGTTGATGAGATCCACAGGTTCAATAAGGCCCAACAAGATGCCTTTCTACCTTATGTGGAAAAGGGGATAATAGTGCTCTTGGGAGCTACTACCGAGAACCCATCCTTTGAGATAATTCCGCCCCTGCTTTCAAGGTGTAGGGTCTTAAAATTGGAACCCCTTTCCAGGGATGTACTGGAAAGGATAATCTCACTTGCCTTGCAGGATCCAGAAAGGGGACTTGGGGGCTTGAAACTCTCCATAACAAAGGCCGCCAAGGAGCTGCTCACCTCCATCTCCAATGGTGATGCCAGGCTCCTTTTAAATGTATTAGAATTTGCAGCCCTTGCAGCAAAGGAGAGGGGGAAGCACGAGATAGATGAAGAAATAGTGCGTGAATCCGTTGAAGGAATGCCCCTTTACTATGACAAGCAAGGGGAGGAGCATTACAATCTCATCTCCGCCTTCATAAAAAGTATGAGGGGGAGTGATCCACAGGCCACTCTCTATTGGTTATACAGGATGCTCCAATCGGGAGAGGATAGAAGTTTTATATTGAGAAGGATTATCAGGTTTGCAGCAGAGGATATAGGGCTGAGAGATCCCATGGCCTTGGTGCTTGCCCAGGCTGCCTTCCACGGCTTTGATGTGGTGGGCTCACCTGAAGGTGAACTTATAATTGCCGAGGCAGCCCTCTACATGGCCCTTGCCCCCAAGGATAACACCCTTTATGTGGCAGAAAAAAAGGTGCTCAAAAAGATACAGGAGACCGGCTCAATCCCTGTGCCGTTGCATCTGAGGAATCCCGTCACAGGGCTCATGAAGGGTTTTGGGTATGGGAGGGGATATATATATCCCCATGATCATCCCAACATGCCCCAAGAATATCTTCCCCATGAGCTTAGGGATAGCGTATTCTACATACCCAAACACGAAAGAAAACCAGAAGGGGACTAAAGTGGGTAGATTTTGTCATCTTCACGTACACACGGAATATAGCTTACTGGACGGTGCTATAAGGCTTAATGACCTGATAGAGGCCTCCAAGGCACATGAGATGGAGGCTGTTGCAATCACAGACCACGGCAACATATTCGCAGCAGTGGACTTTTTCCGAATTGCTTCCAGTAAGGGCATAAAGCCTATCTTAGGATGTGAGATGTATGTGGCTCCTGAATCCAGACACATAAAGCAAAGCCAGCCCGGAGAACCTCACAGTTTTCATTTGGTGCTGCTTGTTATGGATGAACAGGGCTATAAAAACCTTTGTCGTCTTATTACATTATCCCATAAGGAAGGGTTCTACTACAATCCCAGGGTGGACATGGAGCTATTGCGTGAATTAAACTCTGGCCTCATTGCCATGTCTGCTTGTCTAAAGGGGAAGATACCCCATTTGATACTACAAGATAGATTGAAAGATGCCTTTAGTGAAACGGAAAAACTTGCACAGATCTTTGACAAAGAGAGATTCTTCTTAGAGGTAATGGCAAATTCCATGGTGGAACAACAGATAGTTAACAATGGGCTTAGGGAAATCTCTGAGAGACTCGGCATTCCACTTGTGGCCACCAACGACTGCCATTATCTAAACAAAGAAGATGCAGAAGCACACGATGTATTGCTCTGTATCCAAACTGGGAACAAACTGGAGGATCAAAACAGGCTCAAGTTCTCCACTGATGACTTTTACTTTAAATCAGAAAAGGTGATGAAAGAACAGCTCCCTGGTTTTGAAGATTCAGTGGAGAATACGGCATTTGTGCAGGCAAAGTGTAATTATGAGATGAAACTTGGGGAGTATAAGTTCCCAGCAGTTTCTCTGCCGGAAGGATTAACCGTAGATGAGATCTTGGAAAAAAGTGCACGAGAAGGGCTTGAGAATAAGTTAAAATCAAAGGGGATTGCAGATGCTGACCAAGCAGAGTATTGGGAGAGGTTGGAATATGAACTAAAGGTCATAAAAGAAGTGGGGTTTGCAGGCTATTTTCTGATAGTAAGCGATTTCATTGATTACGCAAAGAACAAAAACATACCAGTTGGCCCAGGAAGGGGGTCTGCAGCAGGTTCGCTTGTGGCCTATGCCCTTGGTATAACAACTGTGGATCCCATCAAGTACGGCCTCATATTCGAGAGGTTTCTGAATCCCCATAGGATAAGTATGCCTGATATAGACATAGATTTCTGCATAAACGGCAGAGACGAGGTGATCGGATATGTATCACAAAAGTACGGAGAAGACTGTGTCTCGCAGATCATTACCTTTGGAACCATGAAGGCAAGGGCAGTTATAAGAGATGTGGCTCGATGCCTCGGGATAGAGAACAAGGTGGCAGATAGGATTGCCAAACTTATCCCCCCAAGGCCCAAAATAACCTTGGACGAGGCGATCTCGGAAGAGCCTGAGCTAAAAAGGCTATGGGAACAGGGGGATGAGAGGATCAAGAAGCTCATCAGGATATCAAAGTCCCTTGAGGGCCTATCCAGACACCCTTCCACCCATGCCTCAGGAGTTGTGATAGGCGACAGACCGTTGGTGGAGTACCTGCCGTTATATGTGGGGCAGAAAAACGAGATCATGACACATTTCCCCATGGAAGCCCTGGAGAAGATCGGGCTTATAAAATTTGACTTTCTGGGGGTAAAAACCCTTACGGTCATAAGAAAGGCAGTGGAGCTGATAGAGAAGACAAGGGGAATAAAGTTAGACTTGGAGTTATTGGATCTCACAGATGAGGCAACCTTTGATCTGTGTGCTGATGGAAGGACTACGGGCGTGTTTCAGTTGGAATCCATGGGTATGAAGAGGTTGCTCAAAAGGCTAAAACCAAAACGCTTTGAAGATCTCATTGCCATATTGGCCTTATATAGGCCAGGGCCTTTAGGGAGCAATATGGTTGATGAATTCATAGAAGGCAAGAACGGGAAAAAGGAGATAGACTATATCTTTCCCGAGTTAAAGCCCGTCTTGGAAGAGACCTACGGGGTGATGCTATACCAAGAGCAGGCCATGAAGATAGCCCAGATAGTGGCGGATTATTCCATGGCAGAGGCAGATGAGCTGAGAAAGGCCATTGGGAAGAAGAAGGAAGACATCATGGCCAGACAAAAGCAAAGATTCATTGAGGGTGCTGTGAGAAAGGGAAAGGATAAGGCAAAGGCAGAACATCTCTTTGAGCTTATATCCAAGTTTGGAGGATATGGATTCAACAAGTCCCATTCCACTGCCTATGCCATGGTGGCCTTTCAAACCGCATATTTGAAGGCGCACTTTCCCTTGGAGTTCATGACGGCACTGCTGAGCCTTGATATGGGAAGTAGAGACAAGACCATAAAAAACATATTGGAAAGTAAGACCATGGGAATCCAGGTCTTACCTCCTGACATAAACGAATCCTATAGCGACTTCACCATAGTACCCTTTTCAGAGAACTATTCTTTCTCTCCTAAGATCAGATTTGGCCTTGGTGCAGTGAAGAATGTTGGTCTCAAGGCAGTGGAGGCAATAATAAGAGAAAGGGAGGAGCATGGCCCTTTCATAGATCTGGAAGATTTTCTGAGGAGGATGTCAGGCCAAAAGATTACAAAGAGGGTGACAGAATGTCTTATAGAGGCAGGTGCATTTGATTTCACAGGAAAAAGCAGGGCATATCTTATGAGCCAGCTTGAAAAACTCACACACAACAAATCAGCCCTAAAGGATATGGGAAGGCCCACTTTATTTGGCGCATTGGCCATCCCCCGCATTAAGGAGGATTCAACCTATTCAGAGTGGAGTAAAGAAGAAACTCTAAAGCGAGAAAAGGAGGCCATAGGGTTCTATGTAACGGGCCATCCCCTGGATGAATACGAAGAGCTGAGATCCTTTTTGTCTTCAACAACGGTACAAGACCTCATAGGGCTTGAGGAAGATCAGAGACTTGAAAATCAATACCTCCTATGTGTGATCACTGATATAAAGGTAAAGAAGACAAAAAAAGGCGAAAAGATGGCGATAATTCAAATAGAAGACATGACAGGATCGTTGGAAACATTGGTATTCCCCGATGTTCTTAAAACATATTATGAAAACCTTACCTTAGAAAAACCAGTGGTTATAAATCTCACAGTGGAGTCTAATGAAGAAGGTATTAGGGCTACTGGGAATGCAATCTATACAATCGAAGGGTATCTTAATTCAGCTTCAAGGGCATTGCTCTTAGAAATTCGTTTGGATAGCATAAATGACACCTTCCTAAACGATCTTGAAAAGATCATTAAAATTTATAGAGGAGACAAAAATATCATATTTAAGGTTACGGAAGATGGTCAAAATACTCTTTTGCAGGCTGGTGAAGAATTTAGGATAAAAATAAACCCGGTTTCCATTAAGGAATTTAGAAGTATAAACGGAATAGAATCAGTGGGAGTCCTTGTATAATACACACTATGCTATGGATTCAAAAAAATGTGCAAAGTGAATAAAAGCAACACCAAGATAGATACAAGCCTTTCCGTTCAGACACGAAAGTGCATCTTCTTCGTGTAAAACAGCATATCTTACATGACCTTTTTTGCCAACAGAGACAATCCAAACCTTTAAACTTTGGTCCCATTCTATGTTCAGATTGATTCCCGCTTCCCTCAAAATCGGATACATCTGCCAGAGGCAACGCTTGAGTTCCAGCTTTATATTTTCCCTTGAGCCCATGGATCACCTCAAAAAGCCCTTGACTAGAACTCTAAAAAGACCTAAAAAGCAAAGGAGCAGGTCCCATCGTCTAGTGGCCTAGGATATCGCCCTCTCACGGCGAAGACACGGGTTCGAGTCCCGTTGGGACCGCCAATTCACTCAGCCCCAACACCTTATAAAGCTTCACAGGCCTTACGATACCTTTTATCTGTGTTTTTCCTCTTTCTTCTACCTGTATTTTTTCTTTTACAAGGGAATATGTTCTATGGGTTATCAATATTTCTCCAGGACCTGCCAAAGATTGGATCCTTGCGGCCAAGTTCATCTCCTTTCCAATCACAGCATAGTCCTTAAAGGTATGGGAACCTATTGTACCAAGACTCACATAACCACTGTTTATTCCAATCCCCACCTCCAACTCTTCTTGCGTCACCTTTTTCATCTCAGCTACTTTACATTGAATATCCAGTGCAATTTTGACTGCTTTAAGTGCATGGTCGGGAATATCTATAATGTCATTCAGAAGTACTATTATACCGTCTCCGAGGATTTTATATACGGTGCCTTGGTATTGGTGGATCAGCTTTATTATATTTTCAAAATAGCTTGTTAGTAATTCCATCAGGTCTTCTGGTTCACTGAGTTCAGAGATGGGTGTAAACCCTCTTATATCAACAAAAATGATGCTTATAAACTTCCTTTGGAAAGGAATCTCCGAGACATTCTTACTGGTGAGGTAATTTATCACAGAGGGAGCCAGGAATCTTTTCAAGAAATTTAATCTTTCAAGCTCCTTTTTTTGTAAAGATACCTCTTCTTTTAATCTCAAATTCATCTTAGCCAACTCTTCTTTAGCCCTTTGTAGCTCCTCTGTTCTCTGAGAAATTATATTTTCTTGTTCATTTTTGATCTGAATAAGCATTTGATTTACCTTCTGAAGCTCCATATAAGCGTGAGCCCTCTCCCTTGCTGTAGTCCTTAATTCATCTATTGTTTCCATCATGGCCTTTTGTACCTGCTCATGCCTTGGTCGAGATGGAATTAGCATTTGTATCCTTTGGGGGAAAGATAGCCTTTCAAAGGTAATATCGTAGACAAAGTAAGGTGCTCTTATGAGGGTGTTTTTAAAGAGGGTAAGCTCCTTAAAGTTAAGCTCCTTTTGAAGCAGGAATGCGTAGTTCTTACTAATACCTAAACCCGGTCCAAGCATGCTTTTAGCATACCTTCCAAGGAACAGGCCGCCTTGCTCTTCCGGGATCAATTCCACCCATTCTCCCAGCCTTACCCTTTCATCTCCCATCTTTTCCCATAAGAGGTCCTTTTCCCACTCAATAGACACCTCACCCCCTTTCTCCACAGGATCCTTTCTTGAAACTTCCACAGGATCATAGGAGGCCATTATAAGTCTTATCTCAGCAGGTGGCAGATTCCACAAGGTTGGGATAGAGGCTATAATTCCCCTTGTATATAGTTCTCCCATTACATCTTCATTGGGATCCATGTCATGGTGATAGGAAATAATTATAATAGTTCTGTTTAGCCCCAAGCTCTTATCGTAATATGGTGGGATGGCTACTTTTATATCCTTTGTATCGTTAAACTGCTTATTAAAAAATTCCAAACGCCTAAAGCCATCTGCAGGACCTGCAAACACCTTTGCAAAATAGTGTAACTTCCCCCACGAACTTAGCTTTGCAGTTGAAAAGCCACATCTATAGAAGAAATTATCCTCCAGCACAAGGTCCCTTGCACGCAAAAATATGGTTCTAAAGTTTTCTAATGTTGTCCATTCATCTTCATTCAGGAAAAAATCGTCGGGTTTCCTATATAGTTCAGAAGGATATGGGAGGCCTTCCAACAAGCCAGTTATGGTGCCTATTTTGCTATACACATATGTGGCGATGATTTTGATATTTCTATTGCTAATGCAATCTGGCCTGCTCATAGGCCTAAGGAGTCTTAAAGTTTAAAAAAACCTTGTTCTTTTCAGGAATCTTCTGCCTATAATAAAATTCCAAATACCTTGTTACACAATATTTCATCTCACTTCTTTCAGAAATCTCTTGAATACCCCTTATTTCCTTGTAATAATCCAGCCTGCTATAGATTTCTTTGCTCACCTCGAACAAATACTCGGATCTAACCAACTTCTCATCAACTTCAAATCCCCTGGCCTTCATCACCCTTGGGCCTGTAAATACAATCAATGCCCCTGGTTCTGCAATGATAACATCTCCCAAGGCAGCATAACTGGCAATGGCCCCTCCTGTGGAAGGGTCGGCAAGGATACTCAAAAAGGGAAGGCCTGCCGCCTTCAGCCTATTTACTGCCTCTATGGTCTTTACCATCTGCATTAAGGCCAAGATACCTTCATACAACCTTGCTCCCCCAGAACAGCATACTGAAACCAAGGGGATCCTTTCGTTTATTGCATAGTCAACGGCCCGCCTGAACTTTTCACCAAAGACCACGCCCATGGAACCGCCACAGTAATAGAACTCGCATATGGCAACCACCACCCTGAAACCGTTCATGCGTCCTGTACCAACAATTAAGGACTCCTTAAAAGGGGATCTTCCCTCCTGCCTCTTCAAAAACTCCTGGTAATAGGGTGTAATCTCCGACTCTTCCAGTAAATCATAGACGGTTAGGTGCCTATAAAGCTCGTGGAAGGTGTTCTGATCCAAAAGACAGTCTATCCAACCTGAAGCACCCATCACATAGGTATAACCACACTCTGGGCATATGTGGTGATTATCCAGGAATTTATGAAGGGGAATCAGTTTCCCGCATCCCTTCTGGGCCTGGGGGCCTCCCTCCTTTGCGCCGGTACACTGCACCATGTCTTGGGGATGCTCTTTTCCGTTGTGGGAGCCGTAATCCTCTGCCACCTCTGTGAGGGCCGAATAACTCACTATCTTTATGTCCGGGGAAGGCCTCCTAAAAGCTGCCTTTAGCGGCCTTTCTATGTACCTCATTATGTCATGTAAGGGCCCAACCTTCTTTTGGATACCGTAGTTCTGGGCCCTTATGGCCCTCAGCTTTATGAGTTTTTTTATCCTTTTTTTGAACACCCATCGAAGGGCCTTCTCCAAAAAAAGATTTATCTCCCTTAGGTACCCTTCCAGATCTACCACATTTTCAGGAGAGGGTACTATTGCGTCTATCACATTTAGCTTCTTTAGCTCCCTTGCAGTGGGCCTCAGGATACTCAAGGATTCTTCTACCCTGGTTGGATCTCGAAAGATGATGGAGGCCATACTCTCAGGAGGAGCAGTGGCATACATGGCATCCTCCATTTGGCCCCTCACATCTGTCACTTGCAAGGCAAGGGCTCCTCCGCTCCCGCCTTCCCCTAATATGAGGCTGATGGTCCTTACAGGAATCGTCAAAAACCTTCTGATGAGCTGGGCAATGAAAAAGGCCTGAAACCTTTGGGCAGAATACATGGATATATCAGCACCATAGGTATCCACAATGGTGAAGATGGCAGTATCTTCCTTATCCTCCTTTTCTGCCATCTCCAGCACATCCAAGATTGCGGAATGGTCGTCACTGGTCAGCATGCCATAGTTTAGCCTTTTCAGTTCCTCAGGGCCTTTTAGATCCTCTGGCTTTGGCTTCTGCTGGCCTATCACATACAGGGTCTTTCCGTTGAATTTTGCATTACCCAAGACCAAAGAGCCATGTTCAGGCACAGGCAAGGGGACATAGTCATGGAATAGTCCTTTAATGATGTCAGAGGCCCTTGGCCTAAAGGGGTGCCTTGTCCTCTTTTTAAAGATGTCTAAGAGATTTACCCTTTGCATATAACAGAATCCTCAGGCTTTTTTAGCCTCCTGAAGTAATCCTTTAGAATCTTTTTGTGGTCAAATACAATAGGGCTTGGCAAAGATTCCTCTGTAAAGATGCCCACCTCTGCTGCATCATCCTTTGCCACAGGCTCTCCCTCTGCCTCTCCCACGAAAACTATAGATATGCTATGGTGTCTTGGATCTCTCCTGGGATCGGAGTAAACACCGTGTATGTATTTCAATCTCACCTTTAAACTTACCTCTTCCAGGGCTTCTCTCACAGCCGCCACTTCCGCACTTTCGCCATAATTTATGAATCCACCAGGTAATGCCCAACCAAAAGGAGGGTTCTTGCGCTTTATGAGCACAATGCCCGAAGGAAGTTCGATAATCACATCCACGGTTGGATAAGGGTTCCTATAGACCACAACCTTTTTGCCACAGTTTGGACACATAAGGTAATCCTTCATTCCAACCCTCCTCTCTTTAGAACTCTCAATACATACCTCATGCGCTCAATTGTGGTATAGACGGCAAGTAAGGCCATTATAACAAGCAGGCCTTGGAAAAGATACAGACCGATCTTGGGTATCAGGCTCAGAATACAGCCCAAGATCAACATCACAAACCTTTCAGGTCTTTGAAATAAGCCCACCTTACAGGAAAAACCAAGGGCCTCTGCCTTTGCCCTTACATAGCTCACCATCATGGAACAACCTAAACCCACTATGAGAGATGCCAAAAACCAGGGCTCTGCTCTCTCCCCAAAGTAGTATATAAGCCCAACAAATATCAATATCTCGCCCAACCTATCCAGGGTGCTGTCCAAGAATGCCCCCCTCTTTGAATCCTTTCCCTGTCCCCTTGCAACACTGCCATCCAAGGCATCGCACAATCCGGCTAAGAATAGAAACAAGCCAGCCCAAAAGAAGTGTCCTCCTCCAAAGCAGATACCACATACACAGGAGAATATGAGCCCCAAGAAGGTTATGATGTTGGCATCCACCCCTGAACCCACCAGAAACCTTTCCAGGGGTCTTACTTGTTCATAGAAACGAGCCCTCATCTTTTCTCTAAACCCTAAAAACCCTCCACCCATTATTTGCGTCCCTTCTAAACAAAAATAGCCTGCCTCATAGATTTAACCAAAGGCAGGCCATCAATAGATCTTAATATTCAGGTGGTAGTGTTCTCAGTTTGGCCAGGGAAAATACCGGCCCGTCTTTACATACAAACTGATCTCCAACATTACACCTGCCGCACATGCCGATGGCACATTTCATCCTGTTTTCCAGACTCAAGATGATCCTCTCAGGTGGGAATCCCAACTTTTCCAGGACAGGTTGCGTGAACTTTATCATTATGGGAGGCCCACACACTATGGCGTATGCATCCTCAGAGCTCTTTACCTTTTGTTCGGTTATTGCAGGCACAAATCCAATATTGTACTTCCAATTGGGGTCATCGGTGGCATCCACTGTGATGTGCATCTCAATATCGTCCCGTTTTTCCCATTCCATGAGCTCTTGCTTATACAACAAAAGACCTGGATTCCTTGCACCATATACTACTATGATCCTTTTGAACTTAGGCCTGTTATCAGGATGCAACATATAGACAATGCTAGACCTTAATGTGGTGAAGGCAAAACCACCGCCTATTATCACCACATTTTTCCCTTCCATCTCCTCCCAGGGATACCAGTTTCCCAAGGGGCCCCTGATCCCCATAATGTCTCCCACCTTCATATTATGTAAAAAAGTGGTCACAACCCCCACCTTGTTCACGGTAAATGTCACATAGCCCTTTTCTGTGGGAGAAGAAGCAATACCGATGGGGATCTCCCCTTTCCCAGGTACAGAGAGCTCTGCAAACTGGCCTGGTATGTATTGGAATTTGGCCTCATCTTCAGGATTCAGGAACTTGAACTTAAATGTCTTTAGGTTCCTGTCCTCTGTCTCCACAACAATATCTTCTATCCTCACAGGATATGGTAAATATGGATTCTTCAATGGACACCCCCTTGACTTTTTACATACACATCAATTTACAGACATGTCTTATGTCAATGTTCACCGGGCAATATCTAACGCATCTTCCACACCCTGAACATTGAACTCCATCACCATACTTATCCACATAATACTTTAGTTTGTGCATAAACCTTTGCCTGACCCTTTGAAATTTCTTGTCTCTGGGATTATGCCCTGATCCATGGAGGGTAAATAATGGGAACATACACGAATCCCAGTTCCTGATCCTATCACAATACTTTTTGTATGTTTCATCCTGAATATCAAAACACCAGCATGTTGGGCACAGATAAGTGCATGTTCCGCAATTGATACATGCAAATGCCACATCTTCCCAATAAGGTGCATTAAAAAGATCCAACTGCGTCTTGCTCCTGAGGGGCTCAATACTAAAAGGACTCGCCATTTTTGATGTGGCAGAGGCCTTAATCTCCTCTATGGCCTTTATCTCCTCGGCATTGGCATCTCTGCCGCCCAGCCCTGATAGCAGCTCCTTTCCCTTATCGGTAACAGGCTTCAACACATAGGAATCGGAAACATCATACATGATGATGTCCAAGCCCTGCTCTCCAAATGGTCCTTCCCCCACTGCATTACAAAAGCAAGTGGGACATGGATCATTGCAACCCAGCCCGATAAAGGTAGTGGCCTGGTATCTTTGGACCCACCAGGGATCCTGGTACTGGGGGTTGTCAAAGTTTCTCTTCACGATCAAAAATCCATGGGCATCGCAGGGCCTTATGCCAAGTACCACCTGAGGTACAAATTCCTTTGGGGATTCTTTTAGTATGAAGGCCCCTTCCTTTCCCTCCTCCAACGGACATTCAAACATCCTCTCTGATTGGGGGTACACAATGCCCTTTGGGGAAAGTCTTGTATTGGAATAGGCAAAGTCTGGCTTTGTCCCATCCTTTAGTTCTTTGAATAGGTGTATGTCTCCGTCCTTTACAGGCACAAAGACCTTGTACTTATTTCGTAATCCATTTACTACACTGAGCCACTCTTCTTTTTTGAATATCTTTGGTGTGCTCATCTTCTCTACCTTTCCCTTTGCTGTTAATCAGTACACGAAATCGTTATAGTCTTCTGGTTTATAGAAATCAAACAAGGGCCTTTGATCCAAACTAAGCCCTGGTTCCCAATTGAACAGTTCTTTGGCATCCTTGTTGAGTTTCTTGGTAAACTGCCTCATGGGAATTGCAACAGGGCAGACCCTTTCGCAGGCCCCACAATCAGTGCATCTTCCAGCACAGTGGAATGCCCTAAGGATGTGAAATGTCATTGTATCAGTGGGATCAATGCTCTTACCGACCCACTGGGGTTTTGATTCATCCACAAAACAAGTGGGACAATAACAAAGTGGACATGCATTTCTACATGCATAACACCTCAAGCATTTTGAAATCAAGTTCCTAAAAAATTCCCACTTCTTTTCACTACTCTGATTTTCAATGGCCCTTACATCTGAATAAGGATCCACATTTGTATTTTCAGGTACCAATTCACCTAAGAGCTCATCGTAAATTACAGGGTTTTTGTGTTGGCATGTCTTACAGTTAGTCCTGAGAAAATCGGTCTTCTTAAATGTCTTCTCCAATCCATTGGCCTTAACTGTAAAGCTATCCCCTTGTTCGGCATAGGAGATTAGCTCCTTTTCGCCCATTGCCCTTAGTATTGCCCTGTGATCCAAGGTGCCTTCACAGGGAATACCCAGTATGTAAAGTTGTTCCCTTTTTATCTGATTTTCTGTGATGTGTATTACTATGTTTCTGGAATTACAGCCGTTGGCAACAATTCCTATCCTTTCCTGGCGTTTTGTTAAGTAGTTAGCCAAATTTAGACAACAGTTGCTGTCCCACACCAGCTGTTCTGTATCCTCTGGCCTTTTTATCATCACAGGCTGATTCATCAATGGAACTGATCCAAGCCTGTAACCCACAAAGGCATCTACCTTTCCCTCGGCCAATAACTCCCTGGCCCTTTTTCTGATCTTCTCAGTATAGCCGATCATTATGCCACCTCTGCTCTCTGCTTGATTAGCCACCTGGCCGGCCCAAGCTGGGCAACAGCATTGGCAACCTTAGTGGCCACCTCCACAAACTTGGTTGCCTCTGCAGAAGAGATCCAAGAGAAATGAATCCTGCCAGGTTCGATACCTATGTGCTCCAACAAACCCTTCAGTAAAGCAAATCTTCTTCTGGCGTAGTAATTACCTTCCAGGTAATGACAATCGCCTGGGTGTCAGCCAGACACCCAGACACCATCTGCCCCTTGCCTTAAGGCAGCCAATATGAACTTGGGACTTACCCTTCCTGAACACGGTACCCTGATAACCCTAAAATTGGGCGGGTACTGTAGCCTGCTCACCCCTGCAAGGTCAGCCGCTCCATAGCTACACCAGTGGCATAAAAAGGCTACAATCTTTGGTTCCCATTCGCTCATGATAATCTCCTCGCTATAACTCATTTATCATTGCCATAATCTGGTCTTCACCAAAACCCTTAAGGTTTATTGCGCCAGATCTACAAGACGCTACACAAAGACCACATCCCTTACAAAGCACAGGGTTTATCTCAGCCCTGCCTTGGAATGGGCCCTTCTCTATAAAACCGGGTGCTGAATACGGGCAAATCTCCACGCAAACCCCACAACTGCTGCAGAAGAAGGGGTTTACCTGGGCCACTTGACCGCTCACAAATATTTGTTTCCTTGCAAGCAAGGTGACCGCCCTTGAGGTGGCAGCCTGTGCCTGGGCAACAGACTCATCCAAGGGCTTGGGATAATGTGCAAGGCCTGCCAAGAATACACCATCTGTGGCAAACTGGCTGGGTCCCAACTTGGCATGTGCCTCCACAAAGAACCCGTCTTCATTCATGGGGACCTTAAAATACTGTGCCAGGGCCTCATCCTTTTCTGGTACAATTGCAGTGGCTAAGGTCAGTAGATCGGCAACTATCTTCACAGGCCTCTGAAGCACATGATCAATTACCGTTATATGTATTCCATCCTGAGCCGATTCAACCTGTGGCTTATTGTTGAGACTAAACCTGATGAATATAACACCCTTCTCCCTTGCTTTTCTGTATAGATACTCCCTTTCACCATAAGTCCTGATGTCTCGATACAAGATATACACATCTGCTGAAGGATTGAGCTCTTTTATCTTTAGGGCGCTTTCAACACTATGGGTACAACAAACTCTCGAACAATACATCCTCCCTGGTTCCCTTGAGCCAACACACTGGATAAATACTGCAGACTTGATATCCTTTAGGGAAGGATCATTTTTTATAAACCTTTCATCCAACTGGAGATGTGTCAAAACACGACTATCTTGACCATATAGATATTCGTTGGGAACATATTCCTTTGCTCCTGTGGCTATTAAAGCCACCCCGTGCTCTATGACCTGATCACTACCACCTTTCTTTATAGTGGTCTTAAAATTCCCAACGAAACCATCCACATTGGTTATCTGTGCACCCAAATGAATTTCTATATTCGGATCCTCTTCCACAGACTTAATAAGTTGGTTCAACTTGCCTTGCACATCTTCGCCCTTCCAAGTCCTATAAAGCCTCCTGGCCTGGCCTCCTAGGATCTCTTCCCTTTCCACCAAGCTCACCTTGTAGCCTTGCTGGGAAAAGGTCTTGGCCGCAACCATGCCTGAGACCCCTCCGCCTATTACCAGGGCCCTCTGATTGATCTCCAACTGGGCCTCTTTTAAAGGTTCCATCAAGGCAACCTTGGCCACTGCCATCCTAACCAGGTCCATGGCCTTCTCTGTGGCAGCCTTTGGATCGTCCTTATGCACCCAGGAGTCCTGATTCCTGATATTCACCATCTCAAAGAGGTACTTATTCAGCCCTGCATTCACAAGGGTCTCTTGGAACAAGGGTTCATGGGTCTTTGGGGTACAGGCAGCCACCACGATCCTGTTGAGGCCCTTTTCTTTAATGAGCTTTGCCATTGTATCCTGGGTATCTTGGCTACAGCTGTACAGATTGTCTGTGACGAATTCCACATATGGCAGGGTAGCGGCATAATCCCTTACAGCAGGCACATCCACCACACCACCGATGTTGATGCCACAATTGCACACAAACACCCCTATCCTTGGCCTCTCTCCAAAAACATTCCTCTCGGCAGGGGTCTCTTTTGTCTTTGTGAGGGTGCTCCTAACATCCTTCAGCAGGGCGCCGGCCTCTGCTGCAGCAGAACTCGCCTCGATCACCGTTTGGGGGATATCCTTGGGGCCCTGGAATGCACCGCACACGTATATGCCGGGTATCTTGGTAGCCACAGGGCTAAAGGATTCTGTCTCTGCAAAACCACCAATGCTTAGATCCACACCCAAATTCTGGGCCAGATTATAAACATCCGGCGAGGTCTCAAGGCCAACAGATAGCACCACCATATCGAATATCTCTTCTTTTACCTCACCATCTTCCGTGGCATATCTGATAATAAGATCCGTCCCTTCCTTAACCTGGTCAATGGAATGAATCCTGCTCCTTATGAATCTCACTCCATGTTTCGTCCTTGCTGCTTCGTAATATTTTTCAAACTCCTTACCATGGGTCCTCATATCCATGAAGAATATGGCACAGTCCAAATCTTCTCCTGCATGTTCCTTGGAGATAACGGCTTCTTTTATGGCATACATACAACAAACGGCAGAGCAATAACCGTGATCACATCTGTTAATATCCCTTGATCCGACACATTGGAGCCAAGCAATCTTTTTTGGCTCTTTGTGATCAGAAGGCCTTACAAGGTGTCCCATTGTGGGACCAGAGGCGGAAAGTATCCTTTCAAATTCAAGTGAGGTAATTACATTTGGAAAGTTTGCATAATAGTAAGTGGTGTAGTGCGAAGGATCAAATGTTCTAAAGCCTGGCGCCAATATCACAGCACCCACTTCAAGTGTAAGTTCTTTTTCCTTGTCTTCAAAATTAATAGCACCAGCCTGGCAAAACTTTTCACATGCCCTACATTTGCCTTTTTTGAGATAGATACAGTGTTCTTTGTCTATTGCGTACTTAAGTGGAACAGCCTGTGCGTACTGTACATAGATTGCCTTTCTTTTGGCAAGGCCTTGGTTAAACTCGTCGTCCACCTTAGAAGGGCATTTCTCTGCACATTGACCACATGCAATACACTTGCTCATATCCACATATCTGGGCTTTTGAACCACCTGGACCTTAAAATCTCCTGCCTGCCCTTCCACCTTTTTGACCTCTGCCAATGTAATCAGCTCTATGTTTATGTGCCGGCCGACCTCGACCAGTTTCGGAGAAAGTATTCACATTGCACAGTCGTTGGTGGGGAAGGTCTTATCCAATTGAGCCATAACCCCACCGATTGAAGGACTTTTTTCCACCAAATAGACATAATAGCCCGAATCGGCCAAATCCAAAGCGGCCTGCATGCCGCCTATGCCACCGCCAACTATTAAAACAGATCCTTTTTTGTTTGCCATTTTTTCCCCCGGGATTTTGTTATCTAAAAGGTATTGGATCCCTTTCTGCTGAACATCTGTGCACGGAAATCTCTTGGTTTCATACCCTTATATGGATTTAACTGTCAAGGAAATTTTGGCCTCTTACACCCACCACTTGTTTCCACCCATGACACCTGGAGGGCCATAGGGGCAGGGCTAACTTTGCCTGAAATGCTGGTGATAAGGTGTGGAGCATCTGGTTACTGGAAGGATCACTGCTGCAAGAGCCCTAAAAACGGATCCATTTTGGACACAGTTTTCTTTTTGGGACAAGGCCTGGAACTTGTCTTTCATGCCCTAAGACTTTTTAAATTCAATGCGTATGAAAAAACCAGGAATTTACTTTATATGGATGGCACTTCAAAATTATCACCTTACATAAGGTTTGGGGTGCTCTCCCTAAGGGAGATATTGAACTGGGTTATTGAAGAGACAGGATTAAACAGCCAATATGTAAAAGAACTTGCATGGAGGGAATTTTGGTATCACATAAAGCTAAACTTCCCCCTTATGAGGGATTTGGAATTCCAAGAAAAAAGGCGGGGTATCCAATGGAAAGGTGATGACAGATTCTTTGAGGCCATCAGATCTGCAGAAACCGGTTATCCCATAATAGATGCAGCCATAAGGCAACTCATCTCCGAAGGCTGGATGCATAACCGTGCCAGGATGATCCTGGCATCCTTTTTCACAAAGGATCTTTTACTGGACTGGAGGCTGGGTGAAGGATTTTTCAAGGAACACCTGTTGGACTATGACGAGGTGGTAAACATAGGAAATTGGCAATGGAATGCATCCGTAGGCCCTGATCCCAAGCCACTTAGGATATTTAACCCCATTCTACAGGCCCAAAGATTTGATCCAGAGGCCACATTCATAAAGAGATACATCCCTGAATTGGGCCATATCCCAGCACATATGCTACACAACCCGTTGAAATATGAGCTACCCTATCCAAGGCCCATCGTGGATCACTATAAGAGGTTGCCTCTCATTAAGAGGGTATTCATGTACGGCAAACAAGACTAAAAACATGTGGGCCAATCCCGCACTTATAAAGCAATAACAGTGCAGGACTGGCAATCTAATGTCTATAACGCCTCTTTGCCCCTTTCACCTTTTCTTATTCTCATTATATCCTCAAGGTTGAATACCAAAGATCTTTCCGTCTCCAACCTCACCTGTTCTTGCCTTTTCCTTTATTATTTTCATAGCCTTCCCCACGTGCTCGTCGTTTAGGATTAGCTCTATCTTGAGTTTTAGCAGAAATCTTACCTCGTATTCCTTACCTCTGTATATCCCAACAAACCCCTTTTGTTTACCAAAACCCTTAACTTCTGTAACGGTAATACCAGATGAAATACCGGCCTGTAGTAAGCCTTGCACCACCTCATCAAATTTAAATGGCTTAATGATTGCTTCTATTTTTTTCATGTTTATCCTCCTTTAAATATGTAAGCTATAAGCTTTTTCACCATGTAGGCTCTCATCAAGGCCTATAAGTTCATCGTTTCTATCTACCCTGAGCCCAACAAACAGTCTTATCAGCACAAATATCAGCATAGAAATCAAAGATACATAAGCTATGGTAAAGGTAAATGCCAAGATTTGGATGAAGAATTGAGATGGATTTCCATAGAATAATCCCTTGCCGGCCTCATTTATAGCAGGGTCTGCAAAGAGTCCTGTCAAGAGTGCACCAAGTGTCCCTGCAATTTTTCATCACTCAATCCTCCTCTTTCAAAAGATGGTTGTTTACTTGTTGATATTTCTATGCGAGGACTATGCCAGCCTCAAGGATAGGTAATAAAGGCATTGTGGGAGTTCAGCGTTTACAATTTGGTATTGATATTACATTTTGTGGATACAAGATGCCTACTCATTGGAGTACCTTTCACAATTGGTCAACGAAGGCTACACTACGTGAGCCGGTAATTTTAATTGAAATAATTCGTCTTGTGGGAGTTCCTTTTATCTGTTTGTTAAACTAATTCATGCGAATTACAACATATTAAAGATAATGGGTTTGTGACTCTTGGTATTTGGAAATCAGGTGATTGAATTCAGGTGAAAGTTAGATAATTAACTTGCCTTTAACCTTTTGGGTTGCAAAGCATTCATTATGAAGGCAATAGGATAGATTTTTCAGACACACCAGATGGGAATCACCACCCATGAGACTAAAAAGACTCATAGGTGGTGACTCAAAGTTTTTTCAAGCACTCCTATAACATGGGGAGGTATTTTTCGATCTCATAGGGGTGGATCCTGATACGGTATTCATCCCATTCCACCCTCTTGCTCACTATGAGTTCCCTGTAAATGTGTTCACCCAAGGCCTCCCTTAGAAGTTCACTCTTTTCAGCAAATTCTATTGCCTCTATAAGGGAGCCGGGTAGTTCATCTATGCCCATTTTCCTCCTTTCTTCCTGGGAGAGGTGGTACACATCTATCTCCGTTGGCTCAGGAAGCTCATACCCCTTTTCTATCCCCTTAAGCCCTGCCCATAACATCGCACTAAATGCCAGATATGGATTGCATGCAGGATCTGGGGAGCGCAGCTCTATACGGGTTGCCTTTTCCTTACCCGGTTTGTACATGGGCACCCGCACAAGGGCAGATCTATTTCTCCTGGCCCAGCAGATGTACACAGGGGCCTCGTAGCCCGGCACAAGTCTCTTGTAGGAGTTCACCCATTGGTTGAGTACCAATGTGATCTCTTTGATGTGGGTTAAGATGCCTGCAATGTAGGCCTTTGCCACATCTGAGAGGTGATACTTGTCCGAAGGGTCAAAGAAGGCGTTCTTCTCACCCTTAAAGAGGGATTGGTGGGTGTGCATACCACTTCCGTTTTGTCCAAAGAGTGGCTTTGGCATAAAGGTGGCATATACTCCATATTTCCGTGCGATCTCCTTTACGGTGACCCTGTAGGTCATCACCATATCTGCCATTTCCAAGGCATCTGCGTACCTAAGGTCTATCTCGTGTTGGGAGGGTGCCACCTCATGGTGGGAGTATTCCACATTAATACCCATTTCCTCCAAGGCCAGGATGGTGTCCCTTCTCAAATCCTCTGCTGCGTCCATTGGGTAGTCAAAGTATCCACCCTCATCAAGGGTTTCGAGACACTTGTCGTTCTTAAAATAGAAGTATTCCAGCTCCGGGCCTAAGTAAAAGTGGGTAAAACCCATGCTCTTGGCCTTTTCAGTGGCCTTTTTTAGGACATATCTTGGGTCGCCCTTGTAAGGAGAACCATCGGGCTCGTATATGTCGCAAAACATCCTCGCAACAGGCCTTTCCTTTGGTCTCCAGGGCAAAATGGCAAATGTGGATGGGTCTGGTCTGGCAATCATGTCGCTTTCATCAATCCGTGCAAAACCTTTGATGGAAGAGCCATCAAAGCCCATACCTTCTTCAAGTGCCATGGGTAGTTCGTGAACAGGTACTGCAAAGCTCTTCAAAAGCCCATGGATATCACAGAACCATAGTCTCACGAAATGAACGCCATACTCCTTCACAAGCTCCATTACATCCTTGTTGCTTCTCGGCTTTTCCATAAATTCCTCCTTTTCTCATCTTTTATTCTCTTCGCCCAATCTAAGCCAACATGTATAAGACACGATGGCTTTATGGCTTTAGGTTTAAAAACCCTATACCCTCGGATGGGTCCACCTGCTCTTTTACTCTAGCCAGCTGCTTGAATTTGACATGCAACCATTATGCCAAATGCTCAGGAAGCGGCCTGAGGGTTAATGTTATATTTCTTGATCTTATACCCTATTTGCCTCTGGGTGATCCCAAGTGCCTTTGCTGCCTTACTCTGATTAAAATTGAAGGTCTTTAGGGCATTAATTATTCGAGTTCTCTCTATTTCTTCAATTTCATCTTCAAGTGAATTGATTGCTGAGGATTCTTTGATGCGACTAATAATATCAAGATCTGTCTTAAGATGAGGAGGGAGTGCATCCACATTTATGCAATCGTTATCGCAGAGCACAACAAGCCTTTCGATAGTGTTTTCCAATTCCCTTACGTTTCCAGGCCAATTATAACTAATGAGAAAGTTCAATGCCTCCGTTTCCACTGTTACATTTTTGTGGTACTGCTCATTAAATCTGAACAAGAAGTGGGATATGAGTAAGGGTATATCTTCCTTTCTTTCTCTGAGCGGAGGCAGGAAAATCGGGACCACATTGAGTCTCCAGAAGAGATCCTCCCTGAATTTGCCCGTCTTTACCATTGATTCAAGGTCCTTGTTGGTTGCGGCAATCACTCTAACATCCACTTTGATGGTTTTTATACCTCCAAGCCTTTCGAATGTGTGTTCTTGCAAGAACCTCAAGAGCTTTACTTGTATAGCAGGCGATATATCTCCTATCTCGTCAAGGAAGAGAGTTCCTTTGTCTGCTAACTCAAACTTACCAGGCTTGGAACCAATTGCACCTGTGAATGCCCCTTTTTCATATCCAAATAGTTCTGCTTCCAATAGGTTTTCTGGCAACGCAGCACAATTTAGTGCAATAAAAGGAGCCTTTGCCCTTAAACTCTCAAGGTGTATTCCCCTTGCCACCAGTTCTTTCCCTGTTCCACTTTCTCCTGTCAACAAAACCGTGGCATCGCTCTTGGCCACCTTTATGCACGTCCTTATAACCTCCTGCATCTTGTCGCAGACACTGATTACACCTGAGAGACTGTATCGGGATCTCAATTCAAATGCCATTTCCTCCCTTTTTTGTTTTTCGCTGTCGTATTCCTTATGGAGTTTGATGGCCTGTGCTATGAGGGTGGCTAATATCTCCAGGACCCTTAGGTCCTCTTGGAAGGATATGGATTCGTCAAACACTCTATCCACAGAAAGAACCCCCAGGGTCTCTGCTCCTATTTTAATGGGGACACAGAGGAATGAGATATTTTTCTTGTCCTGCCGTGCACCTGTTCTGTTTAGGAACTGGGGTTCTTTTTCAATATCAGGGATTGCCATTGGTTCCCCTGTTTCCACCACCTTTCCCACAACCCCTTCACCTATCTTGTAAATGCCCCTCCTGATCTGTTCGTGGGTTAGGCCATGGGCTACCACTATCTTTAGAGTTCCTGTTGTATTGTCCAAGAGGGTAATGGTTCCTCTCCTCATTTCCAAAATGTCAGAGAGGAATTTCATTGCGGTTTGAAGGTTTTCCCTGAGACGAAAGGAAGACCCCAAGACCTTGCTGATCTCAAAGAGGGCTGTTAGTTCTGCATTTTTTCTTTTTAGCTCATCCACGGCCTAACATCTGGGTGCTTTGATCCTTGAATCCTTCAATTTTGTCTCTTAACCCACAAAATTGTAAATGTAAATAGATAAAAGGCCACTGATTTGCGTCAGGTTCTATACAGCCTCCTCACCTGTCTCTCCTGTTCTGATCCTGATGGCCTTATCAATATCGCTCACAAAGATCTTCCCATCTCCTATTTCACCGGTATAGGCACTGGACAAGATTGCCTTCACCGCTTCCTCCTCCAAATGAGAGGGGACGATTACCTCTATCTTTACCTTTGGCACAAAATCCACTGTGTATTCTGCTCCCCTGTAGACCTCCTTGTGTCCCTTCTGCCTTCCATATCCCTTGGCTTCAAGCACGGTCATGCCCTTAACGCCTATGGCATCCAGGGCGTTTTTTACATCATCCAATTTAAAGGGCTTAATCACTGCCTCGATCTTTTTCACCTTAAGCCACCTCCCAAAGCTTTTTCCCTTTACAGTATGCCTGGGCTTAAAAAATGCAAGAGAAATTCAATTTAACGATCCTTCACGTTTTTAGTTATCTCGGAATATGCCGACACAAAATAAAGTATGGGATCTTGAAATGTAGGTGATAGGATGCTAATAAGAGCGCCAAAAATATAATTTTAGAGGTCTTTCATGGGTAAGTGTGTGAGAATTGGCTTGTCTCAGATAAATGTCACAGTTGGAGACCTTGAGGGAAATAAAAGAAAGATCAAGGAGTATATGGAGCTTGGCTATGAGAAAGGTGTTAGTATCTTAGTTTTTCCAGAACTGTGTATAACAGGATATCCCCCTGAAGATCTACTTTTGCATAAGGATTTTGTGGAAGGCAATCTTAAAGTTCTAAAAGAGGTAACAGAATTTTCTAACAAGGTACTTTCTATCGTAGGCTTTGTGGATCAAAAAAACTCACAGCTATACAATGCCGCAGCTTTGATTTATGATTGCTCTATCGTGGGTATTTATCATAAACAGGTGTTGCCAAACTACGGAGTATTTGACGAGAAAAGATATTTTGCAAGAGGTAGCCTTCCGCTTATGTGTAGGTTCGGTCCTTTAAATCTTGGAGTTAGCATATGTGAAGATATATGGGTACCAGAGACTCCCGTGAATGTTGAGGCAGATATAGGTGCTCAAATTATTTTAATCTTAAATGCTTCGCCGTTCTATTGTGGCAAAGTAAGGGTGAGAGAGCAGATTTTGAGTAGACTTTCTGCTGAAAAAGAGGTTTTTAGTATCTATGTGAATTTGGTGGGTGGACAAGATGAATTGGTATTTGATGGAAATAGTATGGTTTTAGGACCAAATGGTAAAGTAATAGCAAAAGCTCCTGCATTTAAAGAAGACTTGTTAGTGGTTGATATTGACTTGGATACCTTGCCAAAGAAAGATGTTAAGTTAAAAGAGAAGGGCCAAATTGAAGAGATTGTTATAAATAATCCCATGTTGCTTGATCCCGGTTTGGACCTTAAGGGCCTTGGACAGGTGGATTACCTGGATCCTGTGGAAGAGGTCTATGGGGCATTGATTTTGGGACTTACGGACTATGTGAAGAAAAACGGATTCGATAAGGTGGTACTTGGGCTCAGTGGCGGGATTGATTCATCTCTTGTTGCCACAATCGCCTGTGATGCACTGGGGCATGAGGCGGTAAAAGGGGTGTTTATGCCATCGCCTTACACCTCAAAGGAATCCAAGGAAGATGTGTTTGAACTGGTGAGAAATCTTCAAATGGAGCTGTTTGAGGTGCCCATAACCGAGACCTATGAAGCGTATCTTAGGACCCTTGCACCTGTGTTCAGGGGGCGAAAAGAGGATATTACAGAGGAAAACATCCAGGCCAGGATAAGGGGTAACATACTTATGGCCATCTCCAATAAGTTCGGCTGGTTGGTTTTGACCACTGGGAATAAATCCGAAATGAGCGTGGGGTATGCAACCCTATATGGTGATATGGCCGGTGGCTTTGCCGTGATAAAGGATGTGCCCAAGACAATGGTGTATGAACTTTGCAAATTCAGAAACAAGATGGGTAAAGTGATTCCCCATCGGGTTTTGATCAAGGAGCCATCGGCAGAACTTAGGCCTGGGCAGAAGGATACAGACACCTTACCACCATACGAGGTGCTGGATAGGATTATCAAGGCCTATGTAGAAGAGGATCGGGGTTTTGATGAGATAGTTAGGTTGATTGGTGATAGGGTTTTGGTCGAAAAGGTTATAAGGATGATTGACGGAAACGAGTATAAGCGGAGACAGGCTCCTCCTGGAATCAAGATCACACCCAAGGCCTTTGGAAAGGATAGGAGAATGCCCATAACAAATGGGTTTAGGCACCATCTAAAGGAAAAGTCAAAACTCTCCTAAACCCATTCTTCCAAGCCATCCAAGGAATGGAGGGAGCCATTTTTGGGCCTCACCTTTCGATAAACTGCTTCTGGTGGAAGAAGTTTTCCTTCCACGGTGAGGAGGTGCCCTTCAATGTCTATCCCAAAAAGCCTTTCATTCTCCTGAAGGTATGGAAGGATGAGCTCCCAGTCTTCCTTATGGATCTCCAGCACCTGTCCTTGGTTGAGTTGGTCATCGTCTATTAGTTTAAAGGGATCCCTCACATATACAGCACCGCCTGAGGCCAAGGAAAAGAGATTGGATCCTGGATAGGGTGAAGGTAAATCCCTTACCGCTCCTTGGTGGTCAAAATACAAACCGTTCAATACCACAAAGCCTCCACCCTTTAAGGGATCTCCTGCCATAAAGGACTCTGCAAGATAATCCAGACATGTTCCGTTTATTACCACCCTTGGCCTTCCCACTGCATTGATAAGTGGTCTTCCGGCGGCATTTCCCATTACATAGGCAACACCCCCTTTTGCTCCATACATAAAGGTCTGTCCCACGTCACCAAATATCACCAGCTTTCCGTCCTTCATTATTTGGGCAACTTGATCCTGGGCATTGCCGTGGACATATATTTGAAGGCCGTCTATTCCAGAGGCCAGATAGTCGCCTGAGCTACCGTACACATCTATCTTCACTTCCATGCTTTCAGGCCCAAACCCGCACCCGTGGAAACGCTGGCCTTTTAGACCATACACAATAAACCTCTTCCACCCCAAAATGTAGGCCTCCACCATAAGCCTTGCATCGCATTCATCGCCCTCTGGCGGGAAGAGGCTTCCATCTATCACCAAAACCCTTTCTTGTCCCTCAGGTGGCCTTAGTGCACCCCTCAAATCCCAGTTGATGCGTGTAAATTCCACAGCCTTTTCCTGAATGGTGGGGATGGAATTCAAGATCTCCTTTAGGGTGTTATGATAGATCTGGAGCAAGGATCTCCTCTTTTTGTCGTAAGTGGGATACCTCTTGTCTATGAGCAAGGTCAATGTGTCTATGCCTTGCTTAAGTCCTTGGGCAGAATAGGAGGCCCTCACCTTGATCTCTTCCATCCAGTTTAGGATCTCTTTGTAGCCCATGGCAGGAAGCCTGTTTAGAAATTCCTCCACCTCTTGTTGAGAGTTCTGCCAGTGCCTGGGCTCACAGTTTGAAGAGATGCTTACAAAGCACGGCATGTAGGCTGTTTGCCCTTTTGGGGCAGATACCTCCACTCCAAATTTGTTAAAGCAGTGCAAGTCCACTTGACCTTCTTTATATTTGGGATCCTCTATTTCAAACAGGAATGCACCTCCGTCTGTGTGGCTACCGCCTCTTGCATTCCAGTAAATATCCGCAACTGTGCCGATCCTTGGGTCCTCCTTGGAGAGACTGCTTAATGTTGCATCTATTGCCTGTTTCTCCGAGGCTATAAGGCCTAATTTTACTTCCCCGTCGTGTAAGGCAAATACCTGTGGCCTCAACATAGATGTATCTGTAATCCCTATGAGCTGTAACTTTCTTTCTTGTGTGTGATTCCTTGCGATTATGAAAAACCATGGCCCATCCGGGGACCCATGTATGTGAGTTGCCTGAATTAACTTGTAGATATTTTTCCTCTCTTGGGGCAACTGTTCAAAATCCCTTTCCATTGTTGGTGCTAAGGCTTCAATGGTATATTCAATGGGGTATTTGTAGATCCTACTGTATAAGTCAAATAGCAATGCTGCCACCTCAGTATCTGTAAGGAAGAGAGGCCTAATATTTCTTTGAAGCAAGTATTCACTTACTGAATGATAATTTGCGAAATCTCCGTTGTGTACCAATGCTTCATTTAATCCCACAAACGGGTGTGCTCCTCCTGGATGCCAGACTTTTCCTTTTGTTGGATACCTTTGATGAGCAATCCATATATGTGCCAGAAAATCATCCAGCATATAATATTGCACAACTTGTTCTGCATAACCTACTATTTTTAGGATAAAAAAATCCTTTCCGTGAGACATAACAAAAGCTCTCTGTTTGCCATACGGATCATAATAGGTGCTATTTAATCTGAATGAAGTTCTGTACACTATCTCATCTTCAACATCCTCATCTGACATAGATTCAAGGGAATATTTTTTCTTAAAGTCAAGGATATGTTCATGTCTCACATTCACAAAAAATCTGTGAATTTCAGGTGGCTTTACTTTCAGACCTTCTATTTCTTCGTAGTTATCAACGTGCTTCAGCCTTTCGTCATGGTGAATGTTATAAGTTGGCCTTAAGATTTCTTCCAATACCTCCTTGAAACAGGATTCATCCAAAAGGGCCAAATGTATTATATAGGAAGCCTTAAGAATTTCTTTATCCACACCCAAGGCATTGCAATCCAAACCCATTGCGGCTATTCCGCCACCCAATCCGTTTCCTCTATTATGCATCTGTTTGGATGGTTCAAATATGTGTCTACCTTTTACGGGTATAGTGGAGGCAAAACCCACTACCCCACATCCGCCCTCTTCATCTTTTTCATATGAGATGGGAAAAGGTACTTTTTGTACCAGATCTCTTCTGCTGTGTAACAGTCTTTCTATAACACTTGAACCATACATTACTTACTCCCAAGGCCTATTTGTAATTTGTTTCCATATGGTCTAAATGCACAAGGCAATCTTTTTGGCCTACCAATTCTTTTATACTCTTCATACCAAGCTTTTTGAGGATGTCTTTGAGTATCTTACACCAGGCAACATACATATTCACGATCCTTTGTGTGCCCCAATCAACACTTATTAGTCCAGTAAGCTCTGGATCTGTTGTGGCAATACCCCTTGCACATCCCCTTCCGCTTTCGCAGTTCCTACATCTTACGCATTCCAGGGCTACTAAATCTGCAGTCCCAATGCAGACTCCGTCTGCTCCAAGTGCAATTATCTTGGCGGCATCGTGGGCAGTTCTGATTCCACCACTGGCGATAATGGTTATACGATCCCTGACACCCTCGTTGACGAGGTATCTGTGCACCTTAGGAACCGCATATTCAATGGGCATTGCTATGTTCTTTTTCGCAATATCAGGGGCAGCACCAGTCCCTCCATAACTTCCGTCCAGGTGCACCACATGGGCTCCGGCGTAGTAGCTACCGATGGCCACCATGTCCACATCCACAGGTGTACTCACTTTTACGGCCACTACTATCTTGGGGTTTATGGACTTTATCCAGTCCACATGTTTCTTGTGATCCTCCACGGAATAAACACTGTGGAAGGGAAAGGGTGAAAACAGAGGAAAACCAGGAACCGCTTCCCTCATCCTTGCCACACTCTCTGTTACCTTGTCTCCCAACAGGTGCCCACCCAGACCGGGCTTTGCACCTTGGGCATACTTAAACTCCATGAACCTAACCCTTTTTATGGTCTCTTCCCTTACGCCAAAAAGGCCTGTTGCCACTTGGGTAATCACATGGTCATCGTAAGGTTTTATCTCCTCCGGATAGCCCCCTTCACCCGTACTGCAGAAGGTGCCCAAGATCTTTGCCGCCCTCATTCTGCTAACCATGGTATTTATGCTCACAGAGCCATAGGACATGCCCCCACCGTAAAAGGGTATTTCCATCACAAGCTTAAAAGAGCCATCATCCCTCCTATTCAAGGGGACCGATAGATCTATCTCATCCTCTCTAAGCTCTTCCACGGCCCTTTGTATCCCACTCTTGAATTTGAACCTAAGCCTATCGAACCCTCCTTTAGAGTCACCCACTTTGTATTCAAGGCCTCCTTTGGGCGGTTCACCTGTTTCTGCCATGAACCAGGTGCTCACTATGAGATCAGGAGTCCATCTAAGATCACCCAAGGCGGTGAAATCGGGGTTTATTTCAATATGAAGGGCACCCTTTGGGCACTCCTTATGGCATGGGTTTGGACAGTCTTTACCCACGCAGTATTGTGGCAGCACGGTCCTTACGGTTTTCCTTTGAATCTTATGGACACCGTATTTACAGACCTGGGCACACCTGCCACATGCAATGCAATCCTTGGATCTATAAAAGGTGTACTTGGAGATGGGGTTCCTAAAACGAGATGGTGTAATCACAGGTGTAATGCCACTAACTGAGCTCAATTTCCTCTCCTTCCCTGATCTTATTTAGGCCTCTGAAGGTTTCCCTCTCAAGTTCCTCAAATAGCATGGCTCTTCCTGTTTCTCCCCTAAGCCTTCTGATATCCCTTATCCCCATTGCACCCAGTATCTCCAGTAACTGATTATGCCAAGCACTCATCAGATTGATGCTTCTCCTTGCCACCCAAAGGGGTGATGCACTTTGAATATCTGCTGGGCATCCTATTTCAAGCTCACACCTTCTGCACAACCTGCATTCCAGTGCTACCTGTAAGGCAGTATCCACAAAGACTGCGTCTGCACCACAGATGATGGCCTTTGCCACATGCTCTGCCAAAGCTATTCCACCTGAGGCAAGGACGGTTACTTGGTCCCTCACCCCCATATCCAAAAGGCTTAGGTGAACCTTTCTAATCCCATCCTTTATGTGGAGACCTGAGTCAAAAAAACTGCCTTCAAAGCTTGCCTGAACATGAATCAACCTGATGCCATATTCATATGCCCTCTTGATAACCTCCACAAAACCATTCTTAAGTGGCACCCTTAGGATTATCAGCTTATGGGGGTATATTTCCTTTGCACTGGAGTACAAATCTTCCCAGTTCAGCTCAGAGGAGATCTCAATACCCAATGGATCTTGGAAATTCATTAGGTCATGCGAAGAATCCAGCTCAATGATCGTGTTTTGGACCACCTTAGGAGATACCATCCAAAGATGGGCCTTGCTAAGGGAGATTAAGGTGCCCAGATAGCGGGCTGCTGCTCCCCAACCCTTTAGCGTATTGCTGCCGATCCCACCCACGGCCGGTAGGCGAAACAAGATGGGTAAGGGTATGGTAACCAATGGGTGGTCTTTCCCTTGCGAAATCTCGTGGAAACTCAGGTGATCGGGTTTATCTCCCAAATCTACTGCAGTACTGATGTATTCTCTACCATGGATACCATCCCTTGTGGGTCTGACGATCTCGGACATGTCCGTCCACATGGAGTCAAAGCCTGGACCTGAAAATGGCCCATGGTATCCGGCTCCTGAAACAGGTACTTTTCCTGTTGTTGCCTGCTGCCAGATCTGTGCTATTACCTCGGAGGTAAAGGGGTATTGGCCCATCTGCTCAAATTCTTGGTGAAAGGATTTATGGATCAATTGTTTCGGACAACTTTGAATACACCTAAAGCAATTTTTGCAGTTGTAGTCCAAAGAGTCTACCATCTTTATGGGGTCCAGCTTCCTGTCTTTATACACATTATAGACGCACTTTGTTTTCACACAGACAGGGCACTTGAGACACCCTTCTTCCCTTGCAATGATACCAGATTTTGATAGTGGGGCATTTCTATTGGGAGCATCCACTGGATGTATCAAATACTTAGACGGCATTTTACACCCTCTTTTGGTCACTCTTCAGGCTACACCTTGATACTATCTCAGGAACTGCATCTTCCCACTCTATGGCCATTATATGTACACCCTTTACGGATTTTATCTCTTTCAAAGTTAGTATTGTTTCCACACATATATTAATCCCTTCTTCACGCTGCTTTGACTTGGGGGCAGCCTTCATTCTACTCATAATGTCATCTGGGATTAAGATTCCACTAACTTTATTTTGCATGTATTGGGCCATTGCAAAGGACTTTAGAGGTGTTACTCCACCGATGAGATATACCTTTTGGAGGAGACCCTCATTTTCACAAAGTGATAAAAACTTTTTGAAGCGTTCTATATCGTAGATACATTGGGTTTGGATGAACTGAGCTCCAGCCCTTATCTTCTTTGCGAGTCTGAGCACTCTAAATTCTAAAGGGTCTGCAAATGGGTTTTCCACTGCTCCCAAGAAAAGACTTGGGGGTTTTGTAATGGGGTCACCACCCAACAATCTCCCCTCGTCCCTCATGGTCTTCAGTGTGTTAATGAATTGGATACTGTCCAGATCGAACACACCCTTGGCCTGGGGCTGATTTCCCAAGGACTGGTGATCCCCTGATATGCACAAGACATTTTCTATGCCCAAGCTGGAGGCACCAAGGATGTCAGATTGAAGGGCTATTCTGTTGCGGTCCCTTACAGTCATCTGGAGGACAGGATCTATACCCAACTCCTTTAAGATCACACAAGAGGCAAGGCTACTCATGCGGACCACTGCCGTTTGGTTGTCTGTGACATTAATGGCATCCACATAGTCTTTGAGTAACTCTGCCTTTTTTTTCACCACTTCTGGATCCGCCCCCTTTGGGGGACCCAATTCAGCCGTTACTACAAAATTGTCTCTTTCCAGAAGGTCTCTGAGTCTGGTCATGGCTAAACCTTTTGATCCTCCCTTATAATCTTTCTTGGCCCCTTTCCCTGTTTCTTCGACCAGTCCTTGGGAGGATAGATCTCATAGAGTCGTTCAAGGGAGTTTTGGGCCTTTAACCTATCTATTATCAACTGCCATGCACAAGGGACTTCAGGCGCCACCTCGCATCTCCCTCCCTGGCTGCCTCCACAGGGTCCGTTGAGTAGATGCTTGGAACACCTAACAAGGGGGCAGATGCCTCCAAAATAGAAAAGCATGCAGTCCCCACACCCCACGCAGTTTTCCAACCATACCCCTTGTTCCTGGGTCTCGCCCATGAATTCAGTGTTTAACCCTGGGATTACGGGTATTTCTGGATATATCTCGGATACCATCTGGGCTCCTGCTCCACATCCAAGGGAAAGGATCGCATCATGGGAAAGTATAAGCTCTTCCAAGGGCACCAATAGCTCCCTTACGCATTGCCTTTCCACTGTCTTTTCATCTATCTGGATGGGGATACCTTGCTTAAGGGCAGCCATCCTCAAGAGGGACGCCAGTTCATTGGTCTCCTTTTCCCCTCCTGCCGCGCACTCTGCCACGCAAGAGTTGCAGCCCAATAAAAGGAGCCTTTTGAATTTAAAGGCATTTTCCATGATCTCTTTTATGGGTTTTTGTTCAGCAACGATCATCTGTCCTCTCCTGTATGATTGTGCCAATTGAGCCCTGTTAAGGCCTTTGTGGATTCCATCACCTCTTTCACCAAGGCATTGAAATCGAGGGCACTATTCCTAAGGAGCATTAATCTTTCTGGCTCAATACCAATTGAGCTTAGCAAAGTCCTTGCCCTATCAACCCTCTTTGTCACCCAAAGGTTTCCGTCCTGGTACCTGCACTGGCCTAAAGGACAGGTGATGACCGCCACTGCATCCGAATGCACCTCAAGGGCCTTTAACAGGTGTGTCACCTGGATCCTCCCTGAACACGGCATTGGAAAGAGAAAAAGTGTATCTTTGTATGTGCTTTCCAGCAGGATCCTTTCCCTCTCAGGGAGGAGCCTCTGGCAATAAAAAATAGCCCGTCTCATAAACATCTCCTCTGGGTAAATTCTCGGCAGATAAAATTACAAGAGCAAATCCAGTGCCAAGGCCCAAAACCCTTTAGTTGGTTAGATTCTGGCCCATATGGAAGGCTGGGGGCTCATATTTTTTTACAAAAATGTAAAAGACCTTGAGAATTGCTACATTTTTGTTGAGGCCCTGCCTAAGCTAACTTCCTCTCTGTCTTTGTATGTGTTATGGGAAAAGGATGCCTTGCCCTTCCCTATATTGACCAAGGGGGAGGATGGGAGTAAGATTATAAAAAAATTCACATGAGGAGGTGTAAGGAAAGTGAGTAAGCTTAAGGTTTTTGGGTTTGTCTTGGTGATGGTATTGCTTCTGACTGTCCAGGCCTTTGGCTGGCCCCCATCGGGGCAATATGGCTATGGAAGTATAGCTTTTGACCAGGGCTGGTGCAATTGGAAGAAGGAAAGGGGCACAGTAAGCTTTTCTCAAAGCAGTGTGGAGACCTTGTTTAGCGAAAGTGCTGATATTTGCCCAAACAGTAATTACTGTAAGGCTCAAGCCTCAGAGTCTGCCTCCTATCAGGTGCTGGGCACAGATCTTTTAAGCCTCAATGATGCCCAACTGGTTTTTTCAAAGGATGAATCCCTATTGTTGGCCACAGGTGCCATGGCTGCGGGCCAAGGAGGTCCTTTGCTTGCCGTGGGAGCTAAAAAAGGCAGCAGCACCTCTTCCCCTGATGGGGAGTACTACCTCATGTATTATGAAAGGGACTTTTTGGGAGTAGACAAGGGCCAAAACAGACTTTCCATGGGCATTGCTCAATTTTCGGGTAATGTTTTAACAACAAATGAAAAGCTTGCGTGTAACGGCACACAATGCGTGAACGGATACTACAGCGGGCTGTCTCTGAGCTATTCCTACAAGGTGGAAGCTGATGGCACACTTAAGGGGTGCCTAAAAGAGGGGGGCCCGTGCCAGGATAGCGAGTATGTGCCAGTGGGGTATATCGGTAGTGATGGTAAGCTTGCTATTATAACCATTCCAGCAGAGTTTTATCCGTATACTGCGGACGATTTTATGCTACTTGTCAGTATGAAAAAGGGAGATAAGCAGTATTTTGAAGCCGATCTTGAGGGAAAATGGGTGATAGGAGGTTTTGGAGACGAAGAAGGAACCGTTGTGGGCATGTTGGGTATCATGAACTGTAACAACGCTGGGGCTTGTAGTGGAACGATGAAAAAGTATACAAAAAGCATGGCGAAAGTTGAATCCTTTAACACCACTTTTAGCGTTGATCAAAGTGGCTCCATAAACGGATTTGAAAACGGTCCCAGCTATGACACTCTTAGGGGAGCTATTGGTAACAATGGGAATACCGTTTTGTTGGGTATAGGTCGTTTGATGATGGTTGGAGTTAAGACAGATGCACCCTTAAGTATCAGTGGGCTGACTCTAAAGAAAGGATGGAACTTGGTGGGCCTGATCTCCGGGAACTCTAAGGATATAAAGGAACTTGTGCAAGGTAAAGAGGACAAGATGCAGTCGGTGTGGAAGTGGGTGCAGTCAAAACAGGGGTGGGCAGTATACCTTCCTCAGCAAGAAAAACAAAATCCTGGTGCCACTTCAACTTATGCAGGGCAGAAGGGTTTTGATATCATCTCAAACATCAATCCAGGAGAAGGCTTTTGGATAAATGTGATAAACATCGGTGATAATGAAAGCATTGTGATAGACTACTAATGCAGAAACACTTCCGAGGCATTAAATGCCTCGGAAGTGAAGTTGTTATGTGAATGGTACAACCAGGAAGAACTTAACAAAAGTTGCATCTAAAGGGTCTTATAATCCTCAAAATCTCCTTAAGATTGGAGGATAACCCAACAGATACAACAATTAAATTATCTCACAAGGCTTTTAGGATTTAAAGGGGTTTATGTTTCAGGTATCGAGATAAGGGAGGAAGGAGACATAGGTATTGTATTAGTATACCTTAAGAGGCAGGAAGATGGTTACATCTGCAGTGGTTGTGGCAGGAAGGTATTCAGCGAACACAGATCATGGACACAAGAGGGCAGGCATCTTCACTTAATCTGATTTCAATGGACATGGACCCTTAAGCAGTCTTGATGGACCTAATCTGAAGGCAAAGAATATCATAAGGCGTGCTTATGGATACAGGGATAAGGAGTATATGAAGCTAAAGAGCCATCCAGGGTTGTTCTTCTATTGGAGTCTTCAAGCCTTATCCTTACCCTTTGAACCATAATCCGGGATGAGCGTTTTTTGAAGATGAAGTTTTATATTCAATTTCTGATGTGAAAAAACTCCAGAAAATCTTTAAATTATGAGGCGATTAGAAGGCTTAAGATGAACAATGAAGATGAGATCACCAAGGGAGTGGAGGATCATGCAGGATAAGTTTGAAGGGTGTCCGGTTTGACGGAAGAAGTCCATATCGGGTATACTGATTTTAAATTTCGCTAAGTAGAAAATAAAAAGAGGGTGTAAGATGAAAAAGCTACCCATAGGCATCCAGAGTTTTGGGAAGTTAATAATGGAGGGGCACTACTATGTGGACAAGACCCCCTTTGTTAAGAAGCTGGAAGATGGAGGGTACTATTTCCTCAGTCGGCCCAGGAGATTTGGAAAGTCCCTTTTTCTGGACACATTAAAGGAGGCCTTTTCAGGGAACAAAGAGCTATTTAAAGGGCTCTATCTGTATGATAAGTGGGATTGGGAAAGAAAATATCCTGTAATCAAAATAAGCTTTGGCAAAGGCATAAACAGGACACCTGAGGAGCTTAAACTATCCATCGAAGAGATCTTCTTGGATATAGAAGGCGATAATGAGATAAAACTTACATATCCAACCATAAAAGGAAGATTTGAGGAAGCAATAAGGAAGCTCCATGATAAACATAAGCAAAGGGTTGTGGTGTTAGTGGATGAATACGACAAACCCATCCTGGATA